>Ga0268264_10000029_pt1 | contig 419246 bp, 396 predicted proteins | sample KBSSwiS32_FD_190357 | JGI IMG/M metagenome (GOLD analysis project Ga0268264, IMG submission 190357) | Switchgrass rhizosphere microbial communities from Kellogg Biological Station, Michigan, USA - KBS Switchgrass S3-2 (SPAdes) (version 2) | ecosystem: Host-associated > Plants > Roots >...
GCGTCACCGCCACATCGTCCAGCACCGCGCGCACCTTGGCGACCGGGCAATTGGCCTCCAGGAACCGACGGGCCTCACCCTTCAAATGCTTCTGATCATCCGAAAAATCGAAATTCATGCGCTATCCCTGCGGCGCCCCGGGGATCAGGGCGCAGATTTCAATGCCGATGAGCATAGCGACGCCGCGCGGCGAGGGAAGATTGACTTGGCGTCAAGGTTTTCGGGGTCATATCAGGGCGTCAATTCCGAGGGCGGACGATGGCCAAGGCGGTTTTCCAGCGTAACCAGAAGGTGTGGGTCGAGAGCGTCGGCGCCTGGTCGGTCGTCGAGCGCATCGTGCCGATCTGGGCGCGCGGCTTCGAGGAGCCGGTGCGCGTCACCTACGATGTCGGGCTGGGGCGCGAATTCCACGCCCATGAGCTCAAGGCCGAGCAGGAGGGCGCCGACGTCCTGGCCGACGACGGCACGTCCTGGCGGCTGATGCGGGCGCGCAACAAGTGGCAGACCCCCGAGGAATGCCACCACCATCCCTACCCCGGCAGCTATCCGGTGGTGGTGACCGACGCCAACGACTGGGGCGGCTGGCGGGTGCCGGGCGCCGAATACGACCGCGACCCGGCGAAGATCGAGTTCCAGGCCCGGCTGATCGCGACGGCCCCGCGGCTTCTGGCCCTCGCCCGGCAGCTGCTGTCGCTGGTGGACGAAGTCCCCGAAGACGCCCCGCCGGACGTGCGCGCCCTGGCCGAGGAAGCGGTGAAGATCGAGCGTTACCTGAAGGAAGTGCCGGCCGTGGAGGCTCCGTCCGAGCCGAAGGTCACCCAGGCGGCCTAATCCTCGAGACCCTCGTTGGCGCCGGCGCCGCGCAGGACTAAATGCCCGGGATGCGCACCGACATCCCCCAGCCGATCCGGCTATCCGACTACCGCCCGCCCGCCTTCCTCATCGACGAGGTGCGGCTGGAATTCGACCTCGTCCCCGACGCCACGCGGGTGAAAGCCCGGCTGGAGGTGCGGCGCAACGGCAATCACGCCCAGGCGCTGGTCCTCAACGGCGAGCGGCTGAAGCTGGTTTCGGCGGCGATCGACGGCCGCGTCCTGGACGAGGCCGAGCGCAGCGTCGACGCCGAGTTCCTGACCATCGCCGAAGTCCCGGACGCCTTCACCCTGGAGACCGAGGTGGAGATCGACCCGGCGGGCAACAAGGCGCTGGAAGGCCTCTACATGTCCGGCGGCCGGTTCTGCACCCAGTGCGAGGCCGAGGGCTTCCGCAAGATCACCTACTGGCCCGACCGGCCGGACGTGCTGTCGCGCTTCACGGTGCGGATCACCGCGCCCAAGGCCTATCCGCGGCTGCTGTCCAACGGCAACCTCGTCGACGCTGGCGACCTGCCCGATGGGCGCCACTTCGCGGTCTGGAACGATCCCTTCCCCAAGCCCTGCTACCTGTTCGCCCTGGTGGCGGGCGAGCTGGACGTGCTGGAGGACAGCCTGGTCACCCTGAGCGGGCGCACGGTGGCGCTGCGCATCTATGTCGACCCCGGCATGGTCGGCCGCGCCGCCTATGCGATGGACGCCCTCAAACGGTCGATGAAATGGGACGAGCAGGCGTTCGGCCGCGAGTACGACCTCGACCTGTTCATGATCGTGGCCGTTCGCGACTTCAATTTCGGCGCGATGGAGAACAAGGGGCTGAACATCTTCAACTCCTCGCTGCTGCTGGCGGACCCCGCGACGGCCACCGACCTCGACTACGAGCGCATCGAAGGGGTGGTGGCGCACGAGTATTTCCACAACTGGACCGGCGACCGGATCACCTGCCGCGACTGGTTCCAACTCTGCCTGAAGGAGGGCCTGACGGTCTTCCGCGACCAGAGCTTCTCGGGCGACATGCGCGGCCATGCGGTGCAGCGGATCAAGGACGTCAAGGCCCTGCGCGCCCGCCAGTTCGCCGAGGACCAGGGCCCCCTCGCCCATCCGGTGCGGCCGGCCAGCTACCTGAAGATCGACAACTTCTACACCGCGACCATCTACGAGAAGGGCTCGGAGGTGATCCGGATGCTGAAGACCCTGATCGGGGCGGACGCCTTCCGGGCCGGGATGGACCTCTACTTCGACCGCTGGGACGGCCACGCCACCACGGTGGAGGAGTTCATCCGCTGCTTCGCCGAGACCTCCGGCCGCGACCTGACCGACTTCTTCGCCTGGTACGAGCAGGCCGGCACGCCCAAGGTGACGGTGGCCGCGCATTATGACGCCGAGGCGCGCACCCTCGAACTCGACCTCTCCCAGGAGACCGCGCCCACGCCGGGACAGCCGCTGAAGCGGCCGCTGCCGATCCCGGTCACCGTGGGGCTGCTGGACGCCGATGGCCGCACCCTGGCCTTCGAGCGCGACGGCGAGGCGACGGACGAGACCACCATCGTGCTGGACGCCGCCACGGCCAAGGTCACGCTGGGCGGCGTCGACCGGCCGCCGGTGCTCTCGGCGCTGCGAGGGTTCTCCGCGCCGGTGACGCTCTCGAGCCTGGCGCCGGCGAAGGACCGCTATGTGCTGATGGCCTCCGACCCGGATCTGTTCAACCGCTGGGAGGCCGCCCAGGAGCTCGCCCGGGCGCTGATCCTGGCCCGCGCCGCCGGCCGGCCCGACGATGTGGGCGAGGAGCGGTTCGCCGAGGGGCTGGGCCGCTCGCTGAGCGACCAGGCCGCCGACGAGGCCTTCAAGGCGCTGATGCTCGCCCTGCCGGCGGAGAGCGACCTGGCGCTCAGCGTCCCCGGCGCCGATCCGGGCGCGATCCACGACGCCCGCGACGCCCTGCGCACCCGGCTGGCGGTGCATCTGGAAGAGGACCTGAAGCGCCTGCACGTGGGGCTGCAGGACCTGGGCGAGTTCTCGCCGGACGCGGCCGGCGCCGGCCGGCGCGCCCTGCGCAACGCCGCCCTGGAGCTGCTGGCCGCCAACCCACGGTCCGAGATCGTCGAGCTGGCCTCGGGCCACTACCACGCCGCCGTCAACATGACCGACGTCATGGGCGGCCTGACGGCGCTGATGCTGGCGGGCGGCGCGGCCTACGAGGAGGCGCTGACGCATTTCTACGAGCGCTGGAAGACCGAGCCGCTGGTGATCGACAAATGGTTCGCCCTGCAGGCCCGCGATCCGGACGAGTCGGCCCTGGGCCGCGTGCTGGCGCTGACCGCCCATCCGGCGTTCGATCCGAAGACGCCCAACCGGCTGCGGGCGCTGGTGGCGACCTTCGCCACCGCCAACCCGGCCCGGTTCCACGACCCCAGCGGCGCCGGCTACCGCTTCCTGGCCGACCAGATCCTGGCGGTGGACGGCTTCAATCCGATGGTCGCCGCGCGCCTGGTGGACTCCCTCGGCGGCTGGCGGCGCTACCGCGCGGATCTCGGCAAGTTGATGAAGGCCGAACTGCAGCGCATCGCCGACACGCCGGGCCTCTCGAAGAACGTCTTCGAACTGGCCAGCCGCGCCCTGGCCGACAGCTGAGGCGGCCGGGACCGAACTTCGCCTCGAATTCGGTCGCGGCCGTAAAAAGCGGGACACTGCGCAGCCTGCGCCCTTATGACCGGTGACGGGGTCGAATCGCGCGCGTAGAATCGACGTGTTGGGGTGAATCGGTCAGGCGCGGAGGACGGCGGGCGTTGGGCAGGCGCGGGGGTGAAGGCGCGGCTGTGTCCCAGCCCGGCGGCGGGCGCGTGGACGCCACGCCAGGGGTGCGGGCGCCGACAAACCAGGTGTTTGTCAGGATGGCGATCCTCGCCACCCTGCTGCTGCTTGCCGTCTATACGGCCTTCGCCGTCATCCGCATCACGCACGAGCCCCAGAGCTCGACCTTCGCGTCGGCCGGGCTGTCCGGGCGGGCGGCGACGCTTGCAGCCCAGGTGGACAGCGAGGCCGCAGCCCTGCGCGGCGGCCTGCTGGCCGCCGCCGAAGCCCTCTCCAAGGCCCCTGACGCGCCGATCGACGCCACGGAGAGCGGCCTGCGCGCTGCGGCGGGCTCCGCCCTCACGGTGGGCGTGGTCGGCGACGGCGGTCTGGTCGCCATGTCCGGCGCCCCTCGGGACGTCGATTGGCCCGCCCTGGTGAACGCCGCCGCGAAGACCGACAAGCCGGTGTGGTTCGGCGTCACCGGCGGCGCCAACCCGACGCTGGCCGCCGCCGCGCCCGTCGCCCGCGGGGGACGATGGGTGGTCGCCGTCGGCGATCCTTTGCGGCTGTCCCGGCTCCTTTCGACCGCGGACGCCGAGGCCCTGGCGACCGGGCAAGGACGGATGCTGGCCGCGGCCGGGGTCGGCGGGATCGCCGATGCGCAGACCCTCAACGCCGCCTTCGCCCGGGCGCCCGAAGAGCTGAAGTTCGACCGCCTGATCCGCGCCCAGCGCCCCGACGGAGCCGACCTCGACCTGGCCGCGCGGCCCGCGGCCGGCGGCGCGATCCTGGCCCTGGCGGCCGCGCCCGCCTCGCCTTCGGAAAGCGCAGCCCAGACCCGCCAGCTGCTCTGGCTGCTGATCCCCCTGGCCGTGGCCTTCCTGCTGGGCCTGCTGCTGTTGGGCCAGAGCCGCAAGGCCGAGAGCGCCGAGCGGGCCTTCATCGACAGCGAGCAACGCTTCCGCCTGGCGGTGGAGGCGGCGCGGTGCGGGATCTGGGAGTGGGACCTGGCCACCGACCGGATGTTCATGTCGGACGTCACGGGGGCCATCTTCGGCTGGGGCGGCGGCGGCAACGTCGACGGCGCCGAGGTGCTGCAGCGGGTCTCGGCCGACCACCGCGAGCGGGTGCGCGAGGCCCTGGGCACGGCGGCCACCTACGGCGCCTTCGACGTCTCGTTCCGGGTGCCCAGCCGCGACGGCGGCCGGCCGATCTGGATCGACGCCCGCGGCCAGGGCTTCGGCCGCCGGCCGGAGGGCGGCTATGCGCGCATCATCGGCGTGGCCCTCGACGTCACCGAGGAGCGGGTGGCCCAGGCCCGCGCCCAGGCCGCCGAGAACCGGCTGCGCGACGCCATCGAGAGCGTCTCGGAGGCCTTCGTGCTCTGGGACCGGCACGGCCGGCTCCTGATGTGCAACCAGAACTACCGCCACACCTTCTCGCTGGAGCCGAAGCTGCTGAAGCCGGGCGCGGCCCGCGACCAGGTCAACCGCTTCGCCCAGCTGGCCATCAAGCAGCAGGTGGTCGCGGCGCAGGGCGGCAAGGGGCTGCGCGAGGCCGAGCTCAACAACGGCCGCTGGATCCAGATCTCCGAGCGGCGCACCGCCGAGGGCGGGCTGGTGATGACCGCCGCCGACATCACCGCGGTCAAGACCCAGGAAGAGACCCGCCGGCTGAACGAGGAGCAACTCCAGAAGGCGGTGGTCAGCCTGGAGCGCAGCCAGGAGCAGCTCTCGGAGCTGGCGCGCAAGTACGAGGCCGAGAAGATTCGCGCCGAGGCGGCCAACCGCGCCAAGAGCGAGTTCCTGGCCAATATGAGCCACGAGCTGCGCACGCCGCTGAACGCCATCAACGGCTTCTCGGAGATCATGGTCAGCGAGATGTTCGGCCCGGTCGGCGACACCCGCTACCGCGAGTACGCCCAGGACATCCTCAGCTCCGGCCAGCACCTGCTGGCGTTGATCAACGACATCCTCGACATGTCGAAGATCGAGGCCGGCAAGATGGCCCTGCGCTTCGAGCCCCTGTCGCTGGAGGAAGTCGCCGACGACGCCGTGCGGCTGATGCGCAATCGCGCCGATTCCGTGGGCCTGGCGCTGGAGGTGGAGTTCCCGGAGCTGCCGGAGGTCGAGGCCGACTACCGGGCGCTGAAGCAGGTGCTGCTCAACCTGCTCTCCAACGCGGTCAAGTTCACCCCGCGCGGCGGCAAGGTCACGGTGCTGGCCGAGGGGCGCAACGACGCCCTGGGCGAGCGGGTGCGGGTGACGGTGCGCGACACCGGCATCGGCATCGCGGCCGAGGACCTGGCCCGGCTCGCCAAGCCCTTCGAGCAGATCGAGAACCAGCACTCCAAGACCCAGCAGGGAACCGGCCTGGGCCTGGCGCTCACCAAGTCGCTGGTGGAGCTGCACGGCGGCGTCCTCGACATCCAGAGCAGCCCCGGCCAGGGCACCACGGTGAGCTTCTCCATCCCCATCCGCCAGAGCCTGTCGGCGGCGGGCGTCGCGGCGGCTTAGGCTTCAACCCCTCGCCCCGCTTGCGGGGAGAGGATGGGTGAGGGGCGCGCCGAGAGGCGCGGGCGTCGAAGACGCCACCTGTGGAATTGCCTGAAGCCCATCGCGGCGGAGAGGCCCCCCTCACCCATCCTCTCCCCCAGATTCCGGGGGGAGAGGAGTCGCTACTCCCGCCCCTCGGGCGGCGGCGGCGGCGGCGGCTCGGCGCCCGGCGGCGGGCCGCCCCGGTGGAAGCCTCGGCCGGGACCGGCGCGGGCCAGACCGTCGGCCAGCCGGGCGCGCTCGGCCGGGGTCAGGGTGCCGGCGAAGTCGACGATGCGGCGCTCCACGTCGCCGCGCGCCTCCAACTCCAGCGCGCGGGCCCGGTCGAGGGCGACGGTCACCGCCTTGGGGTCGAACGATGCGTCGCGCAGGCCGAGCCAGGCTTCGCGGCGGGCGATGCGGGCCTGGCGAAGCTTGCCGCCGACGCCGCCCGCCTCCCTCCGCAGCGTCGCCCGGTAGGCCGCCTGCCGCTCCGGCGACAACCCCTCGGCGGCCGCCCACAGCGGCCCGGCCGCGCGAAATCCGCCCGGCCGGCCGTGGTGCATGCGCGCCCCGATCGCCAGCGCCCCCACCACCGCGCCGATGACGAAGAGGTTCACCGCGAGCGAGACGATGAGGCTGATCAGCAGGGCGCGGCGGCTCATCAGACGTCGCCTGTGGCGCCGGCGTCGTCGCCCGGGCCTTCATAGGGGGTCATCGCCGCGGTGACGGCGTCGGAGCCGGTCGCCGAGGTCCCGTCGGTCCAGCTGAGCGCGCCCACCGCCACGCCCATGGCGCAGGCGCCCACGAGACCGGCGCCGAGGCCCAGGCGCAGGGCCCAGGTGGCGACGAGGCGGCGCGCCCGCGGCTTCGGCGCGGCGGCGGCCACCGCCTCGCGCAGGGCCTGCGTCACCGCCAGCGGGCGCCATTCGTCCAGGGCCGCGTCCAGGCGGCTGGCGGCGGCCAGAACCTCGCGGGCCAGGGCCGGATCGCCGGCCATCAGCGCCGCCGCGGCGTCGCGCTCGGCGTCGGGCCAGCGGCCCGGGTCGCCGCCGTAGGCGTCGGCCAGGGCTTCGAAGCGTTCGCGGCTCATGGACATGATCGCCTCCTCATCGCTCCGCCAGGTCGGCCAGGGCCGCGCGGAGCGCCCGGCGGCCGCGCGACAACAGGCTCTCCAGGGCCTCGACGCTCACCCCCATCAGGCCGGCGGCGTCGATATTGCTGAACTCCTGATAATGGCAAAGCACGATCGCCTCCCGCTGGCGGTCCGGCAGGGCCTTCATGGCGGTCTCGACCCGGCGAGACACGTCGGCGGCCTGCAGGCCCCGGTCCGGCGCCGGGCCCTCGTCGACCTGCTCCGGCGGCGCCGCCATCGGCGTCTCCCGCCGCTTGCGCAGCCGGTCGTAGCAGAGGTTCAGCGCCACCCGGTGCAGCCAGGTGTCGAAGCGCGCCGCGCCCGGCGTCCAGCGTCCGGCCTGCTTCCAGGCCCGCAGCAGCGCCTCCTGCGCCACGTCCTCGGCCTCCGCTCGCTCGCCGAGGATGCGGCCGGCCAGGGCCAGCAGCCGGGGCAGCTTGCGGTGGGCCAGGGCGCGCGCGGCGGCTTCCTCGCCCTGCGCCACGCGCAGGAGCAACGCCTCGTCGGGATCGCCCTCGGCCAACCCTCACCTCGCCTGGGGCCGCGCCGGGCCTGGGATTCGCTTCAGCCGCCACGCGCCCTGTTCTGCCGCATCATGAGCAGTTCACCCTTGCTGAGCCAGCCATCGTGATTGGTGTCGGCGGCCTGGAAGCGGCGAAGCTGGCCGGCCTCGCGCTCGGCCTTGGTGATGAAGCCGTCCTTGTTCGTATCCAGGCCGGCCCACATGGCGGCGGCCCGCGCCGCGCCCTCGGCGCCGCCGTGTTCTTCCATCCGCTTGGCGACGGCGTCAAACTCCGAGCGGCTGATCCGGCCGTCCTTGTCCGCGTCCAGCCGTTCCATGAAGCCGCCCTGGCGGATCTTGCGGAACTCGTCGAGCGTGACCTTGCCGTCGTGGTTGAGATCGGGGTTCGGGGGCTGAGGCGGCGTCTGGGCCGAGGCCGCGCCGCAGACCAGGGCCAAGGCGGCGGCGAGCAAGAGGCGCTTCATGCGGGGTGTCCTGTCATCGTCCCAAGCCTTGAACGAGGGGGGCGCCCGAGTCCGTCGTTCAGCCCGTGACCAAAGCTTCGAACGCCTTGCGGGCGGCGCCTTGCGCGGTGGCGAGCTTCGCCTTCAGGCCGCGGAAGTCCCGCGCCTCGCCGGCCCGCGCCAGGAGCGCGCGGAAGGCTTTGGGCTCATTGGTGGGATCCGGGTCGTCGGCCAGGGCCACCTTCAGGAGCTGGCTCAGGTCCTGCTGCAGCTTCCAGGCCCGCCGCAGGGCGGTGAGCGGCGCCTCGGGCGCCAGGCCGGCGAAGGCGGCCAGGGCCTCGGCGGTGTTCTGGCGCAGGGGCCCGCCGGCCGCGGCGTGGACGAGCTGAAGGTGCTGGGCGGCGAACTCGATATCCACCAGGCCGCCCGGCCGCAGCTTCAGGTCCCACTCGCCCTTGGGCGGCCGCTCCTTTTCCAGCAGCCGGCGCATGTCGCGCACGTCGGCGGCTGTCCTGGCGGGGTCCCGCGGGCGGCGCAAGGCCGCCTCGATCGCCGCCGCGGCGTCCCGCGCGAAGTCCGGCGCGCTGGCCCAGACCACCCGCGCCCGGGTCAGGGCCAGGTGCTCCCAGGTCTCGGCCTCGCCCTCGTAATAGTGCTGGAAGGCGGCGAAGCTGACCGCCACCGGCCCCTTGGTGCCGGAGGGGCGCAGCTGCATGTCCACCTCATAGAGGCCGCCCTCTGCGGTGGGCGTCGAGAGGGCCGCGATCAGCCGCTGGGTGAAGCGGCCGAAGAACACCTCTGCGCCCCACCCCTTCACCGCCGAGGCCGCCGCCGGCGCGTCGGCCCGATAGAGGGTCATCAGGTCCAGGTCGGAGCCCGCGCTCATCTCGCGCGAGCCGGCCTTGCCGAGCGCGACCACGGCGACCTGGCCGGGAAAGGCGCCGCCCAGCCGCTCGGCCTCCTTGAGCGCCGCGGGCGCCAGCGCCTGGATGCAGAGGTCGGCCAGGTCGGCGAAGGCGCGGCCGGCGACCTCGGCGCTGGCGCCGCCGCTCACCACCTGCACGCCCACCCGGAACGCCTGCTCGCGATGCACCCGACGCACGGCGTCCATCGCCGCCTCGAAGCCGTCCGCCGCCGCGACCACCTGGGCCATCGCCAGGCGGTCCTCCTCTGGCGCGATGGGGTCGAAGAAGGTCGCGTCGAGCATGGCGTCGATGGCGCCGGGTCGGCGCGCCAGGGTGACGGCCAGGCGCGGGGCGAAGGCCATCACCTCGACGACCAGCTCGAACAGCCGCGGCTGGGCCAGGAACAGCGACTGGATCTGCACGCCCGACGAGAGGGTGGAGAAGAAGTCGGCGAACCGGTTGAAGGCCGCGTCCGGCGCGCCGGTGGCCTGCATCGCCTCCAGCAGGCGCGGAGCCAGGCGGGTGAAGAGCTCGCGGCCGCGTTCGGTGCGGGTCGCCGCGATGTGGCCGTGGTGCCAGCCGCGGATGGTCTGGGAGACCCGCGCCGGATTGGAGAAGCCCATCCGCGCCAGGGTGGCCAGGGTCTCCGGGTCGTCCTCCACCCCGGTGAAGATCAGGCTGCCGAAGCGGGAGGAAAGGTCCTCCTCCTCGGGGAAGAGCTCGCCGTAGCGGGCGTTGACCCGCTTGAAGAGCCGCGACATGGCCGCGTCGAACCCGGCCAGCCGCTCGTAGCCGCAGAGCGCGGCGATCCGGCGCCGGTCGGCGTCGGCCTCCGGCAGGCGGTGGGTCTGCTCGTCGGCCACCATCTGCGCCCGGTGTTCCACGTCGCGCAGGGTGCGGTAGGCCAGGGCGAGCTCCTCCCCCGTCCCCGGTTCCACGCGGCCGGCGCGGACCAGGGCGGCCAGGGCGTCAAGGGTGCGCCGGGCCCGCAGGTCCGGATGGCGGCCGCCCAGGATGAGCTGCTGGGTCTGGACATAGAACTCGATCTCGCGGATGCCGCCGCGCCCCAGCTTCACGTCGGCGCCGGCGGCCGTCAGGCGGTCGTCCACCTTGTGCACATGGATCTGCCGCTTGATCGAATGGATGTCGGCGATGGCGGCGAAATCGAGGTTCTTGCGCCAGACGAACGGTTGCAGCTCGCCCAGGAACGCCTCGGCCCGCGGCAGGTCGCCGGCGCAGGCGCGAGCCTTGATGAAGGCCGCCCGCTCCCAGTTCTGGCCGACGCTCTCGTAGTATTCCAGCGCCGCGGGCACCGGCACGGCGGGATGGGTGGAGCCCGGATCGGGGCGCAGGCGCAGGTCGACCCGGAACACATAGCCGTCGCCCGTGCGCTCCTGCATCAGCTCGGCGACCCGTTGCGTCAGGCGCACCGCGAAGGCCTGGGTCTCCACCCCGGGCGCCAGCGGCAGCGCCTCGGGCTCGTAAAAGATCGAGATGTCGATGTCGCTGGAGTAGTTGAGCTCATGGGCCCCGTGCTTGCCCATGGCGATGCAGAACCAGCCCGGAACCGGCCCCTCGCTCTCCGCCCCCAGCCGGATGAGGCGGCCCGCCGCCAGCTCCGCGCGGGCGGCGACGGCGAGCGAGGCGCCCAATGCGGCGTCCGCGAAGCGGGTCAGCGCGCCGGTGACCGCGTCCAGGTCCCAGACGCCGCCCAGGTCGGCGAGGGCGGTCAGCAGGTGCAGCTCGGCCTTCAGGCGCCGCAGCTCCGCCTTCGCGGCGTCGTAGCCGGCTTCGCCCGCCGCCGCGGTCCGCGCCAGGATATCGGCCAGGCGCGCGTCGGGGTCCGCGGCCAGCAGCCCGTCCAGCCGCTTGGGATCACTCCGCGCCAGCCCGGCCAGATAGGGCGAGGCCCCAAACACCGGCGCCAGCGCCGGCCAGGCGGCCGCGAGCCGCGGGGTTTCCGCCAATCCCTCCCGGACGCGCGCGGCGGCCTTGGCGTCATACACCGGACCGCAGGGCTGCAATCGGTCGGCGAGCGCCGTCATTCCCAGATCCTCCTACGCCGCCCGCGGCAGGATCAGGGCCACGCGCAGGCCCGGGCCCATCTCGCCCACCTTGCCAGGACCCTCGTCCAGGTCCAGGCGCCCGTCATGCGCCTCGGCGACCGCGGCCACCAGCGACAGGCCCAGGCCCGCGCCCGGTTCGTTGCGGCTGTTCTCCAGGCGAACGAAGCGCTCCACCACGCGGGCGCGGTCGGCCTGCGGCACGCCCGGGCCGGTGTCGGTGACCGAAAACTCCACCTCGCCGGACGAGCGGCGGCGCACCCGCAGCATGATCGCCCCGCCGGCGGGCGTGTACTTCACGGCGTTGTCGAGGATGTTGGCCAGGGCCTGGGCGAGGAACTCCCGATTGCCGCGCACGGTGAGGTCGGGGGAAAGCTCGGCGCGGAACTCGACGCCCTTGTCCTCGCACAGCGGCTCGTAGAGCTCGGCGATGTCGCGCGCCAGGCCCGCGGGGTCGAAGGGCGCCTGGCTGGGCGCGGCGCCGGCCGCCTGCAGCCGGGCGATGGCCAGCACCGCGCCGAAGGTCTTCAGCACCCCGTCGGTGTCGTTCACCGCCTGGGCCAGCGCCTCGGTGGGGTCGCTCTTGCCCGCCTCCACATCGAGCAGGGCCGCCTCCAGGCGCGCGCGCAGGCGGGTGAGCGGCGAGCGCAGGTCGTGGGCGATGGCGTCGCCGGCGTGGCGGTGGCCGGCCATGGAGCGCTCCAGCCGGTCCAGCATCTCGTTCAGACCTGCGGCCAGCTCGTCGAATTCGTCGCGGGCGCCGCGGACCCGGGCGCGGGCGCCCAGGTCGCCGTTGCGCACGGCCTCCACCACCGCGACCAGGCCCGCCATGCTGCGGCTGACGTTGCGGCTGACCAGCACGCCGCCGGAGAGGCCCAGCACCACCACCAGCGCGCCCGCGCCCCACAGCGCGCGGACGACCTTCAGCACATAGGCCTCGTCCTCGCCGACGTCGGCGCCCACGAACAGGATCTCGCCGCCGCGCATTCGCTCCTGCAGGCCGCGGGCAGGCCGCTTGACGGATCGGCCCTGGGCGCCGGCCTCGGTGACCGAGAAGCTCGTCCAGGCGGGGGGACCGGTGAAATCCTCCACCGGCGAGGCGGCGATGGAGCCGGAGATGCGCGCCCCGGACGGCGTCATCAAGAGGTAGAGGAACGGCCGCTCGCTGGCCGCCCGCTCGATCAGCGACTGGTTCAGCGCATCGAGGCCGGCGCGGTCATAGGCGGCGGCCAGCGAGCGCATCTCGCGGGTGATCTCCTGGTCCGTGCGCCGCGTCGCCTCGCCGGCGGTGGCGACGTAGATGTAGGCCAGGAAGGCGAAGGCCGCCGCCGCGAACAGCGCCAGGAACAGTAGCGTCAGCCGGAACGGCGTGGTGCGGAAGATCCGCGGCAGGCGCACTCGGCTGACCTAGGCGTCCAGCCGGTAGCCCGCGCCGCGCACCGTCTGCAGCATCGGCCGGTCGAAGCCCTTGTCGATCTTGGCGCGCAGGCGGGAGATATGCACGTCGATGACGTTGGTCTGCGGGTCGAAGTGGTACTCCCAGACCTTCTCCAGCAGCATGGTGCGCGTCACCGACTGGCCGGCGTGGCGCATCATGAACTCCAGGAGTTGGAACTCGCGGGGCTGCAGGTCGATCTCCTTGCCCTGGCGATGGACCGTGCGGCCGATGAGGTCCATCTCCAGGTCGCCCACCCGCAGCAGGGTCTGCACCGAGCCGGTCTCGCGCCGGCGGGCCAGCGCCTCGACCCGGGCGATCAGCTCGGAAAAGGCGTAGGGCTTGACCAGATAGTCGTCGCCGCCGGCCTTCAGGCCCGTCACCCGGTCGTTGACCTCGCCCAGCGCCGACAGGAACAGCACCGGGGTCTGGTCGCCCTCGCGGCGCAGGGTCTCCACCAGGGTGACCCCGTCCATCCGCGGCATCATGCGGTCGACGATCAGCACGTCGAAGCCGCCGTCGCGCGCCGCGGCGAGGCCCGCCTCGCCGTCGGCCGCGCGCTGGCAGGCGTGGCCGCCCTCGGACAGCCCGCGCTCCATGGCGTCGGCCGCCTCCAGGTCGTCCTCGACGATCAGGATCCGCATGGGCCGCCCCCGGCGCTGGCGCCTAGCCCGTGAACTTCAGCGATACGAAGGACGTTCGGCCGGCGCGGTGGACGCCCACCAGGACGCTCTGCCGACCGGCCTTCTTGGCGCTGTCCACGACGCTGGCGAAATCGGAGGCGCTGCCCACCTCGCGGTCGCCGGCGCGGACGATGACGTCGCCGCGGCGCAGCCCCTTCTGGGCGGCGTCGGAGTTCTGGTCGACGCCTTCCACCAGGGCGCCGCGGACGTCGCCCTCCAGGCCGTACTTCTGCCGCGCGGCGGCGTCCAGCGGCGCCAGAGCCAGGCCGATCACCTCCGGCCGCTGCGGCGCAGGGCCATTGGCGCCCCCCGGGGTGGCAGGCCCGCGCGGATTGAGCTGGTTGGACGCCAGCTCCTTCTCGGACGGGCGCACGCCGGAACGCACGTCCACCACCTTGCGCTTGCCGTCGCGGACCAGGTCCAGCTTCAGCGAGGCGCCGGCGCTGGCCTTGGCCACTTCACGGGTGAGCTCGGAGGAGGTCTTGATCTGGTGGCCGTTCACCGCGGTGATCACGTCGCCGGGCAGCAGGCCCGCGCGCTGCGAGGGACCGCCGTCCACCGTGTCGTTGACGATGGCGCCGCGCTGATCGGGGACGCCTTGGGCCTCCGCCATCTCGGCGGTGAAGCTCTGGATCGTGGCGCCGATATAGCCGCGGGTGATCTTGCCGCCGGTCATCAGCTGCTTGGTGATGGTGTCGGCCACTTCCGCCGGCACCGCGAAGCCGATGCCCACCGAGCCGCCGGACGGCGAGAAGATCGCGGTGTTCACCCCGATCACCCGCCCGTAGATGTCGAAGGTCGGGCCGCCGGAGTTGCCGCGGTTGATGGGCGCGTCGATCTGGATGTAGTCGACGAAGGTCTCGCCGATGTCGCGCCCATAGGCCGAGATGATCCCCGCCGTGGCGGTGCCGCCCAGGCCGAAGGGATTGCCGACGGTGATCACCCAGTCGCCCACGCGCGGCTTGGCGGAGTTCTCGAAGTTCACGTAGGGAAAGCCCGTCCCCTTGACCTTCAGCACCGCCAGGTCCGTGCCTTCGTCGCGGCCGACCACGGTGGCGTCGAGCTCCCGCTCGTCCTTCAGCACCACCTTGATGGTCTCGGCGTTCTCGACCACGTGGTTGTTGGTGACGATGAAGCCGTCCGCTGAAATGAAGAAGCCGGACCCCGCGGATTGCTGGGTCGGCAGCCGCGGCTGGCCGCTGCGGCCCTTGGGCGCCGGGGTGGGCGCGGGGGTGGCGTCGTCGCCGTCGCCATCATCATCGTCGCCGCCGCCGGGCTGGCCCGGCTGGATGTTGAAGGGGAAGTTCTCGAAACCGGGGATGCGGCGCAGGGCGTTGGTGTCCACCCGCGAGGTGACGTTGATCGAGACCACCGCCGGGGAAACCTGGTCGAAGATGTCGGCGAACGACATCGGCGAGCCGGGCGGAGGTGCGAAGATCGGCGAGGTGGAGGCTTTGATCAACGAGGGCTGTTGATCGGCGCGGGCCGACGGAAGCCCCATGCCGGCCCCCGCCATGGCGGCCGCCATGACGCCGGCGCCCGCGATGGCGCCCAGGAGATAGCCGGTCTTCTTTGATGTCATCTGTCTCTTATCCCTGTGGGCCTGCCCGGCCGCACTGCAAACTCGCCCGCCTATCTAGGTGCGATGCACCAGGGCGCAACAGGCCTCAAGTTACGTTTACGTCACTCTATGCGCTTCTTAGCGGCCTATCTTAGGCGCAATCGTGTCGGCCTGCTCGTCCTTTGAGAGTTGGTCGAGTCTCGCGCCTTCCACGTCTGAAAGCTCGCTTTCCGGCGGCCGGTTCCGCAGCCGCAGGACCCAGAGCATCAGCCCCGCGCCGACCACCAGGATGGGCGCCCCCCAAAGGGCCGCATTGCCGAACGAGACCGTCGGCCGCAGCAGCACGAACTCGCCGTACCGCGCGGTGAGGAAGCGCTTGACCTGCGCCTCGTCGGCGCCGCCGGCCACCTGTTCGCGCACGACCCGCCGCAGATCCTGGGCGAGCTCGGCCTCGGAATCGTCGATGGACTCGTTCTGGCAGACGAGGCAGCGCACCTGGCGGAAGATCGCCCGGGCGCGCGCCTCCTGGGCCGGGTCCTTCAGCCGCTCGGCGGGATCGGAGGCGGCCGCCAGGCAAAGCGCGCCCGCCGCCGCGACCAGCAGGGCGCGGGCCCTCATCCCTCGCCTTCCGCAGGCCGGGCGGCCAGTTCCGGCGTCGGGGCTGGCGGCCGCCGCCGCGCCTGCGCGCGCCGCGCCACGCCCAGCCGCAGCCGGCGGTCGGAGAGCGAGACCACGCCGCCCAGGGCCATGATCACCGGCCCCAGGAAGATCAGCGAGGCCCAGGGGTTCCAGTAGGCCCGGACCAGCCAGACCGGGGCCGCCGCGGCCGCGCGCCGCTCGCCCAGCACGATGTAGAGGTGGCTCAGGCCGCGCTGGCAAATGGCCACCTCCGAGGTGGTCTGGCCGCCGACCAGGAAGCTGCGCCGCTCGGGACGGGCCTCGCAGACCAGGGCGCCGCCGCGGGTGGCGCGGATGAAGCCCCGCTCGGCCTCGTAATTGGGCCCGTCGGCGGCCACGACGCGCTCCAGCGTCAGGTGGTAGGCGCCGGCGTCCAGGCTCTGGCCGATCGCCAGCGTCTCGGCGGCCTCGACCTTCCAGCTGGTCTCGAAACAGGCGCCGAGGATGAAGACGCCGAGGCCCGCATGGGCGAGCGTCATGCCCCAGGCGCCGCGCGGCAGGCCGGTCAGCCGCCGCCAGGTCTCCGTCGGCGGCGTGCGGAACGCCCGCGTCCGCTCCACGATCTCCACCCCCGCGCCGGCGATCAGCCAGACGCCGAGGCCGACGCCGGCGGCGCCCAGGACGTGCCGGGGACTGGCGATGGCGAGGGTCAGGAGCGCCGCGCCCACGGCGATCAGCATCGCCAGGCCGAGCCGCTGGACGACGCCGGCCGCGTCGCCCCGCTTCCACGCCAGCAGCGGGCCCGCCGGCAGCAGGATCAGCATGGCTGCCATCAGCGGCGTGAACGTCAGGTTGAAGTAGGGCGGCCCCACGGAGATCGGCTGGCCGCCGGTGGCCTCGCGGATGAGCGGGAACAGCGTGCCCAGCAGCACGGTCGCCGTGGCCGCCGAAAGCAGGATGTTGTTCAGGATCAGCGCGCTTTCCCGACTGACCGGCGCGAACACGCCCCCGGCGCTGAAGGTGGGCGCGCGCCAGGCGAAGAGGGCGAAGCCGGCCCCGGCGGTGACGCCCAGGATCGTCAGCAGCAGCACCCCGCGGGTGGGGTCCACCGCGAAGGCGTGCACCGAGGTCAGCACGCCCGAGCGCACCAGGAACCCGCCCAGCATGGAAAAGGTGAAGGCGGCCAGCGCCAGGAACACGGTCCAGCCGGCCAGCGCCCCGCGCTTCTCGGTGACCACCGCCGAATGCAGCAGCGCGGTCGCCACCAGCCAAGGCATGAAGCTGGCGTTCTCCACCGGGTCCCAGAACCACCAGCCGCCCCAGCCCAGTTCGTAATAGGCCCAGAAGGAGCCCAGCATGATCCCGACGGTGAGCAGGCTCCAGGCCGCCAGCGCCCAGGGCCGCACCCAGCGCGCCCACGCCGCGTCGACGCGGCCCTCGATCAGGGCGGCGACGGCCAGGGAGAAGACCACCGACATGCCCACATAGCCGGCGTAGAGGAACGGCGGGTGGAAGGCGAGCGCAGGGTCCTGCAGCAGGGGATTGAGCGAGCGGCCCTCCACCGGCGGTTCGGCCAGGCGCGTCAGCGGATTGGAGGCGAAGACAGTGTAGGCGAGGAACACCGTCCCCAACACCCCCTGCGCCGCCACGGCGACGGCCCTCAGGCCCGCGCTCAGCCCCTTGCCGAACAGCACCATCACCGCCCCATAGCCGGTCAGCGCCAGGCACCAGAGCAGCATGGAGCCCTCGTGGCTGCCCCAGGTCCCGGCCACCCGGTAGAGCAGCGGCTTCTCGGAATGGGAGTTGGCCGCGACGTTGGAGATCGAGAAGTCCGAGACCACGAACCCGTGCATCAGCGCCGCGAAGGCCAGCGCGACGCCCAGGAAGGCGGCGAGCGCCGCCCCCTCCCCCGCCGCCGCCAGCGTCGCCGAGCGGCGGATGCGCCCGGCCGCGGACAGGCCCGCCTGGGCCAGCGAGAAGGCCAGCGCCAGGACCAGGGCGAAGGCGCCCGCCTCGGCGATCATGGCGCGCCCGCCTTGCCGTAGGCCGGGACGACGCCGTCGCCACGCCAGTCGCCCTGCTTCTTCAGCGCCTCGGCCACGTCGCGGGGCATGTATTTCTCGTCGTGCTTGGCCAGCACCTGCTTGGCCTCGAAGCCGCCGTCGGCGGTGAAGGCGCCCACCGCCACGATGCCCTGCCCCTCGCGGAACAGGTCCGGCAGGTCGCCGCGGAAGCTCACCCGGTCGCTGGCGCGCTGGTCGGTCACGGTGAACTCGACCCTGCCGTCGGGATGCTTGACCACGCTGCCCGCCGCCACCAGGCCGCCGAGCTGGATGGCCCGCCCGGGAGGCGGCTTGGCCGCATCGGCCTGGGACGGGGTGTAGAAGAACGAGATCGAATCGCGCAGGCCCCAGAGGGTCAGGCCCACCGCCAGCGCCAGCACCGGGGTGATCGCCGCGATCAGGGTCAGGCGCCGCCGCGCCTTCGGCGACTTCGGCAGCCAGCTCATCGCATGGGCTCCGCCTTGGCCGCGGCCGCAAGCTGGTCCAGCATCTCCCGCCGCCCTGCATACCGGGCCTGCGCCTTGGCGAGCGCCGCATCGCGCCCGGCCGCATCGCCCAGCACCGCATAAGACCGCACCAGCCGCACCCAGCCTTCGGGGTCGTCGGGCTGGGTCTCCAGGCGCGCGGCGAGGCTGGCCACCATGCCGCGGATGGCCGCCAGGGCGTCGTCGCCGCCGGCCGACGCCTGCGCAGCCGGATGCTCGGTCTCCTCGATCGCCGCCTGCAGCGACCGGCGGCGAGGATCCTCGGCGGGCAGTTCGGCCAGCAGCGCCCGCCAGGCGGCCAGGCCGCCCGCCTTGTCGCCGTCCAGGATCCGGGCGCGGGCCAGCTGGAAGCGGGCCGCAGCCGCCTTGGGATCGCGCGCCAGGGCCTGCCGGAACGCCTCGCGGGCCTCCGGCGGGACGCCGCCGTCCGCCTCGACGATCATCACCTCGCCCAGGGTCTCCCAGAGGTCGGCGCGCCTGGGAGCGAGCGTGATGGCCTTGCGCAGGGCCCGCGCCGCCGCAGCGGTGTCGCCGGACGCGCCCTGGGCCATGGCCAGGTAGCGGAAGCCTTCCGGATCATCGGGCTTTTCGCGGGTCATCACCGTCAGCACGGCGGCCATCTCGGGGGGCGACAGGGTTGACGGGTCGGCGCTGCGCCAGGCCTCGAGGCGCCTGGCGAACGGGCGGTCGGGGTAGCCGGGCGCCCCCACCGTCAGGTAGACGCCAAGCGCGAGGATCGGGGTCAGGGCGGCGGCGGCGACGGCGATCCGCCGGCCCTCGATCGTCCAAGGCGCGCCCGGGTGTTCGGCGGCGGCCAGCAGGCGGCGGCCCGCCTCGGCGCGGGCGTGCTTCTGCTCCTCGCCGGCGATCAGGCCACGCTCGGCGAGTTCGTCTATCTCGGCCAGCTGTCGTCGATAGACCGGCAGGGTCGGGTCGGCCGCGATGTCCCTGACGGCGGCGGCCCGCTGCAGCACCAGGCCGGCGGCGACCGCGGACAGAAGACCCGCGACGATCCAGAAAACCACCATGCGGCGCGTGTATACGAAGTGGCGCGCCCACGCGAGAGGCGCGAGAGTCGCGGCCTGCGATCAGCTGTGCGGGCCGGCCTCGGGGCCGGCGGCCGAAGCGGCGCGGCGGCGGATCAGGTCCGCGCCCTTCTCGTCGCCGATCACCGCGCGCAGGTCAGCCGCCGCCGCCAGGAACTGCCGGCCGATGGCGGGATCCTCCACCTCGCCAGTGCGGAGGCGGTCGAGGATCTCCTCGACGTAGTGGTCGGTCATCTCGCCCAGCTTCTCCACCAGCTTGGCCCGCGCGGAGGCGAAGCCGCCGTAGCTGGCGCTGGAGCGGGTCTCATAGACGAAGGTCAGCAGGGTCGTGGCCCGTAGCACCGCCGTGGCGTCGGGCGGATCGGCCAGCTTGGGCACCTGTTTGACGAGCTTGAGGATCTTGGCCGGCTGGGTGGGCAGCGCCGCATGCGCCGCCTTGTCGGCGGCCCGCAGGCGCTCCTCGACGGCGCTGGCCAGGGTCTGCTTCTGGCGGGCCACGCGCGCCCCCCAGGGGCCCTCGCGCATCAGGTCGACCGTCTCCTCGATCTCGCTGATCTGCAGCGTGATCGTCTCGACGACCTGGGCGGCCGCGATCCCCGCGCGCGGGCCGCCGTCCACGTCGAGACGCGAGACCACCGCCAGGTTGCGGTCGATGTCGTCCAGCAGGCGCAGGGCGAAGGAGGCGAGTTCGGACTCGGCCAGGTATTTCTCGGTCGGCCTGTCCATCACCGCCGATATGATCCGCATGACCATCCAGGGCTGGGCGAGCTGACCGGCCAGCATCTCGAAGAAGCGGCAGCCGGCGTCCTCGGCCACCGCGACGGCGTCCTTGTAGGCCAGCCGCGCCGCGGCGGTGTTACCCTCGGTGGTGCGGCTGATCCACTCGCCGAGCTTGACGGTCGCCCCGCGCACCACGCCGCTCAGGTCCAGGCAGGCGGCGAGCATGGCGCCGCCGCCGGGACGGGCTTCCTCGCAAAGCGCCGCAGCGGCGGCGAAATCGCGGGACGATCCCGACCGCAAGCCCTCCGAGGCCATGCGGGCCAGGACGTCGAGCGGTTCCGTTGAGGTTTCGCCCGGACGGAAGTCGGCCAGCACCGCGGCGACTCGCGCCACCTGCTCGGGCGACTCGGCCTTGAGGGCGCGCCAGATCAGCGCCAGGACGCGGAGCGGGAAGGTCATGCGCACGGCGGACTTGCCGTCGCCGGCGAACAGGGCCGCCACCGGCTGCAAGGCGATGTTGCGCAGGCGCCGGTCCTGGGCTTCGGTCTCCACCAGCAGGCGGACCTCATCCAGGGCGACATCGCCGGCGGTCCCGGACAGAGCGTCCTGCAGCGCGCCGACGACCCGGTCCGGCGAGGCGGCCACCAGGTTTCGGACGATCTCCATCTTGCGCTCGGTCAGGCCGGGCATGGGCGCGCTCCCGGCGGGGTTCCCGCCACGGGACCAGCTATGCACGAAGTCCAGTTAAGGTTTTCCAAATACTAAGATTTTCGGCGTTTCAGGACTCCGCCCTGGGGAGCTCGATCTGCACCGACAGACCACCCAGAGTGGAGTCGTTGAGGCTGAGCGCGCCACCATAGGCCCGGGCCAGCTCGTCGACGATGGACAGGCCCAGGCCCGATCCCGGCGCGCTCTCGTCCAGCCGGGCGCCGCGTTGCACCACTTCGGCGCGCCGATCCGGCGGCAGGCCGGCGCCGTCATCGTCGATCACCACCTGGAAACGCTGCGGCGAGATCCCGTCGGCGCGGACGCGGACCCTGCCCTTGCACCACTTGCACGCGTTCTCCATGGCGTTGCCGGCCATCTCCAGCAGGTCCTGCCGCTCGCCCTGGAAGCTCAACTCCTCGTCGGCGTCCCAGTCGATCATTACGGCCTTGTCCTGGTGGATGCGCTCCAGGGTGCGGGCCAGCTCGTCCAGCACCTCTGCCACGGGCGTACGCTCGCCCTGACCCTGCGCACGGGCGGCGGCGCGGGCCCGGCGCAGGTGGTGGTCCACCTGCTGGCGCATGACCTCGGCCTGGCGGCTCACCACCTCGCCGAGCGGACCCGGCCGCTGGGCCGCCTCGGTGAGCATCACCGACAGCGGCGTCTTGAGGGCGTGGGCGAGGTTGCCCACGTGGGTGCGCTGTCGTTCGACGACCTCTTGGTTGTGCGCCATCAGGGCGTTGAGTTCGTCGGCGAGCGGCGTGAGCTCGGTGGGATAGGGCCGCACCAGCCGCTCCGCGCGCCCGCGGCGGACGTCGGCGATTTCGCGGCGCAGGGCGAACAGCGGGCGCAGGCCGACCCGCACCTGGATCACCACCGCCGCCAGCATGCCGGCCGCCAGGATGGCGAAGACGATGGCCGTGGCGGCCAGGAAGCTGCGCACGTCGCGGTCGACGGGGGTCCGGTCCTCCGCCGCCAGGAAGATCACCGGCGTCGCCCGCCCGGGGAGCTGCACCTGCGAGGCGAGCACGCGCACCGGCTCGCCGAGCGGGCCCTGGGAGTCGAAGGCCACCGACCGTCCGGGCTTGGCGCTGAGCGCGTGCACCACCTCGGGCGGAACCTTCAGGGCGCTGTCCCAGAGGGAGCGCGAGCGCGCCCACCACAGGACGCGTCCGCCCGGGGCCGGCTCGGCGATCTCCCAGTACTTGCCGGAATAGGCGCGGACCGCCCGTTCGTCGGTGAGGGCCGGGGCGATCACCTCGCCCCTGTCGCCGAGAGTGGAGCCGGCCTGCAGGTTGTCGATCAGCTCGCCCAGGCTCTGGTCGAGGCGCCGAAGCGCCGCCTGCTGGAACAGCAGCACCAGCACCACCGACGAGACCACCAGCACCGCCAGGCTCCAGCCGGCCGCCAGGATCACCAGGCGGCGGACAAGGGACGGCTGGCCGCGCAGGCGCTCGAGGATCAAGAAGCCGCGGGCTGGCCCGCCTCCTCGCCCGGCGGGCAGACCAGGCGGTAGCCGAGGCCCCGGGCCGTCTCGATGCGGTCAGGGCCGATCTTCTTGCGCACCCGGCCGACGAACACCTCGATGGTGTTGGAGTCGCGGTCGAAGTCCTGATCGTACAGGTGCTCCACCAGCTCGGTGCGGCTGATCACCCGGCCCTGGTGCATCATCAGGTAGTGCAGCAGCCGGTATTCCAGCGACGTGAGCCGTAGCGGCTCGCCGTTCACCGAGGCGCGGGCGGCGCGGGGATCCAGGCGCAGGCCGCCGCAGGACAGGCTGGGGGCGGCGTGGCCCGCCGACCGGCGCAGCAGGGCGCGCAGCCGCGCCAGCAGTTCTTCGGTGTGGAACGGCTTGGTCAGGTAGTCGTCGGCCCCGGCGTCGAAGCCGGCCACCTTCTCGCTCCAGGCGCCGCGCGCGGTGAGGATCAGCACCGGCGTGGTCATCTTCTCGCGCCGCCAGCGCTCCAGCACCGAGACGCCGTCCACCTTGGGCAGGCCGAGGTCCAGGATCACCGCGTCATAGGGCTCGGTCTCGCCCAGGAACTGGGCCTCCTCGCCGTCGGGGGCGTGGTCCACCGCATAGCCGGCGTCGGCCAGCGCCAGCTTGAGCTGCCGGGACAGGTCCGGATCGTCTTCCACGAGGAGAATGCGCACGATGCTGATCCTTCCGAATGCGACTTAGCCACCCTGGCGCGACAGGATCTGGCCGCTGTCGGCGTCGACGATGAAGATGACCACCCGGCCGTCGGTGGTCTTCCAGCGCACGAAGTAGGCCGGACGGCCGCCGAAGTCCCCCCGATCGGTGTCCAGATGCGTGCCGGGCGTGGTGCGGGCGATCATCGCCAACACCTGCGCCAGCGGAACCGCGCAGGACTGAATGCGCGGGACCGGACGGGCGACGTGCGTCGTCAGTTCGACGCCGGCGGCGGCCGGCGTCGCGGCCGCGAGCATCAGGACAGCAAGGACTGCGAAGCGTTTCATCTCGGCTTGTCTAAGGAAAGCGCGCTGAACCTCGCGTGAATACCGGGTTTACGCCTTTGCTGCGACATCCTGTCAGGAACGCCGGCGCGGCTTGTAGGGCCGCGCCTTTCGCCACTCGGCCGCGAAGGCCTCCAGCTCCGGGTCCGGCGCGTCCGGCAGGGCGACGACCAGGCGCGCGAAGAGGTCCCCTCGCCGCCCCTGCGCGTCGGGCAGGCCGCGGCCCTTCAGGCGCAGCCGCGCGCCGGAGTTGGAGCCCTTGGGCACGGTCAGGGTCACCGGCCCCTCGGGCGTCGGCGCCTCGACCTTGCCGCCCAGGACGGCGTCGTACGCCGTCACCGGCAGGTCCATCACCAGGGCCTCGCCTTCCCGGCGGAACACCGGGTGCGGCTTGAGCCCGATCTCGATGAAGGCGTCGCCGGGGCCGGAGCGGCCGGGCGATCCCTGGCCCTTCAGGCGAAGGGTCTGGCCGTCCGCGGCGCCCTTGGGGATGGTCACGTCGATGGTGCGGCCGTCGGAGAAGGCGATGCGCTTCTTGCCGCCGACGATGGCCTCCTCGAGGTCGATCTCGAGCTTGGCGCGCACGTCGCCCCCGCGCTGGGTGAAGCCACCGAACCCGCCGCCGCCGCCGAAGCCGCCGCCGGCGCCGCGGCCGGATCGGCCCATCATTTCGCCCAGGATATCGCCGAGGTCGACGCCCTCGAAGCTCTCCGCCCGCGCCCCGCCGGGCCCGCCGCGGAACGGTCCGCCAGGGCTCCCCGTCCCCCAGGGATTGCCGCGGAAGATCTCGCGGCCGTCGGCGTCGATCTCGCCGGCGTCGAACTTCTTGCGCTTGTCGACGTCGCCCAGGAGGTCGAAGGCCGCGCTCACCCGCTTGAACCGCTCTTCGGACTCCTTGTTGCCGGGGTTGGCGTCCGGATGGTGCTGCTTGGCGAGCTTGCGGAACGCCTTACGGATCTCATCCGCGCTCGCCGTGCGCGGAACGCCGAGTTCCTGATAGGGGTCGCGCGCCAAGTGAAGGGACCTCATGGGACGGTGGAAAAGACCTCGGCGCTAGATTGGGCGGTTCGCCGGGGGACGCAAGGGGCGGGTGTGGCAGAATTGGCACAGTCGATGCAGATGTTCCGATAATGTTCCGAAAACGCTCTTGGGGAAGCGGCGACCTGCCACATTTCATTGCGGAGGTCATGCGCCCGCACTCCGGAGATCAGGAGGGAGCCTCGCAGCAGGACGGACCAGGCGCGATCCTGGACCGGTGGACGCGTTCGGAAGCGCTACGCCACGCCGGGGGGCCGGCTACTCGCCCGCGCGAACGCTCTCACGGGCCTGGGCCAGCAGTTCGGCCATCTTCATGCGCACGTCGCCCTCGGCGACCGGCACGCCGGAGCCCTTCAGGTCTTCGAAGACCTTGCGGAACACGTCCTCGTCGCCCGGCTGCTCGAAGTCGGATTTCACCACCGCCTTGGCGTAGTCGATCACATGCTGGCCTTCGAGGCCCATGAGCCCGGCCGCCCACTCGCCGAGCGCACGATTGCGCCGGGCGTTGGCCTTGAATTCCTGATCCTGATCGAGCGCGAACTTTCTCTCGAAACCCTGCTCACGATCGTTGAAGGTGGCCATGTGATCCCCGGTAAGCCGATAGGTCGGCGTTGCATATCCTCGACGCGCCACCTTCGCAATCGAAAGGCGGCAAGCTTGCGGCGCCGTTTGCGCCAAGTCGTCCGATCGGCTAATTTTCGCTTGCCTCTGAGGACATGGAGGTCGACTCACCCCGGCGCGCGTCGTGTTCCACGCGCGCGTTTTTCATTTCCGAGCACGGCCCGCCCTTGCCCTCGGAGAAGGCATCAAGATGACCCGCCGCAAAAAGATCTACGAGGGCAAGGCCAAGATCCTCTTCGAGGGGCCTGAGCCTGGAACCTTGATCCAGTATTTCAAGGACGACGCCACAGCTTTCGACGGCACCAAAAAAGCCGTCCTGGAAGGCAAGGGCGTGATTAACAACCGCATCAGCGAATACATCATGACGCGGTTGAACTCGATCGGGGTTCAGAACCACTTCATCAAGCGGATGAACCTGCGCGAGCAGCTGATCCGCGAGCTGGAGATCATCCCGCTGGAAGTGGTGTGCCGTAACGTCGCGGCCGGCAGCCTGTCGAAGCGCTTCGGCCTGCCGGAAGGCCAGGCCCTGCCTCGCTCGATCATCGAATTCTACCTGAAGGACGACAAGCTCTCCGACCCGATGGTCTCGGAGGAGCACATCACCGCCTTCAACTGGGCCTCCACCCAGGAGATCGACGACATGATGGCCCTGACCCTGCGGGTGAACGACTTCCTGACCGGCATGTTCGGCGCCGTCGGCATCACCCTGGTGGACTTCAAGATCGAGTTCGGCCGGGTCTGGGAGAACGACTTCGCCCGCGTGATCCTGGCCGACGAGATCAGCCCCGATTCCTGCCGCCTGTGGGACGCGGCCACCAACGAGAAGCTGGACAAGGACCGCTTCCGCCGCGACCTGGGCGACGTGATCGAAAGCTACGCCGAGGTCGCCCGCCGGCTGGGGATCATGAAGGAGATGCCCACCGTCATCCAGGGAGGCCTCCACTAATGCGGGCGAAGGTCCAGGTCTTCCTCAAGCCCGGCGTCCTCGACGTGCAGGGCAAGGCCGTGGAGCAGGCGCTGCACGGCCTGGGCTGGGGCGGCGTCGCCGAGGTGCGCGTCGGCAAGACCATCGAGTTCGACCTGGTCGCCGACGACCCGGCGGCGGCGGAGGCCGAGGTCAAGGCCATGTGCGAGAAGCTGCTGGCCAACACGGTGATCGAAAGCTACCGGGTGGAGCTGGCGTGAGGCCCTGGGCGCTGCTGGCGCTGACGGCGGGCGCCTGCAGCCCGGCCGCGGCGCCGGCGCCGGCGCCCCTGGCCTTCGACTGCGCCGCCGGCTACGCGGCGCTGGCCCAGCGCATCGAGGCCTATCCCGGCATGACGAAGAACCCGTCCGACCCCGGCGAGCCGTACCGCTTCTTCACCGAAGCGGACGGGGCCGCCTCCTATGTGATCACCCAGCCCGGCGCGCCCGGTCACCCGGCCATCGTGCGCCAGGCCGCGGGGGCCGAGAACGGCGTGCGCCGGATGGTCAACACCGGCTGCCCCTATGGCGATCCCAAGGGTTACGCCCAGCTCACCGCCTACCTGGAGACGGTGGCCGCCGCGCTGAAGTCCAACGCATCCCCAAGTCCCGCCCCCAAGAGTCCCGCACCATGAAAGCCGCCGTCATCGTCTTCCCGGGCTCCAACTGCGACCGCGACTGCAAGGTGGCGATCGAGCGCTCCACGGGGGCTGTGGTGGACATGGTCTGGCACGGCGAGAGCGCCCTGCCCGCCGGCCTCGACCTGATCGTGCTGCCGGGCGGCTTCTCCTATGGCGACTATCTGCGCTGCGGGGCGATGGCGGCGCTGTCGCCGGTGATGGCCGAGGTCAAGGCCGCGGCCGAACGCGGCGTGGCCGTCGTGGGCATCTGCAATGGCTTCCAGATCCTCTGCGAAGCCCACCTGCTGCCGGGCGCGCTGCTGCGCAACGAACAGCTGAAGTACGTCTGCAAGCCGGTGACCCTGGAGGTGACCAACGGCCAGACCCGCTTCACCGCCGGCTACGCCGGCCGGCGCGAGGCGGTGATGACCGTAGGCAACGGCGAGGGAAACTTCTTCGCCGACGAGGCTGCGCTCGACCGGCTGGAGGGCGAGGGGCTGGTGGTGTTCCGCTACCGCGACAACCCCAACGGCTCGGCCCGCCGCATCGCCGGCATCGTCAATCCGCGCGGCAATGTCCTGGGCCTGATGCCCCACCCCGACCGGGCCTTCGAGGCCGACCTCGGCTCCGCCGACGGCGCGATCCTGTTCCAGAGCGCGCTGGCGAGCGCCTGAGGTCGGACGGGCGCCGCCCAGGCCGCGGCACAATGCCCATCGCGTCCGGGCCGGAATCTGGCATGAAGGCGCAGCCCCCATGCCTTGGCGGCCCGCTCGAACGGAGACCGCCATGAAACCGCCCGGCAAGAGCCTCGCCGACCGCAGACCCCCGCTCCCGGTGAGGACCTACGCCCCGCCGACGCCGAAGGTGTCGCGCCAGAAGCCCGCCAGGACTCTCAGCGCCGCCGAACGCGCCGCCTTCATCGCCGCTCGGCCGGACCTCAAGCCGAAGTCCTGAGGGCGGCGGATGTCGGAGCCCATCGTCACCGCGCCACGGAGCCGCTGGCGCAAGGCCCTTCTCGTCGGGCTGGCGGCGCTCGCCCTGCCCGTCATCATCACCGCGGCGATCGTCCTGGCCGTCGCCGGGGGCGGGCCGGTCGCCAGCCCCGCCGACGTCATCGGCCCGCCCGTGCGGGCGGGGTCGGCGCAGGGCGATCGGGTCTATGTGCTGACCAGCCAGTGGAAGACCTTCCGGTCCGCCTTCCGCAGCAGCTCCACCAGCTACACCGACCTCTATGTGGACGTCTGGGCCTTCGACGCCGCCGACGCCCGGCCGGTCTGGCGCCACCGGCTGGCCAGGGACCGCAGCGGCGTGAACATGGGCCGCGCGCTGCTCGGCGCGCAGGGCGGGACGCTGTGGGCGCTGGATCCGAAGGGGCTCGTCGGCCTGTCGCTCACGGACGGGGCGGTCGTCGCCGACGCGGCGCGGATCGAGGCCGCCAACCCGGGCCTCAAGGGACTGATCCCGACGGAGGCGAGCTACTTCCGCTTCGACGCCGCCGGCCTGGCCTTCACCGCCGCCGACGGCCGCAACTGGCGCCTGCCCAACGAGGGGCTGAAGGCCGAACCCGCGACGACGGCGCCCGCCCAGGCGCCCGTCGCCGGTGTGGTCCGCCCCGCCCACATCGCCGGCGGCAACGGAACCTACGCCTTCATGGAGCGCGGCCTGTCCATCGGGCCCCGCTGGCTGGGCCTGCTGGACGCCGAGGAGGCCAAGACCTTCGCCGCCAACGGCGCGATCGGCGGGGTCGATCCCGCCAGCCACCCGCGCATGCGGCTGTGGCGGGCGAGCATCGGCAGCAAGCCGACCTTCTTCGGCCCCAAGCCCACCTTCGGCGCCTTCGCCCCCCTGCCCGAGAGCCCGGAGTTCATCAATTCGGGGCTGCTCTCCAATGGCGTCACCAACAGCCTGCCGATCCTGCTGTTCAGGCCCGACAGCGTGCTGGTCCTGCACCGCGACCGGCTGGGCGACGCTGGCCGGCTGAGGCTCACCCGCATCTCCGGCCCGGCCGGCAAGGCGCTGTGGACCGTCGAGCTGCCGATGCAGGCCCTGGAGTCGGTGATGCCGGGCGAAGGCTCCCTCGTGCTGCTGGGCGCCCGCGACGAGCCGGGCCCCCGGCGCGGCCCGAACAGCCGCGACACCGTCAGCGTCGACCAGCTGGTCGCCGTCGACCTGGCCAGCGGCCGGATGGGCGCCTACGGTTTCAAGGTGCTGGCCACGAACCCGGAGAAGATCCCGGCCTCCTCTACCAACCTGGCCGCCGCGGACTAGGGCAGATCGAGATTGGCGGAACCGATCCGGCGCTGGAACGCGGCAAGCCTTCCCCCAAGTGTCATCCGGTCTTCCGCTGCGCGGAAACCGGGATGACAGCCAAGGGGGCGTCACGCCGTTCGGCTCGAGTCTTGATGATTTCAACAGGCTCTAGAGCCGCCGCCCGAACGGAACCACCTTGTTGTCGGCGTCGTGGCCGATGTCGGCGCGGCCGAGCCAGGGGACGCCCGCGCGCGCGCACCATTCGCGGGCGATCTCCTCCTCGGTGAGGACGAAGGGGCGGTCGTTCTCGGGGATGTCGCTGCAGCGGCCGAGCTTGAGGCCCGCAATGCGGCGCAGGGCCGGGTTGCTGGTGATGTGGCAGAGCGAACGGTCGATCCGGTACATATACTCGGAGACCTCCTCCAGCATCAGCACATGGCCGGCCAGGTCCGGCTGCCAGGGCGTGCCGATGAGCTGGCTGAGGATAGTGATGTTGAAGGCGGCGGCGGGAACGTCGGGCGAAACGGAGGGCTCCAGCGCTTCGGGCGCGCCCCGGGCCAGCCAGGCCAGCGCCCGGGCCACCGCCGCGCGCCCGCCGCTGCGGCGCAGGTCCTGCGGCATCGGACCGTGGGCCAGGCGGGCGAAGCCGCGGCAATAGAGCGCCGCCAGCAGGGTGCCCGCGTCGCTGTAGCCCAGGTAGGCCTTGTCCGCCGCCGCCGGCCCGAGCCCCGCGAACACCCCCTCGACGAGCCGGCAGGCGCCATAGCCGCCGCGCGCGAACCAGACGGCGTCGAACCCAGGGTCGTTGGCGACCTCCAGGAACGCCCCCGTCCGCGCCGCGTCGTCGCCCGCGAAGTGCCCGTGGGAGAGGAAACACTGGGGATGCACGACGATCTCGACCGCACCGTCGGGATAGAGCTCGGCGGCCAGGATGAGGACCTCATCGGCCACCTCCCGGTCGAGCGGCGTGCCGGGCGCGACCACGCCGATGCGGAAGCGGTCCCTGGACATCGAAGCTGTGCGATTCCCTTGGCTTGCCATGGCTGAGCGCAACCCTGATAGCTTGCGCGGATGACTCGCGACACAGCCTATTTCTTCTGCGGCGTCGGCGGCAGCGGCATGGCGCCCCTGGCGCTGATCGTCCAGGCGGGCGGCGCCCAGGTGGACGGCTCGGACCGCTCGCTCGACCAGGGCCGCAACGCCGCCAAGTTCGACTTCCTGAAAAGCCGCGGCGTCGGCCTGCACCCGCAGGACGGCTCGGGCGTGACCAGGCCTGAGCAGATCGTCGTCACCTCCGCGGCCGTGGAGGAGACGGTCCCCGACGTCCAGGCCGCCCGGCGCGTGGGCGCGCGGCTGATGCTGCGCGCCGAGTTGCTGGCCCAGCTGTTCAACGCCGCCAAGGTCAGCGTCGGCGTGGCCGGCACCAGCGGCAAGTCCACCACCACCGGCATGATCGGCTGGATCCTCAGCGCCACCGGCCGCGACCCCACGGTGATGAACGGGGCGGAAATGAAGAACTTCATCACCGCCGATGCTCCCTTCGCCAGCGCCCTGGTCGGCCATGGCGAGGCCTTCGTCAGCGAAGTGGACGAGAGCGACGGCTCCATCGCCCGCTACACGCCGACGATCGCGGTGGTGAACAACGTCTCCCTCGACCACAAGACCATGGACGAGTTGCGCGCCCTGTTCTCCGACTTCGTCGGCAAGGCCAGAGCCGCGGTGCTGAACCTCGACAACGCGGAGACCGCCACCCTCGCCGCCGGGGCGTCCGACAAGGCGCTGACCTACAGCCTCAGCGACCCGGCCGCCCACCTGCTGGCCCGCGACATCCTGCCCGCGGCCGACGGGGTCGCCTTCGCTGTGCATGACCGGCTGACCGGCGAGGACGCCGCCGTGCGCCTGCGCCTGCCCGGCCGCCACAACGTCTCCAACGGCCTGGCGGCCCTCGGCGCGGCGATCGCGCTCGGCGTGCCGCTGGTCGAGGCCGCCGAGGCCCTGTCCGCCTTCGCCGGGGTGAAGCGGCGGATGGACGTCATCGGCACGGCGAACGGCGTCACCGTCATCGACGACTTCGGGCACAACCCCGACAAGATCGCCGCCACCCTCGACACCCTGCACGCCTTCCCCGGCCGCCTGCTGGTGATGTTCCAGCCGCACGGCTACGGGCCGCTGAAGCTGATGAAGGACGCCTTCATCGACGGCTTCGCCGAGAAGCTGGGCCCCGACGATGTGCTGATCATGCCCGAGCCGGTCTACTTCGGCGGCACGGTGGACCGCAGCGTCGGCACGGCGGACATCACCGCCGGGATCGTCGCCAAGGGCCGCACCGCCATCGCCCTGCCCGATCGCGCCGCCTGCGGCGACAAGCTGGTGGAGCTGGCCCGCCCCGGCGACCGCATCGTCGTGATGGGCGCGCGGGACGACACCCTCTCGCAGTTCGCAGCCGAAGTGCTGGCGCGGGTGGCGGCCGTTACGCTCCGTGCGTAACATGAGTTTTGTCTCTTGCGAGGAATCATGCGCGCCAGGACCTGGGTTCCGACAGTCACGCTTCTGATCGCCCTGACGGCATGCCAGAAGGACACGGGGGGAGCTTCGGGCGCCCCTGCCGAGGGGCAGGCCGCGGCCGCCGCGGCGCCTGTCGAGGCGACCACGGCGGGTGGGCCGAAGCGCGCCGACGGATACTGGCAGGAAACCTGGGGCGATGCGAAGGGCCCCTACTACTGTGTCGGCGCCGGCTCGGAAGACAAATACTCGCTCGTCGACGACCTCTCGATGATGGGCGACTGCAGCAAGAAAGACTTCAAGAGGACGCTTGGCGGATGGGCGTTCGAGACCGTGTGCGCCGCGGACGGCGTCACCACCGTGCAAAAGGGCGCGATCACCGGCGATTTCCGCACCAGCTACACGATCGATCAGACCGTCTCGCAGACGCCGGGCAATTCCGTCAAGGGGCGGATCGACGCCCGGCGCGTCGGCGACTGTCCGGCCGGGGTCAAGCCCGGCGACAAGGTGACGGACGCCATCACCATCAACATGCTGCCCTGAGCGTCTCGTCGATCCGAGACGGCGTTCCAGCCGCGCGCCGACCTGCCCGCGCGGACGAACCGACCAAAGACGGCCGGGACCGTCCCGCCCGGCGCGCCTTGCCGGGGAACGGCTGAGGTCGTTAATAGGTCGAAAGATCCGGGCGCGGCTCACAGTTGGCCCGCCGCACACAACACAGAGTGAACCTCACATGAGCCAGCTTCGCAGAGCCGCCATCGTCAGTCCCATCCGCACGGCGGTGGGCAAGTTCCAGGGCGCCCTGGCCTCGATGCAGGCCGGAGACCTGGGGGCGGTGGTCCTGCGGGCCCTCGTGGAGCGCACGAAGATCGACCCCGGGCGGGTGGACGACGTGATCTTCGCGCAAGGCTACGGCAACGGCGAGGCGCCCTGCATCGCCCGCTGGTCGCTGCTGGCCGCCGACTTTCCCATCAGCGTCCCCGGCTACCAGCTCGACCGGCGCTGCGGCAGCGGCCTGCAGGCGGTGATCGACGCGGCGATGATGGTCCAGACCGGCGCGGCCGACGTGGTGATCGCCGGCGGCGTCGAGAGCATGAGCAACGCCGAATACTACACCACCGACATGCGCAGCGGCGCGCGCTCCGGCTCGGTGACCATGCACGACCGCCTGGCGCGAGGCCGGGTGATGAGCCAGCCGATCAGCCGCTTCGGGGTGATCAGCGGCATGATCGAGACCGCCGACAACCTGGCCCGGGACTACGACATCTCCCGCGAGGCCTGCGACGAATACGCCGCCGCCAGCCACCAGCGGGCCGCCGCCGCCTGGGCCGCGGGCAAGTTCGACGACGAGTTGGTGAAGGTGGCGGTGCCGCAGAAAAAGGGCGAGGCGCTGATCTTCGATCGCGACGAGGGCGTGCGCGCCGACGCCACGCCGGAGAGCCTCGGCAAGCTGCGCGCCCTCGAGAAGGACGGGGTGGTCACCGCCGGCAACGCCAGCCAGCAGAACGACGCCGCCGCCGCCTGCCTGGTGGTGGCCGAGGACAAGCTGGCCGAGCTGAAGCTCGACCCGCGCGCCTGGTTCGTCAGCTGGGCCGCCGCCGGCTGCGAGCCGTCGCGCATGGGCATCGGCCCGGTCCCGGCGGTCGAGCGCCTGTTCGCCCGCACCGGCCTGTCCTGGAAGGACATCGACCTCGTCGAGCTGAACGAAGCCTTCGCTCCGCAGGTGCTGGCGGTGCTGAAGGGCTGGGGCTGGGACGACCGCGACAAGCTGAACGTCAACGGCTCGGGCATCTCGCTGGGCCACCCGATCGGCGCCACCGGCGGCCGCATCCTGGCCAACCTGGTGCGCGAACTGGAACGGCGGGACGGCCGCTACGGCATGGAGACTATGTGCATCGGCGGCGGCCAGGGCATCGCGGCCGTCTTCGAACGGGCGGCCTGAACCCGAGGCAGGCCGCGGTCCCGGCGTTCGCTGTCGACGCCGGGACCGCGGGGCCGCCGTAGATCTACCGCGGGGCCATGCGGATGGCGCCGTCCAGACGGACCACCTGGCCGTTGAAGTAGTCGTTGCGCAGCATGGTGAGCGCCAGGTCCGCGAACTCCTCCGGCTTGCCGAGGCGGCGGGGGAACGGCACCGAGGCGTTCAGCCCGGCCCACACCTGAGGGCTGCGCACCTTCATGGCCTCCATCGGCGGGGTGTGCATGATCCCCGGCAGGATGGTGTTGACACGGATGCCCTCGCTAGAGAGGTCGCGGGCGATGGTCAGGGTCATGCCGGCGATGGCCGCCTTGGCTGCGGAGTAGGCCACCTGGCCGATCTGGCCGTCCTGGGCGGCCACCGAGCCGGTGGCGACGATGGCGCCGCGGAAGCCGTCCTCGTCCAGGGGCTCGAGCGCCATCATGCCGGCGGCCGAATTGGTGATGCAGCGGAAGGTGCCGACCGTGTTCAGGCGCAGCACCCGCTCGAAGATGTCGGTGCTGTGGCGGACCATCTCGCCGGTCTCCTTGCTGCGCGAAACCGTCTTGCCGCCGCCGACGCCGGTCGGCCGGCTGCCGCCGGCGCAGGCGACCAGGATGCGCTCCTGGCCGATGGCGGCGCGGGCCTTGGCGAAGCCCGCCTCCACGGCCGCCTCGTCGTTGACGTCCACCTGGCAGAACACCGAGCCCGTTTCATCGGCCCGCTTCTGGCCGGTTTCCGGATTGAAGTCGAAGATGGCGACCTTGACGCCGAGGTCGCGCAGCGCCTTCACCGTGGCCAGTCCGAGGCCCGAGGCGCCGCCGGTGACGACGGCCGAGATGGATGAATCGAGTTTCATGAGCGGGCTCCAAGGCTTGCTGGCTTGCGGCGATGTGGCGTCCAGATAGCACCGGGCCGGCCGCAAAGTGTAGGCGCCCGTACGTAAGGGCGCGTCGGGGCGCCTCAACTTCCATCTGGCGCTGACCGCGCAAATGCCGGAAGGAGGAGGCGATTTTCGAGAGGAGAGCCCCATGACCGAAGCCTGGATCATCGACGCCTGCCGCACGCCGCGCGGCGTCGGCAAGTTCGGCAAGGGCGCGCTCTCGAGCCTGCACCCCCAGCAGCTCGGGGCCACGGTGCTGCGGGCGATCGCCGAGCGCAACCGGATCGACACCGCCCAGGTGGACGACGTGGTCTGGAGCACCAGCGCCCAGGTCGGCCCGCAGGGCCGCGACCTTGGCCGAATGTCGGCGCTGGACGCCGGCTACGACCCGCGCTGCAGCGGCATGACCCTGGACCGGTTCTGCGGCGGGGGCATCACCTCGGTGGCCATCGCCGCGTCCAGCATCGTCTCGGGCATGGCCGAGCTGGTGGTGGCCGGGGGCTGCGAGATGATGTCGATGCCCGGCCGTACGCAGCCGGGCGCGGCGGGGCTGAACGACGTGGGCAACATGCGCCTGCGCGCACGCCACCCGCAGACCCAGCAGGGCGTCTGCGCCGACGCCATCGCCACCATGGAAGGCATCAGCCGCGAGGCCACTGAGCAGCTGGCGGTGCTCAGCCAGCAAAACGCCGCCAAGGCCATCGCGGGCGGCTATTTCAAGAACAGCCTGATCCCGGTCCACCACGAGGACGGAACCCTGGCGCTGGACCACGAGGAGTTCCCGCGGCCCGAGACCACGCTGGAGGGCCTGGCCGCGTTGAAGCCGTCGTTCCAGGTGATGGCCGACCAGCCGCTCGACGATAACGGCACGACCTACCGCAGCCTGATCCTGCAGAAATATCCGGACCTCGACATCAAGTTCATCCACCACGCCGGCAATTCGTCCGGCGTGGTGGACGGCGCCGCGGCCCTGCTGCTGGCGTCCCCGGAGTACGCCCGCTCGCACGGGCTGAAGCCCCGGGCCCGGGTGGTCGCCACCGCCAACATGGGCGACGACCCGACGCTGATGCTCAACGCCCCGGTGCCGGCGACGCGCCGCGTGCTGGCCCGGGCGGGCCTTGCGATCGAGGACATCGACCTGTTCGAGATCAACGAGGCCTTCGCGGTGGTGACCGAGAAGTACATCCGCGACCTGCAGGTCGACCGCGACAAGGTCAACGTCAACGGCGGCTCCATGGCCCTGGGCCACCCCATCGGCGCCACCGGCTCGATGCTGATCGGCACCGTGCTGGACGAGCTGGAGCGCCGCGGCCTGCGCCGCGGCCTGGTCACCATGTGCGCCTCCGGCGGCATGGCCCCGGCGATCATCATCGAGCGGCTGGACTAGGGTCGATCGCCAGCCCGCCCACGCCGCAATAGTCTCCGGTCCCGTTCAACGCGGGACCCATCGCCCTGCCCGAACGCGGCGGGGTGAGCTTTCGCACGCCTGCGCCTGCTCGGCGCCGGCGTGCGGTTTCCGCGTTCCGGATCCAAATCGCCAGCGACGTTAGAAGTTTGCGCGCGCCTTGACGCCTGCGATGAACGCCAACATAGATAGCGAAATAGACGAATTGGCGCCGCGAGCGCCATCGCAGAGCGGGGATGGAAGATGCGGCCCATACGAGTGTTGGCGTTCCTGTGGCTGGCGTCTTCCGCGCTTACGCCCGCGGCCGCCTTTGCGCAGGCGCCCCGGGGCGCGGCGGAGGCGGGAACCACCGAGGTCGGCGAGATCGTCGTCACCGCCCAGCGGCGGGAAGAGCGACTGCTCGACGTGCCCATCGCCATCACCGCGGCCTCCCAGGAACAACTGGTGGCCAGCGGCGTGCTCAGCACGCGCGATCTGACGACGCTGGCGCCGGGTCTGAACGCTGCGACCCAGGGGCTGGCGTTCCAGCCGTCGATCCGCGGTATCGGCACGACCTCGACGGTCCTGGGCGACGAGACCAACGTCGCGGTCTACATCGACAACGTCTACATCCCCTTCCAGGCGGGCAACGCCTTCGGCCTGAAGAACGTCGAGCGCATCGAGGTGCTGAAGGGGCCGCAAGGCACGCTGTTCGGGCGCAACGCAACGGGCGGGGCCATCCGCATCGTCACCGCCGATCCGAGCTTCGAGCCCACTGGGGTGATCTCCGCCGACTACGGGTTCAAGCTGCGCAGCAAGGAAGTCAACGCCTACGCCAGCGCTGGGCTGAACGAGAAGATGGCGCTCGGCGTGTCGGCCTATGTCTACGACGACAAGGGCTACGTGCGGAACCTGGGCCCGATCGGCGGCAAGGTCTCCGACGCCCGCCAGGCGACCGTGCGGGCCAAGCTGCTGATCACGCCGAGCGAGGACCTGCGCATCATCGCCGGCGCCGACTACACCAACAGCCGCAGTTCGGCGGCTTTTTCCACGACGATCCAGGACGGGGTGAATTCGTTCAAGAACGTCGTCGGCGCCATCACCCCGCCCGACTATCGCGTCGATCCCTACACCGTGGCGCTCAGCTTCGATCCCTACGTTAAGACCCTGAGCGCGGGCGGCTACCTGAGCATCAAATACGACTTGCCGCAGCATACGATCACATCGATCAGCGCCTACCGGCAGTACCGCTTGAAATTCTACCTCGACTCCGACCGCACCCAACTCAACCTCACCCAGTTCTACGGATTCCAGAACACCAAGGTGGCGACGCAGGAATTCGACCTGGCGTCCAACTTCGAGGGACCGATCAACTATGTCGCCGGCCTATTCCTCTACAAGAGCGACGGCTACGCCCCCAAGACATTGAACTTTGCGGCCCCGATCGGGGTGGCGGTGAATGGCCAGCGCCCGGTGATCGGGCCGCCGATCAACAACGCCAACACCATGGGGTTCGCCACCGGCAAGTCGGTGGCGGGGTTCGGCGAGGTCACCTGGAACGTCAGCGACGCGCTCTCGGTGATCGGCGGTTACCGCTACACCTGGGAGAAGAAGGACGCGACGGCGCGCAACGCCCTGACCAACGTCCAGTTCAGCGCCGAGGACACCTGGAAGAACTCGAGCGTGCGGGCGACGGTCCAGTACAAGTTCAACGAAGAATCGAACATCTATGCGACCTACAGCACTGGCTTCAAGAGCGGGATCTTCAACGCCGGCGCCGTCAGCAACCCCTTGCAACGGGCCGATCCGGAGAAGGTCACCGCCTATGAAATCGGCCTGAAGGCGCGCGCCGGCGTCTTCACGATCCTGACGTCGGCGTTCCACTACAAATATGACAACATCCAGCTGCAGACCAACAACATCCTCAACCCTGCAGCGGGAACGACGATTCTGCAGAATGCGGCCGTCGCCAAGATCGAAGGCGCGGACCTGCAGGTCACGGCGCGGGTGGCGGGCGGGCTCTCGGCCCAGCTCGGCGTCTCCTGGCTGCCGACCGCCCGTTACACCCGCTTCATCGGCGGGCTGAACTTCATCTCCAATCCCGGCGGCCTGGGCGCCAGCTTCGTGCCAACGGACCTCTCCGGCACGCGAATGATCCGCACGCCCGAGACGACGGTGAACCTGGGGCTCAACTACAAGACCGAGGTGGCCGGCGGCTTGCTGGCGGCTTCCGGCAATTACTTCTGGAGCAACGAGTTCTTCTGGATCCCCGGCGGGGCGGTGAGGCAGAACTCATACAATACGCTGAACGCCCGCCTGGCCTGGACCACGCCGGATGACCGTTACACGGTCAGCCTCTGGGGCCGAAACCTGACCAAGGAAGTTTACTGGCTGCAGGCCGCGGGGAACACCGGCGGCTTCTCCGGTTCCTACGCTCAGCCACGTGAAATCGGCGTCGGCCTGGAAGCGAGCTTCTAGGCGCGTTGATGGACAGCAGGACGGGACGACCCGACGTTTCGGCAATGACCGCCGACCCTGCGACGCCCGACGCCCGCGCCGGGTGGCTCGCCGTGTCGGTGTTCCTGGTCCTCTACGCCCTGGCCTACTTGGACCGACAGGTGCTCACCCTGCTGGTCGATCCTATCCGCCAGGACCTGGGCGCCACGGATTTCGAGATCAGCCTGCTCCAGGGCGCCGCCTTCGTGCTGTTCTACACGATCTGCTCCTTGCCGATCGGCTGGGCCGTCGACCGCTTCTCCCGGCGGCGGATCATCTTCGTCGGCATCCTTGTCTGGTCGGTCGCCGCCGCTGCGGGCGGACTGGCGCGCAACTACTGGCAGCTCCTGCTCTGCCGCTTCGGCGTCGGGGCGGGGGAGGCGGCGCTGTCGCCCTCAGCCTATTCTATGCTCAGCGACCTGTTTCCCAGGGAGCGGCTGGCCGGGGCGATGGCGGTGTTCTCCAGCGGGGCGATCGTAGGCGGCGCGATCTCCCTGGCGGTCGGCGGCCTGGTCGTCTCCATGGCGAAGGGCGCGGAAGGGTATGTGGTCCCGGTGCTGGGCGAGGTGCGGCCCTGGCAGCTGGTGTTCCTGATCACCGGCGCGCCGGGGGTCGTCCTGGCGTTCCTGGTGTTCCTCGTGCGGGAACCGGCGCGAAAGGGGCGGCTCCATGCGACGTCGACGAAGGCCGGCCTCGGCGACCTCATTCCGTTCCTGCGCGGCCGCTGGGGGTTCTACGCCGCGCATATCGCGGGCTTCAGCCTCTTCAACCTGATGGTGGCCGCCTACGTCGCCTGGACGCCCACCTTCCTGATGCGGAAATTCGGCCTCAGCCCCGCCGAGACCGGCTTCACCCTGGGCGGTTTGTCGCTGGTCTGCGGCGTCGCCGGCATGCTGGGCAGCGGCTTCCTGGTCGACCGCCTGTTCCGCCGCGGCCTCAAGGACGCGCACCTGCGCTACTACGCCGTAGGGACGGCGCTGTGCGGGATCGCCGGCGTGAGTGCGATGCTCGTCCCGACCCTCTCGCTGGCGCTCGCCTGCATGACCGTGGTCAAGGTGATCTCGCCGTTCATCGCCGTCGCCGCGACGGCCCTGCAGATCACCACCCCCAACGAATATCGCGGGCAGGTCTCGGCCCTGTTCCTGTTCGTCTACAATATCGTCGGGTTCGGCCTGGGCCCATCGATCGTCGCCGGCGTCTCCGACTTCGTGGTCGGCGGCGGTCGCGGCGACATCGGCCTGGCTATGGCGCTCACCTTCGCCGTGTTTACCCCGCTGGCGGTCGCAGCCTTCGTGCTGGGGCTTGCGCCGATGCGCCGGGCGGTGGACGCCGCGCAGGCCTGGGAGGCGAAATGAGAGGCCGACGGCCCACGATCCCGACTGCGACGCCCAGATTGATCCGCGCGTAATTTGCGGAATTCGGGGATAGGTTATCCTGCCCGGCATGCTGTCGGGGTTCACTTGACCAGAAGAGGGCGGGATAACCTGTCCCTGAATTCCCCTGGGGCCTGCGGATCCCGGGCGCGCCTTAACGCAAATGAACCTCGCCTGAAGCCCGCCTTCAGACAGGGGCCAGCGGCGCCATGACAACCTCCGGGCCATGAGCGAGGCGCCAAGGGGAGCGCCGGCGCCCAAGTACCGGAGAGAAAACATGATTACGCGCAAGCTGACGATGGCTGCAGCCCTGGCGGCGACCGCCCTGACGGCGCTGCCGGTGGCGGCCCTGGCCCACGACGGCGATCACGGACATCACAAACATCGCCATTACCGCGAGGCCTATTACGACGACAGCCCCCGCTATTACCGCGAGAGCTACGCCGAGCCCCGCCGCTATTCCGCGCCGCGGCAGAACTGCCGCACGCGCGGGACGACCGGCCTGATCATCGGCGGCGCCGCCGGCGCCCTGCTGGGCCGGGAGATCGACGGCGGGCACAACCGGGCCACGGGCACGATTGTCGGCGCCGGCACGGGCGCGCTGCTCGGCCGCGAGATCTCGCGCAAGTCGCGCTGCTGAGGTCGGGGGGGACAGGGGCCTCGCCTGTGGAGCATGTCCCTCCTCCCCCGGACGTCTTCCTCGGCCTTGTGCCGAGGACCCATGAACACCGTGGCTCACATGCGCACTCTAGGCCGCGCGGCGCACGGCGAGGCTTGGCCGCTGGCTCGACAAGGTCCGGTTTTCCCGGCGGGACGCCAACGGGGATGTTCGACCCCGAACAGCCCTTGCCGACGTCCGCTCTCGGGTCAACTCGGCCAACGTCCGACTCTGCGCACGGCGGCAATGGGGAAGTTCGACCCATCGGAGACATTGGGAAGGTCCGCTCAGGGGCTCTAGCGAGAACGAAGCGACGAGCCGCGATCAAGTCTTCACCCACGTCGCGAGCACCGCGCGTATCGCCGTAACAAGGGCTAACGGCTGGTCGATCAATACGTGATGGTGCGCGTCGGGAATGTCGAACTCGATAGCGCCTTTCGGCAGCACGTCAGGTTGGTCCGACTCTCGCCGGAAGTAGCTCGACTGTCCATGAATGTGGGCGACTGGAACTTTGATTGAGCGACCGAAGTCTCTAGGCAGCGGGATATCGTAGTTGAACTTGCTCCAGTAGTCCGGGTCGTAGCGCCACCTCCACCCGCGCGCCTGCCCCTTGACGGCAACCGCCTCCAGCAATTGCCGAGCGATATAGTCAACGATGAAGTCGTTCGTCATCGGCTGCGGCGGCATCAGGCGGAAGCGCATCAAGGCGTCCGTCAGGGTCGCATAGATGCGGTGACCATTTGCAACTTGGCTTTGCGTGCGGCGGCCGAGACCTGCGAGCGCTTGGTGCTCAGCCGCCCCTTCTCGGCTCGGTCCGCGCAAGCTGGTGTCGACCAGGATTGCGCCGCTCATCTGCTCCGGGCTACGCCGGGCAAGAAAAAGGACCTGAGAACCGCCGAAGGAATGGCCCACAAAAACCGGCCGCTGGGCTGACCGCTCTAGCCCTGCAGCGTCGGAAACGGCCTTGGCGTCCGTGGCAAGGTCGTTGAAATCGTATTGGTCGCGCCAATCGGAATGGCCGGTCCCCGGCGAGGAAAAGGCGGCGACCCTGAAGTCATCTGCGAAGAAGGGCGCAATGAAGCTCCACCAATCGGCCTGGGCACGCGCTCCATGCATGAAGACAAGCCCCGGCTTGCCGAGTTCACCCCACGTCAGCAGTTCCAGTTTCGACCCGCGTGAGCTCACCCATTGCCGTTCAGGCTGACGTTCCAGCGCCGCCTTGAACCATCCATCGGCTGGCGGCTCGGCTCCATCGTACTTGGCGAGTGGCGGCGCAGACGCGAGCGCGGCGGGCTCGATGGCAGCGCCCCGCGCTCCGTGGTCGCTTGTCGACATGGACGTCGATTAACAAGGGCGAACATGATCGGCAATGGCTGCTCCCCACCCCAAACAGCCCTTGCCGACGTCCGCTCTCGGGTCAACTCTGCCAACTTCCGGTTCCGGGCACGGCAGCAATGGGGAAGTTCGACTTAAAGCGGGCGTTGGGAAGGTCCGCAGTCGGCGCCATGGCCGACCTAGCGACCAGTCCCCCCTCGCTAGCGCCGCCGTAGCGACGTCGTCGCCACAAGGGCCAGCGCCGCGTCGATCTGGCGCTCGAAGATCTCGGGCCCGGGCGATCCGGTCCCCAGGACCAACTCCTGATAGGCGTCGCCCAGCGCAAGCTGGACGAGTTGCTCGGCGACGATCGGCGCCGTCGCGGCGTCGTGCTCGTCCGCCCATAGCTGCGCGATCACGGCGCGGATCTGGCGCGGCCCAGCCTCCCAGAACAGGCGTCCCAGGCCCGGCATCCGGTCGGCCTCCGCGATGATGGCGCGGTAGAGGCGGACGCTGTCCGGGCCGGCGACGCCGGCCGCGAACGTCAGCAAAAGTTCGCGCAACCGCTCGCCAGCGGGCAGCGACCTCGGCGGCGGCTGGAGGACCTCGGGCGCACACATCGCCTCGACCAACGCCTGCACCAGCGCCTCCTTCGATCGGAAGTGGCGATAGATGGTCTGCTTGCCCACGCCGGCCTCGGCGGCGACCGCATCCACCGAGCCCTGCGCGAACCCCTCGCGCATGAAGACGGCGCGCGCGCCTTCGAGAATCGCCACGCGCTTGGCGGGATCGAGCGCGCGTCCGGGTCGGGGCGAGGCGGAATTGGTCATGAGCGGTCCTTGACGAGACTAATCAGTCTCGCTAAATAGGACATACGAGACCGATCAGTCTCGTTTAAATAGGGAACCCCCAATGTCAACCGATCACGTCAAGCTCGGACATCTCTTCGCCGAGATCGTGTCCGCCCACGACCTGTCGCGGTTCGATGAAATCGTCGCGCCCGGCTACGTGAACCACAATCCCTTCGCCGAGCCCGGACTTGAAGGCGTCAAGAAGGTCTTCGGCGCGATCATCGCCGGCGTGCCGGACCTCAAGGTGTTCGCCGAAGACGTGTTCGTGTCGGCGGATAGGACGCGCGTGGTGGGCCGCTACCGCTATGAGGGCACGCATACCGGGAACTTCCTCGGCTATCCCGCGACGGGCGCCGCCTTCGCCATGCGCTCGATCGATATCTGGCGGGTCAAGGACGGGCGCTTCGTCGAGCACTGGGACGAGCTCAACACCCTCGACATTTTCACCCAGGTCGGCGCCGTGCCACCGCTTGGCCGGCCGTCGTGACGCAGCGGATCCCGACGCATCCCTCATGTTCCGTATTTGTTCTTGCGCTTGGCCGTGCCTCGAGCTAGACTTCGATGCCGGCGTCGCAGCGGGTCCGGGTGTTACCGGTCAACACCGCCGGTAGCACCTTCCGCCGCCGTCTCCGAACGACGGGCGCCAACAGATCTTTGATAAGTCACAATAATCCTGACACCGCCTGCGCCGCGGCGCCTCCTGCAGGGGCCTTGACCGCCAGCCGAAATTTCGTTTCCTAACGAAAGGCCGACCGGCGCCGGTCAACCCCTTTGCCGGGGTCGAGCGCAGGCGCCGGCCGGAAGACCCTGCCGCCGTCTTCAGCTACGCCCTTGGCAGGAGCCCCGACGTGGGCCCGTCGCACGCAGACCTGCCCGTTCCGCCGGCTTCGCGGCGCGCGGGCCCTCCCCCGCACGCAAAGTCGATCATCAAGCGTCGAACCGCGGGCCGAACCTGGCGCTGCTGAGGTCGCGGTCCGGGACCTCCGGGTCCCGGGCGCGCGCCGCCGCTAGGGCTCGACGGAGATCTTGCTGCGGAAATTGGACCGCTCGATCATGCCGAAGGCCTCCTCGCCGTCCAGCCGGTAGCGCGCGCAGCCCTGCTGTTGCAGCAGGGGATCGGTCGCCGTGCTGCTGGGGGCCATCCTCGCCGTGCTGAAGTTGGTGGCGTGGGTCTGGGCGTCGATCGCCAGCGCCCGCGTCGCCGTCCGCAGCCGGATGCTGACGTCCTGGGGACCGGGCCTGGCCTGGGTCAGCCAGCAGATGTGCTCGATCTGGGCGGCCTGCATGGTCTGGCCGTCGAAGTAGAAGGCCTCGCTGACGTGCGGGCCGCCGCCCGGCGCAGGGGGGAAGGCCAGCAGGCCGAACGCCTTGCCGCTGGGAAACACGGTGGTCTGCCAGACGTGGCCGCGGAAGCCCGCGCCGTTGCGGCTGCTGCGGCGGTGCACCCGCAGGCCGCGCCCGCTGAACCGGTAGGTCTCCTCGCCGATCCGGCACACGCCGCGGGCCAGCACCAGCTGTTCGTAGCGGAAGCCCTGGCCCATGAAGAGGCTGTCCTGCGCCCCCGCCGCGATCAGCCCGGCGGTGACGTCGCTGAACCGCCCCATGACCCAGGGCGGCGCGACCGAGGTGGTCTCGACGTCGAACGCCACAGCCACCCGGGGCCCCGCCGGCGGTCCCTGCAACAGGGCGCTGCAGGTGGTCTCGGTCATCTCGCCGCGCAGGGACGCCGTCCAGGTCCTGAACGGCTCGACGCAATGGAAGGCCATGCCCTCGACGCCATAGACCGAGGGGCGGCCCTGGGCGTCCAGCATGGAGATGGCCTTGGCCGATCCCCATTCCACCACGGCCCGGCCCCCGGGAAAGGCGATGTTGTAGAACACCAGCCGCCGGTCCGGCTCCCCCGGAACGTCCTCGATCAGGAAGCGGGGGAACTGGATGGCGCCCGAGTCGTCGAACAGCCACATGGAGACGCTTTCCCGGTAGCCGGGGTCGTCCCGGGGATGGTCGGGCTCCATCAGGTCGGCCGACGGCGGGAAGCCGCCGGTGAGGTCGATCGGCGGAGCCGTGGTTTCCAGCGACATGGCGTTGCGCCTCCGAACCGGCTGAGGACGGGATTGGGCCGCGAGTGAACTCCGGTTATCGCCCGGTGTCATCCGCTTGCGAGCCAGGTTGCGCGGACGGCTGACGGCCCCGCCAGCACATTGCGCCTCCCATCCGCCCAAGGACGCCGGCGGACGTCGGTTCCCGTCTTCGTCCGCACCGGCCCCCTCGCCTCGCGGGCGAAGCGCCGCTAGAACCGCTGCATGAGCGCCGCCCCCGCCAAGACCCTCGCCGAGTCCGCCGCCGAATTCGGGCTGAAGCCCGAGGAATATGCGCTGATCGTCAAGCGGCTGAACCGTGAGCCGAACATGGTGGAGCTGGGCGTCTTTTCGGTGATGTGGTCGGAGCACTGCTCCTACAAGTCGAGCCGCAAGCACCTGGCCAAGTTCCCCACCACGGGGCCGCGGGTGATCCAGGGGCCGGGGGAAAACGCCGGGGTCGTCGACATCGGCGACGGCCAGGCCTGCATCTTCAAGATGGAGAGCCACAACCACCCCTCGTTCATCGAGCCCTACCAGGGGGCGGCGACCGGCGTAGGCGGGATCATGCGCGACGTCTTCACCATGGGCGCGCGGCCGGTCGCGCTGCTGAACGCCCTGCGCTTCGGCGACCCGTCGCATCCGAAGACCAGGCGGCTGGTGGCGGGCGTGGTGGCCGGCATCGGCGGCTATGGCAACTGCGTGGGCGTGCCCACGGTGGCCGGCGAGACCAATTTCCACCGCGGCTACGACGGCAACATCCTGGTCAACGCCATGTGCGTGGGCCTGGCCGACGCCGACAAGATCTTCTACTCGGCCGCGCCGTCGGCCGGGTTGCCGGTGGTCTACTTCGGCTCCAAGACCGGCCGCGACGGCATCCACGGGGCGACCATGGCCTCGGCCGAGTTCGCCGAGGACTCGGACGAGAAGCGCCCCACGGTGCAGGTGGGCGACCCCTTCGCCGAGAAGCTGCTGATCGAGGCCACCCTGGAGCTGATGGCCTCGGGCGCGGTGGCGGCGATCCAGGACATGGGCGCGGCGGGCCTGACCTCCTCCTCGGTGGAGATGGCCGGCAAGGGCGGGGTCGGCATCGAGCTCGACCTCGACGCGGTGCCGCAGCGCGAGGCGAACATGAGCGCCTATGAGATGATGCTGTCGGAGAGCCAGGAGCGGATGCTGGCGATCCTGAAGCCCGGCCGCGAGGCCGACGGCGAGCGGATCTTCGCCAAGTGGGGGCTCGACGCGGCGACCATCGGGCGGACCACGGACACCGGCCATATCGTGTTGAGGCACAAGGGCGAAATCGTCTGCGACCTGCCGCTCGGCCCGCTGTCGGACGATGCGCCGCTGTACGACCGGCCCTGGGTGGCGCCGACGCCGCCGGCCCGGCTGGCGCCGGAGGATGTGCCCGCCCCCGCCGACTACGCCGCGGCGGTGCTGAAGCTGATGAGCGCCCCGGACATGGCCTCCAAGCGCTGGCTCTGGGAGCAGTACGACCGCCACGTGATGGCCGACACCCTGGCCGACAGCGCCACCGGCGCCGACGCCGGGATCGTGCGCGTGCACGGGACAAAGAAGGCGCTCGCCATGACCTCCGACTGCACGCCACGCTACGTCCTGGCCGACCCCTACGAGGGCGGCAAACAGGCGGTGGCGGAAGCCTGGCGCAACCTTACCGCGGTCGGCGCGCTGCCTATTGCGGTGACCGACAACCTCAACTTCGGCAATCCTGAACGGCCGGAGATCATGGGCCAGATCGTCCGCGCCATCGACGGCATGGCCGAAGCCTGCCGGGCGCTGGACTTCCCGGTCGTGAGCGGGAACGTCTCCCTCTACAACGAGACCAACGGGGCGGCCATTCCGCCCACGCCGACGGTCGGCGCCGTGGGCCTGATCGAGGACGCCGCGCAGCGGGCCGGCTTCTGCGGCATGAAGGCCGGCGACGCCCTGGTGCTGCTGGGCGCGACCCGCGGCGAGTTGGGCGCCAGCATCTATCTGCGCGAGGTGCTGGGCCGCGAGGACGGCGCCCCGCCGCCGGTGGACCTGATCCAGGAAGAGCGGGTCGGCGACCTGGTCCGCGAGCTCATCACATCCGGGCAAGTGCGCGTGGCGCATGACCTTTCCGACGGCGGGCTGATCGCCGCGGCGGCCGACCTCGCCCTGGCCTCCGACGTGGGCGTGAAGCTGACGATCGGGGCGGCCCTGCCCCCCCACGCCACCCTGTTCGGCGAGGACCAGGCCCGCTACCTGGTGGCGGTGGCCAACGGCTATGCGATCCTGGCCGCGGCCAAGGCGGCCGGCGTGCCCGCCGCCATCGTCGGCCAGGCCGGCGGCCAGGCCCTGGCGGCCGACGGCCTGTTCACCCTGAGCCTGTCCGAGCTGCGCAAAGCGCACGAAGGCTGGATGCCCGGTTACATGGGCGCATGAGGAGCTGCACTGGAATGCTGAAACCCGCCCTGGCCCTGGCGTTGATTCTGCCGCTGGCCGCCTGCGCCTCGACGCCGCCGAAGCCCTCCGGCTTCCTCAGCCGCTACGACGGCCTGCATGAGAAGAAGGCGATGCGCGCCGGCCAGTCCGTGCGCAGCGATCCGGCGGCGCTCGCCCGGGTGAAGAAGGTCGCCATCGCCCCGCCGATCATCGCCGACGGGCCCGGCGGAAACTGGATGGGCGAGAAGGGACGCACCCTGATCCTTCGCGAGATGGAGGCCCAGCTCTGCTTCGAGCTCAGCGAGCGCTACGACATCGCCGCGGCGCCCGGGCCGGGCACGGTCCTGGTGCGCAGCGCCGTCACCCGCGTCAAGCCGACCGGACAGACGGCCTCGATGGCGTCGGCCGCGGTCGGCTTCTTCATTCCGGGCCCCATCGGCGTTCGGACGGGCGCCAGGGGGGCCCTCGCGGCCGAGGCCGAGATGATGGACGGGAACAGGCAGATCGCCGCCATCATCTGGCGGCGCAAGGCCAACACCGTCGGCACCGACAACCCCTCGCTGTCGGAGATCGGCGACGCCTTGCAGTTCGTGGAGCCCTTCGCCGACGCGGTCGGCAGGACCATGGAGGTCAAGGACGCCGAGAAGAAGAAGATCGAGTCCGCGACCGACCCCTGCGCCCAGTACGGTCCCCGCATCCGACCGGAGGGCTGGGTGGCCAAGTTCGCCACCGGCCTCTACGTGCCTGAACTGAGCAAGGCGCAGACGGAAGAGAAGGCGGAAGAGAAGGCGGAAGAGAAGAGGACCGAACCAGAGGCGAAACAGCCCTAGAGTCCATAGGGCCTAGCCTGTCGCCCTCTCGAGCAGCTTCAGCGCCGCCGCCGCGAAGGCGCGCATGTTGGCCTGGCGGTTGTCCTCGCCGGTCTCGATGGTGAGCGCGATCTCCATCGGACCCGACAGCGCCACGCAGGTGTGGCCGGCGGCGTCGCCGTAGCGGTTGCCGGTGGGGCCCGCAGCCCCGGTCTCAGACAGTCCCCAGGTCGCGCCGAACCGCTCGCGTGATGTGCGCGCCAAGAGCAGGGCGTAAGGCTCTGACGAGGAACGCATTCCGGCCACCGCCTCCTTGGGCAGGTCCATCAGCAGCACGCGGGCCTTGGCGGTGTAGACCACCGCCCCGCCCAGGTAATAGGCCGAGGCGCCGGGCACGCCGAGCAGCGCCGCGCTGATCAGGCCGCCGGTGGAGGATTCCGCTACAGCGACGGTCTCCCCGCGGGCCTTGAGGCGATCGCCGACGGCGGCGGCGAGGGTTGCGAGCTCATCCATGCAGGCCTGCTTTTCCTTTGGCGAAGAGGGCGTTCCGCGCCCATCATGACGTTCATTCGCGGCCGCCGCCATTTCCGGAGGATGAGATTTTGGACACCCAATCCCAATGGACCGGCCTCGACGCCGGGCGGCTCGAGCACATCGCCTCGCACCTGGACCGCAACTACATCGCCCCGGGCAAGATCGCCGGCTGCCAGCTCGCCATCCTGCGCCATGGCCAGCCCGCCTATTTCCGCTCCTTCGGCCTGATGGACCGCGAGCGGAAGCGGCCGATGGCGGACGATACGATCTTCCGCATCTTCTCGATGACCAAGCCGATCACCTCGATCGCGCTGATGCAGCTCTATGAGCAGGGCCATTTCCAGCTCAACGACCCGGTCAGCCGCTACATCCCGAGCTGGCGGAACCATCGGGTGTGGGTCTCCGGCCGGGGCGCCGCGATGGTGACCGAGCCGCCCGTGCGGCCGGTGAGCATGCGCGACCTCCTCAGCCACACCGGCGGCCTGACCTACGGCGGGGCGCTGGCCGCGCTGGGCGCGCCGGACGAGGGCGATCCGGTGGACGAGGCCTATACGGAAGCCCGCGTGACCCGCAGCGGCGAGGACAGCCTGGCCGAGTTCGCCCGCAAGATCGGGACCGTGCCGCTGCGCTACCAGCCCGGCGAGCGGTGGATGTACTCCTACTCCACCGACGTCTGCGGCGCCCTGGTGGAGATCATCTCCGGCCGCCCGCTGGACCAGTACATCGCCGAGACCATCACTGGTCCGCTGGGCATGGTCGACACCGCCTTCCAGGTGGCCGCGGAAAAGGCCTCCCGCCTCGCCGCCAACTATCAGCGCGCGGCGGACAAGAGCCTGCAGCTCGTCGACGACCCGGTCGCCAGCGAATACCTGAAGCCGCCGAAGTTCCTGTCCGGCGGCGGCGGCCTGACCAGCACCATCGCCGACTACATGCGCTTTTGCGAGATGCTCCGCCGCGGCGGCGAACTGGACGGCGCGCGGATCATCGGGCCGCGCACCCTCGACCTGATGCGGATGAACCACCTGAAGGACGGGCTCGACCTCGCGCACCTGGCCGTCGAGAGCTTCTCGGAAAGCCCGCTCGAGGGCGCGGGCTTTGGACTCGGCTTTGCGATGACGCTGGACCATGTCGCCGCGGGATCGATCTCGGCCGGCGAGTATTATTGGGGCGGTGCGGCCTCGACTCTCTTCTGGGTCGACCCGAGGGAGGACCTCAGCGTGGTGTTCCTGACCCAGTGCATGCCGACGGGCGTCTTCAACTTCAGGGGCCAGCTGAAGAACCTGATCTATTCGGCGATCGTCGACTGAGGCGGAGGGCGACGCTGGACCTGCTGGTCAACATCGACGTCCCCGATCTCGGCCGCGCCGAGCGCTTCTACACCCAGGCGTTCGGCCTCAAGCCGACGCGGCGGTTCGGCCCGGAAGGCGTGGAGCTGAGCGGCTGGCCGGCCAAGGTCTACCTGCTGCTGAAACGATCCGGCACCACCGGGGCGGCCACCGACAAGCGACGCTACGAGCGCCACTGGACGCCCGTCCACCTGGACGTGGTGGTGGACGACATCGAGGCGGCCATGGCCCGCGCCCTGGCCGCCGGGGCGACCGCCGAGGGCGACATCCGCACCTCGGTCTGGGGCCGCATCATCGTGCTCGCCGACCCGTTCGGCCACGGCATCTGCCTGATCCAGTTCCTTGGCCGCGGCTACGACGAGGTGGCGACGAAGGTGTGAGCGTCATCGATCGCCCTCGCGCACCCAGTGGGCGCTGAGGGAGAAGTCGTTCTCATCGCCGCTGGCCAGCCATCCCTCGCTGGCGCGGACCGCCTCGCGCACAGGGCCCTTGGCCTTGGCGACGCATTCCTGGCCGCCCGGACGTCGCGCGAGGCCGGGGAGCAGCTTGTTCGCCTTCGCATCGAGATCGCCCCCGGCGGTCACCGGCTTGGCGCAGAGGGCCGCCCAGATCTTGGCGGCGGTGATCCGCCGGCCTTCGTCGAACGCGGTCGGGCGCAGGCCCACGTAGAGATAGGCCGGGCCCTCCTTTTCCTCGGGCGGCGCCTGCAGCTGCCCCACGCGCGGCTCGCCGGCGGCCAGCACATAGTTCAGCGTCTGGCTCGGCGCCCCGGCGGCGTCGCGCGGCCCACCGGCCAGCGTCCGGGCGGTGACCACGGTGGCGTTGGCGCACTTCGGCCAGCCGTCCGCCGCCGACTTGGGATCGAATTCGCAGGTCTTGTCCGGCATGGCCCACAACCCAGGCCGCAGGACGGGCGCGCCGGCCGCATCGGCGGTTTCGAACAGCGCCTGGTCGGAGGTGACCATCGCGCAGCCGCCCAGGCTCATCGAGGCCAGGCAAACACTTGCCAAATTCCGCATTGGGGACCTTCCCGCTATGACCTCGTTAAGGTTTCTGGAGCAACAATTCCTACTCAGTGGAGATCGCCATGCCGATGCCCATAAGCGAGCTGGAGGCTTCCCTGCGCGAAGCCTTCCCGGACGCTGAGATCCACATCGACGACCTCGCCGGCGACGGCGACCACTATCGTGCGCGTATCGTATCGGCCGCCTTTCGCGGCCTTAATCGCGTCAAGCAGCACCAACTCGTCTACGGCGCCCTGAAGGGCAAGGTGGGCGGCGAACTGCATGCGTTGGCTTTGGAAACCTCCACTCCTCCGGACTGACGTCTCGTCCCATGCGCTACAGGCCCTTCGGCTCTTCGGGAAAAGCGGTTTCGGCCGTGAGCCTCGCCCTGCGCGAGCACCCCGCCGCCTCGACCGCGCAAGCCTGGCGCAGCTTGATCTTCACCGGCATGGAGAACGGTATCAACTGCTTCGATCTCGACAGCCGCTGCGAGGTTCTCGCGCGCGGCATGGGCGAGGCGCTGCAGGCCGTGGAGCGGCGGTTGCTGTCGCTGATCTGGACGATCCGCGGCGAGCCGGGCCGAACCCTGACGGCGCAGGCGATCGCCGCCTCGGTCCGCGACGGGCTGAAGAGCACCGGAGCGCGCTATTTCGACGTGCTGATGCTGGACGAGACGGCGTTCAGCACCCTCACGGCCCAGGCGCCCGCCTATCTGGAGCAACTTCGCGAGGCCCGGTTCGTGCTGCAGCTCGGGGTCGCGGGCGAGGGACCGGCGCTCGACGCGGCCATCGCCCAGCCCGCCTTCGAGGTGTTCGCCACGCCCTACAACCTGACCTCGGAGTGGACCACCCGCCGCCGCCTGCGGGAAGGCGCCGCCCAGGGAATGACCGCCATCGCCTATGACGTCGCGCCGGCCGCCCTGCTGGCCCCCGCCAAGGCGCCGAAACTCCTCGCCCCGCTTCGCCGCGGGGAGCGCCAGCCCCTGGCCGGCGTCGGCACCTACGCCTTCCTGCAGGAGACGCCGGGCTGGACGCCGGAGGAGCTGTGCCTGGCCTATGCGCTCACCGAGCCGGCGCTCGCCACCCTGCAGATGGACCTGACCTTCGCCGACCGCATCGAGGCCCTGGCGGCCGTGCCGGACCGCGACACGCCCACCGGCCTCGGCGCCCAGATCGAGATGGCCCGCTTCTGCGGCGATACGCCAGGCCAGCGCAAGCAGGCCTGAGGCCACGCCCGGCTTGACCCGGGCCGCCGGGCTCCCTAGCTCTGAGCCCGACGCATATCGCCGAAAGACCCTTCCATGACCGACGCCGTCACCGCCGATCCGGCCCACGCCTTCATCGCCAAGACCCTGGCGGACAACCCCGTGGTGCTGTTCATGAAGGGCGTGCCCGAACAGCCGCGCTGCGGATTCTCCGCCCAGGTCGTGCAGATCCTCGATCACCTGGGCGTCGATTTCGTCGGCGTCGACGTGCTGCAGGACGCGTCCCTGCGCGAAGGCGTCAAGAGCTTCACCGACTGGCCGACCATCCCGCAGCTCTACGTGAAGGGCGAGTTCGTCGGCGGCTGCGACATCGTCCGCGAGATGTTCCAGTCCGGCGAGCTGAAACCCTTCCTCAGCGGCCAGGGCGTCCTGGCGGTTTGAGGCGCCGGCGTCGCACCTTGACGCCATGACCCCGTTCGAACCGCCGGCGGGCCGCCAGGTCTTCGCGCTCAGCCATGTGGCCCAGGAGGGCGACATCGACGCGAACGGCCACGTCAACAACGTGGTCTACCTGAACTGGGCCCAGGAGATGGCCGTCGCCCATTGGCGCAGCCGCGCGCCGGCCCACGAGCAGGACCGCTGGGCCTGGGTGGTGCTGCGCCATGAGGTGGATTACCGACGCCCGCTGTTGCGCGGCGAGACGGCTCTGGCCCGCACCTGGGTGGCCGACGCGCCCGAGGGGCCGCGCTTCGACCGCTATGTGCGCATCGACGGGCCGGACGGGGCGGTGTGCGCCCAGGCGCTCACCACCTGGTGCCTGGTGGACGCCGACAGCCGCCGGCCCCGCCGCGTGCCGGCCTGGATGCCGGCGCTGTTCACCTGAGATTCAAAGGTGGGAGCGTGATGGTCGCCGGAACCGGTATCCACTTCCGGCTATCACGCTCTACGATCCCGGCCCGGTCCAGGGCGTGAACGGGTTCAGCAGGAAGAGCGGCGTGCGCGGCCCGACCCCCAGTTCAGCGTAGCTGAAGGCGATGTCCGCATGGCCCATGGCGAACGACTTGCACGGATCCAGCCGCTTGCGCCCGAAGGCCAGGCTCGCCGCCGCGCCCTTCATCTCCACGTAGAAGGCGAAGTCTTCCTTGCGCGTGCAGCCGTTGGAGGCGACGCGGATGGTGAGCGCCTCGCGCCCGGCGCTGACCGAATAGAGCGGCTCCAGCTCGCCGAGCGCCGAGCCCACCGGCGCGACGACGCGCGGCGGGGCGCTCGCGCAGCCGCAGAGGAGCACCAGAGCGGAAATTATCAACAGGCGACGATTCACGGTTCCCTCCCCTTCATGGGGAGGGATGAGCCGGCCCCCGGGTCCGACCGAAGGTCGGCCCGAGGGTAAACTCCGACCGGCGAAGGGTGGGGAACTGCTGAGCTGCAGAACGTCCCCACCCGTCTCCTCGCTCCGCTCGGAGCCACCCTCCCAAGAAGGGGAGAGAAAAGGATTTTACGAGGCGTAGAATTCGACGACGAGGTTCGGCTCCATCTTCACCGGGTACGGGACCTCGGAGAATTCCGGCATGCGGACGTAGCGGGCGCTCATCGCCTTGGTGTCCACCTCGATATAGTCCGGCGTGTCGCGCTCGCCCGACTGCAGGGCTTCGAGCACCAGGGCCATGTTGCGCGAACGCTCGCGCACCGTGACCACGTCGCCGGCCTTGCAGCGGTAGGACGGGATGTTCACGCGCTTGCCGTTGACCATCACATGGCCGTGGTTGACGAACTGGCGGGCGGCGAAGGGAGTGGGTACGAACTTGGAGCGGTAGACCACCGCGTCCAGGCGCGATTCCAGCAGCCCGATCAGGTTTTCCGAGGTGTTGCCCTTGCGGCGCGAGGCCTCGTCGTAAGTCCGGCTGAACTGCTTTTCGGTCAGGTTGCCGTAATAGCCCTTCAGCTTCTGCTTGGCGCGCAGCTGCAGGCCGAAATCGGAGATCTTCTGCTTGCGGCGCTGGCCGTGCTGGCCGGGGCCGTAGGAGCGCGAGTTGATCGGGGACTTCGGGCGACCCCAGATGTTTTCGCCCATCCGGCGGTCGAGCTTGTACTTGGCGCTATGGCGCTTGGACATGTTGTCGTCTCTTCACTTCGACCCTGGCCGGCGCTCCCACAAGTGGAAGCGCGATCGCAACGGCGGCCTCAGAGTCACCCGTATGGATTTCCGGCCGCGCGGGAGGCCCGGCGGCGGAAAGCGGCGACGTATGACGACTGGGCCCGCCGGTGTCAACCGGCGGGCCGCGCGCTCTAGACGAAGACCCCCACAAGATTGCTGAGCGTCAGGCCGGACAGCGTGACGGCGCCGCCATCCGACAGACTGAGAACCGTGTCCGTTCCGGTGACTTGCCAACTGGCGAGGCCCACGCCGTCACGCAACGCAATATGGTCAGACCCGCGTACAAAGTCGGTGACGATGTCCGACCCGCCTGCGGGTGAGAACCAGAAGACGTCAGAACCGGCGCCGCCTTGCAGCGTGTCGGCGCCCTCGCCGCCGGAAAGCGTGTCGTCGGAGGCGCCGCCGCGCAGGAGATCGTCGCTTCCGCCTCCGGCAAGGTGATCGCTCGACGCGCCCCCCTCCAAGGTATCGCCTCCGTCGCCGCCGCTCAGAATATCGGCGCCGTCTCCACCGGTTAGGAAGTCGGCGCCCGTCCCGCCCGAGAGATTGTCGTTCGACGCCCCACCGCTCAGCGTATCAAGTCCATCACCTCCGGCCAGGGTGTCAGCGCCGTCAGATCCCACCAGGGAATCGTCGCCAACTCCGCCCGAGAGACTGTCGTTGGAGGCGCCGCCGTCTAGGCTGTCATTTCCGTCCTCGCCGCCAAGGGTATCAAGGCCGCCGGCGCCGTAGAGCAGATCGCTCCCAATTCCGCCGTTGACGCTGTCTTCTCCGGAACCTCCGTCGAGCCGGTCGGCGCCGGCCCCGCCCGACACCGTGTCCGCGCCGCCGCCGCCGGACAGCGTATCGTCGCCGAGCGCTCCTTCGACGATGCTGTTAGCATTGCCGTCCGCCGTGGTTCGCGGCGCGGCGATGTCCACCGTCCTATCGGCAAACTCGAGCCGTTCGACCAGCCATAAGGTGTCGACATTGTCCGGCGCGCCAGGGCGCAAATCAGTTAGGACGGTGTAGACGTCGGGCTGGCCAAAGACATTCGTGACCGGCCGATATTCAACGCGATAGTCGGTGCTGTTCCCCGAGAACACCGCGACGTCCAGCCCAGCGCCGCCGAAGATGGTGTCGTCCCCTCCACGGCCTACGAGACGATCGTCACCTTGCAGTCCTGAGAGGGAATTCGATTGGCTGTCACCAGAAAGGGTGTCGCCATGCTGGCTGCCCGCAAGCAACTCGACGCCAGAAAGCACATCGGCCCCAAGGCCCCCCCCGACCGTTTGCCGCCCCTGAATGGCGAGGTCGACCGCCACACCCGCAATTGCGGTCGTATAGTAGGCGTAGTCGAGCCCGGCGCCGCCATCCAGCGTGTCGTCGCCGCCTCCGCCAATGAGCACGTCGTCGCCGGCCCGGCCGACCAAGATGTTGGAGACATCGTCGCCAATCAGCATGTCGTTGTAGAAGCCGCCCCTAAGGCCCTCGATCCCGCTCAGGCGTTCGACATTGAAGCCGCCGCCAGGCGACTGATTTCCGGTGATCCGCAGGTCGACGAGGATGTCTGCCGATGCGTTGCCGAATTCGCCGATGTCGAAGCCCGCGCCGCCTTGGAGTGTGTCGGCGCCTTCGAGCCCGAGCAGAATATCTTCGCCTTCGCCGCCCTCGAGCCAGTCATCCCCTGTTGTTCCAACGATTGTATCGGCTCCCGCCAGGCCAGTGACACTGTCATCGCCCGGATTTCCGATTAAATAGTCGCCTGAGTTACTGCCTGTAATCGTGTCATTGGAATTGCTCCCAATTAGGCCTTCGACGCCGGAGAAGGTATCGACACCATCGCCCGAGCTTCCTTGCGTCGTCAGGCTTGCAGTAATCGGCCCCGGCGCTCCAGCGAAAACGACAAAGTCGAACCCTGCGCCCCCGACGATACTGTCATCCCCGCCGCCTCCAAATATTGTGTCGTTGTCCTCACCGCCGTTGAGCGTATCCGCCCCGCCTCCTCCCGAGATGCGGTCGGCGCCTCCGAGCCCATTGATCAGGTCGCCGGTTTCACCGCCCTCAAGCGTGTCCGCATCCGGAGTTCCGTCCGCCATGATTCCCTCCCAGGCATTTCTTCAGCGAGTCACAGTCAAATAACGCAGTTCTGCGTGGCGCTGTCACCCGAAACTCGCCGTGGTTGGGTTTCTGCAACTTCCCCAGGAGGTGCAGTGTTTTCGTTGTTGGACGAGTAGCCGCCGCACGCCCGGTGCGCAAAGCCGGCGCAGTTCATTCCTGCGCCAATTGGCATAGGAAATTTTGCCATGGCCGATAGGCCGAACGCTACGCTCAGCAACGGCGTAGTCTTTTGCCGGGGTCGCCGCAGTACGCGCGGCGGCATGGCTGTGCGAAGCCACAACGCCCGCACATCCCTGCTTGTTGAGCCTGGCGTCCAGGGGAAGGCTGCGCCCTCCCCCAAACGCGGGCGTCCTACGCCGCCTCCTCCTTCTTCAGGAACATTCCCTGGATGTCGGCGGAGGTGACCGGGCGGGGCGCTTCGCCGGCCTTAAGCGGCGACAGGCCACCGTACGACTGCGGCGAGGTGTCGACATGGGTCGCCTTGGCCCGTAGCGCGCCCACAGTGCAATTCTCGCGGCCGAGGATCGCGAACGGGTCGAAGTTGAAGGTCCGCATGGCGTTCAGGTGCGTCACCTTGGCGATCTTCTCGGGCGAGAGGTGGTTGATCGTCTCGAACAACCGCTCCGGGGCGTAGGGCCAAAGGGTGTCGGAGTGCGGGTAGTCGCACTCGTAGGTGACGATGTCCTCGCCGATCCAGTCCAGGTTCGCCAGGCCGAACTTGTCGTCGATGAAGCAGGTGATGAAGTGCTCGCGGAACACTTCGCTAGGCTTCTTCTTGCCGAGCGGCGAATGCGTCCAGGCGCTGTGGTGCTCGTGGGTGAAGTCGGCGCGCTCGAGGAAATACGGGATCCAGCCGATGCCGCCCTCGGACAGCACGATCTTCAGGTTGGGGTATTTCTGCAGCGCGCTCAGGTAGACCCAGTCGGCGGTGCTGTTGACGATGGAGATCGGCATCGTCGTGATCCAGGCGTCGATCGGACTGGCCGGCGATGCGTGGGGGGCCGAGGCGCCGGAGCCGATGTGAATGCAGATCACGGTGTCGTTCTCGGCGCAGGCCTTCCACATCGGGTCCCAGTGGGCGTCGTGGATGCTGGGCAGGCCCTTGACCGAGGGATTGTCGGAGAAGGTGATGGCGTGGCAGCCCTTCTTCGCCAGGCGCTTGATCTCCTCCACCGTGGCCGGGACGTCCCAGAAGGGCAGGATGCCGAGGGGAATGTTGCGGCCTGGATAGGCGCCGCACCACTCGTCCACGTGCCAGTCGTTGTAGGCGCGCAGCAGTTGCAGGGCGTGGTCCTTGTTCTCGTACAGCATGAACCCCGAGCCGTCGAAGGTGACGGTGCTCGGGAAGTTCACCGAGGCGAGGATCCCGTTGACGTTCATGTCGTCGATGCGGGCGTGGATGTTGCGCACGCCCGGGCGCGCATGGTCGATGGAGGACGGCTCCATGCCGTATTCCTCGCGCGGCCGGCCAGCGACGGCGTTCAGGCCCCCGGCCGAAACGCGGCGACCTTCGTAGACCCAGAAGTCGGTGCCGTTCGCCTCCTTGACGAACTTCGGCGCGAAGGCCTTCTGCGCCTGCGTCAGGTGGTTGTCGTACATCTCCGGCGGTTCGACGATGTGGTCGTCGACGCTGATCATGATCAGGTCGCTCACGTCCATTGCATTTTCCTCCAGGCGCAGGGGCCACCCGCATTGTCGACAAGAACTGACGGCTCGTCAAATATCGTGACGCAGGTTCAGGCCTTCGAAGACGCCGTCGCGGCCGGGAAATGGCGAGCCTCCCGCCCGGTCCGCCGGGCGACGTCCCCGGCCGCCTCCCCCGCCTCGCGCCACCAGCGCTGGACGAGCGTTCCCGCCTCACCCGGCCCGGCCAGCTTGACCGCCTGGCCGGCCCACAGGGACAGCATCTGCGGATCGCCGGCGCGGGCCGCCGCCTCGCGCAGCGGCTGGGTCAGGCGGTTCTGCACCGGATAGGCCGGGACGTCGTCCTCCACCGCGCGCATCTCGCGCATGAAGCGGTTCTCGATCCCGCGGGCGTGCCGGCCCGTGAGCGCGCGGGTCAGCCGGGTCGGGTCGTCGCCGGCCGTCTCCAGCGCCCGGCGCCAGGGCGCGCTGATCGCGGTCTGGTCGCTGAGCAGGAACGCCGTCCCCATCTGCGCCGCCGCGGCCCCCAGCGCCAGGGCGGCGGCCACGCCCCGCCCGTCCATCACGCCGCCCGCCGCGATCACCGGCAGCTCCATCGCCTGCCGGATCGTCGCAACCAGGGCCATCGTTCCTACCAGGCTCGCCTCGGTCTCGGCCAGGAAATGGCCGCGGTGGCCGCCGGCCTCGGACCCTTGCGCGCAGATCCCGTCGGCGCCCGCCTCCGCCCAGGCGCGCGCCTCGGCGACGGTGGTCGCCGTACCGACCACCAGGACCCCCGCTTCGTGCAGCGCCTGCACCTCGTCTGGCTCCAGCCGGTCGAAGGCGAAGGAGGCGACCGGCGGGGCGGCCTCGATCACCGCTCGCAGCTGGGCCCGGAAGTCAGGGGCGAAGCGGTTGGGCGCCTCCGGGAGCGCCGCGCCGACCGCCGCATACCACGGCGCCAGCCGCGCCAGCGCCCGGTCGAGTTCCCCCGCCTCCGGCGTGACCGGCCGCGTCATCAGCAGGTTGACGCCGAACGGGGCGCCGGTCGCGGCCCGCAGAGCCGCCACGGCGGGCCCGATCTCCTCGGGCGCAAGGCCGGCTGCGGCCAGGAAGCCCATGCCGCCGGCCCGGCTCACGTCGAGCGCCATCTGCGGGGTCGAGGCCCCCAGCATCGGCGCCTGGAGGATCGGGATCGGCAGGCTCTCCAGCAGATCGCGCAGGCTCATGTTCCGTCCTCCTCCGCTGCGCGTCGGCGCGCGAGCTTCTCCAGCACCCGCCCACGGCCGCGCGACAGCGCCGTCACCACGCCGCGCAGGGTGCGCACCTCCTGGTCGTTGAACATCGCCCGGCCCAGCGCCGAGCGCAGGTTCTGGACCATGGAGGCCTTCTTCTCCGGCGGGTGGAAGAAGCCCGCCGCCTCCAGCTCCGTCTCCAGGTGATCGAAGAAGCCGTGCAGGGCGGCGAGGTCGGCCGGCGGCTGGCCGGGGCGGAACTTCGGCGGCGCGCCGGCCGCCTGGGTCATGCGCCATTCATAGGCGTTCAGCACCACCGCCTGGGCGAGGTTCAGGGAGTGGAAGCGCGGGTCGACGGGAATCGTCACCACCGCCTGGCAGAGCGCCACGTCAGCGGTCTCCAGCCCCGCCCGCTCGCCGCCGAACAGGAGGCCGGTGGCCTCCCCCGCCGCGGCCGCGGCCGCCAGCTCCGTGGCGGCCTCGCGCGGGGTGAGCACCGGCAGGTGCAGCTCCCTGGGCCGCGCGGTGGTGGCGTAGACCCGGGTGAGGCCGCCCAGCGCCTGGGCCACGCTGTCATGCACCCGCGCGGCGTTCAGCGGCCAGTCGGCGCCCGAGGCCGCCGCCCAGGCCCGCTCCTGCGGCCAGCCGTGCCGGGGGTTCACCAGGCGCAGGTCCGAGAGCCCGAAATTGGCCATGGAGCGGGCCACGGCGCCGATGTTCTCGCCCAGCTGGGGCCGGTCGAGGATCACCACGGGGGCGGGCGGGGCGGAACCGGACGTCATGCCGCGGTTTCAGACGCAGATGTCCGGCAACGCAAGCGCCGTCGTAAGAAGAGCGCGCCGAAAGCGCCTCGCCGCGGCCTTCGCAGGGTTGGCGGCCCTGGCGTTGGCCGGGTGCGGGCGGACGGGGGTGGACGAAGACAGGGTCGAGCCGAGGTTCGACGTCGCCGGCCTGGACGCCGCCATGCACATCCTGTCGGGACGGGCGCGGCCGGGGGTGCTGGGCGCCGCGGTCCAGGACCTGGAGACCGGAGAGACCTGGGCCTACAATGGCGACCGCCGCTTTCCGCTCGCCAGCCTCGCCAGCCTGCCGATCGCCGCGGCCACCCTGGCGGAGCACGATGCGGGACGGCTGGATCTCGGCCAGACCATCGAACTCGCCGGCCAGGATCTGTCGCCCCCGCCCAGCCCGATCGCCCAGGCCTGGCCTGCCCGGCGCGCCTATCCGCTGGACGCCCTGCTGGCGGCCGCGCTCGAAGGCGACGCCACGGCCGCCGACGTGGTGGTGAAGCGGATCGGCGGCCCCGGCGCGGTGGGCGGGTGGCTGCAGGGCCGGCGGGTCGAGGGAATCCGCGTCGACCGCTATGCGCGCCAGATCGGCTGCGAGATGTCGGGCCTGGGCTCGTTCCGGGCCGACTGGGCGGGCGAGGCCGCCTTCACCGCCGTCCTGGACGCCGTGCCCGCCGCCGAACGCCGGGCGGCGCAGGCGGAATATCTGCTCGACCCGGCCGACACCGCCACCCCGCGCGGCATGCTGGACTTCCTGCGCCAGCTCTCGGCCGGCGAACTGCTCGAGCCCGCCTCGACCCGCCGGCTGCTGGCGCTGATGAACCGGCCGGGCGCCGCGCCCGACCGGCTGCAGCCGGCGTTCCCGCCGGGAACGCGGGTCGCGCGCGTCACCGGGGCCGCCCGCCCGGACCTGGGGGTGCAGCCGGCGGCGAACGAGGCGGCGATCGTCAGCCAGCCTGGCGGGCGCCGCTACGCCGTGGCGGTGTTCCTTGCCGGCTCCGCCCTCCCCGGGCCCGCCCGCGACGCGCTCTTCGCCGACGTGGGAAAGGCCATCGCCAGGGGCGTGGACTGAGGGTGCGGACGGAGTCTCGCGCTTGGCCTTTGCGTCCGGCGAAAGCCCCGGTATAGGGCTCCCGTCCTTGCCCGCCCGGAGCCGAAGATCCTCATGTCCAAGATCAAAGTCGCCAACCCTGTCGTCGACATCGACGGCGACGAGATGACCCGCATCATCTGGAAATGGATCAAGGACAAGCTGATCTTCCCCCACCTCGACATCCAGCTCGACTATTACGACCTGGGCATCGAGCACCGCGACGCCACCGACGACAAGGTGACCGTCGAGTCCGCCAAGGCGATCCAGAAGTACGGGGTGGGCGTGAAGTGCGCCACCATCACCCCCGACGAGGCCCGGGTCGAGGAGTTCGGCCTGAAGCAGATGTGGAAGTCGCCGAACGGCACCATCCGCAACATCCTGGGCGGCGTCGTCTTCCGCGAACCCATCATCTGCAAGAACGTCCCGCGGCTGATCCCCGGCTGGACCCAGCCGATCATCATCGGCCGCCATGCTTTCGGCGACCAGTACCGCGCCACCGACTTCAGGGTGCCCGGCAAGGGCAAGATGACGATCACCTGGGAAGGCGACGACGGCCAGAAGATCGAGCACGAGGTGTTCAACTACCCCGGCTCGGGCGTGGCGATGGCCATGTACAACCTGGACGACTCGATCCGCGACTTCGCCCACGCCAGCCTGGCCTACGGCCTGGACCGCAAATATCCGGTCTACATGTCGACCAAGAACACCATCCTCAAGGCCTACGACGGGCGCTTCAAGGACATCTTCCAGGAGGTCTTCGAGGCCGAATACGCCGAGAAGTACAAGGCCGCGGGCCTGACCTACGAGCACCGGCTGATCGACGACATGGTGGCCGCGGCGCTGAAATGGTCGGGCGGCTTCATCTGGGCCTGCAAGAACTACGACGGCGACGTGCAGTCCGACACCGTGGCGCAGGGGTTCGGCTCGCTGGGCCTGATGACCTCGGTGCTGGTCACCCCGGACGGCAAGACCATGGAGGCCGAGGCCGCCCACGGCACCGTCACCCGCCACTACCGCCAGCACCAGAAGGGCGAGGCCACCTCCACCAACTCCATCGCCTCGATCTTCGCCTGGACCCGGGGCCTGGAGCACCGTGCCAAGCTGGACGACACGCCTGCCCTGGCGCGCTTCGCCAAGGCCCTGGAAAAGGTCTGCGTCGACACCGTCGAGAGCGGCGCCATGACCAAGGACCTGGCGCTGCTGGTGGGCGACCAGCAGGGCTGGCTCACCACCGAAGGCTTCATCGACAAGGTGGCCGCAAACCTCGAGACGGAACTGGCCAAGGCCTGAACCAAGTTCTTGTTATGTTCTCATTCGCGGGCTAGGATCGCAGCCTCGCGGAGGAGGACATCGCAATGATCGGATACGTCACTATCGGGGCCCTGGATGTGGCGGCGGCCGTGCCGTTCTACGACGCCGTCCTGGGCGCCCTCGACTATGAGCGGCAATCGTTCGAGGGCGGCTGGGCCTTCTACGGCCCGAGGGGCGGCGCCGGGAACGTCGGGATCTGCAATCCCTTCGACGGCCAGCCGGCGCGGCCCGGCAATGGGATCATGATCGCCTTCAACGCCGCCTCGAAGGCGGCGGTGGACGCCGCCCACGCCGCGGCGCTAGCGAACGGCGGCGCCGACGAAGGGGCGCCCGGCCCCCGCCCGGCGGACTCCGCCGGCTTCTACGGCGCCTATATGCGCGACCCCACCGGCAACAAGCTGTGCGTCTTCACGACGCCGAAAGGGTGAGCGGACGGAACCTGGGGCATTTCAATATCCGGGGTTACGGGGCTAGCTTGGCCGCCAGCACCGCCCCGGAGCCGCCGCCATGCTCAGCTTCCGCACCCACGCCCTGATCTGCGCAGGCCTGCTCCTGGCGCTGATCGCGGTGGCGGCCGGCGGCAATGTGCTGGCGGCGTCGGGGGTCATCCACGACCCGGCGAAGATCCGCCTGCCCGGGCTGATCGCGGTGTTCGGGCTGTTCATCGCCTTCGGCTTCTCGGTCATCCCGGTGATGGTGATGTCCGTGCTGGGCGCCCACAAGCGCATCGGCCAGGGGGACGCCCAGCCGATCAAGGGCCTGATCGCGGCGCAGACCGTCATCATCTGGTCGCTCTGGGCGCTGATGGCGGCGGGGCTGCTCACAGCGCTGCCGGCGATGGTGAAGCTCGGGTTCTTCAGTCCGGAGGGGCCGGCCGGCCCGTAGCCGCTTCAGCGGACGTCGACCTCGACGTCAATCCTGCGAACCTGTCCGTCCGGGGACGAGCCCTCCAGCACCACGCGGTCGCGGCCGGCGTAGCCCGCCGCGGCCGTGTAGAACGCCTGATGGCCCGGCACCTTCCGGTCGTTGCAGATCGAGCGCGGGTTTCCGGGCGGATAGGCGACGAAGTAGGGCTCGTCGCTGACGGTGGCCACGCCATGGGCGGGGGGTTGCACGACCGTCAGGGTCGCCCCCGGCGTGTGCGCGGAGCAATCAGGATCGATCGCGGCGTTGGCCCAGATGCGGATCGGCGCGTTGCCGATGGCCGCCTTGGAGATCTTCACGGTCTGATAGCCGTGCGACGTCCCTACCGGCGCTATGGCGACCTGGAAATGTCGGGTCTGCGCCACAGCGCCGGCCGCGGCCGCCAGCACGGTGAGACACGCTCCGACAAACAGCTTGGCGCGCATCGCCTGCTCCTGCTTCGACCGGCCGCAGAAGCTACGGCCGGTCCGTTGCGGGACGATTGCAACCCCGTGGCGGCTAGAGCACGATGAGATCAGGCGGGATCGCCTGATCTCTGAATCGTGCTCTAAATTCTAGAGTTTGAGCGCGTTCTAATCGCAAAATCGGAATCCGCTTTTGCGGAACGCGCTCTAGCCCGCCAGCGCCGCCTTGATCGCCGCCAAGCCTTCGGCCGCCTTGCCGCCGTCCGGGGCGCCGCCCTGGGCGAAGTCCGGACGCCCGCCGGCGCCCTGACCGCCCATGGCCGTCACCGCGGCCCGCGCCAGGTCCACGGCGCTGAAGCGGGCCTGCGCCGCGCCGGTCACCGCCACGGTCACCGCGCCCTTACCGTCGGCCACGCCCACCAGGGCGATCACCCCGTCGGGCGCCTGCTTCTTGAATTCCTCGGCGATGGGCCGCAACTCCTTGCCGCCGACGCCGTCCAGCACCCGGGCGATCAGCTTCACGCCGCCCACCTCCTCGACGGAGGCGCCCCCGCCCGAGCCGCCGCCCATGGCGAGCTGTTTCCTGGCGTCCGCCAGCTCCTTCTCCAGGCGCCGGCGCTGGGCCTCCAGGGCCTCGACGCGGGCGGCCACTTCCGTCACCGGCACCTTGAACTGCTCGGCGAGGCCGCGCGACACCGCCGCCTGGTCCAGCAGCCAGCGGCGGGCCGCCTCGCCGGTCAGCGCCTCGATCCGCCTGACGCCGGCGGCGATCCCCTGCTCGGCCACCACCTTGAACAGGGCGATGTCGCCGGTGCGGGCCACGTGGGTGCCGCCGCACAGCTCGACCGAATAGGCGCCCTCCCCCTCCAGCGCCCGGCCGAGCGTCAGCACGCGCACCTTGTCGCCGTACTTCTCGCCGAACAGGGCCATGGCGCCGGCCTCGATGGCCTGCTGCGGGGCCATCTCGGCGGTCTCCGCCGGCAGGTTCTGGCGGATCACCGCGTTCACCTCGGCCTCGATGCGGTCGATCTCGGCCGGCGTCACCGGCTGGCCGTGGCTGAAGTCGAAGCGGATCCGCTCGCCGTCCACCATCTGGCCCTTCTGCGAGACGTGCGGCCCCAGCACGTGGCGCAGGGCCGCGTGCAGCAGGTGGGTCGCCGAGTGGTTGGCCCGCGTCGTGGCGCGCACCTGCGGCGTCACCGCCAGCCGCACCCGGGCGCCGGGGGCGAGCGTTCCCTCCAGGATCTCCAGGTCGTGCACGACGAGGTCGCCAGCCTGCTTCTGGGCGTCGAGGACGCGGGCGCGGCCGGCGTCCCACTCCGCCTCGCCCGTGTCGCCCGCCTGGCCGCCGCTTTCGGCGTAGAAGGGCGTGCGGTCGAACAGCGCCTGGACCGTCTGGCCCCGCACCGCCTGGTCGATCTCGGCGGCGTCCGCGGTCAGCGCCAGCAGCTCGGCGGTCGCCTCCACCGTCTCGTAACCCACGAACACCGTCGGCCCCAGGCGGTCGCGCAGGGCGAACCACTCGGCGCCCCGGGCGGACTGGCCGGAGCCGGTCCAGGCCTCGCGCGCCTGATCGCGCTGGCGGGTCATGGCGGCGTCGAAGCCGTCGAGGTCGACGCTAAGGCCCATGGCGCGGACCGCGTCCTGGGTCAGGTCCAGCGGAAAGCCATAGGTGTCGTAGAGCTTGAAGGCGGTCTCGCCGGGCAGCACGCCGCCCGCGCTCAGCCCCGCGGTCGCCTCCTCCAGGAGGCTCATGCCGCGGCCCAGGGTGCGGCGGAACCGCTCCTCCTCCTGGCGCAGGGTCTCCACGATCGTCGGCTCGGCTCTGCGCAGCTCGGGATAGGCCGCGCCCATCTCCGCCGTCAGCGTCGGGGCCAGCCGGTGCATCAGCGGCTCCTGCGCGCCCAGCAGGTGCGCGTGGCGCATGGCCCGGCGCATGATCCGGCGCAGCACATAGCCGCGGCCCTCGTTGGAGGGGCTGACCCCGTCGGCGATCAGGAAGCTCGCGGCGCGCAGGTGGTCGGCGATCACCCGGTGCGACGGCTTGGCCTCGCCCTGGGCCAGGGTTCCGGTCAGCGCCTCGGAGGCGGCGATCAGGGTCCTGAAGAGGTCGACCTCATAGTTGTCGTGCACGCCCTGCAGCACGGCGGCGATCCGCTCCAGGCCCATGCCGGTGTCGATGGAGGGCTTGGGCAGGTCCACGCGCTGGCCCGGCGCCAGCTGGTCGTACTGCATGAAGACCAGGTTCCAGATCTCCACGAACCGGTCGCCGTCCTCGTCCGGGCTGCCGGGCGGGCCGCCAGGGATATGGGCGCCGTGGTCGTAGAAGATCTCCGAACATGGGCCGCAGGGACCGGTGTCGCCCATGGACCAGAAGTTGTCGGAACTGGCGATGCGGATGATCTTCTCGTCCGGCACGCCGGCGATCTTCTTCCAAAGGCCATGGGCCTCGTCGTCGCTGGCGTAGACCGTGACCAGCAGGCGCTCGGCCGGCAGCCCCCATTCCTTGGTCAAGAGGTCCCAGGCGTGGACGATCGCCTGCTCCTTGAAATAGTCGCCGAAGGAGAAGTTCCCCAGCATCTCGAAGAAGGTGTGGTGGCGGGCGGTGTAACCCACATTGTCCAGGTCGTTGTGCTTGCCGCCGGCGCGCACGGACTTCTGCGACGAGGCTGCGCGCGGAGCCGGCGGGGTCTCGGCGCCGGTGAAATAGGTCTTGAACGGCACCATGCCGGCGTTGACGAACAGCAAGGTGGGATCGTTCTGCGGCACCAGGGGCGCCGAGGGCACGACGAGATGGTCCCGCGCCGCAAAGAAGCTCAGGAAGGTGCTGCGGATTTCGTTCAGGCTCGGCATGGCTCTCCGGACGGGCGCTCGCGGACGGCTCTTCGCGCCGCACAATGGGACCGGGCCGGTTTACTGAGGCTTGCGCAGCCCCGCAAAGAAAAAGGACGCCCGGGCGGCGTAGACCCGGACGTCCTTCCCTTTTGCGGGCCCTGCGGCGCGGGTCGCCCGGCGCGCGGAGCGGCGGGTTGGCGGGCCGCCCCGCGCGCCCTCCGGGCCCGCGGGGGACCTATTCTTCCTCGGTCTCGGGACGAGCCACCAGCAGCTCCTCCTCGATCTTGGTGGAGGCGCCGCGCACGGCCTTCTCTATCTGGTCTGCGATATCCTTGTTGTTCTTCAGGAACTCGCGGACGTTGTCGCGGCCCTGGCCGATGCGCTGGCTGTTGAAGGAGAACCAGGAGCCGGACTTCTCGACCACGCCGGCCTTGACGCCCAGGTCGATGATCTCGCCCAGCTTGGAGATCCCCTCGCCGTACATGATGTCGAATTCCACCTCGCGGAACGGCGGGGCGACCTTGTTCTTCACCACCTTGACCCGGACATTATTGCCGACGATCTCGTCGCGCACCTTCACCGAGCCGATCCGGCGGATGTCGAGCCGCACCGAGGCGTAGAACTTCAGCGCATTGCCGCCGGTGGTGGTCTCGGGGCTGCCGTACATCACCCCGATCTTCATGCGGATCTGGTTGATGAAGATGACCAGGGTCTGGGTCTTGGAGATCGAGCCGGTGAGCTTGCGCAGCGCCTGGCTCATCAGCCGGGCCTGCAGGCCGGGCAGGCTGTCGCCCATCTCGCCTTCGATCTCGGCGCGGGGCGTCAGTGCGGCCACGGAGTCGATGACGACGATGTCCACCGCGCCGGAACGCACCAGGGTGTCGGTGATCTCCAGCGCCTGCTCGCCGGTGTCGGGCTGGGAGACCAGGAGGTCGTCCAGGTTCACCCCCAGCTTGTGGGCATAAGACGGATCCAGCGCATGCTCGGCGTCCACGAAGGCCGCAGTGCCGCCAGCCTTCTGGATCTCGGCCACCACGTGCAAGGCGAGCGTGGTCTTGCCGGAGCTTTCCGGCCCGTAGATCTCCACCACCCGGCCCTTGGGCAGGCCGCCGATGCCCAGCGCAATATCCAGGCCGAGGGAGCCGGTGGAGACCGACTCGATCTCCACGATCCTGCCCTTTTCGCCCAGCTTCATCACCGAGCCCTTGCCGAAGGCCCGATCGATCTGCGCCAGCGCCGCCTCCAGCGCGCGCTGCTTGTCACCGTCTTCTTTAGCCACGAGTTTCAACGCCGACTGAGACATCCCTAAAACGTCCTTATCCCATGATTCCGCCAACCCGCCCGGTCGACTTCGGCCTTTCGGCCCGCCGCTTCCGACGCGGATTCCTTCGTACCGGTTTTGTTCTAGGTTCGCAAGATGTTCTTTTTGGCGACGCTTCGGAGAACGGTGGGGGCGGTCTCGCTTCGGCCCTCATTCGCCGCCTCCAGGAGATCGCTTCCAGCCGCAACGCGTGGGTCGTCTTTGTACAGGCCGACCACGGCGACGAGCCCGCCATCGCGCTCTACCGGAAGCTTGGAATCGCGGAAGAGGTCCTTCACTTCGATATCTCCCTGCGCGGTGGCTGATCCAGCTTGTCTCCCCCTGACCTACAGCCTTTGAGCGGACTGGGTCTGGCTGGCGCCAGGAGCGGACGTTGCGGCGCGGCCAGGAACTGAACCCTCCGGCAAAGACCCCCAGTTCGGGCTCAGGCGGGATGAAGCCCGCTGGCCGCCGGGCCTACCGGGCGAGGACGATATGGGTGGCATGCTCGCTGGGCTGGTGCTCGGTGACGCGGAAGCCCAGCGCCGGAAGGTCGATGCCGGCGAACATCACCTCGCCCTGCCCGAGCACGACCGGCGACAAGGCGAAGTGCAGCTCGTCGATCAGGCCGGCGCGCAGATACTGGCGCACCGTCTCGACGCCGCCGCCGATCTTGACATCGAGATCGCCGGCCGCCGCCCTGGCCTGCTCGAGCGCCGCCTCGACTCCCTCGGTCACGAAGATGAACGTCGTGCCGCCCTCCATCACGATCGGATCGCGCGGATAGTGGCTCAGCACGAAAGTCGGCGCGTGATAGGGCGGATTGGCGCCCCACCAGCCCTGCCAGGTCTCGTCCGGCCACGGACCGCGGATGGGGCCGAACATGTTGCGGCCGAGGATGAAGGCGCCGAACCCGTCCATCGCGCGGTGCGCATAGGCCTGATCGACGCCCTCGGAGCCCCCGTCCTGACCGATCATCGTCCGGAAAAAGCGCGTGCCGAATATCCACTGGTGCAGCTCCTGCCCGCGCCTGCCGAGCGGATGCTCCAGACTCTGCTCCGGTCCGGCGCCAAAGCCGTCGAGCGAGATCGAAAAGCCCCCCACGCGCACCTGTGACATCACTGCCTCCACTGTTCCGACCGCCGGCCAAGAAGGCCGGCCTCCACAGGAAGGCCGGAAGCGGCGCGTCCCGACAAGCCCCCGTGTTTTCTCGAGCCGCCGCCGCGGTCATCGCCGCTCCCAGGCGTTCCTGAAGGCGGCTCGTTGCTCGACAGCGATCGTGCCGTCATGGTCGGCGTCGACCGTGCGCCAATAGAGGTACTTGGCTGAAAGCTGGGAAGCAGACGTTCAGCGGCCCTGCCCCTCCACCTCCGCTCACGACGCATGGCCGGCGTCCAGGCCCGGGACTGGCCACGGTTAAGCTCAACTGCGCCATCGACGACCCGCCCGGCTCGCCCTATGGAGCGCCGACGCAGTCGGAGTGCGGAGGGAGCCTATGTCGACCGTCAACCTTTACAGTTTCGTCGATCTTTTCGCCCGCTCCGTGGCCGCGGCCAAACACCTGCTCGCCAAGGGCGCGTCGCATGCTGCCGGCCTCGGAATCACCGAGCAGGAGATGCTCAGCTGGCGCCTCGCGGAGGACATGCATCCACTCGGTTTCCAGCTGATGGTGGTGGCGAATTTCAGCAGGACCTGGCCGGCGCGGGTTGCGGGCCGAGAGCCGCCGGAGGGGATCGCGGCCGACCTCGATGTGGCTGGGTTCGATGTCGGCCTGGATGCCGCCCTCGCCTACCTGCGCGCGCTTACGCCAGAGGAGTTCGAAGGCCGGGACGAAGCGCCCCTGACCTTCGAGATCATGCCTGGCATGGCTCCCACCTTCCCCGCGGCGCAGTGGCTGACGGTCTTTGCCGCCACCAACATCAATTTCCATGTCGCCATGGTCTACGCGATCCTGCGCGCCAAGGGCGTGCCCCTGGGCAAGGCGGACATGTTCCCTGCGGGGCTTGCTTAGCGCATCGGTGACGAGCGCAGGATTTCGTCGCTGAAGCGCCAGAAGCGGCGATTGGCATCGGAACTGAGAGCGGACCTCCGAGACTGTGGGCAGTCTAGCTCCTCGCCCGACCTTAGCGTCCGCTTGCAGACGTCGGTGTTCCACTTCGGCTCCCATCGAAAGCTGCAGCCACACTCGTAGTCAGCCGTCGTGTACAGTGTCTCCTGATTTCGAGCTCCCGGATTTCGGAATTGACGCGGCGATCTGGTGGCCAGGGTCGCGCGCCGTCCAGACGCCTATCTAAGGCGAGGAGAAGGAGAGGCCCGCCCATGTGCCGTAACATCAAGACCCTGTTCAACTTCGACCCGCCGGCCACCGATGATGAAATCCGCGACGCCGCGCTTCAGTTTGTCCGCAAGCTGTCCGGCTTCAATTCACCGTCGAAGGCTAACCGTGAAGCCTTCGACACCGCCGTCGACGAGGTCGCCGCCGTCGCCCACCGCCTGTTCGAGAACCTCGAAACTGCCGCCCAGCCCAAGGACCGTGAGGAAGAGGCCGCCAAGGCCAGGGCCCGCTCCGCCGAGCGCTTCGGCACAAAGCAACCCGCGTAGCTACGGGAATACGGGACACCTAACCTAATTGATCTTTGGCTCACCGTTCGGCCCCCGCGCGCAAAGAGCCGTGACGTCCAGTTCTCTCACTCACGCCTAACCTGATCGGGCTAGGTCTCAGATGCGCCAGGAGCGGTCATTGCATTCGGGTTCGCGAGCGGCCGGACCGAACGTCCGCATGGGTGGAAAGGGGACCTTGCGGTCTCGGTCAGGCGCCCAGCGCCCGCGCGTAGCGGCCCGGTGCGCGACCGACGCATCTGCTGAACGCAGTGCTGAAGGTGCTCGCCGAGCTATAGCCGACCCGTTCGGCGATCTGCGACAGCGGCACGTCGCGGCGACGGAGCAGGTCTTTCGCGACCGCCATGCGCCACGCGAGCAGGTACTCCATCGGCCGCACCCCCACCACGCGCGTGAAGCGCTCGAAGAAGGAGGAGCGGGAGAGCGCGGCCCCTTCCGCCAGTTCGGCCGCGGTCCAGGACCGGGCGGGATCGGCATGCATCAGCCGGATCGCGGCCGATACGCGCGCGTCGGCCAATCCGCGTAGCAATCCGGCCGGCGTGTTTTCGCCCTGCAGCGCACGCAGGGCCTCGATAAGCAGCACCTCGATGAGGCGTGAGAGGACCAGGTCGCGGCCGACCCTGCAGTCGCGGGCTTCATCGCCCACAAGCCGCGTCAACGTCGCCAGCCGGTCGGCAGCGGGCATGTGAACCAGCGGGGGCAGCAACGACACCAGCAGGTCGGCGTCCGGAGAGTCGAAGATGAAATAACCGCCGAGCAGCCGGACGTCGGGATCGCCGTCGGCCCGACCATGGCGGACCTCGTCGACCGGCGCGGGCGTCACCTTGGGATCGATGAACTCTGGCGTGACCGGCTCGAACCCGGACATGACGAAGCCGGGTGTGGCCGGCAGGAGGACGAAATCGCCCGCCTCAAGGGTGATAGGCGCCTGCCCGTCGACCTGCAGGCGGCAGCGCCCCTCGAGCACCGTGCAAAAGCTGGGCTGCCCGAAGTCGGCGTAGCGGACCCCCCAGGCGCCGGCGCCGCTGATGCCCTTGGTGAAGACGGTCTGCGGCCGGAGCAGCGTGATGACCTCGGAAAGCGGATCTGCCATTTCTGGACTTTAGCAAATGAAATATGGATGTCTAATCGTAGATCGTCCGGGCTCCGGTCGCTTAGGGTCGTCTCATCAAACCTTTGAGGAGAACGCTATGAAGACTGTGCTGATCACCGGTTGCTCGTCGGGCTACGGCCTGGAAACCGCGCGCCGCTTCCTGGCTCAGGGCTGGAACGTCATCGCCACGATGCGCACGCCGCGGGCGGACCTGCTGTCAGGCTCCGACCGGCTGAAGTTGCTGGCGCTGGATGTCACCGACGCCACGAGCATCGCCGCCGCCGTCGATCTCGCCGGCCCCATCGACGTGCTGGTCAACAACGCCGGCATCGGCGTGATCGGGGCGCTGGAAGCCACGCCGATGTCCAAGGCGCGCGAGGTGTTCGAAACCAACACCTTTGGGGTGATCGCCATGACCCAGGCCTTCGTGCCGCAATTCCGCGAGCGCCGATCCGGCGTGATCGTGAACGTGACGTCGAGCGTGACCCTGGCGCCCATGCCGCTGGCGTCGGTCTACACCGGCAGCAAGATGGCGATCGAGGGCTTTACCGGATCGCTGGAACACGAGCTCCGCGCCTTCAACGTGAGCGTCAAGCTGGTCGAGCCGGGCTATGGCCCGACGACACGCTTTGGGCAGAACACCGACATCCGGCTGGAAGACGTCATCCCGGCGCCGTACGCGCGCTTTGCGGAACCCATTCTCGCGGCGTTCGCGCACCCAGAGCTGGTGACGACCGAGTCCGACGTGGCGGAGGCGGTCTGGCAGGCGGCCAACGACGAGTCGGGGCGGCTGCGGTTTCCGGCTGGACCCGACGCGATGGCGCTGGTCCGCTAGGCAAGGCCCGCTTTGGGTGGAGGCTGTGTGAAAACGCCGACGCACGCCGGAGGCGACGGGGCGGCCGGGCTCGATCGCGCGCCAAGGGCGATGCGGGTCCGGCGGGCCACCGTCGAACACCCCTTCGGAACGTTGAAAGCCTGGATGGGGTCGACGCATTTCCGAATGAAGCGGCTCGACAACCTGCGAACGGAGATGAGCCTCCACGTCCTGGCTTACAATCCGAAGCGGGGCTATCGCCGCCGTCGATCGTGTCGTTTCCGGAACCCGCCTCGATGAGATCCCGGCCCCCGCAGCCGTTCAGCATGTCGTCACCCGGCCCGCCGTCCACCGCGATTAGACCGCCGGGCAGGATTCTCCTCTGCGCCATTCCCGTTCAGCCCGTGAAGATCCAATCGCCGGTAAGCGCGGACAGCTGGACGCCGATCAGCACCATCTGGGCGCCGCCGGCCATGTTCATCACCACGTCGGCGCCGGCCTGGCTGACGGTGTAGGTCGTCCCGGGGTCGAGGTGGACGCGGTCGCCCTCTGCGCGGTTGAAGTCGACGACCCGGTCGAAGCCGGCCTCACCGAAACTGTGGAAGATGTCGGCGCCCGCGCCGCCGCTGAGCGTGTCGCCGCCCAGGTCGCCGGAGAGCCGGTCGTCGCCGTCTCCGCCCGTCAGGCTGTAATCGCCCTGGCCGCCGCGCACGGTGTCCGCGCTCACGCCGCCGTCGCAGGTGTCGGCCCCGAGGTTGCCGAGGACGAGGTCCGCGCCGCCGTCGCCATAGAGGACGTCGTCGTCCTTGCCGCCGACGACCCAGTCATCAGCAAGGGGCGCGACAAGGCTGCAGCACTGAAGGTCTTGAAGAAGCTGATGAAGCGCTACGGCTGCGCCAAGGCTATCACCACGGACGGCCTGCGGTCCTACAAGGCCGCCACGAAGGAGCTCAACGTCGCCGATCGCCAGAGGGTTGGCCCGTGGGCCAACAACCGGGCTGAGAATTCGCACCAGCCGTTCCGACGACGAGAGCGGGCCATGCTCCGCTTTAGGCGGATGAAGACCCTCCAGCAGTTCGCTTCAACCCACGCCGCCTTCCACAGCCATTTCAATCAGGAGCGCAGCCTCGTCAGTCGGCAGATCTATCGAGAGCGACGCTCGGCCGCCCTGGCCGAGTGGCAGACCCTCACAGCCTAGGCCGCGACCTCCCCTGCCCTAATTGCGCAAACTGGAGACAAGTTCGCGTTGGACTGACAGCCCCCTCCGAAGCGAGCGCCCAGTCATTGCTTTCCTCCGAAGTCATCGAGACGGAACTCGATTCCTTCGATGTCGCCCGTGAACCTACTGTTCTCCACAGTGTACGAGGGATCGACGGCGGTCACGGAATCCTGGCCGATGTCGAACCCTTCGGTATGGGAAATGATCGTCGCAAAAGTCTGCTCGATCCGGCCGCGCGCGACGTCCTTGCCGTCGATCCGCAGCGTCAGCAGACCTCCCGATTTGGGCGCGGGCGCATCGCTGCGGAACTGCGCCTCGAGCACATGAGGACCGGGCGCGACCGGTGCGGCCGACACGATACGCGTCAGGTGGGCCGGCGTGAGATTGTAGGTGAACGCCAAGCGGCCCTGGTCGAGGTAGAAGGCATAGCCGCTGTAACGGCCGCCCTGGGCCACCAGCACGCCGGCGCCGCCGGCCCGGGGAATCACCGTCCGGGCGGAAATCGTGAAGGATCGGCCGACCGGCGAAGGGACGGCGGTTTCGTGGCCTCCGGTCATCGGGCGAGCGTACGTGAACACCGTGCGACCGTTCCGCAGGGCGGGCCTCCCGGCCTGCCCACCCTCATCCGGGTGGATGGGCAGCAGTCCGACCCGCGCCGCCTGCGCCCAGAACAGGTCCTTGAGCTGCTTGAGCTTTTGCGGATTCTTCGCCGCGATGTCGTGGGCCTCGGAGAAGTCGGTGCGCGTGTCGTAGAGTTCCCAGGCGCGGGCGTCCAACGGGACCGCCTTCGCCCCCTTGTCCCATGATGCGCCCATGGGCCTGGTCGCCGCGACCCAGCCGTCGCTGTAGATCGACAGGTTCTGCGACACGCCGAACACCTGCATCGAGCGGCGAGACGGCTCCGTCCCATGCTGGAAGGTGTAGGCCATCGATATGCCGGTGATAGGCTGCTGTGGCGCGCCGTTCAGAACCGCGGGCGACGTCACCCCCGCCGCCTCCAGGATGGTCGGCATGATGTCGCTGACATGATGGTACTGGGACCGGACGACGCCGTTGTCGCGGATATGGTTGGGCCACGACATCACCAGGCCGTTTCGCGTGCCGCCGAAGTGCGAAGCGTAGTGCTTGGCCCAGGGGAACGGTGCGTTCAGCGCCCAACCCCATCCCGCCGGATTGAGCGGATACGTCGCGGGCCCGCCGATCTCATCCACATGCGCATGGGCGTACGAGGCCTGCTCGGTCACGCCGTCGAGGCCCGACTGCTCGAACAGCTTGCCGTCGAGCCCGCCCTCTTCGGAAGCTCCGTTGTCGCCCTCGATGAAGATGATCAGCGTGTTGTCGAGTTCGCCATCGCGCCGAAGCTGGTCGATCACACGCCCGATCTGCGCGTCGGCGAAGGAAAGCTGAGCCGCGTAGGCCTCCATATGCTTCGCATACAGGCGCTTTTGGTCCGCGCTCAGCGTGTTCCAGTAAGGCAAGCCATCCGGCCGCGGCGCGTCGTCGGCGTCCCTGGGGATCACCCCCATCGCCTTCTGGCGGGCCACGGTATCCGTGCGGATCGCATCCCAGCCGGCGTCGAACTTGCCCTTGAACCTGTCCAGCCAGTCGCGGGGCGCCTGGTTGGGGGCGTGCGCCGCCCCGGTCGCGAAGTAGATGAAGAACGGCTTGCTGGGCGCCGTCGACCGATGCTCCTCGATCCAGTCGATGGCGTGATCCGCAAGATCCCGATCCAGGTGGTAATTCGGATCTTTCGGCGATTTGACCGGGCGCGTGTTCTCGACAAGCGTCGGCTCGAACTGGCTGGAGTCAGCCCCCAGGAAACCATAGAAATATTCGAACCCAAGTCCCGTAGGCCAGCGGTCGAACGGTCCCGCCGGGCTCATCTCCCACTCGGGCGTGAGGTGGGACTTGCCGAACATGGCGGTGTTGTAGCCGTTCTCCTTGAGGATCTGGGCGATCGTGCCGGCCGACCGCGGGATAACGCTGTTGTAGCCGTCATAGCCCGTGGACCAGTTCGTGACATAGCCGACGCCCACGGCGGTGGGGTCGCGACCGGTGAGCAGCGAGGCCCGCGTGGGCGAGCAGATCGCCGTCGTGTTGAACGTGTTGTAGCGCGCGCCGGACTGCGCCAGGGCGTCGAGCGTCGGCGTGGGGATCGGCCCGCCGAAGGCGCTCGAGGCGCCGAATCCCACGTCGTCGGTCAATATGACAAGGACGTTGGGCGCGCCCTTCGGCGCGACTGGGAGCGAGGGCCAGCTTGGCGGCGACGACTCGGCGGCGGTGGGCCCATAGACCTTCTGTTTCGCGCCCGCTCCGGCCGCCGGGACGCCGGAGCGCTCCGGGTCAGCGGGAGCGGCTCCGGCCGCGCTCGAGAGAAGGGCGGCCAAGCACACGCCCGCGAGGAATTCGGAACAGCGGCCCATCTGAGGTCCGCCGCTCAGAAGTTGAGAGACATGGTGACGCCGAGCATGCGCGGCGGCGTCGGCGCGCCGAAGGCCACAACGGCGCCGTTCGGCGTATAGCCAAGCACCTCGATCTGGTCAGTGAGATTGCGGCCCCACAGGCTGACCCAGTAGCGGCCGTTGTCCGGCGTCCATTTGAGGCTCGCATCGATCGTCGTCATGGCGGGCCGGGCGCTGTAGGGACGGTCCAGCAGGTCCGTGGCCACGCTGCTGCGATGGTTGACGCTGGCCTGAGCGCTCACGGTTCCGGCGTCGAGCACGAAGTCCTTGGTCACGCCGGCGGTGATATCCCATCGCGGCGCGCGAAGCGGGCGCACATCCGAATACTCCTGGGGCGTGAGGAACGTCGTCCGTCCCGCGGCGACCACGGCGATGACCGGGCCGCAGACGGGACGGGCGGGCTCGAGACCGGGCGCCGAGGTCGCCTCCGCGCCGTTCAGGTCGGCGCAGTAGCGCGTGTAGTAGGCCTTGTTCCAGCCGATGTTCGCGAAGGCGGTGAAATCGCGCCACGGGCGGAATGCGAATTCACCTTCGGCGCCGTAACTCACGAGGTCCGCGGTATTGCTCGTGACGGTCGTCACGCCGGAGGCCGCCGTCGGCGACGGCGTGACCAGGGAGCGCTGCAGTCCCCGGTACTTGGCGTAGAAGACATTCAAGTTGGCGCGAAGGCGGTGGTCCAGGAATTCGCTCTTTACGCCGCCCTCGTAGTTGTCGACCTTCTCGACCCCGTAGGGCGTGCGAAACGCCGTCAGGTCCGCCGCATTGGCGTTGAATCCGCCCGACTTGTACGCGCGCTGCCAGAATGTATAGAAGAATATGTCGGGTGAAATCTTGTAGTTCATGCCGATGCGAGGCGCGAGATTGTTGTCTTTATAAGGATTTGCGGTGAAAATCTGGGCTATATTGGTCGGCGGCGCATGCGAGAACGGATCCACCAGCTTGGATAGACCTGTCGAACCCAGGGCCACATTGGTTCCGTAGTAGTTATACTTCTTCTCGCTCGAATACCGGGCGCCGGCGACGATACTCAAGGAGTCGGTGACGTGGAACTCGGCCTGGAAATAGGCGGCGTACGCCGTCCGCTCGCCGCCATTGTTGATGTAGGAAATCGAGAAGTTCGGGTAGGTGCATCCCGACGTCACGGCGACGGTGCACGTGGACGTCGCACTCACCGGAACGAGGTAGTTGAGCACGCTGAAGGTCGGCGGAAAGTTGGCCCCGTTCTGGACGAACGACAGTTGGGTCGTCTGGTAGCGATCATGGAACGCCAGGGCCCCGGCGACGATGCCGATCCGATCCGAGAAACTGGAGACGAACTGGATTTCCCCGGAGGTGGCGCGGTAATCTTCGTATCGCGCCGAGCTGCGGATATTGGCCACCGACCCGTCGCCGTCGGTCCAGACTTCCGACTTCGTGGTCTGGTGATTGCCGAGAAACCGCAGCTTGCCCACGCTGGTGTCGTATGAAGCGTCGAGGGTGTAGTTGTCGGTGTCGAAATCCATCGGGCGGTCGGCGAGACTGAACCCAGTCTTGTATGGATTGCTGCCGTCGTCCGGGATGCCGAGCCGATCGTCCCCGAACGGGTTGGCCTGGAATCCTCCGAAGGAAACGATGCTCGCCCCCTGCAGCGGCAGGGAATCGACCGGAGAGGCCTGATCCCGTTCGCGGACAAACTCGGCGATGAATTGGATGTCGAGTTTGTCGGTTGGCGTGAACCGCAGCGAGGGTCGAACGATAAACGACTTCTCGGCGCCAATCCGCTTGCCGGCCAGCGTCGGATCCAGCACGCCCGAGGCGATGCCATTGTTCTTGTAGAGTCCATCCAGATTGTGGGAGCGGACGGCAATGCGTGCGGCCAACTTGTCGGACAAGATCGGCACGTTGGCCACGCCGTCCATGTCGACGAGACCGAAACTCCCGACCGTCGCCGTCGCACTCGCCGAGGCTTCGAGCATGTCAGGCCGATTGGACTGCACCGAGATCGCCCCGGCGTAGGCGTTCCGGCCAAACAGGGTCCCCTGCGGTCCGCGAAGAACTTCGATGGACGAGATGTCCACGGTCTGGCTGAGCGCCGCGGCGTTGCGGGCTTGGTAGATCCCGTTCACGTAAACCGCCACATCCGGATCCGTGTAACTCTCGATGCCGGAATAGCCGACCCCTCGCATGGATAGCGATGCGGCGCCGGGAAACAGCCCGACACGTTCGATGATCGTGTTCGGCGCGAGGCGGTTGAGCGCTTCGAGAGTCTGGATCCCGCCCCGCCTGATCTGTTCGGCGCCGACCGCGACCACAGACAGGGGGACGTCCTGGAGGTTTTCGGTGCGGCGCTGCGCCGTCACGACGACCTCTTCCAGGCTGGCGGAACTCGCGGACGGATCGGCCGCGGCCACGCGCGACGCCTGAGCCAGCGCGGGACGCGCCGCCGTGCTCAAAAGAACGCACACGGCCGTTGCGATCGTGTGACTTGCGGACACCGGCATGGCGTCTCCCCCTTATTTCGATGGCGCCTTGTCGCGTCATGTTCTGGCCCCATTGTTAAAGCGTTCGCTTTAATTCTGTCAACCGCCAGGCATCGTGAAACTTGATATGGCGTGCCATTTTCAAGACCCGAAATCCCAGCCCCTCACACCTCCCGATCATTCGAGCACCGTCGAAAGGAGCATCGCTGCCTCGGCCACGAAGGTGGTTTACCGGGGGGTGTGCGGAGTTGGGGGTGCGAAACCGTCGCCTGTGCAGGCAGCGTCCAGGCAGCCCCAAGGATCGGTCGAGCTACCGCTCCGCGGTGTGGCTGCTCTTTGCAGGCTGCGGCGCTGGCAGGGCCGCCAGCGCCATCTCGATCGTGTCATCGATTTGCTCTTGAAGCGGCGGCTGTGGCCGCTCGGCGATCATCGCCGCGTCGTGACGATTGAGCATGCTAAGAAAGAGCAGCGTAATGAGCTCCAGGCGCTTGCGCGCGAGCTCACGCGGGAGAAATTCGAGGCAGTCGTAGATCAGATCGGTGGTCTTCATAAGCGACTCGGCGGTCGACAAATCAGCTCCCACGTGCGGCATGCCTGCGGGGCGATAGTGGGTGACGTACTGGCTCAGAAACCGGGCGTGTGGATGGGTTCCGCGCTCATCGACAAGCCCTACATGCGGTAAGAGCAGTACGCTCAGAAGCGCGCGCAGGTCCCGTTCCTGGCCGGCGGTTACTAGTCGCCGCAGCATCTTGGATCGGATGAGATCCATTTGCGCGACCCGATACGCAAAGATGGCCCCGACGAGCCCCTGGCGGGACTTAAAATGATAGTGCACGGCGGCATTGTTCGCCTGCCCCGCCACACTCGCGACCTCCCGCAGGGAAACCCCTTCGATGCCACGCTCGGCGAACAGCCGTTCCGCGGTGAGGATCAGGCGTGTCTTGCTGGGCGTGGCCAATTCGACGTCAGTCATAGCGTGCTGAAGATCCTTCTTCAGTCCCGCCCTGAGCGTCGATTTGAACACCATCTAAAATCCTGCTCGGCGCATGAATCGCGCCCTGTCGTGCTCTGTAGCCAATATCAGCTGTTAGTTAGGGTGAGCCTTCCCAGATCGTCCACGCCTCACAACAATGAAGGCTTGGCAGACCAAGTGGGCCGAGCCGTAGCTAACGCTCGCAAACGCGCGCCGGGGCCCGGTGGCTGCAGCCCCCGCAATGGTCCGAGACGCGCCGATTACGGACTCCGCGGCGCTCGAGCAACAGGACGTTCAGCTCTGCGGTGCAACGGGCATGAACGACCATCTCAGACATCGGCGGACCTCACCGACAGACCGGAGGTGGTCGGAAGCGGACCAGCGACGTCAGGCGACGCCGAGCTTCCCGCGCTCCCCCTCACGGGGCGTCGAGAGCTCCTCGGGCGTCAGAAGCCCGGCCAAATCCGCCGCCTCGAAGTACGGCCGGATCTCGACCTCGCTCGGGCCCGGCATGGGATTGGGGCAGCGCTTCGCCCAGGCCACGGCCTCGTCCATGTCCTCGACCTCCCAAATAGAGAAGCCGGCGACCAGGTCGCGGGCCTCGGCAAACGGCCCGTCGATGACCGTCCGGTCGGGCCCATCGAAGGCGATGCGCTTGGCCTCGGCGGTGTTCTTGAGGCCGGCGGCGGCAACAAAGACGCCGGCGTTGACCAGCTCCTCGGTGAACTGATCCATCGCCGCAAACGCTTCGGCTGTCGGGGGCGCGTATATTTCGCTGTCTTCGGTGGCTTTCACGAACACCATAACCCGCATCGTCTGTTTCCTTGTCTGAGCCGGCCATTTTGGCTTCTCATCGGAACGACGAACGAGCTTGTCGGAAATCGACATCGTCCTGCAAATTTTGCTCGACGTTCGAAGCGCGCCAGAAGCGGACTCGAGCAGCCCTTCAGAATCCGGACATCGGCCGGTTGGCTCAGCAGGCCGTATACGATCCACCGCGCCTTGTAGCGTCCGTTCCCGATCCCTCGAAGCGGCGAGATCGACGGTGGTGTCGAGCCCCCGAATGTCGACCGGAGCAACCGGTCCCATCAGAAAAGCTGGCCACCTCTAACCCCGTTCGTCGCCCCCCTGCGTAGCTCGTCATGTAAGGCCCAGGGAGGCGCTCATGACGGCGGCGGAAGATACGAGAACGTCCCTGCGACGGCGGACCATCCTGGCGGCGGCGGCCTCGGCGATCGGGTTGGCCGCTGTGCCGAGAGCCGAGGCCACGGCCCCCATGCTCGTCGATCTCCAGGTCGTCGATCGTGAGACGGGACAGGAGGCGCGCGTCTGGCGACAAGGCGGGCGCCAGTTCGTGGCAGGGCAGCCCGGCGCAAGCTACAGCCTGCGCGTCACCAACAACACATCCGGGCGCGTGCTGGTGGTCATGTCGATCGACGGCGTCAACATCCTCACCGGCGAAACCGCCGGTTATGGACAACGGGGCTATGTGTTCGGGCCGTACGAATCCTACGACATCAGCGGGTGGCGCAAGTCCGACACCGAGGTCGCGGCGTTCACCTTCGCACCGCTTTCGCGATCCTACGCCGCCCGTACGGGGCGTCCTCACGACGTCGGGGTGATCGGCATCGCCGCCTTCACCGAGCGGGTTGTCGCGCCGCTCGCCGTCGCACCGGCAATCGTTCCCGAATCGCGCGCACGGAGCGGGTGGGACAGCGCCGATGAGGCGCTCGCCACCGGAAGGCGCGCTCCGCCTTCGCCCGCCGCGGCGCCGCCGGCACGGTCGGCCAGAGCCGCCCCCTCCGCGGAAGCAGCCCGGCGCTCGGAGAGGCTGGGCACGGGGCACGGCGCGCGCGAATGGTCGGTGGTCACCACCGTTCCGTTCGAGCGGGCGACCGCCTATCCCCAGTTCGTCCGCCGGATCGAATACGACTCCTACGACAACCTGGTTGCGAGCGGGGTGATCCCGCGGGTGCGGACCGCCCCTCCTCGACCTCGGCCATTCCCCTCAAATCCCGACTGGAATGAGTACGTGCCGGACCCGCCGGGTGGACAATAGGTCTCGCGCCCGGCCATGCAGCGGTTAGGCTTGGCCCTGATGGAAGACGACGCCGTAGAGGACGCCGACCTGCTGCGCGCTCACGGCGCCGGCGATCCGCACGCCTTCGCGCGTCTTTATGACCGATATGAACGCGCGTGCTTTCAGTTCATCCGTAGGCTCCTGGGCGCCGCGCACGGCGACGCCGCCGAGGACCTGCACCAGGAGACCTGGATCGCGGTGTCGAGGAATGTGGCCGGCTTCGATCCCGCGAAGGCCAGCTTCGCCGCCTGGCTCTTCACCATCGCGCGCCACAAGACCTTCGACCACTTCCGCCGGCAGAAAATCGCGGTCTTATCTTCAGCTACCGACTCCGCGCTCGGCGAGACGGCGATGATGGTCCCTGACCCGGGCCAGACGCCCCTGGAGCAGGTGCAGTCGCGCGAACGGGCGGAGGAGATTGTCGCCGCCGTCGAGGCGCTGCCACTGGAGCAGCGCGGCGTCTTCGTCATGTTCGCCCAGGGCGGCCTCTCGCTCGAAGAGATCGCCCAGATCACGGGCGTCGCCTTGGAGACAGCCAAGAGCCGCTTGCGCTACGCGCGCGCCAAGTTGCGACAGTCACTCGCTGGTGAGAGGTCGGCTCATGTCTGATCACGGACCCGCGCCCGATCCGATGGACAAGGCCTACGCCCAGGCCGAGGCGATGCTGGACGACGAGGCGGCGGGCGCAGCGCGGCGCGCGCGGGTGCTCGGCGCCGTCGCACGGGAGGCCCAGGCATCAACCTCCGCCGTGTCCACGCCTCCCGGGCGGCGCCTCGCCTGGGGGCGTGGGGGCTGGCTGGCGGCGGCGAGCGTGGCGGGGGTGACCGCGCTGGTCGCCATCCAGCTCTACCGGCCAGCCGTGACGCGACCTGAGCCGCCGGCCGCGGAGGCGTCGGTCGAAGCCGCGGCGGCCCCGGCAATCGCCCCTGCGCGGGAACCGGCCGCCGCCGCACGCGCACCTGCTCCGCCGCGGGCCCCGACCTCACCCTTTGTCGCCTCGCGGGCCGAGATGCGCTCGCGGCGCGATGACCCGGTGGTCGTGGCGTCGCCTCCACCCCCGCCGTCGTTCCAAACAGCGCCGGCGGCCGCGCCGCCGCCTTCGCCGGTGACGCCTCCGGCATCGGCGGACGCCGTGACAGCCAGACGGGCCGCCTCGCCGCTGGCCGCGGCGCGGGCGCCGTCAGCGGCAATGGAGGCCTCCGTCCCCGCCTCGCCGGCGGTCAGCGCCGCAAGGCTCCGCGCGGCCGCGGCCGCTGGGCGGATCGCCGAGCTGACGGCCCTCTTGACCCCGGGGGCGCCCGTCGACGCGCCGGACGACGACGGCGAGACCGCCTTGATGATGACCGTCCAGGCGAACCACCCCGCCGCCGCCGCCCTCCTGCGCCGCCACGGCGCCAACCTCGACCTGAAGAACCGCGCGGGCGTGTCCGCGAGAGACATGGCCGCCTCGATCGGCGACCCGGATCTCGACCGAGCCCTCGGCCTCGCCCCGTGAAGAGTTCGCTAGATCGCGTCCGTCGGCGGGATGGGGCGCGTGATCCTCGCTAATGCGCCTTGTGAGAAAACAGGGGCGCGTCGCTTAGCGCGCTCGCCGCCACGCCACCATCAGCCCTGGGTCTACGTCCTCCGGTCGCCTCCAGGGCGGCCGCCATGCCCGTCGGCCGTGTCGCAGGTATCCAGGTCTGCGTTGATCAAGCGGCGTCGTCCGACTCAGCCAGAAGGAAGGCTTCCGGCGGGAGTCTATTCTGGCGGGCCGTGAAGTTCGACAGGGTGACGCCGACCAGGCGAATGCCCTTTGCCGGCGGGAACACGGATCGGATCAGCCCCAGACTCGCCTCATGCAGCGTGGCCCGGTTGTCGATCGGCCGCGCCTGCGACCGGCTTCGCGTGGATTGCTGGAAATCGGCCCATTTGATCTTCACCGTCACGGTGCGCCCCCGTTCACTGGTCGTTTCGCACCAGTTCCAGACGTCGTCCGCCAGGGCGAGGACGCCAGCTTCGATTCGCGCAGGATCGGTCAGATCCTCGTCGAAGGTGGTCTCCGACCCCGAGGACTTGCGTTCCCGGTCCGGATTGACCGCGCGATGATCCTGGCCGCGGGCGATGGCGTAATACCAGCTCCCCGCCTTCCCGAAGCGGTGCTGAAGGTCCTGCAGCGAGCAGGCCTTGAGGTCGGCCCCGGTCTGGATCCCCGCGGCGTGCATCCTGGCGGCCGTCGCGGGTCCGACGCCGTGGAACCTGGCGATGGGCAGGGCTTCGACGAACCCCTCCCCTTCCTCCGGCATGATGGCGAATTGGCCATTGGGCTTGCGCTGCCCCGACGCCAGCTTCGCCAGGAACTTGTTGTACGAGACGCCGGCCGAGGCGGTGAGGCCTGTCTCTTCCAAGATCCGGGCGCGAATGGCCTTTGCGGTCTTCCACGCCGTCGGCAGGCCGGACTTGTTCGCGGTCACGTCGAGATAAGCCTCATCCAGCGCCAGCGGCTCGATCAGGTCGGTGAATTCCGCGAACACGGCGTGCACCTGCCGGGACACCGCCCGGTAGACGTCGAAGCGCGGCGGCACAAAGATCAGTTCCGGGCATTTGCGGAGCGCCGTCACCGAGGGCAGCGCCGAGCGGACGCCGAATTGCCGGGCCTCATAGCTGGCGGCCGCGACCACGCCGCGACGGGCGCCATGGCCCACGGCCACGGGCTTGCCTTTCAGCACAGGATCATCCCGCTGTTCGACGGACGCATAGAAGGCGTCCATGTCGACGTGGATGATCTTTCGGAGGCGTGGCTCGCTCATCGCCGGCGAGAGTACCCGATTCCGAACATAAGCAGAACTGGCGGGACTCTGTGGTGGTGACACCCACGCTAATGAGGCCGACTGGCCTGCCTGCCCGGCGACTCCGAGCGACGGCTCGCGAACATTCCGAGCATCGCGCCCCTCGGAGCAGGTCCAAGGGGCGCGTCCGTGATTGAGTTTAGGCTGCGGCCCTTGCACGACCCCGTTTTGCCGGTGTGGCAGGCTTGGCGGGCCTGACAGGCTTGGTCGTCGCGGCGGGCTGCCGACCGCCCTGGCCGAGGCCCATCGACTTCGCTAGCGCCGACCGCGCCGCGGCATACTCGGGCGCGACCATCGGGTAGGTCTTGGGAAGGCCCCACTTCGCGCGATATTCCTCCGGGCTGAGGTTGTACTTCGTCCGAAGATGGCGCTTGAGGGATTTGAACTTGCGGCCATCCTCCAGGCAGATCAGGTGACCCGGCTGGATGCTCTTGCGCACCGACACGGCGGGCGTCTGAGCCGCGGCCGGCGCTTCAACGACGCCAGTGCTGACGCCCTTGAGCGCGGTGTGAACCTGTTGGATCAGGTTCGGCAGTTGGTCGGGCGAGACACTATTGTTGCCCACATAGGCGGCCACGATGTCAGCGGCCATTTCAATTACGTTGGTCTGTTCGTCGCTCATTTGCGCCCTCATGGAAGTAAGCGCAGCGCCTTATACCCAAACTGGGGACATTCCCAGGGATTATTTACAAAGACAATCAATGTCGGCCCAGTCATTCGAGACGATGGATGGTTCGTGCGCGACCACCGCCAGGATCGCGTTTTGGCCCGGAAGCGGGCTCCGTGATCGTCCGCGAGGGATGGAAAGCAGTTGTTGGGACTCGTGGGGCCGACAGGTTCCTAAACCGGCCGCACGCATGAGACGCGGACCTTGCCGTGATCGGCCAGGTAGGCCGACAGGCAATCGCCGAATTCATCGAGTAGCGCCCCTGTCCTCTTCGGGATAGTGGAGGAAAGAAGCACGGGGCGCCGCAGCCGAGATCTGTGAATCCGGTAGCCGTGACGCCGGAGAGCCGATCTTGGTGGCGGCGGCCGACGTGCGGGCGATCCCGAGGCTTGACGAGGGTCGAAAGCCGGCGCCAAGCCGCCGCGACGCAGAACGGTTCTTTCTCGCGGACCACGACGGCTTTCTGCTATGGCGCTGGGGAGCGCCGGTAGCGGCGCCGGGGCGATCAGGGGGGGGATCACGATGATGAGACTTCGCGATCTCGCCATCGCGGCGAGTGTCTTCGCCGCGCTGGTGACAACGAGCAGTGGGAATGCACAGCCGTTCAGCGGCGCCGCGTTCGAGATCAACCGCGAGCGGGTGAAGTTCGGGACCATCAAGTCCTGCGCCAAGAGCGCGTCATACCTGGTGCCGACGACCTATCTCTACATCACCGCCCGCAACAGCCAGAGCGCCGGCGGCGGGCTCGGCAACGCAAAAAGCAAGGCGCAGGTCTATGTCCAAGGGCTGAGCAAGTCCGAGGTGCAGGGGTTGGCCGGCAAGATTCAGGACGAGATCGTCGGCCGGCTGCGCGGCGCGGGATACACCGTGCTCACCTTCGCCGACGTCAAGGCCGACGTCGCCGACAAGGCGCGGATGCAGCCGAACCCGCGGTATGGGATGCCGACGCACAGCGCGCGGGCCTTCCCGGGGGTCGACTTCTTCGTCGCCACGCCGGACGACGAGCAGACGCTCGACTATGGCCTGATGGGCCCGCAAGCCAATTTCACCAAGGCCGGACAGCGAACCGGCGCGACCCTGCTGCTGCCCGAAGTTTATCTGACCCTGCCGCAGCTCGGCGCCTCGGCGAGCAAGAGCGAGGGGCTGACCTGGCGCAGCTCGACATCGAACATCAGCTTCGACCCGGCGATGCACCTCGCAGGGAGCACGATCTGGGGCCTCACCGCCAAGGGCGCCTGGTGCAGCATCGTCATTCCCGAGCACGGCGGGCGCCTTCCCGCGCCCGTCGCCGGCCAGTTCAAGGAGCTCAGCCACTCCACCGACGACTATGGCGACTGGTCGGTCAAGCGTGGTGATTTCACCTTCGTCGTCGACAATGCGGCGTTCGACGCCGGCGCCCTCGCGGTCGGGCGGTCGCTGGGCCAGTTGGTCGTCGACTCCATGAATGGCGGGCGCTGAGCGCTTCACGTCTGCGCGTCGCGCTCATCGATATGCGCGACGCGGGAATGTCCGAGATAGGACCGGACGTCCCCGTTCGCGTCGCGCCCTAGTCGAACGGATGGGGTAGCGGCCCCGACTTGAAGAGGATCGTCGGGTTCTCGTCATAGTCGCCGATCTCGGTGTCGGCCGAGGCGGAGAACGCCACCACCGCCAGGCGTAGTGGGGCCAGCCGCTCGGCCTTGCGCCGCGCCTCCTCGGCGGTCTTGCAGCCCACCTGCTGCTCGGCTTTCAGGGCCTTGCCCCGGCCGGCGACATAGGACTGGACGATGTGGACGGTTTCTTTGGCCATCCCCTGCCAAGCCGCTGATGACGGCGCCCCGTCAATGCCTTTCTTGGCCCATTGCGAGATCGGGCGGTCCATGACTTTACGGTCGTCATGCCGCTCTATCCCACCAGCGACCTAGCCGCCATCGCCGCCCTGGTCAATTCCGCCTACCGCGGCGAGGCCTCCCGCCGGGGCTGGACCACCGAGGCCGACTATCTGGATGGCCAGCGCACCGCCGCCGCGACCCTGGCCCACGATCTCGCCACGACCCAGGACGCGGCCCTGCTCGGCTGGCGCGAGACCCCCGAGGCCCCGCTGATCGGCTGCGTCTGGCTGGAGCCGGCGGAGACCGGGGTCTGGCATCTCGGCCTGCTCACCGTGGCCCCCGACCTGCAGAACCGCCGCCTGGGCCGAGACGTGCTCGCCGCCGCCGAGGCCTTCGCCGCGGCCAGAGGCGCGCGGCGCGTCCGGATGACGGTGGTCAATGTTCGCGACGCCCTCATCGCCTGGTACCAGCGCCGCGGCTACGTCCTCACCGGCGAAACCCGGCCCTTCCCCTACGGGGATGACCGCTTCGGCGTCCCCAGGCGCGACGACCTCGCCTTCGTGGTGCTGGAAAAGCCGCTCGACTGACCTGACCTTGGATGCTGTAGAGCGTGTTCAGGACGATCGCGAACCGACAGGCCAGGACCAAGGCGCAGTTGATCTGACGTAAACTTCGCCCTTGGTGAACTGCCAAGAACCAGGCGTTAGCACCCAGGTTCAGGCGAATGAAGACACTACAGCAGTTCGTTTCAACCCACGCTGCCTTCCACAACCACTTCCAATCGGAGCGCCACCTCCCCTGGCCGAGTGGCAGACCTTCACGGCCTAAGCCGTGCCCTTCCCTAGGTGCGCAATGTGGAGACAAGTTCTCATTCGACTGACAGCACCGCCACTCAACAAGTTAGCCTGGCAATGCCGGCCTCGCGCACCCAGGTACGTACCCAAGAACTTACGGTGGAAGGCGGTAGCGTTCGACCTTTACGGTTGTGGCCTTCCACTCTAGCCTTGTGCTGCAGGGGGCCGACATGCGCACGAAACTGCTGCGCGTCGACAGGAGGCGCCTTGACCTAAAGAACCCGCGCGTACCGACGACGCCCCGGTGCTCCTAGCTCTATAGCCACCTTGTCAATGGGTGGGGCATGCTGTTTCCGAACACCTGCGTGCTGTCATCCACACGCCAATCTCCTGGCGCTGACGGCCTCGCTAGCGGACGACCACCCTGGTGCAGGAGCGCGCATGGCTGCGGCGCAGGACATTGCGAACCGTACGCCCATCACCGCGGCCCTGATGCTGGCCACCCTGATGAACACCCTGGACACCACAATCGCCAACGTTGCCCTTCCGCACATCCAGGGCAGCGTCTCGGCCTCCCAAGATGAGATCGTCTGGGTGCTGACCTCCTACATCGTCGCCACCGCCGTGATGCTGCCCCTTACCGGTTGGCTCTCGGAGAAATTCGGGCGCAAGCGGGTGCTGATGGTCTCGATCGCGGGGTTTACCGCGGCTTCTATGCTCTGCGGCCTGGCCTCCAGCCTTCCCGAACTCGTCGCCTTTCGGGTGCTGCAGGGCATCGCCGGCGCTTCGCTGATGCCGCTGTCGCAGACCGTGCTGCTGGACGTCTATCCGCCGCGGCTGATTCCCCGGGTCATGAGCTTGTGGAGCGCAGCCACCATGCTGGGGCCGATCCTAGGGCCCACGCTTGGAGGCTGGTTGACCGAAAACCTGTCCTGGCGCTGGGTCTTCTTCATCAACCTGCCCGTAGGGGCGTTGGCCTTCTTCCTGCTGTTCACCTTCATGGCCAGGGACGCAGGCGGCCGCCAGCGGCCCTTCGACTTCTTGGGCTTCTGGGCTTTGGTGGCGCTTGTCGGCAGCGTGCAACTAATGCTCGACCGCGGGCCCGGCCAGGACTGGTTCGACTCGCCGGAGATCTGGGCCTGGGCGGTGACTGCTCTGATCGGCTTCTACGTCTTCGTCCTGCAGACCGCGACGGCGGAGCATCCGTTCTTCGATCGCAATCTGGCCCGGGATCGCAATTTCGTCACGACGACGATCCTGAGCTGCTTCGTGTTCGGGCTGATGTTCTCGACCACCGCGCTATTGCCCTCGTTCATGCAGAACCTGATGAGCTATTCGGCCTTGCAGAGCGGGATCGCCACCGTGCCGCGAGGATTCGGCTCACTGATCGCCTTCCTGGCGCTGCCGCGACTGATCGTCTGGTTCGGGGGCCGCAACGTGCTCTTCGCCGGCATTCCTCTGACCCTTGTGGCGGTCTGGCAGATGAGCCAGTTCGACCTCTCGATGGACGTTCGGCCGGTGATGGTCGCGTGCTTCATTCAGGGGATGGGAGTGGGCATGCTGTTCGCGCCCCTCAGCATGCTCGCCTACGCCACTCTGGACGCGCGCTACCGCCCGGAGGGGGCCACGATCGCGGCCATCATGCGCAGTCTCGGCGGCAGCATCGGCATTTCGATCATCCAGGCGGTGCTGGTCCGCGACAGCGCCCTGGCCCACGAGCGGCTGGCGGAGGGCGTGACGACCGCCAATCCCGTTATCCGGGCGGCGCTGCCGCCGCTTATGGACCCCGCAACGCAGACCGGCCTGGAAGCACTGAACGCCGAGGTGACGCGTCAGGGGACGATGATCGGCTACGCCAACATCTTCAGCTGGATGACGCTGAGCATTGTCCTCTTCTCGCCGCTAGTTCTGCTGATCAGGCCGGCGCGGGCGCCACAAACCGAAGTCGAACCCCCGGTGGAATAGAGCGATGTTTGTGCAACCCAGCATCAACCGGATGCCCAGATCGATGGATCCGTCGATGTTTTGGCGCCTCGGGCCAGAGGTCGCCGCTTTCGGCTCGTTCAAAACCCATCTGCGCCGCCGAGCGTAATCGGGAACCTCCTCCTTGTTCGACAAAGGAGCGAAGGTCGGAGTTCGTCTGCTCCGGCGCCCATGCGGATCTGCGAACGTCTGAGTAAGTGACGAGCTGCCGCGGCGCGGCGCGTCCGAGAGGCCGGCGCCTCCGCCCCCAGCACGAAGCGCCACTAGGCAGTGGAATCGTGCAACGGCACGGGTCCTGCCGGCGGACTGAAGACGATGGAGCCGGGTTGCGCGAGCGCCGGGTCCATGCCCGGATAGTCGCGCGGATGCGGGGCCATCTCCGCAAAGGTGACGTGGCCGGTGGCGGCGACGAAGCGGGCGAACTCGGCGTTGGTGACCGGGGTCTCGTCCATCCAGAAGTCGCCGACGCTGGCCGGGCGCACCGGCGCCTCGTCGGAGCGGCCAAGCTTCCGGTCGGACGTCGGGCCAAGCTTCATGAGAACCGAGACCGGCCTTCCACTTGCAACGAGGCCCCCGCAACCACCGCGACCACTCGCCCTACCGACCGGGCAGGATATCGACAATCACCTTGTCCAGTCCGCCGGTGAAGCGGAATGGAGACGAATAATCATTGCCGGCGGGACTTCCGGAATCCTCGCCGACGTCGAAGTTGTCGTTGAGGCCGCTGGTGGCGCGCTGCGTGCGCGGGATTTCCGCCTCCGCGACGGAGACGCCATTCACGAACAGCCGCGCGGTCGCCGTTCCCTTGTCGGCGAGCACGTACGCGACCTTGAGTGCACTCCGGCCCGCGGGGAGCCGCTTCTCTCCCCGCACTGAATAGACCTCTTCACCGAAGTAGTTGTGGGCGAAGACCGGCCGGCCATCCTTTATGTAGAGCGCGAAGCCGCCGGTGTTTCCGCCCTGTGCGGCGATCGCGCCGTCAGCGCCGCTTGCCGGAATCTCCACCTCGGCGCTGATTTCGAAAGAGTGGCCATAGACAGGCGCGGCCTGCAGGTAGGGAATCCGGCGCGCGCCCGGGGTGTAGAACACGAAACGGCCGTTTCGCGCCTTCAGCTCCGCCGCCTCCAGCTCCGCGCCGCGCGCGCGAGTGTCCGGCCGGATCGGATAGACGTTGTAGCGCCGCGCCTCTGCATCGAAGATCGCCAGCATCTCAGCAAGCTTCTTCGGCTCTTTCTGCGCCAGGTCGTTGCGCTCGTTGAAATCCCGCGCGACGTTGTAGAGTTCCCACTTCACCTTCGTGTAATCTATCGGACCGCCGAGGATCCAGGTCTTGGGATTAGCGAGCGCGATAGCTTTCCATCCGTCGGCATAGATCGCCCGGTTACCGAACAGTTCGAAGTACTGAACGTGCTTGCGGTCGGCCGCCTTCGGATCGTTGAAGGTGTAGGCGAAGCTGATCCCGTCCATCGGCTTCTGCTTGACGCCGTCGAGGTCGGCCGGCGGTTTCAGGCCTATGACGTCGAGCACTGTCGGGGCGATGTCGTCCACGTGCTGGAACTGCGGGCGAAGGCCGCGGGCCCGAATGCCCTTGGGCCAGGAGATGACCGTCGGAGCCTTCACGCCGCCTGAGTGGGTGGTCTGCTTGTAGTACTTGAATGGCGTGTTACCGGCCATCGCCCAGGCGACGCTGTAATGCCAGTGTCCGTTCGGCCCGCCCCAGTCTTCGAGGCGCTTGGCGTTCATCTCCCACGTGGCGTGCGAGCCGACGAGATTGCGGATCTCATTGTAGGTGCCAGGCGGGGCGCCCTCACCGGATGCGCCGTTGTCGGTGGTGACCACGATCAATGTATTGTCGAGCTGGCCGGTGCGGCGCAGCGTCTCCACCACGCGGCCAAACTCGTGGTCGGCGTGATCCAGCTGCGCGGCGAAGACCTCCATCTCGCGAGCGGCGATGCGCTTCTGCTCCGGGGTGAGGCTTTCCCACGCTGGCAGTTCATCCGGGCGAGGGGGAAGCTGTGCGTTGGCGGGAACGATCCCCAAGTTCTTCTGACGCGCCAGGATCATCTCCCGCGCCTTGTCCCAGCCCATGTCGAAACGACCGCGGTATTTCTCGATATAGGCGCGAGGAGCCATGTGTGGCGCGTGGTTCGCGCCGGTGGCGAAATAGAGGAAGAACGGCCGCTCCGGCGAGGTGGAGACCTGGGATGTGATCCAGGCGATCGATTGATCCGCGATATCGGCGGACAAGTGGTAGCCGGGCTTGGTCAACTGCGGCTCGATCGGCGTGTGGTCGGACCACATGGCCGGCAGGAAGTTGTTCGTGTCCGCCGCCAGGAATCCATAGAAGTGATCGAAGCCCTGGCCGGACGGCCATTGGTCGAAGGGACCTGCCGTGGAGGTCGCCTCGCCCGGCACCTGATCCCACTTTCCAGCGGCGTAGGTGACGTAACCGTTGGCCTTGAGGATTTTAGCCAGCGATCCCGTCTCGGGTGACACCACGCCATAGTAGCCGGGGAAGCCGGCCGGAGACGCCGAGTGGCTGCCGATGCCGGTGGTGTGCGGGTTGCGCCCGGTCAAGAGCGACGCGCGCGTTGGCGAGCAGAGCGCCGCGGAATGGAAGTTTGTGTACGTCAGGCCATTTGCCGCCAGCGCATCGACGTTTGGTGTCTCAATCAGCCCGCCGAACGCGCCAATCTGGCCAAAGCCGACGTCGTCGATCAACCATACGAGCACATTGGGCGCGCCGGCTGGGGCGCGCACCTGCGGCGGCCACCAGGGCCGGGAATCCTTGCCGAATTCCTCGATATGGCCCTGAAAGCCCGGCGGGTTTGGGATCGGTGCGGCGCCCATCAAGAGGAAACTGACGCCGAGCGCCGTGGTGGCGAGGGCAAACCGTCGCAGGTTCATACATTCCTCCCTTGGTCAGCGAGCCGAGCCGAACGCTCGACATAAGTCGATTGACTTACGTCAGGCCGTTGGCGACTTCCTGCGAAACGGGCGCCGTCAACGCGCCAAACGCGGAGTCCAGAGCGTCCGCAATCATAACGTCACGCGGCAGCACGGCTTGCCCATCTGCCTTGCGGCGATCCCAACGGACGAGGGCCGCCAGGAAGACTGTCCACGCCGCGAGCGACCGATCCGGGAAAAGCGTCTCGGGAATTTGCGGTAGCGCGCCCGCAAGGAGTCCGACCACATGATGGGTCAGCGGCGCCATGTCTGCGACCTCCATGCGGGCGCTATGATCGCCTTCGAAATGGTCCAGGCCGACCAGAAACGCCGCATAACTGCAGCGTCCATCGCGGTCTCTCTCCGCTGCAATCGGACGCAGAACGACTTCAAGAAGTGCGCGGGGATCGCCGCCCCTGCCGTCCCTGGTCACTGCGCTCAAGAGGCGCGCACGTTGAACTTCGAGCGCCGGCAAGCGTCGCTCGAATATCGCGCGAACGAGCTGAGCCTTGTCGCCGAAATGATACTGAACAGCATAGTTGTTGGACGAACCAGCTGCGGCGCCTATGGCGCGCAGAGATACGCCATCCAATCCATGCAGGCCAAAAAGTTGCTCGGCGACGTCGAGGATTTCCTCGCTTGTCCCCGGAGGGCTCTTAACTCGCTTGTTCACCACCGACGTGTCGTCCTCCAGGGCATCTGATCTAGCAACATCGTTCACGCGACGTAGCTACGCATTGTGAAATCGGCGAGAGGCCCAGACTCACAAGACTCAGGTATAGATCGCTCGCAGCTGAGCCGACAGCGCTTGCTCTCTGACTTTCAATGGGGGCCGAGGCGGGCAGTGACTGTTACGCCGTAGGTGCGTGGCTCCCTAAATCGGTTGGATAGATAGCCAATCGGATCCACCAGCTGGGCGTTCACCAAGTCCCGATTGTTCGTCAGATTGCGCACCCAGGCGGCGATCTCATAACCGCGATCCGCGAAGCTAATAGCGGCCCGCGCGTTCACTACCCCCCCGGCAGGTGCGGTCGTATACCGGATAATATCGGCGTTGTTCGGGTCGAGCGGATTGTTCCAGCTGTTTGCGGGTGTGGAATCCGACCAGCTGTAATCCGCACGAAGCATCAGCTCGCCGAACGACAGGTCGCGTCGGTAGGTCCCGGCAACCGAGAAACTCGCCTCGGGCACGCCATCGAAGCGTTCGTTCGTCCGGTCGCCTGTTGGGTTCTGCGGGCTCGGCGATTCGGAGTAGCGGACATATTTCGGTTTGGTCAGAGATCCGGTAGCCGCGGCCTCGAAGCCGCTGAAAAGGATCGCGGTGGCTTCGGCCTCCATGCCCCAGACTCGAACGCGGGCGGCGTTTCCCAGGATCGTTGTAATGCTGCCCGTCGCGGTCGGCACCAGCGTGCTGCGCTGCGCCCCCTTCAGCGTGCTGCGATAGGCCGCCACGTTGAAGCGCAGCCGCCGATCGAACAGTTGCGTCTTGGCGCCAACCTCGTGCTCATACACGGTCTCAGGAAGGAAAGGCACGAAGGCGGCAACACTAGTCGCCCTCAGATTCTGACCGCCGGATCGAAATCCCTTGCTGGTCTTAGCATAAAGGAGGACGTCGTCCGCAGGCTTGTAGTCCAGCCCCGCGGTGTAGGAGGTATCGCTGAATTTGTCTGATCGTGACAGGGAGCAGAGAGGCGCCACGGCCGTCGCCATGAAACATCTCAGGACGGGATTCCGGCGATCGAAAAATAGGTTTCTGGTCTCGACACCCTTGTGGTCGGTCGAATACCGAACTCCGGTCGTCAAATTTACTGAATCCGACAGTTGAGTGACTGTCTGGACGTATGCGCCCACGCTCTTGTTATCGATTTCTCCGTAGAACTGATTGCTATTGAAGTTCAGACCCGGAACTTGGTATCCCAGGGATCTGTCAAAGCCATTTTCTTCGAAATAAAAGGCGCCTACTGCATAACGGACCCGCTCGTTAAGCGCGCCTCCGGTCAGCTGCAGTTCGGTCGACCAGTTTTTTAAATCCTGAAGGCTGCCAGTGTAGTTGATTTCCCACGGGCTACCATCCAAGTCAAAATTGGAAAGCGATACAATCTTTCGGTACCCGGAAATCCATTTGAGAAGCCCGACGGGACTGTCATAGCTTATGGTTCCCGTGAATGTTTCCGTTCTTACCTTGGTATAGGGGACATTTGTTGGATTGGGACTGAGGCTGATGTAGCCGTGATCGGCCCTGGCTCTGGCCATATAGTCGTCGACGTTAAGGCCCACGATCGGGAACTGATTCACAAATGTGCGTGCAGTCGAACTGAATGCCGGCTGCGTGGGGCTCGTGACTACCGGTCGCCGCAAGAAGACAAGGGACTGGGCCTTGTCGCGGGTCTCCATCCGAGTCTGTTCGCCAGACAAGACAATTTTCAAGTTGTCGCTCAACTGCGCCCCGAGCTTTAGGCGGGCGGTGAAGTTGCTCCGATCGGAATATCTCTTTCCCGAGATGAAGTCTCGGAGATAGCCGTCTCGCTTATTGCTTTGGACCGCGACCCTAACGGCCAGACGGTCCGTCACAATTGGTGCATTCAACACACCTGCAAAAACGCGTTCGTTGAATCGTCCATAGCTGACTTGCCCCATTCCCGACAAGACATCCGGATTGGGATCGTTCGTTTCCAGCAAGACGGCGCCGCCGGTCGTATTGCGCCCAAAAAGCGTTCCTTGTGGACCCTTGAGCACCTGCACGGTTTTCAGGTCCACCAGATCGGTGTTCAGCCCATAGGCTCGGGCCCAATAGAACCCGTCCACATATGTCCCCACAGATGGGTCGAGGGTCGCCAGCTGGTCAGTCTGCACCTGCGCCCTAAGCCCAATGATGAGGCCGGTTGGATTGTTGCTCCCTTCGCGGAACATGAGGCCCGGCGTAAGGCGCGCAACATCGGAGAGACGGACAGCGTTCTGGCGGACCAGTTGCGCGCCCGTGAACGCGGTCACCGCCACCGGCACGCTTTGCAGATTCTCTTCAACCTTTCGGGCTGTGACGACGATTTCCTCGAGTTCATTGGCGTTGGCTCCGCCGGTTTGGGCTGAGGCGGTCGAACTTATGAGTCCCAGGCTGGCCGTCATCCCGGTGGCGGCCAGCCGCCTCAGCCTGCGAGTCCGGGATACGCATGCCCGACCGGACAATCCGCGAGTGTTGGTTGTCATGTCACCCCCCATTTTTGTCGCCCCGTGATAGACAAGCGGATTGAAGATGGATGACTTGATAATATCAGTCAACTGTCTTGATTGTCGCGTTCGCCTCCATGTCGCGCGGCGCTGACCAGCCAAGCCAGATCGGTGGCGGCCCCGCCCATTCACCGGACAGCGGACGCTCGGAGCGGCGGAGAAGAGTCAAACCCGGTCTCAGGGCCTGTGCTGAACCAGGCGCGTCGAAGCGCGCGCAGATCAACGGCTGCGCGCGCTGGACGAGCTCACAGCGATCCACGGCTGGCGAATTTGTGTTCGCCCTGGATGTCCGCATCGCTTGGGCGCCGCCACCTTACCCGTCTAAGATGAAGCCATGGAATTCATCGACATTCGCGGCGCCTCCGGGACAACGTATCGCTTTCGGCGCTGGCCGGCGTCAGGCGCGCATCCGCCGATCGCCGGGAACTTCGTCCTCGTGGCGACGGGAACGCGGACGCTGATCGATGTGGGCATGCTGGACGACCTCAGCCTCGCCCCCGCGGCGCTGGAGACGCGCCGCACAGGCGCCGAGCTGTTTACCCGCTTCAACATTTCACGCCGCGACCGCGAGGCTGAGCACGCCGACGTGGCGCAGGCGCATCCTCAGCTGGCCGGTTCGACCCTTACAGCCGCCAGCCAGGCGGCGTAGCCCCGCCTTCCCATAACGCTGCATCAGCGTGGTCGCGAACGACGAGCGCCTAAGCTGGATTGTCGGAAGGGGATGCGAGCGGGGACCATCGGCATTCCTAAACCGCACTGCCGGTTAGAATCTCCCCTGGGCCGGCGTGGCCTTGCCTTCGAGCAGCGCTGACAGAATCGGCTGGTCAGCGCCCAGCGCAGGCGCGGGCGCCCTGGGTTGGGTGGCGAAGGCGCTGAAGCGGTAGATCGGCCCGGGATACCGGACGGCGCCCACGCCCGGGGTCTCGACGCTCTGGAAGAAGCCCCGCGCGCGAAGGTGCGGGTCGTCGAACAGATCCTCCGGAGCGTTGATCGCGCCGATGGGCAGGCCGGCCTCCTGGCCCTCGCGGCAGGCGTCCTGCGTGTCGATCAGCAGGAAGAAGCACTCCAGCATCGAGTGAATCTCCCCGTAGTGCTTCTGCCGCTCATCAAGGTTGAGGAACTTGGGGTCCGTGAGGTGCGCGGCCAAGTCCTTGGAGTCCATCCAGGCCACCAGCGCCTTCCACGCCCTCTGTTCGGAAAGCACCAGCGTGTAGTAGACGTAGCCGCCGTCGGCGCAGAGGAAGTGCGAAGCCTCAGTCGCCTTGGGCTGGGCGTGGCGGCAGGTCTGCCGGTAAACCGGCGCACGGGGGTAGAACCAATAGGGGTTGGCGTTCTCGATGTTCATGGCGGTCGCGTCGTGCATCGACACGTCGACGATCTGGCCCTGGCCGGTCTTGTCCCGCTCGATCAGCGCCAGCATCACGCCGACGTGGGCGAAGCTCGTGGCGCAGTGCGAGGACTGTGGCCCGCCCGGCATGATCGGCGGGATGGAATGGTCGTCGTAGCCGCAGCTGAACAGCGGCCCGCCCAACGCCATGGCCACCAGCTCGGAAGAGCTGTAGTCCGCCCAGGGCCCGCTGAGGCCGAAGGCGGTGACTGCGGCGATGATCAGGCGCGGATGCCGGGCGCTGATCGCCTCTGGCGAAAGACCCAGCGCCCGGGCCTCGCCCGGCTGGAAGGTCCAGATCAGGATATCGGCCGCGGCCAGCAAGGCATCGAGCTCGGCATGCCGCGCTGGATCGGCATAATCCAGGATCACGCTGAGCTTGTTGGAGTTGTAGTACCAGAAGTTCAGACTGGCGTCCGGGTCGGGCCGGCCCTGCACGAACGGTCCGACGGCGCGGGTCGGCGAGCCCCCGGGCCGCTCGACCTTCAGCACCTCCGCCCCCAGCTCGGCGAGCAGCCGCCCCTCGAACTCGCCGGCCACGGTCTCGGCCAGCTCCACCACGCGCAGTCCCTGCAACGGCGGAGCGCCGGCCGGAGCCGTCTGACTGGTCAAATCACACCTCGCTGCGCCAGGTCGTCGTACTCATCGTCGGGCACCCCCAGGAGCTCCTTGAAGACGTACGGGTTGTCCTCGCCCAGCAGGGGCGCGGAGCGCCAGTTGCGTTGCTCGGTGCGCGAGAAGCGGATCGGCACGGCCTCGAACCTCGCCTCGCCGATCACCGGATGGTCGAGCTCGAAGAAGACGCCGCGCGTGGCGAGCTGCGGGTCGTGCTCGTTGATGTCCTCGGCCGTCTGCACCGCACCGGCGGGCACGCCGGCCCCCTGCAGCCGCCGCATCAGGTCGTGGCGATCCTGATCGGCCGTCCAGGCGCCGACGATGACGTCGAGCTCGTCCTGGGCGCCCGCGCGCAGCTCGGGGCTCGCGAACCTCGGATCCGAGGCGAGGTCGGGCCGACGCATCACAGCGCAAAGTCCCCGCCATTCCCGATCCGTGAAGATGCTGATGGCGATCCAGCGATCCTCGCCGACGCACGGATAGACGCCGTGTGGGCCTGCCGCCGGATGCTCTATGCGGTTGCCAAGCGGATAATCCGGAGTGCGCGTGCGCCGGCCGTTCACGTCCACGTCCAGCAGGATCGGCCCGAGCAGGTTGATCCCCGCCTCCACGGCCGCCACGTCGATCTCGCTCCCCCGGCCGGTGCGGTTGCGATTCAGGATCGCCGCCAGCAGGGCCGCGGCGTTGTAGAAGGCGCCCTGCTTGTCCATGTACGACAGCCCCCAGCCGGAGGGCTCCTGTCCCGGCAGGCCGGAGATATGCGTCAGGCCGGAGACCGCCTGAACCACCGGCCCAAAGGCCTTGAAGTGGGCGTGCGGCCCGGTGTGGCCGTAGCCGCTCATGCGCGCGAAGATCACCTCCGGGCAGAGCTGCTGCAGCCGCTCGTAGGTCAGTCCCCATCGCTCCATCACGCCTGGGGCGAAGTTCTCGGTCACCACGTTGCAGGCGCCGATCAGTCGCTCGGCGAGGGCCACCCCGTCCGGCTCGCGCATGTTGATGGTGACGCCCAGCTTGTTGCGGTTGAAGTTGTTGAACAGGCCGCCCTTGTCGGGATCGGCTTTCGTCATCTCCTCGCCGGCGGCGCGGGCGAACTCGCCTTCGGCTCGCTTGTAGTAGGGAAGCCGTCTGGGAAGATCGAGGTGTTCGCGGTCCTCGATGCGGATGACCTCCGCGCCATAGTCCGCCAGGATGGCGGTTGCGATCGCCCCCACGCCCATCCAGCAAAAATCCGCGACGCGAACGCCGGACAGCAAGCCGGCGTTCCGGCCGGGGCGCCGATCGGGAGGGCTCGTGACTTGAGGGCTTGTCAGCATGGGCTTTGCGCTCCAGGGCTCAGGCGGGATCGCCGTCGCGCACGCGGGCCGCGGCCATTTCCTCGCGGATGTAAAGGGAGGCTCGCCAATAGAAGAGGCCGCCGATCAGGGGCCCGACGAGCACCATCGCAATGGCCACCCCCAGTGAGGTGTGGGTCATCCCCCGGGCAATGAGCACGTCGCTCACATAGCCCGCCAGCAGGGGGCCCATCGCCAGGCCAACCATATTCGAGCCGAGAATGAACACCGCCGAGGCGAAAGCCCGCGTGAGCGGCGAGACCAGCGACTGTATAGTGCCGATGGCCGGCGCCACGTGCGAGCTCAGCATCGCCTGCACCACCACGCCCACGAACACCGACAGGGCCAGGTTCGGGTACAGGTACTGGACGAGCCCGAGCGGGATCACAAACAGCGCGCCGATGGCCGGCACGCGCGGGTACCAGCGCAGGTCCTTCTTGCCCAGACGGTCGGCGATGGCCCCGGCCAGGTAGGTGCCGAGCACGCCCCCCACGCCCGCGATTATCGCCAGGTACAGCCCGGCCTGGATCAGCGGAAGATCGTAGGCGCGGATATAGAACGGCCCGGCCCAGGAGTGGATGGTATGAGCGGCGAAGTTGTTGAAGAGGCCGCCAAGCATCAGGTAACGAAAGGTCTTCAGCTCCCAGAGGACGCGGATCGACTGCGTCACGTTGAGGGCCGTCTGGGCGGCCTTCTGTCTCGCCCGCTTGGGCTCGGAGATCGTGAAGTACACGATCGGCCCGAGCAGCGTCCCGGCGAGGCCCAGGACATAGAAGGCGTTGCGCCAGCCCGCCTGATGGTCGAGCCATCCGGCCAGCGACATCCCCAACATGCCGCCAAGCGGCACCGAGAGCCCCCAGATGCCCATCGCCGTGCTGCGCTTGCCGAGGGGAAAGTTCTCGGCGATCAGCGCGTGCGAGGTCGGCGCTCCCGCCGCCTCGCCGAGCGCCACGCCGACCCGGAACAGGAACAGTACGAAGAACCCGGTGGCCGCGCCGCAGAGCGCGGTCATCACGCACCACAGCGCCACCGCGACCGCCAGCACCAACTTGTACGAAGTGCGGTCGGCGAGCCGGGCGATCGGCAGGCCCATGGTGGTGTAGAACAGGGCGAAGGTCAGCCCCGTAAGCGCTCCCAGGTGGGTGTCGGTGAGGCCGAGGTCCCGCTTTATCGGCTCCTGCAGAATCGAAAGGATGCTGCGGTCGATATAGTTGAACAGCGCCACCACGAAGAGCAGCCCAAGCACGTACCACGGCCGCCAGCCCAGCCTGGCCGGGCTGATAGCGAAGACCGCGATCGTGTCACCTGGATTCTCAGCGCGACCTCCGACGGATGGCATCAGAACTTGAACCGGACGCCGGCGGTGTAGGCCCGTCCGACGACGTCGTAGAGCTGCGGCAGGGTGGGATAGAAGGTGCCGGCCGAGCTGCCGGCGCCGGGGATGAACGGCGGTTGCTTGTCGAACAGGTTGTTGACGGTGACAAAGGCCTCCACGCCCTTGTGCGGCAGCTGCTGAATGACGGTGACGTCGGTGTAGAAATAACGCTTCACCGGGGGCTCGGCGTAGACCAGGGTCGGCCCGAACTTCATCTTCCCGATCATGGTCTCCTGGACGAAGACCTCGGTGCCGCCGAGCTTGTAGCGGGCGCTCAGGGTGCCCTTGAACTTGGGCAGGGTGTAGTTGATGGTCCCGTTCGCCCCGTAGCCGGCGAAGTCCACCACCGGCGCCGTGGAGTTCGCCTGTTGGTCGAACTTCACCACCCAGTTGGCGTAGCCGCGCAGGGTCAGCTCGCCAGGCCCGATCGGCAGCCTGTACGAGACGTCGAGGTCCACGCCCTTGGTCTGGATGAAGGAGACGTTCTGGTTGATCACCCGGATGGCGGTGGGCGCGTTGGCCGGCGTGCGGTCGCTGAACGGCAGCGGCCGGGTGATCAGGTCGCAGGTCGGCGCCGTGCCGCCGCTGACTTCGCACTCGTTGAGGATGTCGAGCGCAGACTGGGTGACGATCGCGTCGGTGATCTTCAGGTCGTAGTAGTCGAGCGAGGCGCTGAAGCGCGGCAGGAAATCCGGCCGCAACACCACGCCCATGGTGAAGGTGTCGCCGATCTCGGGCGTCAGGTCGGGGTTGCCGCCGGTCTGCACCCGCAGGAAGGGCGCAGCGCCCGTATGCGGATCGGTGAACGAAGCGGACAAGAACGTCTCGCCCGCGAACAGCTCGTAGAGGCCCGGGGCGCGGATGTCGCGCGAGCGGGTGATCCGGAAGCTCATCTGGTCGAAGGGCGCGTAGGTGGCCCCCACCTTCCAGGTCTTCACCGTGCCGCTGGTGCTGTAGTCGGTGATCCGGCCGGCGGCGTTCAGGTCAAAGGACTTGGCGAAGGGGGCGTCCTTCAGCACCGGGATGACGATTTCGCCGAACGCCTCCTTCACCTTCACCTTGCCGTTGGCGACGCCGACATTGGTGCTGTTGAACCAGGACGTGTTGATCGGCGCGCGCAGGCCGGTGAGGTCCGGCGGCCGACCTGGGTCGGAGTTCGAGGTGAGCTTCAGTTTCTGACGGCGGTATTCCGCGCCGAGGGCGACCGACACCGGGCCGGCGGGAAGCTGGAACGCGTCGCCCTGGACGCTGAAGCTCAGGTCGTCCGTGGTGTTGAGCGTGTCGAACCGCGACACGCCTTCCACATAGGTCCGGGCGGCGGCCGAGGCCGCGCCTTCGCCGAACGGGTTATAGGGCGTGCAGCCGGGAAACAGTCCCGGGTTGGTCAAGGTCACGCGGCAGACGATGTTTCCGGACGTGTCCCGGACCGCGTCGATGGCCGCCGCCAGGCGCGGATACTGGAACTGGCTCTGCCGCATGGTCGTGCTGCTTTCGCCACGCACGTAGTCCAGCCGCCAGTTCCAGTCCTCGAGGACCCGGCCCGCCGCGCCGACCACATACATGCCCGAGTCGCTCTTTTCCTTGGCGAGCATCGGCCCGTACTGCGGCAGGATCTCCTGCACCACGAAGCTGTCGGTCGGGCCAAGGCGCGCCTGCACCGTGGGATTCAGGAACGCATTGCCACTGAAGACCCGGGCCCCGAGGATGAAACGGGCCTGCGCCTTGAAGCTGGTGTCATAGGTGCCGTAGTTGGCCTGGACGTAGAATTTCAGGTTGTCGTTCAAGTCGAACGTGAAGCGACCGAAGAACTGATTGGTCTCGATCGGCGGGCTGATGGTGCCGTAGCCCGGGGTGTAGAATCCGTCGCCCCCCACCCGCAGGGTGGAGGTTCCTGTCGCCCCGCCGTTTACGAACGGAGCGACGGTTCCGTCCGGCAGGAACTTCAAGTTCACCAGCGAGGCCACCGTGCTGCTGGTGATCTTGCCGCCGAAGGTCTGCTGGGTGGAGCTGAGGCCGGTGGCGAAGATCAGCGGGTTGCCGGCCGAGCCGGCCACCGCGGTGACGCCGATGACGCTGCCCACAGCGCCCGAGCGCGTGTCGCCGAACGAGCGATCGGAGCGGATCAGCTCGTGCGCGTCGGTGCGCTCGGCGCTGACCACCAGGTGCGCCCGGCCATCCAGCAGCGGGGTCCCCGCGGCGATGCCGACGCGATAGTTCTGCAGGTCCCGGCGATCCGAGATCCCGTACTGGGCCAGGCCCTTCACGCCCTTGAAGTTGGCGTCGAGGATGTAGTTCACGACGCCGCTGACCGCATCGGAGCCGTAGGCCGCCGAGGCCCCGGCCGTCACCACGTCCACACGCTGCACCAAGAGCTGTGGCAGGGTGTTCACGTCCACCGCGCCCTTGAATGTGGTGGGCGGCACGCGCAGGCCGTCGAACAGGATCAGCACGCGCGTCGGCCCGACGCCGCGCAAGTTCAGGAGGTTCCCGTGCTCGGCGCTGTTGGCGTTGAGGTTGGGATTGCCGCGCGGGCTCACCGAATTGGTGAACTGGGGCAGCTTGTTGAGGCCGTCGGCGAGGCTGCTGGGCGTCGCGGCCTCGAGGTCCTCGATGGCCGCCACGGTCACCGGCGTCGGCGCCGTGTAGCCGTCTCGGACGATCCGCGAGCCGGTGACCACCACCTCGCCCAGGGCAGTGTCTTCCTGCGCCTGCGCGGCGAGGGGAAGCGCAAAGGCGATGGCGCAGGAGGCCAGCAGCAGCCTCCGCAGGGGCTCACGCGGTGGCGTCGATTGGATCAAGACAGTCTCCCCATAGTTATATTTTCGGCCCCCAGTGAAAGGGACGCCGTTCGTCTCACCCTCATCGGGGCGCGCCAGGTCAATTGCTTGCGCGGCGCCACTGCGGCAGCCGCACGCCTTCCTCGTCCTTGAAGTAGACTTCCATCGGCAGGCCCACCGACAGGTCCGCCGCTTCCGGCAACATCCCCAGCAGCCGAACCGGCGGGGTCGGCCCGTCCAGCTCCACCAGCACCAGCGTGTACGGCGGCGGATAGTCCGGATGCACCTGGTGGGTGACGGTCGTCCAGGAATGGAGCGTCCCGTGGCCGCTTGCCTGTCGCCAGTCGGTGTTCCACCCGCCGCAGAAGCGACAGTAGGCGACCGGCGGGTGCAGGGCGCTGTCGCAGTCCAGACAGGCGCGATAGACGAGCCGGCCCTCCCGGGCTGCGTCGAAGAAGCCGCCGGTGTCGCGGTCGTCCAGGCGGGGAACAAAGCGTCCCATCAGCCCCTCCTCAGCACGAGGGCGCTGCTGATCGGCAGGGGGCCGCCGGTGACCAGGGAGGTCTCGGCCCCTTCGATCTGCATGTCCGCGTCCCCGCGCAGCTGCCGCACCGCTTGCACGACGTGGTTCATGCCGTGGATGTAGCCTTCCGACAGGTGGCCGCCGCCGGTGTTCATGGGCATGTCGCCGCCTCTGGCCAGCGTCCCGCTCGCCGCCAGCGGGCCGCCCTCCCCCCGCCCGCAGAACCCGAAGCTCTCCAGCTGCAGGATCACGCTGATGGTGAAGCAGTCGTAGAGTTGGGCGACATCGATGTCGGAGGGCCCCAGGCCGGCGCGCGTCCACAACACCTCGGCCACCTCGGTCCAGGCAAGGTTGGTGATGTCGTCCCGCAGGAGGGACGAGTACATCATGCCGGCGCGGTTGTTGGCCGGTATGGCCTGCGCCACGCTGCGGATCAGCACGGGCGGGCGCTTCATGTCCCTGGCGCGCTCGGCGCTCGTCACCACCACCGCGCAGGCGCCGTCGGTCTCCAGGCAGAAATCGTAGAGCCGCAGGGGCGTGGAGATCATCCGCGCGTCCTGGTGCTGCTCAAGGGTGAGAGTCTGGCCGTGCAACTGGGCATGGGGTGTCTGGTTGGCGTGCTCGCGGCAGATCACAGACACCGCGCCGAGCTGCTCTGAAGTGGTGCCGAACTCGGCCATGTGCCGCTGCGCCAGCAGCGCGAAGACCTGCCCGGGGGTCATCAGGCCGAAGGGCAGGAAATATTCGTCATAGGAGCCGCGGCCGCCGACGACGGGGGTGGCGCTGCGATGCTCGCCGCTGCCAAACCGGTCCTCCGACCGGCCGTTCAGGGACCGGAAGCAGACGACGGTGGTGGCGAGGCCGGCGAGGATGGCGGCCATGGCCTGGCCGATCTGCGCGGGCGGCGCCATGCCGCCGTTGGAGACCTCGCCCCAGTAGGTGACGTTGGAGAAGCCCGCCGTCGCGGCGAGCGAGTTGGTGTCCACCTTGTCCAACTGGCAGCGGACGATGCCGTCGACGTCGCCGGGCTCCAGACCGGCGTCGGCCAGGGCCGCAAGGCAAGCTTTGGTGGCGAGGGACAGCACGCTCACGCCCGAGTCGCGGGTGAATGCAGTCTGGCCGACGCCCGCGATGGCGCAGCGGTCCCGCGCCTGGAACGCGGCCCCGGTCATCGGGAGCCGGCGGCGCAAGCCCGCTGGAGATCAGATCGGAAGCCGTCGCGGCCCATGTTTCCTCCCATCGCCTCCTCTCCGGGAGATCGGTGAAAGAAATAGGATCACATTACATAGCCGAACGCAAGCGGGCCGCTAACGCCATTCCACCCGCTCGCCGACCAAGCGCGGCCAGACCGCGTGGAAGGCCTCGATGACAGCGCCCACATGGTCCCGCATGAGCGTCTCGGCGCGATCCGCATCGCCCGCAATGATCGCCTCGGCCACCCGAGCGTGGTCGCGCACCAGCGGCGGCCTAAGCTCGGTCAGCTGCGTCGCCTCCAGCAGGTGCGGCGTGTGCATCCCGCCGATGGCCGCAAGGCCCAGCGCCAACACCGGATTGTCGGCCGACTGGGCGACGGCTTGGTGGAAGTCCAGCCCCTCGCCGATCGGATGCGCATGGTCGCAGGCGTCATCGCGCTGCACGAACGGCGTCATCAAAAGGCGCACTAGGTCCCGATTCGGGTTCTGGGCCGCAAGCCGCGCCAGCATGGCGTCTGCGCTTTGCCAGGCGGAGAGCAGCTGGTCGTAGTTCGCGCCCATCATGTGCAGGTAGAGCTGCATGGTTCGCCCGAGGTTCGCGGAGTGGGGCTTACCCACAACCGTGCTCGCGCCGCGGCCGGCGCGCACGTGGATCAGTCCCTGCACCTCGAGCAACCGAAGCGCCTGGCGCAGGGTCCCCCGGCTGGTCCGGTAGCGCGCGAGCATCTTGACTTCGTCGATGAGCTGGTCGCCCGGCTGCAGGCGCTCGGCGACGATATCGCGCACCACCTCCAGCGCGACGATCTCGCACATCTTGATCGGCCGCTGCGTGAAGACATCCCTTTGCTCCTCCTGCCGATCGGCGGCGATGGAATGCGTGGGGCGACCGGACCGCCGCGCGACGGCCCGTCCGCCGGCCTTGCTCGCTGCAGGACGCTTCATGCCGCGCTCCCCGCGTCGCGCCCCCTGGCCGGCGCCGCTTGCGCCGCGCCTTCGCACGCAGCCGAAACCCGTTTCGTCCCCCGCGACGCCATCAACCTCTCCGCTCCCATACAACCCATGTCGAAGTACGCCTTTGCAATTCTCTGAAATGGGATCATATTTCATTCCTAATGGCGCGGCAAACTGGCGAGTGGCGGCGTAGGCGCACAATGGCGCGGGAGGAAAACGGCATGAACGCGATCGTCAAGGAATTCAGGGTCATCGATGCGGACACCCACATTGTCGAACCGTACGACCTATGGACATCACGCCTTTCCGCAAAAAAGTTCGGGGACAAGATCCCGCATGTGAAGTGGGATCCGAAGGCCGAGGAGGACGCCTGGTATTTCGGCGAGACCCGCTTTCGCTCGGCCGCCGGTCCGGCCATGGCGGGCTGGCACGAATATGCGCCCAATCGTCCCAAGCGCCTCGATCAGGTCGATCCGGGCCTCTACGAAGCGCGCGCCCGCCTGAAGAAGATGGACGAGTTCGGCATCTACGCGCAGATCCTCTATGGCAACGTCGCGGGCCACGGCGCCGGCAATTATCTGACCCTCGAGGACGGCGAGCTGATGCTGCTCTCCGTGCAAGCCTACAATAACTGGCTTGGCGAGTGGGCGAGCGCCGACTCCAAGCGGCTGATTCCGCTGCTGGTAGTGCCCTTCTGGGACGTGGAGGCGTCCGTGGAGGAAATGCGCCGGTGCGCCAAGCTAGGACACAAGGGCATCGTCATGTGCGGCGAGCCCGAATTCTACAAGCTGCCGAAACTTACCGACCCGCACTGGGATCGGCTGTGGGCCGCCGCTCAGGAGATGCAGCTGCCGGTCAATTTTCACATCGGCACGGGCGACATGTGGTTCTACGAGATGCTGCACGAAAGCGTCGGCAAGCACGCCCACTTCGCCTCCCTTCCCCCGCTGTTCTCGATGGACAACGCCAAGGTGATCGTCCAGCTGATCGCCGGCGGCATCTGCCACCGGTTCCCGACGCTGAACTTCGTCTCGGTGGAAAGCGGGGTGGGCTGGATCCCCTACCTTCTGGAGAACATGGACTACCAGTGGCTGAACTGCGGGGCGCACAAGGAGAATCCAGAGTACAAGCTGCTTCCCAGCGAGTTCTTCAAGCGCCAGATCTACGGCTGCTTCTGGTTCGAAAAGAACAACCTGAAATCGTCCATAGAAGCCCTGGGCGCCGACAACATCCTTTACGAGACCGACTTTCCGCATCCCACCAGCATGAGCCCCGGGCCCGCCAGCGCGGCCATCGCGCCCAGGGAATTCATGGAGCTGGCGTTGGCGGACGTCTCCCGCGAGGACATCGGCAAGATCGTCCACGGTAACGCCGCCCGGATCTACCACCTCGACTGAAGGGGCGCCCGCGTGGCACGCATCACCTACTTCGACCCGGCGAAGGCCGAGGGCCCGCGCGCGCGCGAGGCCTTCGCCAAGCTACCGAACCTGAACATCTTCCGTATGCTCGGCCACTCGGGCGAGCTGATCGAGGCTTGGCGGCGGTTCGGGATCAGCATCCTGCGCCACCTCGAGGTCGACCCTCAGCTACGCGAGGTGGCGATTCTCCGCACCGGGGTGCTCAGCGGCGCGTCCTACGAGATCGCCCAGCACGAGGAGGTCTGCCGCAGGGTGGGCCTGTCGGAAGCCAAGATCCGGGCCATCCATGATGGCCCGGACGGCGCGGCGCTGAGCGAGCTGGAGCGGCTCGTCATGCGCTTCACCGACGACGTGGTGCTGAACGTGCGGGCGGGTGACGCCACCTTCGATCCGCTGCTCGCCGCCCTCGGTCCCAAGCAGGTGCAGGAGCTGCTGGTCGCCATCGGCTACTACATGCTGGTCTGCCGCTTCCTGGAGACCTTCGACGTCGACCTGGACGAACAGGCCGGCGCCCCGAACGCGCACTAGGCGGTCCACGGCTGCACGCCGTGCCGGTCAGGCGCTGGACGGCTCTGTCACCAAACGAAGGAATCTGGCGATGCAGCGCATACGGATCGGCGTGAACGTCCGGTTCAAGCGGGTGGAGCTCTGGCCTCGCACGTGGCCGGAGGTCTACCGCGAACACCTGGCCTATGCCGCGGCAGCCGACCGGTTGGGTTTCGACGGGATCTGGGTTCCAGAACACCATTGCGTCCCCTCCGGCTATAACCCGGCCCCTTTCGTCGCGCTGACCGCCGTTGCGATGGCCACAGAACGCTGCTGGATCGGAACGCAGCCCCTGCTTCTGCCGCTGTACAATCCGGTCCTGGTCGCCGAACAGGCCGCCGTGCTCGACGTGATTTCGGGCGGCCGACTGATCCTTGGCGTCGGCGCGGGTTACCGCGCCGGGGATTTCGAGGCCTTGGGAATGGACCGGCGAGAGCGGGCCCAGAGAACCGATGAGGGCCTGACGATCCTCGAACGGCTGTTCGCCGCTCACGAGCCAATCGATTTCGCGGGACGGTTCTATCAGATCAAGGGCGCGCAGTTGCATCCCGGACCGGTCCAGCCCAAGGGCCCGGAAATCCAGCTTGCGACCCGCTCCGCTGCAGCGATCCAGCGGGCGGCGCGGCATGGCGTCAGCGTCAATATGGGCCTGCGCGAAGCCGTGCCGATGTACGGCCCGATGTTGGCGGAAGCTGCACGCGCGGCGGGCCATGATCCGGCGGGCGTCGGCGTGAGCCTTGCGAGCATCGGCTATCTCGGCGCGTCCGAAGAGGCGGCCAGAGCGAGGGCCGAGCCCTATATGCAATGGGACGCGCGGGAATACCTGGCCTGGGAAGATCGCCCCGACGAACCACAATTGGCCGAAGCGCGTCGTACGGCGGCGAAGACGCTGACAGGCTTCCACACCCCGGACAAATGGTTGGCGAGCCTCATGGAGGATATGAACTCCGTGATGGCTGCGGGCCTGCGGCCCGACTGGATCAATCTCAGCATGTGGCCGCCGGGAATGCCTCTGGAGGAAGCCATCGAAGGCCTTGAGCGGTTCGCGGCGACTGTCTTGCCGCACGTGCCCCGCCAAGATCGCGGACCTACCGAACGAGTGACCTGGAGGACCGACTAGGATCGGGATGGCTTTGTCAGCCCAAAGTTCAGGACCCGCTAACCGACGCGCCTTAGCCGCGTCGCATGCCCAAGCCGCCGAACCCGTTTCGCTACTTCGACAGCTCACCCGAGGTGATCCGCCTGATGGTGATAATGTACATCAAATACCCGCTGTCGCTGCGCAACGTCGAAGACCTGCTGTTCGAACGCCGGATCGATATCTGCCATGAGACGGTGCGGCTGTGGTGGACCAGGTTCGGTCCGATGTTCGCCGCCGAGATTCGCAAGAAACGGGTCGATCGGATGCGGGCCCACGCCCACTGGTGGTGGCATCTCGACGAGGTCTACGTGAAGATCAATGGCGAGATGCATTGCCTGTGGCGGGCGGTGAAGCGCCACGGTCGACCGCAGGCCGTGGTGACGGACGGTCTCAGATCCTACGGCGCCGCTATAAAGGAGATCGGCAACGCCGATCGTCAGGAAGTCGGCCGTTGGCTCAACAACCGGGCTGAGAACTCACGCCAGCCGTTCCGACGACGAGAGCGCGCCATGGAGCGGTTCCGGAGGATGAAGACCCTCCAGAAATTCGCCTCGGTGCATGGCACGGTCCACAACCATTTTAACCAGGAGCGCCACCTTATCAGCCGAGACCTCGACCGCGAACGACGCTCAGCCGCCCTGGCTGAGTGACGGTCCGTCATGGGATAGAGCCAAGTTGGGTTTGGGAGAATTGCGCCCACCCGGAGACGAGTCGCCGTTGGACTGACAGCGCCCCCATCGCAGCTTCTTCCTGTCAGGCGTCGAGATTGAGCAGCGCCGGATCTCCGCCCTGCGCTGCAATATTCACGCTCAGAGCCCGCTCCACCGCATAGCGCAGCAAGGCGTTCGGTCCACCGGCCTTGGGGCCGGTTCCCGAAAGGCCCTCGCCGCCAAAGGGCTGAACGCCGACAACGGCGCCGATCATGGAGCGGTTCACATAGGCGTTGCCAGCTGGAACCGTGCGCTGGACCTCCTCCGCAAACGCCTCGATGCGAGAATGGACGCCCAGCGTCAGGCCGTAGCGAGCGGCGACCAGCGGCGCGGCGGCTTCCGCCAGTTTTGCGGGGTCATAGCGGACCACATGCAGGATTGGCCCGAACACCTCATCCTGGAGGAAGCTCGCGTCGCCGATCTCGGCGAGCACCGGACCGAAGAAGTGTCCGCCTTCCGGCGAAGGAAGGCGGCAGCAGACCTTCGCGTCGCGCTCTAGCCGAGCAAGGTGGGCCGCCAGCGCAGCCCGAGCCGTAGCGTCGATCACCGGGCCGATGTCCGTGCGCGGGTCGGAGGGATCGCCAATGACAAGTGTGCGCATCGCGCCGGCGATTCCCTCGATCAGAAGATCGGCCGTCTCGTGCGGGGCGAACAGCACCCGCAGCGCCGAGCAGCGCTGGCCGGCCGACCCGAACGCCGAAGTCACCACGTCGTCGATTACCTGTTCACGTAGCGCGGTCGTGTCGACGAACATCGCGTTCAGACCGCCTGTCTCGGCGATGAAGGGCACGATGGGTCCCCGCCGCGCCGCGAGCGTCCGGTTGATCTTCCAAGCCGCATCGACGCCGCCGGTGAAGGCGACGCCGTCGCAGGACGGATGCGCCACCAGCGCGGCCCCGACCGTCGCGCCGTCACCCGGCAGGAGGTGAAGGACGTCGGCGGGCACGCCCGCGGCGTGGAACAGCTTGACGGCCTCGGTGGCGATGATCAGGGTCTGCTCGGCGGGCTTGGCGAGCACGGCGTTGCCGGCCGCGAGCGCGGCGGCCACCTGCCCCGTGAAGATCGCCAGCGGGAAATTCCACGGGCTGATGCAGACGAAGACACCCCGGCCGCGCAGCGAGATGCTGTTGGCTTCCCCAACCGGTCCGCGCAGAATTTTCGGCGCCGCGAACTGCTGCTCGGCGAGCTGCGCGTAGTATCGGCAGAAGTCGACGGCCTCGCGCACTTCGGCGACCCCGTCCGCCAGCGTCTTGCCCGCCTCCCGGGCGCAGATGGCGACGAGGCGGTCGACGCCAGCTTCGAGCTTGTCGGCCACGGCCCGCAGCACCGCCGCCCTGTCCTCCCCGCCGCGGGCATCCCACGCAGGCTGCGCGCGCCTGGCGGCCTTGAACGCGGCCTCGATCGCGTCGGAGGAAGCCGCCGAGACCGCACCGATCGTGCGAGAAATGTCCGATGGCGAAAAAGCCGCCCTGCCCTCGCCCGGCATCGGCTTTCCGCCGACCAGCGGCCAGCCGACGAGGGGCGCACGGTCCAGCGCCTCGGTCGCCGACGCCAACCGGCGGCGCACGTCGCAAATCGACAGATCCAGTCCGAGGGAATTCAGCCGGCGGGGCCCGTAGAGATGCTGCGGCGGCGGAATGCGCGGGTGCGGTCCGGCGCCCGCACGTTCGACCGCCGAGATCGGATCGCTCACGACTTGTGTGACCGGCGTCTTCTCGTCGAGCAGGGCATGCACGAACGAGGTGTTGGCGCCGTTCTCCAGCAGGCGCCGCACCAGGTATGGAAGCAGGTCCTCGTGGCTGCCGACAGGCGCATAGACGCGCAGCGGCATGTGGTCGCGACCCTTCAGGGCGCCGGCATAGAGCGCCTCGCCCATGCCGTGCAGACGCTGGAATTCCACCGTCAGTCCCGTCTGGACGGCCATCAACCGCACGGCCGCCAGGGTATGGGCGTTGTGGGTGGCGAACTGGCCGTAGAGGTGGGGCGCGGCGCCGAGAAGCGCCCGGGCGCAAACCAGATACGACAGGTCCGTCGCCGCCTTGGTGGTGAACGTGGGATACCCGGGCATTCCCGCGATCTGGGCATGCTTGATCTCGGAGTCCCAGTAGGCGCCCTTTACCAGACGCACCATGAACCGGCGACCGCTGGCGCGGGCGATCTCGGCTACGGCGTCGACCACCTTGGGCGCACGCTTCTGGTAGGCCTGAACCGCCAGGCCCAATCCGCGCCATTGGCCGAGCAACGGCTCCCTCGCGAGGCGATCGAGCAGCTTCAATGAGAGGACCAGACGCTCGGATTCCTCGGCGTCGAGGGTGAAGTTGATGTCGGCCCTGGCCGCGATATCGGCGAGCCTTCGGACCCGCGGGTAGAGGTCGGCGAAAACCCGCTCCTCCTGCCGCGCCTCATAGCGCGGCGAGAGCGCCGAGAGCTTCACCGAAATCCCATGACCCGACTCGGGGTTCCGCCCTGTATGGGTGCAGCCGATCACTTGGATCGCCCGGGCGTAGGCTGCTTCGTAGCGGTCGGCGTCGGCGTTGGTGCGTGCGCCTTCGCCCAGCATGTCGAACGAGCAGACATGGTTCTCGGCGCGGGCCCGCTTGACGGCCTGTTCGATGGTCGCGCCCAGGACGAACTGCTCACCCATGATGCGCACCGCCGCGCCAATCGCCCTGCGGATGACCGGCTCGCTCAGCCGTCCCGCCAGGCGCCTGATGAAGCCCGGCAGATCGCGCCCAGCCTCTTCATCCGGATCGATCATTCGACCGGTCAGCATCAGGCTCCACGTCGAGGCGTTGACCAAAACGCAGTTCGAGCGGCCAACGTGGCGCGCCCAGTCAGCGGAGGCGATCTTCTCCGCGATCAGCCGATCGCGGGTTTCGTCATCTGGCGTGCGAAGCAGCGCCTCGGCCAGGCACATCAGCGCCAGTCCTTCCGGCGTCGACAGACTGAATTCCTGCAGGAAGCCCTCGACCACGCCTTGCCGCCGGGCGTGCTTGCGCGCCGCCCGGGCAAGCGCCTCCGCCTCAAGCTGGACTTCGTGCTGGTCGCTTTCCGACAGGGGGCGCGCCTTCAACAGCGCCCCAATCGCCACTCGCTCATCCACGAACTTCGCCGCATCCAACCGGTCCCAGATGGCCGTCAATTCCGTCGCAGGCTTCATACATCCGTGATACCCGCTTATTGGGCGGATGTACGACGTGCTTTGTGGTCGAACACAGGCGTGAATGTCAGGAAAATCACATGTCGCAGGATATCTTCCGCCTGGACGAAACAGATCGAAGGATCCTCCGGACGCTGCAAGCCGAAGGACGCATGAGCAACCTTGAGCTGGCCGACCGCTGCAATCTGTCGACCTCCGCCTGCTCGGAGCGCGTCCGTCGCCTGCGTGAGGCCGAGGTGATCACCGGCTACTCCGCCATCGTCGACCCGGCACGGGTTGGGAGAGCCTTGTTGATCTTCGTCGAGGTCCTGCTCGACCGGACGACGAGCGACATCTTCGACAGTTTCGCCACCGCCGCCCGCGCCACGCCCGAGGTGCTCGAATGCCATATGGTCGCCGGCGGGTTCGACTATCTGATCAAGGCGCGGGTGCGCGACATGGAGGCCTATCGCAGCTTTCTGGGAGACATCCTGGTCAGGATGCCGGGCGTCCGCGAGACGCGCACCTATGCGGTGCTCGAGGAGATCAAGTCGACCACCCAGCTGCCGGTCTAGCACGAAGCCGCGCATTAACGCTCCTCGCCCACCCTCACGGTTCCATATCGCCGAGGGGCTCGATCCACAGCACATCGTGTCCGGCGACCCGCCGCACCGGATCGTGCACGGCGCGACCGTTGAGGCGCTGGCTGGCGTTGGCCGTGTCAAAATAGGCCTTCAGCTCATCCCACTCGTCCGAGCCCGGCGCGAGCGGATGGACGACGCCGTCAGGGGCGAGGCGGCAGGGCAGGAAGCCGATCGCATGGACGCCCTCCCGGCTCGCCTGCGCCCAGGCAAGCATGCTCATGCGCATGTCGGCGTGCATAGGAAGGTATGGCCAGCCGTCGCGCGGACCGGTGACGTACGGACTTTCCCAGGCGCTGTCGGCTCCGAACTCCTTCAGTTGGCGCTCATACTCTTCCTTCGTCACGTCCAGGACGAAGTCGAAGATGAAGTGCCCCAGGCCGTAGAGGATAGGCTTTCCCTTGTACCACTCCATGCCGCGGATCGTGTGATGGTGGTGCCCAACCACCATGTCCGCGCCATTGTCGATCGCGAACCGGGCGGTGCGCCGCTCGTGATCGGTTAGGTGATAGGGCCGTCCCTGGATGCCCCAATGGAACGTCGCGATGAGGAGATCGCAGTCGCCGCGCGCCTTGTGCAGGTCCTCGGTGAGCCGGGCCATGTCGCCGTCGTCGGGAACGGTCGACGCCGCGGGCGCAGCGCCGGGCTGATGGATGTTCGCGATCGCCGGACGCCAGAGGTCGTAGGCGCGGATCGGGGCCAAGCCGGGAATATGCTCATAGGCCTCGTAGCCGAACGGAAAGATGCTGGCGTAGCCCAGCACCGCGATACGCAGGTCTTTGGCTTCGACGATGGCCGGCGCCCGCGCGGCGGCCAGGTTCTCGCCCGCGCCGCATGTCGCCACGCCCTGCGCGTTGAGCCGCCGCCGGTTCTCCAGCATCGCCTCGCTGCCGACGTCCAATATGTGATTGTTCGCCAGCGACACCACGTTGAAGCCGGCGCGCGCATAGGCGTCCAGGTTGCGGGCCTTGCCGCTGATCACCGCCGTGGTTCCCGGCGCGCAACTTGGCGCATCGGTGTAGGCGCCCTCGAGGTTACCGAACAGCACGTCGGGCGCGCGGAGCAAGTCCCCGGTGGCCGCGAAGACCTCGTCTGGCTCGTCGCGGTTGATGAGTAGGTCGCCCACCATCCCGATCAACAGCTCTGACATCAGGCGCCTCCTTGCCGCTACCGCCAGACCTGGCGGGCGATGCGAAGCCAGTTTTCACCGAGCACGCCGCGCACCTGCAGGTCGGAATAATCCTGCCGGCAGAGGCCTTCGGCGATCGCGCCCATAGCCTCCGGCGGCGTCATCGCCAGGCCGCCGTCGACGCCGGGCGAATGCAGCGCGGGCGTGGTGGCGACGTCGGCCTCCAACTCGGCGCGGTCGAACACATAGTCGAGGCCCAGGCCCACATGCTCGGGCCCCACCAGGCCGATCACATAGTCGAGCTGCCTCAGCAGCGCCTCGGCGAGGCCGGTGTCCGCACCGAGGAACGGGCCAATCCCGCTCAGCCCCACGACCCCGCCCTTCGCCGCGCAGGCGCGCATCAGGTCGTCGGACACGTTGCGGGGATGCGGGGTATCGCCCTTCGGATTGGAGTGGGAGAAGATCGCCGGATTCCGCGTATGGGCGAGCGCCTCGGCGGCCGTCCGCGACCCAGAGTGGCTCAGGCAGAGAACCATCCCGACCTGGTCCATCGTGTCGATGATCGCGCGGCCGACCTCGGTGAGACCCTGGTCGTCGTCGAGGCAACCGCCCCCAGCGGCGTTGTTGCGGTTGTAAGCGACGAGCATCCAGCGCACGCCGAGCTCGTAGAGCCGCGCCACGCGGCCGGGATCTTCCTGGACCGGGCGCATGCCCTCGACATCGAAGACCACGCCGAGCTGGCCGGACGCCTTGGCGGCGGACACGTCGCCGGCGGTGGAGATCAACCGGTAGGCCTGCGGCCGCGCGCCGATCCAGCCGCGCATGAAGGTGAGCACCTCAAGGTGCTCGTCCCAGGATCGAAGGCCGTACCCCACGTTGAGAGAAACGACCGTGACGCCGGCCGCCCGGTAGCGCTCGAGCTGCGGCAGGTGACCGGCGTCGGCGCGCAACGGCATACAGCCGTGGTTGTCCCAGACCACCGCATCCTGAATGAGCCGGCGTGCGCGGGCGCTCACAGACCCCTCGAGCGTCATCCGAACGCCTCCTGCGCCGTTCCGAGGATCGACAGCCTGAGATGCGACGGCGCGTCCGCGCCGTGGAAGACGGTCTGCATGGCCGGGGCCGGCGGCCCGGGTTCGCCACCGCGATTGCTGTTCCGGTCGAACCGCGGAAAGTCGCTCGAGGAAATGTCGAGCCGCAGACGACGGCCGGCCGCGAACCGGTGCGCGGTAGCCCACATGTCGATCTCCAGCCGCACCGCCTCCCCCGGCGTGAGCCGCGCCGGCGGGCGGGTGCGATGCCGCGCGCGAAGGACGCCGCCCTGGATCTGGATCGCCCGGCCGCCAGGCTCGACGTCGCTGAGCCGCACGCAGAAATCGGTGTCGACGGCGCTGGAGCTGGCGTAAAGCGTCATCCGGAGCGGTCCGACCACATCGAGGTCACGCGCAAGAGGCGGCGTGGTGTAGACGAGCACGTCCGCTCGGCCCTGCACGCCCGCCACGTCGACGCTGCCCGCAGGATAGACGTGCGACAGGATGCTGCCGCCAACGGTGGGCGTCGGATCGCTTGGATCATAGACATAGCGATCAGCGCCGGACGCCTCCGGCGCGCCCGGCGACAAGACGCCGTCGGCGCCCAGGTAAAGCACCGCTTCACCCGCCTCCGGCGGCGGCCACGCCGCCGCGGTCCGCCAGACGTTGGCGCCCATCAGGTAGTAGATCACCTTCGGCCAGGCGTCGGTCGTATGGCCGCGAACCGAGTCGAACCATTCAAGCAGAACGCCGCACAGGGTCTCGGACCGATGGTGGCGCTGCAGTTCGGGATAGCGTTCGAGGCCCTCCCGGTAACCAAGGCCGCCGTGGCTGCCGGGCGTGATCAACAGGCGCGAGCGCTCGCGCACCTCGCTGCGGGCATGATCCTGCAGCAACGCCCAGGTGGCGAGAGCGTCGTTCAGTCCCCAGTCGTACCAACCCGTGATCATCAGCGGCGGGGCGTTCAATCGGACGATGGTCTCGACCGGATCGACCGCAGGCAGGGTGTGGGCGTCATGGGCGATGTGCTGGCCGAAGACCCGCGGCATGGCTTCGAGCTCGGCGATGCTGACCTGCGGCGCCTCCAGGGCGTCGCGAACGAACTGCGCGCGGCCGTTTCCATCCAGGCTGGCGTAGATCCGCCAGAGCGCTTTGCGGGCCTCGGGCGGAGGCAGGGCCGTGATCTCCGGAAAGCGGCGCCTAAGAGCCTCCGAGAACGGAGGCTCAAGTGGCTCGTTGAAGAGCCCCGTCGCCAGCGTCTCGGGAAGCATGGCCGCTTCCAGCTCAGGCAGCGGGATGGACAGCTTTTCGCCGCCCTTTCCCACCGACCGCGCATAGGCGTTGACGAACATGTGCCAGTGAATGCTGTTCACGGCGACGCCCAGTCCGCTGACCTCCGGCGCAATGGCCGACATGGCCTCATGCATGGCCATGCACCACTGGGTCTGCCCGGCGTAGGAGCCGCCGATCGCCCCGATGAATCCATCGGACCAGGACTGGCGGCTGATCCAGTCGGTCAGGTCGTAGCCGTCCTGGGCTTCGTAGACATAATAGGCCCACTCGTCCGGTTCGCTATCGCCCGTGCCGCGGCAGTCCTGTGAAAGGACCGCGTAGCCCCGGCGCGCGAGCGTCAGGCAAAGCCCCGCATGCTTGTCGGTCCCCCGGCCATACGGCGTGCGAAGGACGATCACCGGCGCCTTCGCCACCGGCGGCATGTAGAGGTCCCCCGCCAGCCGGACCCCGTCGCGCATGGGTGTGTACTCGACCCGGCAACCGATCTCGGAAACCGCGTGGACGGGCGCGCGCGCACCGCCACGCGTCAGCCAGCGCAGCAGGCTGGCCGGCGCGCCGCCGGCGCTCTCCTGGGACGCGGGCGCAAGGGATGACATCGCTCAGGCGGCCCTGGCCGCCTGGCCCTGCAGCAGCGCATTGAGCACCACCAGTCCGACGCCCAGTTGCACCCGGGCCAGCTGGTCGCACGGGATCGGCTCGAAAGCGCCGAAATCGATGTAGCCGTCGATGGTCCTCAGCGCCTCGTCGAAGGCCGCATCCAGCCGGGCGATCGCGGACTGGATCGCGGGCGTCTGACGCGATTGCTTGAGCAGTCGCACGAACTGATAACTGTGGCAGAGGAACCAGAACCCCGCCTCGACCATACAGGCCTGGAAGCGGTCGCCCTCGCGCATGAGCCGGTCGTGCTGCGGGTTGAAGAGGATGTCCTCGGTCGGCTGCATGGCCATCGGCCGGCCGCCGGCGAGCAAGGTTTCGCGCGTCGGCAACACGCCGCCGCCTTCGATGCTCCGATAGATGGGATGGGCGGCGTCCAACTCGCCCTTGGTCTTCTCCCACTCCTCCAGCAGCACGGTCGCCAGGTATTTGCTGTCGGCGTCAACGCGCAGCATGAAGCGCCGCAGGCTCTCTCCGGTCTCCTTGTCCGACACGTCGGCGGGGTGGCGCACATAGCCCAACTCGGCCGCGAGACTCAACGCCTCCGGCTTGATCTGCTCCAGGTAGTCCCAGCTCTGGGATCCGAAGCGGATGATTTCTTCCGGCGCCTCGACCGACTTTTCGAGATAGTCGTAGTGCCGCCGCACCGTCCATTGCTCGACGATGCCGACGTCGTATTCCTTGCAGACGCCGCGCCACATGGGCCGCTGCTGGATCGGGAAATCGAGCGCCCGGTGCAGGTCGTAGATCGACTGGCGGCAGGCGGGACCGACATCCCAGGTCAAGTGGACGAACGTACCTCCGATCCAGGCGTTGTGCAGGGAATAGAAGAAGTCCGGCCGGACCTCGTCCAGCACACCCTTGAGAATAGCCCCCTCGTGCGACGGACGATCCCAATGCAGCCGCTTGTGGTCGATCGGGAACGAGCCATCGACCTGGTCCGGCAGCGGCTGGACGTAGAAATTCTCCATGTAGCTCTTCATGGTGACCGGGTGCTGCGTCCAACCCTCGTTCAGGACGGCGCCGTCCGGATCGATGCAGGGAATGATGTTCCATTCGACGTCCGCACCGCAGAGCCCCGGGTGACCCGCCCGAAGCTGATGCATCAGGCTGTAGACGGTCAGGCTGCAGATCGGCTCCTTGCAATGCGGGAAGGCCACGAAGAGCGCTTTGCGCGAGCCTTTCCCGAAGCGGACGTTGTAGATCGGCCGGCCTTCACCGCTGGCCCCCAACTGCCGCACCGAGAAGCGCGGGTCGCCCTTAAGCTCGTCCACCAACCCATAGAGCTTCTCCACCGAACAGAAGGTCTCGAAATGCGGCAGGTCCTTTAGAACTTCGTCGACCTGGATCATGGGTAGGACTCCTGGAGCGGGGCGGTTGAGCGGGCTTGTGTCGCCGGCAGGGCGGCTTCAACGTCTGCGACGATGGTGGAACGGGCCCGCCAGAAGTGCCACGCGCCCCAGAGATAACCCGGGCACAGGGACAGGAGGGCGTAACGCAAGGCTTCGTCGCCCAGGGTCAACGTCAGGCGATCGCTGATCACGCCCACCGCCAGCGGGCCGAGTCCCACGCCGATCAGGTTGCTGAACAGGTAGCTGATCGCGACGGCGACCGAGCGCATGCGCTCCGGGACGAGGCTCTGGATGGTGGCGTAGAGCGGGCCGGCCGTGCCGTAATTCACCGCCGCCATGATTGCTAGAAGCGCGAAGGCCAGATGTGCGCTGGGCGAAAGATAGATGCCCGCCGACACGCAGCCGGCGCCGACAAAGATGATCGCCAGCACCGTGATGAGGAGGTGTTCGTCACCCCGGGCGCGCCGGGATACGAAGCTGGCGGCGGCGATGCTGCCCGCCACGCCTCCCACGCCCCATATCAACGCCAGCCACAGACCAAGCTGCGTCGTCGTAAATCCGTAGCTGCGGATGAAGAAGGTCGGCAACCACATGATGACGCCGATGCCGAAGAACGTCAGGAGAGAATAGCCGAACACCAAGTGGCGGTAGCTCCGGTTGCGCCAAAGCGTCGCCAGGACATCGAGCAGCGGCGGCGTTTCCTGCTGCGCGGCTGACGTTGCGGCCAGATCGAGCGATCGCCTCGGATCCTTGAGCGTGAGCCACGTCAGCAGGGCGACGGCGAGGCCTGGCAAGCCAAGCAGGACGAAGGTCATGCGCCAGCCGACCATTTCGTTGAGCCAGCCCCCGAGGAAATATCCGCAGATCGCGCTGGCCGGATAGCCGAGCATGAACCAGGCGGTGGCGCGTGGACGATCCGCGCGCTCGAAATGATCGGCGATCAGTGAATTGGCCGGCGCGACGGCGCCCGCCTCACCCACGGCGACGCCAATTCGCAGCACCATCAACTGCACGAAGTTCGCCGCCATGCCCGAAAGCGCGAGCGCGCCGCATTGCAGCATGGTCGTGATGGAGATCACGCGGACCCGATCCCCGCGGTCCGACCAGCGGCCGATCGGCACGCCCATTGTCGCGTAGAACAGTGTGAAAGCGATTCCAGTGAGCAGGCCGAGTTGCGTGTCAGTCAACTCAAGATCCGTCTTGATGTTCTGAAGCATCACGCCGAGCGCCGCATGCTCGACCTTGTTGAACATCAAGCACAGAAGGAGGACGAGCAGGAGATAGGCCTTGTAGTGCTTCGTCTGCATCGCCGCGCCTTATCGAGAACCAATTCGGCGAACTGGGGCGTCGCCTTACCGTAACATCGGCCTGCCGGATTCCCGCATGCCGCCGCAAGCCGCCGGCCCGAAATCGAACCCTAGTCGCCGAACCTGTAGTCAAGACGCACCCCGATCGTGCGCGGCTGCAGTCGGTAGCCATAGTAGGGTGGGATGCCCGGGTTGGTGCCGCGCGAAGCGTAGGCGTCGTTGTCGGCGAGATTTCGAACGAAGAGGGCGGCGCGGACATCGCGATAGGTCACGCCCGCCATCAGATCGATCTTGGTGTAGGCCTTGGTGTAGATCGCCGCGGAGTTAATCAGGTTGCCGTAGGTCGAGCCGACGTAGGTCACATCGGCGCGCACGAAGGCTGGAAGGCTACCGACGTCGTGGTCGTACTGAACGCCGAGGCTGCCGGTCCACTTCGGCGCGCCCGGCAGGCGGTTGCCGGCCTTGGCTCCGAGCGCGGGCACGTCCTGGTCGAGCTTGGCCCGAATGTAGGAGAGTCCCAGGTTCGCCCTCAGCCCGCTCGCCAGACGCATGGTCGTGGAGAACTCTACGCCGTCGGACGACGCCTTCCCGGCGTTGGCTTGGTAGGTCAGGTTGCAGGGCGACGGGGCCAGCACCCGCACCGGCACCCCATCCCAGAGCATGTGGAAGACGGCCATGTCCGCGGTGACCGCGCCATTCAGGAACGCCCCCTTCGCCCCAGCCTCGTAATTCTTCATCTTGTCCGTGGTGAGCGCACCGGTGCTGGCGATGCCGATCTGCGTGCCGTCGATCTGCCCGTCGCCGTTCCGGTCGCAGGTGCTCGCCGGCAGCGGAGCCTGCGGCGTCCCAAGGCGGAACCCCTGAGAATAGGCGGCATAGACCATGGTGGATTTGCTGGGCTTGTAGCTCAGGTTCGCAGAGGGGCTCACTCCATTGGCGCCGACTTGCCCCTGAAACACCGATGCAGCCGCCGCGCCGACCAAGAACGGCCCGGTGCGAATGTCCGAGAAGCTACGGGTGTAGTCGTAGTAGCGCGCGCCGGCCGTCAGCGTCAGGCGCGGGACGATCTCCCAGAACACTTGACCGTAGACCGACGTCTGCTTCAGCACGCGCCGAAGATCGATCCGACCGATCACGCCCTGAAAGCCGGGCCGATAGGTGTTGGTGGCGCCCGACCCGAACCATTCGTAGGTGCTGTAGCCCTTGTCGTGCACCCGTTCCTTGAAGACGCCGATCACGCCGTTGATTGGCCCGGAAAGGTGCGAAGTGAACCGCACCTCGCCCACATCCTCACGGTGGCGGCTGGGCTGTCCCTGTGAGACCGGCAGCGAAAGGCCGAAAATGGCGTAAGGCTCCGCGTTGGCCGAGCCACTCTTCATCCGCGAGTAGCTCACCACCAGTTCACCGATGCCGAGGTCGGCGGTGACCGCCGGATTCACCACCGCGATGTGGCCGTCGGCATAGCCCCAGGGCTGATTGCGTCGGACCTGGCTGGGTCCGATCCTGAACAGCGACTGCGTGAAGACTCCGCTGTTGGCGATCGGCAGACCGTCCGCCTCATTCTTTTGATAAAGGGCGTTGAGCGTCAGCCCGACCGCGTCGGTGGGCTTGAAGAGCGCGGAGACGCGCCCGCCCCAAACCTGCTCGTCGCCGATCCGGGCCTTGTCCACCGTGTTGGCCCGAGCGCCGTACTGTGTGACCGGTCCAGCTTGAAACGCCGGGTCCGACGCGGCAATATTCCGATAGAAGCCGCTCTGGGAGAAGTTGTAGGCGACGGCGCGGACTGCCGCCCGGTCGCCGACGGGCAGGTTGACCGTCCCGAAGACGTTGTAATTGGCGCCGCCGTAATGGCCGGTGCTCGAAGCCTCGCCGCCGATCTCGCCTTCGGTGACGCCGAGCTTCGGTGCATTCGGAATGGTGCGGACCGCCCCGCCCAGAGCCGCATCGCCGAACGCCGCGCCCTGCGGGCCGCGCAGTACCTCCACGCGGTTGATGTCGACCAGCTTGAGATCGATGCTGGTGCCGCCATTGATGCCGGCGCTGTTGGTGGTCGGCGTCTCGCCAAAGTAGCTGGCGTAGGTCGGGCCCGTGGAGAAGTTCTGGGCTGACGGCGTGGTCTCGATGCCGCGGATCACGATCGACTGGCCGGAGTTGTAACCCGTCTCCGACTGACCGACTCCCGGCATGCCGCGCAGATAGTCCTCACTGTTGACGAGACCCCGGGTGCGGATCTCCTCGGCGCCGACGGCGGCGATGCTCAGCGGGACGTCCAGGATGCGTTCTTCACGCCGGCGGGCCGTGACCACAAGCTCCTCGACGTTGACGCTGGAGCCGCTTGCCGGTGCTGAGGCGCCGCCCTGGGCCGCCGCCGTCGAAGCGAAGCCCGTCATCGCGGTGGAGGCGAGGAAGCACGCCACGACATAAGACCTGGTCATCGAAACCCCCTGAAAAATGTTCCGCGTCGGGATAAAGGATATTTTATCCAATTACAAGCCGATGACAAAGCGCCCGTCGGACCGTCGCATGGCCGCCGCGACAATAGCCTCCGCCATCACCAGGTCCGCCAGCGCCGCGCCGACCGATTTGAAGACGGTGAAGCAATGCGACCCCGTGTGCTTGTCGGGCTTGCCGAGCACCTCTCCCAGCGTCTCCACCTTCGACAAGCGGCCGGCCCGCGCAGCGTCGACCAGTTCGCCCGCCTCTTCCAGCGCGTCGCGGATGTCCACCACGACACGAGACTGGCCGATGATCTCGACATCAGCCTCGCGCATCTCCGGCGTGAAACTCCCGATCAGCGCGAGATAGGCTCCCAGCCGAGGCTGAGCGGCGCGGATCAAGGGCAGCCGACTTGCCGTGGCGGCGCAGACGATATCGACCTGGCCGATGACGTCCTCGATGTCATCGACGGCTTCGACCAGGACGCCAGGTTCAATGATCTCCTGAACCAGAGCCTTGGCCTTCGCCGCGCTGCGGCCCCAGACGTAGACGCGTTCCAAGCGGCAGGCTTGGAGATGGGCGCGGATGAGGTGCGGAGCCAGAAACCCGGTGCCAATCATCAGCATCGACCGCGAGGCAGGAGGCGCCAATGCGGACGCCGCGAGGGCGCTGACGCATGCTGTACGCAGCGCGGTGAGAGACGCCGCCTCCAGCACGGCGCGCACGTCACCGGTTTCCCGGTCGAGCAGAAGGTAGATCCCATTGACATTGGGGCCGCCGTGGGGCCGCGCACGATCGGCGACGGTGACGACCTTGAGCCCGAGATTGGGTCCCTCCCCCCAGGCCGGCATAACCAGTAGCTTCGAGCCGGGAGCCTCATACTGCGTCCGCGCGGGAATTACCGCAGGCGTTTGAAATGCTTGGCGTAACTTTACAGTGAGTTCCGGCAGATCGGCTAGCTCCGCCACCTGTGCATCTGTCAGAAATATCATGCCCAACTCGCCCTGAGGGGCGCCCTTACTCAAGTCGCTTGCGCCCACCCGAGGATCCTGGAGGGATTCCGATCGAGCAGATCCAGCAGGTCGGCGCGCGCACGCTCAATGTGGTCGCGCGTAAGAGCGACCGCCTGATTGACGGCGCGCCGCCGGCACAGTTCCAGCAGCCCACCGTGGTCCTCCTTCGCCTGCTGCACGCCAGTGCCCAGGGTCAGAACCAACCGGGTATAGCGATCCGTGTTGATCAGGAGGCCGCGAACGATCTCCAGCGAGCGTCGACGCGCCGACGGCCCATAAAGCGCCATATGGAAGCGCAGGTTGTGTTCGCCCCAACTGGCCACGTCGGCGCTGTCGATGTCGGCGTTGTAGGCTGCGAGTTCGGCCGCCGCCAAATCGAGGTCGGCGCCCGTCATCCGCGGAATGGCCTCGCGCAGCATTTCCGGCTCAAGCATCGCCCGCAGATCAAACAGCTCCTCTATCTCCTCGCGGGAGAGCGCCGTCACGACATAGCCCCGATGCGGGAAGCTGGCCGCAAGACCTTCACGCTCAAGCCGCGACAAGGCTTCCCGGATCGGGATTCGGCTGACCCCGAGCTGATCAGCCAGCGCGTCCTGGCGCAGCGGCGCGCCGTCCGCAAGCTCGCCAGCGATGATCATGCGCCGAAGCTGTTCCGTGGTCGCGTCGGTGAGGGTCACCCGCATCGCCTTACGGACGGGAGTACCCGCATCATCCATCGTGGGAGCCCCCCTGGCCGACATCTTCTGCATACCTTCCACTCTCATACTGAACGTCGGAAGTCGTTGCAATTGGATAAAATGTCCAATATCCAATCTCCAACGCTGGCTTAGTTCCGCCGGGCCGCCAAGTTATGCCGCGACGGACTTTGATGGGCGATTGGATTTCATGAAGGTCGTCGTGCTCGGCGCTGGTGTTATCGGCGTGACCACCGCCTACGCCCTAGCGCGCGCGGGCTGCGAGGTCGTGGTGATCGAGCGGCGGCCGGACGTCGGGCTCGAGACCAGCTACGCCAACGCCGGCGAGGTGACGCCGAGCGGCGCGTCGCCATGGGCCTCCCCGCGGTTGCCCACGCTCGTCCTGCGCTGGATGCTGCGCGGCGACAGCCCGCTGAAAGTCCGACTGGGCCTAGATCCTCAGACATGGCGCTGGATGGCCCAGATCCTCGGCCAATGCGCCGCACGTCGGTTCGAGACCAATCGCCGCCGCCTGACCCGACTTGCGAACTACAGCCGCGACCTGCTTCGCGACCTGCGGGCGGAGATCCGGCTTGACTACGACGCCAAGTCATCTGGGGTGCTGCACCTCTACCGGTCGCAGCGGGAATTGGATCTCGCGGCGGAAGAGCTTGGCGATCTGGCCGAACTTGGCGTGCGCGCCACGCCAATGGATTGGATGGCCTGTAAGCAGGTCGAGCCTGGGCTCGGCGACGCGCGATCGATGTTCGCGGGCGGCTTGCATTTTCCAGACGATGAGACCGGCGATTGCCTGAAGTTCACCCGCAGCCTAGCGGGACACGCGATGGAGTTCGGCGTCGAGTTCCGCTTCAACCATCAACTGCAAAGGTTCAGCACGAGCGGCGGCCGCGTGGAGGCGGCGGTCACGGACAAGGGCGCGATAAGGGGCGACGCCTATGTGCTCGCCCTTGGAAGCTGGTCGCCCGGGTTGGTCTCCGATCTCGGCCTGAAGCTGCCGATCCATCCTGTAAAGGGCTACTCGTTGACCGTTCGCGCGGAGGATATGGCGCGTGGACCGCGCGGCGGCATCATGGACGAAGACCGGAAGATCGCTGTGACGCGCCTTGGCGACCGCATCCGTGTCGCCGGCATGGCCGAGCTTGCCAACTTCAGCACGGCGCTCCCGCCGGCGCGGCGACGGTCGCTGACGCGGACATTGGACGACCTGTTCCCGAATGCCACTCGCGCGACCGAGGAAAGCTTCTGGAGCGGGCTGCGCCCTATGACGCCCGACGGCGCCCCGATCTTGGGAAGCAGCCCTCTTCCCAATCTCTATTTGAACACCGGTCACGGGACGTTGGGCTGGACCATGGCCTGTGGATCTGCCCAAGTGATCGCGGATCTGCTGCACGGCCGCCCGCCGGCAATCGACACCGGCGACCTGGGCTTGGACAGGCACTGGAGGAACTAGCCAGAGTTCTCGCGCCGAACCGTCGGAGAGAGTCCAGCTTTGGAGTCCCCGCATGTTGAGCCGGCGCCGCAAGTCTTTTGACCGAGCGCCGAGCCGAGGCGGGGATTTGCATCTGTGCGACTGCCCCAAGGCCGGTCTCGAGAAGTCCCCGACGCCTTAGGAGCAATCCCCGCTCCACACATCACGCTGCGTTTTGTGACCCGGTGGTCAGTTCACTTAAGCGGGATTGAGCGAAAAGCCTTCGTACGCAATGAACCCTAAGACTGCTATCGACCCCGAACCGTCCTTCGCTACGTCCGCTCAACGGACGGCGACGCCAATGTCCGGTTCCCTGCACGTCGCCGATGGCGAGTACCGACCCGAAGAGACACTCGCAGGGTCCGCTTCTAGGATCGCGTCCGCGGGTCCGCCGCACGCCTTGGACGAACCCGCCTTGTTGTCGACAACACCATGTCGATCATTTCCGGCGTCGCGCCTGCGCCCGCACCCTGTGAGTTGAGAGACCGCCGTGAAGAAACCTGACGACTACCGCTTCCTGGACCCCGAGCTCCAGAAGTGTCCGTACGACTTCTACAAGCTGCTGCGCGAGGAGGCGCCGGTCTGGCGCGAACCGGAGACCGGCTACTACATCGTCACCCGCCATGCCGATATCCTCGAGGCCAAGAGCGCGCCGGAGATTTTCTCCAACGACGTGCCGCCGGCCAAGAAGCGGGGCGCGTCTTCGCCGCCCGAGGCCCAGGAAATCCTGGCGAAGGGCTGGGAGCGGCCGCAGACGCTGCACCGCACCGACCCGCCGACACACACCCACTACCGCAAGCTCATCGACCGAACCTTCACCTTGCCGCGGGTGCGGGAGATGATCCCCTACATCGAAGGCGTGATATGCGACCTATTCGACACCTTTCCGAAGAACGGCGAAGTCGACTTCGTGCGCCAGTACGCGGTGCCGCTGCCCTGCATGATCATCGCCGACCAGCTCGGCGTGCCGCGCGAGGACGCGCTGAAGCTGCGCCTGTGGTCCGACGGCCTGCTGGACCCGGTGGGCCTGATGGTCTCGCCGGAGCGGGAGATCGAATGCGCCAAGCTGGTGCTCCAATATCAGAACTACTTCGCCGACCGCATCGCCGAGCGGCAGAAGGAGCCCAAGGACGACATCCTGACCGCGCTCAGCCAGCGGCTGGACGGGGAGGCGCCGTATTCGCTGGCCGAGGTGCTCAACATGCTCGAGCAGATCGTCACCGGCGGCAATGAATCCACCGCCGGCCTGCTCGCCTCGGGCCTGCTGATGCTGATCGAAAATCCGGAGCAGGAGCAGGCGCTGCGCCAAGACCCCTCGCGCATCCCGACCTTCGTCGAGGAGGCGCTGCGCCTCGAGTCGCCGGTGCAGTCCAACACCCGCCGAGTGACGCAGGACACCCGCCTGAGCGGCGTGGACATTGAAGCGGGCTCCTATGTGGTCCTGCGCTACGGCGCCGCCAACCGCGACCCGGCGTGCTTCAAAGATCCCGACAATATCGACGTCACGCGCAAGGACGCGCGGCGGCACGTCGCCTTCGGCTTCGGCGTGCACCACTGCCCGGGCGCGATGCTGGCCAGGCAGGAGACGATCTCGACTTTCCAGGAGCTGCTGCGGCGGTTCTCGAAGTTCGAGCTGACGGTTCCGCGCGACTCTCTCGAGTACGCGCCGACCTTCTTCCTGCGCGGCCTGCGCAGCCTCCCTGTGCGGTTCACGCGCGCGTAGACGCGCGCACAGGAGCCCGCGCGCGGCAGCTGGCGGCGTACTACCGGATGTGGAGCGAGGAGAAGGGCTTGGCGTTCCCCCGCTGACTTGCGAGCCGACAGGAACCCACGCTGCCGCGGTGGCCGCGCCGGTTGCAAACGTGGCCGCCACGTCCCGACCACTCCACTTTGGCTCGCGCAGCACACCGAGGCGCTAGCTAGGATCACTTCGACTTTGCGCCAATTGCGGACGTTGGGTCTTCGGCTGAAGGCGGACATCCAGCTTCGTCCTAGTCGGTCGTCGGGCTGAGCCGCTTCGCCTCGGCATCGTAGCGCTGGTCGAGGTAAGCCCACTGGGACCGGGCGACGGCGTTCGCCTGCTGCAGCCAATCGAGGCTCTCGCCGGCGGCGGCGCATTGGCCGGCGGGATCGCGCCGCTTGGCGGCGGCGTCATACCGGCCGAGCGCTGCGACCATCGCCGCATAGGCGGCCGAGGAGCGTTGCGTCATCGCCAGGAACGCCGGGTCTGAAAGGACCTGTTTCGAAAAATCAGAACCTTGCTGATCTGTCCATAGATGCTTGTCGACCAGTTGCTGGCTTCTCCAGAGCGCCAGTTGCTCGGTGTAGCGGTTCATCGCCTGCAAGGTGTCCATGACCGCGCCCATCCGCTGCTCGAAGGCCGCCAGCAGGGCCGGCCGGGCCTTCGCGTCGGCGCAGGCGGCGGCGTCGGGCCGGGGCGGCAGGGCCAGCACCGGCGGCTCTGGCTTCGTCTCGAGGCGCGCGTGGCCGAAGAATTCGTCGACCTGACGCTGCTGCAGCCCCTGGTCGACGCATTTGACCGTCAGATCGCGACCCTGGGTGTACAGTTCGACCTTGTAGCCTGTCGTCGGTTCCCCCTCGCCGGGCGCATCGGAGAAATAGACCGCCGCGCCGTTCTCGACCGAGGCCTTCGACCGGGTGAGGCCGCGCGCGGCCAGCCCTGCGGCCGTCGCGTCCAACGCCGCGCGGGCGACGCGGGCGTTCGCGAACCTCGCCGAACCGGCGACTGAAACCAGGCGCCGCCCCATGGGCGTGACCGCCGCCTCGAACTCGGTGAACGGCGCCCAGTCGCCGGGCGGGGTGATGAAACGCGTGTTGGCCATCGCCCGGTCCGACGGCCCGAGCGTGGATTCCGCTGCGCCATAGGGCAAGGCGAAGGCCGCGGTCGCGGTGCAGGCGGCCGCCATCTTGTCCGTCGCGGCGGCCTGGGCGCCTGCGGCGGCGAAGGTGGAAACGGCTGCCGCGGCCGCTATCAAGATGCGCATCGTCGCTCCCCCGTGCGCGAACTGTACCCGCGTCTGTCCGCCGGCCCAAGGCGGTGATCACGGCGCCGGGATTCTATAGCCAGCGCCGGCTTGAGGTCTGCGCGATCGTGATATTCACCTCCGGCTGGGAGGATGCAGACATGGCGTTCGCCATTAAGGCCGAGGTTTCCGATCCCCTGGCGGAGGTCTTCGTCTTCACCTCGCAGAAGACAATGTACGGCGGCAAGCGGATCGCCCATGGCGATCTGATCTTCGTATTCGCGAGCGAGAACGAGGGCGGGTCTGGCCTAATCGCGAGTGGCGTCGTCACGGCGGCGGCAGCGATCGCGAAGAAGCCGGACAGCACGCGACAGACGCCGCGCGTGAACATCTCCATCCGCCGCACCGCGACGGCCAAGCGGCCGCTCGGTCGAAGCGAACTGAGACATCTGACCGACTGGAGCGACGGCCGCCCGGAGACTGAGCTCAATTTCAAATTCTATCGACAGGCGACCAACAAGATCGTGGGACTTTCGGACAGCGCCGCCGTGTTCCTGGCCGAATTCTTCTGAGACCGGCGCCCTGGATCGACCAGCAGGGTCGTGAGCGGCAAAATCACTTTCTGCTCCGTTGGCCCTTCGCAGGCGCGCCGCCCGCCGCCCGACTGATAGGCCGGGGACACTTCTAACTTGCCGACCGAGGTGACATTTCAAAATGGCGTGGACATTGATCATCCGGCTGACGAGAACTGTCTCTATCAACCCAGCCCACGGACCGCCCGCTCAATCCAGGATGGCAAGGCCTGCCGCCTGGACGGCCTCCACCATGATCTCGTGGTCGATCTCGGCCGCGGCGCCCGAAAAGGCCGCGCCGCCGACGAGTTCGCCTTGCTCATCGATGATCGCGACACCGCCTCCCATGGGCATAAAGCGGCCGCTCAGGACGCCGGCCAAAGTCGCGTTCACCACGGGGTTGTCGCGAAAGGCCGCCAGATTGATCGTCGAGCGCCTGAACCCAAGAGCGGTGCGGACCTTGGCGGTGGCGATCTCGATGGTGGCGGGCCCGGCGCCGTCGGATCTCTGCGCCGCTTTCAACGCGCCGCCCGTGTCGGTCACCACCACTGCCACGCTGGCCACCCTGCGCTTGGCTGCGCCCTCGAAAGCGGCGTCGATGATCATGCGGGCTTGGGCGACAGTGATGGCGGGCATTGGTGATCCTTTCGGGCGCGGGAGGGCGGGTCGGTATTGGCAGGTTAGCGCCGCCTGCCCAAGGATGCCCGTTTCCCATCCGTCGTTCGGGCGGGGACCGTCACATCTTCGCCCCGGAAGCGGACGCTCCCAAGGCCCCAGAAGAGTCAGGTCCCGTCGTCACACCCGCCATGCGGTGAACCGCGGACGCGCCTGACGCTCGTGATCGTCGCCTAATGCGGCTCAGGCGTGGACAGGCGGCGGGCGAGCGTCATGACGGTCAGCGGTCAGACGCTGGCCTCGTGCTTGAGCATGACATGCTGGTCTTCGGGGGCGTCGGCGCCCACCACCGAACCCTCGGGATCGTCCGGGTTCCAGAACGGATAGTCGGTGTAGCCGGCGGGGCCTGCGGAATAGACGGTCTCGGGATCGGTCTTCGAAAGGGCGTGGCCCTCGCGCAGCCGGATCAGGAAATCCGGATTGGCGATGAAGGGCCGGGCGAAGCCGGTGAGGTCGAACAGGCCATCCTGCAGCATCTGCGCATAGACGTCCCCCGGCAGGCTGCCTTCGGCCAGCACCACACCCTCGAACCGCGCCCGCAGGTCTCGAAACACCGCCGAGGTGTCGAGGTCGCCGAAGTAGAGGTGCAGGAACGACAGACCTTTGCGGCGGTTCAGCTCGTCGATGACGTACGCGTATTTCTCGTCGATATCGTCTTCCTCGATCTCATGCACCTGGAAGCCCGGGGTCAGCTTGATCGAGACGTATTGCGGGCCGTTCACGGCGATGACGGCGTCGAGCACCTCCAGCGCGAACCGCGCGCGGTTCTGCGGCGAGCCGCCGTAGCGATCGGTGCGCTGGTTGGCGTTGGTGGAGAGGAACTGGTGGATCAGATAGCCGGAATCCGCATGCACCTGCACCCCGTCGAAGCCCGCGAACACCGCCAGGCGCGCGGCGTGGGCGAACTCCGCGGCGATCAGCGGCGCTTCCTCCGTCTCGATCGCCCGCGGGATTTCGTAGGGGGTCACCCGCGGGATGTTGATGGTGATCTTGCGACTGTCGCGGGGAATCCGGATCGCCGAGGGCCCGACCGGCGGTATGGCGCGCGACAGGTATTGCAGGTTGTTGGCGCGGCCCACGTGGTTGATCTGCAGGATGATCTTGGCGCCCTGGGCATGGACGGCCTCGACCACCCGGCGCCAGCCGAGCGCCTGCTCGGTGGTGTACATTCCGGGGCCGTTGATGAAACCGCGGCCGACGGCGCTCACGACCGTGGACTCCGTGATGATCAGTCCGGCGTCCCGCGCCCGCTGCGCATAGTATTCGACCATCAGCTCGGTGGGCGTTCCGTCGACCTCCGCGCGCGTCCGGGTCATCGCCAGTACGGCGACGCGGTTGCGCAGCGCCAGACCGCCGGGGAGCCGTATGGGCGCGAACAGAGGGGCCAGGCGGTCGGCGGCGCCGGGTCTATTCATCGTGGAGTTCCTGTGGTTGTGGACGACGCGGTGATCGGTCGGCTCGGGGGCATGCCGCGTGCTCCTTGGCTTCGGCCTGAGGTCCCTCCGTCACGCGGTTTTCCCGCGAATGAAGGGACCTCCCACCGCAAAATCACCTCATCGGCCGACCGCCCGAACTCGATCCCCACAGTCTACAGCCATTATGATGATCTAGACAATCGTCGACCGCTCTCCCGGTGGCGCCGACGCCGTTCACGCGCCCGAGCCAAAGGTCTTGCGGACCGTGACGCCCCACAGGCGCGGTTCGCCGGTGATGCCGTATTGCAGGCCGCCCAGGCTGGCGGCGTCTGGCCCGGGAACCTGCCACTTCTTGTCGAGCACGTTGGTCATGAAGACCGAGACGGTCGTGCCCAGGTCCTCCATCTCATAGTCGATGCGCGCGTTCAGCAGGCCCAGGGACGCGCGGCCGTCCTGGCAGCTGCCGGTCTGGCATGACGCCACGAATTCGTTGACCAGGGCCTCGGGCAGGGCCGGGTTGACGAGCCGCGGCGGCGGATGCGCGTGGTCCGTCCAGGCCCAGTCGGCCTGGAGCGCCAGGGTCCCGGGCCCAACCGGGAACTGATAGCGGCCGCTCAGGCTGTAGGTCCACGGCGGGTTGGAGAACCGCTCGCCGGAGGCGTCGACCGGCGCGCTGTTGTCGACCGGGATGGCTCCGGGGAACTTGTTGTACTTGCCCCAGACGTAGGCGACCGTGGCGTTCAGGGTGAGGCCCTCGATCGGCTTGGCGGTGAATTCGCCTTCGAAGCCCCGCAGGGTGGCGTCCGCGGCGTTCTGGATGATTGTCGCAGACCCCCCGCCGGGCAGGACGACGATGATGTTCTCCTGCTTGTTGGTGTATTTCGTCGTGTAGGCCGCCAGGTTGGTGCGGATGCGGTGGTCCAGCCAGTCCTTCTTGAAGCCGACCTCGATGTCTCGCGCCGTCTCGGGACCCGCTGGCGCCAGCGTGGGCGAGCGGAGTTGGAACGCGCCGCCGCGGAAGCCCTTGGCGGTCTTCACATAGACGAGGGTGTCGGGCGTGACCTGCCAGTTCAGGCTGCCCAGGTAGGAGAAGCCCGTGAACGTCTTCTCATTATTGACCAGGCAGGCGTCGGGATTGCTCGCGGGGAAGGTTCCTGGGACGCCGGTGAGGCAGGTGATGGTGTTGGTCTGCCAGAAGAAGTTCCGGGACCGCGAGGCCAGGCCCTTGCGCTCCTCCGTATAGCGGCCGCCGAAGGTCACCGTCAGCTGGTCCGTCAGCTTGAAGTCGTTCTGCGAATACATCGACCAGCTGGCGTTCAGGATCCTGTGCCCGTCGTGGACGAAGGTGTTCGGCAGAATGGCGGGGAAAGCCTGCGCGTGCTGGGTGTCGGAGCCCGTCTCCTTGGAATAGTAGAGCCCGCCCAGCCAGTTCAGGCGACCGTCCCAGGCCTGGCCGGAGAGGTTGAACTCCTGGGAGAAGAATTTGTCGCGCTGTTCGGGGCCGGGATCGATCTGGAACGGCGCCAGCGGCTGGCCCGGCGCGGCCTGCACCACGGAAACGTCGGGGAAGTGGCCCATGCCCACCTCGAGGATCCGGAACGGCGTGCCGTCGAGGTCGAAGACCTGCTCGTTGAGGAAGTGCCGGTAGCCGGTGACGGACTTGAGCTGGACGTTGTCGGAGAGGTCTATGGCGATCGTGCCGCCCAGCGTGTAGCCCTCGAACCAGTCGTGCTGGTTGGACTCATAATAGGTCCTGAACGGATCCTGCCCGCCCAGCGTCGTGTAGCGCTGCAAGGCCGCAAGGCCGGCGCCGAGGCCCGCCAGATCCGCGGCGGTCGGCGTCCCGCCGAAGATGCGGCCAAGGCCGGCCGGCGTCAGGGCGCCGGTCTCGATCGCCGCCTCGAACGGCGCGACGCCGAGCGGATCGACATTCCGCGGCACGTTGATGAAGCCAACCTCGCGGGAGCGGTACCACTCGCCCTTCAGGTCCACCCGCACATTGTTCGTGGGATCGGCGCGCAGGCTGCCGCGGATCAGGGTCTGGTTCTTGTCGTAGCCGATGTCCTGGCCGGTGATGACCGACTCGCCCATGCCATCGCGCGTCGTGCGCTGGGCGCCGATGCGCAGGGTGAGCTTGTCCTGGATGATCGGGATGTTCACCGCGAAACGGCCGCTCAGCAGCTTGTCCTTCCCGGCGTCCGCGCTGACGAAGCCGTGGATCCCGTCGTAGTCCGGGGCGCGGCTGATCAGGTTGATCGCGCCGCCCGTGGTGTTGCGCCCGTAGAGTGTGCCCTGGGGTCCCTTCAGGACCTCGACCCGCTCGAGATCGAAGAAGGCCCCGTTCAGGCCGCGCGGGCGGGCGATGTAGACGCCGTCCACATAGACGCCGACCGCCTGGTCGACCGTCGACAGGACGTCGCCCGCCATCTGACCGCGCAGGCTGAAGGTCACCACGGATGCGGAGATCGAATGCGGCAGCGACCGCAGGCTCGGAACCGAGCGGCCGAGATCCAGCGGGGACTGGATGCCGCGCTCGGCGAGCTGCTCGCCGGACATCGCCGTAATGGCCACCGGCACCGACTGCAGGCTCTCCTCGCGCTTGCGCGCGGTGACGACCACTTCCTCGACGGAGCCCTGACTGGACGCCCTCTGCGGGGCGGCCTGGGCGGCGGCCTTCTGCGGCGTGGCCGCCATCAGCGCCAGGGTTGCGATGGATACAGCCGACGCGACCTGTCGGCCCGCGGTCTGCGGTGTTCTAGGCGTCATGATTCCTCCCGGTTTCGTCGGCCGGCTCAGCGGCCGCTCTTTGTGATTTGTTCGACTATTTTTACTTGATCAGACCTTAGTTCTCGCTCTCCAGTATTTATATCGTCTACTTATATACTTGAATGCAGTATAGAATCCGCGATCGAAAACACAGGCATGGCTCAGCAGAAGCGCGCCATGTCACACACGGCGCACCTGTCGAATGGAGCCAAAGTCGAGTTCTTCACTGACCCCGGTTCGAGGGGGCCGGTTGACGCTTAGTTACAGTCCAATCGCCGCACTACTTTCCGGTCGATCGAGTCAGTGAACGCAAGATCGAGAGACCGCCGCGCGAAACCGCCCTGACCTTGAACTGGATGCTGCTGAGGCGCCGCCGACCCCCGCGTGCTGAAACCATGTTTCAGATTCCTAACTCTGCGGGATCGAGGGGTCAAGAGCGACCGACGATGGCGGTTGAACCTCGGCCTTTCCAGGCGGCGCTTGCGGCGCGATGGAGACCGAAAGGGCTAGGCCGGCGCCGGTCCGAACTCGCCTGTCGGCGGCTCGGCGCTATCGCGATCCCGGGTCCGGCGCGTCAAAGCCGAGCGCGGGGGACGAAATGGTCTTCCACAGGATCGGAAAGAATTGGTCGATCCGGTCCGCCAGGCGCCAGCGCATATCGCGTGATCGCCAAAGCCGCACCTCGCGCACGAGATGCATGTAGTGCGTAGCCATGACCTGGTTGTCCGAAACGACCGGATCCAGTTCGCTGGTGGCCCGTCCCTCGCGGATGAGGTCCCGAATGATCCGGGCAAGCGCGATCACCGGCCATTTGCTTTCGGGAAGAAACCACGTGTTGGTGGGCATGGCCATGTTCTGGATCACCGCGACGTTCGGGTGCTCATCGTAGTAGTTCAGCAGTCCTGTGTAGAATGCCCGCCACTTGGCCTTGACGGAACTTGCGGCTGGAATTGCCGCTGCGACCACGCGCGCGATCATTTCATCCTGGTTCTGAAGAACACGTAGCGCCAGCAACTCCTTTGAACCAAAGTACTTGTAGATCGTGGCTGGGCCCATCCCGGTCCGCTTGGCGACATCGCGGATGTTCAGGCCGGCGTAGCCATTTTCGAAGAGCAGTTCCTCGACGACAGGAAGCAGCCGCGACTCGATGTCCCCCGGGACGCCGTCCTTCATCGCCGAGAGTCCTCGATGCATCGCGCGCGCGTCCCAACGGTCGTCGCCAGGCCGATCTCAACTCCCCGCCTATCGGATGTCGCAGTCAGATGATCGCCCCAAGACTGTCGCCGCGACTCGATAGCGGCCGCCCCGCATTCAAACTCTGGCGCGGGGACCAACGCAACGCAGCAGGTCGCGGATAAACCGGTAGGCGCTTCGCCACACCAATTTAGCCGCCAGGCGACCTGGCGGAATGTGGAGGACTTGCGGGTCGAGCCTGTCCCCGAGGCTCTAGTGGGGCGTCTCGTCCACGACCGGCGGCGGCGAAAGATCTGGCGGCGGTCCGTCGATCAGCGGCGCTTCGATCGGCTCCGACACCGTGGCGGCGGTGGCGGTGGCGGTGGCGGTGGCGGCGACGTCCTGCGTAGCCTCGGCGACGCTTGGCGCTTCCGTTGTCGCGACCTGCTCATCAACCGTCACTTTCCGTGGGACCTTCGGAGCCTTCGCCGCCTGAAGAACGGGGGCCTGAGCCACCTGGAATACGGGGTCGGGCGCCAACGCCAGCGCTTGCAGGCCGTCGTCGGGCGGCGCCGCCGCGACGGCATGCGCCGGAGGCCGCAAGATCTCCGGAAGGGCGCCAGAAGCAAACCCGGCGGCGGCCGTCATCACCAGGAAGATCAGCGCGATCGGTCTGCAGGCCGCAGGGTCAGAGAGCCGCTGATGGATGCTACGTCTCATGTTGACTGAACATCCAACCGGCGCCGTTCGTTCCGAGCCGCGGGGTCGAAGAGGTCGCCGGCCAAACCGGCGCATTGATGCACGATCGACTTGCAGCGCCGCGTGGCGCGGGCGAAGACCCATCATGGATCGGATCGAAGACCTCGAAGACGTCGTCGCCGTCGTCCATGAGGACATGCAATCACATCTCGGCGGCGGCCGGGTCGCGGACTACATCCCCGCTCTGGCGCGGATCGATCCGCGCCATTTCGGCATTGCAGTCGCCGCTCTGGATGGTCGCACGGCGTCAGCCGGCGACGCCGCGACGCCGTTTTCGATTCAGAGCATCTCGAAGGTGTTCACCCTGACCCTGGCGCTCGAGAAGCTGGGCTCGGAGCTCTGGCGTCGCGTCGGCCGCGAGCCCTCCGGATCGCCCTTCAACTCGATCGTCCAGCTCGAGCTGGAAAAGGGTGTTCCCCGCAATCCGTTGATCAACGCCGGCGCCCTGGTCGTCGTCGACGCCCTGCTGGCGGGCGCCGACCCGGACGCGATGATTTCGACGGTCACGGCCTTCCTGCGCCGCCTGGCCGACGATCCGACCGTCTCGATCGACCCTGAGGTGGCGGCCTCCGAAGCCGCTACCGGATTCCGCAACGCCAGCCTGGCCAATTTCCTGCGCGCCTGCGGCAATCTGGAAAGCGCCGTCGCCGACGTGCTCCAGGTCTACTTCAATCAATGCGCGCTCAGCATGAGTTGCCGACAGCTCGCCCGTGCAGGCCTGTTCCTGGCGCACGGCGGCGTCGACCCGCTGACCCATGCGAAAGTGACCACGCCCATGCGGACACGGCGGATCAACGCCCTGATGATGACCTGCGGGCACTACGACGCCTCGGGCGACTTCGCCTTCCGCGTCGGACTTCCCGGCAAGAGCGGCGTCGGCGGCGGCATCCTGGCCATCGCGCCCCGTCACGCCGCCGTCGCGGTTTGGTCGCCTGGTCTGGATCCCGCAGGAACCTCGCTCGTCGGCCGGCTTGCGCTGCAGCGGCTCTCGTCGCTGACCGGCTGGTCGGTCGTTTAGCGCTCGTCGATTTTGCTCACCAGACAGGGCTGCCGCCATCCACCGGCAGCATCGCGCCGTTGATGTAGCTGGCGCGGTCCGACAGCAGAAAGACGATGGCGTCGGCGTACTCCTCGGGCCGCCCCATGCGAGGCGACCAAAAGAGGGCCTCCTGGCCGGCGACCATGTCGTGCTCGATCTCCGCGACGGGGCGGCCTTCGCTGGCCGCGGCCGCGTCCAGGCGTTCCTGCAGGCGACCGATCTTGATCCATCCGGGCAGCACCGCGTTCACGCGCACCCCGCACTTTCCGGCGTCGCGCGCCCAGTTCTTGGTGGCGTGCACCAGGGCCGATTTCATGGCCGCGTACTGCGCGGTGTTCGGTTTGTAGTAGCGGGCGGAATTCGCGGCCAGATGGACGACGGATCCGGAGCCCGCGACCTTCATCAGCGGGATCACCTCCCGGGAGAGCCGCACGGCGGGCATGAAGACAGTGTCGAAGATCTCGGCCCAGCTGGCGTCGTTGCCATACATGGGCTCGGGAACGTCGGGATAGTTCTCAGGGTATGGATAGGGGCCGACGGTGTTGACCATCAGGTCGATGCGGCCGGCCGCCGCCTGCGCCTCGGCCACCATGCGCTTGACGTCCGCCGAGTCCCGCGCATCGCCCGGAAGCACCTGCGCCTGGCCGCCCGCGGCTTCCACTAGCTGCGCCGTCCCCTCCAGCGCCTCGCGCCGGCGGCCCACGAGAATGACCCTGGCCCCCTCCCGGGCGAGCGAGATCGCCGTGGCGCGGCCGACGTCCGCGCCTGCGCCGACCACAAGCGCGGATTTTCCGCCGAGTCCAAGTTCCATTTCCGTCCCCTTCCGGTGTGCGCGGCGATAGTAGCGCAATGGATCGGACTGCAGCCCGTCGAACCCCGACACGACGCCGGCTTTCGTCGATCAGCGCCGGTTCCCGTCCTACGGCCGAACCGCCAAATCGTCCCAGGAACCTGGCTCCGCCGGCGCCCGCCCGAACCGGCGCCTGTAGTCTCCAGGCGTCGCCCCGACACGCTTCAGGAAGGCCCGGTGCAGGCCGTCCAGGCTGCCGAAGCCGGCGCGTTCGGTGATCCTGGCCAGGGGCCAATCGGAAGCTTCCAGCAGCGCCTTGGCCCGGTTCACGCGGGCGATCTCGACGAACGCGGCCGGGGTGACACCGGTCTCTTTCTGGAAGACCCGGGAAAAGGTTCGCTCGGCCATCCCGGCAAGGTCGGCGAGCCGAGGCAGAGCCAGGTCCCCCGACGGGTTGGCGCTGATGTCCGCGATCAGTCTGCGCAGCTTCGGCGTCGCGGCCGCCTGGACGTTGAGACCGGCGCTGTACTGAGTCTGGCCGCCTGGACGACGCATGAAGAGCACCAGGTTGCGCGCCACCGCCAGGGCCACGTCCGGCCCGCAATCGGCCTCCACGAACGCCAGGCAGAGGTCGATGCCGGCCGTGACGCCCGCTGAGGTGTAGAAAGGCGGGTCGGCCACGAAGATGGCGTCGGGCTCAAGCTGAACCGCCGGGCGGAAGGCCTGCAGCTGATCGCAGGCGGCCCAGTGCGTGGTCGCGCGCCGCCCATCCAGGAAGCCGGCCTGCGCCAGCACGAAGGCCCCGGAACAGACGCTGGATATCCGGCGGGTGGTGTTCCTTCGGCCGCGCAGCCATTCAACCACCCCGCTGTGCTGGATCGCGCGCAGCCCCGCCTCACTGCCGCCGCCGACGAGGATGGTGTCCAGGCCAGGGGGCAAGTCGGCGATCGCCACGGCGCCCCCCAGCCGCAGCCCCGAATTGGCGACGATCTCGCCGCCGTCGAGGGAGGCCAGGATGACCTCATAGGCCGTCACGCCCCCAAGATTGTTGGCCATGGAGAACACCTCCATCGGACCGACAAGGTCGAGGGACTGGACGCCTTCATAGCCGATGAGGGCGATCGTGCGGGCTTGGCGCTGCGGCGTGGTCATGGCGTAAAATGCGATATATCTGACATTTCCGCCATCTCCAATGGGACCTAGGGTCGTCGTTGACCCCACTCCGGGGCCGAAAAGGAAACCATGTCATGCCCAGTCAATGCCCCTGCGATCCCTGCCCCTGCCAGCCCTGCGCCTGCGGCCCGAACTGTCGCTGCGGCGAGAACTGCGCCTGCAAGCCCCCGGTGGAAGCCGCTCCGCCGCTGGACGCCTGACGGACGCAAACCCGCCGTCCGGAACCGCCTGCAGGTTCCGGACGGGCTCTCCGCAACACGACCCCCGACCCAAGAGGTGCGCCATGCGTTCCGCCCTGCTCGCAGCAGCTTCGTTCGTCCTCATCACGCTCGCCCATGCGGCCGCGCCGCTTGCGGCCGCAGGCCCGGTCGTGACGCGAACCGATCCGGACCGCTTGATCCTGCCGCCGCCCCGCAGCGGCCGCGCCCGCCCGCTGGTGGTGATCGTGGCCCAGAACCGCGGCGCCGAGACCGCCGACTTCACCGTGCCCTACGGCGTGCTGAAGGATTCCGGCGTCGCCGAGGTGCGCAGCCTCTCGACGGCGGCCGGACCCGTTCACCTGCGCGGGACACTCACCATCATCGCCGATCAGACGCTGGCGGCGTTCGATGCGGCCGAACCCGGCGGAGCCGATATCGTCATCGTCCCGGCCCAGGCGGCGCCAAAGGATCCGCAGTTGGCGGCCTGGGTGCGAGCCCAGGCGGCCAAGGGCGCCACGATCGTCTCGGTCTGCGAGGGCGCGAGGGTGCTCGCCAACGCAGGCCTATTGAAGGGCCGCAGCGCGACCACCCATTGGATATCCTTGAAGGGGATCGGCAAGACCTATCCCGACACCAACTGGGTGAGCGACCGCCGCTACGTCCAGGACGGCCCGGTCATCTCCACGACCGGGGTCACGGCCTCGATCCCCATGTCGCTGGCGCTTGTGGAAGGCATCGGCGGCCGGCCGGTCGCCGAGGCGACGGCGCTGAGGTTTGGCGTGACGTCATGGCGCTCGGCGCACCGCACCGCCGATTTCGCGCTTCGAAAAGGCGATGTCTCCGGCGCGCTCGGCGCGATGGCGGCGGTATGGACGCACGAGACCGTAGAGGCGCCGATCGCCGACGGCGTCGATGAAGTCGCCCTGGCCCTGCGCGCCGACGCCTGGGAAAGCAGCCTCCGGACCCACGTCGTCACCACCGCCGCCCACCCGGGCCCGGTGCGTTCGCGCCACGGCCTGCTCATCGTGCCCGACGCAGCGGCGAAGCACGGACGTCATGTGATCGCCGGCGCCGGCGGCCCTGCCCTCGCGCAGCTGGACTTGGCGATCGCCGAGATGGGCCATCGTTACGGGCCGGCGGCCGTTCGGCGTGCAAAACTCGCGCTGGAATATGACGGTCCCGCGGAACTGGCGCTCATGTGACGCGCGGCTGCGCCAGGCCCGGCGCTCGACTCCGATCCTCCAGCCGGGACCAGGGTCTATCCCTGCGACCGAGCCGGCGCCAACATGACGGGCCTTGTCCTGGGCGCCGACGGCGGTCAGAGCATCTGGATAGGGAGCGAACTGGAAGGCCGCGGCGATGAAGATCGGAATCTCCCTTCGGGTGGGCCCGCGCAACTGGGTCGAGTTCACGCAGGCGGCGGAGGCCGTCGGGTTGGATTCGGTCTGGGTCCCCGAGCATCTGATCATGCCGGTGAAGATGAGCGGCCATCCGGGCTCGCCACACGAGGGGGAGCCGCCGATCTCCGGCGACACCCCGGCCTGGGATCCCTGGCTGCAGCTCGCCTACCTGGCCGGCCAGACCCGCACGATCCGGCTGGGCGTCAATGTGTTCAACATCGGCCTGCGGCATCCGTTCATCACGGCGCGGGCGCTGACCACGGCGGATCTGCTGTCGGCCGGCCGCATCGACTTCGGCGTCGGCGCCAGCTGGCTGTCCGAGGAATGGCAGGCCATGGAGCTGCCGTTCGAGACCCGCGCCCGCCGTGTGAACGAGACGATCCAGATCATCCAGCGCCTGTTCACCGAGGACGTCGTCGAGCACGCGGGCGAATTCTTCAATTTCCAGCCGGTGAAGTTCCAGCCGAAACCGGTGCAGTCGCCCTGGCCGCCTTTCCTCATCGGCGGCGACTCCCCCGCCGCGATCCGCAGGGCCGCGCGGCTCGGCGATGGCTGGCTGCCGATGGCGCAGACGTCCGAATCGCTGCCTGGCAATCTGAAGCGCCTCGCCGCCCTGCGTGAGGAGGCCGGCCGCACGGGGCCGTTCCAGGTGACGTTGCAGCTCAACGGACCGGCCGGCGTCGACGAACTGCTGCGGTTGCGCGATGTCGGCGTGGATCGGGTGATCATCACGCCCTGGAGTCACCCACGCGACGGCGTCGGCGCCATCCGCCGGCTGGGCGACGAGGTGGCGCCGCAGCTCGCCTAGGGCGAGGCTGCGGATCGGGAAAGGAATAGCGCCATGAAGATCGGAATCATGAGTGGAGCCAGCCGCAGCGTCCCGACGCCGGTGGCCCTGGCGGAGCAGATCCGGCAGTTCGAGGCGCAGGGCCTGCAGAGCGTGTGGCTGCCGCAGGTCTTTGCGTTCGACTCCATCGACGTGCTCAGCGTGGCCGGCCACCTGACCTCGAAGATCACCCTCGGCACGGCGGTGACGCCCACCTATCCTCGCCATCCCACCGCGCTCGCCGCCCAGGCGATGACCGCCTCGTCGATCTCCGGCGGGCGGTTCGTGCTCGGCATCGGTCTTTCGCACCAGGTGGTGATCGAGGGCATGCTCGGGATGTCGTTCGACAAGCCCGCGCGTCACATGCGCGAATACCTCTCGATCCTGATGCCGGCCCTGCAGGGCGAGCGGGTGGATTTCCAGGGCGAGACCCTCACCGCCCGGAATTTCAAGATCGACCTTCCCGGCGTGACGCCGCCGAAGGTCGCCGTCGCCGCGCTGGGGCCCGTCATGCTCAATCTCGCAGGAAGGATGGCGGACGGAACCATCACCTGGATGGTCGGCCCCAGGACGATGGAACAACACATCCTGCCGACGCTCACCAAGGCTGCGGCCGAGGCGCGGCGGCCCTCGCCGATGGTGGCGGGCGGCTTCCCGATCGCGCTGACCTCCGACGTCGACGGCGCCAGGGCGAAGATCGCCAAGACGCTGGCGATCTACAACAATCTGCCGTCCTACCGGGCGATGCTCGACCGCGAGGGCGCAGGCCTGGGCCCCGCAGACATCGCCATCGTCGGGGACGAGAAGACGTTGCGCGCGGCGCTCCGACGCCTGGCCGACATCGGCGTCACCGACTTCATGGGCTCGGTGATGAACGTCGACGAGGGCTCGACCAACCGCACGCTGGAGCTGCTGGCGAGCATTTGATCGGCGCGGGTCCTGCCGTTTTCAGAAGCTCGGCGTCTTCACCGAGGGCGTGAGCTGGATCTCGTGGCTCCAGCACGACCGGTGTTGCGTCTGGAGGTAGTAGAACGCCTCGGCGATGTTCACCGGGTCGACTAGGCCAAACCGCCCATATTGGGGATGGGCCCTGATCCCGGGTGAATCGATGGCGCCGTCGATGATGACGTTGGCCACGTGGACGCCGTGTTCGGAATATTCCTCGGTCAGCACCTGGGCCAGGGTGCGCATCATCACCCGCGGATAATACAGGGACTCGCCGGTGTGGCGCTTGTGGCCGCGCAGGGACTGAGGATTGTTCGAGAAGAAGAACGATCCGCTTCCCTTGCGGCGCATCGCCGGCAGGACTTCCTTGGCCACCAGGAACGGACCGCGGCAGGAGATGTCCAACGCGGTCTCGAACATCTCCACCGGGAAGTGCTCCAGGAGTTCCTGCTCAGGCGGCAACGCCCGGCCCTCCAGGTAGCCGGCGTTGTAGACCAGAACGTCCGGGTCGCCGGCTTGGCGGCGGATCTGGGCGAACGCAGAGGCGATCGACTCCTGGGAGGCGAGATCCAGCTCGACGATCATGCCTTCACCGCCCTGGTCGGAGATGGCCTGCGCCAGGCCTGCGGCGTTCGCCGCCGCGCGGGTCGTCATGACGACGAAGAAGCCCTCAGCTGCGAACTTCTGGGCGATCGCCCCGCCCACGCCCCAGCGGGCGCTCACCGGCACCTCGCTGTCGTCCACGGCCGCGCCGTGCACCAGCTTCGTGTTTCGCCCGTCGGCCTGCCACTTCGACGTGGCGCCGATCACCACGGCGACGTCCCTGCCGTGCTCGTTCATCTTCCGATTCTCGCTCATCCAGCGGCTCTCCCAACAGCCGAGGCCCGCGGGCCCCGGCGACACCCATCAAATCGAGGTGCCTGAACCTACCACCAGCCATCCGGCGTGAGCGCGCAAACACGGGTTCCGGCTTTGAGCCGCTCACACCAAGCCGTACTCTGGCAACCGCCGTGCGCTCGCGCCATTACCTGAGAGTTCAGACCCGGAACGGCCTCTCGAAGGGCCGAAGCCCCTTGTTCACGCCTCGGCCCGCCCCAGATTCCAACGTGCGCGCAGGAGATTGGCATGGCGTCACCGTTCGAGGGCTATGAGGTCGAGGCCCGGATGCGTCCTTCCGCGCAGGCCTATTCGTTTGACCTGGATCAAACGCTTTCCGCCGTCGTCGCGCTCGAGGCGCGGGTCCCGCAGGATGCGTTCACCGCGGCCTCGCTTGGCACGAGCCGCCTGGGCAACGGATCCGTGATCGGCCGCAACGGCCTGGTGCTGACCATGGGCTATCTGATCATGGAGGCCGATGACGTGACCCTCACGCGCAATGACGGCGCGCGCGTGCCGGGCCACGTTCTCGGTTCCGACCCCGTGACTGGCTTTGGCCTGGTTCAGGCGCTGGAGCCGTTGGGCCTGCCGACGCTGCCGCTGGGAAACTCCCGCAACCTGACGGTCGACAGTCCTGTCATCATCGCCGGCGCCGGCGGGCGCGCGCACGCCGCGGCCGGGCGTGTGGTCGCCCGGACGCCCTTCGCGGGCTACTGGGAATATTTGCTGGAGAACGCGATCATCACCGAGCCGGCCCACCCGCATTGGAGCGGCTCGGCCCTGATCGGCGCCAGCGGAGAGCTGGTGGGTGTCGGCTCATTGAGCCTGCAGCGGCAATCGCGCGACGGCGCCACGAAGCTCATCAACATGTTCGTCCCCTCGGAACTGCTGCCGCCGATCCTGGACGACATCGCCCGCGGAAAGGCCGCGCACCCGCCGCGCCCGTGGCTCGGCGTCCTTGCGCAGGATCTCGATCCGCATGTGGTCGTGGTGGGCGTCAGCCCCCACGGCCCGGCGGCGCGTGCGGAGCTCCGCGCCGGCGATGTCATCCTGGCCGTGGCCGGCGTCTCCGTTTCGGATCTCGCGGCCTTCTACACCCGGCTGTGGGCGCAAGGCCCGCCGGGCGCAATCATTCCGCTGCGCATCCAGCGCGAACAGGACGTCTTCGACGTGGAGGTGCGTTCCGCCGATCGAGACTCGATGTTGCGGAAGCCCAAATTCAACTGAGATCCTGGCGCCGCGCCGTGTGGCGACCCGATTCTGCTGGTCGTGAACCACGACGCCACGCCATACTGCGACCCTGCCGGTTCGCCGGGCCGGCGTCCGGCGTGGAGCGGATTGTTGCGATGCGCCGCGCGACGAGGCGCGCCGAGACTCGGCCGCAAGCGAGGGATCCCATGACCATTCTGAACCTGGCCTATGACATGCGCGCGCCGGACTTCGGGGCGCCGGCGGTCGAGCTCTACAAAGCGGCGCTCGATCAGTGCGAGTGGGCCGACCGGCTGGGGTTCCAGTCGGTGTCGTTCATGGAGCACCACGCCACCACCGACGGCTACCTGCCCTCCCCTCTGGTCATGGCCGCGGCCGCGGCGGGGCGGACGAAGGACATCCTGATCGGCGTCAGCGTCATGCTGCTGCCGCTCTATCATCCGCTGCGCGCCGCCGAAGACCTCGCCGTCCTCGACCTGGTCTCGGGCGGACGGCTGCGCCTCACCGTCGGGGCGGGCTACAGGCAGGAGGAGTACGCTCAGTTCGGGCTCGACCTGAAGAAGCGCCCCTCGCTGATGGAGCGCGGGATCGAGACCCTGAAGAAGGCCTGGACCGGCGAGCCGTTCGAGTATGAGGGCCAGACGGTGCGCATCCTGCCACGGCCGGCGCAGTCGCCACGCCCGGCCATCACCATGGGCGGATCCTCCAAGGCCGCGGCGGAGCGTGCGGCCCGGATCGCCGACGGCTACCAGCCCGTCACCGCAGCGATCTACGAGGACTATCGCCAGGCCCTGGAGGCGCTCGGCAAGCCGGTCCCGCCGCGGGCGGCCAATCGAGGCTCGTACCTCTATCTGCACGTGACGAAGGACCCCGAGGCCACATGGCGCCAGGTCGCGCCGCACGCCCTGCATGAGAACAACGACTACGCACGCTGGCTGAGGGACGCGCCGAACGCCGTCTATCACGAGGCGACGGACCCTGGCGTCCTCCTGGCTTCCGGAGCCTACAAGATCGTGACGCCGGACGAATGCGTCGAGCTAGCGAAGAACGAGGGGTTGCTCTCCTTCAAACCCCTGATAGCGGGCCTCGACCCGGCCATCGCCTGGGAGAACCTGCGCCTCTTCGAGCAAGAGGTGCTGCCCAGGCTGCGCGAACGTTGAGGTGATGACGCCGCTGGCGGCCACGCCTGAAGCTCAGCCCGTCGAGCCCGCCATCGCCCCGGCGTTGGGATCGGTGAGCGCAGGGCGTCGCTGCGCGAGCGCCGCGGTGGAGCCGAAGCCGATCGGGCCGCGCTGGTCGTAGATGCGGGTCTGGCCGATCGCGACGCCGGCGGTCGACTGGTGGTCGGTGACCTCGAAGCCGAGCCAACCCTGTTCGGGAAGCCGGTGCAGATAGAGCGTCGCCTCGGTGTTGATGTACTCGACGCCGCGGTCGCCGGAATTGCTGAAGGGGCTGGTGAAGTCGGCCCCGAGCGCCGCCTGGCCGAACGGGCTGAGCGGAACCCCGGCCACCAGCTGGCGATAGTCCTTCATCCAGGCGCGCTTGAGGCCAACATGGCCCATGCCGCCGGCGACGACCCGAAGATGCCATTTCGAGCGGGTGGGATCATCGGCCAGCTGAGCCGGCGGCGGCGCATCCCAGTCCGGCGCAGACCAGACTTTGCCTCCGGGCTCTTCGGTATGGCGCAGGATCTGGCAGCTCGCCCGCGCGCGGGAACGGCCGCTGCAGAAGAGCTCCGCCTCGACGAGCCGCGCCCGGCCGCCGTCGCGCAGCATCCGGGTCTCGACGGTGATCGCGGAGAAGTCGGCCAGGTCGTAGAGCTCCACCGTGAAACGCGCCGGGACGAAGCCCGGCTCCAGATGCCGGCGCTCGATCTCGAAGCCCAGGAGGCCCGAGACGCAGCGGCCCATCAGCGACTGGGCGCGCCATGGTCCGGCGCTGATCGGGTTGGCGAAGTAGGCGTCGCCCTCGGCGCGGAAATAGGCTTCTTCGATCATGCTCTCTCCAGACGCTGACGCTTCCAGAGCTTGCTAGCGCAAGCGCAGGCCATCCGGGAAGCCGGCGCGCGCTTGCTGGGCCCGGATCGACGATTGTCGCAACCAGCCCACGGGGTTACGCTGACAACCGCAGCCGGCGTTCATCTGGAGGGTCGGCCAAGAGACGCCGAAGGGCGTCGAAAGCCAACCGACGGAGGCTGCGTGATGGGCCAGGGGATCGTCAATCCGTGGGCGCTAATGCGCCACCACGCCGGGTGGGCGGATATCTTTCGCGTCGAATCCGAGACGGCTGAAGCGGTGACCGGCTTCTATCCGGACCGGGAGCCCGGCGAGCACGTCACCTACACGACCTATGCTGTGCTGGCGCGGTTTTCGACCGTGGAAGCGGCCAGGGCCGCGCGTGAGCGGGGCCTGGCCGAACGACGCAAGCACGACGCCGCCGTGGAGGAGGCTCACACCGCCTTGAAAGCCGCCGAGAAGGCGCGAGAGGACGCCTGGGTCGCCGGGCTGCAGGCGGTGGACGCGGGTTGAACGACGCGCGAGTAGCGCGCGCCATCCGGGCCGCGCTCGGAAGATCCAACTGGGTGTGGTTAAGGCCTCGCCAATCAAGCTGACAGCGTCGTTCATCGAGGGTTCAAAGCGCAGGTTCAAATCTGGCGGGGATAAGATGGCATGGAGGCGTAACGGCCATGACCAACCCGACACACCCCGAGAAATCGCATCCGTCCCTTTGGGCCGTGGGCCTGTTCTTCATCAGCTGCGGGTTCGCCCTGGCCGCAATCGTGCTGTTCTCGGCGGACTACGGCTTGCTCTAGCAACCTGATCCGAGCGGCCGGCGGCGACATGCGCCGCAGGCCGGATCGCATTTCGCGCCCGAGCATTGCCTTGGCATGACGTTCGTCCTCCACGCCTTGATCAATGCGCCTGGACCGATCCGCCCCGACCTTGTCCTCAGGGCGTCGGCGGCCTGCGTCGGAATGCTGTTCGGGCTCTTCGCGATCAGCTCGGCCGCGGGCGAGACACGCGACGATCGCCCAAAGGCGGATGCGCCCCACAAGCCCCAGACCGGCGAGGCCTCATTTTACGGAACGCATGACGCCGGCGAAACGACCGCCAGCGGGGTCCCCTTCGATCCCAATCGGTTGACCGCCGCGAGCCCCACCCTGCCCTTCGGCACCAAGGCCAAGGTGACCAACAAGGAGACCGGCCAGTCGGTCAATGTCACCGTGACGGATCGCGGGCCCTTCGCGAACGACCGCATCCTGGACGTCTCGCCCAAGGCGGCCGACCGACTTGGAATGAAATCCAGCGGGGTCGCGCAGGTGAAGGTGCAGCCGCTCCACGTTCCAGATCCCGCGCGCTGAGCGCCAGGCGAAGGCGCCGCCTGCGTTCAGGAACCAGTCTGTGCGCCCGTCGCGACCGAATGGAGGGCGGAGGCCGGCAGATCGATGCGCATCAGCCGCCAATTGAAGACGCCCCGTCGCTCGAACTCCAGAATGAGCGCCTCCGTCGGCTCGGCCGCATTCTCCAGGCTCGCGCGGAAGCGGTTCAGGCCGGCGTAGGCGAAGCGGGGACGCACATCCACGCCTTTTGCCTCGATCGAGATGGTGTCCGTCGCCGCGCCGGTCTCCGCCGCGTCCTGCGCTGGCCGGACCGGCGCGCGGGCGTTGCGCACCATGGCCGCGATCGCCTGGGGCGTGACATAGGCGTCGATCGCCTTGTCCATGGACGACACCAACGGGAGCGGGCCCTGGTCGGCCAGCGTCGCCGAGAGCTGGGCCTTTAGGCCGGCGCGTACGGCGGGGAAGTCGACGAGCTGCTCCAGCCGTCGTGCGTCGCCCGCACGGGCGGCCGAGAACAGGCTCACCAGACCGGCGAAGGGCGAGGCCAGGTAGGCCGCCGCGAAGACGATGGCCGCGCCGATCACCAGCGCGGGCCAACGGATCCTGCCGCGTGCCGGCGCCTCGACGACGCTCATCGCGCGTTCAGGACCCCGGCTGCAGGGGCCGGCCGCCGTCGCCGACCACGGTGAAGGGCGCCCAGAAGTAGGGATGCGACGTCGCGGGCGTGCTCATCACCTGCTGCTGCGCCTTCATCAGCCCCTGCGCCTGGTCAGGTGCGCCGGAGCCGAACAGGTCGGTCATCAGCCGCACCGCCGCCTCGGAGTCCACCGCCCAGTGCGAGACGACCAGGCCGCGCGCGCCGGCGTAGATCATCGCCCGCGCCAGGCCGCCCAAGGCTTCGCCGCCGCCTTGCAGGCCGGTGGGATCCTGTTCCGAGCCGGCCGTGTTGCAGGCGGCCAGCACCACCAGATCGGCGTCAAGGTGCAAGTCCAGCACCTCGCTGGCGTCCAGCAGCGCGTCGCTGTCGCCGCCGCCGAGCGAGGTGATCAGCGCCGGAAGCGGCAGGCAGGCGTCGGGCTGCGGCAGCAGGGCGTGGGTCGCGAAATAGACCACCCGGTAGTCGCCCAGGTCCTCGCGCCGCTTCAGCGCCGCATCGTTGAACGCGGCCCGGGTGACCAGGTCGCGCGGCTGCGCGCCCAGGCTTCCGCCCACGACGCGCAGTTCCTGGGCGGTCTCGGGCAAGGCATCGAGGCCCAGCAGGACGTTGCGGGTCGCGCCGCAGACCTGCTCCAGCGCCACGGAGCGCTGCGTCCCGTTCTCCACCAGGGTGGCGAAGGCCGGGTCGCGGCGCGGCATTTCCGGATCGCCGAACCCGAGGAACGCCCGCCGCGCGGCGGACGGCTTGAATCGGCGGGACTGCAGGAAGCTGGCCGGAGAGACCACCAGCGAGCTCGGGACCTGCGCCCCCAGCCACTTCACCCCGACATAGGTGGCCGTGCCGCCGGCCGCCCTGCGCGCCTCCATCATCGGCCCGCTTGCGGCGTCGACCACGAGGGTGCTGATCGGCAGCGAGACCAAGGCGCCGCTCGGCTCGTAGATCAGGTGGCGGGCGGCCAGCACCTGGTCGCGCACCGGCCCGGTCAGGATATTGAAGAAGGTGTAGGCGGCCGCCACGTTGTACCCCTGGATGCGCCCGGGCGTGTCGAACGGCGCGCGCAGCCCATGCACCGCCTGGTCGATGTCGGCTCGCGTCGCCGCGATCGCATAGGGGACGGCGTCCGTCTGGGTGATCAGCATGCCGTAAGTGCGGGCGCCGAGCGGCAGCAGCTTCAGATAGACTTCGCCGGGACGCAGCGCCGCCTGCAGCTCTTCGAGCGTGACGTGGGTGGAGATCAGTTGCGCGTAGCCGGGGCTGACCTGGGCGAGCTGCGCCTGCAGACCCTCGAACAGCGCCTGTGATTGCGCAAGCTCGCCGTCGGCCACGGTCTTTTCGTCCCCCGCATAGCCTCCGGCCGCTTGCAGGTTGGCGATCTGGGCCTCGGCGGCCCGCGCGCGGCGGCGGCTGTCCTCCAGCGCCCGGGCGAGGCCGGCCGTCTGATTGTCCGACTGCGCCACGCGCTGCGCCAGCAGGGCGACGGTCCTGGCCGTCTCGTCGCTGACCGCCGCATCCGCGGCCGCCATGAAGCGCTGCGCCTGCAGCCGCGCGGTCGCCGGGTCGCGCTTCGCCTCCTCCAGCAACAGGTCGAGGTAGGCCTGCGCGAGATCCGCGGAGGCTCCTAGCGCGCCGCGGTTCTCGCGGAATAGCGTGAGCCCGGACTCGAACGCCGCGATGGCCCCCTGCCGGTCGCCCCGGGCGGCCAGCACGCCGCCCAGTTCCAAAAGCAGCTCGCCTTCCGTGGTGGCGCCGGCGTGCCGCGTGCGCAGCAGCCGCAGCGCGCCCTCGAGCCGCGCCTGCGCCTGGCCGAGATCGCCGCGGTCGCGGTCCAGCGCCGCCAGGTCCGCGTCGAGCCGAGCGCGCAGGACGACCGCCGACGCGCTCATGGACTGGCGAGAGCTCACCAGGTCGACGGCGCGGTTGAAGGCCTGGGCGGCGCCCGCCTTGTCGCCCAGCGCCAGGCGCGAGGTTCCGATGGTGTGCAAGGCCTGGGCGTCCTGCACGGCCATGACATCGGCGGGCGAAGGCGGCGCGGCGGTCAGGGCCGCCAAGCCGCTCCCGCCCATGTTGAGGCTTCGGGCGGTGTCCGCATCGATGGCCACGGCGTCCGCCGCAGCGCTCGAAGCCGCGGCCGGCGCGGCCAGCCGCCGGGCGGTCTCGCGAACCGCCAGCGCCCGTTCGGCGGTGGCGATCGCCGCCTCGAACTGCCGCTGGTTGCGCAGGTGCAGAGCCTGGTAGTTCAGCCCGCGCGCCTCCAGGAGCGGATCGTTGGCGGCGGCGATCAACGGCGTGGTGCGGGCGAAATAGGCGTCCGCTTCGGCGAACCGGCCGTTGTTCGACACGTTCAGCGCCAGGTTCATGAGCGCCAGCGCCTGGTCGGCCGGGGAGGCGTTCTGCGCCTCGGTGGCGAGGACCAGCGCGCGGAAGTCGGTCTCCGCCTGAGGGAATCGCCACTCGTTGTTCTGGACATAGCCGCGGCGGAACATGGCCTGCGGATCGGACGCCGCCGCGGCGTTGGCGCGCGCCAGGCTGTCCACCGAGCCGCCGAAGTCCGCGGCGATCTCGGCCTGGGCGGCGGACACCTGCCGGCCCATCGCAGGCGGCGGGTCCGCCGCGCCGGAGACGACGCGCAGGCCGCTCTCCAGGACGTCGGCGATGGAGGGGAATCCCTCGGCGACCACCGTGTCCGACCGTCGCTCGCCGACATAGGTGACGTAGGCGATGGCGCCCTTGCCGAGGGTGCAGGCGCTGCGGCGTACGCGGCCCAGCCCTTCCAGCGCCTGTTCGTGGGCGTCACGGCATTGCGCCCGGCCTTGCAGGTCGGCGCGCCAGACGGGTTCTCCCTTCGAGAGCCGGTAGAGCCGTCCCAGCGGCACGTCCCACCCCCGGCAGCGGACGGTCCAGGCCTTCACCCCCGGCGTCTGGGCCAGGGGGTCGTCATAGTTGCGGATGGCGTCGCACACCGCGCCGCTCTGGGCGCCCTGGCCCAGGGGGAAGATCTCGGCCGCCGGCTGCGCCGCGGCGGGCGAGGCCAGGGCCAGGGCGGCGAACAGCAGAAGGGTCGGACTGCGCATGATCGACCTCATTTCGGCGTCCGCCAGATCTCTTCGTTGCCGGCGCCGGTGACGATCGGATCCGGCCGCTCCTCGTCGTCGCGGTCAGGATTCCACAGGGAGAGCAGCGGCGCGCCGTAGTCCGCCCGCAGCGCGTCCAGCGGCCAGTTGAAATTGGCGAAGCTTTGGTTGGCGAAGTCCATGCGGAAGATCGGCGGCGCCTGGTCCGCGCAGTTGGCGCCCGTGGGGAAGAGGCAACCGTTGAACCGGTAGGCGCTGCCAGGCGCGACGCCGGCCCCCAGCACCAGATCGACGCCCAGGGCGGCCGGCCGACCGCTGGCGAGCGCCCCGGTGCGCCGGACGTAGGAGCCGAAAAGGTCGATGACCGCGGCCGGCTCGTTGACGAACAGCACCGCCCCCGGGGTTCCTGCGGTGTTGGCCAGGTAGAGGCCCGCGAAGCGTCCGGCGGCGGAGGCGGTGTTCTGCTGCACGATCCGCCCCGGCGCGCGCAAGCTGAGCCGCCCGGCCGCCAGGAACACCCGGTTCTGCTCGGAGGCGATGGGCGCGACGCCCTGCGGCTGATCGCGCGCGATATCGAACTGAGCGGGCGCCGTTCCGGACGCCAGGGTCACGAACCGCGGCGAGCCGATGAAGATGTCCTGCCGCGCCGATAGCCGCACATCGTTGAAGGTGATCGCATTGCTGACCACGCCGCCGGCGTCGACCTGCGCCGAGCCGAGCGATCCGGTGAGCTGAATGCTCCGCGGCCGCCAGACCGTGTTCGCGGCCTCGTCGCCCACCAGCAGGGTTCCGCCGGACGTGGTCGGCGTGAACGCCCGCAGGATCCGCACGTCGTTGGCGGCGCCGGCGAACAGGCCGATGGTCGGCGCACGCTGCGGGTTGAAGGCGAGGTCGCCCACCAGGATGTCGCCGCCCGGCTGCGCCGGGGTGGTCAGGCCGGCGTAGAAGTCGACGCGCTCGGCCGCCTGGATCCGGTTGAATTCCGCCGCGCTGATGAACATCCCTTGCGCGACGCCGGTGACGTTGTCGCCCAGCACCAGCGGCCCGCCGCGGGACTCGAACTGCGCCCGGCGGGTCGTGAGGCTGTCGGTGAGCGAGAGGTCCGTCGCCGCGATCCGCACCGTGCCTGCGGTCAGCCGGCCGAACGTCGCGGGCCCGGCCACGTCGATGGTGATCGCGCCGCCCGCGGTCAGGGCGTCCCGCGAAAAGCCGCCTGCGGTGGCGGTGATGGTGACGTCTCCGCTCAGCGCGCCGCCAAGCGATCCGAGCGCCACCGTCCGGCCGCTGAGGGCGAAGCTGCGGCCGGCCGTGACCGCCACCGCCTGCGCCAGGCCTGCGGGCGCGGAGATCGAAAGGTCCTGCCCGGCCTGGCCCTGGCGCACCACCATGTCGCCCGCGCGGGCCCGCGCCGTCGCCGAGCCGGTCCCTGCCTCCAGCCGGTCGATGGCGAGGCCGCCGGTGACGTCCACGTCGGCGTTGCGGCCTGCGAGAACATCTATGCGCGCCGCGCCCGTCACCGTGCCCAGCCCTTCGCCGAGCGCAGCGTCCGCCCCGGCGCCCGCCTGCACCAGCACCCGCCGCCCGTCCCCGACGAGGTCCGGGCCGGGCCCGTCCGCGTCGTCGTCCGAGGAGCCCGCGTTGAGCGTCGCCGACTGAAGCCGCGCCGCGCCGCCGGTGGCGGAGACGATGATGTCGTCCGCCGCGACGGCGGAGGCCACCAGCGCCTGGCCGTTGGTGGCGGTGACCAGGGCGTCGTCCCCGGCGATGATCGAGCGGACCTCGACGCTGGGCGCGCGCACCGAAGCCAGCCCCCCCGCCTGCACCAGATCCAGCCTTGCCGGCGCCGTAAGGTCGACCGTCGCCAGCCCGTCCGGCGCACGCACCTCGATGCGATCCGCGCCGGTGACCGCGCCCACCCCCTCGCCCAGGAAGACGCTGGTCACGATGCCGAAGGCCGCCGGCGCGAGCACGACGGCGTGGTCGGGCTCGAGCCGGTCGTCGGCGAGGGCGCCGCCGAGACTGCTGTCGGGCGGCGGGGGTGGCGGGGGCGGGGGCGTCGTCGGAGGCGTCGTCGGGGGCGGGGGCGCAGGCGGCACGAGGCCAGGATCGAACAGCGCCTCGACCAGCAGCCGGTGGCCGTCGCCCGCCGTGTCCGGACCCGCGCCGTCGCGGTCGGCGTCGGCCGCGCCCTCGAAGGCTGCGCTGCGCACCCGCGCCGACCCGTTGACGGCGCGCACCAGGATGTCGTCGCGGGCCTGCCCCGACCCCAGGAAAACGTCGCCGATCGTGGAGGTCAGGAGGATGTCGCCGGTCGAGACCGCGCGGTCCACGCTGAGGTCGCCGTCGCGGGTCGACACGCTGGCCGCCGTCCCGGCCTGGAGGGTCGAAAAATAGCCGGAGCCATGGATGGAGCCGTCGATGCGGTTGTCGGCCCGCAACTCGCCGATCGGCGCCGCGGCGGAGCCGACGTTGGTGAGGCCGTAGCCGGCCGCCGGATCGGTCCCGGCGAGCAGCAGGATGTCGCCTCCGGCGCCCGACACGGCGCGGCGGGCGACCTGCAGGCCGGGGACGGAGATCACCGCATTGACCACCGAGGGCTGGCTGAGGGCGACGATCTGGATCGCGCCGGCCGTCGTGGCGCCGGCGAGGGTGAGCGGGGTGACGGAGCTGCTGCCCGCCTGCTCCGGCGTCAGGGCGAAGCCCACGAGGTCGAGGTCGTTGGCGCTCGACGGGGCGAAGGTGATGCGGAAATCACCCATCGCCGCGTACGCCACCGAGGTGTCGCCCGGATCGGCCGCGGCGCCCTGGACGACCGCGCCGGCCTGGGTGCGGACCTCCTGGGAGACGAAGGCGAGCGTCCCGCCATGGCCGGTGATCTGCGCGCCGCCGCGCACCTCGACGGCCGCCGCCGACGCCCCGAAGAAGTCGAAGGTCGGCGCGGCGGACGGATTGAAGAAATTCTCCGGCAGGCTCGTCGAGGTGGTGGCCAGGAGGCCGCCGACGTCCACGCGTGCGTTCGCGCCGAAAACGACCCCGTTGGCCGAGGCGATCCAGACGTTGCCGCCGAACGCCGAGCCGACCCGACCCTCCAGCCTGCCGTCGATCACCGCCTGTCCGGTCACCTGGTTGAGCACGATGGCGCCGCGGGAGGGGAACAGGAACCGCAGGAGTTCCGTCGAGCCGACGTCGAAGGTCTCCCATCGCAACTGGGTGCGCTGGGCGTTTAGCGTGACGTCCATCTGCGCGCTGACGCCGCCGCCCGGGGCGGAACTCGCGATGACCGGGGCGCCCCCGCCCGCCTCCACCCGTACGTCCGGAACCGCCGGGCCCGGGAGCGCCATAGCCTCGGACGCCAGCAGCGCCGCGCTGGTCAGGGCCGTGGTCGCGACCACGCGGGCTCGCCAGGTGCGCAGTCGACCAGGTACGGACGCGCGAGGCATGATCAGGCTCCTGCTTCGGCTCATCGCAGCACCGCCGTCAGGGTGGCGAGCACCCGCCCGCCGGGCTTGCCGGCGCCCGCGTAGGCGGCCTCGAGGGCCTTGGCGTAGGCCAGGTTGAAGCGCAGGCGTTCGCCCAGCCGCAGCTCGCCGCCGATCCCGGCGGACGAAAGGTCGGCGTCTGCGGCCCCGAGCTTCCGCAGCCAGGCGGCGTCGACGAAGACGTAGGGGCTGAGCGTCAGGCCGGAGCCCAGCGGCAGCGGCGCGCCGCGCAGTTCGAAGGCCGCCATCAAGCCGCGGTCGCCGGTCGCCGCGCCTGGATCGTAACCGCGCCCGACAGTCAGGGCGCCGGCGGAAATCTCCTCGTAGGCCAGCAGACGGTCGTCCGTGTACTGACCCTCCAGGCGAAGATTGGCGGACACCCACGGCGCCAGGCCGAGCGAGGCCTGCAGTTCGCCACGTACCAGCGTCGCCTCCGGGTCGGCGCCGAACCGCGACAACAGCGCATCGTTGCTGTCGCTGGCCCCGAAGCCGGACAGCCCCTTGCGCAAGCTGAGCGCCCCCGAGACCGCGAAGGGCATGGCCGTGCGGGTGCGCCAGCCGCCGTCGAGGCGCGCATAGATCACCCGAAGCTTGTCGTCCGTCAGACGCGCGAGGTCCGAGAAGTCCGTCGTCTGGTCGATCCAGTCGAACCCCACGGCGACATTGAGGTTCTGGCGGCGGGAGCGGATGACGGGGTAGACGAGTTCGGCGCCGACGATCAGCGCTTCGCCCTCCAGGTCCAGCGCCTTGAACTGGTCGCCGGGATGCGTCTCGGCGTAGGTCACGTTCGCCCGGGCCAGCAGGCCCTCGCCGCCGAAGCGCACTTCCTCCAGAAGCTGCACCACGCGCTGTTCGTCGCCGTCGATCGTGCTGAACACCACCAGCGACGTGCGGTCACCCAGCGACGTGAAGCCGGAAAAATCGGCCCGCGCCATGGCGCTCCAGGGGCCCAGCGCGTCGCCGCCGAGGTTCTGTGCGCCCACCACCACATCGACCGGGTCACGGCTCACCCGCACGTCGAGGTCCACCGCCCCGCGCTGCTGGATGGTGGAGGGCCGCACGGTGACCCGCAGGGCGACTCCCGGGACGTCGGCGGCCAGCAGCAGATAGCGCTGCGCCCGGTTCAGGTCGAACGGGGTCATGCCGCGCAACTTGGCCAGGTGGCGCTCCACCGCCTCCTGGGCCGGGCCGGCGTCGCCTCGCACCCGGACGTTGACGATGCGCGCCTCGATGACGTCCAGCACCAGGGCCCCGTCGGCGATGCGCTGTTCGGGGATCTCGACCCGCGCCAACAGGCCGGCGGCGAACAGCCGGCCGGCGACGCGGTCGCGCACGTCGCAGAGCGCGCCCACGGGAACCTCCCGGCCGATCAGGTCGGCGTAGGCCGTCGCGACGTCGGATGCGGGTACGGCGGTCAGGCCCCGCAGGGTTACCGACCGCAGGGTCAGTTTCAGTGGACTGTCACGCAGAGGACAGGGGCCAGGCGGCTCCGGCTCCAGAATGTCGCTTCTGGGCGGGGCCGGCGCCGGCGCGCGGGCCGCCGGGTTCAGTTCGTCGCGGGTGGGTTGACCGGGCAGCGGGCCCTGGGCGTGCGCGACGGGGACTGAGACGCAGCAGGCGATTCCTGCCGCGACAACCGTCGCCCGCACGCCGGAAAGGCGTTTCCCCATGACCCGAACTCTCCTGGCCGGATCCATGGATGACGCGGCCTCCGGCAGAACAGCGAGGAACCTTCCCCCGGCGCCTTGGCACGGTCAATTGGTATGTTTCACTGATGTTGCGGCGCCGCCCGACAATCGCCCGGGCGGCGCTCCGGCGCCTATTGTACGCGCCGCGCCTCGACCCGCCGGTTCTCGGGCGAACGGGGATTGCGCACGTTGAGCGGGCGGTCGAAACCGTAGCCGTTCACCTCGATCCGCGATCGATCGACGCCGAGCGAGGCCAGATAGGTGACCAGCGACTCCGCCCGCGCCTTGGAGAGATCGACGTTGTAGTCCCGGCCGCCGACGGCGTTGGTGTGGCCGTCGATGGCGAAGCGCGCCGCCTGGAGCTGCGGGCTGTTGGCGGCCTGGGCGAAGACCTTGGCGTTGGCTCTGGCTTGCGGGGTGAGCGTCGAGGACGCGTTGGCGAAGGTGATCATCAGGTCACGGCCCGCGGGAGCCGGGGTCGGCGCCGCTGCGGCCGCCGGCCGCGGAACAGACGCGACTTGGCCGCCTGGACGCGGGCGCGGCGCCGCCTTGGGCGCGGCCGGCGAAGTCGGCGTCGCCGCCGGCGCGGCGAGGCTGAAGCCGCGGGTCTTGCCGACCGTCGTCTCATCCTGGGGCTTGGAGAAGTCCCGCTGCAGGTCCTCGACGGAGAACTGCGGCTTCGGCTCCTGGGCCAGAACCGGAGTCGCCGCCAGCAACGCCAGTGACGCAAACGCTGTAAAAGTCACACGCATCTTGCACTCCATCCTGCTTCGCAGGCCTCGGCTATTGCTTCGACCCCGACCAACTCACCTCGTTGTGGAAGCTCACGTCCAGCCCGGGCGGATCCTTCGCAGGGTCGAGCAGGAATACGGAATCGCCGCGCGCCGCCAGGATCTTGCCCATGGCGCGGGTGAGCGGGACGGTGATCTCCGGAAGCCGCTCGTAATCCGAGCTCACCTTGACGAGGTTGGGCCCAACACGGGTGACCGTCAGCGTCACGCCGCTTTGCGAGGACCCTTTGGAATCAGAGATCACATCGCCGGAATAGACGCCCTGCGCTGCGTCACCCAGGTCGGGCTTGCGCTTGGCGGGCTCCGACTGCGCCTCGGCGGCCAAGGGCAGTACAAGGAACGCGAGGCCGGCGGCGAGCGCACGACGGGTAAATCGCATCGTCGAGGACTCCTGAGGAAGCTACGGATTTCGCCGATCGTTCAAAGCGATCGTATGCGGTTGAAAGGGGGGACTCAAGGGCGGTCACAACAGACCCCAGAGCCGCCAGAGCGGGAGCAGGCGCTCCAGCTTGTCCTCATAATTGCGGGTCGCAGCGGAGATGGCCTCCGCCTCGTCCTCATAGGCCTGGCCGTCGATGATCGGGTGGCCGCCCGCCCGGCGGCACCGGGCCACGAAGGCGTGGGCGGCGGCTTCGACGTCCACGGGTCCGCGGCGCGCAGCCCAGAACAGTGTGTATTCGGCCGCCGACATCATGACGCCCGAGCTGATCGCGGGAATGGCCAGGGTGACGCCGGTGGTCATCGACGTCTGTTCCGGAGGACGCAAGAGGCCGTTGAACCGCTCCGCGGCCGCGACGGCGGCGGTGTCGACCCTGTGGTGAACCGCCGCCAGCCCGATCCCCACAAGCACCCCCGCCAACTCCACCGGGCCAACCTGGTGACCCTCGGGCATGCCTGGCGCCGACAGGAGGTCGCCGATCTTGCGCGGCCCCGCCCGAAGCTGCTCTCCCACCGCCGCGTAGGCTTCAGAGTGCGGCTTCCACAGGGAGCCGTCGGGCGCCTGCAGCTGGATAACCTCTGGAAACGGCGCCAGGAGCATGAGCTCCAGCGCGGCGACGCGTTCGGCCCGCACCCCCGCCATGAGCCGCCGGGCTCCGCGCACGAACAGGTCTCTGCGGAACGCCGAGCCGACGCAGAAGTCGGTCAGGGTCTCCCGAAGGGCGTCGCCGGAGATCCCCGACAAGGCCGCGCTCTGCGCGTCCGTGAGGCCGAGGATGGGGAAGTTTCGCAAGAGATCGGAGCTGCCCGCGTAGGCCAGCTTGGCCGGCTCCAGCGCCCGGACGACGTCGATGTGATAGAGCGGCCGCCAGTGGGCGTTCAAGTACTCGTGAGCCAGATAGTCGAATTGCCCCCGCTCCGCTTGCCCCTGGATCTTGGTCACCGCGTCCCGGAACGGCTCGGGGATCACGCCGGCCTGGGAGAGCCGCTCGAGCGTCTGGACCGCGTGGCCGACAGCCACGTCGCTGCGCTCGGGCGCGGCGTCGGCCAGCTCCTTGATGATCCGCTGCAGGGGCGAGACCTGCAGCCAGGCCGGCAGGGAATTGTAGCTGACGAACACCAGTCCGCCGGGTTTCAGCCGGGCCTTGAGGAACGCGACGATCGCCGCCTGGGACTCCGGCGACACCCAGCTCCACACGCCGTGCAGGGTCACCACGTCGAACATCGGCAGCGGCGGCGCGTCGGGACCCAGCAATTCCTCGAAACTCTTTTCGTGGAACCGGATGTTGTTCAGGTCCGCCGCCCGGGCCTCCTGCTCGGCCTGGGCGATGTGCGCCGGATGGAAATCGACGGCATGGAACTCGCCGTGCGGATGCAGGGCGGCGAAGACGAGGCTGGTGCGGCCGCGGCCGCAACCGAGTTCGCAATAGGCGAACGGCCGGTCGAAGTCCGGCGTCTCCAGGCCCCGCATGAGCGCGGCCAGCCCCATCTGCCGGGGTCCCTGGGCGGGATAGAAGCCGTCCGCGTATTCGATGTCGGTGATGTAGCCGTCGCCCCAGGACTGCATGACGATCCCCTCCCCCTCCGTCGCGCGAGCGTCCGCTGCGACGCTGAAATCAGCCGATGAGGACCGTCGGCAGGCCGGCGACGATGGTCCCGCCGTGCGCCGTGAGGTCGCCGATCCGCGCGGCCGGCTGGCCCATGACAATGACCGTGAAACTCCCCAGCGCAATGACGTCCGGCGGCCCGACGCACACCGCCGGGTCGCCGACGCGCGCCTGCGGCAACATGCCGGTCAGCACCGTCGGCGCCCCCATGATGATCGGGCCGCCCACGTGCGGCACCAGGACCGTGATCATCGGACAGACGTGCATGTCGGTAAGACGCGCGGCCGGCATGCCCATGTTCGTTGTCCGCCTGAAGGTTTTCGGCGCCCGCCTTGCGAACGCCGGTTTGAACGAGCCCCGACGATACCGGCGGGCACGGCGCCGGTAAATCCGCAGCTCAGTTGATCATGGTCAAGCCGCCCTTGAGGATCAGCATGGCGTCGCCGCTGACGTTGGTCATCGGGGCCTTTGCGTTCAGCATCGCCGTGCCCTCGATCTTGACCATGATGCCTTTGATGGTGACCCCGGTCTGATCGATCGTGATGCTGTTCGCCCCGACCTTCAGTGTGATGGACTGCATCGCCTCGGTCATGCTGGCGCCCAGGTCGAGCTTCATGTCGTGGTTGCCCATCTTCAGCTTGGTCGACAGGTTCCCCATTTCGATCGTGTTGGTGACGTTGCCCTTCTCCACCTTCTGGGTCTCATCCTGCACGATCACCCGGCGGAAGTCCTTCTGGGCGTGGAGGTAGATCTCCTCCGAACCCGACTTGTCCTCGAAACGCAGTTCGTTGCTCTTGTCGGCGACGCCGGCGGTGTCCCAGTTCGCGCCGCGGATGCCGCTCTGGGTCTTGTTCGCGGGCACGTCGAAGGGCGGCTTGTTCTTGCCGTTGTAGACCATGCCGACGATGATCGGGTGGTCGGGATCCCCGTTCAGGAACTCTACCACCACCTCGCTGTCGATGCGCGGCAGGTACTGGGAGCCCATCTTGTTGTAGGCCCAGACTTGGGCCACGCGCGCCCACCGCGAGACGCCCTCCTCCTCCCAGTGGAACTTGACCTTGGCGCGGCCCATGTCGTCGGGCGTGTCGGTGACGGTGGCGGTCTGCGGACCGCGGATGCAGGGCCGCGGCGTCACCCGGGGCGGCCGGAAATCCTGGTTCGCCGGGATGCAGAGGAATTCGTTGCCGTAGCGCCGTTCGGTCTCGAACGGGAGGTCTTCGCTATCGCGCACATGGTGTTCGACCCGGGTGACGACATATTCCCCCGCCGTCTGGTTCGAGGCCGGCAGGTCGAGGATATGGTCCTTCACCTTGATGGTGCCGCCGGCGCGCAGCGTGGGATTGCCGCCCTCGCCGACCACCCAGACGAGCCCCGCCTCATGTTCGGCGATCCGCGCCTTGGCCATCCGGTCCGCGTCGCCCTTGGTTTCGTGCCGGCCGGGATATTCGTACAGCTTTCGCTCCGGCAGGCCGGGCGGCTGGAGTCGGGTGAGGCCCTTGGCGTTGGCGTCCATCCCGCTGACCGCCTTGTAGTCCCAGGCGGTGTGGCCGAAGGACGAGGCGCCCACCCGGTACTGTGGCTGCCACCGATCGATGTCGTGGCCGATGAGCAGTTCCTGCGACCCTCGCAGGTAGTCCGCCGAGCCGTCGCCGATGATCATCGTGCATCCGGCGTCGTCGTGGTCGAAGCGGTAGAACAGGCCCTCGTCTTCCAGGAGGCGCGCGACGAACGCGAAGTCGCTCTCGGCGTATTCGACGATGTATTCCCGCTGCTCGCCGCCGGATTTGATCTGCGCCTTGACGCCGCCCTCCCGAAGCACCTTGGCGACGATGTCGCGCGCCTTCTGGTCGACGAAGATGCGGCATCGCTGGTTCAGGGTGAGAAGCCAGGCCGGCGGCACCAGCTCCGCCACATGCAGGTGAAATTCCCGCATCTGCGTCTGCAGGGACTCGAACCGGCTCACCACGCCGTGAAACTTGCGTACGACGCCCTGGGACCGGATGGCCACGGCGAGCTTCTGGCCCAGAATCTCGCTGGGCTTGAGCGCCCGCCCACGGCTGACCAGCTCCAGCCGGAAGCGCGACAGCGCCGACAGTTCCTCGACGCCATCGAAGGCCGAGACGACGATCTTGCTGACGCCGGGAGCGAACGTCTCGACGGTGATCAGCCGCTCAAGCTTGTCGAGCTTGATGTCCTCGAGGCCGCTCACCGCCCGGACTCCACTAGGCCGTCACGCGCCGAACCGCACGCGACGGCCGCCTCCCACCTCGCACGCAACCTGAGGGCGGTCCTGAGATGACCGCCCCGCGATCCGCCGGTGAAGGTTTCGAACGATCGACGACGCGCCTCAGCCCGCCTTGCCGGTCGCAAGATCGTAGACCTTGGTGACGGGCGTTCCCGGCTTCATATCCGCACCGATCGGCGTGAATTTCTTCTCGATCTTGGTGAAGCTCAAGGTCAGCATTTCCATCGGCGTGCCTTCGCTGGGGCTCGACACGCTGTAGCTGGAGATGACCGCGTCCGTCAGCTTGTAGGTGGTGAACGGATCGTCGCGACCGGTCGACACGATGTCGATCTTGCACTCCTTCGCGTCCCAGGCCGCAACCGCCCAGCCGAACAGCTCGATGGAGGACTCGTCCATCGACTTGCTGAACGACACCTCGCTGACGCTCGGGGCGCCAGTCTCGCGATCGGTGGCCTTGCCGACCACGCTCGACACATTGCGGTGAACGCCGAACTGCATGGAATCCACCTGGATCCACTTTGCGTGGTTCTTTTCGGTCACGCCGCCGTTGATCTTGGGGATGAATAGATAGACGCTCATGGATCGGTGCCCTTCTGAATATTATTCACGCCCGGTTCCGAGCGCTCGGTGCAAGCTCGACGGCGACGCTACTCGCCAGGATCTTTTGAACGCACTTTAAGCCAAGATATTCCTCACAACACCGAGCCGGCCACCGCAAACTTCTTAGCAAAGTCTTGCTTTACCTGTATCGCGCAGGCGACAGCTCAATTTTTATCTTGACTACTGGACAAGGTAGGCAAACTCATTCTGGTTGTCCAGCGACAATCGCACCTCGCGGATGGGCTCGCCCGCCGCCATTCGCCCAAGAAACCGCGCCGAAATTTCCGGCAGAATCCCGTGCGCCAGAACGTTTTCGACGTTGCGCGCGCCGCTTTCTGCTTCGCGGCAACGTTCGAGGATGGCGTCGACCACTTCCGGAGAGTATTCGAAGTTCGCGCCATAGTTTTCGGCCACGCGTTTACGAATGCGGCCGAGCTGCAATGCGATGATCGTCCGCAATGTATCATCGCTCAACGGGAAGTACGGCACCACTGTGACCCGGCCCAGGAACGCCGGCTTGAACCAGGTGAGCAACTCCGGCCGGATCGCCGCGCCGAGCCCCGCCGCGTCGGGCATGGTCTCCGGATCCGCGCACAGCTTGGCGATCGTCTCGGTGCCCGCGTTGGAGGTCATGATGATGACGGTGTTCTTGAAGTCGATGTCGCGGCCTTCGCCGTCGCGAAGCTGTCCCTTGTCGAACACCTGGTAGAAGATGTCCTGCACGCCGGGATGGGCCTTCTCCATCTCGTCCAGCAGGACCACGCTATAGGGCTTGCGACGCACCGCCTCGGTCAGGACGCCGCCTTCCCCGTAGCCGACGTAGCCGGGCGGGGAGCCCAGCAGCATCGAGACCTTATGCTCTTCCTTGAACTCCGACATGTTGATGACGGTGAGGTTTTGGTCGCCGCCGTAAAGCAATTCGGCCAGGGTCAGCGCGGTCTCGGTCTTGCCCACCCCGCTGGTGCCGACCATCAGGAACACGCCGGTGGGCTTGCGCGGGTCCATCAGCCGTGCGCGCGAGGTCCGCATCGCCTCCGCGATGGCTTCCAGGGCGTGCGGCTGACCGATGATGCGCTCCTCCATATGCGCCTTCAGGTTCAGCACGGTCTGGATTTCGTTGGAGACCATCCGGCCCAGAGGAATCCCAGTCCAGTTGGCGATGACCTCCGCGACCGCCTGTCCGTCGACGTTGGCCTGGATCAGCGGGTATTCGCCCTGCAGCGCCGCGAGCTCCTGCGCGGCCGCCGCGTACTGATCCCGCAGGCCGCTGCGGGCGGCGTCGTCCAGCTTCGCGTCAGCCTGCGCCCCATGGTCGGTTTCGAGCTGGTCGCGGAGCTGGCGAAGTTGCGCCGCGAGCTCCTGCTCCTTGCCGAGCCGGGCCTCGAGGTCGACGAGCTCCCGCTCCGCCTCGGCCTTCTCGGCCGCCAGGGCGGTGAGCTTGGCCGCGTGGTCGGCGCCCGAGGCGCTCTCGCGCTCCAGGATGCCGATCTCGGTGGCCAGCAGCTCGGAGCGCCGGCGGCGGTCCTCGATCTGGGCCGGCACGGCGTTCTGGCTCATCGCCACGCGCGCGCAGGCGGTGTCGAGCACACTGACGCTCTTGTCCGGGAGCTGGCGGCCCGGGATATATCGCTGGGACAGGCGCACGGCCTCGACGACGGCCTGGTCGAGCACGCGGACCTTGTGGTGCTCTTCCAGCATGGACACCAGGCCGCGCATCATGGCCACGGCCGAGGCCTCGTCCGGCTCCTCGACCTTCACCACCTGGAAGCGCCGGGCCAGGGCGGCGTCGCGTTCGAAATACTTCTTGTATTCCGCCCAGGTGGTGGCCGCGATCGTGCGCAGGTCGCCGCGCGCCAGCGCGGGCTTCAGCAGGTTGGCCGCATCCCCCTGCCCCGCCGCGCCGCCGGCGCCGACCAGGGTATGGGCCTCGTCGATGAACAGGATGATCGGCGTCGGCGAGGCGCGCACCTCCTCGATCACCGACTTCAGGCGGTTCTCGAACTCGCCCTTCACGCCAGCGCCCGCCTGCAGCAGGCCCAGGTCCAGCGTGTGCAGGGCGGTGTTCTTCATCGCCGGCGGCACGTCCCCGGCCGCGATGCGCAGGGCGAAGCCCTCCACCACCGCGGTCTTGCCGACGCCGGCCTCGCCCGTGAGGATCGGGTTGTTCTGCCGCCGGCGGGTCAGGATGTCGATGATCTGCCGGATCTCGGCGTCCCGGCCGAGCACGGCGTCGATCTTGCCCGCCCGGGCGCGCGCGGTGAGGTCGATGGTGTACTGGTCCAGCGCCCCGCCCGCCATCCGGCCGCCGGGCGCCGCCCCGGCGCCCGCCGTGGCCCCGGACGCCGGCGGCGCCGCCTGATCCTCGGTGCTGCCGGCGGTGATCTTCGCCAGCTCGTTGCGCAGGCCTTCCGGCGGGATCGAGGCGAATTGCGACGACGCCTCCCGCGCGATCGGCGCCAGCGTGTCGTCGCTGAGGAAGGCGGCCAACAGGTGGCCCGAGCGCACCTGCGCCGCGCCGCCGGCCAGGGACGCCAGCAGCCAGGCCTCCCGGGCCATGGTGACGATCTGGGGCGCCAGGGCCGGCGCGCGGCTGTTGCCGGTCTTCAGCTTGTCCAGCACGCGGTTGAGGTCGGCGGACACCCGTCCGGGGTCGACGCCGTAATGGGTGAGGATCGCCGTGAGGTCGCCCCCCGGGATGTCGAGCAGCTTCAACAGCCAATGCTCGACCTCCACATTGTAATGGCTCCGCGAGAGGGTCAGCCCGGCCGCCGCCTCCAGCGCCGCCCTACAGGGATCGTTGAGCTTGGCGACAAGCGTTCGCAGGTCGATGGCGGCCACGGGTTCTTCCCTTTTCCAGACCCTTCCGGCATGCGACGGCGCCGGTCGCCCGTGCAACTAAACAGCCCGGCCGCGTCTTGGCGCGGGACCGGCAAAACAGCATCACCCGACGCCCATCATGGCGGCGGCGGGGGACCGCGACAACCCCTTCCCCCACAAGGTCATACGCCAAGAATGCGCTACCGTGGCGGAACACCGCCATGTTAGCGTGATGTCTGCAAGGCCTGCTACGGGACGGGTTCATGGCGTCTGCACCAACGATCGACGTCGACGCGCTTCTCGCGCCGATCTCGGACGACAGTCCCGTGGGCGTAAAGGTCCGGGACGACAGTTCGCCGACGTCGGCCTATCTGCAATTGAAGGACGCGCGCGCCGCGGCCCGCGCCGCGGAACGGCGCGCCGAGGCGGCGGGGGAGCCCGCCGGGCCGTTGTCCGAATGGCAGACCATTTTCGACCTGGCGCCCCAGGTCCTGGCGGAACAGTCGAAGGACCTGGAGATATCCGCCTGGCTGGTGGAGGCGCTGATCCGCCGGGAAGGCTTCGCCGGCCTGCGTGACGGTTTCAAGTTGGTGCGCGGCCTGGTCGAGCAGTATTGGGACCTCCTCTACTCCATGGAGGACGAGGAAGGCGTCGTCACCAAGGTCGCGCCGCTCACCGGACTCAACGGCATGGGGGCCGACGGCACGCTGATCCAGCCCATGCGCATGGTGCTGCTGACCGGCAGTGTCGGAGACGACGGGCCGTTCAGCGGTTACCACTATGAGCAGGCGATCAACCTCGCACAGGTGGCCGATCCCGACGCCCGCGCGCGCCAGGCCGACGCCGGGGCGGTGACCATCGAGCGCTTCACCACCGCCGTGAACGGCACCGGCGCTCCCTTCTATATCGAGCTGATCGGCGACCTCGAAGGCGCGGTCGCCGAGTTCGACGGCCTGACCAGCGCGCTCTACGAGAAGGCCGGCCGCGACGCGCCGCCCGCCTCAACCATCCGCGACCTCCTGCGAAAGATCCTCGATGCGGTGCTGAGCTTCTCCAAGGATCTCGTCACGCGCCACCAGGCGACGATGGAGGTCGCCTCCCCCGAGGCCGTAGCGGCCGCGGGCGGAGCGCCGGGCGCCGTCGTGGCGCAGGGCGCGATCGGCGGCCGCGAGGACGCCCTGCGGACGCTGGGACAGGTGGCCGACTACTTCCGACGCTCCGAACCGCACTCGCCGATCGCCAACAGCCTCGACGAACTCGTCCGTCGCGCGCGCATGCCGTTCTCCGATCTGCTGCTCGAACTGCTGGGCGAGGAAACCGCCTGGAGAACCGCGCTCAACAACGCCGGCATCCGCCCGCCGGCGGCGGAGGGCTGACGCATGTCCGAATACCTGTCGCAAACCTTGATCACCTTCGCATTGGAAAGGGGCTGAAATGGCCAGCATCAACCAGAAGCTCGAACGGGTCCGCAAACCCCGCGTCCACATCAAGTACGAAGTGGAGACCGACGGCGCGCAGGTGGAGCGCGAATTGCCCTTCGTCGTCGGGGTGATGGGGGATTTCTCGGGGAATCCCACCGCCCCGCTGCGGCCCTTCAAGGAACGCAAGTTCGTGCAGATCGACCGTGACAACTTCAACGACGTCATGGCTCGCATCGCGCCGGAGCTGAACATCCGGGTCGACAACAAGCTGGCCGACGACGGCAGCGAGATGGCCGTCCAGCTCAAGTTCAAGTCGATCGACGACTTCGAGCCCGGCCAGGTCGCCCAACAGGTGCCGGCGCTCAAGAAACTTCTGGAAACCCGCAATCAGCTTCGCGACCTGATCACCAAGGTCGACCGCTCCGCCGAGCTGGAGGGCCTGCTCGAGCGCGTCCTGCAGAACGACGCGGAACTTAAGGACCTGTCGGCGCAGCTCGGCATCGAACCTGAGGAGAAGGCGTGATGGCCAACGAAACCGAAACCGCCGGCGCACCCGCCGCGGCGGCGACGACCACCGAACTCAGCCTGCTCGACCAGGCGATTGCGGCCACCAAGCAGACCGAGCCCGACCAGGCCCAGGCGCTCCTGAAGACCCTCACCGAAGAGGCGATGAAGGGCACGGTCACCTTCTCGAAGAACCTCACGGTGACCTTCAAGAAGGCGATCGAGCTGATCGACGCGCAACTCTCGCTCCAGACGGCCGCGATCCTGCACCATCCCGAGTTCACGAAGCTCGAAGGGTCGTGGCGCGGGCTGCACCACCTGGTGATGAACTCCGAGACCGGCACGAGCCTCAAGATCAGGATGCTCAACGTCTCCAAGAAGGAGCTCGGCCGGGATCTCGCCAAAGCGGTCGAGTTCGACCAGAGCGACACGTTCAAGCGCATCTATGAGAACGAGTTCGGCATGGCCGGCGGCGAGCCTTACGGTGCGCTGATCGGCGACTATGAGTTCTCCAACCATCCCGAAGACATCGAGTTGCTGACCCAGATGTCGGGCATCGCGGCGGCGTCCTATGCGCCGTTCATCTCGGCGGCCAACGCCAAGATGTTCGGCCTGGAGGACTTCCGTGAGCTGAGCAAGCCGCGCGACCTGAAGAGCGACTTCGACTCGCCGCAATACGCCCGCTGGCGCTCTTTCCGCGACACCGACGATTCCGCCTTTGTCACCCTGACCATGCCGCGGGTGCTGGCCCGGGTGCCCTACGGCGCGAACACCAAGCGGATCGAGGAGTTCGAGTTCGAGGAGGCCCCGAAGGGGGCCAAGGGCGCCGAGAAGGCGCTGGAGCATGACGAATACTGCTGGATGAACGCGGCTTATGTGCTGGGCACGCGGCTCACGGAGGCCTTCGCCGTCAACGGCTGGTGCACCGCGATCCGCGGCGCCGAGGGCGGCGGCAAGGTGTCCAACCTTCCCTCCCACACCTTCGTCTCGGACGACGGCGACATGGACCTGAAGTGCCCCACCGAGATCGGCATCGGCGATCGGCGGGAGTTCGAGCTTTCCGAATGCGGCTTCTTCCCGCTGTCGCACTACAAGAACACCGACTACGCCGTGTTCTTCGGCGGCCAGACCACGCAGAAGCCCAAGAAGTACGACCGGGCGGACGCCACGGCGAACGCCGCCATCTCGGCTCGCCTTCCCTATGTGATGGCGACGTCGCGGTTCGCGCACTTCCTGAAGGTCATGGCCCGCGACAAGATCGGCTCCTTCATGGAGGTCGAGGACTGCGCGGACTGGCTGACCCGCTGGATCCACAACTACGTCAACGCCAGCGACTCCGCCTCGGCGGAGATGAAGGCCAAGTACCCGCTGCGCGACGCCAAGATCGAGGTCAAGGAGATTCCCGGCAAGCCGGGGGCCTACAACGCGGTGTGCCACCTGCGGCCCTGGCTGCAGATGGAGGAACTCACCGCCTCGATGCGCATGGTGGCGAGAATCCCGGCCAAGTCGTGATCGACGAGGCGGCCCCGCCGGACGGGGGCGGTCCGCCACTCCCGGACGCCGGGCCCGGGAATCCGGACCCGGCCGCCGCCGCCGCGCCCAGGGACGACGGTGTTCGTTCCGGCCTGCGCGGCGACGGCCGGGCCGATCTCGACGGATGGCTGACGGAGCCCGAGCCGTCGCTCGCGCTGGCGGCCTGGTTCGGGTCCGAATTCGGCCGGCTGGCGAGCGACCGGTCAGCGCTCCTTACGGCGCTGGACCGCGACGTCGCCGCCATCGACGCCCTGATCTGCGCCCAGGTGAACGCCATCCTGCACGCCAGGCCGTTCCAGGGCCTTGAGGCCCGCTGGCGCGGACTGCTGTCGCTGACCGAGGCCGCGGCGCCCTCGCCGCGCACCAAGGTGCGGATGCTGTCCGCCTCCTGGCCGGAGATCGTGCGGGACCTGTCGCGCGCCGCCGACTTCGACCAGAGCGAGCTGTTCAACAAGGTCTACGCCTCCGAGTTCGGCATGCCGGGCGGCGAGCCGTTCGGCCTGATCATCGGCGATTACGAGGTGCAGCACCGGCCGAGCGAGGATCATCCCACCGACGACATCTCGGCTCTCAAGGCCCTCTCGGCGGTGGCGGCGGCGTCCTTCTCACCCGTCGTCCTCGGCGCCTCGCCGCGCGTCCTGCAGATCGCCAGCTTCCGGGAGCTCGGCCGGCCGATCGACATCCGGGCGATCTTCCGGCAGACGGAATATCAACGCTGGCTCGCCCTGCGCCGCGGGGAGGACATGCGCTTCATCGGCTTGACCGTGCCCCGCACCCTGATGCGCCTGCCGTATCAGCCGGACGTCCGTCGCATCGACGGCTTCAATTTTCGCGAGGCGACCCACGCCCTCACCGGCGAAGGCTACCTCTGGGGCTCGGCCGCCTTCGCCTTCGGCGCCATCGTCATCCGCGCGTTCGCCGAGAACGGCTGGTTCGCCGACCTCCGCGGCGCGCCCCGCGACGAGATCCGCGGCGGCCTGGTCACCAATCTGCCCGCGCCGTCGTTCGCCACGGACCGCAAGGGCGTCGCTCTCAAGCCCTCCCTTGAATGCATCCTCTCCGACGCGCACGAAAAGGATCTGGCGGACCTGGGGTTCATCGCCCTGCGGAACATGCCGTTCACCTCCTATTCCGTGTTCTACGGCAACGCCTCGCTGCAGGACCCGGTCGCCTATGACCGCGCCTCGGCCCAGGCCAACTCCAAGCTTTCCAGCATGTTGCAGTACGTGCTGTGCGTCTCGCGCTTCGCCCATTACATCAAGGTGCTGGGCCGAGACCGGGTGGGATCGCTGATGACCGCCGAGGAGTGCGAGGCCTTCCTGCAGCGTTGGCTCACGGGCTATTGCGAAGGCAGCGACAACGCCTCCCATGAAGCCAAGGCGCGCTTCCCGCTTCGCGAGGGCCGGGTGGACGTCCGGGAAGCGGCCGGCAAGCCCGGCTCCTACACATGCGCAATCTTCTTGCGCCCGCATTTCCAGCTGGACGACATCGCCACGGGGTTCAGGCTCGTCACCGAGTTGGCGCCCAAGCGGGCGGCGTGACGCAATGAGGCCAGGCGCCGGGAGAGGACGATGAACGCAGAGGTGCAGTCCCTGTTACGGGAGGGCGAGCTGGAGCAGGCCATCGGCCTGATGAACGCCGAGGTCCGGGCGAACCCGTCCGACGTGGCGCGCCGCTCGGCGCTGGCGGAGCTGCTCTGCCTCGCCGGAAATCTGGAGCGGGCCGACACGATCCTGGACTCGGTCTCGAGCCTGGATGTGTCCACCGCCATACCCATCGCGATGTTCCGCCAGCTGGTCCGCGCCGAACAGGCGCGCCAGCAGTTCTACGCCGATGGGCGGGTGCCGGAGTTTCTCGGCAAGCCCGGCGTGCTGCTGGAGCTCGAGCTTCGCGCCGCCCTGGCGACACGGGACGGCGCGCTGGACGAGGCCGCCGCCCTGGTCGGCGAGCGCGACGAAAAGCGGGCGGCCCTCGCCGGCACGGCAGACGGGGCGGCGTTCGACGACTTCCGCGACCTGGACGACCTGTCGGCCGCCCACCTGGAAGTGCTGACCTCCACCGGCAAGTATTTCTGGATCGCGATGGAGAACGTCGCCTCGATCTCGCTGCGGCCGATCGAGCGGCGGCGCGACCTGCTCTGGCGTCGCGCGCAGCTCTCCGTGCTCGGCGGACCGGACGGCGAAGTGTTCCTGCCGTCCATCTACGCCTCCAAGGACCCGTCGACGGGCCACCGGTTGGGCCACGCCACCGATTTCACCGGCGAGGAGGCGGGGCTCGCCCTGGGCGCGGGACTGCGCAGCTTCCTGGTGGGCGACGACAGCCGCACGATCCTGGAGCTGACCGAGGTGGAGTTTTCCGCCCCGGTCCCGGTCCCCTAGGTCGGCGCGGGCATGGCCAAGGCCGCCGTCTCTCTCGCGCCGTCCCTCCTCGACCGCCTGATCGACGCCAATCCGGACGTCCTGCAGGACCCCCCGCGCAGCCGCAGCCAGCAGCTCACCGACCTGCGCGACGCCGTGCGCCGCGACCTGGAGGCGCTCCTGAACGCACACAAGCGCTGCATCTCGCCCCCCGCCGGCCTGGACGAACTCGCCGAGTCGCTGGTGGAGTACGGCGCGCCCGATTTCCTGGCGACCTTCGCCGGCTCGGGCGAGGTGCGCGAAGACTTCCGCAGATCGGTTGAAGACACCATCCGCCGCTATGAGCCCCGGTTCCAGACCGTCAGTGTGAAGCTCATCGAGGACGAGGCGCTGATCGACCGAACCCTGCGCTTCCGGATCGACGCCCTGATCTACGCCGAGCCCGCGCCCGAGAATGTGACCTACAACTCCCAGCTCGATCCCTCGAGCTACAGCTTCCAGGTGACCGGCGGGGCTGATGGCTGAAGAGCTGCTCTCCTACTACAACCGCGAGCTCGTCTATCTGCGCAAGCTCGGCGCGGAGTTCGCGGACCTGCACCCGAAGGTGGCGAGCCGCCTGCGCATCAGCGGCGAGGCGGTGGAGGACCCGCACGTCCTGCGGCTGCTCGAAGGCGTGGCCTTCCTCAACGCCCGGGTCCGGCGCAAGCTCGACGACGAGTTTCCCGAGCTGACCGACGCTCTGCTGGGCCAGCTCTATCCGCACTATCTCGCCCCCATTCCCTCGCTGGCCATCGTCCAGATCAAGCCCGCCGCAGACCTGGCCGAAGTCCGGCGCGTCCCGGCGCACAGCGAAGTCGAAACCGAGCCGGTCGCCGACGAGGTCTGCGTGTTTCGCACCACGCAGGACGTGGACCTCTATCCGATCGAGATCGCTGCAGCGGCCCTCACCGGCCGTCCCCTGCTGGGCCCCGCCAGCCCGCGCGGGGCCGTCGGCGTCCTGCGGCTGACGCTGAACTGCCTGCAGGCGGACATGCCGTTCTCGCAGATCGCACCGGACGCGCTGCGCTTCTTCCTGCGCGGCGCCTCGGCCGAGGCGCTGCCGCTCCACGAACTGATCCTCAACAATGTGGAGCTCGTGGTCGTCGCCGACGGGGTGAACGATCCGGACCCTGTCCTGCTGGGGCCGCAGGCCGTGCGGCCGGTCGGCTTCGAGGCGGACCAGGGATTGCTGCCCTACCGGCCGCGGTCGCCGCTGGGCTACCGGCTGCTGACGGAATACTTCGCCTTTCCCGAGAAGTTCTTCTTCTTCGACGTCACCGGGCTGTCGGCCAAGGCCCGCAAGGCTGGCGGACGTTCGCTCGACATCTTTCTCTATCTCAACCGCACGATCCCCGAGATGGAGCGCAGCGTCTCGGCCAGTTCCTTCGCCCTGGGCTGCACGCCGGTGGTGAACCTGTTCGCCCACCGGGCCGAGCCCATCCCGCTCCTCGGAACCACCGCCGAGTACCAGGTCGTCCCGGATGCGCGCCGTGGTCCTGCCCTCGAGGTCTATTCGATCGACGACGTTGAGGCGACGTCGCCCACCGGCGAACTGGTCGCCTTCGAGCCGATCTTCGGCCTGCGGCATGCCGGCGCGGCGCGCGAGGCGACGCGGTTCTGGCACGCCGCGCGGCGGCCCGCCGGCGCGAACGAGACCGCCGACGAGGTGTTCCTGTCGTTCGTCGACCTGGGCGGCGAGCCGGCGACCCCGGACCAGTGGGTGGCGTCGATCGAGACCACCTGCAGCAATCGGGACCTGCCGGCGAAGCTGCCGTTCGGCGGCGGGCACCCCTACCTTCGACTGGTGCAGAGCATCTCCGGGGTCGCCGCCGTGACCTGCCTGACCGCGCCCACGGATGCGCTGCGTCTTTCAGACCGCAAGGAGGGCCTGTGGCGGCTGGTCTCGCACCTGACCCTCAACCACCTCTCCCTCACCGACGGCCCGGCCGGCGCCGAGGCCTTGCGGGAGATCCTGCGGCTCTACGATTTCCGCGACGCGCCGGAAACCCGGGCGCTGATCGACAGCGTCAGCTCGATCCGCACGCAGCGCAGCACGGCGCGCGCGCCCGACCGGGCCATGGGCGCCCTGTGCCGCGGCCTGGATGTGACCATCGACTTCGATGAGCAGCGGGCGTCCGGCGGCGTGTTCCTGCTGGCCGCCGTGCTGGAGCACTTCATCGGGCTCTACGCCTCGATAAACGCCTTCACCCGCCTGACCGCGACCGTCAAAGGCCGCTCCGGAGTGCTCCGCACATGGCCCCCCCGCGCCGGCGACCTGACGCTTCTCTGATCGAGGCGCTGCGCGCGGAGCCCGAGCGCTTCGACTTCGTGCAGGCCGTCCGCATCCTGGAGCGGGCCGCCGAGCGCATGGCGTCCGACGCCAGGTTCGCCGAGCCCGGACGGATCGGCACGGACCACGAGCCGCGGAGCGAGGCCGTCGTCCTGCGGGCGGCGATCGAACTGGCTTTTCCCACGGCGGAGATCGCGGGCCTGGACGAGACGGGGCGCAAGCCCGAACTCTCGGTCACGGTGATGGGCCTGCACGGGCCCAGCGGCGTGCTGCCCGGCCACTACTCGCAACACGTGCTCGAGGCCCAGCGCGACAAGAACGGCGCCCTGCGCGATTTCTTCGACATGCTGAACCACCGGGCGCTGTCGCTGTTCGCGCGGGCGTCCGACAAGTACCGCCTGCCCCTGGCCTACGAGCGTGGCGGCGCGCGCACGGTCGACCCGATCACCGCGGCGGTGCTGGCCCTCGTCGGAATGCGTCAGGCCGCGCTGAGGAACCGGCAGGCGCTCAGGGATGAAACCCTCGCCTTCTACGCCGGCGCCTTCTCCCAACGCCGGCCCAACGCCTCCGCCCTGGCCGCCATGCTGTCGGAGTACTTCGACCGGCCGGTGCGGATCCGCCAGTTCCGCGGTCGCTGGACCGGCCTGGCCAAGGCCGAGCAGACGCGTTTGGGCGCGGCGCGGCGGGAGGGTCTTGGCCGCTTTCAGCAACTGGGCGTCGACGCCGTGACCGGCGCGCGGGTGTACGACGTGCAGGGCTCCTTCCGCGTCGAGCTCGGTCCGCTCGACTACGCCGCCTTTCGCGATTTCATGCCCGACGGCCCGCTGATGGCGGAGCTGGTCGCCTTCACGCGCACCTATGTCGGCCCCGCCTTGGGCTTCGATGTCCGCCTGACGCTGAAGGCCAACGAGATCCCGCCCCTGGCGCTCGCCCACGATCGCGCCGCGGCGCCGCGCCTCGGCTGGAACACCTGGCTGCCTGAAAGAGGCAGGCGCGACGACCCGCGCGACGCCATCTTCGCCACCGAGGAATTGTGAGAGGGCGAGCGACCGTCCCCATGGCGGCCCGTGCTTTCCTGAACCTTAACCCGGCGGGTTCACCTTGGTCCGATGACGCTTTGCGCACGCGTGGCCCGCTCTGTTAATGTTCAGTCTGGCGTCGCTCGGACCGCTAACCGCCTGATTGGACTGCGCTGAGCCGATGGCTGTGACACGATCCACGGCGCCGTCACGATGAGCAGGGACGCCACGGCCATGGGAAACTGGACAAAGGTGAAGTGGACCGAAGCCGGCCAGATCACCACCCTGCTGGAATGGGACCCGGCGGAGGCGCAGAATCTGGCGAGCGCCCCGGAAGCCTATTTCACGGATCTGCGCGCCCAGGGTCGGCTTGACGAAGCGGCGATGTTCCTGGGCCAGGCCCTTCCCCGCTACGAGGTCGTGGCCTGGGCCGCCCGTGCGCTCCAGGACCTCAAGCCCGCCAAGGCCTCCGCGCGGCCCGCGGACAAGCAGGCGCTGGACGCCGCCCAGGCCTGGCTGAAGGATCCCAGCGAACCCCGTCGCCGCGCGGCCTTCGAAGCCTCCAACGCCGCCGGCGAGAGCGCGCCCGAGCGCCTCGCCGCCCTGGCGGTCTTCTTCTCCGGCGGATCCATGGCGCCCGACGATTGCCCTCCGGTGCCGGCGCCGCGCGAGGCGGCGGGCAAGTTTGCGGCGGCGGCCGTCATCCTCGCCGCCACCCGCACCGCCGACCGCCAGGCCGCCCTGGTTCGTGCGCTGGACGTGGGCGCGGCTCTGGCCGCCGACGCCCGGCCCTCGGGAAGCCCATGAGCCTGGTGCTGGTCATCAGCGGCCTCGAGCGCCTCGAAAACGGGGGGGCGCCACAGTTCAGGCTGGAACGGCACGGCGCGGTGATCGGCCGCTCGCCGGTGGTCGACTGGACCTTGCCGGATCCGCACAACTTCATCTCCTCCACCCATTGCGAGATCGACTTCCGCGACGGGGCCTACACCCTGGTCGACCGCAGCAAGAACGGAACCTTCCTCAACCGCTCGCCGGCGCCGCTCGCCGGTCCGCACCGGATCTGCGACGGCGACGTGATCCAGATCGGACATTATGAGATCGTGGCGCGCCTCGATGGGGGCGCTGCGGCCGTCGCGACGCCCGCGCCCGCGCGCTCGGTCGAATGGGGCGGCTGGGACGCCCACGCGACGCCCGTGGCGCCCCTGCCGCCGTCGGCCGCCTCCGACTGGGACCGGCCGGCGCCGCAGCCGGCGATCTCCGGCATCGGTCCGATGTCGCAGAACTGGGCGGCCCCGCGCGTGGAGACGCCGCCGTCGGCGCCCTCGACCTGGGATGTCCCAACCGCGCCCGCGACGCCCGCCTCCGCCTGGTCGAGCCCCGTGGGCCCCACGCCCGCGGTCCCCAACGCCGTCGACGTCTGGGGCCAGCTCGCCGCCGGCAACGCCGTCGACTGGGATCGCGGCGGCTTCGGCGCGCCCGCGTCGCCGGCGCTGGCGCCGCAAGCGCCGAACACCGATCCCTTCGGCCTTTCCCGCGCCCAGACCCTGCACGAGCCGAAGGCCGGTCCGCCGCCTGCGCCCAGCTTCCCGCAACCGGCGCCGAACCAGCCGCCAGCGGCCCCGAGCGTCCCCCCGCCCGCGCCGCAGGCCTTCGGCGGCGCCGGCGACATCTCCGCGCTTCTGGCCGCAGCCGGGGTTTCTCCCGCCGACCTCAAATCTGCGTCCGGCGAGGCGCTCGCCACCGCCGGACTGATGCTCTCACGCCTGGTGGCCGGCCTGATCGTCATGCTGGAGGCCCGCGCCCGGGCCAAGGCGCAGCTCGGCGCGCAGGGCACGAGCCTGGAGTTCGACGGCAACAACCCGCTCAAGTTCGCCCGCAGCCCGGAGAAGGCGCTGGCGCAGCTCCTGAACCCGCCGGAACGCGGCTTCATGGCCCCGGATCGAGCCATCGAGGACGCCTTCCGCGACCTGCAGGCCCACCAGATGGCGACGCTCACGGCCATGCAGGGGGCGCTGGCCGCCACCCTCGCCCGTTTCTCGCCCGAGGCCATCCGCGGTCGCGCCGAGACCCGCGGCCTGCTGGCCAAGATCATTCCCAGCGCGCGCGAGGCGGCGCTCTGGCAGGCCTACGAACGGGAGTTCGAGGGCGTCGCCCGCGGCTCCGACGAAGCCTTCATGGACGTGTTCGCCAAAGAGTTCCGCGACGCCTACCAGAGGGCCGTCGCCGAGATGAAGAAGAAGGCCTAGAGCCGTAACGGCGTTCTGTTAGACTTCGCGTCGCCAGGACGTGGAGGAATGGCCATGGGGTTCGAGACGCCGAGAGGCCAACCGATCACGTCCACCAACGAAACCGCTGACTTCTGTATCGACTCGACCCCCGACGCCGCGGGCGAGGGCAAGAAGGTCGCCCTGAAGTACAGATACCAGCCGCGCAAAGAAAGTAACATCAGCTTCCTCACGTCGCCCAGCTTGAAGATCATCAAGGAGCAGGACAACAAGAAAGGTGTGATCGACCTGACCATCCAGGTGATGGCGACTAATGTGGCCAAACGGAATTCCTACATCATGGTCAGGTCGGATGGCCAGTTCGGGACCACAGACGAGACTTTCCGTTTCGCCGTCGGCAAGGTGGAGCTGCATGAAGGGTACGAATCTGACCTTCTGGCGCAGACGCTCGGGCAAAGCTCCGACGCCGATCAGATCATGGCCTATTGGCGCGTCCTGGCCAGTCGCAACAACGTGAATCTATACGACAAGAAACAGTGGGACATGCTCGCGGACAATCCGTTGAAGCAGAACACCGGATCAAATCCGAAGCTATGGAACTGCGGCGGGGCGCTTTGGACATTTGCGAACCGCTTCATGTACCATCACAGCCTGGCCGGCGGAACGCGGTACTACCAGACGCCTGCGCCCTGGTTTCTTTCCAAGGTCAAGTTCAGGAAGGAAGCTGTGCGACTCGGCGCTGCGGCGATCCGTCGACAATTGAAGAACGGCAACGTGGTGCAGGTGTTCGTCGGGCACAACGAGGAACTGACCATCGAAGGCGGGATCATCCAGCCCAGCAGCAACACGCACTACATCACCCTGTTCGGCGCGAGCAAGGACGGCAAGAAGTTCCTGTTCTTCGACCCTTGGCCGCGGGGCTCGATCCTCAACTACAAGTCCGGCCTGCTCGGCGACGTGCGCTCGATCTTCATGGGCGAGGTCGAGTTCCATGAGGACGAGGGCGAGATCCGCAGCGAATCCGAGAGCGAGCGCTGGAGTCGCCTACGGACCCAGAACATAACCAACCCGACCGAAGCGGGCGGGCACAGGTATGTGCTTCTGACGGGTCTTTAGCGGCGCGTCGGGCCGCTCAGCCCGGAACGTCGTCCACCACCTTGTACCAGACCATGTCGGCCTTCCAGCCGCGCCGCTCGGCCAGCGACCGGAAGGTCTCCTGCCACCTGGCCCCGCGGGCCTGGGGCGGGCCGGACATCAGCTGGGGCGCGAACGGCCCATGCCCCATGATCAGCAGGAGGCCCGACCATCCGGCCAGGTCGGTGTCGATCTGCAGCCGGTAGGCCCCGCCGCCCAGGTCGGAGATGTTGGGATCCGGCGTCTGGGCCGCCGCCTGCCGGGCCGCCTCGAACTGGGCCCGGCTGTCGATGACCATCTGCATCTTGCCGGTGGGCTCGATGCCGATCAGGGCGAAGTCCGTCGAGGGATCGCCGGGCGCCAGGGTGATGACTGCGCGGCCGGCGAACTTGCCGTTGGCCTGGCGGACCATCTCGAAACGGCGTTGGCTGGTGGTGAGGCGCCCCCCACCCGGATCCCGGATCGGGCGGACGGCGTCCAGCGGGCCGCACACCGGCGGGTCGACCGGCGCCACCTCGTCCAGATTGATGTCGGCCACCGGCGCGCCGGCCGCGGAGCCGGCTTGCGCCACCGCCGCCTGGGCGTCGCCGGGTTGGCCCGCCACGCCGGCGAGCCGCACGGACAGGCCGCCGGCGCCCTCGGCCACATTGACCAGGTCGAGCCAGGAACAGCCGATATTCGGCAGCACAGCGGCGATCGCCTGCTGCGCGGCGGCGGCCGGCGCGGGTCCGGGGGCGGGCGCGGCCGCTGGCGGGCCGACGGGACCCGACGCCTGCGGCGGCGGCGCGGAGGCTGACGGCGCGGGACCGGCCGTCTTGGGTTGCCCGCCCGGGGCGAGCTGGCTGACCAGGAACAGGCCGCCCGCGACCAGCGCCACCAGCCCTGCCGCGCCACCCAGCAGCAGCCCGAGCGGCGCGCCGCGCTTCGCCGGCCCGGTGGCGGGCGCCTTCGGGGGCTTCGGCGGCTTGGACGGCTGCGAAGGCGCCGGCGTCGGCGCCGCATCCAGGGCCGCGATCACCGCCTCCATCGAGCGCAGGCGTTTTGCAGGGTCGGGCGCGAGCATCTGCTGCAGGACAGGCCGCAGCTCCGGCGGCGCCGTGGACAGGTCCGCGCCGGCCCGGCGCTTGTCCACCGCCTCCACCATAGTCACGCCCATGTCGACGTTGCGGCCGGACGCCAGCGCCAGGATCACCAGGCCCAGGCTGTAGACGTCGGTCCAGGGGCCGATCTGGCGGTCGAAGTCGCCGAACTGCTCCGGGGCGCCGTACCCCAGCTTGCCCGCGAACCCGTCGCCGACGATCGTCGCCTTTGAAGGGTCCAGGTTCTTGGCGATCCCGAAATCGACGATCTTCGCCAGCTCCAGGCGCCGCGATGGGCACAGGACATTGTCCGGCGACATGTCGCGGTGCACCGCGCCGACGGTATGGGCCGCGGCCAGACCCTCGGCCAGCCGGCGCGTCAGCGCCTTCAATTGCACCGGCGTCGGCTTCAGTTCGGCCAGCAGCTCGGAGAGCGGCGCGCCGTCGACGAACTCGGTGACGATGAAATAGACGCCGAGAACCGGATCCTCCGCGGCGACCCGGTAAGGCACCAGGGCCGGATGGTGGATGCGGATCAGCACCGCGGCCTCGTTCTGGAACAGGGCGCGGACGTTCGGGTCGGCGGCCAGCGCCGGCAGCATCACCTTGATCGCCACCCGGTCGTCCGGGTTGGTGACGTTGTAGCCCTCGTAGACCTCGCCCATGCCGCCGCGGGCGATGAAGCGCTTGATCGCATAGATGTTGTTAAGCACCGCGCCCACGGCCAGCCGCCCGTCGGACTTGGGCCTGGGGACGAACATGGTCGGGGCCGCGGACGACTGGGACGGGACAGGTTCAGGTTCCGGCGCCGGCGAGGCCGGTTCGGCCCCCCAACTGGCGGGTGGCGCCTCGGGTTCGGGACCCCAGGACGGCGCCGTCTCTGCGGCTTCAGGGCCTGCAGTAGGCGGCGGCTCCGGCGGCGCCTGGTCCGGCTCCCGCGGGGCCGGATTGAACACCGTGGCGTCCGGACGCGGCGGATCGTCCTTGTCGCCGCTCACGGCTCGACCCTTTCGGCGCTCGCCGCCGTCGCCTCGGCGCAGGCGACGACCACGATGCTGACGTTGTCCGGCGCGCCGCGGTCCAGGGTGAGGTCCAGCAACGCCTGCGCCGCCACCTCCGGGGCCTTGCCGGCGAGGGTGGCGGCGATGTCGGCGTCGGCCGCCACGTCGGTGAGCCCGTCGCTGCAGAGGACGAACACGTCGCCGGGCTCGGCCTCATCGAGGATCGCGTCGAGCTCCAGCTCCTCGGCCACGCCCACCGCCCGGGTGATGACGTTGCTCATCGGGTGCGCCGCCGCCTCCTCCAGCGTGAGCTGGCCGGCGTCCACCATCGCCTGCACCTGGGAGTGGTCCTTCGTCAGGCGCACGATCTGGCCGTCGCGCAACAGGTAGACGCGGCTGTCGCCTACCCAGAAGACCGCGAAGCGCGGACCTTCGATCAGCAGGGCGACGACGGTCGAGCCCATGCGCTTGTCGGCCGCTTCGCATTCCGCGTGGATGGCGGCGTTGGCCGCGTGGATGGCGTCGGCGACCCGGGTCACGTCCGCATCGAAGCCTTCGCCGAGCTCCGCGGCGGCCAGGCGCTCGACGATGCATTGCGACGCCCATTCGCCGTCGTCGTGGCCGCCCATGCCGTCGGCCACGGTCCACAGCCGCTGGCCGGGCCGGGAGAGGAAGGCGTCCTCGTTGTTAGCCCGCACCTTCCCCGCGTGGGTGACGCCGGCGTCCTCGAAGCGGAGGCGGCTCTCACTCATGGGACGAGCGGCTCGGCGGCGGGCCGCAGGGCGCGCAGGAGGAGATCTCCCGGGGGCTCCGGCGCGGCGAGGCTCTGCGGCGCATGCTGCGCCCCGCCCAGGGTCCAGAACAGGGCCTCGGTGACCCCGTCATCTCCAGCCAGGTCCGCCGCGGCCTCGACCATGCCGTCGATCGCAAGGCCTTCCCCCAGGGCGCGGTAGAGCACGTCTTCCAGCGCCTCCGCCCGCGCCTCGTCGCCAGCGCCGGCGACGCCCAGCACGACCACGAACCGGCGCCCCGAACGGTCGACGGACGGCGCGAAGGCGCCCGTGCGCCAGCCCACGCCGAACCGGCTGGGGCCGAACCGAAACCGCCAGGCCGGAGCCTGGTCATGGGCGACCTCGAAGCTGTCGCCCAGTTCGTCGCGCGCCGCCTGCAGGCCGGTGCTCGCCCAGGCGTCCCAGGCCGCGCGCCCCGGCTCGTCCAGTCCGCGCGCCACGAAGTCGCCGTGGGCCGGCAGCTTGCCGAAGGCGAAGACGCCGCTCACAGCTTGGCCGGACAGCGGAACGACCACATGCCGCCGCGGCCGAAGGGGCTCTTGTCGGTGGGCAGGGTCACCCGGAAGGTGGCGAACTGCGCGCCCTGACCAAACGTGGCCTTGAACGCCATCGGTCCGGCGTTCTCCCGCTGCGCGGCGTCGAACAGCCGGAACGGCGCCCAGGCGCCCTGGGCCTCGAAGCGCTTCACCTCCTGGGTCCCGGAAAACAGGACGACGCGCGCCTCGGGCAGCCCCGCCGACATGGACCAGATCACCGACTTGGCACCCGGCGCGGCGGGCTCGAAGCGGTAGGTCGTTCCGCCGGTGGAGAATTCCGCGGCGGTCACCGCCCCGCCTAGGCCGGCGAGCTCGACCTTGAGCGGCAGGCCGGAGGTCAGCAGGTCGCGGATCTGCGCCGCCTTCTGGAACTGCTCGGCGCTGGTGGGATCCAGGAGCGCGCCCACGGGATCGTCGCGCCGCCAGCGCCACACCGGGCCCGAGGTCTCCAGCAGCGGGCCAAGCCGGTCGCGCACGAAGGCGTCGAACTGCCCGTTGGCGCCCATCACCCGCAGGATGTCGGCGGCGCCGGCGTCGCTCTGGGCGGCCCCGAAGAACGGAAAGCGGTTGTCGGTCACGCTGCGGCAGGCGGGCAGCAGGTTGCGCTGGTATTCGTCGGCGATGGCGCCCTGGGCCGAGGACACGGCCGCCCCCTGCCCGCCCTTGGCCGCCTCGGCGACGAAGCCTTGCATCTGCGCCGGCGCCATGGCGGCGGCGGAGGTCACCGCGCCCAGGGCCTGGGCGACCTGCCCCTGCGCCGCCGCGCCGCCCAGGCCGCCGCCCGCCACATTGGCGGCGTTCATCGCCGAACCGGCGGTTTTCAGCGCGCCCAGGAAGTCGTCCAGCGCGCCGGGCGCCTTGCCGTCGCCCACATAGTCCTGGAGCGTCTTGAAGTAGTCGCTGATCTGGCGGCCCGCATCGAGACCCGTGCCGCCACCCGGGGCCGCGCCGCCCATGACGGCGGCCAGGTTCGGCGCCATTCCCCCCAGCTTGGCCTTCGCCCCCTTGGCGATCACCGAGCCCGCGCCGGCCACGCCGCCGGTGAACGTCGTGTTCTTGCGCAGTTCCAGCAGCATCAGCTTCAACGGCGATGGCGTCCGCGTGATCGCCCCGAGCGCGGCAAGGTTGTGGAAGTAGTCGGCCGGCTGCAGCGTCTTCAGAACCCCGTCCCAGGAGGCGATGTATTCCTTGGCGTAGAGCTGGGCGACGCCAGGCCGGACGGCCTCGACCTGGGTGCGGATGCTGGCCTTGTCGACGTCGGGGCCCATCACCCAGAGGTCGCGCTCGAGATCCGCCTGCACGGTCTGCAGGCCGATCTGGTAGGCGCGCTCATAGCCGGTCCGCGTGAAGAAGTAGGGCACGGTGGCCTGCATCACCGCCGCGCCGCCGGCGAACGCCTGCGCGTCGCCCACCCCCAGCACGGTGTCCGCCCGCCAATCCGCCTCGCCGGACGCCGCCGCCTTCTGGCGCAGGATGGCGTAGGCGCGGTCCGCCAGGGACAGGGTCTGCACCGCGGCCCGGGCGGCGTTGATCAGGTCGCTGTCCAGGGCCGCCCGCCGCTCAGGCCACACACGGCCGAACTGCGGGTCGCTCAGCAGCACGTCGAGATGCTGGGCCAGCTCCTTGCGCACCGAGGCGGAATCCGCGCCGGCCAGAGACTCGGACTCCCAGTCGTTCTCGATCCAGGCCTTGATCGCCTTCGGGTCGGCGGGCGCCGAACGCCCGTCCTTGGCCGGCGGCCCCTGCCCGCCCAGCATCAGATAGACCTTGAGGGGCTCGTAGATCGCCAGCGGGTCGTTGAGGTGCTGGCGCAGATAGACTTCCTGGCGCAGCAGCAGGCGCGGCAGCAGGATGCGCTGCACCGCCTCCAGATAGGCCTCCCGCGCCTTCTGGGCGTGCGCGTCCTGATAGAGGCCCATGCGCATCAGCAGCGGCGGCGCCTTCTTCTGCTCGGCGTAGCCCCGCGGCAGGTCGCGGAGCGCGCGAAGGATCGACAGCGTCTGCTCCAGGCTGGGATCGGTGTCGCGCACCTGGACCAGATCGACGCCGGTCGAACGGATTTCCTGGCTCGCCGCCTGGGCGCCGGCGAGCAGCTGGTTCTGCAGGGTCCGGTTCTTCAGGAAGCTGACCGTCCAGGCCGACAGGGCGAGAAAGGCGATAACGCCCAGCACTGCGAAAGCGGCCGTCAGCATCGCCCGCCGGCGGGCGACAGACTTCGGATCGCCCTGCACAAGCCCCGCTTCCGGGAACACCACGTCTCCCAGCAAGCGGTTGAGGAAGAAGGCGCGGCCTTTGCCCTGCCCCGGCGCCAGGGCGGCGGACGCGGAATAGGCCTGTGCGACGCCGGCCAGGATGCGATCGAGGGGCGCGCCGTCCTGCACCCCGCTGGTGAAATAGAACCCGCGAAGCGGCGAGGCCGCTGCGGCCTCAGGCGGGAAAGCGCCCCCCAGGAACCGGATCACCCGGGCGCGGACGCCGGTGAGCTGCGCGCAGAACCCCAGGATCAGGCTGCGGCGGCGCGGATCGGGCTCCTCCTGCAGGCGCTTGGCCATCCGGTCCTGGACCGCCTGTGCGAGGGCGTCGAACTCGGCCGTGAGGCGCTCGGGCGTCGGGGCTTTCGGCGGCCAGGGCAAGGTGGCGCCCAGCACCGCCCGGCGGCCCTCTACGTCCAGGTCCTCGAAATATTCGGTGAACCCCGCCAGGAGGTCGCTCTTGGTGAATAGCACATAGACCGGGACCGCCACCTCCAGGGTGCGCTGCAACTCGGTCAGTCGCCGTCGCACCGCCGCCGCATGGGCGTCGAGGCCCGCCCGGTCGACCGTCAGCAGTTCATCCAGGCCGATGGCCACGAGGATCCCGTTGATCGGCTGCAATGGCCGGTGCTTGCGCAGCAGCTTGAGGAAGCTCTGCCAGCCGCGGGCGTCCGTCGCTTCTTCCGAATCCTGGGTGGTGTAGCGTCCGGCGGTGTCGACCAGCACGGCCTCGTCGGCGAACCAGAAGTCCAGGTTGCGGGTGCCGCCCACGCCCTTGAGGGCGGTCTCCGAAAACGGGAAACGCACGCCTGAGGACACGAGTGCGGTGGTCTTGCCCGCGCCGGGCGGGCCGATGATCACATACCAGGGCCGGGTGTAGAGGTAGTCGCGCCGGTCGCCGCTGGCGCTCTTCAACCCGGCCAGCGCCTGATGCATCCGCTCCTTCAGCGCCGCGTCCTCGCCGGCCCCGGCGTCCGACATCGCCAGCTCGTCGGCGATCGCCTTGGCCGCCTTGCGGGCCTTCAGAACTCGGATCAGCGCAAACACGCCCCAGACCAGGGCGACCGCCAGCACCATGAGAATGCGGACGCCCAGAGGGCGCAGCGGGGCCAGCACAAGCGGCAGTCCCACGGCCAGCACGAGCGCGACCAGAACGGCCGCCGTCACGGTCAGGAACCACCAGTTTCCGAAGAAGCGCTTCACGCCGGACCTACTCCCTGCGTGGGATGACGATTTCCACCCGACGATTCAGGGCCTTGCCCTCCGCGGTGGCGTTGGATGCGATCGGCTGCGAATCGCCGAAGCCCTGGGCGCTGACGCGGCCGGGGTTCGACAGCCGTTCGCGAATGATCTGCGCCACCGCTTCGGCCCGCGCCTTGGAGAGCGCCAGATTGTCCGGGAAGCTGATGCTGACCGCGCGGTCGGAATCGGCGTGGCCTTCGATGCGTACGTTCCCCGGCTCGGTCTCGATCCCCGCTGCGATCCGCTCAAACAGCTCCCGACGACCGGGCTCCAGCTTGTCGGAGCCGGAGCGGAACAGCTGTCCCACCGTCGTGCGCACCCGCACGCTGGAGGCGTCCTGGTCGACCTTCACCAGCCGCTGCTGGATCTCCGGAGCCAGGAACTGCTGCAGGCGCAGGGTCTGGGAGCCCGCCTCGACCGGCGGCGGGGCGGCGAAACGGGACAGGCTGAGGGGCTGGCCGGGATTGATGTTTCCAAGCGCCTGCAGCGATGGCTGCCCGGTCTGCGCGAGGATCAGCCGAAGGATGATGTAGAGCAGCAGCAGCGCGACGAGGGCGACGCCCGCGGCCAGCGCCAGCGGCGCCCAGAAACCCAGCTTCTGCAACGGCGCGGGCGAACCCTTCCAGTGCGGCGAGATTTCCAGCGGCGAGACGTTGCGGGCGTGTTCGAGCACGGCGTAGGCCCCGGTCATGATCCCGTGCAGCCGGGACTTGCCATCGGGCATGACGCGATAGCGGCCCTCGAACCCGGCGGCCAGGCAGGCGTGGTAGAGTTCTATCAAGTCGGCGTGCTCAGCCGGCCGCGCCAGCATGTCGTCGAGGAGCTGCCAGAAGCGGTCGCCGCCGATATTCTCCTGGAACACCTGCACGACCATGCTTCGGCGCGCCCATTCCGCGCCGTCCAGCTCGTGGCCGGGCAGATTCTGCGCCACGTCGTCGAGCGTGGCGGCCACGGCGTAGCGCGCGCGCTGGCGCTGCTCGTCCGGATAGCCCAGCCCGGCGATCGCCTGGTCGAAGCGGGTCATCGCCGCCGAGGCCTGGCGGTGCAGCTCGGGCAGCGTGACCTGCACGCGCGCCGCACGCACCGAGGCGATCAGGGCCAGCGTCGGCGCGGCGGCGGTGATCAGCGGGTTGCGGGCCCGCGGCGCCGGCGGCGGCTGGGGAATGTCGTCGTCGTTCAGCCGTCGGGCCAGGGCCGGCGCCGGCCCGGGCTCCAGGCTGGTCGGAAACACCTCTCCGGCCGGCGTCGGCGGGATGGCGTCCGGCGCCGGGCGCGGCGGCTGCGCCTGGGCGTCGCGAAGCGCCTGGAGGGGCGACGGCCGGAACACCGTGCGATTGGAGTTGGTGTCCTCGCCGCTCATCCGTTCGACCGCTTCACGCACCAGAGTTCGAGCCGCAGGTCGGGCCACTCGCCGGCCACGTGCAGGCCGAGCGCCGCGGAGGTCGCGAAGTCGCGCCAGCTCGGCGCCGAGCGGTCGAGCTCGAAATAGACATAGCCCGGCAGCACCCGAAGCTGCGGCGGCGGCGTGGGCGCATGCCGCAACGGCACGCCTGGGAGCGCGGCGCTGACGATCTGTTGCATCTTCTCCACTGTGCCGATCTTGGCCACCGAGGGGAACCGGCCGCGGATATCGTCCAGCGAGGCGCGCGCGTTGACCGCAAGGTAGAAATAGCCGGTCTGGTAGAGGGTATGATCGCGGATGGTCGACACATAGGCCCCGGGGCCGGCCAGCTTCAGCTCGAGTTGTTCGGCGGAGCGCACGAACAGCGCCGACAGCATCGACTGCAGCAGGTCGAAGACCGGCTCGAAGGTCGGTTGCAGCCGCTCGTGGTCGTAGATCGGGAACGCCGGCGGCCGCCGTTCGGCGCGCACCAGGGTGGAGAGCTCGCCCGCCATGGCCACGAAGGCCTCGTAGAGCCGCTCCGGATGCACGCGCGGCAAGGATGACAGGTGCGTAAGCTGCGGCGACCACCGGTTCAGGGCCTGGAGCAGCAGGAAGCTGGCGAAGGTCTCCGATCCGCCCTCGGTCGCCTCCGCCGCCCGGACCGAGAGCTCGTCCACCCGCTGCTGCGCGCGGCCGATGATGTCGGACAGGAAGCCGGTCAGCCGCGGGCTCGCGCGGATGTCCAGCGCGGGCGGGATATAGCGGTCGTCGAGGACCAGGGCCCCGTTCTGCACTTCGCGCACGCGCGCCAGGCCCAGGACCACACGGCCGTCGATCTCGTCGTGGGTGATTCCCAGGCGCAGGTTCGGGCGCGCCACCTCCACCGGCTCGCGCGTGCGGTCGCCGGAATAGGCGTCGGGGACGTCCTCTTCGTCGACCAGGTAGCGCACCGCCGCCGCGCCCGCCCCCTCGCGGGCGACGAACTCCACCGCCCCGGGCTGCGACGCCGGCAAGGTGATGTAGATCACGGCGTCGCGCACGCCCGAGCCCACATCGAGCGGCGGCGGCGGCGCGAGGTCCCCGGGGATCGTGAAGGTCGTGCCGTCCGGAAGCACCCCGGTCAGTTGCTCGACACCGAACTTGCCGAGCGCGGCGAGGTCCTGGTTGATCTTCAGGTCCACCACGCCCCAGGGGTAGGGCCTCAAGCTGTCGGCGCGCGCCCGCACCAGGGCGTCGACGAACCGGTCCTGCTGCTGGAAGTGCTGCTGCCGGAGGAACAGCCCTTCGCGCCAAGCAATGCGGCTCTCGCCCTGCATCATGCCCCCAAACGGCTGTGTCGCCGGCACTTAAGCACGGGTTCGCAGATCGCCGGAAGTTCAATTGTCAGTCGCAGCGCTAGCGGCGGCGCCGGCCGGGCCGCTATGCTCCGGGCGAGTCATCGGAGACGTTCGGCATGACGGAGCGCGACCCGCCCGAACCGTCCTTCGACCCGCGCACCTGGGCCCCCACGGCGGCGGCGGCGGCCGCGCCAGTTCCGCCGCGCCGCGCGCGTCGTCCCACGCCATGGATCGCCGCCGCGGCGGCGTTGCTGGTGGCGGCCGGCGGCGGCGCCTTCTGGCTTGCCCGCAAGCCCAAGCCGGTCGCGGCGCCGCCCGCAGCCGTGGCGGCGCCTGGCGCGGTGGCGACGTCCCGGACGCCGGCGGCCCCGCCGCCGTCCCCCGTTCAGGGCCCGGTGCGGCGCAGCCTGGTGATTTCCCGGCCCAGCGGCCTGGCGCGCGCGCTCACCGGCGCCGGAGCCGACGCTGCGACTGCGGACGCCGCCGCGCGCACCGCCCTCGCCGCCCTGGGCGCGTCCGCCGGCGAGCTTCGTGTGGCGGCGGTCTTCGACCCGGTGAGCGGGCTGCGGCAGGTGGAGGTTCGACGCGCCGACGGCTCCGGCACGCTGGTGGAACATGCCGCCGGCGCCTGGCGCGCCCAGCCGCTCACCGCCGACGTCTCGACCCGCATCCGCGTGGTTCGGGGCGAGATCGACGCCCAGAGCTTCTATTCCTCGGCGGTGGCCGCAGGGGTCACCGACGTCCTGATCCCCGACTTCGCCGCGGCCTTCGCCTTCGATTTCGACTTCCAGCGCGAGATCCGCCCCGGCGACATCTTTGAGGCCGCGATCGAGGAGAAGACCGACGGCTCAGGCCAGACGGTCGGCGCGGCGCGGCTGGTCTACGCCTCGCTCCAGACCGCCCAGAAGTCGCGCGCCCTTTATCGCTTCCAGCCGCCGGGCGAGAGCCAGCTCGCCTGGTTCGACGGCGACGGAAAGAGCATCGTCCGCTCGCTGATGCGCACGCCGGTGGAAGGTGCTCGCATCTCCTCCAGCTTCGGGCCCCGCATGCACCCGGTCCTGGGCTACACCCGCATCCACAAGGGCACCGACTTCGCCACGCCGATCGGCACGCCGGTCTACGCCTCGGGCGACGGCGTGGTGGACTTCGTCGGCGTGCACGGCGGGCACGGCAACTACATGCGCGTGCGTCACACCAAGACGCTGGAGACGGCCTATGCGCACCTGTCCGCCTACGGCGAAGGCCTGCACGTCGGCTCCGCCGTCGCCCAGGGCCAGATCATCGCCCGGTCGGGAAACACCGGCCTGTCGTCCGGGCCCCACCTGCACTACGAGGTGATCGTGAACGGCGAGCAGGTGGACCCGATGACCTTCCAGACCACCAGCGGACGCAATCTGTCCGGGCCGGCGCTGAAGGCGTTCGTCAAAGAGCGGGATCGGATCGACGCTCTGCGGGCCGAACAGAATCGCTGAGCGACGCTGATGTCATGCGCCGCACAGGCCAGGCCGCGAGCGCGGCCGTCATCACCAGCAGCACTCCGGTCGTGGTGAGCGCCCCGTTCATCGCATCCGCGCCGCCGCTCCAGATTCCTCGGCCGACGCAGTCGAAGTCGAAGAACGAACCGGTCGGTCCGACGCCGGGATTTGGGACCAGGCCCAGCACCGAGGCCTCCGTCCAGTTCCACCCCAGATGCGCCGCCGCCGGCGCCCACAGCCCTCCGGTGCGCAGGGCCATCAGGCCGAAGACCGCGCCGGCGAGCAGCAGATTGACCAGGGTGAGCAGGCTCCGCCCCGACCCGACCAGATGGAGCGCCGCGAACAGCAGCGACGTCGCCGCCAACCCCAGCCACGGCCCCCAGCGCGCGCCGAGCAGAGGCTGCAGCCAGCCGCGAAACAGCGCCTCTTCGCCACCCGCCTGGAACGCGATGACCAGGAAGCCCGCCAGAATGCCGCCGGCGGCCGCCCCGTCGGCCCGCGCGGCGAGCACGACGCCGCCGGCGGCTGCGCTGCCGGCCACCGCGACGCCGATGCCGACGGCGCCCACAGCCAGCCCCGCCGCCACGGCCAGCGGCGCCTTGTCGCCCGCCCGCCACACCTGCCGGCCCTCGACGGCGCCGGCCGCCCAGGCGGCCCCCCACATGACGCCGAAGACCACCAGGTTGAGGATGGTGAAGACCGCCAGCCCGTTCCGCGTCAGCGGGCCGAGCAGCGGGGTCAGCGTGGCGCCCGCCACGATCGCGGCGGCCGGGATCACCGTGGCGATGACGAGCGCCGCCCAGGCCGGAATCCGGCGCCGCGATCCGTCCACCCCGGCGATCCACGGATTCTGGAAGTTCAGCGCGTACACCGGCCGCCCCCTGCGTCGACCAGCCGACGCAACCTGCGCCGAGATTTCTCGCCCGCCGCCCAGACGGCAACATTCTATTGCGTCCGCCCCCTCCGCTAGCGCAAAAATCACCGTTCCGGGTTCGTGGTCCGTGGGAGTGACTTGAGAAGTCTCGAAAGCCTCTTGCGTCCTGCGCGCCACGCAGCGGCCGCGCTTGCGGTCGCGGTGATCTTCACCGCCGCCCCCGCCTGGGCGGTGTCCAAGGTCGCCTTGGTGGTCGGTGTCGGCGCCTATGACTCCGGTGCTGGCCTGCCCAACACCATCGGCGACGCGCGGCTGATCGCCGGCGCGCTCCAGAAGCTCGGCTTCACGGTGACCACCCTCACCGACCCGCGCCGCCAGGACCTGCTCGCCGCCATGGAGGCCTTCCAGCGCCAGACCGAGGGCTCCGAGGCGGCCGTGATCTACTTCGCCGGGCACGGCGTCGACATCGCGGGCGTCAACTACCTGCTGCCGAAGGACGCCAGCAACAAGTCCGCGGCCTCGCTGGTGGGCACCGGACTGGAGGCCGACCGGGCGCGCATCGCGGTGGCGCACGCCGCCAAGGTGCGGCTGGTCATCCTCGACGCCTGTCGCAACACCCCGCCCGGCCTGCGGCTCGCCGACGTGCCCAACGGCCTCGGGCGCGAGACCGGCGGCTCGACGTCCCAGGTGGTCACGCTGATGGCCGCCCAGCCGAAGCAGGCGGCGCTGGACGGACAAGGCGATCACAGCCCCTTCGCCCTGGCCCTCGCCAACGCCCTGCAGCGCCCGCGACTGACCATCGGCGAACTGCCGCGGCTGGTGAAGACCGACGTGGAGCGCACCACCGGCAATCGCCAGTCCCCGGACCTGCAGGGGATCTGGGACGACCTGTACTGGAGCTTCGACGGCAAGGGTGGGCCCGCATCCGAAGCCGACCTCATCGCGCGCACCCAGCGCGAGCGGACCTTCTGGCAGTCGATCCGCAACTCGGATGATCCGGCCGACTTCCAGGCCTATCTCGAGGCCAGCGACCGCGGCGAGTTCACCGGGCTCTACCGGTCCATCGCCCTGAACCGGGCGCAGACGGTCCAGGCCCGCGCGCCGTCCCGGGCGACCCCGGCCGCCAACGCCGGCGCCGCGCGAACCGCCTTCGGCCGCGGGGACTACGCCCGCGCCATCCGGGAATGGACCGCCGCCGCGGAGAACGGCGACGGCCGGGCCATGTACAACCTCGGCGTCATGTACTTCACCGGCAAGGGCACGCAGATCGACCAGTCGACCGCCGCCAAGTGGTTCGGACAGGCGGCCAACGCCGGGCACACCGGGGGAATGGTCAACTACGGTCTGATGCTGTTGAACGGCTTCGGCGTGACGCAGGATCAGGCCGGCGGCGTGCGCTGGCTGCGGCAGGCCGCCGACGCCGGCCTGCCCTCGGCGATGGGGCTGGTGGGCCAGCTCTACCTGCAAGGGGAAGGCCTCCCGAGGAATCCCGCTCAAGGCGCCGCCTGGCTGCAGAAGGCCGCTCAGGCCGGCGACGGGCTCTCGATGGTGGAGTTGGGCGAGCTCTACGAGGACGGCCAGGGCGTCGCCCGGGACCCGCGCCGCGCCCTCGGCTTCTACCAGAAGGCCGCCGAAGCGGGCGAAGGCTCGGGGATGGTCCACGTCGGCTACTTCTACGAGGACGGCGGCGTCGTTCCGCAGGACCTCGTCCAGGCCGCCACCTGGTACCAGCGCGCCGCCGAGGCGGGCGACGGCGCCGGGATGTCGGCCCTTGCGGTGATGTTCGAGACCGGCCGCGGCCTGTCCCAGAACTATGGGCGTGCGGCGCAGTACTACCGGATGTCCGCGAACCTGAACGATCCGCGCGGGCTGCTGGGCCTGGGAAAGCTGACCGCGACGGGAACGGGCGTGCGGCGGGACGACAAGGAGGCGGTCAACCTGTTCCAAAGGGCGGCCGACGCCGGGAGCGCGCAGGCCTGGCGCAACCTCGCGGTGATGTATGAGACGGGCCGCGGCGTGCCGCGTGATCCCGCCAAGGCGGCCGAGTTCTATGGCAAGGCCCTGGCCAACGGAGACGAAGGCGCCGCGCAGGAACTGCAGCGCCTGCAACGACGATAACGGGACCCGGCGATCAAGCCGGGTCGGCGAGGTGGGACGATGTTCGGGAAGCTGATGCGCCAGGCGGCTGTGCTTCTGGCGCTGGGGGCGATGGTCGCCGGCGACCTTCGGGCCGAGCCGTTTCGCGCCGCGGGCGGCGGGCGCGGCGGCGACTCGGACGTCTGCGCCGCCGAGCGGGCCCCGATCCTGGAACGGCAACGGCAGTATCAGGCGCTGAAGCGCTCCCGCGTCGCCAAGGCGGCGGGCGAAGGCCTGAAGAAGGGCGCGGGCTTCTTCGCCGGGGCCATGCTCAGCCGCTACGCGGGCGGCGGCGGCGGAAGCAGCGGCGGCGGCGGCGGACTTGGGGCGCTCGCCAGTGGTCTGCCGTTCGGGGGCCTCCCGTTCGGCGGCGGCAAGTCGAAGGCCGCGCCAAGCCCCGCGCCCGGCGGGATGGCGGGCGGGTTCCTGAACGCCGGCGTGCTCAGCGAGGCTTCGGGCTTCTCGATCCCCGGCGTCACGGTCGGGGCCGGCGGCTCGCGCATGGCCAGCGGCCTCGGCGGCGACACCAAGGCGATCGCGGCGGTGGCGGTGATCGTCGCCATCGCCGGCACGGTCGAGGCCTATGTGCGGCTGAAGGAGGCTGAGGCGAACGGCGACCGGGCGCGCATGGTGCGCTCGATCGAGGACGACGCCGGCCGCCAGATCCCGGTCAGCCGCGCCATCGCCCAGGAGGAGGCCGCCCTCGCCGCCTGCCTGCAGGCCCAGGTCATCGACGTGGACCAGCACCTGGCCAGCGCCTCGAACACCAGCGATCGCCGCCAACGCGCCTCGCTGATCAAGGCGATCCACCGCGACGTCGACCTGACCGAGGACGTCTGCGACCAGCAGGCGACGCTGGCCAAGACCTACACCCAGGGGCGGGCCATGACCGAGGGCCGTTCCGAATCCGACGTGCTGGGCGGCCAGGCTCCGGCCTATGCCGACAAGGCCTCCACGGACCGCTTGCGCATGCCGGATGCACCGGACGCCAAGGTGCAGAAGGTTTCCACCAAGGCGGCCCCGGCCCCGCCGCCTCCCCCGACCTATTCGGCCAGCCGCGCCACGGTCATTCGCGCCGCGCCGAACGCCAAGGCCCGGGCGCTCTCCAGCGTGGCCGCAGGGACGGTCGTGCCGGTCAGGGACTTCACCGGCGACACCTGGGTGACTGTCGAGACGTCCACGGGTGGCGTGGGCTATGTGCTGGCGGATCACCTGGCGGTCTCCGACGGCGCAACCGCGACCGCGACGCCAAGGGGCGGCGGGGGCGGCGGGGGCCGCTTCGCCGCCCCGAGTAATGTGCGCGAGCACAACAAGGCCGTGATCCAGGCCAGGGACCAGGGCCCCAACCGCCTGAAGTCGCTGCTCACCAATATCGAAGCGGCCTGAGCACCGGCAGGACGTCGGCGCGGCGACTGTTGCGCCCGTCGACAAGTCGACAGTGAAGGCGCATCGTTAAGCTTCTGCGGCGCGGGGAAGCGGGGCCTCCATGACCTTAAATATGAGCGGCCAGATCGCCGCCGACGACATCACGGGGATCAAGAAGCTCGATCCCGCCCGGCCGGTGTACCTTCTCGTCGGTGACTCCGGAAAGGTGGTCGTCAAGAACGAGATCACCAACCTGGCGCACGACCCAAGGAACATGCGCTACGCTATGCGCAACATGAAAGCCGTCGATCCCACGATGGCCACCAAGCAACTGACGTCTTCCGAATTGGACGCGATTGCTCAGTGGGCCGAATTGAAGCGTGTAGAGGCCGAACTTTTCCAGAAACCTCTGGATGGTGACATCAATACGCTCTCTCAATCGCTCGTGATACCGAACACCGCCTGGGTGAAGACCAACTTCTTCGAAGGCTTGATCAATCTCGAAAGTGCGGCTGCTCAGCTGAAGGCCACCGGCGACAAGAGCGGGGTCAGGGCGATCGCCGCCGCCCTGACGGCGCCGGGCGGTCTCGAGAAGCTGGGACAGATCATGGCCGTCGATTGCTTCAACGGCAACGACGACCGGTTCGACTTCAGCCAGATGCCGAACTGCGCGCCCTACAACCGCCTGACCAACACCGGCAACGTCGCCGTCTGCCTCCAGGACAACATCCTCAGGCCCGTCGGCATGGACGCCTGGTCCGGTTCTTCCGCGTCTCGCTACCTCGATCAGCCGCCGTCCCGGGAATGGACCGGCGTCAGGCTGAAGGATGACCAGCGGGCCTGGCGGGCGCAGGTTGCGGCGGAGGCCGCGGCGGACATCGAGGCGGTGCTGGGCCCGAGGAACCGCAGGAACCCGTTCGGCTCGCCCGATCGGTTGCCCAAGAACGCCGGGCAGCGCATCGCGGCCGGCATGGACCAGGGCATCGCGACGCTGAAGACCAAACTGCTGAACATGTACGCGCCCAATCAGCGTCCGCCCGGCCTGCAAGCCCGGATAATCGCCCTGGGCTGGGCGATCCAGACCCGCGCCGGCGTCCAGCCGGCGCCGCCGATGGGCTTGCCGCCGCGGCGCTGACTCATGTCCGCAGCGCAGCGAGCGACGAACCCGGTCTCAACAGAATTTCTCAGCGTGTCCGCCGTTTTGCGCGGCCAATCCGCCGTCGTGCTGGTCGGGGTGATTCTGTCCCGCCTTCGAGCGCGCGCTTCCTGGAGAAGGGGCCCATGAAGATCTCCAAGCCAACCAACGTCACCAGGACCGGCTACGCGGCGGTTCCCGGCGCCCAATCCGAATTGCCCACCGAAGTCGAGTGGAAGCGGACGACCAACGGCGGCAATTCCTCGGATTCGATCCTGAACGGAATCTACCGCTACCTCTTCAGATATCACAGCCGGACAGGCATCGACCTGACCAGCGGCTGGGACCGCCTGGCCATCCTGGGCGAGCTCTTCTTCATGTCCGACCACTGGCTGAAGCGCGCGCAGCAGGCGCAGAAGCGCGACGACTACCTGTGGAAGAAGACCGGGGCGGTAGGAGGGGCCGTGGAGCCGTTCGTCCACCGCAAGGCGACCATGGAGCAGCTCTACGTCACGGTGGTCGACAAGCTCTGCCGCGCCTTCGACGTCACGCCCAACGTGCTGCCGACCGCGATCGAGGAATGCTGGGGCCGGGCGCTGACGAAGCATGGGGCGGCCGTCGACGCCCAGCCGGACGTGGCCCGTTATCTCTCGCGGGCGGAAGCGGAGAACTATCGCCTGCGCTTCGACAACGGCAAGGTGCTCATGCGCAGTCGGACCAAATTGAACAAGGTTGAACCGGCGAACTCGGGGGTCATTGGCTGGAAGTACGCACCACAGATCAAAGAACAGATGATGGATGCCGGTTACGCGGGCTTCGCCTTGAGCATCGGCCGCGACCTCTACATGGCCCATCACCGCGGGGGTTTCGATAAAGATAACTTTTTCCACTCATCTTACATGGCCGGTGACGCCGTGCTCTGCACCGGCACGATCCTGATCATTCAGGGTGAGATCAAGGCGATCCGCAACGACAGCGGCCACTACCAGCCTTCGCTGGAGCACCTGATGAACGTCCTGCACACCCTGGTGATGCGCGGGGTCGACGTGAAGACGGTGCTGGTGCGGGCGGTGCCCCATTCCTGGCGATGGAACGGGGTCGTGCAGACCACCGAACTCAAGATGTGGGGCGCGGACCTCTTGCAACAGATGCCCGCAGGCGGGGCCGTACATCAGCGGATGGAGGCCAATAAGCGCAATCTCGCCAATCGCGGCGGCGCGCCAGGCTCCCAACTTCGCCGTTTGCCGACGCCCCCGCTCAAAGTCTGACGCGCGGCCTCGGTCGCCCCAGCCTCTATGGCAGCATGTTCGCGATCTTCGAGCCGTCGCCGTCGACGAGATCCCCCGGCGCGAACGGGGCCGGGCAGTCGCCGACCCGGCGGCCGAGAATGTAGCCTTTGATTTCGGTATCCGGCGTTTGGGTCACGGTCTGGTCGACCCGGAAGTTGTCCTGGAAGTTTCCGCTGATCACGCCCTTCTGCACGGTGACAAACTTCATCATTTCGCAGCGGGTTTCGAAGGCCCAGCCGGTCGGGGTGCGGGTGAAGTCCTTCTTGCTGCAGTCGCCGGCCGACGCGAGCTGGTCGTAGATCGAGAACTTGTCCTCCGAGCCGGCGCCGACACACAGGAACTGCTTGCCCATCTGCGTCCCCGAAGCGCCGTACGAGGCCATCTCCCAATAGCCGTCGCGGCGGCGCGGAGCGCCCGCGGGCGTGGTGGCGACCGTCACGGGCGTGGCCGCGGCCGGCGCCGCGGCGCCCGCCGCCTTGGTCGCGGTCTTGTCGGACGTGGACGGCGCGCCGCATGCGGCGAGAACGCTCGCGGCGGCGGCGATCGAAAAGGCGGTACACGGACGGAACACGGCGCTCTCCCACAGCCAGAAAATGACCTCGGGCGACTTAACCATTATAGTTGCGCCGCCACGAAGAACTTCGTCGGATGGAATGGCGAGCCTCACTGCGTCCGCGCCGGATGACGCGGCCGGCCGGCGTCGCCAGTCGGCCTGCGGAGTGGCGTTGTGGACGGAACAGACGCGCCCCGGGCGGCGAAAGGAGGCTTGCGTGCGGCGAAGTCTTTGGACCATGGCGGTGGCGTTGTTGATTTCGGCCGTCCATGTGACCGCCGCGCGCGCGGAGACGGTGGCTTGCACCCAAGCCTACGACCTCACGGTCATGGGTTTGAAGGACTACCAGGACCCGATGCTGTCCGCCGCCGTCCAGGCCGTCCGGAGCCACGACATGGCCCGCGACATTGCAGCGGCGATGGACAAGGCCGACTCGGCGGATGACGCCGTCCGTCTGGCGCTCGCGCAGGCCGAGGACCAGGACGCCGTCGCCGAAGCGTCGCTGAAGACTGCGAACGAACTCTACAGCGGCGTGCGCCTGAAGATGACCGACCTCGCCGCGCAACCCCTCGGCGCGAAATGCGCGAGCGCCTATGCGAAGGCGGTCTGCAGCGCCATGATCGCGCGCTGGGAGGCCCAGCGGATGCGGCAGCAGGCGACCGCCACGCCCTGCTACTGGGATCCCAGCCTTCCGGTCGCCGCTCCGAAGCCGGCCGCCGATCCGCCGACCGCCCCCGCGTCCGTAGCATCGGTCGCGGCGCCGGTTTCGTCCCCGCGCCCCGCGCCCCCGGTCGCGCCGACGGCGTCCGGACCGGCGGACGACGCCGCCCGGCTGAACAGCTCCATCGTCCAGACCAGTCAAGCCATCGACGCCCGGAACGACGCCCAGACCGCCGCCTACAAGGCCGCGAGGGCGGAATACGAGGCCGAGCTCGCGAAACAGAAGGCGGAGGCCGCGGAAGCGCAGCGCAAACACGCCGAGGAGATGGACGCCTGGAAGGCGCAGGTCAAAGCCTGCAGCGCAGGCGACTACCAACGATGTACGAAGTAGACGTCACCAAACGAGCTGCCCTGGCGGCCGAGCACGTCAGACAACAGGACATCGTCATCACCACCGCCTTGACCCTCGGCCGGCCGGCCGGCCGGCCCTGCGCCTGCTCTCGACCGAGTGGCCGCCGTCAGGGTAGCTGGCCTCCAAGCTTGACGATGAGATCCTCAAGGCGGCCTTAGTCACCCATGGCGGCGCGGTTGCGCCGCCGGCCGCAGCAGTCAGGAGCCCACATGACTTCGACCACCTTCGACAGCGACCTGCTGCTGATCTTCATGCTGGCCGCCTTCCTCGGCTACCAGCTTATCAAGCGGGTCTCATCCCTGCTCCACTCGCCGCTGATGTCGCTGACCAACGCCATCGCCGCCGTGGCGGTGGTCGGCGCGATCACCATCCTGGGCGAGGCGAACGCCACCCCGCTGGCCAAGGTTCTGGGCTTCATCGCCGTCACCGCCGCCACCGTGAACCTGGTCTCCGGCTTCTTGATCACCGACCGGATGCTGAAGATGTTCAAGAAGGGGCCCCGCTCGTGAACCATCTTCACGTCCAGGCCGCCTACATCATCTCGGCCGCTTGCTTCATCCTCTCGCTCATGTGGATGAGCCATCCCTCCACCGCCCGCCGCGGGGTGCTGGTGGGCGAGCTCGGCATGCTGCTGGCCATCGTCGGCACCCTGATGCTGAAGGAAGTGGTCAGTTACGAGCTGATCGCGGCGGCCCTGCTGCTGGGCTCCGCCATCGGCGTGCCCATGGCCTATCTGATGCCCATGACCGCGATCCCGCAACGGACCGCGCTAAGCCACGCCTTCGGGGCCCTGGCGGTGGCGCTGATCGGGGTGGTGGAGTTCGGTAAGCTCGCCCACGCGGGCGCCGGCTTCAGCTTCGTCTCGGGCGCGTTGGTGTTCGAGATGCTGCTTGGTCTGCTCACCTGCACCGCCAGCCTGGTGGCCTTCGCCAAGCTGCAGGAGCTGATGCCCACCCGGCCGATCCTGTTCAAGGGCCAGACCCTCCTCAACCTGGCGGTCTTCCTGGCGGCCGTGGGGCTGGCGGCGACCCTGGCCATGCACCCCCAGGGCGGGCTGTGGCTGGCGGCCTTCATCGTGCTGGCGGCTCTGTTCGGGATCCTGCTGGTGACCCCCATCGGCGGCGCCGACATGCCCACCGTCATCGCGCTGCTCAACGCCTACGCGGGGCTGGCGGCCAGCGCCATGGGCTTCGCCCTGGGCAACCAGCTGTTGATCATCACCGGCGCCCTGGACGGCGCCTCCGGCTTCATCCTGGCGCTGATCATGTGCAAGGCCATGAACCGCTCCTTCGCCAATGTGATGTTCGGCGGCTTCGGCCAGGTCGCCGCCATAGGCGCCCAGGGCGGCGAAGCCCGGCATGTGCGGGCGTTCTCCGTGGAGGAGGCCGCCATGCACCTGGAGCACGCCAATTCGGTGGTGATCGTGCCCGGCTACGGCATGGCGGTCGCCCAGGCCCAGCACAAGGTCTCCGAGCTCTACCAGGCCCTGTTGACCAAAAGCGTCGACGTCCGCTTCGCCATCCATCCGGTGGCGGGCCGCATGCCCGGCCACATGAACGTCCTGCTGGCCGAGGCCAATGTCCCCTATGAACTGCTGGTGGAGATGGACGAGATCAACGGCGACCTGCCCAACACCGACGTGGCCCTGGTGATCGGCGCCAACGACGTGGTCAATCCCGCCGCCCGGGACGATCCCGCCAGCGCCATCGCCGGCATGCCAATCATCGAGGTCGACCGCGCCAGGTCGGTGATGGTCATCAAGCGCAGCATGAACCCCGGCTTCGCGGGGATCGAGAACGAGCTCTACCACCTCGACAAGACGCACATGCTGTTCGGCGACGCCAAGGCCTTCGTGGCCGGCATGGTCAAGGAAATCACCGGGGGCTCGCCGGGGTAGCGCGATCTCCGGCCCTACCGGCGGATCCGTTCGAACGCCGTGGATCGCTCGATGTGGCCGTAGGCGCTCTCACCGTCCCAGGTGTAACGGGCCGCGCCCTGGTTCATCGGATAGCTGTCGGGCTCGCCCCAGACGCCGAAGGCGCGCAGGTAGCGCCCCTGGCTGGCGTCGGTGTGGATGGTGCGCCAGACGCTCGCGGCGATCTCGCACTGGATCACCGCCTCGCCCAGCGCCGAGCGCAGCCGGACCTGCGAGCGCTCGCCGGTCGGCGTGTAGGTGTCCAGCCACGTGGAATCCAGCACCTCGGCCGGATACATCCGGCCGTCCTGGATCACGAACCCTTCGCTGAAGCGCGGCGCGGAACGCCCGGCCTCGCCCTCCTCCCCCGGAAACCTCATCAGCCCGAAGGCCCGCCCGCTGGGGAACAGGGCGGTCTGCCAGCTATGGCCATGCCAGCGCTCCATCTCCCGGGTTCCGCGGCGGTGGGTGCGCATGCCCGTTCCGGCGATCTCGAATTCCTCCTTGTCGATCCGCACATGGCCCTTCATCCGATAGAGCTGCTCGTAGCGCTCGCCGCCGACGAACCGGCCGGAGTCGCTGGCCATCTCAGCGCCCGCGTCCGGGTCCAGGCGGCCGATCGGCCAGGGCGGCGCGGCCATTTCGGCGTCGATGTGGAACTGGACGACGGCCCGCGGACCTTCCACCGGCCGGCCCCGCGACAGTTCCTCCGCGCTGGAGATGCGCATGGTTCCGAGGAAGTCGATGGTCCAGGTCCTGAACGGCTCGACGCACTCGAAGACCATGTTCGCGCCGGACGGCCTGGTCGGCGTCGAGCGCCAGCCGTCGGCGTAGTTGTAGAGCACGCGGCCATCGCCGAGCGCCAGCCAGTGGCGTTCCGTCCGCAACGGGAAGGCGTCCTGGATGATGTCCAGGTGATTGTAGCTGTGCGCCTTGTTGGTCTCGTCGAAGAACCAGAAGGCCTGGTTCTCGCCGAAGCCGGGCGACGGCTGCGTCGCCAGCGCATGGTCGTCCTCGGGACCCATGCCGCCATCGAGGGAGATGAAGTCCGGTTTCGCGGCCAGCATGACGCTCTCCTAGCCTCTATTGAATGGGTTGCGACCAGCTCAGCGTGGCACAGGGGCCGGCGTCGCCCAATCGCCGCGTTCCGTCGCCCAAGACCGGGCGCGGTCCGGGCGTCCGGCTAGTCCCGTTTCGCCAGCATGGCGCGCAACTCCGCCCGCTTCGGCTTGCCGGCCGCATCGGTCCGCGGGACCTCGTCGAAAGCCATGGGCACGATGATCTGCGGCGCCTTGTAGGATGACAGTTCGGCGCGAACCTTCTCGCGCAGGGCGTCCGGATCGATGGTGAAGCCGTCCTCGGGAACGACCACCGCCGCCACCGCCTCGCCCCGGGCCTTGTCGGGAACGCCCAGGACGATCGCCTCGCGCACCTCCGGAAAGCTGACCAGCACGGCTTCGACCTCCGCCGGCGCGACGTTGGCGCCGGAGGTTTTGATCATGTCGTTGGCCCGGCCGTAGAAGAACAGGAAGTCATCCTCGTCGATCATGCAGCGGTCGCCGGTGCGGAACCACCCGTCCGCGGTATAGGCCTCATGGCGTTCGCGCTTGTGATAGCCGCGCATCATGTTCGCGCCGCGCAGCTGCAGCTCGCCGGTTTGCCCGGGCCCCAGCACCTCGCCGGTCTCCAGGCTGACGATCCGCCGCTCCACGTCCGGCAGCGGGCGGCCCCAGTTCCCGGCCTTGCCCTCGGGTGCGGGCAGGTCGATCGCGTCGGAACTGTGGGTGCCGAAGGTCTCGGTCATGCCCAGCGAGCCGCCGACGCGCCGCGCCGGCGGAATTTCGCCGCCGGTGCGGCGGTCACGCGTGGGCTCGATCCCATGGCGCACGAAGGACAGGTCCACGCCGCGCCGGGCCGCGGCGGCGAGCAGGCCGTGCCGTTGGGCGCCGCCGAAATACATGTTGGTCACCCGGTGCTTGACGACCGCGTCCAGCAGGTCGTCGCCGCCGAGCGACCTTGGATGGACGAGACAGGCGCCCCTGAACAGCCCCGGGAAAACGCCGCGCAGGAAACCGCCGACCCAGAAGTAGGCCAGACCGTTGTAGAGCCGCTCGCCGGGCTCGAGGAAGGTCCAGGGGCTGTAGTTCCAGACGTTGCGCAGGCCCGCGCCGTGGGTGTGCGTCGCGGCCTTGGGCTCGGCCGTGGTGCCGGAGGTGCAGATGGTCACCATCTCGCAGGCCGGCGTGACCGTGTCTTCCATGGCGCGCAGCACGGCGTCCGTGACCTGCGGGGCCGCGTCGGCCGTCGCCAGCAGATGGTCGGGGCCCTGCAGCGCCCAGGGGCGAAGCTTGTCGCCCCAGACCAGGACGCGGCGCAGGTAGGGGGCGCTCTCCAGGTAGAAGGGCTCGCTTGCCCTGAGGTCGGCGAGTCCGGGGACCGCGTCCTCGAGGCGCGCCTGGTAGTCGGCGTTCCCGTAGGTCGCGCTCACCAGCAGGGTGTCGATGTCGTTGTGTTTCAGCGCCCAGGCGATCTCCCGGCGCTGGAAGAGAGAGGAAAAGCCCACGGCCAGCCCGCCCATCCGGGCCACGGCCAGAAACGCCAGCACCCAGTCGATGCAGTTGGGCATCATGATCGCGATGCGCGCGCCCTTGCCGGCGCCCATGGCGATCAATCCGCGCGCCATATGGGCTGTGATGCGGTCGGCCTCGGCGAAGGTGATGCTGCGCTCGTCGTCGAGCAGGAAGGTCAGGTCGCCGTATCTGTCGGTCGCCCGCCGGACGGCGTTGGGAATCGTGGGCGTGAAGTCGATCGGCCCCAGCTCCTCATGCGGCAGGGGCAGGTCGATAATCGGATCGCGCGTCATGGGGCCTCTTCGGACTGCGGCGCGATTTGCGCATGCAAGCCCTGTCAGGGCAATTTTGGACGACGCCGACCCTGGCCGTGTGGTGCTGCGGCGGACGCGCCGTCACGGTCGGCTACCCGGCGGTCGCCGTGCGCCGGGAAGGCCGCTCAATCGCGCCCACCCGTCGCCGCTTCGCCGGAGAGCCGAGGATCGCACGAAGCTTGGCCGCCAGCGTCTGGAGGTCATAGGGCTTGTCGAGCACAGGGTAGATCACGTCGTGCCCGCCCTTGCGGTCGCCGAAATAGCCCGAGGTCAGAAGCACCTTCAGGTCAGGGCGCATGTGCTTCGCCGTTCCGGCGAGCATGGCGCCGCTCACCCCCCCGGGCATCACCACGTCGGTGAACAGCAGATCCACTGGCTCGCCTCTCTGGAGGATCTCGAGCGCCGCTGCGGCGTTGGCGGCGGTCAAGACCCGGTAGCCCAACCCGGACAGGAGTTCGACCGCAAGCGCCAGGACCGTAGGATCGTCTTCGACCACCAACAGGTTCTCCACGCCGCCTGGCGCCTCTTCCATCGCCTCGGGCTCCATCGCCGGCTGCGTGGGCCGGTCGGACATCGGCAGGAAGAGGTGGAACCTGGTCCCGCGTCCCGGCTCGCTCTCAAGGCGGACATGTCCGTCCGATTGCTTGACGAAGCCGTAGACCTGCGAAAGTCCCAGGCCCGACCCCTTGCCGACTTCCTTGGTGGTGAAGAACGGCTCGAAGACCCGTTCGCGCACCTCGGCTGGCATGCCATGGCCGCTGTCCGCGAGCTCGATGTGAATGAAGTCACCGGGGCTGTGGGGGTCCGGGCTCGACGACTGGCGCATCCGCACCATGAGCTCGCCGCCCTCCGGCATGGCGTCCCGGGCGTTCACGGCCAGGTTCAGGAGCGCCGTCTCCAGTTGGGTGGCGTCCACATGGGCGCAGAGCGGCTGTTCGCTCAGGTCCATGCTCAAGGTGACCGCTTCGCCGATCGCCTGGTGAACAAGCGGCGCGAAGCGGGTGACCAGGGCGCGCAGGTCCAGGGTGACAGGCTGCAGGTGCTGGCGCCGCGAGAACGCGAGCAGCTGCAAGGTCAGGTCCCGCCCGCGCTCGGCCGCCTGCCGGATGGCGTCCACGCGCTTGAGACGCTTGGCCTCTTCCTCGACCTTGCGCGCCAGCATGTCGACGTTGCCCAGCACCACGGTCAGCAGGTTGTTGAAGTCGTGCGCCACCCCGCCGGTCAGTTGGCCCACCGCCTCCATCTTGCGGGCCTGGGCGAGCTGCTCCTCCAGCGAGCGCCGCTCGGTCACGTCCAGGATCACGCCGAACAGCTCCTGGCGCCCGCCCTCGTCGGAGGGCGCCAGCACGCCCTGGTCCATCAGCACGCGGTAGCCGCCTCCGGCGCACAGCCAGCGGTATTCACAGGCGTAGGCGCCGGTCCGCACCGCCTGGGCGTGGGCTTCGGTCACCCGCGGGGCGTCTTCCGGATGGATCCGGCTCGCCCCGAAGGCTGGATCGCCCAGGAAGTCGTCGGGGGTGAAGCCGGTGATCTCGGCGATCGCGTCGCTGACGAAGGACGGCGCGTAGGGCGGCTCGGTCGCCCGCGAGTGGAACACCACCGGCAACGACCGCAGGATCGCCTCCTGCCGGGCCTCGGTGCGCTGGAGCGCCTGCTCGGCGCGCGCCCGCTCGGTGCGCACCCGCGCGTTCTCGTCCAGCAGCCACTGGCGCAACGCCGACTGGCGCTTCACTTCCTCGGTCTTCAGGTAGAGGTCGCGCAGGACGCGGACCTTGGATTTCAGGATGAAGGGGTCCACGGGCTTGAACACCACATCCACCGCGCCCGCCGAATAGGCCTGGAACACGTGCGCCTCGTCCCGGAAGATCGCCGTCAGGAAAACGATCGGCGTGCCGGCCGTGCGCTTGCGCGAACGAATCAGTTTTGCCGTCTCGTAGCCGTCCATCTCCGGCATGTGCAGGTCGAGGAGGATCGCCGCGAACTCGTCCTCGAGCACGTGACGCAAGGCCTCGGCCCCCGATCGGGCGACCACGAGTTCGCAGTCGAGCTCCTCCAGCGCCTGCACCGCGGCGAAGGCGTTCCGCTCGTCGTCGTCGACGATGAGGATCTTCGCCCTGAGCGGCGCCTCCATGTCCGGCGGGCCCTCGGGGCGCCGCCACGGCGACCGCATCGGCGTAGTCGGCGGACCCGTCACGTCAGCTGGCCTGCGGCAGGAGGGTGATCACCGTGTCGCCGGCCAGGCGGACGGCGTCGGCGCGTTGCACGCAGACCCTAAGCACCGAGACCAGGTGATCGATGTCGACCGGCTTGGAGACATAGTCGGAGGCTCCCGCCTGGATGCACTTCTGCCGGTCGCCCTTCATGGCCTTGGCCGTCACCGCTACGATCGGCAGGTCCGCCGTGGTCGGCCGGGACCGGATCTCGCGGATGGTCTCATAGCCGTCCATGTCCGGCATCATGATATCCACCAGCACCACGTCGACGTTGGCGCTGGCGTCCAGCAGCTCCAGTCCCGCGCGGCCGCTCTCGGCGTAGCTCAGCTCGACCCCGTAATCCTCCAGCGCGCTGGCGAGCGAGAAGATGTTGCGGATGTCGTCGTCGATCACGACCATTCGCCGGCCCTGCAGGAGGGCGTCGTCATGCCGGCTGCGCGCCACCTTGGCCCGCGCGGGGTCCGGCAGTTGCTCCAGCGGCTCGTGCAGCAGCAGGCTGGCCTGGTCCACCAGCTGGTCGGGCGTGCGCGCCAGCCGCACCAGCCCGCCGAACACCGCCAGGCGCAGGCGCCGGTCGTCGTCCGGGTTCAGGTCGTTGGGCGCATAGACCAGCGCCGGCGTCGCGCGCCCGTCGGCCTGCTTGAACGCGTCGATCAATTGCGCCGCCGGCAGGGCGCTGGCCTCCACCACGATGGCGTCCGGCAGCTCGGCCTCCGGCCGCGCCAGCAGGGCGGCCAGGTCGCCCGTCACCTCCACGGCGTTGAAGCACTCGCGCAGGATCTGGAAGGCTTCCCCGTCCGAACCCACCAGCGTGATCCGCCGGTCGGACCGGGAGACGAAGGACTTCACGTTGCGCAGGGTGGAGACCACCACCTCACGCTCCACGGGCTTGTGGGTGAAGCCGATGGCCCCCATGCACAGACCAAGTCCCCTCTGGTCGTCGGCCGAGATGACGTGGACCGGAATGTGCCGCGTCTCCGGCGTGCGCTTGAGCAGGTCCAGCAGCGCCAGGCCGTCGATGTCGGGCAGGCCGATGTCCAGCATGATCGCGTCGGGCCCGAAGCGGCGGGCGAGCGAGGGCGCAGCGGCCCCCTCCCCGGTGACCACGCCCTTGAACCCGGAGTCCCGCACCAACGCCAGCAGGATCGAGGCGAACCGTGGATCGTCCTCGACGATCAACACCACCGAGTCTTCCGCCATGATCACGTCGCGGTCGTCGGCCACCGCCTCGACGACCTCGTCCGACAGCGTCGAGATCACCGTCAGGCCGCGCGGCGCCAGCGACAGCGCGCGCAGGCTCGTCGGCGACTGGGCCTGCGGGCTGAAGTTGAGCGGCAGGAACAGGGTGAACGTCGACCCCCGTCCGGGCTTGCTCTCCACCTTCAGCTCGCCGCCCAGGAGGCGGGTGATCTCGCGGCTGATGGAGAGGCCCAGCCCGGTGCCCCCGTACTTGCGGCTGGTGGTGCCGTCCGCCTGCTGGAAGGCCTCGAAGATGATCCGTTGCTTCTCTTCCGGAATCCCGATGCCGCTGTCCTCCACCGACAGCGCCAGCACCTGGCCCGCGGTGTTCAGGTGGTCGTTGGCCGCGTTCCAGCCGCGCGCGGCGCGGGTCACCTTCAGCTTCACGAAGCCCGCCTCGGTGAACTTGAAGGCGTTCGAGAGCAGGTTCTTGACGATCTGCTGCAGGCGCTTGTCGTCGGTGTACATCGACCGCGGCAGGCCGGGATCCAGCTCGATCTGGAAGTCCAGCCGCTTGTCCTGGGCGATCTGGGCGAAGGTCCGCTCCACGTGGTCGTTGAGCGCGGCGAAGGACATCTCGCCGATGTCCAGCGTGACCGTGCCGGACTCGATCTTCGACAGGTCGAGGATGTCGTTGATCAGGCCCAGCAGGTCGACGCCGGCGTCGTGGATGTTCTTGGCGAACTCCACCTGCTTGCCGGACAGGTTGCCCTGGCCGTTATCAGCCAGCAGCTTCGAGAGGATCAGCAGGCTATTCAACGGCGTGCGCAGCTCGTGGCTCATGTTGGCCAGGAACTCGGACTTGTACTTCGAGGTCAGGGCCAGCTGCTCGGCCTTTTCCTCCAGCGCCATCTTGGCCTGTTCCACCTCGCGGTTCTTGCCTTCCACCTGCTGGTTCTGCACCGACAGCAGCTGCGCCTTGTCTTCCAGCTCGGCGTTGGTCTGCTGCAGCTCCTCCTGCTTGGTGCGCAGCAGCTCCTCCGATTGCCGCAGGCTCGCCGCCTGCTGCTCCAGCCGGTCGTTGGTCTTCTTCAGCTCCTCCTGCTGCGCCTGCAGCTCGGAGGTGAGCAGCTGCGACTGCTTGAGAAGACCCTCGGTGCGCATGTTCGCGGCGATGGTGTTGAGCACGATCCCCACCGATTCCATCAGCTGGTCGAGGAACTGCTGCTGGGTCTCGTTGAACTCGCCGAAGGTGGCCAGCTCGATCACCGCCTTGACCTCGCCCTCGAACAGCGCCGGCAGCACCACCAGGTTGGCGGGCGTGGCGTCGCCGAGGCCCGAATTGATCTGCACGTAGTCCTTGGGGACGTTGGTGAGCAGGATGCGCGACTTCTCATAGGCGCACTGGCCGACCAGGCCTTCGCGCAGCTTGAACTCGCTGGCCAGGTGCTTGCGGTTGTTGAAGGCGTAGGAGGCGGCGAGCCGGAGCATCAGGTTGCTCTCCTCGTCGCGGTCGGAAATGTAGAACAGGCCGTGCTGGGCGTTGATCAGCGGCGCCAGTTCGGACAGCACCAGGTTCGACACGGTCGACAGGTCCCGCTCGCCCTGCAGCATGCGGGTGAACCGGGCCAGGTTGGTCTTCAGCCAGTCCTGCTCGGTGTTCTTCAACGTCTGATCCTTCAGGTTGCGGATCATCTCGTTGATGTTGTTCTTCAGCTCCTCCACCTCGCCCGAGGCCTCGACGGTGATCGAGCGGGTCAGGTCGCCCTTGGTCACCGCGGTGGACACCTCGGCGATGGCGCGCACCTGGGTGGTCAGGTTGGCGGCCAGTTCGTTCACGTTGTCGGTCAGGTCGCGCCACAGGCCGGCGGCGCCCGGCACCCGGGCCTGGCCGCCCAGCTTGCCTTCGATGCCCACTTCGCGCGCCACGTTGGTCACCTGGTCGGCGAAGGTCGCCAGGGTCTCGATCATCCCGTTGATGGTGTCGGCCAGGGCGGCGATCTCGCCCTTGGCGTCGAGGGTCAGTTTGCGCTTCAGGTCGCCGGTGGCCACTGCGGTCACCACGTCGGCGATGCTTCGCACCTGGCCGGTCAGGTTGCCGGCCATCATGTTCACGTTGTCGGTCAGGTCCTTCCAGGTCCCGGCCACGCCGGGCGCCTGCGCCTGGCCGCCGAGCTTGCCTTCCGTCCCCACTTCCCGCGCCACCCGCGTCACTTCCGAGGCGAAGGCGTTCAGCTGGTCCACCATGGTGTTGATGGTGTTCTTCAGCTCCAGGATCTCGCCGCGCACGTCGACGGTGATCTTCTTCGAGAGGTCGCCCTTGGCCACAGCGGTCGTCACGTCGGCGATGTTGCGGACTTGGCCGGTCAGGTTCGCGGCCATGAAGTTGACGTTGTCGGTCAGGTCCTTCCAGGTCCCGGCCACGCCGCGCACCTGCGCCTGGCCGCCCAGCTTGCCTTCCGTCCCCACCTCGCGGGCCACCCGGGTCACTTCCGAGGCGAAGGAATTCAGCTGGTCCACCATGGTGTTGATGGTGTTCTTCAGCTCCAGGATCTCGCCGCGCACGTCGACGGTGATCTTCTTGGAGAGGTCGCCCATGGCCACGGCGGTGGTCACCTCGGCGATGTTGCGCACCTGGCCGGTGAGGTTGCCGGCCATCAGGTTGACGTTGTCGGTCAGCTCCTTCCAGGTCCCGGCCACCCCCTTCACCTGCGCCTGGCCGCCGAGCTTGCCTTCGGTGCCCACCTCGCGCGCCACCCGCGTCACTTCCGAGGCGAAGGCGTTCAGCTGGTCCACCATGGTGTTGATGGTGTTCTTCAGCTCCAGGATCTCGCCGCGCACGTCGACGGTGATCTTCTTCGAGAGGTCGCCCTTGGCCACCGCGGTGGTCACGTCGGCGATGTTGCGGACCTGGCCGGTCAGGTTCGCGGCCATGAAGTTGACGTTGTCGGTCAGCTCCTTCCAGGTCCCGGCGACGCCGCGCACCTGCGCCTGGCCGCCCAGCTTGCCTTCGGTCCCCACTTCGCGGGCCACCCGGGTCACTTCAGACGAGAACGAGTTGAGCTGGTCCACCATGGTGTTGATGGTGTTCTTCAGCTCCAGGATCTCGCCGCGCACGTCGACGGTGATCTTCTTGGACAGGTCCCCGTTGGCCACCGCGGTGGTCACCTCGGCGATGTTGCGGACCTGGCCGGTCAGGTTGCCGGCCATCAGGTTGACGTTGTCGGTCAGCTCCTTCCAGGTGCCCCCGACGCCCTTCACCTGCGCCTGGCCGCCGAGCTTGCCTTCCGTCCCCACTTCCCGCGCCACCCGCGTCACTTCCGAGGCGAAGGCGTTCAGCTGGTCCACCATGGTGTTGATGGTGTTCTTCAGCTCCAGGATCTCGCCGCGCACGTCCACGGTGATCTTCTTGGACAGGTCGCCGTTGGCCACCGCGGTGGTCACCTCGGCGATGTTGCGCACCTGGCCGGTCAGGTTGCCGGCCATGAAGTTGACGTTGTCGGTCAGCTCCTTCCAGGCGCCGGTCACCCCGTCCACCCGGGCCTGGCCGCCGAGTTTGCCTTCCGTCCCCACTTCCCGCGCCACCCGCGTCACTTCCGAGGCGAAGGCGTTCAGCTGGTCCACCATGGTGTTGATGGTGTTCTTCAACTCCAGGATCTCGCCCTTCACGTCGACGGTGATCTTCTTGGAGAGGTCGCCCCGGGCCACGGCGGTGGTCACCTCGGCGATGTTGCGCACCTGGCCGGTGAGGTTGCCGGCCATCAGGTTGACGTTGTCGGTCAGCTCCTTCCAGGTCCCGGCCACCCCCTTCACCTGCGCCTGGCCGCCCAGGTTGCCTTCGGTCCCCACCTCGCGCGCCACCCGCGTCACTTCCGAGGCGAAGGAATTCAGCTGGTCCACCATGGTGTTGATGGTGTTCTTCAGTTCCAGCACCTCCCCGCGCACGTCCACGGTGATCTTCTTGGACAGGTCGCCGTTGGCCACCGCGGTGGTGACGTCGGCGATGTTGCGCACCTGGCCGGTGAGGTTCGCGGCCATCAGGTTGACGTTGTCGGTCAGGTCCTTCCAGGTCCCGGCGACCCCCTTCACCTGCGCCTGGCCGCCCAGCTTGCCCTCGGTGCCCACCTCGCGGGCCACCCGCGTCACCTCCGAGGCGAAGGAGCCCAGCTGCCCCACCATGGTGTTCACCACCTTGCCGATGCGCAGGAACTCGCCCCGCAGCGGCCGCTCCTCGTTCTCCAAATCCATGGTCTGGGAGAGGTCGCCCTTGGCCACGGCGCCGATCACGCGGGCCATTTCCGCGGTCGGGTGCACCATGTCGGTGATCAGGCTGTTGACTGCATCCACGCTCGCGGCCCACGAGCCGGTGGCCGTATGCAGCTTGGCCCGGTGGTTGATCTTGCCTTGCCGGCCCACCGTCTCGCCCAGCCGCTCGAACTCCCGCGTCATCCGGTCGTTGAGCTCGACCACATCGTTGAACGCCTCGGCGATCTCACCTTCGACGCCGGTCAGGTTGCGCGGCAGCCGGACCGAGAAGTCGCCCCGGCGGAAGGCGCGCAGCGCCGCCAGCAGCTCGCGCGTTTGCGGGGTCTCATGCGCGCCGTTCAGGGCCGCAGGGCGGCGGCCGTTCTTCGACTTCGCAAGGGCGGTGGCGGTTGCGGGCATGGCTTCCCCATGTGGTGACGGTCATGTTTAAGCGAGTTCGCCCAACCGCCCCTCCGCCCCGACCTCACAAGGTCGGGCCATAGCCGGAGGCGCACCCCGCCTTTTGGCGCAACGCGGCTCGCCGCGTCCCGGTTCCAAGGGCGCAGCTTGGCGGACGCGCTGCGCTCTGGCGGCGCCGGACTGCAATGTCGAAGCATTCTATGGCCGATCACGCCTGACCACCCCTGCCCGCGGCTACTCCGCCGTCATCAGCATGGCGCCGGAAAACGAGCCCACGGCGTTGGCCCACAGGGCCACCTTGGCGTCCGGCACCTGGCGTACGCCCGATTCATCGCCGCGGAGCTGGCGGATCGACTCGATGCAGAAGTTCGCGCCGTGCCGGCGGCCGACATTACAGGCGCCGCCGTCGGTGTTCAGCGGCAGGCGGCCGCCCATGGCGGTGTGGCCCTCGGCGATGAACGGCCCGGCTTCCCCGCGGCCGCAAAATCCCAGCGCCTCGAGCCACTGGAAGACGATGATCGTGAAGCCGTCGTAGAGCTGCACGCAGTCGACGTCCTTGGGCTTCAGGTCCGTGCGGGCCCAGAGGTTGCGCGCGCAGTGGTCGGGGGAGTTCTCGATGATGTCGTCGAGGTTCTCGAACGTCAGGTACTTGACCGACGAGAAGGCCGTGGATTCCGCGAACACCGGCTTCTTGGCGAAGTCGCGCGCGCGCTCTTCGGTCGTGTAGATAATCGCGGAAGCCGAATCGACCGGGTAGTCGCAATCCAGCAGCCGCACGGGCTTGCTGATGTAGCGTGACGCGAAATAGTCATCGAGCGTGAGCGGGGTGCGGAAGATGGCGTCCGGATTGTGGCTCGCCCACTCGCGCTGGGCGACGACGTGGCGGCCGAAGTGCTCCTCGGTGGTCCCGTAGAGATCCATGTGCCGCTGGGCCGGCATCGCCGCGATCGCCTGCAGCGGCGCAATGGAGCCGAACGGCGCGACGAACTGGAAATCGTCCTCCACATAGTCCGGCTTGCTGTCCGTATCCTGCGCCAGCATCTCCGCTGCGGTGAGCTTCTGGCGGATCACCCGCATGCTGAGCACCGTGTGGCAGAACCCGGACTTGATCGCCGCGACCGCCTGGACGGCCGGCCCGATGTAGGCGGGCCCCGCGCCGGAATTCCAGAAGTTCAGCGGACCGATGCCGAGCATGTGGGCGATGTCCATGGAATCGACCACGTCGAGCCCCGGGGGCGCGGCGCCCGAGACGGCCCAGAGCATCGAGGCCCCGTCGATATCCTTCGGCGTCATGCCGGCGTCGCGCATCGCCGCCGTCGCCGCCTGCACGGCGAGCTGGCGCGAGGTCAGTCCGGTCCTGCGCCCGGTAGTGGAATAGCCGACCCCGACGGCGGCGACCCGGTTGTTGCTGGCCATGTCTTTCCCCCTCAGGCGTCGGCTTTGGTGAACATCGGCAGGACGAAGTCCGGCGCGACCTCCCGCCAGGTGATCTTGACCGGCAGGCCCGCCTTCAGCGCCGCCTCCTCGGTGTCGACCATGTTGGTGGTGATCCGCAGGCCTGCCTGCTCCTCCAGCTCGACGACCGCGAGGGTGTAGGGAAGCTTGTCGACATAGTACGGGTGGAACGCCTGCATGGTGACGGTGTAGGCGTAGAGCGAGGCCCGGCCCGAGACCTCCTGCGGCGAAAGGTCGGTCGAGAGGCATTTGTTGCAGACCGGCCGGGGATAGTGGACGAACCATCCGCAACCCTGGCAGCGCAGGATCATCAGCTTGCGCGCCTTGCACCCGTCCCAGAAGAACTGGGTCAGCGGCGTGGGCAGGGGCAGCGGCGGGAAGGTTGCGGCCATGTTCGCGATCGTTCCTCTCAAACAGCTACGCGCGCGTTGATGGTCGGACGGGGAGCCCGGTCACGGCGCCGACTTGGGCAGGCGCCGGCGCAGGTCTGCGGCGGCCCCCGGGCGGCGGCTGGCGCTCAGGTCGCCTTGGCGGCGTCCCAGACCAGCGGAAGGTTGCGAAGGCTCAGGAGCCCATCGGTGAAATAGGTCGGCTCCGCGCCGGGCTCGATCCGCCATTCCGGAATCCGCCGCAGCCACTCCGCCACGCCGACGCGCAGCTCACGGCGGGCCAGGTGCGACCCGGCGCAGCGATGGACGCCGCCGCCGAACGCCAGGTGCGGATTCGCGGCGCGGCGGAAATCGACCTTGAACGGGTCGGGGAAATCCTTCGGGTCCCAGCACGGCAGCTCAGCCAGGACGATGACGCGCTCGCCCTCCCTCATCTCGACGCCGTGGAAGTCGTGGTCGCGCTTCAGCACGCGGGAGACGGCGATCCAGCTGTGGACGCGCAGCAACTCCTCGACGGCGTCGCGGATCAGCTCGGGATTGGCCCGAAGCTCGGCCTGAGCCTCCGGATGCTCCGCAAGGTAGCGCCAGATGTGGCCCATCGCTCCGTTCACCGTGTCGAGGCCGGCGATGTAGAGCAGGAAGCAGAAATCGTAGATCTCGTCGTCGGAGATCGGCCGACCGTCGATCTCGGCCCGGGTCAGCATGGTGATGATGTCCTCGCCGGGCCGGCGGCGCTTCTCCTGGATCAGGTCGGCCATGAACCGGTGGATCTCCAGGCCCACGGCGCGCTTCTCATCGTTGGTGCCGTCGTGGAAGAACTTCTCCTCCCAGTGGAAGAACTGCTCCTTCATCTCCAGCGGCATGCCCATCATCAGCATGAAGACGGTGCCCGGGTACGCCCGCGCGAAGGTCTGCATGAAGTCGGTGCGGCCGGCCTTGGCGAACTCATCGATGTATTCGTTGGCCACCCGGTAGACGTCGGCCTCGATGCGGTCGATCGCCTTTGGGGAGAACAGCGGGGCCAGCACCGCGCGGTACTTGATGTGCTCCGGCGGATCGAGGCCCAGCGGAAGCAGCCGGCGCGCGAAGGTGGCGTCGTCGGAGCTGTAGCGGATCGAGTTGCAGAACGGATCGGCGTTCTGCAGCACCTCGCGCGCATAGTCGGCGGTGGTCACCACCCAGGCGCCGCCATCCCGGACGCGGAAATCCCGCGGCGTATAGAAGACGGGCGGCGCTTTCTTGGCCAGCCTGCGGAACACGCCGTAGGGATCGGTGGCGAAATCCGGGTCCTCGCCTTCCTGGAAGTTGACGACGAGATTGTGCGGCACGTGCGACGGCACCCTCGAAAAGTCCGCAGAGAGGTCATTCATCGCGCTTCCTCCGGGTGGCGGGCGAGCCGCGTGTTGGGCGCGGCCATTGGGCGCCCGCCTGATTTCCCACCACGTTATTCGGCAGGGGCATTTATTCAACCTCTCATGCCCGCCCCGCTCTCATGGCCGCCCCGCCATTCCGACGCCGGGACCGGGCCGCGGAACAGGTCGTTTGTCTCGCCGGCCACAGCAGCGCTAACCTTGCGGGATGACGCCCGCCCCGAACGACGCCTTCAACTACCTGGCGGTCCTCTTCTCGATCATCCTGGGCCTCGCCGTCACCGAGATCCTGCAGGGGTTCAAGCGGCTGCTGATCACGCGCCGGCGCGTGCGGTTGTACCCGCCGGCCATGGCCTGGGCGTTCACCACGCTGCTGAGCCTGGCGCAGACCTGGTGGGCGATGTTCGGCCTGCGCTCGCACTCGCAATGGACGTTCGCCATGTACGCGGCCGTCCTGTTGCAGACGGTGATCATCTACTCCGTCGCCGCCCTCGCCCTGCCCGACCAGCCCGACAACGACGAGGCGGCGATGCGCTCGACCTACTACGAGCACGCGCGCCCGTTCTTCATCCTGAGCGCGGCCGCCGCGGTCGCCAGCATCGTCAAGGAGCTGGTGATGACCGGCGGCCTGCTCGAGCCCTTGAACCTGGCCTTCCACCTGGCCTTCATCGCCGCGACGGGGCTCGCCGCCGTGACCCAGCGGGCCTGGTACCATCAGGCCCTGGGGCCGGTGGCCTTGGCCGTGTACGCCATCTACACGGTGATGCTGTTCAACCGGCTGTAGCGCCGCCAGGCTGCGGCGACGCCGAAGGCTTGAAGAGGCTGCGGTCCGGCTTCAGGTCCAGCAGCGGCGTCCCGTCCAGGCAGTCCATGCCGCGCACCTCGAGGACCGGGCCATCCCGCGACACCAGCACGGCGATCGAGGTGGCGATCGGGTTGGGCCGCACCGGCGAGCGGATCGAGAAGGTGCCGCGCGTCGCCCCGTCGTCCGCCGGGCTCTGGCGCACCAGGTCGCGGCGAGCGTCGTGCAGCCAGTAGAGCACCTCGATCCGCGCATACGCCTCGATCCCGTCCAGGGCCGCGACCCAGGGTTCCGCCACCTCGATCCGGCACAGCGGGCCGTCCGGGGCGCCCTGGCGCGGGCAGTCCGCGCGCGACGTCCAGGGGGTGCGGATGACGCCGATGAACACCAGCCCCGCGTCGGTGGCCGGCGGCGGCTCGACGGCCACCTCGCCCCGGCGGATGTCGCCGCGCCTCAACGCCCGCCCGCCTCGGGAAGCGTCTTCGAATAGATGCTCAGTTCGACCACCTCGCCAGCCTCGTCGAAGGTGAAGAGGTCGGCCACCGGGATCGGCGTCCCGTCCGTCCGGTGCGCGTGGATCTCGACGGCGCAGCGCCGGCCCTCGGTGATCACCGACTGCACGGCGGGATTGGGCGCGCCGAGGGCGAGGATGCGCTTGTAATAGTCCTCGATCGCCTGGCGGCCGGCGACCTGCTTGCCGTTCGGCAGCCGGATCACGCCCGCGGGGGCGAAGCGCGCGGCGACGCCGGCGGCGTCCTTGGCCCGGACCCGTTCGAAATAGCCGCGGGCCAGGGTCTCCGGGTCGCTCATCAGGACATCACCTTCACATAGGAACCGGGCAGATCCTCGATCACCGGCGCCGGCCCGCCCGCCGGATCGCGGGCCGGGACCATCCCCCCGGAACGCTCGTGCAGCCAGGCGGCCCAGGTCGGCCACCAGGACCCAGGGTTCTCCTGGGCGCCGGCCTTCCAGGCGTCAAGCGTCTCCGGCCGTTCGGGGTTGGTCCAGTGCTGATATTTCTTGGCGTCCGGATGGTTGACCACGCCGGCGATGTGGCCCGAGCCCGCCATGATGAAGGTCACCGGCCCGCCGAACAGCCGCGCGCCGCGATAGATGCTGGCGCAGGGCGCGATATGGTCGTCCTTCGAGGACTGCACGAAGAGCGGCGTCGTCACCTTCGAGAGGTCGAGCCGCACGCCGCCGACTTCCAGCTCCCCGCGCGCCAGCCGGTTCTCCTGATAGAGCGATCGCAGGTACCAGAGCCCCAGCGCCTTGGGCATGCGCGTCTGGTCGGCGTTCCAGAACAGCAGGTCGAAGGCCTTTGGCTGCTTGCCCATAAGGTAATTGTTCACCAGGAACGACAGGATCAGGTCGTTGGCGCGCAGGATGTTGAACGCCTCGCCCATGGCCGAGCCTGGCAGCACGCCGCCGGACTGGTCCATCTTGCGCTCGATGTCGCCCAGCCAAGCCTGGTCGGTGAACAGCGACAGGTCGCCGGCCTGGCTGAAGTCCTGCTGGGCCGCGAAGAAGGTCGCCGAGTTGATCGGGGACTCGACCTCCCGCCCTGCCAGATAGGCCAGGGCGCAGGACAGCAGCGTGCCGGCGATGCAGTAGCCCACGGTGTTGACCTTGTCCTGGCCGGTCTGCAGCTTCACCGCCTCCACCGCCGTGAGCAGGCCCTCGGTCATGTAGTCGTCGAAGGTCTTGCCGGCGTGGCGCGCGTCCGGGTTCACCCAGGAGGTGACGAAGACCGTGAAGCCCTGCTGGGTCAGCCAGCGGATCATGGAGTTCGCCGGCTGCAGGTCGAGGATGTAGTATTTGTTGATCCACGAAGTGGCGATCAGCAGCGGGATCTCCCGCACCTCCTCCGTCGTCGGCGCATACTGCAGGAGCTGGAAGAGGTCGTTCTGGAAGACCACCTTGCCGGGGCTCACGGCGACGTTCTCGCCCACCTTGAACCGGGCCATGTCGGTCTGGCTGATGGTCAGCTCGCCGCCGCCGCGCTTCAGGTCGGCGGCGAAATTCTCCATGCCGCGCACCAGGCTTTCGCCCCGGGTGTTCATCGCCTCCTGCAGGGCCTCGGGGTTGGAGCCCAGGAAGTTGGAGGGCGAGAACATGTCGGTGAGCAGCCCGGTGAAGAACTCGATGCGCCGCTTGGTCTGCGGATCGCTGGTCTCGACGTTGCGCGCCAGGGTGTTCAGCCAGTCGGAATTGGCCAGGTAGGCCTGGCGGATCGCGTCGAAATAGGGTTGGTCCCAGGCCGCGCCGGCGAACCGCTTGTCGGGGCGCCCCCCGCCATTTCCCGACTTGCCGGCGCGCTCGAAGGCGGAGCGCCAGACCTCGAGCGTTCCGTTCATCAGCGCCGTCTGGGCCTGCCAGAACCGGTCGGGCCGCGCCGCCGACTGCAGGAAGGCGTCCATCAGCGAGGGCCCCAGGTGCAGCGGGTCGGCGCTCATCTGGGTCTTGCCCACGCGCTGCAGGCCGCTTTCCAGGATGGCCCCCTGGGCGATGACCGCGGCCCGGGCGAGGTTGGTGGAGAACTCCTGAAGGGCGGTGGGACTGAGGTTTTGCAGGCCCGGCAGGCCAGCCCCCCAAATGGTCTCCGACATCGGTGTCTCCTCCACGCTCCGCTCGCATTGTTCTTGGCGCACAGCGGTTTGGATGATCTGAACTCGCCTCCTGGACCAGTAGCAAGGGGAACCGCCTGAACGCGTTCGACGGCGGTCGTTCCATCCGTCGGGATCGGATGCGGCCATAGGCGGACGAGGCAAGGCGCCGGAGGAGCGCAGCATGGACACAGGACTGGACGGCAAGGTGGCGCTCGTCACCGGGGCCACCGCCAACATCGGCCGGGCGATAGCGCTGGCCTTCGCGGCCGAAGGCGCCAAGGTCGTGGTCGTCGGCCGCGACGAGATCCAGGGCCACGCGGTCGTGGCGGCGGCGCGGGCGGCCGGGGCGCCCGACGCCCTCTGGCTGCAGGCCGACGTCACCCGCCACGACCAGGTGCTGGCCATGGCCGAGGCGGCCCTGGCGCGGTTCTCCCAGGTGGACGTCCTCGTGAACAACGTCGGCGGCAATGTCGACGTCGGCCGGTTCGCGGAGTCCGAGCCGGACCAATGGCGGGCCGACATCGACATCACCCTGGTCAGCACTCTGTCCTGCACGCGGGCGTTCCTGCCGGACATGCTGCAGCGCCGCCAAGGCCGGATCATCAACATCGGCTCCATGTCCGGCGTCGTGGGCGATCCCTATCTGGCCGTCTATTCCGCGGCCAAGGCGGCGGTGCACGGCTTCACCCGCGTGCTGGCCGCCGAGGTGGGCGAAGCCGGGGTCACCGTGAACGCCGTGGCGCCCTACGCGACCAGCCCTGACGACCCGAACCAGATCGCCAGCTCCGGCAGCCGCTCGAATCCGACGCGCGGCGTGTTCCGCACCTTGACCCCGGAGAAGGCGGCGCTCCTGAAGTCGATCTTCAAGCCCGGACTCCTGCCTCAGCAGCGGGCGAAGGCGAGCCAGGTCGCCGCCGCGGCGGTCTTCCTCGCCTCAGAACCCGCAAGCTTCATCACCGGCGAGATCCTGCACGTGGACGGCGGCGTCCGCTGGGCGTGAGGCGCGCCGACACGGGGAAGGCGCAAGGCCCCAATCTCTACTTGAGGTTGGAGCGGCGTGGGGCTCAATTGTCGATCAGGCGCAACCCGCCCTGCGCCGGACACGGAGCCCGCCATGAGCGCAGCGAACATCCAACGGGTCAAAGACCTCTACGCCATCCACGCGGCCGGGGACTTCGAGGGCGTCATAGCCGCATGCACGCCGGACGTGGAATTCCACTCCGGCGGCGACGCGCCGGAAATCCCGGGATTTCTCTCGGCGTTCCGTCCCCGCAAGGGGCATGAGGAGGTGCGGGAGTTCTTCCGGCTGGTGTCCGAGTCGCTCGAATTCCAGGAATACACGGCCCTGGAGTTCTATTCGGACCAGGACAAGGTCTTCGTCCTGGGACGGTGCGCCTTCACGATCAAGCCGACCGGCCAGAAGGGAAAGTCCGACTGGACGCACATCATCACCCTCCGCGACGGCAAGATCGCGACCTTCCGTGAGTTCTTCGACACGGAAACCGTCGCGACGGCCTTCAGGGCCGCCTGACCGGATCACGCAAGCCGGCTGAGCGCGGACTTGTCGAACTCGCGGAACGGCCCGCCCGCACGCAGGCGGGTCGGCCACTGCGGATCGGCCAGGATCGACCGCCCGACGCCGACCAGGTCGAACTCGCCGCGATCGAACCGCGCGGCGAGCATGGCCAGGTTCCCGGCGTCCAGGTTGGTCTGCGCGCCCCGCAGCATGTCGTAGAGGTTGGTGTCGAGCCCCACGCCGCCCACCGTCATGGCGAGCTTGCCGGTCAGCTTCCTGGCCCAGCCCGCCAGGTTGAGCTCCGAGCCCTCGAACTCGGGCTTGTGGAAGTGGCGGGTGCTGGCGTCGAAGATGTCGACGCCGGCGTCCGCCAGCGGCCCCAGGATCTCCTCCAGCTCCGCCGGCCGCGTCGCCAGCCGGGCGTCGTAGTCCTGCATCTTCCACTGGGAGAAGCGGAACATGATCGGCAGCTGCGGACCCACGGCGGCGCGGATCGCCTTCACCACCTCCGCGCCGAACGCCGAGCGCGCGCGCCGATCCCCGCCATAGCGGTCCGTCCGCAGGTTGGTCTCGTCCCAGAAGAAGCAGTCGATCAGGTAGCCGTGCGCCCCATGGATCGCGATCCCGTCGAAGCCGGCGTCCGCGGCGTTGCGCGCCGCCCGGGCGAAGCCTGCCACGACGTCGGCGATCTCGCCCTCGGTCATCGGCCGCGTCGGCCTGGCCATCTCGGCCATGTGCGCCTGGTCGAGCGAGGTCTGGCGGCCGAGCGGGCCCCAGACGCCGGACGGGCTCTGGCCGGGCGTATCCGGGAAACGCCCGATCCCCGGCGCCTTCCTCGGCCCCTGGTGCCAGAGCTGCGGGAAGATCACGCCGCCCGCCGCATGGACCTCGTCCGCCACGCGGCGCCAGCCGGCGAGCGCGTCCTGGCCGTACATCACCGGCGTCGTGTCATGGTCGATGGCGGCCGGATGGTCGACGCCGACGCCCTCGGTGACGATCAGCCCCGCCCCGCCCTCTGCTCGCCGGCGGTAGTAGGCCGCCACGTCCGCGCCGGGGACCCCGCCGGGCGAGAAGTTGCGCGTCATGGGCGCCATGACGATCCGGTTGGCCAGCCGCACCGGGCCGACCTGCAGCGGCGCGAACAGGGCCTCGGAGCTCAAGCGCGCGGCGCGCCGTGGCGGCCTTCGTAGATGGCGCGGAACGAGTCCTTGAACGGGCGCGTGCAGGGCCCGGTGATCGACTTGCGCTTCGTTGGATCACTGACGTTGCCGTTCGGCGTTCCCGGGATCGGGTTGACCACCAGTTGCGCCGGCTTGCCGCTCCATTCGGCGGCGTAATCGCACCACTGGCGCTGGGTGACCACCTCGTCGCCGCACCAGTTGACGATGTTGGCCGGGTGGGCCGAGGCCGCGCCCAGCAGCGGCTCGATGTGGTCGCACATGTCGTCGATGTGGATCGGCGAGTGCGGATAGGGATCGGCGAAGGTGGTGACTGGCTCCCCCCGGGCCACCGTGTCCATGTTCAGGTTCGGCATCACGTCCATGCCCGGCCCGTAGAGCGTGTTCAGCCGCATCAGCGACACCGGCAGGTCGAAGGCCTGGGCGCAGAAGCGGGCGACCGCCTCCAGGCTGACCTTGGAGACCGGGCTCGACGGCGCCCAGGGCGCCCAGGCCCGGCCGATGTCGCCGCGCTCGTCCAGCGCCTTGAAGACGTCCGCGGGCGGCGAATAGACCGCCGTCGAGGAGACCACCAGGGCGGCCTTGGCCTTGCGGCAGTGCTGCAGCAACAGCCCCGCCCCCACCGCATTGATGTCCACCGCCTCGATGAATTCGTCCGGCCCGCGCCGGGTGTGCGACAGGTGCAGCAGGTAGGTGAAATCGCTCGGCAGGTCGGAAAAGTCCGGGGCGCCCAGGTCGACGGCGACCGGGCGCATCCCCGCCGCCTTCACCTCGTCAGCGCCGCGGGGCGCGGTGTTCATCGCCCCGGTCCGGTTGGACGCAAAGCGCGCCAGGCCCCAGACCTCGTTCTCGCGCGCCAGGAAGGCGCCGATCTTCATGCCCACGTGCCCGCTCGCGCCGGTGAGCAGGATCTTCTCGCCGCTGATCATTGGGCCTCTCCTCAGTTGATGTCCTGCGGGCGGCGGGCGTCAGCCGCCGGCCGCCGCCCGCCCGCGCGCCGCCACGAAGTCGGCCGGCCGTTTTTCCTTCAGCGCCGCCATGGCTTCAAGCATCTCCGGGGTGCCCGCCAGCGCCTGCTGCGCCTCGCCCTCCCGGCGCAGGACCAGGGTGGGTTCGCGCTCCATGGCGTTGACGTAGAGCAGGTCCTTGCAGCGCCGGACCGCGCCGCGGGGGTTGGCGGCGTACTCGCCGCCGAGTCGCACCGCCGCGTCGAGCAGCTCGTCCGGCTCCACGACCTTCAGCACGATCCCCAGCCGCAGCGCCTCCGGCGCGTCGATCATGCGGCCGGAGAACATGAAGTCGGCCGCCGCCTGCAGCCCGATCAGGTTCGGCAGCAGGTGGGTGAAGCCCATCTCCGGCCCCAGCCCCAGCTTGGCGAAGCGCGTGGAGAACACTGCGGCGGTGGAGGCCAGCCGCACGTCGCAGCACAGCGTCCGGCCGAACGCCGCGCCGAGGCACAGGCCGTTCACCGCCGCGATCATCGGCTTGGAGGCCCGGCACTGCTCCAGCCAGTAGAGATTGGGCAGCGACGGCTGTTCCGGCGCCTCATCCTTCATGGCCTCGATCCGGCCGACGTCGCCGCCGGCGCTGAAGGCGCGCCCGGTGCCGGTCAGCACGACGGCGCCGACGCCATCGTCGCCGTTCAGCTCCGCCAGCGAGTCGCGCAGGTCGTGCGCCAGCGCCAGGTTGATCGCGTTCAGCTTCTCCGGCCGGTTGAGGGTGATGATGCCCACCTCGCCGCGGCGCTCGACCAGCACGTTGTCGTAATCCGGCATCGCCCTAGGTCACAGGTTCCATCGCGATCACCGGGATCTCGCGGCCCTTGGCCGAGGCGCGCCGCTCATAGTCGGCGAACGGGGCGTAGTCCGCCTGCATCGCGTCCCAATAGCGCTTGCGCTCGTCGCCCGTGACGACGCGGGCGCGCGCCTTCATGTGCTTGGACGCCACGCGGATCTCGGCCACCGGGTTCGCCTGCAGGTTCAGGTACCAGGCCGGGTGGTCCGGATAGCCGCCCTTGGAGCCGATGATCACGTACTTGCCGTCGAACTCCTTGTAGAGCAGCGGCGAATGCCGCGGCTCGCCGGACTTGCGGCCGGTGGTGGTGAGCAGCAGCGTCGGCATCATCTTGTCGACGCCGCCGACGCTGGCGTCCCACAGGTGCGCCGCTTCCGGGTCGGTCAGATACTTCTCGATGTGGCCGGGCACCCACGACGGCGTCTCCCACACCCACTTCTTCTTCTGCTCGTCCATGGCTTTCTCCTCCGCTGCTTCGCGCGGACAACCTAGCCCCGGCCGTCGCCGGGTCCAGCCCCCGTGACGTCAGAACGCCACGCCGCGCAGCGCCGGCGTCACCGCCCCGTCGACGCGCAGGTCGCAGCCGGAGATGAACGTCGCCCGCTCGGAGGTGAGGAAATCCACCGCGTCGGCGATGTCGAGCGGCGTTCCCCAGCGGCCGACCGGCGTTTCCGCGGCCAGGCGGGCGGCGCCCGGATTGACCTCCGCCTCCTTGCGGCCCATCGGCGTCCAGATCAGCCCGGGCGAGATCGTCAGCAGCCGCGCGCCCTTCGCGCCCCAGGCCGGCGCCCGGCGCTCGCAGCAGCGGATCACCGCCCGCTTGGACTGGCCGTAGGCGGGCTGGGCGCGCCCATAGGCGTCGGTGGGCGCCATCAGGGCGTCGAGCAGCGGCGCGGCCTGCTGCAGCATGTCCGGCGCGAGCGGCGCGGCCAGGATCTCGTCGAGGCCGGCGTCCTTCGCGGCGGTGTGCCCCGCCATGGAGGCCAGCATCACCATGGCCAGGCCTTCCTCCAGGCCCTCCTCCAGCGCCAGCAGCAGGCGCTCGGTCGCCACCACGTTGGCCCGCAGGATCAGGTCCCAGGGCCCCAGCGCCGGCGAGACGCCCGCCGTGTGCGCCACTGCGCTCACCGGTCCGGCGGCGCGGGCGGCTGCGACCAGCGCCTGCGCCGTCTCCGGCTCGGCCAGGTCGCCCGGAACCGTCGCGGCCACCGTGTAGCCCTCCTCGCGCAGGGCCTCGGCCAGCGCCGCCAGCCGGCCGGCGTCAAGGTCGCAGAGCGCCAGGTCCAGCCTGCGGCCGAGTTGGCGGGCGCAGGCCCGGCCCATGCCCCCATAGGCTCCCGTGACGATGGCGACAGGTCTGGCGACGGCCATGGTGGTCCTCCCGATGTTTTGCCCAAGAGCTTAGCCGATCAAACGGACGGACTCTCAATTCATTCGCGCTTGGTCTGGCGCCGCCCGAGACTCTAGGCTGGCCTGAAAACCGATGCATCGACAAGGAGGACGTCCATGACCCGCAAGCTGAAAGTGGGGATCGTCAGCGCCGCCTGGGGCGCCCACGCCCACCTGCCGGCCTGGCGGATGCTGGAGGACGTGGAGGTGGTGGGCATCTGCACCTCGCGCCGCGAGACGGCGGAGGCCGCGGCCCGCGAGCACAACGTGGAGCGCCCCTACTGGAGCGTCGCCGACATGGCGGCCTCCGACCTCGACATCATCGACGTCGGCACCCGCCCGCCGCTGCGCCAGGAGATGGTGATGACCGCGCTCGCCGGCGGCAAGCACGTCTACGCCGGCGTGCCCTTCGCCGCGGACCTCGACCACGCCGTGAAGATGTACGAGGCCCAGGCGAAGGCCGGACTGGTCGGCGTGGTCGACGCCTACATCCAGGCGATCCCGGCGATCGTGCTGCTCAAGGAGAAGCTCGACGCCGGCGAACTCGGCGAGATCTTCTCGGTGCGCTGCCGCTTCGACCTGCCGCTGTTCTCCACGAACTGGATCGGCGTGCCGACCTATTCCTGGTTCTGGGACGCGGCCAACGGCGCCAGCGCGCTGCGCAACCTGGGCGGCCACGCCCTGCACGCCCTGGTGAACCTGTTCGGCGAGGTGGCGGAGGCGGACGGCATGGCCGAGACCCGCCTCAGGGAATGGCCCAACGGCGACGGCACGGTGACCCGGCCGCAGACCGACGACACCGCCTTCGCCACCCTGCGCTTCCGGTCCGGCGTGATCGGCCAGCTCTACGCCGCCTGGGCGGCGGTGGAGGGCCAGGGGTTCGAGCTGGAGGTGCAGGGCTCACTGGGCCGGATGGTCGCCAAGGCCCCGCCGTTCTTCCCGGACGCCCACACCACCACCCTGACCCACGCCCCGATCGGCGAGCCGCGCGGGCCCAGCGCCGCGCGCACCCTGGAAATTCCCACGCGGCTGAAGCGCGTCGACCGCAGCAGCGCCGACGCCGACGAGCCGCGCGTGGCGGTCTTCTCCATGGCCCGCCTGTTCCGTGGGATGGCGGACGAGATCAGCGGCGGCCCCCCCGCTGAGCCCAGCTTCCGCCAGGCCGCCCACGTCCAGCAGGTCTGCGCAGCGGTGCTGACGGCGTCCGCCACGGGCGCCCGCCAGGCGATACCGCAGATCGTGTTCTGAAAAAACTGCCGTCGCCGATCGCTTGTCGCGGTGGCGCAGAGGGATAAGATCACACAGATATGGAAAGGACGCCGCGCGCCGGCCTCCGCCCCCGTCCGAAAAGAGGGAGTCCGCGTGCCTCAACTCAATTACCTTGCGCCGTCCACCGCGGAAGAGGCGGTGAAGGCCCTGATGGCCGCGGGCGCCCGGCCGCTGGCCGGCGGCACCGACCTGCTGGTCCAGATCCGCGCCGGGCGGGCGAAGCCCGACGTCCTCGTCGACCTGAAGGGGATCGCCGGCGCCAGGGGGATCCGCAGCGAGGGCGGCGGCTTCGTCATCGGGGCCGCCACATCCGGCGCCGAGCTCGGCGAACATGCCGCCCTGGTCCGCGCCTGGCCCGGCGTGGTGGAGGGCGCGAACCTCATCGGCTCCACCCAGATCCAGAGCCGTGCGACCATGGCGGGCAACCTGTGTAACGGCTCGCCGGCCGCCGACAGCGTCCCGGCGCTGGTCGCCGCCCGGGCCATCTGCGTGATCATCGGTCCGAACGGCCGGCGCGAGGCGCCCGTCGAGGCCATTCCCACCGGCCCGGGCCGCACCTCGCTGGGCCCCGGGGAGTTCGTCCTCGAGATCCGCCTGCCGCCGCGTCCGGCGCGCGCGTCGGACGCCTATCTGCGGCTGATCCCGCGCACCGAGATGGACATCGCCGTGGTCGGCGCCGGCGTGAACATCGTCCGCGACGCGGCCGGCATGGTGACCGACGCCCAGGTAGCCCTGGGCGCCGTGGCTCCCACCGTCCTGCTGGTCGCCGAGGCCGGCGCGGCCCTGGTCGGATCCAGGCTCGACGAAGCGGCCCTGGCCAGGCTCGACGCCGCCGCCCGCGCCGCCTGCCGCCCGATCAGCGACAAGCGCGGCACCATCGAATATCGCACCAAGATCGCAGGCGTGCTGGCCCGGCGCGCGGCGCTCATCGCCTACGAACGGGCGGGACAATCCGCATGAGCAAGCGTCACGTCACCACCGTCGTCAACGGCGACCAGACCGAGTTCCTGGCCGACCCGGGGATGACCCTGCTTGACGCCCTGCGCGACGAGCTGAACCTGACCGGCACCAAGGAAGGCTGCGGGTCCGGCGACTGCGGCGCCTGCACCGTCATCCTCGACGGGCGCATCGTCTGCTCCTGCCTGGTGCTGGCCCCCGAGGCCGAGGGCAAGCGGGTCGAGACCATCGAGGGCCTGGCCCACGACGGGCGCCTGCACGCGCTGCAGCAGAAGTTCCTGGAGCACGCCGCCCTGCAATGCGGCTTCTGCACGCCGGGCTTCCTGATGGCGTCCAAGGCGCTGCTGGACGCCAACCCGGATCCCACCGAGACCGAAGCCCGCTACTGGCTGGCCGGCAACCTCTGCCGCTGCACGGGCTACGACAAGATCATCCGCGCGGTCCTCGATGCGGCCGCCGAACTGAGACAAGCGAGGGTTGCATGAGCGAAGTCCTGGACAAACCCGCCCTGAAGGTCGTCGGCACCCGTCCGATCCGCCCGGATGGCGCCGACAAGGTCACCGGCCGCGCCGCCTATGCGGCGGACTTCGCCATGCCTGGCCAGTTGGTCGGCAAGATCCTGCGCAGCCCGCACGCCCACGCCCGCATCGTCTCCATCGACACCCGCAAGGCCCGCGCCCTGCCCGGCGTGAAGGCGGTGGTCATCGGCAAGGACTTCCCCGACATCGCCTCGACCTTCCACGAAGGCGGCGAGGCGGCGTCCAACATGCGCGACCTGGCGATGAACGTCATCGCCCGCGACAAGGTGCTCTACGAGGGCCATGCGGTGGCCGCCGTGGCGGCGACCTCGTCGGCCCGGGCCGACGAAGCCCTGGCGCTGATCGAGGTGACCTATGAAATCCTGCCGCACGTCATCGACGTGGAGGCGGCGATGCGGCCGGACGCGCCCGTGCTGCACGACCACATGTTCACGGAGGGACTGGAGGCGAAGCCGACCAAGGCCTCCAACATCGTCAAGCGCAACCGCATCGCCCGCGGCGACCTCGCCGAGGGTTTCGCCGCGGCAGACGTCATCGTCGAGCGCCGCTACACGACCAAGGCTGTGCACCAGGGCTATATCGAGCCGCACGCCTGCGTCGCGGCCTGGGGCGCCGACGGCCAGTGCCAGATCTGGTGCTCCAGCCAGGGCGCCTTCATGGTCCAGACCTACACCGCCCAGGTGCTGGCGATGGAGAACTCCAACATCCGCGTGACTCCGGCCGAGATCGGCGGGGGCTTCGGCGGCAAGACCACCGTCTACATCGAGCCGGTGGCGCTGGTGCTCTCCAGGCAGTCGGGCTCGCCGGTGAAGATCGTCATGACCCGGGACGAAGTGTTCCGCGCCACCGGCCCCACCTCCGGGGGCGTCGTCGAGGTGAAGCTCGGGGCGACCAGGGACGGGACCATCACCGCCGCCGAAGTGGAGATGAAGTTCCAGGCCGGCGCCTTCCCGGGCTCCCCGGTGGGCGCGGCCAGCATGACCGCCCTGGCCTGCTACGACATCCCCAACCTGCAGATCACCGGCTGGGACGTGGTGTCCAACATGTCGAAGATCGCCGCCTACCGCGCGCCCGGCGCGCCGATCGCGGCCTTCGGGGTCGAAAGCGCCGTGGACGAACTGGCCAAGCAGCTCGACATCGATCCCATCGACCTGCGCCTGAAGAACGGCGTCAGGAACGGGGTGAAGGCGGCCTACGGCCCCACCTTCGCCAACATCGGCTACCTGGACACCCTGGCCGCCGTGAAGGACAGCGCCCACTACAAGACCAAGCTCGGCCCCAACCAGGGCCGCGGGGTGGCGGCCGGCTTCTGGTTCAACATCGGGGGGCTGTCCACCGCGGCCATCCACGTGCAGGAGGACGGCAGCGTGGTGGTGGCCACCGGTAATCCCGACATCGGCGGCTCGCGCGCGTCGATGGCGATGATGGCCGCCGAGACGCTGGGCGTGCCGGTCGAGAAGGTGCGGCCGATCGTGGCCGACACCGCCTCCATCGGCTTCTCCATGCTGACCGGCGGCAGCCGCGTCACCTTCGCCACCGGGATGGCCGTGGTCACCGCCGCCCAGACGGTGGTCGACAACCTGAAGGCCCGCGCGGCGAAGCTCTGGGAGGTGCCGGTCGACCAGGTGGCCTGGCAGGATGGGCAGGCCGTCTGCCTCGACGCCTCGAAGGACGTCAAGCCCATGCCGCTGGCGACGCTGGCCGCCCAGGCGGGCCGCACCGGCGGGCCGATCTCGGCCGAGAGCGCCATCAACGCCCAGGGCGCGGGCCCCGGCTTCGGCGTCCACCTCTGCGACGTCGAGGTCGATCCGGAAACCGGCCACGTGACCGTCCTGCGCTATACGGCGGCGCAGGACGTCGGCAAGGCGATCCACCCCTCCTATGTGGAAGGCCAGGTGCAGGGCGGCGTGGCTCAGGGCGTCGGCTGGGCGCTCAACGAGGAGTACGTCTTCGGCCCCGACGGGAAGATGGAGAACTCCGGCTTCCTGGACTACCGGGTGCCGGTGGCCTCCGACCTGCCGATGATCGACGCGATCCTGGTGGAGACGGCCCCCAACCCGCGTCACCCGTACGGGGCCAAGGGCGTGGGCGAGGTGCCCATCGTCCCGCCGCTGGCCGCGGTCGCCAACGCCGTCAGCCAGGCGATCGGCGTCCGGATGACCCACCTGCCCCTGTCGCCGCCCGCCATCGTCGCGGCGATCGAGGCGGGCCGGGGCTGACGCGCATGGCCCATGTGGTGGTGAACTCGGAGTGCGCGGCCTTCACCGGCGGCGTGACCGAGTTCAACATCGCCGCCGACACGGTCCGGCGTCTGGTGGCGGAACTGGACGCCCGGTTCCCGGGCCTGGGCGAATTCGTCGACCGCCGCATGGCCGTCGCCATCGACGGCGAAATCCACCAGGACGCCTGGCTCTCCCCCATCGGCCCCGACAGCGAGGTGTTCCTGATCCCGCGGATCGGCGGCGGCTGAGCCGGGGCCCCGAAGCGCGACCATCCTCAACGCCGAGGGCGAGCGCATCTGGGTCGCGCTCGAGGTGGAGCGCGTCCTGGGCTGGATCGGCGCGCGCCTTCACCCGGAGGACAGTATGGGCGAGATCCACATCCTGGCGGTGGACCCCGACCACCGGCGGCGCGGCATCGCCTCGGCGCTGGTGGACCACGCGATGGCCTGGATGCGGCAGGCGGGGATGGCCATCGTCCTGGTCGAGACCGGCGATGATCCCGGACACGCCCGCTCGCGCGCGACCTATGAGCACGCCGGCTTCGAGCGCTGGCCCGTCGCCCGCTACTTCCGCAAGCTCTGAACGCCCGGTCGGCCCGCGGGCCGCCGCAGCTCAGCGTTGCCGTTGGGCGATGGCGACGACGCTGACCGAGCCGATCGGCCCGGCCTCGTCGTGGAGCCAGCATTCCGCCGTGGCGATCCCGCGCTGCGCCTGGCGTCCGACCAGCTCGAACCCGATCCACTCGCTGACCGGCAGGCGGTGGACATAGAGGGTGAAGTCGCTGTTCACGAAGTCGATGCCGCGCGCGCTGCTGTTCGCCAGCGGGCTGGCGAAATCCGCCGCGGCGGCCAGGCGGGTGAACGGGGTGTGGGCGACGCCGTCGACGAAGGCCCGCGTCTCCCGCACCCAGGCCTGTCGCGCCGCGATCGGCGCGAGCGGACCCAGGACCGGAGGATTGCCGTCCGCCGGCTCCGCGGCGGCGCCGGCGCGCGCCACGTCCTCCGCCGCCCAGGTGCGCGGCGCCCTTTGGTGCTCGGCCCCGATCGGGCGCACTTCCCAGTATCGGCTGCGCCCGTCCGTGGGCACGCTCAGCGGCGGCGGCGCCGTCCAGCCCGGCGAGCGCCAGGTCGGGTTGACCGGGTCCTCGGACTGTCGAAGGAACTGGCAGGTCGCCCGCGCGACCAGGTCCTCGCCGCAGATGAAGTCGGCGTCGGCCACCTTCAGCCGCCCGCCCGAGCGCAACAGCCGCGTAGCGATCCGCACCGGCGCGCAGGGCGCCAGTCGGAACAGGTCGACGGTGAGGCGCGCCGGCACGAAACCGGCCTCGCCGAACTGGCGCTCCAGCTCGAACCCCAGCAGGCCGCCGATCACGCGCCCGTTCAGGGTGCCGGGGCCCCAGTAGCCGAGGCTCGCGGCGGTCGGCACATAGGTGTCGCCCTGACGGACGAAGAACGGCAGCGAACTCGACATCGGCGCGACCACACCTTGGATTCGCCTCCAGGACAAGCCGGCCGCCGCGTTCACGCCGCCATTCGCCGGAAGGACGGAACGGCCGACGCGTGCTGTGGGGGTTAGCGGGCGGTCTCGACGGCGACATGCATGAGGATTTCGTCGACGTACTCTCCGTCGATCTTCAGTGCGCGCCGATCGAGGCCGTATTCGACGAAGCCAAACTTGCGATAGAGGGCGATGGCGGCTTGGTTGTGCGCCGCGACGGCAAGCGTGAGATCTTCGACTTCGCTTCGTGCGTGATCAATGATCGTCCCGAGGAGGAGACTAGCGACGCCGACCCTGCGTCCTTCCGGCTCGACATACATACCCCAGATCACGCCGCGGTGGCTCGTCTTCAGAAACGCACCCTTGCGGAAACCCGCAAGGGCAACGAGCGCCCCGGCGCGTTCGCAACCTAGGACGAACCCGGCTTCCAAAGCTTCGCCTACCCGATCCAGCGGCCGGCCTGCCTCCTCCTCCCAGGACGATCCGAAGGCGTCGGGATGTAGCCGCAGGCCGTTGAGCCGGACCGCTTGAAACGATCTGTCGTCGCTCGCGCCAAGCTTCCGAACCTGAAGCACGTCAACCCCCACCACCTTAAGGGGCAGACTATTGATCGGCAGGATCGTCCGCAACGGGTGGGAACCGCTCGAAGGGTGAGGCGCCGGAGGCGCACTTGAGCGGCCGGCGCAGGTTCGCGTCCCGCAGGGTGGGGACTCTCGCCGCGGCCAAAAGCTTGACAGATCGACGGGCCCGTGTTCTCTATTTGTTCATGGCGAACCCCGACGGGACCCTCGAGCGATCCGACCTCATCCTCGATGAGCTGGCCAGGCTCGGCCTGACCCTGGCCCGCGACCTGCACGCCCGCGCCGCCGAGACCAAGGACCCCGACCAGGCCGCCCGCCTGGCCATGGCCTTCCACCATATCTCCCGGTCCGTGCGCCAGTCCCTGGCCCTGCAGGCCAAGCTCCAGCGCGATCGCCGCCACCAGGCCAGCGAGGCCGGGGACCAGGCCGAACGGCGCCGCGCCGCCCCGGCCCAGGCCCGCAAGGCCCAGGTCCGCGCCGCCGTCCAGCGCCGCGTCTGGACCGAGCGCCCCGACTGGAACCTGTTCGCCACCCGCCAGCGGCTCGACCTCATCCTCGACGCCGAAGCCGAGGACGACGGCTTCCTCGAGATCCCGCTCGAAACCCACATCGCCCGCATCGCCAAGGCCCTGGGGCTGAAGCCCCCGCCCCTCGCCGAGGCGGCCGCCAACGTCGCCGAGAACCTCCCCGCCCCCCGGCGAAGCTCCGCCTGACCGCCGTCACCTCCCCCATCGCGGCAGCGATGGCGGGAGGGGGACCGCCCACCGAAGCGCGGGCGGTGGAGGGGGCAAGCCGCAACCTCTCGCCTCTCCGCGCGCCCCTTCACCGACCCCACCGACACAAGCTCAGGGCGCCGTCAGCCCCCAGGGCGCGACGGCGCACGCTCCTGACCGCCGCTCGCCCCCTCCACCCCGCGCTTTTCAGCGCGCGGTCCCCCTCCCGCCGCTTCGCGGGGGAGGTAAAGGAAGCGCGGCCCGTTGGGTTTTCCCGGGGTTCGGGGTTCAAAAGAGACCCACCTCCGCGCCCCGACCAGGGGCGGCGGGCGAACCTCAGGTATCCGGATCTTCCAGGGTGAAGCCGGCCTTCAGCGTCACCTGGTAGTGCTCGATCTTGCCGTTGTCGATGTGGCCGCGGACCTGCATCACCTCGAACCATCGCAGGTGCCGCGTGGTCTTGGACGCCCGGGCGATGGCCGCCTCGATGGCCTGTTCGATCCCCTTCTCAGACGACCCGGCGATCTCGACGATCTTGTAGACGTGGTCCGACATTGCGGCCTCCCGATGCAGCCGGCTTCGACCGGCTCTACCGTAAGAAAGCCTTGCCGACCTCAGCCGTTCCGGGCTTCTGAAAAAGTGCGTCGGTAGTGTGCTGGATCTGAAGTTCGCCCGCATATTGGGTCGGGCGCGGGTGCGAACTTCAGATCCAAGAAGCACACTAGAAACATAGACTTGCTAGTGTCCTTATCGATTCCGAAGTTCGTCGGAGCCCGCCACGTGCGCTTGCGAACTTCGGAATCGGGACACTAGACGTGTTGAGGATATCCGCATGGCCGAGACCGTCCCCGTCGTCGACACCGAGGAGGAAGCCGCCTTTCGCGCCAGGCTGCGCGCCTGGCTGGCGGAGAACGCGGCCGAATACGCCGGGCCGCCGCCGGCGCCCTGGTCCGAGGACGAACTGGTGATCCGCGCCAAGGACTGGCAGCGCCGCAAAGCCAAGGCCGGCTACGGCGCCGTCTCCGCCGCCAGGTCGGTGGGCGGCGCCGGCCTGCCGGCCCGCATGTCGGTGATCCTTTACGAGGAGGAGAGCCGCTACCAGATCCCCTTCTACATCGGCCAGTCCATCGGCCTATCCATGGGCATGGCGGTGCTCATGAAGCACGGGACGCCCGAGCAGTTCGAGCGGTTCATGACCCCCACCGTGGCGGGCGACGTCTCCTGGTGCCAGCTGTTCTCCGAGCCTTCCGCCGGGTCCGACCTCGCGGGCCTGCGCACCAAGGCCGTCCGCCAGGGCGATGACTGGCTCGTGAACGGCCAGAAGGTGTGGTCGAGCTGGGCGCACCGCGCCGGCTACGCCCTCCTGATGGCGCGGACAGACCCTGCCGTACCCAAGCACGACGGCCTGACCTTCTTCGTGCTCGACATGGACACCCCCGGCGTCGAGGTCCGGCCGATCCGGCAGATCACCGGCAAGTCGGACTTCAATGAGACCTTCCTCACCGACGTGGTCGTCCCCGACGCCTGCCGCGTGGGGGCGGTCGGCGAAGGCTGGGCCTGCGCCATGACGGTGCTGTCGGTGGAACGCAACCAGTCCAGCGGCGGCGAGCACGTGGCCACCTGGGTCCGGCGGCTGGTCGCCCGGGCCGCGAAGACGCCGCGGGCGCAGGGCTCCGCCCTGGACAGCGCCGCGGTGCGCGCGAAGCTCGCGCAGTGGCACGTCGAGGAGCAGGGGCTGAAACACTATGGCGCGCGGGTCCAGGCGACGCTCGCCGCGGGCCAGCCGGCGCCGCCGCACCTCGGCCTGATGAAGCTGGTGGGATCGGCCCAGCTACAGCAGATGATGGCCTTCCACATGGACCTGGACGAACACCAGGGCCTGTTCGGCGAGCCGGCGGAGATGGAGGACGACGACGTCTTCTACCAGTACCTCTGGTCCGCCGCCCTCCGCATCGCCGGCGGCTCCGACGAGATCATGCGCAACCAGATCGCCGAGCGGGCGCTGGGCATGCCGCAGGACATCCGCCTCGACAAGGGCGTGCCCTTCGACAAGCTGCCGTCGTAGGGCGGTCCCCGGCCGCGATCAGCCGCCCGGGAGCACCCAATGGAAGGCGCACAGCTTGTTGCCTTCCAGGTCGCGGAAGTAGGCGAAATAGGCGCCCGCCTCCTCCGGCCCGCGATAGCCCGGGGCGCCCTCGTCGGCTCCGCCAAGCGCCAGCGCCTTGGCGTGGAAGGCGTCGACCTCGGCGTTGCTGGCCAGCGAGAAGCCGACCATCGTGCCGTTGCCGACGCACGCCGCCTTCTCGTCGAAGGGTGTGACCACCGCGAACATCCCGCGCTGGGGGTGGCCGTAGAAGGCCCCGCCGGCCGGATTGTCGAAGATCTTGCCCCATCCGAGCGTGCCCAGGAGGGCGCCGTAGAAGGCCATCGCCTCCTCCGGCCGGTTGGAGCCGACGGTGGCGTAGAGCGGCATGACGGCGGTCATCGCAGGATTCCTTATTGGCCAGGCAGGGTGAGCGCGCCTTCGGCGTCGAGGGGCATGTGCGGGCTCCAGACCACTTCCCAGCTGTTGCCCTCCGGGTCGGCGAAATAGCCGGTGTAGAGCCCCCCGTCGCGGTCGCGCACGCCGCTGGTCGAGGTCGCGCCCGCCGTCAGGGCGCGCTGGTAGATCTCGTCCACCTTGGACTTCGGCTCCACGAAGACGGCCAGCGAGGTCTTGGAGCCCTGGGTCAGCGGCTCGCCCCGCTCCTGGGCCAGGTAATCGCCGTTCAGGAACACGATGATCGAATGGCCGACCTTGTACATGACCGACGTCGCCGACGCCGGCCCCCAGGCGGTCCAGCCCAGGCCCTCCTCATAGAAGCCTCGCAGCTTGGGGATGTCTTGCGCCCCGGTCATGATCATGCTGACCCGTTGATCCATGGCCCTGGTCCTCCGCTTCATTTCACGTGACAATGACACGCCAAATATGAGGCGCGGACATGGATGAAGTCAATCCGTCCCGTCGCTGGACCCAGCGCCGCGACGGCCCGCGCGCCCACAAGGCGGAGGCGACGCGCGAGGCGCTGGTCGCGGCCGGCCGGGCGCTGTTCGCCGAGCGCGGCTACCACGATGTCAGCGTGCGCGACGTCACCGCCCGAGCCGGCGTCACCCGCGGGTCGCTCACCCACCATTTCGGCGGCAAGGAGGCCCTGTTCCTGGCGGTGTTCGACGCCGTGGAGCGCGAACTGATCGCCGAGATCGCCGCCCACGCCGCGGCGCGGACCGACCTCAACTCCTGGGCGGGATTCCGCAGCGGCCTGCAGGTCTACCTGGATGCGGCGACCCGGACGGACGTCCAGCGCATCACCCTGATCGACGGTCCCGCTGTGCTGGGCTGGCTGCGCTGGCGCAAGGTCGAGGAAGGCTACAGCCTGGGCTCGCTGACCGCGGTGCTGCAGTCGGCGATGGACGACAGGCTGATCCGCTCCAGGCCGGTGGAGCCCCTCGCCCACCTGATCTTCGGCAGCGTCATGGAAGCGGCCCTGCTGATCGCCAACTCCGAGGCGCCGGCAAGGCGCCGCCAGGAGGTCGGCGAGGCGCTGGACGACCTGCTGCGCGGGCTGGAGTGATCTCGGCGCCGTCCGGGCCGAGCTCTCTGACGCGTCACGCCCTGTGCAGCAGGCCGGTTTCCGGTAGCTTCCACCGCTCGTGGGTCGCCGGTCGAAGGGAACAAGCCGCATGTGGATCGTCCTGGCCGTCCTTGCGGCCCTCGCCCTGTGGGCCATCTTCGCCTTCAACCGGATGGTCCAGCTGCGCATGCAGGCCAAGGCGGCCTGGTCGCAGATCGACGTGCAGCTGCGCCGCCGCCATGAGCTGATCCCCAACCTGACGGAGGTGGTCAAGGGCTACATGGCGCACGAGCGCGGCACGCTGGAGGCGGTGACGCGGGCGCGCGACGCGGCCCGGTCCGCCGGCGACGACATTCCCGCCCGCATCGTCGCGGAGAGCGCGCTCACCGGGGCGCTGACGCGGATGATCGGCCTGGCCGAGGCCTATCCGCAGCTGCGCGCCAGCGAGAACATGCAGATGCTGCAGGAGGAGCTGGCCTCCACCGAGAACCGGATCGCCTTCGCCCGCCAGCACTTCAACGACTGCGTCATGGGCTTCAACACGGCGATCGGGACCTTTCCCAACCTGCTGCTCGCCGGGCCGATGGGTTTCGCGCCGCAGACGATGTTCGAGGCCGACGAGGCCTCGCGGGCCGCGCCGGCCGTGCGGCTGTGACTGCGCCGGAGCCCACCCGGACCGAGCGGGTCAACTTCCACGACGAGCTGGCGCGCCGCCGACGGCGCGGCTGGGTGGTGACGCTGGTCTGCCTGGCCGTCTCGGCCGGGGTCGGGCTGGTGCTGAGCGCGGTGGTGACGCCCATCGTGCTGCTGGCGCTGGGCGGCCTGCTGAAGCTCGTGGCGGGCCTGGGGTTCACCGGGACGGCCGCCGCGGCGGGCGTGGCGGCGATCCATGGCTTCGCGGCCCACCATATGGACGCCTTCGAGGCGCTGATCGACGCCCTCGACCTGATCAAGGGGCCGGGCGACCTTGGCCTGCTGCTGCCCTACTTGGCGCGGCTGTCGCCGGTGGCGGTTCCAGCCCTGATCGCCGGGGCGCTGACCTGGCTGTGGCTGCGGGGCCTCTTCCTGCGCGCGGCGGGCCAGGACCTCGTCGCCCGCCTGGGCGCCCGGCCGGCCCGGCTCGACGACCTGGAGGAGCGGCAGGTCGCCAACATCTTCGAGGAAGTCGCCCTGGGGGCCGGAACGCCCACGCCGCGCCTCTTCCTGATCGACTCGCCCATCGTCAACGCGGCTGCGCTCGGCGGCTCGCCCAAGGACGCGATAGTCCTGGTCACCCGCGGCCTGCTGGACGGCCTCGACCGCGACGAGACCGAGGCGGTGGCCGCGCGGCTGGTCGCGTCCATCGCCGCGGGAGACCTGCGGACGGCGGCCGGGGTGATGGGCGTCATCCACACCTTCGGCTTCTTCCTCACCATCCTCGACCTGCCCCTGCGCTGGTCGGCCTGGCGCACGCTCGGCGGCCTCCTGCTGACGTCGGTGACCCCGCGCCCTTCGGCCGCCGCCGTCGCCCGGGTCGGCCAGGGCCTGGAGGACGGGTTGCAGGCCGAGCTGGTCCCGGACATCGAGCAAGTGCTGGCCAAGGTCCCCAAGCCCCTGCAGGGGATCGCCAAGGTGCTGCTGGTGCCCTGGCTGCTGCCGCTGCTGGTGTCGCTGCTCTACAAGGCGGTGCTGTTCCTCTGGACCGCGTTCTTCGTCGGCCCGCCCATGGCGATGCTGTGGCGCAATCGCTGCTACTGGACCGATGCGCGCACGGTGAAGCTGGCCCGCAACCCCGAGGCCTTCGCCCGGGCGCTGGAGAAGATCGGCGCCGCGGACCCGCCAGCCGGCGCGGAGGCCTATGGCTATCTCTTCATCGGCGCGCCGACCGCCGAGCGACGGGCCGCCGCGAACCGGAAAAGCATGGCCCTCGCCCTGCCCCCGTCGGTCGGCCAACGGATCGCGCGCCTCTCGGCCATGGGCGCGGGCCTGCGGTCGAGCCGGGTCGCCGGCGTCGACTGGACCCAGGTCGCCGCCCACCCGGCCCGCGCGCTGATCGTCGCCGGCCTCACCCTGCTGCTGGGGCCGCTGTTCCTGATCCTGTTCGTTATGATCGGCTACCTGACGGCCATAGTGATGACCATCGGCCTGGCCGCGGGGCTAGGCTTCGTCCTCTGGCTGATCTGACGGCCGGCGTCAGTACAGCAGGTGCGCCAGCCGCTCCGCCGCCCACGCCTGCTCGTCCGGGAGGGTGAGGGCGTCCAGGTCCTGCGGCGTCGCCGCGCCGTCGTCCACCCATTCGCGCAGCAGCGGGCCGCCGTTGATCACGTCGATGGCGAGCTTGCCGAGCTCGTACTCGTAGGGGAAATCCCGCCAGAGCGGATAGTCGGGATACAGGCGACGGATCGCCTTGAAGGCCAGCGCCTGCACGCGCCAGGGCCTGAAGGCCGCGTGATCGTAGTAGCTGGGATCCTCGATATGGATCTGCACCCCGCTGCAGAGCTTGCCCACATGCTTGTGGAAGGTGGGCTCGAACCAGCAGTCGCGCAGCGCGCAGCCGCCCAGCCAATGCGGCGCCAGGGCCCGCATCTCCGCCATGACGCGGCGCGCCTCGATATCGGGCGCCCCGAACAGCTCCAGCGGCCGGGTGGTGCCGCGCCCTTCCGACAGGGTCGCGCCCTCCAGCATCACCGTGCCGGCGTAGGCCCGAGCCATCCACAGGTTCGGCGCATTGGGGCTGGGATTGACCCAGGTGCGCTCGCCCAGCGGCCAGCCGAAACCGGGCCCGGACTCGGGCGCCCAGCCCTCCATCTCGATGACCCGGTACTCGACGTCGAGCTTCAGGACCTCGATGAACCAGCGGCCCAATTCGCCCAGGGTCAGCCCATGGCGCATGGGCATGGCGCCCGCGCCCACGAAGCTCTCCCATCCGGGCCGCAGCGTCAGCCCCTCGACCGGCCGGCCGGCCGGATTGGGCCGGTCCAGCACCCACACGGCCTTGCCGTGCCTGGCGGCCGCCTCCAGCACGTACCGCAGGGTGGTGATGAAGGTGTAGATCCGGCAGCCCAGGTCCTGCAGGTCCACGAGCAGGACGTCGAAGGTCCCCATCATCGCGTCGGTCGGCCGCCGAACCTCGCCGTAGAGGCTGAACACCGGCACGCCGTGGACCGGGTCGTTGAAGTCCGGACTCTCGACCATGTTGTCCTGCTTGTCGCCGCGCAGGCCGTGCTGCGGCCCGAAGGCGGCGGTGACCTTCAGGTCCGGCAGGGCCGCCAGCGCGTCGAGGGAATGCTCCAGGCCACGCGTGACCGACGCCGGATGGGCCAGCAGGGCGATGCGCCGGCCGGCCAGCGGCGCACGCTGCGCCGGATCGGCGAGAAGGCGATCGATGCCGAATTTCATGTGCGCTCCGTTACAGGAAGTTCCAGGGCGAAGCCGTCAGCGTGGTGAAAGTCCGCCTTCCCCGGCGGGTGCGCCAGCGCCCAGTAGGAAATGCGCCCATCCGCCGCTTCGATCACCGCCGACAGGCCGAGCCGCCACGGCGCGTCGGCCAGGGAGTCCGGCAGCGCCAGGGTGACGTCCATCTCGAAGCGCTTGGCCGTGGACCGCACCTCGACCTGCGGCGCGCCGATCCCCTCCGCAGGCCTCATCCCCTGCCGGTAGCCATCGAACCGATAGGCGGCCCATTGCGTCGAGGGCGAGACATTGAACTCGTAATATCCCTCGCCGACCGGCGCGCGGACGAACGCCTCGAAGCAGGTGCGCCGCCAGAGCTCGTCGGCGCGCACGGACGCGGCCGCCGGCGGCAGGCGCAGCTCGCGGATCGCCCCCGTCACCAGATACCTGAGCGCCAGCGCGCCCCCGCGCGGGCGCGCGACGAACGCCTCGATCCGGGTGACGGCTGCACAGGGCGAGTCCGGGTGGCGATTCAACAGATGCCGCATGCCGCCATGTTAGCGGCGACGCCGGCCGGCGCCACCGAAGACGACGGCGGTTCGGCCGCCTCGCCCTACTCCTCGGTGACCGGGAACGGCGTCCCGGGCAGATAAAGGGCGATGGGGCGAATCTCGTAGACGGCTGTGGTGTTCACCCGGCGCAGGTCGCGCGCCACCTCGACCGCCGCCTCGCGCGTGTCGCAGTCCACCACATAGAGGCCCAGGAGCTGTTCCTTGGTCTCGGCGAACGGGCCGTCGATGACGATCCCCCTGCCCGGCCCACGCAGGGTGCAGGCGTGGCCGGTCCCGCCCAGCCGCGCGGCGGGGCCGAGACGGCCCTCCTCCGTCAGCCGGTCATGGACCTTGTGCAGCTCGACCATCAGCGCGGCGTCCTCGGCCTCGCTCCAGGACTGGACCAGGTCCTCCACGTGATAGGCCAGGATGGCGTAGAGCATGTTCGTCCCCTTGTTCCGACGTGAGCCTAGCCCAAGGACGGCGCGATGCGCTCGGCGCCGACATCTCGATTGCGCGGTCGCCGGCGCACCGTGCGACAAAGGCCGAAACGGAGGATGGCGCGCATGACGGATGGCCAGGAGGTGCTGCTGGAACGGCGCGGGCCGGCGATGCTCGTGCGCCTGAACCGGCCGAGGCGGCGCAACGCGATCAACAACGCGCTGCTCGATGCGTTGACCGAGGCCATCGAGGCGGTCGAGGCCGACCCGGCCGTGCGGGCGGCGATCCTGATCTCCTCGACGCCGGGCATGTTCTGCGCCGGCGGCGACCTCATCGCCATGGCCGCCGGCGAAATCCCCCGCGCCGAGCGGGTATTCGAGGGCCTCGGGCGCGAGGGGCGCAGCAAACCCTGGATCGCCGCCGTGGACGGGCCGGTGATGGGCGGCGGGCTCGAGCTGGCCCTGGCGTGCGAGATGGTCGTCGCCGCCGAGGCCGCGACCTTCGGCGTCCCCGAACCGAAGCGGGGCATCCTGGCGGCCGGCGGCGGCGTCTTCCGCCTGCCCCGCTGGGTCCCCCGCGCGGTGGCCATGGAGATGATCCTGACCGGCCGGCCGATCGGTGCGGCGCGGGCCTACGACCTCGGCCTGGTGAACGCCGTCGTCCCGCAGGCCGGGCTGCTGGACGCGGCGCTGGAGCTGGCGAGCGGCGTCGCCGACTGCGCCCCCGCGTCGGTGGCCGAGAGCCTGACGATCGCCCGCAAGGCGCACGAAACGCCGGAGGGCGAGCTCTGGACGCTCGCCCGCGCGGCGCTGGCGCGGCTGCGGCTGACCAACGACCACAAGGAGGGCCTGGCGGCCTTCGCGCAGAAGCGGCCGCCTGTCTGGGGGCGTTGAACTCCAGAGCAGCTCCGTCTCAGTGGTGGACGTAGGGACGGAAGCTTCCGTCCAGCACGTCGCTGTGGCCGACGACCTTGCCGGTGATCACCTCCGGGTCGACCAGCGCCAGGCGCACGGCCGCCTCGGCGAAGTCCGCCTCCGATCCGGTGTCGGCGAAGTCCTTGGAATAATATTGGACGCCGGGCGTGATGATCGCCTTGGAGGGCGAGAGGGAATTCACCGCGATGTTGCGGTCGGCTGTCTCGTAGGCCGCGCACTGGGTCAGGTGCTCGAGCGCGGCCTTGGAGCCGCCGTACCCGGCCAGCACCCCATAGGAGCGGTCCGGATAGGGCCCGTCGCCCGGCATGCGCGAGGCCCCGGACGTCACATTGATGATCGCCCCATACCCAGCCGCATCCATGTCCGGCACCACCAGCTGCATCAGCTCGTAGGCGGCGAACACCATCTCGAAGTGGCGGCGATAGGCGTGCGACGGGGTGCTCATGAAGGTCGGCCAGTCAACTCGCGGCGCCGGCTGACCGGAGCCTTCGGCGGCCCTGGGCGCGGCCTTGGCCGTGGCCGGCGCGCCTGGCTTGGGCGGCCGACCCGGCGCGGTGAAGGCCGCATTGTTGACCAGGATGGTGATCGGCCCCAGGGCGGCGCGGGCCTCGTCCACCAGCCGGGCGCGGTCGGCCGGCTCCAGCAGGTCGGCGCGGATCGCCACCGCGCGGCCGCCGGCGGCTTGAATCGCGCCCACCGTCTCGCCGATCGTCCCCGGAAGGCGGTCGTCCCACACCTGCTCGGTGCGCGCGGCGACGGCCACCGCCGCGCCCTCGGCGGCCATGGCGAGGGCGATCGCCCGGCCAAGGCCCCGGCTCGCGCCGGTGACGATCGCGACCCGTCCCTCCAGCCTGCCCATCGTGACGACCTCCCTGATGATTTGCGGGAAACCGTAGAGGGGCGGGCGGGAGGCGGCAACGGCCGCCTATTCCGATCCGCCGATCGCCCTCGGCTGGGCATGGACCAGGACGGACTTGATGTTGACGAATTCCCGGATGCCGAAGGACGAGCATTCCCGCCCGTAGCCCGAGTGCTTGACGCCGCCGAACGGCAGCCTGGGATCGGAACGGACGTTCTGGTTCACGAAGCTCATCCCGGCCTCCAGCTCGTCCGCGGCGATCCGCTCGCCGCGCGCCACGTCGCCGGTCAGCACGCCGGAGCCGAGGCCGAAAGGCGAATCGTTGGCGATGCGGATGGCGTCGGCCTCGTCGGTGGCCCGGATCACCGCCGCCACCGGCCCGAACACTTCCTCGTCGTGGGCGGGCATGCCGGCCGTCACGTCGGTGAGCACGGTGGGCGGGTACCAGGCCCCGGGCCGGTCCGGGACGCTCCCGCCCGTCAGCAGCCGCGCGCCCTTCGCCAGGCTGCGGGCCACCTGGTCGTGGACGCCGTCCCGCGCCGTCACGCTCTCCAGCGGGCCAAGCATCGTAGCCTCTTCGCGCGGATCGCCCATCGCCAGGGCCGCCATCTTGCGCGCCAGGGCCTGGCCGAAGGCCTCGTAGACCGGAGCCAGCGCGATGAAGCGCTTGCCGGCGATGCAGCTCTGGCCGCCGTTGACCATCCGGGCGGTCGCGGCCACCTCGGCCGCCGCCTCGATGTCGGCGTCCTCCAGCACCAGGTAGGCGTCGCTGCCGCCCAGCTCCAGGACGCACTTCTTCAAGACCCCCGCCGCGGCCATCGCCACCTGCCGGCCGGCCTCGACGCTGCCGGTCAGGCTGACCGCGGCGACCGCGTCGTCCTCGATGATCGCGCGCACGTCGCGGCTGGGGATCAGCAGAGTCCGGAAGGCGTGGTCCGGGAAACCGGCCTCGTGGAACACCGCTTCGATGGCCAGGGCGCAGCCGGGCACGTTGCTGGCGTGCTTCAGCACCGCGGTGTTCCCCGCCATCAGCGTCGGGGCCGCAAAGCGCAACACCTGCCAGAACGGGAAATTCCACGGCATCACCGCCAGGATGGTCCCCAGCGGACGGAACACCACCTTCGCGTCCGGCCCGCCCATGTCGACCGGCTGCGGCGCAAGGAAGGCCGGCGCGTTCTCCGCGAAGAAGTCGCAGTTGAGCGCGCACTTCTCGATCTCCGCGCGCCCCTCCGTCAGGGTCTTGCCCATCTCGGCCGTCATCAGCCGCGCGAACTCGTCGCGGCGCCGGCGCAGGATGGCGGCGGCGGCGGCCATCCTGCGCGAGCGGTCCTCGAACGCCGTCCGCCGCCAGCCCTCGAACGCCGCGCGCGCCTGGCGCGCAATGGCCAGCGCGTCCTCGACGGTGTGGCCGTCATAGGTCGATCCCGCCGCCCCTGTCGCCGGATCGACCGTCTCGAACCGGGGCCGCTCGCCCTGCACGCCGGTGCGCGCGCCTTGACCTGACATGCATTATCTCCTGCGCCTGATCCCATGCGATCAAACGATCCTGGCGGGCGAAAGGCGCCTTCGGACCGTTGAAACCGTCCGGCGCCTGAGGTGATTCGCTGGAGACTCCGGTCGCGACGGCGGGCTTGGCCTGGGCGGACGGCGGCGCCTCGCGCATGGGCCGACGCGCGCCGAGGCCGCCTCAAATGCGGGCGAAATCGCCGGGCGCCCTTTTAAGGACATCAAACCCGTGAACGGATGGGCGGGTTCGGCGTTAGGCCGTTGATCGCGCCGTGAAGCAGGCGCGCGCCGCAAGATCCCGGCGCCTAAACCAACGGCGCTAATGGGCGGTAAATCCACCGCCCCGATCACGTTCTTGTGATCCGAACTCTTTCCCAGAATCCCGGTTCTGCTGCCCGAGGACGACAGCTCCTCCGCACTTTCATACCTTTGGGAAGGCTCTTAAATGAACAAGCTCTTTATCTCGGCTTCGGCCCTGGCTTTCGGCCTGGCTCTGTCGAGCGCGGCTTTCGCCGTGGTCAACGACACGACCAACACCACGACCGCCACCGGCGGCGCGGCTTCGTCGACCAACTCGACCTCGAACGACAACGATCTGGTCGACATCGACAACAGCGGCAACACCTCCGACGCCAGCAACCACGACAACAACAACGACAACACCAGCCTGTCGGACGTGAACTTCCTGTCCAAGAACAGCCTCAGCAACATTGGCAACGACCAACACACTGAAGACAACGACACCACGACCAGCCTCTCGCTGAACCTGAACCTCGCCCTGTCCAACCAAACCCTCACGGGTTCGGTCTCGGACGTTGACGTCGACAGCGACGCCAGCACCGATGGCGGCAACGGCGGCGACGGCCTGGGCCTCGGCCTCGGCCTGGGCGTTGGCGTTGGCGTTGGCGGCAACGGTGACGACGGCGGCAACGGCGGCGACATCGACCAAGACAACGACAACGACTCTGGCCTGCTGAACTTCCTCGTCAACAACCCGCAATCCGCCTCGAACTCGAACACGGGCGGCACGGGCGGCGGCGGCGCCGGCGGCGCTGGCGCGGCTGGCTCCGGCACGGGCTCCGGCTCGGGCACGGGCTCCGGCTCGGGCGGCGCTGGCGGTGCGGCTGGTGCGGCTAGCTCTTCGGTCATCACCGGTGCGGTGAGCCAATCGGGCGGCGTGTTCGCCGGCATCCAAACCTCGTCGATCGACACGGGCATCGGCAACGTGTCGCAAGCGGCGACGTCGCTGGCGGCCAACTCGTCGATCTCGTTCGGCAACGCCGGTCAGTAAGTACTAAAGTAACGCCAGGCCGGCGCTCGCGCCGGCCTGGCGCCTTCTTTGCTCGACAGTGACTGCGATCCTTCGCGGAAGAGAAAAATGTCTCGAATTGCGACAACCCTCCTCGCTTCGTTGGCCCTGGCCACGGCCCTTCCCGGCCTCGCCTTCGCCTCGGACGCCGAATCGGTGCTGTCAGGCGATCTCAGCACGCTCGAGTTGATCCCATCGGCCACGGCCGGCGATGCGGCGGCGCTCGCTGCGGCGGGCAAGGACAACGGTGAGCAAGCAGCTGACGACGCGGCCATGAAGGCCGACGACCTGAAATCGGTGTCCGGTGGTCAGAGCGTCAACAACGTCAACGAAGCGATCACCAATCAAGAACTGATGGCCACCAGCGCCAACAACACCATCGTCACCGGCGGCGACTTCAACACCGGCAGCGTGTCGTTCGGCGCCAACGCCTTCAGCGGCTTCAACGGCGTGGGGGTGTTCGTCGTGAACACCGGCGCCAACAGCAACCTGCAAGGCTCCATCGGCGTCACCGTCGTTCCGACGACGGCTCAGTGAGTTTCAAGATGTCTGCCCGCGGCTTCAGGAATGCGTTTCTCGTCGCCGCGACGACAGGCGCCTTGTTAGGGACCGCAGGGGCGGCCCAGGCCCAGATGACCTACGTCGACGGGCTGGCCAGCTACAATGTCCCCGTCACCAATTTCAAGGACATCCCCTTCCGGTCGGTGGTTCGCCAGCAGTACGACTACAGCTGCGGCTCCGCGGCGGTCGCGACGCTCCTGCACTTCCACTACGGTCGTCCGGTCAGCGAGACCGATGTCTTCAAGGCCATGTGGGCCACCGGCGACCGGGCGAAGATCCGCAAGATCGGCTTCTCCCTGATGGACATGCGGCGTTACCTGGCGCAGCAAGGCTTCGCCTCCGACGGCTACCGCGTGGACATCAGCCTGCTGGAGCAGGCCAAGGCGCCCGCCATCGCCGTGATCAGGATCGGCAACTACAAGCACTTCGTCGTGATCAAGGGCGTCCGGAACGGCAAGGTCCTGGTCGGCGATCCGGCCCTTGGCCTGCGGATCTTCACGCTCGATGAATTCCGCCAGGTGTGGGACGGGGTGGTCTTCCTGATCCACGACGACCCGAAGCAGCAGGTGAAGTATAACCGCAAGGACGAGTGGAATACGTGGCCAGGCGCGCCCATCAGCGATGTGACGCTCGACTCCGGCCCGGTCTCCACCGCGACGCGTAACCTGCCGCCACTCTATCAGGTGATGTCGACGATCGACACCAACCCCTATATCGCCAAGTGAGAGCTTCGATGTACCGCCTTGCGCCCATCACCGCCCTCCTCGCCGTACTGCTGGCGCCCTGCGCGGCGTCGGCCCTGACGATCGAAGAAGCCTATCTGAGCGATCAGGAAGTGGGCCCGCTGCAAATCGACGACCTCGACGCCCAGCGCGGCGGGTTCATGACGCCGCTCGGCTTTGAGGTCGGGTTCGGCGCCGTCCTCACCGCCACCGTCGACAACGCGATCGTGATGCAGACGCACATCGACTGGACGGCCGATGGCGTGAAATCCACCGGTGATTTTCCCATCGACGCCGCGGCCGCCTTGGCCGGCGGCATCGACCTCGGCCCGAACGCCAACGGCCTCACCGGCGTCGTGGTGCCCGGCGATCCGGCGAACGGCGGCGGCGCGACGGCGATCCTGCAGAGCCTCGGCAACAACGGCCTCGCCAACCTGATCCTGAACACGGCCAACAACCGTACCGTTCTGACCAACACCCAGATCACCCTGGACGTGCCCACGACGGAATTGACCAAGATGTCCAGCGACCAGATCCAGTCGCGGATTTCGGACTCCCTGAACACGGCGCTCAGCCTGGCCGGCATCAAGTAACGCCCAGCCGCGCGACCGCGGCGTCCATCGACAACATCAGCCGTGGTCGAACCCCCTGTTCGGCCACGGCTTTTCATTGCCGCTCCTGCGCTGGCGCATCGCGTCAAGTTTGCGAGCCGCCGCCGACATATCCGCTCCCGCCCGCGGCAAGCCGATAGCGACAGTTTCAGCCCATCAAGCGACCGCCAGGGTTCGGTGGGCGGCGCACGCCGGGGCGCGTCGAGAGTTTCCCGCCGGCCGCAGGCCGGCGGCTCCAGTTCAGCGCCCATGAGCGAAGGCGGTGATGAGCTGAGAGCCCCGCCCGTCGCCGCATCCGTTGGCCGAGTTCGTCCTCAGCCAAACCCTTGACGGCCGTCCCATCGGACGGACTGCGAAAAGCGCCTCGACCACCACCGTCCTGCGCCTTCCCGAGCGCCGGCCGCCATCGAAGCGCAGCCGCTCGCTCAAATCAGGCGCCCGCCGTGGGTCAGAAGGCGTAGGGCACCCGGAACACCACCCGCATGTCGGGCGCATCGCTGGTCATGCCGAACTGGAAGTTGTTATTCAGCGTGATCCGGTCGGTCAGCCGGTACGACAGGCCCATGTTCAAGGCGCCGACCTGCAGCGTCTGATTGGGCTGCTTGGTGGTGCTGTTCGGTCCCTTGCCGATGAATGTCTTGCTCTTGAAGTAGTAGGCGTGGGCGTAGCCCAGCGAGAACGAGAAGCGCTGATTGAGCGCCAAGCCGAAGCCGACCGACGCGGAGATCGAATCGCCCGGATCGACCTTGCCGACGAAGACGCGATTGTCGCCGATTCCGTAGAACTTGTTGACGTTGTCTTCCACGTTATACAGGTAGCTGAGGCTGCCGAAGAGCACCGCCGGATCGCTCGGATAGATCGCGGTGACGCCGGCCTCGACACCCCAGAACCCGGAGCCCTTGGCCAGTTCGGTGGCGGCGCCGAACTCGTCGTAGCCCACGTCGAAGGGACCTTCACCGGTCGGCGGCTTGACCCGCAGGTTGCCGACGAAGAACGGAAGCCCATTGGCGCCGGTGTTGATCTGGTAGCGCGCGGCCAATTCGATGTCGCCCAGGCCTTCGCCCGTGAGAATCGTCTGGCGGGTGGTCGCGGTGTTGTTCGGCGTCGCCACGGTGGTGATCCGGTCGTGGCGGTAGACGTAGGGAATGTTGGCCGTGAGCTCGATCCGTTTCGAAAGGCCATAGCGGGCGCCGACGGTGGCCACCAGGGCGTCGCGGTCGGCGTCGTTGGCCTCGAGCAGGCCCAGGTTCACGCCCGGCACGATCACCACGCCGCGGAACACCAGGCGGTTGGCGCTCGACCGGTTGAATTCGATGCCGGAGTCGACGATCAGCTTGCCCGGCTGCGTCAGCACGCTGGCGAATTCGGGAACGGCGGCGACCTCGCGGGCGCGACGCACCTCCGCCGGCGCGGCCTGGCCCACCGGACGCAAGGTCTCGTCGGTGGTGGGGCCCGACCCGGCCTGCGGGTTCTGGGCCAGCTCGATGTTCCCGCCGGCCGAACCCGACGCGCGGCCCGTGGTGGGGACGGGGGCGGCGCCCGGCGCGCTGGCCAGCGCAGGCGACGCGCCGGCGCGGATCACGCCCAGCATTTCGTTGCGCTCGGCGTGCATGGCCCGCAACTCGAACTGCTGGCCCTGGATCATCCGTTCCTGATCGTTGAGCCGAATCTCCTGGGTCGCGATCTGCTTCGCCTGGGCCGCGACAACGGCTTCCAGGCGGGCGAGGCGCTCGGCGAGCGCCTGATCCTCCGCCATGGCGGGTGTCCCACACAGCAGGGCTGCGGACGCCGCACTGACCATGAGCAGGCGATGGGCGTTCAGAGCCCCACAATCAGACGAATTCATGCAAACACCGGCAGTTACGGCAAAGATGGGTCTAAACTGAGCCTAGCCGGGATTGGTTCGCTCCAGCTTAAACAAATGCCGGGCGGCTCAGCGTGCGTGGCGCCGCTTGTTTTGGCTCATTTCGAGACGAGACTGCAAGATCAAAGTCGGTGAGCTGCGCGAGCCGTTCGCGCGCCCGATTCACCCGGCTCTTCATGGTGCCCACGGCGCATCCGGCCACGTCGGCGGCCTCCTCGTAGGTCAGGCCGGCCGCCACCACCAGGAGCAGGGCGTCGCGAGTGTCCTGGCTGAGCTGGCCCAGCGCCACCAGCAACTCGTCATAGACCAGGCGCCACTCCTGGTCCGGGTTGGACACCAGCTGCGCGGCCAGCCGCCCATCCACGTCCTGCACCGTCTTCCGACGCTTTTCCCACTGCGTGTAGAAGGTGTTGCGAAGGATCTTGTAGAGCCACGCCTTGAGGTTCGTGCCCACCTTGAAGCCGGACCGGAACTGCCAAGCCCGGACCAGCGCGTCCTGCACCAGGTCATCCGCCTCGGCGCTCGAACGCGTCAAGGCGATAGCGTACCCGCGCAGCGGCGGAATAAGCGCAACAACTTCATCCCTGAATGGGTCTGACATCCCGACCTCCAACCCCTTGGCGACGAGTGACTCGTCGCCAATCCTGGAACTGGCCGCCGCCCCCGCACGACCTACGTCGGTTCGACGTCTTCCAGCGTCGAACCTCCATACATGCCTAATAGAGCGTTAAGCAGATGTACTCAAGGGCGAATGCGGCGGGAAAGCGAGAGTTCAAGGCGTCGGTTGGTCGGTAATCCGACAAAAATACGACATGTGAGCAGTATCAAACTGACACAACTTGCGAGCCATCTGATGGCCATGCAGACGGCTGCCAGTATGAACCGCACATGAACGGTTCCGCAGCTTTTGCTGCGCATCAGCCGCCTAATAGTGGGCCAAGCAAACGCTAAACCCCACCCTTGGTGGCGGACAATACCATCGCGAGATGTTGATCGCCTGGCGCCGCCCCAGGAGGCGATGACCGCCGGCGAATCGGCGCCCGCGCCTGAGCCCGCCTGTGTCTTGATCTAGGCGCCGCTCCCCGGGCGGTCAAGCTCCCGCCGGGGGTGTTCCGATCCAGATCGGAGGATCAGGATATCGGCCAGCGAGGATTTCCGGCAACAGCGCCGCGAGCCCTTCGGGATAGATGGCTTCGCGGCTGGCGGCGATCTCCGCCAGGCTCCACCACCGGATCGCGTCCACCAGGCGGCGTTCGAGCTCGTTCCAGCCCGCCCGGTCGGGCTCGCCTCCGGCGCTCAGACCCACCAGGTAGCTCTCCCGGAACAGCAGCGGCTCGCCGGTCTCCATGTGCGGGATCACCCCCTCCCGCAGCCAGACCACGGGTCCCAGCCGCACGCCCGCAAGGCCGGTCTCCTCCAGAACCTCGCGCGCGGCGGCCTCGCGCACGCTTTCGCCTGCCTCCAAGCCGCCGCCTACGGTGAACCAGAATCGATCCGGCGCCCCGGCCAGCCGCCCGCGCATCAGCAGAATCCGCCCCTCCGGGTCCAGCAGCAACACCCGGGCCGTGTCGCGCACTCTCATCCGACCTCCCCGGAATTCGCCTCCGAAACGACCGGAAACGGGGAATTAAGCCAAGCTGTTGCAGATTGCCGAGTCGTTACGCAAAGGAACGCGCCTTGTCGCTCGATTCCCACCGCCTCCTGGGCTTCGCCTTCGCCAGCGCGGACCTGCTCGTCGAGATTGACGCCGACGGGCGCATCGCCTTCGCGATCGGCGCCAGCGAGGCGCTTTCGGGCTCCCGCGAGACCAGCCTGGTGGGCCGGCTCTGGGCCGATTTCATCGATCCGGTCGACCGGGCGATGCTGGGGGCGCTGTTCGACGGTCTCGACGACGGGATGCGCGGCGGGCCGGTGGTGCTGAGCCTGGCGGCGGCCAGCGACGGCGTCGACCGGGCCGTGGCGCTCTCCGCCTGCCGCCTGCCGCAGAACAAGAGCGCCGTCTCCTGCGCCCTCAGCCGCGCCGCGCGCCCGCCGCTCGGCGTCTTCGGCGGCCTGCACGACAAGGCGGGCTTCGAGAAGGTCACCGCCACTCTCTATGAGACAGCCAAGTCCACCGGCGTCGACCTGGAGCTGGCGCTGGTGGAGATGAACGGGCTGTCCGCCGCGCGCCGCGCCATGAGCCCGGACGCGGCCAAGGACGCCGAACGGCGCATGGCGGGCCTGCTCCGCGCCCATTCCCACGGCGGCGGGGCGGCGGCCGACCTCGGCGCCGACCGCTACGCCCTCGTGCGCCGGCGCAGCAGCGAGAATGTCGAATCTCTGGTCCAGCGCATGGTCCGGCTGCTCGGCCTGGATCCGCAGCACCAGGTGCAGGCCGCCGCGGCCGCAGTGTCCCTGACCGGCGAGGCCTCCGCTTCCCAGGCCCTGCGCGCCATCCGCTATTCCCTCGACAACTTCATCCGCGACGGCATGCCGGAGCACCCGCAGGTGACCCTCAGCGAAGCGGTGTCCCGCTCCGTGCGCCGCACGCTGATGGATGTGGGCGCGCTCAACCAGGCCGTGGCCCAACGCAACTTCCGTCTCGTCTACCAGCCTGTGGTGGACCTCAGGGCCGGCGGCGCGCTGCATCATCACGAGGTGCTGGTCCGCTTCGGCGACAACTCCAGCCCCTTCCCGCTGATCCGCATGGCCGAAGAGCTCGATCTGATCGAGCCGCTCGATCTGGCCATCGTCGAGACCACGATCCAGCGCCTTGTGGAGAACACCGCGCTCACCCTGGCCGTTAACATCTCCGGCCGCACCATCGGCAGTTCGGAGTTCATCGAGGCGGTCCGCGTCATGATCGCCGCCAACCCCACGGCCCGCAACCGGCTGATCTTCGAGCTCACCGAGAGCGCGGCCATCGACGACCTCGGCCTCGCCGATCGGCACCTGCAGGCCCTGCGCGCCGAGGGCTGCCGGGTTTGCCTGGACGACTTCGGCGCCGGGGCGGCCTCCCTGGCCTATCTGCAGCAGCTCAGCCTGGACGTGGTGAAGATCGACGGCCGCTACATCCGCGAACTGCAGCACGGCGGGCGGGAGAGCACCTTCATCCGCCACCTGGTGACCATGTGCGGCGAGCTGGGGGTCAAGACCCTGGCCGAAATGGTCGAGACCCCGCAAGTGGAGGAGGCCGTCCGCCGCGCCGGCGTCGATTTCGCCCAGGGCTGGCTCTACGGACCGGCCAGCGACACGCCCATCGAGCCGCCCGCCCGCACCGCGGCCATCCGGCCCATGGCCGCCCGCCGTGTGGGGGCCGTGGAAAGCTGGGGCTGACGCCGGATTCCGCCTGATCGCCGGCCACGGTTTTTCGAAGTTCGGGCTGCGGCAAAGCGTGTTTTGGCGCGCAACAGGTCTTGAGACGACGCCGTTATGAGCTAGATGTCGCCCCACGGCGACACCCCGCCCATTCGGAGCAACGATGAACCTGCCCAAGAATACGAGTTTCAACGATCGCCAGTCGGCCGCCGCCGCCGCGAAGCAAGCGATGCTGGCGAAGTTCAAGCCCAAGCCCACCGTTACTGATCCGCTGCTCGAGGAGCGCAGGGCGCAGAAGGCCGCCGAACTGGAACGGCTGCGCGCCGAGCGTGCGGAACTCCGCGAGGCCAAGCGCCTGGCCGCCGCCGAGGCCGCGGCCCGCAAGGCCGAGGAAGACGCCATCACCGCCGAGGCCCGTGAGCTCGCGCTGCGCGCCGAGCAGAAGGCCGCCCGCGACGCCCGCTACGCCGCCCGCAAGCAGCGCCGGAAGTAGCCGCGGCCGCCGCGGTGGTCGCGGTCGGCACAGCGGGTTGGGCCATGCCCCGCGCCATCGCGGGGCGCTTTCCCGCCGAGGGTAGCCAGCTCACCCGCTACGCCGCGCGATTCGACGCTGCGGAGATCAACTCCAGCTTCTATCGTCCGCACCGGCCGCAGACCTATGCGCGCTGGGCCGCCAGCACGCCGGCGCACTTCCGTTTCGCGGTCAAGCTGCCCCGGGCGATCACGCATGAGCGGCGGCTGGCCGGCGGCGAGGCCCTGCTGTCGGCCTTCCTCGACGAGGTCGCCGGCCTGGAGGGCAAGCTGGGTCCGATCCTGGTCCAGCTGCCGCCGAGCCTCGCCCTGGAGCCCGCGACCGCCGAGCGCTTCCTGCGCGACCTGCGCCGACGCTTCCCGGGGCTGGTGGCCTGCGAGCCACGGCACGCCAGCTGGTTCGCGCCGGACGCCGGGCGCCTGCTCCGCGAATACGGGGTCGCCAGGGTCGCCGCCGATCCCGCCCGGGTTCCTGAGGCCGCCGAGCCGGGCGGCGCATCCGACCTGCTGTACGTGCGCCTCCACGGATCGCCGCGGATCTATTTCTCGCCCTACGCGCCCGACGCGCTCGACCGCTGGGCGGCGCTCATCGCGGCGAGCCCGGCGGCCGATCGCTGGTGCGTCCTCGATAACACCGCGCACGGACACGCCGCCGCCGACGCCCTGGAGATGCAGGCTCGGATGTCCGCGCTGTCGGCTGCACGCTAGGCCCGGCGCACGGCGATGTGCCTGTCGATCACGCTTTCCAGCACGGTCAGCGGCATGACGCCGGGCAGCAGGCCGGCGTCATGGAAAGCGCGCAGGTCGAAGCGCGGTCCCAGCGCCGCCCTGGCCTTCGTCCGCAGCCGCAGCCAGGTGAGCTTGCCCACCATGTAGCTCGTCGCCTGGCCCGGCCAGACGCAGTAGCGCTCCACCTCGGTGGTCGCCGAACTGGGGAGGCTGCCGTCGATGGAGCTCATGGTGCGGATCGCCTCCTCGCGGCTCCAGCGCTTGGCGTGCAGGCCGGTGTCCACCACCAGCCGCGCGGCCCGGAACAGGGCCGCCTGCAGATAGCCCAGCTCACCCAGCGGATCGTCGGCGTAGACGCCCATCTCCAGCGCCAGCTGCTCGGCGTAGAGCGCCCAACCCTCGCCATAGGCCGACAGGAAACTCATCCGCCGGATCATCGGCAGGTCGGCCTCCTGCTGCAGCGAGAGCTGCAGATGATGGCCGGGGATGGCCTCGTGATAGGTCATGGTCGGCAGGGTCCACTTGGGGACCTCGGCCGTGTCGCGCAGGTTGATCCAGTAGATTCCGGGCCGCGAGCCGTCGAGGGTGGCTTGATTGTAATATCCCGCCGGCGCCCCTGCTTCGATGAACTTCGGGACCCGGCGGATCTCCACCGGGGCCTTGGGCAAGGTGGCGAAGGCCTGCGGCAGGCGCGCCTGCATGGCCTTGACCCGCAGGTTCAGGTCGGCGATCAGCGCCTCCTTGCCCGCATCGGTGTCGGGATAGCGATACTTGCGGTCGTTGAACAGCGCGCGCAGCCGCTCGCCCACCGTCCCCCGGCTCAATCCCTGGCCGCGCAGCAGCAGGTCCGCCCGTTCGCCCAGGCGCCGGGCCTGGTCGAGGCCGGTCCGGTGCACCTCGTCGGCGCTCATTTCGGTCGTCGTGCCCGCCCGCAGCGCCAGTTTGTAATAGCCCTCGCCGTCCGGCAGCCGCCAGACGCCCGCATCGTGAACCGCGCCGGCGCGCGCGCTCTGCAGGAACGCGATCTGCCGGTCGAGGGCCGGGACCACCTTGTCCGTGTAGATCCGGGCGGCCGGGCCCTGGACGTCCCCCGCGATCCCCTTGGCCGCCGCCCGCTCGGCCAACGACGTCACCAGGGGCGACCTGGCCGGCGCGGTCTTCAGGCCGCGCATCTGGCCCAGGGCCCGGTCGATCGCGAAGTCCGGCGGGACGACGCCCAGGCCCACGTCGCGCCGCGTCCGCTCCAGTTCCTGGTCCATCACCTCGGCGAAGTGCTCGAGCCGCGCCAGGTAGGCGTCCACGTCGGCCCTCGTCTCGATCACGTGCTGCGTGGCCAGGAAGCTCGGGACCGAGCGGTAGGCGCCGTTCAGCTGCGACAGGACGTAGGGGGAGCCCACGCCCTTCTCGCCGTAGTCGAACCGCTGGTCCGCCTCCGCGGTGCGCGAAAGGTTGTCCATCAGGCAGTCGTAGTTGACCGCGTCCATGCCCGTCAGGCCCGTGCGGTCGATCGCCCGCAACCCGCGAAGCTGCTGACGGGTCAGCCGCTTGCGATAGGCGAGGCCGCCCAGCGAACGATCGTCCAGCCGCGACTTGGCCTCCGCGCGGTCGCCCTTGTCGAGCCCGAGCTGGGTGACGGTTTCCGGCGAGTCCGTCAGCGCCTCCTCGAAGAAGGCCTGCATCAGCCGATTGAGCTGCACCGACGCAGAGGCCTCGGGGCGCGGCGCGGGCGGCGATCGTGCGGGCGCCGCGCAGCCGGCCAACGCCAGGGCGGCCCCGGCGGACGACATGAGGTCGCGGCGGCTGAGCACGCGCTTCACCTTCCTTCTACACACGCAAGGTCACGCTAGGACTCCCCCCGCCCCGCTCGCAAGGCTTTGCAACCGCTGGCGCTAGCAAATTGATTTTCGAGGGATGATGGCCGCTCGCCGCTTTGGCCGGCGCGCTGGCGTCAGCGCCGGCCGGCGCGATGCGTGGGGGCGTCCAGACCCCAGAACCGGGCGATCTCCAGGGTCGAGGATATGCCGCTTTCCATGACGAAAGCGCCGGCGTGGCCCAGGCCCTCCGGGCCGGAGCCGGCGATCGGCGCGCCATGGCCGAAGCCGTCGATCAGGTGCAGCTCCACCGCCGGCGCCGAGGCGGCGCCCCAGGCTAGCCGCCGCCTGCCGGCGCCCGTGTCGACCTGGTTCGGCCCCTCCTGCAGGCCGTGGACCGCCACCCACTGCCGGGCGATCGTCTTGGCGTTGTCCGGATGGACCACCCCGTCCGCGCCACCCTGCCAGATGGAGACCCGCGGCCAGGGCCCCCCGTGCGGCGAGGCGCCCCGCACCAGGGCCGCCCATTGGTCGGCGCTGCGCTCGGGCGCGCCGTTGCGCATGACCTGGAAGCCTTCCGCCAGTCCCTCCGCGGCGCGGTAGGCGATCCCGGACAGGACCGCGCCCCCGGCGAACAGCTCCGGGTAGGCGGCCAGCATCACGGACGCCATGGCGCCGCCGGCCGAAAGGCCGGTCACATACACCCGCCTGGGGTCTCCAGCCGTCGACGTGAGCGACGCCTCGACCATCTGGCGGATCGACGCCGCCTCCCCCGCCCCGCGCCGGAGGTCGTCAGGCTGGAACCAGTTGAAGCAGCGGTTGGGGTTGTTTCCGATCCGCTGCTGGGGCGCGAGCACGGCGAAGCCCAGCCGATCGGCGAGCTGGATCCAGCCCGCCGCCCCGGCGAAGCCCGCGTTCTGCCCGCAGCCGTGCAGCACCACCACCAAGGGCGCGCCCGGCGCGAGGTTCGCCGGCCGATGAATGAACATCTTCAGGCCTCCGGGATTCGACCCGAACGCCTTGACCTCCGAAAGCCCCGTGGGCGCCCGCGCGGCCGCCGAAGGCTCGGGCTTGGCCTTGCGCTTTCCGCGCAGCAGCGCCGCCACCGTCTCGCCCAGCCTCGCCATGTCTTCGATCCTCAACGCCCGGCGACGCCGGCGACCCTCAAGCCTCAGGCTGGATAAGGTCCCAGCGGTTCCCGTAAAGATCCTCGAACACCGCGACGGTCCCATAGGCTTCCTGGCGCGGCGCCTCCAGAAAGCGCACGCCTTGGGCGAGCATGCGCGCATGGTCGCCGGCGAAGTCGCCGCTCTGCAGGAACAGGAACACCCGCCCGCCGGTCTGGTCGCCCACCCGGGCCGCCTGCCGCGCGTCCGCCGCCCTGGCGAGCAGCAGCCGCGCGCCGGCCCCGCCCGGCGGGGCGACCACCACCCAGCGCTTGCCGCCGCCGAGATCCGTATCCTCGACGAGCTCGAAGCCCAGGGCGTTCACATAGAAGGCGACGGCGGCGTCATAGTCGGCCACCAGCAGCGCCACCTGGGTGACGGCCTGCGCGCTCACGCGGCCTTCTGCAGCTCCTGCTTCACCCGTTCGGCCAGGGTCTTGATGTCGATGGGCTTGGGCAGGAAGGAGACGTTGCGCTCGCCTTCCAGCAGGTTGGAGAACTCCGCCTCCGCATAGCCGGAAATGAACATCACCGGCGCATCGCCCAGGTACGGCCGGGCCTGCTTGAGGAGGTCGGTGCCCTGCATGCCCGGCATCACCACGTCGGAGATCATCAGGTCGATGGTCCCGGCATGCTCTTCGGCCAGCTCCAGGGCCTCCTCGCCGCTGGCGGCCTCGATCACCTCATAGCCCCGTGCGCGCAGCAGCTTGGCCGCCATGCCGCGCACGGCGTCCTCGTCCTCCACGAACAGGATGCGTCCGATGCCGGAGAGGTCGCGCGCCGCCGGCCGTTGCGGCTTGACCGGCGCGGGCGCTTCCAGCGCCGACGCCACGGGCTCGTAGACCGGCAGGAAGATACGGAAGGCCGCCCCGTCGCCGGGCTTGGAGTCGACGCTGATCCAGCCGTCCGACTGCTTGATGATGCCGTAGACGGTGGCGAGCCCCAGGCCGGTCCCCTCCCCCACCGGCTTGGTGGTGAAGAACGGGTCGAAGATCTTGTCCATCACGTCGGCGGTGATGCCTGGCCCGTCGTCGGACACTTCGATCAGCGCCTGCGGCCCCCGGGCGCCGGGATAGCCGAGGGTGGCGGCCTCCTGCTCGGTCAGTCGCGCGGTGCGGATACGCACCGTGGCCCCGCCGAAGGCGCGGATGGCGTCGCGGGCGTTGACCGCCAGGTTCATGACCGCCGTCTCCAGCTGGCTGCGGTCGGCGCGCACCAGCGGCAGGTTGCGCCCGTACTCGGTCTCCAGCTTCACGTCTTCGTGCAGCACCCGCCGCAGCAGCACCTCGAACTCGCTGATCAGCTCGCCCAGGTCCAGCGTCTCGCGCTGCACGGTCTGCTTGCGGGAGAAGGCCAGCAGCTTGCGCACCAGGTCGGCCGCGCGGGTGGACGTCGAGCGGATCTCGTTCAGCCCCTCGTAGGAGGGGTCGCCCAGCGGGTGACGCGTGGCGAGATTGTCGAGCTGCAGGAAGATCGCCGACAACAGGTTGTTGAAATCGTGCGCCACCCCGCCGGCCAGCTGGCCGATGGCCTGCATCTTCTGGCTCTGGGCGAGCTGCAGCTCGATCTGCTTCTGCTCGGAGACGTCCACCAGATAGGCCACCCAGCGGCCGTCGCTCCGCGACAGGTAGAGGTGGGCGATCCGCGTCGGATCGGCGGCCAGCCGCACCTCCAGCGCGCCTGCGCCCGCGGCCAGCCGGTGGGCCGCGTCCAGACGGGAGGCCGGCTCGATCAGGTCGCCGAACACCGCGCCGGCGTGGACGCCGCCGGCCATGGCGCCGAGCGCCGGATTGGCCTCGACGATGGTGGCGGTGAACGGGTCCTCGCCGTCCAGCAGCGCCGCGCCGAACGGCGAGGCTGCGGCGAAGGCGTCCAGCACCTTGGGCGGCGGCGGGCTGGCGCTGTTGAAGGCGTTCAGCACATCGAGCGCGCCCTGCGGCAAGGCCAGCGGCTCGGGCCCGTCGTCGGTCAGGCGCACCAGGAACCGGCGCGCGCCGATGGGGGAGATCAGCGCCTCATGGTCGAAGCCGTTGTTGCGCAAGGCGGCGCGGGCGGGCTCGCCGCGGCGGGCGTTCGACAGGGCGGTGAACAGGCTGGCGGCCGAGGGGCCGTTCTTCGGCAGCCGCATGCCGTCGCCGAGCGCGTCGCGCCAGCCGGCGTTGGCCGCCAGGATGCGCCCGTCGGCGGCGGCGATGGCGGCCGGCTCGGACAGCGCCTCCACCAGCCGCTCGGGGCCGCCGTCGGTCTCCGCCGCCGCCTCGCTGGAGCTGCGCACCGCCAGCAGCGCCAGGCAGGCCACGCCCGCCAGGCCGAACAGCAGCAGCAGGCCCGCGAGCGTCGCCGGGCCCGCCTCGATCGCCGGCGCGGCGGCGCAGGCGAGCGCAATGACGAACAACAGGATGGCCAGCGCCATCAGCGGATCGAACCGCGCCCGGGGGCCGGCCTCGCTGATCGGCGTCTGTGCCATGGCGATGGCGCGCAGCTCCCTGACGGTTCTAGCCGAAGCGGTAGGCGAATCAGTCATCACAGCATCTCACAAGGGCCGCGCGGCCGCACGGCGGCCGGCGTTGAGAATGAAGCCGATGACCTTGGCCACGGCCTCATAGTGCTTGGGCGGGATAATGTCGTCGATTTCGACGGCGGCGTAGAGCGAGCGGGCGAGCGGCGCGTCCTCGATCACCGGCACGCCGGCGGCCTCGGCGACCTCACGAATCTTGAGCGCCAGGGAGTCCACGCCCTTGGCGACGCACAGCGGCGCCGGCGTCTCCTCGGCGTCGTACTTCAGCGCCACGGCGTAGTGGGTCGGGTTCATCACCACGACGGTGGCGCCTGGCACCGCCTGCATCATCCGCCGCCGGGCCCGTTCGTTGCGGATCTGCTTCTGGCGGGCGCGTATATGGGGATCGCCCTCGGACTGCTTGTAGTCCTCCTTCAGCTCCTCCTTGGACATCCGCATGCGGGCCATGAACCGCTGGCGCTGCCAGAACCAGTCGAAGCCGGCGATGGCCAGCAGCACGCCCGCGGTGGCGAACACCAGCCGGCGCAGGACGTCGGCGCAGAGCGGCAGCATCGCCGCGGGCTCCAGGAGCGACAGGTTCTGCAGGGCGGTGAGGTGCGGCTTGAGCACCCACCAGGCGACCACCGCCACGGTGGTCAGCTTGGCGATGGACTTGGCGAACTGCATCAGGCCGTCGGGGCCGAACATCCGCTTCAGCCCGCCCATCGGGGAGATTCGGCTGAAGTCGGGCTTCAGCTTGCCGGGCGCATAGAGCAGGCCGTGCTGCACCAGATTGCCCGCCGCGCCGGCGAGCGCGGCCGCCAGCAGCACCGAGAGCAGCAGCGGCGCCCCGGCCATCACCGCCTGCCGCAGGATGCCCGTGCCGCCCCCTCCCTGCACGACCATGGCTTCCGGATGGGCGAGGAAGGGGACCAGGTTCATGGCCAGCGCGCGGGCGAAGTAGCCGCCGCCCAGCGCCAGCACCGTCGCGGCGGCCGCCAGCGAGGCCAGCGGCGCCAGGTCCGGCGTCTTGACGACGTCGCCCTTTTCCCGCGCCTGCTGCAGCTTGCGCGGTGTGGGCTCTTCTGTGCGGGAGGCGGCGTCGTTCGAGTCGCTCATGGCCTCACACGAACAGCCGGATCAGGTCGCGGTAGTGCTCCACCCAGACCATGCCGATGGTCCCTAGGCTGAGCGCGAACAGCGACAGGCCGAGCAGCACGATCAGCGGGGTGGCCACGAAGAACACCTGGAACTGCGGCATCACCCGGCCGATCAGGCCGGTGGCGATGTTGAAGACCAGCGAGAACACCACCACGGGCGCGGAGAGCTGCAGGCCAAGCGCGAAGGACTGGGCCACCGTGCGGATCGCCAGCGTCCCGGCGTCGCTCACCGGCACGGGCCTGGCCACAGGGAACAGGGTGTAGGAGCGTACGATCGCGCCCAGGAACATGTGGTGCAGGTCCGTGGTCATGACCAGCACCACGCCCAGCAGGCCCAGGAAGGTGGCCAGGCTGGTGGACGGCTGCGCCTGGCCAGGCGCAGCGGTCTGGGCGAACGAGAGGGTCGTCTGCAGCGAGATGATCTCGCCCGCGGACGCCAGCGACGACAGGAACATCCGAAGGGTGGCGCCCACCATCAGGCCGATGACCACCTCCTTGATCACTCCCCCGGCCAGGCCCGAGACCGCGCCGGGCAGGGCCGGCATGGCCGGGGCCAGGACGGGGTAGAGCATCAGGGTCATCAGGAACGCGAAGCTGAGCCGGATCCGCGCCGGCACCACCGTCTCGCCGATCCCCGGAATCAGCATCAAGAGCGCGCCCAATCGCGCGAAGATCAGGCCGGCGGCGTAGACCTGCTGGGCTGTGGCGTAGGATTCCATGCGCGCCGTCCGGCGCCGCTACATCGCGGAGATGCGGGCGGCGATGTTGTGCATGAAGCCGCTCATCAACGCCCCCATCAGGGGCAGGAAGACGAGCAGCGAAATGAAGATCGCGACGATCTTCGGCGCATAGACGAGGGTCGCCTCCTGGATCTGGGTGAGCGCCTGCAAGAGGCCGATCCCCACGCCCACGACCAGGCCCACGATCAGCACCGGCGCCGAAAGCTGGATGGTGAGCCAGATGGCGTCGCGGCCGACGTCCAATACCTCGGCGCCGTTCATGAGGGCCTCGTTGAAAATGCATGGCGTTTCGTGGGACGGAACGAGAACCGACCATGGCTCCGTATGGTTAACGGAAAGCTACCTTCGTTAACTTTTCGGGGGATATCCGCGCTTTGGGCAGCGGCCGCCCGCCCTTTCGTCGCCACCCACGATTGACTAGCTACGACAGCCCTTCCTAAAGTGGCGGCGGGGCGCTCGTGGAGTTGTTGTCGTTCGGTACGAACGACACCGCGGGCCGGGGGGTGTGAGCATGGCCGTCGCCACAGCTTCGGTCGTGGACGAGACCGGGCAGTATGCGGGGTCGCTGGAGCTTATCGCCCGCGACGCCGTCGCCGGGTTCGAAGCCTGGCTGCCGTACCTGGCGACCAGCGCCGGATCGATCCAGATCGAGGTGCGGCTGGTGGACCCGCGCCCCGAGTTGCTGGCGACGGGCGCGCCTTACGACGTGGTCTTCGCCTCCGACACGGTCGTGGATTCGGGCGCCGCCTTCGAGCTGCTGACCGGCGTCGACCTGGATCCGTCAACGCCGGACATCGTCATCGAGCTGGACGCCGACTTCCTCTCGACCGGCGTGCAGATAGATCCCCTCGACGGCACGGGCGTGGCGGCGAACAGGACCAGCCTGGTCTCGGTGATGGCCCACGAGGTGGGGCACGGCCTGGGCTACTTCGGGGCGCGCGACGTCGAAACCTATCAACCCGATCCGGACGCCGACGGAGTTCAGTCGGTCTTCGACACGTTCATCACCTTCGTCGATGGCGCGCCCTTTTTCGAGGGGCTGAACGCCATGGCGGTCTATGGCGGCCGGGTCCCCCAGACGCGCGAGCACCTCTACCACCTCGGCAATGAAAGCGGCTCCGGCGCCGGCCTCGCGTCGGACCTGATGTTCTACCGCGCCAATCCCGGGACAACGGCGGTGAGCCGGCTCGACGCGGCTGTCCTGAGCGACCTGGGCATGGCCACGATCTTCGACGATACGCTGGCCGGCAGCGACGTATCCGACACGATGTTCGGCGGCCGCGGCGACGATATCGTGTTTGGGTTCAGCGCGAACGACTCCCTCAGCGGCGAGGACGGCGAGGACTATCTGCGCGGCGGCGACGGCGCCGACCGGCTCTCCGGCGGGGCGGCCTTCGACGACCTCAACGGCAATGTGGGGAACGACACCGTCGGCGGCGGCCTGGGCGACGACTGGGCCGTGGGCGGCAAGGACGATGACCTGCTGGGCGGCGACGAGGGCGACGACATCGTCTACGGCAACCTCGGGAACGACTGGTGCGATGGCGGCCCGGGCGCCGACCTGATCCGCGGCGGCCAGGACAACGACGTTCTCCTGGGCCAGCAGGGCGACGACTGGATGTCCGGCGACCGCGGGAACGACACCCTCACCGGCGGCGCGGGCGCCGACATCTTCCACACCTTCGGCGACACCGGGCTGGACCGGGTGACCGACTTCAACCGCGCCCAGGGCGACCGGGTGATGGTGGATCCGGGGACCGTCTATTCGGTCAGCCAGTCCGGCGCCGACGTCGTCATCGGCATGGGCGCCGGGAACCAGATGGTGCTGGCGGGCGTGCAGATGTCCAGCCTGACCGGCGACTGGATCTTCGGGGCCTAAGCGCCTCAGAGGCCGAGCTTTTCCTCCAGCGCCCTCCCCGCTTCGGCGGGGGCGAGCTTGTCGCGGTCGCGGTCGACGCTGTAGTTGGCCGCCTGCATCGCCTCCAGCGGGACCTTGCCGATCAGCGGCTTCAGCGCCCCCAGCAGCCTGTGGTCATCGGCCCGGCGCGGCGAGACCAGCACCACCGCGTCATAAGGCGGGATCGCGCCCTTGGGGTCGGCCAGCAGGGCCAGGCCGTCGGCGGCGATGCGGCCGTCCGAGGAGAAGGCCGAGATCACGTCCGCCTCGCCGCCCGCCAGCGCCCGGTACATGAAGGTGGGCTGGTAGGAGCGCCTGGCCTTGAAGTTCAGCCGGTAAGCCTGGTCGATCGCTCGCCATTCCGGCCGCGACAGGAACTCCAGGTCCGCGCCCAGGGTCAGATCCGGCGCGCGGCGGGCGAGGTCCTCGAGGCTGGCGATCCCCAGCGCCCTGGCCCGGTCGCCGCGCATGGCCAGGGCATAGGCGTTCTCGAATCCCAGGGAGCCCAGCACGGTCACCCCGTCGCGGCGCTTCAGCTCGGCGGTCAGCTGCGCCAGCACTGCGGCGCGGCCCGGATTGTCCTTCCGCTGCAGGACGTTGGTCCAGAGCGTTCCGGAATAGTCGACGTAGACGTCGATCTCCCCGGCCGCCAGGGCGCGGTAGGCCACGGCCGAGCCGAGGTCCTCCTTGCGGGTCACCGTCGCGCCCGCAGCCGTGAGCCGGTCGGCCATCAGCTCGGCCAGGATGTATTGCTCGGAGAAGTTCTTGGCGCCGACCACATAGGCCCCCTCCCCGTGCGCCAGCGCCAGGGGCGCGACCGCGGCGCCGACGCCCAGGATGAGGCCAGCGGCGCCGGCGGCGATCCGGGCCCGGCTGCGCCGCGCGGTCCCGGATTCGATCAGGCCCAGCAACTGATCGGCCGCCATCGCCAGGCCCGCCGCCGCGGCGCAGCCGAACAGCACGAAGACCCAGTTCTCGGTCTGCAGCCCCGCGAAGATGTAGTTGCCGAGGCTGGTCTGGCCGACCGGGGTGGAGAGGGTCGCGGCCCCGATGGTCCAGACCGCGGCGGTGCGTACGCCGGCCATGATCACCGGCGCGGCCAGCGGCAGCTCCACCTGAAGGAGGCGCTGGCGGGGCGTCATGCCGACGCCATCGGCCGCCTCGGTCACCGAGCGGTCGACGCCGAGGATCCCGGCCGCGCCGTTCCGCAGCATCGGCAGCATGGAATAGAGCGTCAGGGCCAGCAGCGACGGCAGGAAGCCCAGGGCCGAAAAACCGTGTCCGACCAGGGCCTTGCTGAGGGACGACAGACCCAGCAGCAGCGGGTAGAACAACGCCAGCAGCGCCAGGCTGGGGATAGTCTGGATCAGGCTCGCCCCCGCCAGCACCGGCCAGCGCAGCCGCGGGCTGCGGGCGGCCGCCACCGCCAGCGGCAGGCTGATCGCCGCGCCAAGCGCCAGGGCCGCCGCGCTCAGCAGAACGTGCCAGCCCAGGTACTCGGGAAGCAGCGCCCAGGCGGCCGCCCAGCGGCCGCTCAAGGCGCGAGCCTCGCCTGCAGCCGCTCGGCCTGGCGCCGCGGGGCCTCGATCAGGGCGCGCACGTCCGGGTCGACGCTGGCCGCGAGCAGCGCCCGGGGCGGGCCGTCGGCGACCAGGCGGCCGGCCTGCAGCACGACGATGCGGTCGGCGAGCAGCATCGCCTCGGCCATGTCGTGGGTGACCATCACCGTGGTCAGGCCGAGCCGCTCGTGCAGGGCGCGGTAGTCGCGCCCGAGGGCGTCGCGGGTCAGGGGGTCGAGCGCCCCGAACGGCTCATCCATCAGCATCAGCGCGGGCTCGGCGGCGAGCGCGCGGGCCACGCCGACCCGCTGGCGCTGGCCCCCGGAGAGGGCCGCCGGGAAGCGGGCGGCCATCTCGCGCGGCAGGGCGACCAGGTCGAGGAGTTCCTCCACGCGGGCGGCGATCCGCCCCGCGTCCCAGCCCAGCAGGCGCGGCGTGACGCCGATGTTCTCCGCCGTCGTCAGGTGCGGAAACAGCCCGATCTCCTGGAAAACATAGCCGATCCGCCGGCGCAGCGCCCAGCCGGGGACGGCCCCGGCCGCCTCGCCGGCCACGCGCACGCTTCCCGCATTCGGCGCCGCCAGGCCGTTGATGGTCTTCAGCAACGTGGTCTTGCCCGACCCCGAGCCGCCCACCAGGGCCACGAACTCGCCCGCCTCGACCGCCAGCGACACGCCCGCCAGGGCGGCGTGGGCGCCGTAGCGCTTCTCGATCCCAGCAAGCTGGATGACGGGCTCGGCCATGCCCCACCATGGCGACCGCGACCGCGGCTGTCGACCGCTCGACAAGCCCCTGCCCGCCCTCTATCGCCAAGCCTCGCGCCGCAGGAGGAGCACGGCCATGAGCGAAGACCTGGTGACCCTGACCGTCGAGGGTGGGGTCGGGATCGTGACCCTGAACCGGGCCGAGCGGGCCAACGCCATGAACCGCGCCGGCTGGGACGCCCTGCGCGCGGCGTTCCGCCAGGCGGACCGGGAGCCGCAGGTGCGCTGCGTGGTGCTGGTCGGGGCCGGGCGCAACTTCTGCGCCGGCATCGACCTCGACATGCTGATGAACCTGGAGGGCGAGATCGGGATCGACCAGTCCTGCCCCGCCCGCGCCCGCGAGAACGTGCGCCACTTCATCCTCGACATGCAGGACGTGGTGAACAGCATCGAGCAGTGCCGCAAGCCGGTGATCGCCGCGATCCAGGGCGCCTGCATCGGGGCCGGCGTCGACGTGGTGACCGCCGCCGACTTTCGCTACTGCACCGCGGACGCGCGCTTCTCGGTGAAGGAGGTCGACATGGCCATCATCGCCGACATGGGCGTGCTGCAGCGGCTGCCGAAGATCGTCGGCGACCCGATCGCCCGCGAGCTCGCCTACACCGCGCGGGAATTCCGCGGCGAGGAGGCCAAGGCGATCGGCCTCGCCAACCGCTGCTTCGACACCGTCGAGGCGATGCAGGCCGCGGCTTTGGAGACCGCGCGGACGATCGCGGCCAAGTCGCCGGTGGCGACGCGGGGCGTCAAGGAGGTGATGATCCACACCCGCGACCACCCGATCCACGAGAGCCTGCGGCATCTGGCCCTGCTCAACGCCGCGGTGATGATCTCCGAGGACTTCACCGAGACGATGGCGGCGCTGAAGGCGAAGCGCCCGCCCGTCTATTCTGACTGACCGAGCACGCGGGCGGCGTTCTTCCAGCCGATCAGCTCGCGCTCCTCGGGCGTGAGGGCCAGCCCGTCGAAGACCGCGCGGAACTTGGCCACGTCGACGATCGGATAGTTGGTGCCGTAGATCACCCGCTCGGCGCCGATGTCGCGGATGCAGCGGAGCATCTGCGCGCTGGTCCACTGCCCCGGCTCGTCCAGCCCCGCCAAGCGTAGGGACAGGTCTGCGTAGACATTGGGATATGTCCGCGTGAGCCGGGCGGTTTCGGGCTCGGCCCCCCGGCCCAGGTGCGCGAGCTGGATCGTCACGTCCGGGAAGTCACGGCAGACCTCGTCGAAGAACCGCGGCGCCCCCCAGGCCCCGTGCCCGTCGTGGGGCAGCGCGCCGCACTCCGAGAGCACGAACACCTTGTGGGCGCGGGCGAGCTCCCAGACGATCCGCAGCTTGGGATCGTTCGCCGGCGCCCCCAGGAACATGGGCGCGATCTTGATGCCGCTGGCGCCCCCGGCCAGCCGCAGCGCCACCTCCGTCTCGACCTCTTCGCGGGTCATCAGCACCGGGTCGACGCCGACGAGGGTGGTGATCCGGTCCGGGTATGCGGACGCCGTGCGCGCCGCCCAGGCGTTGAGCTCGCGCCACGTTTCGATGACCGCCAGCCTCGCGGCCTCGCGGTCCTCGCCCTGCGCCACGCGGGCCTCGACCAGGTCCTGCGCGGGGAGCCACGGCACGATGAGCGTCCGCGCCACGCCCACCTGGTCCATCCGCTCGAACAGTTCGTCGAGCGAGCCGCGGTTCAGTCGTGGCCGCGGCGACAACCAGCTGAAGAACTCGTCGGCCGCCTCGACGGACGGCTGGGTGTGGGTATGGAAATCGAAGAGCATGGCTCACCGTCAGCGCCTTGGGCGACGCTAAGGCCTGACTCTGGCCGGGGAAAGCCGGTTCCGGCCTGTCACCGCGACGTCAGATCGGCATCCGCATGATTTCCTGGTAGGCGCTGATCACCTGGTCGCGGACGGCCATCACCGTCTCCAGGCTGGCCTCGGCGGCGGAGATGGCGGTGGCCACGTCGATCAGCTCGGCCTTGCCCTGCACCTGCTTGACCATCTGGGATTCGGCGGTCTTGGAGGCCTGCATGGCGTCGCCGATCGCCGACTTCAGGAGGTCGGCGAAGCCGCCGACGCCCTCGGCCGCGGCGGCGGGCGCAGCGGTCGCCTGGTTCTGGACGGCGGCGTAGGCCTTGGCGACGGCGAGCGGAGTGATCACGGCTCAGGCCTCACTTCTTCAGGAGGTCGAGGGTGCGCATCTCCATCGCGCGCGCGGTCTCGATGACGTTCAGGTTGGCCTCGTAGGCGCGCTGCGCGTCGCGCATGTCCATGGCCTCGATCAGCGGGTCGACGTTGGGCATCTTCACATAGCCCTTGGCGTCGGCGGAGGGGTGGCCGGGCTCATACTCGACCTTGAAATCCTTCCGGTCGGGCTCGACGCGGGCGAGCTTGACGCCCAGGCCGGCGGCGGTCTTGTCGGGCCGGAACACCGGCGTCTGGCGCCGGTACGGGTCGCCGCCGGGCGTGCGCGCGGTGGAGTTGGCGTTGGCGAGGTTCTCGGCGATCACCCGCATCCGCGCCTGCTGGGCGCGCAGGGCGGTGGTGGCGATGGCCTGGGCGGCGCCGCCCACGGACTTGATGTCGGCCATCTAAGATCCCCCCAGAGCATTTCCGGTCCGGACCGGAAGCGCTCGGTTTCCAAAGTTTAGAGCGTGACGGGCGCCTGAACCGGTCTCCACTTCAGTCTGTCACGCTCTAGCGACCTGGCGAGCGCGCGGCGAGCCGGATCATGTTGAGCGATTTCTGGTAGAAGCCGATGGCTGCGTCGTAGCTCATCCGCGCGTCGGACATCTTCATCATCTCCTCCTCCAGCACCACGGAATTGCCGTCCAGGGTGGTCTCGGAGTCGCGGCCGCGGGCCGACTTGAAGCTGCTGCGCCGCGTAGCGCTGGGCGCGATCATGTGCCCCGGCTGGGTGGTCGCCTGGGTCTTGGCCATGGCCAGCGGCGTCGCGGAATTCATCTGGAAGCTGAACGGCTTCATGTCGCTGGGCGTAAAGCCCGGGGTGTCGGAATTGGAAACGTTCTCGGCGATCACCCGCTGGCGCTCGGTGAGATAGCCAAGCCGCTCGCGCAGCATGGAGAACAGCGGGATACTGCCAAGGTCCATGCGATCATGGTGAACAAATAGGGTTAATCGGTCCTTAAGACCCTTCCTGCAAACCCTTGAGCGACCGGCGATTTCGCGCCGGACCGTCCCAGCGTCGCCCATGGATTTCGCCGATTTCGCCCGAGCGGTCTTCGCGCTCGCCCTCACCCTGGGTCTGGTGGGCCTGGCCGCCGTGGCCCTGCGCCGGTTCGGGCCGGATGTCCTGACCCGGATCGTCCCCAAGCGCAAGGAGCGGAGGCTGGCGGTGGTGGAGACCCTGGTGCTGGACCCGAGCCGCCGGCTGGTGCTGGTGGCCTGCGACGGCGAGGAGCGCCTGCTGCTGCTGGGCGAGGGCCGTCAACTGACCCGCGAGGTCCGCGATGCGTGAGCTGATCCGCGCGATCCGCGCCCTGCCCGCCCAGGACTGGCGCACCGCCGCAGTCCTGGCCCTGCTGACCACCCTGGGCGCCCTCGCCTTCCCGGCGGTCGCAGTGGCCCAGGCGATCAACATCAACCTCGGCACCGGGGCCGGCCTCACCGAACGGGTGGTGCAGCTCGTCGGCCTGATGACGGTGCTGTCGCTGGCGCCCTCCATCGTGATCATGACCACCTCCTTCGTGCGGATCATCGTGGTCCTGTCGCTGCTGCGCACCGCGCTGGGCCTGCAACAGAGTCCGCCCAACGCGGTGCTCGTCTCGCTGGCGCTGTTCCTCACGGCCATCGTCATGGGGCCCACTCTGCAGCGGTCCTACGACGACGGGATCAAGCCGCTGCTCGACCAGCAGATGGAGCTGCCGGCCGCCTTCGACGCCGCCGGCGCGCCGGTGAAGACCTTCATGCTGAGCCAGGTGGACCGCGGCGACTTGGCGCTGTTCCTGCGGCTGTCCAAGACCCCCCCGCCGCGCGTGCTGGCCGACACCCCGCTGAAGGTGGTGACGCCGGCGTTCATGATCTCGGAGCTGAAGCGGGCGTTCGAGATCGGCTTCCTGCTCTTCGTGCCCTTCCTGGTGATCGACCTGGTGGTGGCCAGCGTCCTGATGAGCATGGGGATGATGATGTTGCCGCCGGTGGTGGTCTCGCTGCCCTTCAAGCTGATCTTCTTCGTGCTCGTGGACGGCTGGCGGCTGGTCTGCGGAAGCCTGGTGGAGAGCTTCCAGAGGGGCGCGGGAGCCGGCTGACCGCCGCCGCATCCGTGGCGCGGCCGGACGTCAGCCCTTCGGCGCCGCCGCCGCGGCTTCCGCCTGCTTCACCGGCGCAGCGGGCTTGGGCGGGACGGCGGGGGTCCTGAAGCGCTGCTTCATCCGGGCGACCCAGCCGGCGAAAACCTCGGAATCGGCGGTGATGCGGCCGAAGTCGGCGACGGTGAGCCGCCCGCTCGGCATGCCCGAGAGGGCCACACGCAGCGCCTCGGGATTGCGGGCGCTGTCGAAGAAGCCCTGGTAGCGCTGCTGCAGCCGGGTGAGCGAGTCCGCGTCTCCAGCCAGGCTGTAGGCGACGCCGGCGCGCAGCAGCCGGCCCTCCTCCTCGGCGGTCAGCACCCCGCCGCCCTTCCAGCGCTCCCCCAGCGCTTTCTCGAACGTCGCGCCGGCCGTGGGCCAGTCCTTCTGCTTCCAGGTGATCTCGGCCCGCAGGTCCTGGCCGCCGGGCGAGACGTCCTTGCCGAGGATCTCCAGGGCGCTCTCATAGCGGCCGACGGCGCTCCAGGCGCGCGCCTCGATCAGCCGGCGTTCGCCGTTCAGCGCCGTCGGCAGCACGGTGGTGCGCGAGCCGTTGATCGCCTCCAGCGCCTTTTCCGGCTGGCGGTCCATCAGGTAGATCACCGCCAGGTCGGTGGCGACCTGGGCGCGCGGGATCCCGTCGAGGCGGTTGTTCACCTGGTAGCGCAGCAGGTCCGCGGCCTGATCGAGCAGGTCCACGTCCACCAGCCGGCGCACCAGCTTGCGCACCATCATGTCGCCGTCGGCGCCGATGGGGGTCAGTTCCTTGAAATCGTAGAACAGGGCCAGCGCCTGCACCGGCTCCAGCCCGTCGGCCAGCCCGTCGAGGAACAGGCCGCGGAACGCCGTCCCCAGGTCGGCCTGGAGTTGCACCGCCTCCGGCAGGTCCGGCATCCGCTGCCCCGCGGAACGCAGCGCCTCCAGCGCCTCGCGGTAGCGGCCCTGCTTGAGGTAGAGCTGGCCCAGCGCGCGGATGGTCTCCAGCTCGGTGGAATCGCCGCGCCAGCGGTAGCGCAGACCGTCGAACACCTGGGCCGCCTGGGCGGGGGTGAGCTGGCCGCTCTCCAGCCGGATCTGGGTGGCGCGCAGCAGGGCCGGCGCCGAGACGCTCTCCATCGGCGCGCGGGTCAGGGCCAGGTAGACGCGCAGCGCCCGGGTCGTGCCGCCCTGGGCCTCGATGACCCGGGCCTGCGTCAAGCGCGTGGCGAGGTCCTCGATGACGTCGGTCTTGTCGGCGAGCGCCAGGGCGACCTGGGTCTGGGCGGTGCGCAGGTCCCCCAGCGCCAGGGCGGCCTGGGCGTCGGCGCGGGCGAACCGCGCCTTCCAGGTCGGCGAGAAATAGGTGAAGGCCTCGACCCCGGCGTCGAACTGCTGGCGCGCCTCGGTCCACTGGGAGAGCTGGGCCGCGGCGTAGGAGCGCCAGAGCGCGCTGGAGGGATCGTCGACGAGAACCGGCGCCGAGAAGTCGGCCTGGGCCTCCTTGTAGCGGCGGGCCATCACCCGCGCCATCCCGCGCAGGCCGCGGAACTCCGGCTTGTCCATCACCGACGGTGTCGACCGGGCGAGGTCGTTGAGCACGCCGATGGCCTCGAAGGACAGCTCCGAGCCCACCAGGAAGCGGGCGAAGGCCAGCCGGGCCTCGACGGGGGCGTCGCGCCCCTTGCCCGCCTCGTCGGTGGCGGCGGTCAGCAGGGCGTTGTGGCGGGCGAGGAAGCCGCCGGAGCCGGTGCGGGCCCAGTCGGCGCCGATGAGGGCCGGCATGGCGGCGGGCCTGGGCGCGCCCGCCTCCAGCTGCGGCTTCTCCTTCAGGGCCCAGGCGGGCGAGAGCGCCAGGCCCTGGGGGCGGCCCACGGAGACGAGGTCGCCGGCATGGGTGACCGCCAGGTCGTCCACGTAGGACTCCACGGCCAGCCCCTGGGCCGACGGCAGGAAGGCCATCTGGACGAACTCGCGGCGCGACGGCAGGCCCTTGGCGGGGCCGAGCGCCGTGACCACCGTCAGCTCGTCGCCCACGTAGGGGTCGGAGAGGCGCACGATGCGGGTGACGCCGGCCACGGGCGCCTGCAGTACGGCGGGGCCGCCCTGTTCGTCGCGGGCCAGGCGGACCAGGCTGGGCTGGGCCTGGGGGCCGGGACCCAGGACCACGGTCCAGATCGGTCCCTGCGAGGCCGCCTGGACCGGGATGCCCGGCCGGGCGGCGATGCGCACGGCCGAATAGTCGGCGCCGTGGAAGGCCTGCATGTTGCTGAACTGGCTCAGGCCCCGCGGGGCCTTGGAGACGTCGATCGTCGCCGGCGCGTCGAACACGATCCAGATCGCGTCGCCGCGGCGGAAGACGGCGGCCCCGTTGGGATTGGCCCAGGGGAAGGCGAAGGCCACCTGGCCCTTGGCGACGCTGGGGGTCATCGGCACCACCCCGCCGGCGGGGACGGGGTTGGGCCGCGGGGGCTCGGGCTCGGGCGCCGGCTCGGCCACGGCCGCCGGATCCCCGGGCTTGGGCTCGGGCTTGGCGAAGGCGTTGACCCAGGTTCCGCCGTCCGCCGCGCCGAAGGTCGCTTCCGCGTCGTCGGCGAGGATCAGGACGATCTGCATCCGCCCGCCGGCGCGCCGGGCTTCCGCCCCCTTGAACCAGGGCGGCGGGGAGGTGCGCAGGCGCGCCAGGTCGGGATCGGTGTCGCGCGGGAAGCTGAGGATCACCTCGGCGCCCTTGCGGGAGATCATGGGCCGGCCGCCACCGCGGAACTCGACCCGCGAAAAGGTCTTGGCCTGGGCGACACGCACCTGGAGCCCTGGCGCCGCCGCCACGGCCACCTTGGCGGCCGGAGCGGCTGCGCCGGGGGATGCGGCGATCCCGCCGATGCAGATCGCCGCTACTCCGGAGCGCAGGGTCGCCTTCAGGCGCATAAGCCTACCCGGCCTTCCCCGCCGGCGGCGAGGCGCCGTCCTGGTCCGACAGTTGCGGCGCGTCGTTGGCCGCCTGGGCGGGCGCAGGCTTCTTGGCCGGCGCCTTGGCCTGGGCGGCCTTCTTCGGGGCGGCCTTGGGCTTCGCGGGCGCCGCATCGGCGGCCGCGGCGGCTGCGGGCGGAGCGGCGGCCTGGGTGGTGGCGTTCTGGGCCAGGGTCTTGGCGGCGGTGAAGCGCCTGGCGAGGGCCTCGGTGAGCTTCTTGGCCTCGGCGGCCGGCATCACCGCCAGGATCGCCGACAGCGAGCGCTCCTTCATCTTGGCGGCGATGGGCAGGCGCACGGAGTCGTCCAGCAACACCATGCGCGGGGCGGCGTCCTTGGCCTTCATGGCCTCGAACACCTTCACCAGGCGGTCAAGCTCGCCCTGCTCGCGGGAATCGGCCTGGGCCAGCAGGCCCTTGATGTCGGTCTTCAGTCCGTTCAGGGCGCGCACCTTGGCGTCGAGCTTGGCCTCGGCCGCGGTCAGCAGGGCGAGCTGGACGTCGAGCTGCTGTTCGCGCAGGTCGAGCTGGCCGCGCCGGGCGCCCAGGCTCTGCAGCACCTGCAGCTCGGCCGGCGAGAGCCCGGCCTCCTTGGCGAGCTCCGCGGCGGTGGGGGCGCAGATCGGGGCCGGCTTCGGGCCGGGCGCGGCGAAGGCCGGCAGGGCGACGGCGTCCTTGGACTCGCCGGTGGCGGCGGCCTCGGCGACGCCCTCGACCGGCTTCGCCTTCTCGGCCTTGGGCTTCTTGTCCGCCTTCTGCGCCGTGGCGGACTTGGCGGCGTCCTCGGCGAAGGCCCGGCCGCCTGAGAACAGGTCCGGCAGAGCCCGCGCGCCCGAGAGGGCGTGGAGCGCCAGGACGCCGCCCACGGCGACGCCAGCCAACGGCAGGATGCGCGGGATGTTCCTCACCGGCGTGCGCCCAGCATGGCGCTGATCGGCGTGCGCACGAGCGGCTCGTCGAAGAGGTCGTCGTCAGGGGCCCGGGGGCGCAGGGCGAGAGGCTCGCGGCGGGGAAGCGGTTGCGGCGCCGGGCGCGCCGGACGGGTGGCGGCCGCGCGCGCCGCGCCGAGCAGGGCGCCCAGGCGGCCGGCGTCGAGCGGCCGGTCAAGCTCGAGCTCCAGGTCGCCGGCCGGGGCGGCGGGCGCAGGCGCGCCCCTCGCGGGCTGCGGCGCCGGTTCGGCCATGGGACGCGAGGCGGTCAGGCGCTCCAGCTTCTGGGTCAGGGCGCGGGCCTTCTCGATGCGGTCGGCCAGGAGGTCGGTGGCCTCGTCCGTGGCGGCGCGCAGGTCGGCCAGCCCCTGCTCGGCCCGCTGGGCGGCGACGTCGAGGTCGGCGACCGCCTTGGCGAAGCCTTCGTGGCTCTCGCGCAGCACGGCCAGCCGGCGGTTGAGGCGCCAGCCCATGGCGAGCGCCGCCGCCAGCATGACGGCCAGCAACAGGTTCAGGCCCAGTCCGATGATGCTCATTTCAACCTCTGGATGGCTTGCCTGGCCCGGTTGCCGAGCGGTTCGTCGACGCGCACGGCGATGTGGTGGTTGCGCCGGCCCATGCGGCCGTGGGTGAGGGCGATGGTTCCGGCCCGCAGCTCGATGGGGCTGTCGGCGTTGGCGTTCAGCATCAGCGTCTCGCCCACCTGGAAGTTCAGCACCTGCTTGAGGCTGACCTGCAGTTCGTCGAGCACGGCGCGCACCTCGAGTTGGGTGCTCCAGAGCTCGGTGGCCAAGTGGCCTTCCCAGATGTTGTCGCGGCCGAACTTCTCGCCCATGAACTGCTGCAGCAGCTTCTTCCGGATCGGCTCCAGGGTGGCGTAGGGGAGCAACAGCTCGATGCGCCCGCCGCGGTCCTCCATGTCGATGCGCAGCTTCACCAGGATGGCGGCGTTGGCCGGCCGGGCGATGGCCGCGAAGCGCGGATTGGTCTCCAGCCGGTCGAGGACGAAGTTCACCGGGGTCAGGGGTTCGAAGGCGGTGCGGGCGTCGTTCAGCACCACCTCGACCATCCGCTGCACCAGCACGCGCTCGATGGTGGTGTAGGGCCGGCCCTCGATGCGCATGGCCGCGGTGCCGCGGCGCCCGCCCAGCAGCACGTCGACGATGGAATAGATGAGGTTCGAATCGACCGTCAGCAGACCGTAGTTGTCGAGCTGCTCGGCCCGGAACACTGACAGGATCGCCGGCAGCGGGATGGAGTTCAGGTAGTCGCCGAAGCGGATCGACGAGATGTTGTCGAGGCTGACCTCGACGTTGTCGGAGGTGAAGTTGCGCAGGGAGGTCGTCATCAGCCGCACCAGGCGGTCGAAGACGATCTCCAGCATCGGCAGGCGCTCATAGGAGACCAGCGCCGAGTTGATGATCGCGCGTATGCCGGTGCGCTCGCCGTTGTCGTCGTCGGAGAGGTCGAAGCCCAGGAGGCTGTCGATCTCGTCCTGGTTGAGGATGCGCTCCGAGCCGCCGTCGGCCTCCGACGCCGCCTGCGACCAGGCCAGCGCCTCTCCGCGGGGGGGACTCTGAGCTTGAATTTCGTCGTCTGCCATGGCGCGCCGGCCAGGATCCCCGAGGGATCCTAGTTGATCAGCATCTCCTCGATCAGCACGGCGTTCGCCTTGGACGGGGCGATCACCAGGTTCACCCGCCGAAGGATCTCCATCCGCAGTTGGTAGCTGCCCTGGCTGCCGGAGAGGTCCTCGGGCCGCAGTTCGCGCAGGAAGGTCTGGAACATGTCCTGCAGCCTGGGCATGTTCGGGTCCAAGGTCTCCACGGCCGCCTCGTCGGGCAGTTCCAGGGTGAGCTTGAGCTTCAGGAAGGTGGGCTTGCCGTCGGCGGTCTGCATGTTCACCGTGACGTCGGGCATGGTGTAGAACACCACCCCGTCGGGGCCTTCGGTGATGTTGCTGGCCGCTTCGCCCTTCTTGTCGCCGTGGCCGCCCTTCTCCTTCTTCTTTTCCTTCTTCTTTTCGTGTCCGGCCTTCTCGGCGTGGGCCGCGTCGGGCTTGGGCTTGAGGAAGATGAAGGCCGCGGTCCCGCCGCCGCCCAGCACCACCAGCGCCGCGGCGCCGGCGATGATCATCATCTTCAGCGGCAGTTTTTTCTTGGCGGGCGCAGCTTCGCCGCCTTCGCTTTCGGCGTCCGCCTCCTCTTTGGGGGCCTCCTTGACCTTGTCCTTGGCCACGCGCGCGATTCCTTATGAGTCCGGAGCTCTTCCCTCCAATCGCGCGCCCTTGGTTAAGGATCGGTTTTTAACGCAAGTTAACGAGGGCCAACCCTGCCCGGCAAAAACCGCCCGGCGCCTGGCGTTAACCAGCTTTTTCATTGATTTCATTCGGGTTTCAGACTGGCCCGAAGGTTGCAAGCAATTGCACGCAAAAGTGTCGCATCAGGGCCTCAAAGGCGCTTCGTAAATGGACAACGCCCTTTTCGTCGGACTATCGCGCCAGATCACCCTGCGCCGGGAGCTCGACATCACCGCCAACAACCTCGCCAACGTCGATACGACCGGCTTCAAGGTCGAATCGCTGATGGAGAAGGTCGATCCGGCCGCGCCGGCCCGCACGCTGGACGCGCCCAACCCGGTGAAGTTCGTGCTGGGCGACGGGGTGGCGCGCGACTACGGCCAGGGCGCGCTGCGCCGCACGAACGCCCCCTTGGACCTGGCCATCGAGGGCCAGGGCTTCTTTGCGATCACCACGGCCGAGGGCGAGCGCTACACCCGCGACGGGCGCTTCCGCCTGGACGACGCGGGCAAGCTGGTCACCCAGTCGGGCCAGGCGGTCCATGGCGACGGCGGCGGCGACATCGTCATCGACCCGCAAAAGGGTCAGGTGCTGATCGCCCAGGACGGGACCATCAGCCAGGGGATCGAACGGGTCGGCAAGATCGGCGTGGTCCGCTTCGACAATCTCTCGGTGCTGGAGAAATCCGGCGACAACCTTCTGAAGAACACCGCCAACGCCCAGCCGACGCCCGCCCCCGACGTGGCCGTGCGCCAGGGCATGCTGGAAAGCTCCAACGTCAAGTCGGTGGTCGAGGTGACCAAGCTGATCGAGGTCAGCCGCGCCTACGAGAGCATCACCCGGATGATGGAATCCGAAGCCGAACTCTCCCGCCGCTCCATCGAGCGGATGGGCCGCGTACAATAAGGAAGGCTTAGACGATGCAGGCTCTTCGCACCGCCGCGACCGGAATGGCCGCCCAGCAGCTCAACGTCGAGGTGATCTCCAACAACATCGCCAACATGAACACCGTCGGCTTCAAGCGCCAGCGGGCGGAATTCCAGGACCTGCTGTACCAGACGCTGGTGACGCCGGGGGCGCAGTCCTCCGACCAGGGCACGGTGGTGCCCACCGGCGTGCAGATCGGCGCCGGCGTGAAAGCCGGGTCCACCTACCGGATCACCACCCAGGGCTCGATGACCCGGACCGACAACAACCTGGACCTGGCCATCGACGGGCGCGGCTTCTTCCAGGTGACCATGCCCTCCGGCGAGACGGCCTATACCCGGGCCGGCAACCTGGCGCTCAACGACCAGGGCCAGCTCGCCACCGAGGACGGCTACCTGGTCGAGCCAGCGATCACCATCCCGGCCGGGGTCACCGCCATCTCGATCTCCAAGAGCGGCCAGGTGCAGGTCAGCCAGGCGGGCCAGACCGCGCCGCAGATCGTGGGCCAGCTCGAGCTGGCCACCTTCGTCAACGAGGCCGGGCTGGAGGCGATCGGCGGCAACCTCTTGAAGGAGAGCGGCTCGTCCGGCGCGGCCACCACCGGCGTGCCCGGGACCACCGGCATCGGCACCCTGCTGCAGGGCTACACCGAAGCGTCGAACGTCGACCCGGTGAGCGAGATCACCGCCCTGATCGTCGCCCAGCGGGCCTACGAGATGAACTCCAAGGTCATCTCCACGGCCGACCAGATGCTGTCCGTCACCAGCCAGCTCAAGTCGTAGGCCCATGCGCCCTGTCCTCCTCGCCCTCGCCCTCGCCGCCCTCGCGGGCCCCTGCCTGGCCGGCCAGTCCGTCGCCCTGAAGCCCGAGCCCGTGGACTCCGACGGCGTCGTGACGCTGGGCGAGCTGTTCGAAGGGGCCGGATCGCAATCCGCCGTCCCGGTGGCCTCCAAGCCGGGCGCCACCGTGGTGCTGGACGCCGGCGCCGTGCAGGCCGCGGCCCGCCGCGCCGGCCTCGACTGGGCCAACGCCGAGGGCTACCGCCGGATCATCGTGCGCACCGGATCCGCCGCCGCCGCGGGCCCGGCGAGGGGAAATGTCGAGGTCCTGACCTACGCGCGCAACCTCAACGCCGGCGAGGTCATCGGATCGCAGGACCTGATCTGGGGCAAGGCCGCCGCCGCGCCCGCCGACGCCGTCCAGGACGCCGCCGGCGCCATCGGCATGGCCGCGCGCCGTCCGCTGCGCGCCGGGGCCGTCGCCATGACCCGGGACCTGGCCGCCGCCCTGGTGATCAAGGTCGGCGAGCAGGTCACCGTCACCTGGCGGGACGGCGGCGTCTCCCTGGTCCTCCAGGGCAAGGCGACCGCCAACGCCGCAGTGGGCGACGCCTTCGCTGTCCAGAACCCCGCCTCCAAGAAGATCGTCCAGGCCGTGGCGACCGGCCCCGGCCAGGCGCTCGCCGGCCCCGCCGCCGACCGCTTCCAGGCCGGCCGCCACCCGCAAATCGCCTCCCGTTGATGAAAGCCGCCCGCATGCGCCCCACCCTGCTGCTCCTCGCCGCCGCCCTGGTCCCGCTGGCCGCCTGCTCCACCGTCAAGGAGGCCGTGCGCGGCCCGGAGCTGACGCCGATCGGCTACCCCGCCGCCCTGGTGCCGCGCAACCAGGAGGTCATGTCGCTGGCCTCCGCGCGCGAGGCCGGCCCGCAGCCCGCCAGCGCCAACTCCCTGTGGCGCACCGGCGCGCGGGCCTTCTTCATCGACCAGCGCGCCAGCCGCGTGGGCGACATCCTGACCGTCAACATCGACATCGACGACAGCGCCAAGACCTCCAACACCAGCGCCAGTTCGCGCACCTCCGGCGCCAGCGCCGGCGTGCCGCACCTGCTGGGCCTGGAGTCCAGCCTGGGCAAGATCCTGCCGGGCGGCTACGACCCGGCCAACGCCGTGGAGACCAACTCCAAGAGCACCAACGCCGGCTCCGGCGCGGTCACCCGCTCGGAGAAGATCAGCCTGACCATCGCCGCCGTGGTCTCCGCCGTGCTACCCAACGGCAACATGGTGATCCAGGGGGTCCAGGAGGTGCGGACCAACAACGAGGTGCGACAGCTCACCGTGGCCGGCATCGTGCGGCCGGAGGACATCTCCTCGTCCAACACCATCCGCCACACCCAGATCGCTGAGGCGCGGATCAGCTACGGCGGCCGCGGCGATATCAGCCGCGTGCAGAAGACGCCGGCCGGTCAGGCGCTGATGGAGCGGTTCTCACCGTTCTGACGCGAAGCGCCCGTAATGGGAATCCGTTCATCCTGAGGCTGCTAAGGTCCGGCCATGCGATTCTTCCGTCTCGTCCTGCCCGCCCTCGTGCTGTTCGCCGCGGGATCAGCCGCCGCGCAGCCTACGAACCGCGTCTGGGCCATCGCGCTGCCGAAGAAAGGCGACGCGGTGCTGCGCTTCGCCTTCCTCAACTCCGAAGACCTGGCCTTGGGCTTCATGTGCACCAAGGGCACCGGGCAGGTTAAGGTGATCGCCGCCAGTCCGGTGCGCCTGATGGAGCCGCAGGATCCCGACGCCCCGCGCGCTTCGCCGATCATCGCGCAGCGGCCGGTCACCATCACCGTGATCTCGGGCGCAGCCAGCGCCACCGTTCCCGGCCGGGTCGGCCCGGACGGCGAGCATGGCGGCTCGTTCCTGATGACCGAACTGTCGTCGGTCTCCCCGGTCATCGAGTCGTTCCGCAAGACCGGCCTGTTGCGGGTCACCGCCCTGCGCGAAGCCATCGACGCCCCGCCGGTGCCCAAGGGCATGCTGCGAGCCTTCCTGCGCTATTGTAAGTAGGTCGCCCCGACCGCTCTGGCGCGCAGGCGGCCCGGCCCTACTTCCCGCCGGGCCTGCAGTCGGACGCCACCATGACCGACTGGCCGCGGGTGGTTCCCAGCCACAGCTCGCCGTTCACCGCCGTGGCGCTGGTGGCCGTGTCGAACCCGGGCGCCGCGTCCAGCCGTCGCGTGCAGGTCCAGGCCATCGTCGCGGGGTCCAGGCGCCCCAGGCCCGACGGAACGCCGCAGGCCGTCGCGGCCGAGAAGTAGCAGCCGGCCACGGCCTCGGGCTTGCCGTCCTGGCCGGCGACCAGGATCGATCCGTCCGGCGCCCAGTGCAGGTTGTCCGGCATGAAGTCCGCCGCCACCGAACGGGCCGGGCCGGCGGCGCCTTCGACGTACTCGAAGACCCGCCGGTCGCGCCATGCCGCCGCATAGATGCGCCGCCCATCCGGAGAGGCGACGATCCCGTTCCAGCCCTTCCGCTCACTGCCCGGCAGGGCGCGCCATCCCGCGGCCTCGGACCATTGCAGCAGGGCGCCCGGCGCGCCCGCGCTGGCCGAGCCGGTGACGAAGATCGAACCGCCGGCCGCCGCCACGCCGTTGCCGGCCAGGCCCGGCGGGAGCGGAACGCAGTCTTCCCACTGCAGCCGTGGCGCGCCCGCGAGGCCCGTCAGGCGAAATCGCTCCACCGATTCGCGGTCGCCGTGGTTGACCACGAACAGGATCTCGCCGTCGCTGCCCGGTTGCAGCGCCAGGCCGTGCGGCGCCAGCCGCTCCGGCCGGAAGCCGTCGCGGCAGCGCGCCGTGCCCGCCGCCGGGGCGAGGTCGGCCTTGACGACGGCGCGGCTGGCGGCGTCGACCAGATAGAGCGCGCCCTGCGGCTGGCCGCCGCCCTTCATGGCGCTGGCGACGACCCAGCGGCCATCGGCCGTCGCCACCATGTCCTCCACATTGGGAAGTCCGCCGATCAGCGGCGCACCCGCGGTCTGGGCGCCCGCGGTCTGGGCGATGGCCGAGACGGCCAGCGTCGCCACGCACCACGACATCAATCGCCGCATGTCGCCTCCCAAATATGCCACCGTCAGGGTCAGCGCCGCACAGGCGCCGGTCAAGCCCGCAGGCGCCCGACATGGCCGCCGGCGGACCATGGAATTCAGCACACCAACGCTGCAAACTTGACCATGGAACCAATGCCTCGAAACCAGTGTTACTTAAGCGACGATCAGCAGAAATGTTGAATCGTGGGGCATGCAGAGATGACGTCGCGCGCAGTTCTTCTTGTTTTCATTGTAGCGCTGCCGACGACGGCCCTCGCGCAAGAGACATCCTCGAACGACGCCCTGCAATCTTCGCGACCGGTGGTCATCCAGACCGAGCCTCAGGGACGCGAAACCTTGCGGCTCAGTCGCCACTTCGGCGCCGAGGCCGAACCACTGCCGGCTGGATCGGCCTTTGCGCGGGGCCTCCAGCGGGAGCGCGACCTGCAGCTGGGGGGCGCGGCCTATGGGGTCGCCTATCTGCCCCTGTCGCCCAAGGCCGACGTCTTCGCCCGCGCGGGCTACGGTGCGGCGGAGCTGAGCGAAAACCCCGGCCGGCCGTTCGAGGATGGCTGGAAGTTCGGGGTCGGCGCGCGCTATTCGCCGAACGCCAACAAGGGCGTGCGGGCCGATTTCACCCGCCACGACTTCCGCACCTCGCGGATCAAGGCCAACATCCTCTCGTTCGGCTACGCGCGGCGGTTCTGACCCTCCGGCGCGGAGACCAGGGGGGCGGCCACGATCAAGGTTCTCGCGTGGATCCATGTGGCGCTGGGCGGCGCAGGCCTCCTGGCGGGCTCGGCGCTATGCCTGGGGCTGATGGCCGACCCCGAAGGCGAGCGGGCGCTCTACTATGTCGGACCGCTCTTTTTGTTCGTCGCCGCGCTCTACCTCGCGCCGGCGTTCATCGGCGGCCTTGGCCTGCTGCGCGGCGCGTTCTGGGCGCGGGTGGTGATCGGCGCCCTGTCGGCGTTGCTGCTGCTGGCGATCCCGGTGGGCACGCTGCTGGGCGGCTTCGGATTCTGGGCGCTGGCCAGGTCGCCGCCGCCGGCCAAGCCGGCGACATCGCTCAAGGCGTCGCCGGAGCCTCCCGGCCGGGTCCTCGGCCTGCTGGTCGCTGCGGCGGGCGTCGGCTGCGGGTTCATCGTGGTGCTCGGCGCGGGTTTCAGGCTGCATCACCAGGCGCCGCCGGGGCTGCTGGGGCCCGGCTTCTATCCCGCCATCGTGGCGCTGGCGGCCATCGTCATCTTCGTCATCGTCAAGCGGCCGTTCGCGGAGTTCCCCTCGGCCCGCGGCCTGAACCCCATCGAGCTTCATCGCTTGCGAGCGCGCATGCGGGCCGAGCGGGAAGCCTGGGAGGTCGAGCGCCGCCGGCGGATCGCGCAGTTGTCCGCCGATCCCACCCGGCGGAAATATGCCACGCGGATCGAGGCGGGCGAGACCTGGAACGACGCCCAGATCGCCTATGACCTGGACCCGGACGCCACCGCCACCTGCCGCCACCTGCGGCCGGTCGAGGCCGCCATGCGCGCGGCCGGACTGGAGGTGCGCCTGATCGCCCCGCCGCAGGTTCGCGCGCCCTGCCGGATCGACGAGCCGGCGCTCTGGACGCAGTTCGAGCACCCGCGCTCGGTCAGCTACCTGGAAATGTTCCTGGGCGGCCGGGCGGCGGAGGATGACCCGGTGGCCTACCTGCGATGCGAGGGCTGCCAGGCGACGATCGACGTGCTGCACCCGAACCTGGCGCGGGGGGAGACGCCGGTGTTCCCCGATGCGGCGCGGAACGCTATTGCGCCGGGATGAGCCGCCAGCGGTCCACCGGCGAGACTGAGCCGCAGGCGGGGCCGCCATCCTTGGCCCGGCCGCCGATGCGCGCCTCGAGCCGCCCGCCGGTCGCGGCGGCCTCCTCCACTAGATCGGCCGGCAAGCTGTCCAGCATGACCTTTCCGCGGCGCGTCCAGGGGGAATCCGCCTGGCCTGCGATCGTGCCCGACGCGAAGTAGACGAACTTGCGACCGAAGCCGGTGCGGACGAACCGCCCGGTGAATCGCAGCCCGCCTGGGCCGGCGTCCACGTCGATGGCGAGGTCCAGCGACAGGTCGCCGCCGCCCGCGAGCACGGCGTCCACCGGCGCGTTGTGATTGTCCTGCAGGCTGAAAAGGACGCCCGCCGGCGGCGCCAGCAGAACGAGGCGCAGCCGCAGCGGCCGCTTGGCCACCGGAGATCCGCCCTAGAGCACGATGCGATCAGGCGGAATCGCCTGATCGTTGAATCGTGCTCTAGATTCAAAAGTTTGAGCACGTTCTGATCGCAAAACCGGGTCCACTTTTGCGGAATGCGCTCTAGGCCCGCCGTCCGCGCGTCGCGGCGGCGACGTTGTCCGCGCCGAGCGCCACGAGGGCCGTGCGGGCGATGCCTTCGGCGTCGAGGCCCGCCTGGGCGTACATGGTCTCGGGCTTGTCGTGCTCCTGGAAGATGTCAGGCAGCACCAGGGTGCGCACCCGCAGGCCCTGGTCCAGGGCGCCGTGCTCGGCTAGCGCCTGCAGCACGAAGGCGCCGAAACCGCCCATGGCCCCTTCCTCCACCGTGACCAGCGCCTCGTGCTCGCGGGCCAGGCGCAGGATCAGGTCCACGTCGAGGGGCTTGGCGAAGCGGGCGTCGGCGACGGTGGCCGAGAGGCCGCGGGCGGCCAGCAGGTCGGCGGCCTTGAGGCTTTCCGCCAGGCGCGCGCCGAAGGAGAGGATGGCCACCGCCGTGCCCTCCCGGACGATGCGGCCCCTGCCGATCTCCAGCGGCTCGGCGAGGTCGGGGATCACCGCGCCGACGCCCTCGCCGCGCGGGTAGCGGAAGGCGCTGGGGCGGTCGTCGATGGCCGCGGCGGTGGCGACCATGCGGGCCAGTTCCGCCTCGTCGCCGGCGGCCATCAGCACCATGCCCGGCAGCGCGCCCATGAAACCGATGTCGAAGGAGCCGGCGTGGGTCGCCCCGTCGGCACCCACCAGGCCCGCCCGGTCCATGGCGAAGCGCACCGGCAGGCGCTGGATCGCCACGTCGTGCACCACCTGGTCGTAGCCGCGCTGCAGGAAGGTGGAATAGATCGCCGCGAAGGGCTTCATCCCGTCGGCGGCCAGGCCGGCGGCGAAGGTCACCGCGTGCTGCTCGGCGATGCCCACGTCGAAGGTGCGCTCGGGGAACCGCTCTCCGAACAGGTCGAGGCCGGTGCCCGAGGGCATGGCCGCGGTGATCGCCACGATCTTGGGATCGCGCTCGGCCTGCTTGATCAGTTCGGTGGCGAAGACCTTGGTGTAGCTGGGCGCGTGGGCCACGCCCTTGGCCTGCTGGCCGGTGACCACGTCGAACTTGGCCACGGCGTGGTGCTTGTCGGCCGCGTTCTCAGCCGGGGCGTAGCCCTTGCCCTTGTGGGTGACCACATGGACCAGCACCGGCCGGTCCTTGATCTCGCGGGCGTTCTTCAGCACGCCCACCAGCGCGTCGAGGTCATGGCCGTCGATCGGGCCCACATAGTAAAAGCCCAGCTCCTCGAAGAAGGTGCCGCCGGTGACCATGCCGCGGGCGTATTCCTCGGCCTTCTTGGCCGCGTCCTTCAGCGGCCGGGGCAGCACACCGGCCATGGACTTGCCGAGCCGGCGGATCGAGCGATAACCGCCGCCCGAGACCAGCCGGGCCATGTAGGCGCTCATCCCGCCCACCGGCGGGGCGATCGACATGTCGTTGTCGTTCAGGATGACGGTGAGCTGTTTGGTGGTCTCGCAGGCGTTGTTCATCGCCTCATAGGCCATGCCGGCGCTCATCGAGCCGTCGCCGATCACCGCCACCACCTTGTTGTCCCGTCCGGCGCGGTCGCGCGCAGCGCAGAAGCCCAGGGCCGCCGAGATCGAGGTGGCCGCGTGAGCCGCGCCGAACGGGTCGTACTCGCTTTCGGAGCGGCGGGTGAACCCGGACAGCCCCCCGCCCTGGCGCAGGGTGCGGATGCGCTCGCGGCGGCCGGTGAGGATCTTGTGGGGATAGGCCTGGTGCCCGACGTCCCAGATGAGGATGTCCCGGGGCGTCTCATAGACGTGGTGCAACGCCACCGTCAGCTCCACCACGCCCAGGCCCGCGCCCAGGTGGCCGCCGGTCTGGGACACTGCGTCGATGGTCTCGGCGCGCAGTTCCTCGGCGAGCTGCTTGAGTTGGGAAAGCGTCAGCGACCGGGTGTCGGCCGGGGTGTTCACGGTGTCGAGCAGCGGGGTGTTGGTCATAAATGGGCGATGGTCCGAAGGGGCCTAGGTTCGGCGCTCTAACACGAAATCCACGCTGCTCCGCAGGAATTCAGCGCGCCGGCCGAAGGGGTCCAGGTGGGATTTTGTCTGTTCCGTAAGCAGGGCGAGCCGCTCTCGGGCGGCTTCTGCGCCCAGCAGGGTGACATAGTTGGCCTTGCCTTTCCCGGCGTCCTTGCCGGCCTTCTTGCCGAGTTCGGCCTCCTCGCCCTCGGCGTCCAGCAGGTCGTCGACGATCTGGTAGGCCAGGCCCAGGTCCTGGGCGAAGGCCATCAGGGCGTGGCGCTCGGCGTCGGCGGCGTGGGCCATGGTCAGCGGCAGGTCGAAGGCGACGGCGATCAGCGCGCCGGTCTTCAGCCGCTGCATGCGGGCCACGGCGCCCAGGTCGTCGCGCACGCCCAGCAGGTCGATCATCTGGCCGCCGCACATCCCGCGCGCCCCGCTGGCCATGGCCAGCTTCAGCACCATCTCGGCGCGCACGGAGCCGTCCTTGTGGGTGTCGGGATGGGCGAGGATCTCGAAGGCCGCGGCCTGCAGGGCGTCGCCGGCCAGAATGGCGGTAGCCTCGTCATAGGCCTTGTGGACCGTGGCCCGACCGCGGCGCAGGTCGTCGTCGTCCATGGCCGGCAGGTCGTCGTGGATCAGGCTGTAGGCGTGGATGCATTCCACGGCGCAGGCGGCGCGCAGGACGGGACGATCGTCCAGGTCGAACATGCGGCCGGTCTCGATGGCGAAGAAGGGCCGCAGGCGCTTGCCGGGCCCAAGCGCGGCGTAGCGCATGGCGCCGGTGAGCTGGGATTCCGGCCCGTCGGCTCTCGGCAGCAGTTCGTCCAGGGCCACCGTCACCAGGTCGGCCGCCTCCGAGACCCGGCGGGCCAGGTCGGACATCAGCCGAACTCGGCCGGTTCCACGGCCGGGGCGCCCTGCGCGCCGGAGACGATCTTCTCCACGCGCAGCCGGGCCGCCGCCAGGCGCGTCTCGCAGTGGGCCTTCAGGGCCGCCCCGCGTTCGTACATCTCGATGGAACGCTCCAGCGGCGCCTGGCCGGATTCCAGCTCGGCCACGATCCGCTCCAGCTCGGCCAGGGCCTGCTCGAACGTCAGGCTGGAAATCTCGGCGACGTCGGCCATGGGCGCCCTTGCCGCGTGTCCGTTCCTGTTCGAAACGAGCCCGCACTGTGATTGCTCGAGTTGGAGCGTGACGGGCCAACCTAGTGGGACGGCCGCCCGGCCGCAACGGCCGTGGTCGGCCTCAGGGCCGCTGAAACCGTCGCATCGACCAGTATTTGAAGCCCTGGCTGTCGGTCATCCGCCAGCCCATGCGCCGCAGCGAGCGGCCGATCATGAAGTTGAAGAAGCCGTGGGCGAGGACCACCACGTCCTGTCCCTGCGAGGCCAGCGCCACCAGCATGGCGGCGGCCTTGTCGGCGCGCGCCTCGGCCTGGCGGCGCGTCTCGGCGCCTTCATGGTGATTGAAGTACCACCACCAGAACCGGGCGATGAACCCCCACAGGCGCGGCGACAGGCGCACCCAGGCGGGCCAGCTGGGCGGCGGCAGCGGCGCTTCCACCAGCATGGCCTCGCGGGCGAAGTCGCGCCCCTCGGCCAGGGCCTGGGCGCTCTCGATGGACCGCAGGCGGGTGGAGGCGATCATCACGCCGCAGCCGGCCGCGAAGCGCCGCAGGACCTCCGGCGGCGTCTGGCCGGGCGCCAGGCCGCGACCCTCATAGCTGGCCCAGAAGCTGCGGTACTCTACCGACGACAGCCGCACCTTGCGCGAGATCGCCGGCTCGCCGTGGCGGGCGAGGATCACCGCGCCCGGCCGGATCGTGGCGCCTGCGGGCTGCTCGACAGTCAAAACGTCGGCCATTTCATCCGCGGGACGCGGGGTGCTGCAAACATGCGGACCCGGCCCGTCTCACCCCCCCGACAGAGCCCGCACGTGCGCGACGGCGGAGCGTCCTAGAGCGTCCAGGTCGTAACCGCCCTCGAGCGAGGAGACAACCCGGCCGCGGGCCCGGCTGCGCGCCATCTCGGCGATGGCCCGGGTCGCCCAGGCGAAGTCCTCCGCTTCCAGTTGCTGGCCCGCGTTCAGCGTGTCGTCGGCGTGGGCGTCGAAGCCGGCGGAGATCAGGATCAGGTCGGGGGCGAAGGCGTCGACCTTGGGCATCAGGCCCTCGAACGCCCGGCGCCATTCCTCACGCGCGGCGCCGGGGGCGACCACGGCGTTGGCCACGTTGGCAGGCGCGGCCTCGGACGGATGGCCGGTGCCGGGCCAGAGCGGCCACTGCTGGATCGAGGCGAAGAACAGGCCCTCCTGGCCGGCGAGGGCGGCCTGGGTGCCGTTGCCGTGATGGACGTCGAAGTCCACCACCGCCACCCGTCCCAAGCCCTCCGACTGGGCGACCCTCGCGGCCACCGCGACGTTGGAGAAGATGCAGAAGCCCATGGGCTTGGCGGGCTCAGCGTGGTGGCCAGGCGGGCGGACCGCGCAGAACGCGCGTTCGATCTCGCCGCGCGCCACCGCCCGCACCGCCGCGGTGACCGCGCCAGCCGCCCGCCGGGCCGCATGCAGGCTGCCCGGAGACATGAAGGTGTCGGCGTCGAGCATCAGCCGGCCGCTGGTCGGCGCGGCCCTGGTGATCGCCGCCACATAGGCCGCGTCATGCACCCGCTCGAGGTCCGCCGGGTCGACCAACGGCGCGTCACGCCCCTCCAGGTCCAGGTCGCTGGCCTCGCTGATGGCGTCGATCACCGCGCGCAGCCGTTCGGGCCGCTCGGGGTGACCCGCCCCCGGTCGGTGGTCGAACATGTCTGTGTGGGTGTAGAGCGCGACGTCCATTTCGCCCCATCCTACCGCGAAACGCCGGGCTCGCCAGCCGCAGGCGGGATCGACCGCCGCCACTGCCCGGCCGCGGGCCGCCGGACTGTGCCGATTTGAGGCGCCGCCTTTAGATTTTCTGGGCCCGGAATCGAGGCGTTCTGCATCCCATACGGCCAAGCTCTAAGTGAACGTGATTCACCTAACTTTATTGCGACAATTTAACCCTGAGCGGTCTTGGCGGACGGCGCGTCCTTTGCAAGGTTCCGCTTGCGTAAGCGATAGAACAAAGAGGGGCGGCAGGCGTCATGCTGCGGATCGGCTATGTGCGGCTTCGCGATGCGCGGTCGGCGGACGACACCGCCGCGCTGAAGGCCGCCGGCTGCCACGTGGTGCGCGCCGAGGAACCAGCGGCCGGCGACGGCGAAGACGCGGTCTTGCGCTCGATCCTGGACTTCGTGGCGGCCGGGGACCAACTCGTGGTGGCCCGGCTCGAGAACCTCGGCGAATGTCCCCAGGCGGTGCTGTCGGTGATCGATCGGCTGGAACACAAGAACGCCAGCGTCTGCGTGGTTGAGCCCGCGATCTGCAGCTCCGGCGAGGGCGGCCGGGCGCTGCGCGCGGCGCTGCAGGCGGTGGCCGGCGTGCCCACGCCCTGGACGCCGCGCAAGCGGCGCGGCGCGCCCTCCGCCGGCGAGATCCTGGCCCTGCAGGAGGCCGGCGTCGGCCCGGTGGAGATCGCCCGGCGGCTTGGCGTCTCGCGCATGACCGTCTGGCGCAAGCTGCGCACCCTGGACGCCTGACCGCCTGCGCTCCGGGGCTCGGGCCAGCGCAAGGCTGGACATGCGGCGCCCGCGGCCCCATCCTTGAAAATCAAACAGCCGTTCGGACGCCCAAGGACTGCCCGCGATGTTCATGCGCTTTTTCACCGAGCTCCGTCAGAACAAGGTGCCGGTGACGCTCAGAGAGTACCTCATGCTCATGGAGGCGCTCGACAAGTCGGTGATCGATCGGTCGGTGGAGGATTTCTATTACCTCTCGCGCGCCGCCCTGGTGAAGGACGAGAAGAACCTCGACCGGTTCGACCAGGTGTTCGGCCACGTGTTCCAGGGACTCGAGAAGCTGACTGACGAGCAGCTGTCGGACATTCCGGCGGACTGGCTGAAGCGGATGACCGAGTCCTTCCTCTCCGACGAGGAGAAGGCCCAGATCGAGGCCATGGGCGGCTTCGAGGCGCTGATGGAGCAGCTGGCCCAGCGGATCAAGGACGCCAAGGAAGGCAAGGGCGACGGCGAGGGTGAGGGGAACGGGAATGGCGTCGGCAAGGGCGGCAACTCCCCGTTCGGCGCCGACGGCTACCACCCCGAGGGCGTGCGCATCGGCCAGGACAAGGGCCGCCACGGCCGCGCGGTCAAGGTGTGGGACAAGCGCGAGTACAAGAACCTCGACGACTCCGTCGAGCTCGGCACCCGCAACATCAAGGTGGCGCTGCGCCGCCTGCGCAAGTGGGTGCGCGACGGCTCGCAGGACGAGTTGGACATGAACGGCACCATCCGCGGCACCGCGGAGAAGGGCTACCTGGACATCCAGATGCGCCCGGAACGGCGCAACAAGATCAGCGTGCTGTTGTTCCTGGACATCGGCGGATCGATGGATTCGCACATCAAGGTCTGCGAGGAGCTGTTCTCGGCGGCCCGCACCGAGTTCAAGAACATGGAGTTCTACTATTTCCACAACTGCCTCTACGAGTCGCTGTGGAAGGACAACCGCCGCCGGCACACCGAGAAGATCAACACCTGGGACGTGCTCCACAAGTTCCCTTCGGACTACAAGGTGATCTTCGTCGGCGACGCCACCATGAGCCCCTACGAGATCACCTATCCGGGCGGCTCGGTGGAGCATTGGAACGAGGAGGCCGGCGCGGTCTGGATCGACCGGCTGTGCAACATCTTCGAGCACGTGGTCTGGCTGAACCCCACCGGCGAACGCCACTGGGACTACACGCCGTCCATCGAGGTGGTGAAGCAACTGGTGGGCGAGCGGATGTACCCGCTCACCCTGGACGGCCTGTCGAAGGCCATGAGGGAGCTGGCGCGCTGAGCGCCGGGCGGTGGGGACGGCGGTGAGCGACCCCCTGCCCCTCGATGCGCCGGACGACGACGGCGCGCACGCGGCCACCAAGGCTGCCGTGTTCGCCGCGGCCGAGGCGTTGTTCGCGTTGCACGGGTTCCAGAACGTTTCGGTGCGCGACATCACCGCTGAAGCGGGGGTGAACCTCGCCTCGGTGAACTATCATTTCGGCTCCAAGGACGCGCTGCTCTATGAGATCTTCCGCCGGCGCACGACGGAGCTGAACCGCGAGCGGGCGCGCCTGTTGCACGTCGCCAACGACCGCCACGGCGGTCGCCCGCCGGTGCGGGAGATCCTCGAGGCGCTGTTCGCCCCGCCGGTGCGCTGGTCGGCTCCGGACCACAGCCGGCGCATCGCCCTGCAGTTCATCATCCGCGCCCGCAGCGAGGGCACCGAGGCGATGCGCCAGGCGCTGCAGCATGACGTCTCGCACCTCGCCCGCTTCGCCGACGCCCTGATGGCGGCCCGCCCGGAGCTGCCGGCGGAGGATATCTATTGGCGCCTGCATTTCTGCCTGGGCATGCTGCACAACAACCGCTTCGCCGAGTTCGACCGGCTGAGCACCTTGTCCGGCGGCCTCACCCAGGAGGCCGAGGTGGACGCCCTGCTGACCCGCATGCTCGACTTCGCCGAGGCCGGGTTCGCGACCTGGAGCACGATGCGATCAGGCGGAATCGCCTGATCGTTGAATCGCGCTCTAGATTCAAAAGTTTGAGCGCGTTCTGATCGCAAAACCGGGTCCACTTTTGCGGAACGCGCTCTAGGACACGAGATCGCCTACGCCCGCTCGCCCTCGTAAAGCACGCCGGGCAGGCCGCTGGAGTCGTAATAGACCACCGCGCCCTCGGCGAAGTAGTGGCCGACGATGGAGCGCCGCGACTTGTCCATATCCTGACGCGGGCAGCCCCCGTGCATCAGGTTCTCGTGCCAGATCAGGGCCGTACCGGCCTTGGGCCGGTAGGTCCTTCGCGCGAACCGGCCGCCGAGCAGATCGGTCCACGCGGCTACGGCCTTGGCGCCGAACTCGCTCCAGTCGTCCTGGACCTTGGCGATCTGCGCGGTGCGCATGTAGAGCCTGGGCAGGCGGTGGCTCTTCGGGAACACCACCAGCTCGCCGCTGTCCGGCTGCACGTCCTCCAGCGCCGTCCAGACCCCGCACATCCGCCCGGCGGGGAAGGAGGTCAGGTGGATGGTGTCCTGGTGATATTCCTGCTGGGAGCCGAAGACGTAGGTGAGCGACTGGCAGGGCCGGGCCGGCGCCTCGAAGATCAGGTCGAGCATCCGCAGGATCTTCGGGTGCAGCCACAGCTCGCGGATCGCCGGATAATCGATGTGCAGGTTGTGCATCCGCTGGCTGGAGCCCCACTCGTAGCCCTCCACCTTGCGCGCGACCGCGTCGTCGAGGGCGGCGTTCAGGCGGGCCAGGTGCTCGGTCCCCAGGACGTCAGGGATCTCGAGGTAGCCTTCCTCGACGAAATGGCGCAGGGCGGCGATTTCGTCGGCCGTCGCGCCCGCCGCTTCCAGGTCCTGCAGGTGCACCTCGACCGCTTCCGGCGACCGGTCGAACCAGGCGATGAGCGAGGCGTCCGCATAGTCATAGGCGCCGCTGTCACATTCCCCGTCCACCACCAGCGGGACGCCGGCTCGGCGCAGGCTCTCGCGGGCGAGGTCGGCCACGGCGCCCCGGTTGCGCAGGCGGACCTCCAGCGTCCGTGCAGCCAGGATCGCGCCCCTCGTCGAGCGAACCTCCAGCCGCAGGCGGGTCGGGCCGTCCGGCAGCAGGCAGCCGTGCAGGGCGAGCCAACCCTGCTGCGGCTCCGCGCCCAGGCTGAGCGCCTTTTCGAACGCGGGTTTGGGCGCGTCGTTCAGGAACAGCGCCAGCCGCGCCTCGACGGGGGCCTCGGCGGCGAGGTCATAGGAGACCACGGCGAGCCCCGACGTGGGGGCGTGCTCGGCCGGCGAGGACGCCGCCAAGGCGACCTTCGCCGCGGGCTTGTCGAAGAGGCCGAGCAATGTGCGCATGGGACTGCAACCTTCGGTCTGCGATGCAACCGGAACCCGCGGCAACGAGCCTGAGCCGGCGCCCGACGTCAAGCCGTCAGCACGCCGCGCAGCCAATCCGCTGGCGTTGCGCCGCTTCGGGAAGGCCGGTAGCTGTGGCGCAAGCCTCGCCGAGGGACCGCCCGTGTCGCCGATTCGCTCTCTTCATCTCCTCGCCCTGGCCGCCGTGGCGCTGGCCGCCTGCGATGAGCCCGCCCCCCGCCGCCGGGCCGAACCGCCCGCTGCGGCGAACGCCCCGGCGGCGCCGGCGGCGGAGCGTGCGAGCCCCATCGCCTGGGACGCCGCCAAGGGCGCGTTTGTGCTGAACGGCAAGCCGCTGAAACCGGCGCGCCTGTGGACCTTCGATGGGTCCACCGATGGCTGGACGGGCGGCGGAACGGCGTTGGGCCCTGCGCCCGGCGGCGGCCTGTCGGTGAGCAACACGGCCTTCGACCCGATCCTCTTCTCGCCCGAGGGCCTGGCGATCGACGGCGCCCGCAATCCCCTGGTGATCATCCGCCTGACGCGGGTGAAGGCGGGCGGAGACTGGTCGGGGACGCTGTTCTACGTCACCGCCAAGCACGGCACGGCCGAAGAATTCCACGCCCGCCCGGCCGACCTGAAGGACGTGGCGGTGAACGAGACCGCGACCCTGATCTACGACATGTCGCGGCCGGCGACGGGGGGCGACGACTGGACGACGTCGGTGATCGACCAGCTGCGCTTCGACACCGACGACAAGGCGGGCGGGCAGTTCGTGATTCACCAGGTCGCGGTGACCGACAATCCCGACCCCGCCACGCCCCTGGGCGGCAAGCTGTAGGCGCCGGCAAGCCGGCGCCCTGACGCTTCGCGCCGCTCAGCCCGGCGCCGCGGCGCCGGCCATGATCGCGGCGATGTTCTGCGGCGACAGGAACTGGGCGGGAGAGATCGTGCCGGCGTTCATCTGCGCGAAACCGTCCATCGCCCACTGGCGGCCGGCGATCGCGGCCAGCAGCTGCGCCCGCTCTGGCGGCGGCGGCTGCAGCGTCGCCAGCTCGCAGGTGAAATCGTACATCGACGCCACCTGAGCATCGCGGGCCTGCTGGTAGTCGGCCATCGCCGCCTCGAACGGCCGCGCGCCGCCGAGCGCCTCGCCCACGGCGCCGGCCAGGCGCTCGGCGTCGCGGAAGGCGTCATTGATGCCCTGGGCGGTGATGAAGTCGCGATTGTAGCCGGCGTCGCCCACCAGGGCCCAGCCGGGGCCGTACGGCTTGCGGAAGTAGTTCGGCACGGCTGCGCCGGCGAACGGCGTCTCGCGCCGGGCGGCGGACAGGCGTTCGGCGAAGGCGGGAGCGCGGGCCAGAGCGCCCATGTAGGCGCCCTCCACGTCGCGCCGGTTGGTCTCCTGCTGGGCGTTGGGCCAGCCGGCGATCACCAGGGTCATGCCGTCGTGCGTCGTCGCCGCCGCCGCGCCGCGGTCCCCGCGGACGTAGGTCTCGAACCGGCCGTCCATCGGCAGACCGCTCCAATAGGCGTAGTAGGCGGCCAGCAGCGGCGGCTTGTCGTTGTATTGGTCGGGTTTCACCGCCTCGGCCACGCGGGAGGTGCGGCCATCCGCGCCCACCACCAGGGGGGCGCGCGCCTCGAACGCCTCCCCCTCCCGCGAATGGCCGGCCACGCCGACGACGCGTCTGTCCTCCACCAGCACCTGATCGACGGCGAAGCCTTCGCGCACCTCCGCGCCCGCCTCGGCCGCGGCGTCGACCAGCAGCTTGTCGAGGACGGTCCGCCGTGGACAGTAGGCGACCGGCGCCTGCGTCGTGCCGGGAGCGCCGGCGATCGTGAACAGGCCGAAGTCGAACGTAAAGGTGTGGATTGGCGGACATCCGGTGGCCGTCAGCCGGTCCAGGAGGCCCCAGCGGGCCAGCGCGGCCACGGCCAGCGGCTGGACCACGTGGGTGGAGACCGTGTCGCTGGGGAAGGTCGCCCGGTCGAGCAGCAGGACCCGGAAGCCTTTTCGCGCCAGCAGCATGGCGGTCGGCGAGCCCGCGCAGCGCGCGCCCACGATGATGACGTCGTACGCCTCGCCCATCCCTGAGCTCCTCGCCTTGTCGCCCTCCGGAGCCCTCAGCATCGTGGCGTGGAGGTTTGGCGGTTCGAAGGCGGGATGTCGGTTCGCCGGCGCCTAGAGCGGGATGCGAAAAAGTGGATACCGGTTTTTCGCGTCAATCCCGCTCTAAACTCTTAGAATCCATCACGTTTATGATTTTGGATTGATTCAATCCAAAATCATCGTGATCTAGCCGGCCAGCTTCCAGGCGAGCTTGAGGTCCTCGACGAACATCTCGAACGCCTTGGCCTTGGCCTCGGCGTCCGGGATGCGCAGCAGGTAGGAGGGGTGGTAGGTCACCACGCCCTGCGACTGGTCCGGGAGCTGGATGGCCTGGCCGCGGGACTTGCCGATCGGGACGGCCCGGCCGAACACCGCCAGCGCCGCGGTCGCCCCCAACGCCGCCACCACCCGCGGCCGGATCAGGTGGCGTTCGTTGTCGAGCCACCAGCGGCAGGCCTCCACCTCGCCCGCGTCGGGGGTCTTGTGCAGCCGGCGCTTGCCGCGCAGCTCGTGCTTGAAGTGCTTCACGGCGTTGGTGACGTAGATCTGGCTGCGGTCGGCGCCGGCGGCGGCCAGCGCCCTGTCCAGCACCTGGCCCGCCGGGCCGACGAACGGCCGGCCCGCCAGGTCCTCCTGGTCGCCGGGCTGCTCGCCCACCAGCATCAGCCGCGCCTGGGCCGGGCCCTCCCCGGCCACGCCCTGCGTGGCGTCGCGCCACAGGCCGCAGCGGCGGCACATCTGCACGGCGGCGGCGATCTCCTCCAGGCTGGCCGGGGCCTGGCCGTCGAAGGGGGCGTCGCGCAGGCGGCGCTGGGCGGCGCGGACACTGCGGCGGGACGGTTCCGCGGGAGCTTGGGCGACCATGGGGGCGGTGCGGCTTTCGGCGGTGTCTGCCAGCTGCGGAATGAGCCGGGCCTTGGGCAGGTTCCGCCGCGCCGGCTCGAACATCGCAGCGCAGTGGGTGCGCCAGAAGTCCTCCAGCCCGTCCCCGGCCGGCGCGTCGGCGGGGTCGGCGCCGGGGGAGAAGCTGAGCGCCGCGCCGTCCCAGTGGGCGCAGACGTCCGGCGTTAGGATCGAAAAGCGCTGGTTCGCAAGACGGCGCACGAAGAAGGGCGCGGCGCGCTCGGCCACCCGGTGGGCAGGCTCGAACCAGGCGGCGAAGGTCTCCGGCGTCTCGCCCTCCACGCGGCGGAAGCGGACGAAGGCCTTCATCTGGTGGGAGGCGCGGTCGACGGCCCTGGCGAAGTCGCGGGCGCGGGCGACGTCGGGGTCGGAGGCGATGCGCAGCAGGCGCGGCTCGCCGGCCATCCGCCAGAGCATCCGGTAGAGCAGCGCGAACCGCTCCGGCGAGCGATGCAGGACGACCTGGCCGGCAAGTTCGAGGAACTCGCGCGGGACCGTGAAGGCTTCGGCGCCGCCGCCGTTCGCGCCCGGCGCCGGCAGGTCCCCGTCCCCGTCCACGGTCCAGATCACCGCCTCCGGCCTTACGCCCTCGGCGCGCAGGGCCCGGGCGGCGTCGCGCCAGCCGGGGAAGTCGGTTTCGGCGGCGAGGCGGGCGACCTTCATGCGATGGGACGCAGGTGGGCGGGGACCATGACGATCATGGAACGAACACTAATGTTCCTGTTTTGTTCTGTCCAGGAATGATCTCGCAGGGCGCCGGGAACCAGCGGCGCCGCAGGGGGTTCCGCCGACGACCATGCGCCTGACCATCCTCCACGAGACGCGCTACAGCTACCAGCGGCCGGTGCGGTTCGCGCCGCACCGGCTGCTGGTGCGGCCGCGCGACAGCCACGCCATCCGGGTGACCGAAGCCTCGCTGTCCTTCTCGCCGCACGGGCGGACCCATTGGACCTTCGACGCCATGGGCAACAGCGTCTGCTGGCTGGCGGTGGAGGGGGAATCCGACCGGCTGACCATCGTCAGCGAACTGGTCATCGAACGCTTTCCCGCGCCGCTGTCGCCGCTGCGGGTGGATGACCCGCAGACGGTCACGCCCATCGTCTACGATCCCGCCGACCGGCCGGTGCTGGCGCCCTTCATCGAGCCGATCACCCAGGACCCGGAAGGCCGGCTGGTGAAATGGCTGAAGGAACTGATCGGACGGCCCGACGAGCCGGCCCTGGACTTCCTGCTGCGCCTGAACGCCGAGATCCACGGGACCTTCGGCTACCAGGTCCGCTTCGAGGAGGGCTGCCAGGAACCTGCCCACACGGTGGCCCTGGGCGTCGGCACCTGCCGCGACTTCGCCTGGCTGATGGTGGAAGCCCTGCGCCGGCTGGGCTTCGCGGCCCGCTTCGTGACCGGCTACCTCTATGCGCCGGGGATCACCGATGTGCGCGGCGCCGGCGCCACCCATGCCTGGTGCGAGGTGTTCCTGCCGGACCTGGGGTGGATCGAGCTCGACCCCACCAACGGGCTGGCCGAGTCCCCGGACCTGATCCCGGTGGCCGTGGCGCGGACCCCCGCCGACGCGGCGCCGATCCGCGGCGCCATCCTGGGCGACGGGGGGGCCTCGACCCTGGATGTGCATGTCGATGTGCGGCCGACGGAATTCATACAAGCCGCATGACGGGAGAATTGGAGACGCTCATGAGCCACGCCTTCCAACACCAGCAACGGCCGGCCAGCCAGATCTTCCTGAAGTCCGCGCCTATGCCCCAGCACGGGCGCAAGATCGACCCCGCCGCCGCCAAGATCGCCGAACAGCGCACCTTTCAGCCTCGCACGGGACACTGAACGGGCGTTTCGGCGCATCCCCAAGGTCACGCTCCCGCTTTCCCTGACGCGCGGGACTCTGATACGACCGTTGCATTGAAGACTTCAGATTTGCAGTAGGGAGCGGGGGCCGCGGCCGTGAGGTGCGCCGGCGCCGGCGCAACGCCATTGGACGCCGAGGTTGAGCCCGTAACAGCCGACAGAGCGCCGTCTCTGGAGGAGAAGGAGGCCGCCTACGAGAAGTTCGTCTGGGACAATCTGAGGCGCAACTATCTCGGCAACTACCTACACGGCATGCTGGGCAACACCGGGTTCCGGCTGCTGAACGCCCCGACCTTCCTGCCCGCCTACCTGCACGCCATCTCCGGCTCCAGCTCGATCGTCGGCCTGGGCCTGGGCCTGCAGCAGCTCGGCGGGATCCTCACCCCGATCTTCGGCGCCAACATGGTGGAGCACAAGACCAGGGTCATGCCCGACGCCATGTGGATGGGCGGCATGGCGCGGCTGGCGGTGCTCGGCATGGGCCTCGCCGGCTGGTTCCTGAAGGGCCAGACGCTGGTGGTGGCGATCCTGGCCATGATGTTCCTGTTCGGCGTCTTCATGGGCGTGCAGCGCGTGGTGTTCTCGGTGCTGATGGCCAAGGTCATCCCGCTGCAGCGGCGCGGCCGGCTGCAGGCCTGGCGCAACGCCACCGGCGGGCTGATCGCCGCGGTGGTCGCCTATGCGGCGGGCAGGTTCTTCATCGAGCCCAACCTGTTCGGCCATGGCTATTCGGTGACCTTCATCCTGGCCTTCGTGCTGACCAGCCTGGGGATCAGCGCCTTCAGCCTGCTGCTGCGCGAACCGGAGCCGCCGACGCTGCGGCCGCAGACACGGTTCCGCGAGCGGATAACCCAGTTCCCGAAGCTGGTGAGGTCCGACCGCGACTACGCCATGTTCCTGGTGGTGCAGATGCTGGCGACCTCCAGCCGGGTCGCGACGCCCTTCTACATCATCTACGTGGGCCAGACGACGCACCTGGGCGGGGCGGAGATCGGGCTCCTGTCGCTGGCCTTCCTGGGAGCCGACACCCTGGCCAACCTGGTCTGGGGCTACACCGGGGACAAGGCGGGCTTCCGCCGGGTGCTGCTGGTCTCGCTGCTGCTGTGGGTGGCGGCCACGGTGCTGCTGATGAGCATGCACGCCATGCCGCTGGTCGTGCTCGCCTTCTTCGGTCTCGGGGCGGCGCAGTCCGGCTACATGATGGCCTCCCAGACCATGATCCTGGAGTTCGGTTCGCGCGAGGAGATGGCCATGCGCATCGCCATCTCCACCACCGCCGAGAGCATCACCTCGACGCTCAGCCCGCTGGCCGGCGGGCTGATGGCCGACCACCTGGGTTTCCACTGGGTGTTCGGCGTCTCGATCGGCTTCCTGGTGGCGGCGCTGATCCTGCTGGTGACGTCCGTCAAGGAACCCCGCCGGATCGTCCGCGGGCGGCGGAGCTAGCCCCGGGCGCGTTCAGCGGCGGCGATGCGGGCGCGAGCGATCTCGTTGGCGACCTCGTGGGTGGGCCGCTGCTCGGCCTGGGCGCGGTCCAGCACCTCGCCCAGGGTCTCGATCATGCGGGCGACCTTGCCCTCAACCCAGGCCGGGTCGAAAGCCTCACCCCGGTCCAGAGCGCGGATCTCGCCCGCCACATTGATGATGCCGCCCCCGTTGATCACATAGTCGGGCGCATAGAGGATGCCGTGCGCGAACACCGCCCGGCCGATCTCCGGGTCGGCGAGCTGGTTGTTGGCGCCCCCGGCGATCACCCGCACCTTCAGCCGCGGCAGGGTCTCGGCGTTGATCGCCCCGCCCAGGGCGCAGGGGGCGAAGACGTCGGCCTCGACATCGAAGATGGCGCTGGGCGCCACCACCTGCGCGCCGGTCCGCGCCGCGACCTCCGACAGCGCCTGCGCGTTGACGTCGGTGATGATCAGCTTGGCGCCCGCCGCGTGCAGGCGGTCGGCGAGGTAGGCGCCCACATGGCCGACGCCCTGAAGGGCCACGGTGACGCCGTCGAGGCCCTGCCCCAGGGCGCGGCGCACGCAGAGGTCGACGCCGCGGAACACGCCGTCGGCGGTCACCGGGCTGGGATCGCCCGAGGCGGCGGGATGGCCGTCCAGCCCGGCGATGAAGCGGCTCTCCCTGCGGGCATGCGCCAGGTCGGCGGGCGAGACGCCGACGTCCTCGGCGGCCCAGTAGCGGCCGCAAAGGCCTTCTACGGCGCGGCCGAAGGCTTCGAACAGCGCCGGCGTCTTCTCGGTGCGGGAATCGCCGATGATCACCGCCTTGCCGCCGCCCAGCGGGATGTCGGCCATGGCGTTCTTGTAGGACATGGCCCGGGAGAGGCGCAGGGCGTCGGTCAGCGCCGCCGCGGCGGTGGGATAGTCCCACATGCGGCAGCCCCCCGCCGCCGGCCCCAGCGCCGTGGAATGCACCGCGATGACGCACTTCAGCCCGCTCTTCGCGTCGAACGAGGCATGGACGCCTTCGTGGCCTTCGAAGGCGGGGGAATCGAACAGGGTCATGTGAGGATCATTCGAGAGGTCTCAGGGGCCGCATACGCGCCGGGGCCGCGGTTCACAACCCCGCCGTCGCGCGCGCCGTGTTCTCGCGCGTCGGCGCGCCGGGGATGGTCGGCGCGCCGGACGGCAGGGGCCCGTTGGGGTCGCGCAGGAAGGCGAGGATGTCGGCGATCACCACGGCCCGCTGATGGTCGCGGGTGAGCAGGTGCCAGCCCTTGGCGTAATAGGCCGACCGGTCGGTGGGCTTGAGCTGGCGGGCGGCGCGGCGGGCGGCCTTCTTGGGGATGATCTCGTCGTTGGCGCCGTAGAGGTAGAAGGTCGGCACGGGCGCCTTGCCGGCGGCTTCCGAGGCCCGCTGCATCATCGAGACCAGGCCGTAGAGGGCGTCCGACCGCACCCCCCAGACCATCAGCGGATCGCGGCCCATGGCGATCAATTCCTCACGGTTGTCCGTGGGATGGATCTTTTTCGTCACCCACTCGGGCGGTGTGTAGACCTTGGGGCCGGTAAGGCGGGCGGCGAGCCAGAGCAGGGTCTTGTTGGGCAGCGGCTGGGAGGACCAGCCCCACACGCCCGGCGACATCAGGATCAGCCGGTCGGCCGCGGGCGGGCGGTCTGAGGCGAAGGTCTCCAGCGCCACCGAGCCGCCCATGCTCTCGCCCGCCACGGCGATCAGGGCCTTGGGATAGCGCGCCCGGACCAGGGCGGTGATGGTGCGCAGATCCTCGTCCATCAGGTCTCGGCCGCCCCAGATTCCCCGCTCCGGGGAGCGGCCGAAGCCGCGCTGGTCGTAGGCGTAGGTGGTCACCCCCTGCTCCGCCCAGACCGGGGCGGCGAAGTGGAAGGCGTTGGCGTAGTCGTTCATGCCGTGCACGGCGACGATCACCGCCCAAGGCTCGCCTGCGGCCTCCCAGCGGGTCAGGCCCAGGCGCGCGCCGTCGAAGCTGACGACCGAATCGGCCTCGATCCGCGGGCCCTGGAAGCTCGCCCCGGGCGCGCCGGCCTGCTGCACCACCAGCGGGGTGCAGGCGGTCAGCAGCAGCGCGGCGAGGAGGACGAGGAAGCGTTTCATGTAGCGAGCAGGCGGGCGACGGTTGTGCGAAGATAGGGGACGATCTCCTGGTCGAACCAGGGGTTTCGCCTGAGCCAGGCGGTGTTTCGCCATGACGGGTGCGGCAGCGGCAGGTAGCGCGGCAGGAAGGCGCGCCAGGCCCGGACGGTCTCGGTCATCGAGCCCCGCGCCGCCGGCGGCCCCAGCGCCCAGGTCTGGGCATGGGCGCCCACCAGCAGGGTGAGCTCGACCTTCGGAAGCTGCGCCAGCAGGCGCGGGCGCCAGAGCTGGGCGCAGCGTTTCGGCGGCGGATAGTCCCCGCCCTTGGGGTCGGTGCCCGGAAAGCAGAAGGCCATGGCCGCCACCCCGATCGCCGGGTGAGCGTAGAAGGTCTCCCGGTCCACGCCCATCCAATCGCGCAGGCGCTCGCCGGAGGGGTCGTCGAAGGGCAGGCCGCTCTCGTGCACCCGTCGGCCCGGCGCCTGGCCGCAGATCAGCAGGCGCGTGCCCGGGCCGACCCGCACCACGGGGCGCGGCTCGTGCGCCAGCTCGCCTTCGCAGGCGCGGCAGGCGCGGATCTCGGCAAGGACGGCCTCCAGGCTCATGGACGCCATATCGCGACCACGCCGATCAGGTTCCGAAAGCGGCCCGCTCCTGGGCGATCCAGGGGGCGAAGCAGGGCCGCGCCAGCATCTTGTCGAGGTGGGCGGCGGCCTTAGGATAGGCTTCCGGGTCCATCCGCCAGCCGAGATGCATGAGCGTCGCCAGGGGGCTGACCACGGCCAGGTCGGCGAGGGTCAGCCGATCCTCGACCAGCCAGCCGGAGTCGGGCATCACCCGCTCGATATAGGCGAGGATCGACGGCAGCTCCTTCTCCGCCTCGGCGGCGACCGCCTCGTCTCCCGGCCGCCCGAGAACCCGAGGCGAGACAAAGCGATTGAAGAAGATCTTGCCGCCGCAGCCCATCAGGATGGTGTCGGCGAACTCCTCGTACCAGATGGTCCGCGCCCGCGCCTTGGGCTCCAGCGGGATCAGGTTCGGCTCCGGCTTGATCGCGTCGAGGTAGGTGATAATCGCGGTGGAGTCGGAAATCTGGAAGTCGCCGTCCTGGAAGCCCGGCATCTTGCGGAACGGACTGGCCGCTTCGAAGCCCGGCGGATTGGCGCCCAGCCCGGCCGGGACCAGCTCGAGCTCGATACCCTTCTCCGCGGCGAAGGCCAGGGTCTTGCGCACGTAGGGCGAGCCCGAAGCGCCGAACAGTTTCATGTCTCGTCCTCCACTGGTGGCGAGCCGTCGGCGGCGCGCAGCCGGTAGACGCCCTTGAAATCATCCGGATCGGCCGGCTTGCCGTGGCGCAGGATGACGACCCGTCCCGCCCGCGCCAGCCCCACCGCCGTCGCGCGCACATGACCCAGCTGCCGGCGCCAGCCTTCCGGGTCCACCGCCCGCGCCACCGCCTCCGGCGACACCGACTTGCCGGGCGCGGCCTTGGCCAGCAGGTCGAGGATGGCGGCCTCGGCGGAGAGCGTCATCGCGCGCTCACCCGCCCCGCTTCATCGTCTCGCGGGCGATCACCACCTGCTGGATCTGGCTGGTGCCCTCGTAGATGCGGAAGATCCGCACGTCGCGGTAGAAGCGCTCGATGCCGTGGTCGGCCACATAGCCGGCGCCGCCGAAGATCTGCACCGCCCGGTCGGCCACGCGGCCGACCATTTCCGAGGCGAAGTACTTGGTGGCGGCCGCCTCCAGGGTGACGTTCCGGCCGGCGTCGCGCTGGCGGGCCGACTCCAGGGTCAGCGCTCGGGCGGCCAGGGCCTCGGTCTTGGAATCGGCGATCATCCCCTGGATCAGCTGGAAGCCGGCGATCGGCTGGCCGAACTGCTTGCGTTCGCGGGCGTAGGCGACGCTGTCGGCGATCAGTCGCTCGGCGACCCCCACGCAGATGGCGGAGATGTGCAGGCGGCCGCGGTCGAGCACCTGCATGGCGACCTTGAATCCCTCGCCTTCCCGGCCGAGCCGGTTGGCGACGGGGATGCGGACGTTGTCGAACATCACGTCGCAGATGTGGGCGCCCTGCTGGCCCATCTTCTTCTCGGGCTTTCCGACGCTTAGGCCCGGAAGGTCGCGCTCCACGAGGAAGGCGCTGACGCCGGCGGCGCCGGCCTTGTCCGGATCGGAGCGGGCCATGACGGTGAAGAGGTTCGCGCGGTTGGCGTTGGTGATGTAGCGCTTGGTCCCGTTCAGCACGTAAGCGTCGCCGTCGAGGATCGCACGGGTCTGCACCGCCGCCGAGTCCGAGCCCGCCTCCGGCTCGGTCAGGGCGAAGGAGATGATGGTCTCGCCGGTGGCGATCTTCGGCAGGTAGCGGGCCTTCTGGTCCTCGTCGCCGAACATGACCAGCCCCTGGCTGCCGATGCCGACATTGGTGCCGAAGGAAGAGCGGAACGCCGGGCTGGTGCGGCCCATCTCCATCATCACCAGGCACTCGTCCTCCATGGACAGGTCGAGGCCGCCGTATTCTTCCGGGATGGAGAGACCGAACAGGCCCATGGCCTTCATCTCCTCCAGCACCGCGTCGGGGATGCGGTCGTCCTCGGCCACCTTGGCCTCCAGCGGGTGCAGGCGCTCGGCGACGAACCGGCGGACCGTCTCGATCAGCTGCTGGCGGGTGTCGGCGTCGAGGGCCATCGCGGCGGTCTCCTACTTGGGCGGGTCGCAGACGACCTCATTGGTGGCCCGCGTCGCAAAGCCGCTCAGCGTCACGGACGCGACCGCATAGGGCCAAACCTCGTAGGACGCCAGGAGCGGCAGGACGGTGCAGACCGAGCCCGGCCGCTCGCCCCCTTCGACCCGCAGGACGGCGCGGTAGTCCAGGGCCTGCGAGAGGCCGCTGTCGAGCTTCAGCCCCGCCTGGGCGCCGTCGCCGCCGAGGGTCAGGGCGAGAGTGTCCGGCTCGGCCCCATCCGGCAGCGGCGCGTCCTTGGACTTCGGGCCCGGCTTCGGCGGCAGGGCCTGGGCGGGATCGGCCGGCGCGACCGAGACGACGGTGAGCGCGCCGGCGCCGAGACGCACCACCACGCGCTCGCCCGGGAACAGGGTCAGCGTGCGGCCGTCGGCCGAAAGTCCGGACCGCGTCTCTGCATGCGCAGCGAAGCCCAGGCCCAGCGCCGTCAGGGCTGCGCAGGCGAGGTGAACGCGTCGACCTTGCATCGCCGTCTCCTACCCCCTACCCGTCGCTGTCGCGGGCAACCTAGCTGCCTACGGGGAGAGTGCAATGCAGGCGCGTCGCGAGCCCGGCTACGGCCCGATGACCCCGATCGCCGAGGGCGAGTGGGCCGGCTGGTCGCAGTGGGGCGCGGACCCCTTCGAGGCGCTGACCGGCCCCTACTACTGCCGCTACGACGCCGACGGCCGGGCGCGCACGGCCCTCCGGGCCGAGGATCGCCACATGAACGGCGGCGGGTTCATGCACGGCGGGGCGCTGATGACCTTCGCCGACTACACCCTGTTCTTCGTCTGCAAGGCCACCCTGGACGACGCCCCGGCGGTGACGGCGACCTACAATTGCGAGTTCGTGGGGGCCGTGACGGCCGGCGACCTGGTCGAGGGAACGGGCGAGATCGTCAAGGCCGGCCGCTCGATGATCTTCGCGCGCGGCACGCTGAGCGTCGCCGGCGAACCCGTGGTGACGTTCTCGGCGGTGGTGAAGCGGTCGGGCGGCCGCCCTTAGGCGGGATTCAGGCGACCGAACGACTGTGCATGGGGTCGAACCTCCATTTTTTGTAACTCCGCCTCCCCGGGTTCAGTGGGCGTGGTCCATCGCGGGCGCGGCCGGAGCCTTCAGGATCGACCGCGCCTCGATGGACGCCACCGCATAGACCGCCCGCCAGCCCTTGCGGTCGCCCGAGGACACGATCCGCCAGGGGGCCTGCTTGGCCGGCAGCGGGGCGCCGTCGACCTTGTCGGCCAGGATCACCGTGTCGCCATGGAAGTCGCGATCAACCTCGGCCAGGGAGTAGACGGCGGCGAAGCCGTCGGCGCCGGTCACCACCAGATAGGCCTTCAGGGGATCGCCGTGCAGGCGCTGGCCCATGGGCAGGCCGCCGGCGCGCAGGACGTCGGAGAGCATGACGCCTTCGTAGGCGTGCGGCTTGCCGTCCTCGGTCAGGGTGGCGCTGGTCCGCGGCAGCGCGGCGAAGTCGGCGGCGGCCAGGGTCTTGGAGGCTCCGTCGAGGCCGGTGACCTTCAGGGTCTGGGCCGCGGCCGGACAGGCCAGCAGCAGCGCCACGAGCGCGGCGACGGCGGCCCTCACCGCGCTGCCTGGGCGGCCGGGCGGCTGCGCATGGCGTCGGCCCAGCGGGCCAGGGCGCTGAGAGTTTCCGGGACCTGTAGCTTGATCAGGCGGGCGAAATCCAGTCCCACGAAGGCGATCACGTCGGCGATGGTCAGGCGGTCGGCGGCGATCCAGTCGCGGCCCTGCAGCCGCTTGTCGAGGACCGCCAGCCCCTGGACCCCGTATTGGGTGTTGTACTCGGCCACCGCCGGGTTCTGCTGCTCCAGCACCGCCAGCGCCGGATGGGTGTGGCGCACGCCCAGCATCAGCGGCGTGGCCACCAGCATCTCGGCGCGCCGGGCCCACATCTCGATGACCGCGCATTCCTCCGGCGTCGAGCCGAACATGTTCGGCTGCGGGTAGCGGCTCTCCAGGTAGCGGCAAATGGCGATCGATTCGGTGATGGTGGTCCCGTCGTCCATCTCCAGCGCGGGCAGCAGCGGCAGGCCGGCCTTCTCCAGGTATTCCGGCTGCTTGTGGGCGCCTTTCATGATGTTGAGGGTGACGATCTCGATGTCGTCGATGCCCTTCTCCGCCATGAACCAGCGGACGCGGCGCGGATTGGGAGCGCCTGGCGTGTCGTAGAGCTTCATGCGGGCCTCCTAGATCACGATGATTTTGGATTGAATAATCCAAAATCATAAACGTGATCGATTCTAATAGTTTAGAGCGGGATTGACGCGAAAAACCGGTATCCACTTTTTCGCATCCCGCTCTAGGCTTGCAGCCGTCTATTGACCGAACAGCGCGCTCGGCATCGCCCCCACCACCGAGGCGGTCAGGCAGGTGGCGAGGAAGCCCGCCATCATCGCCTTCCAGACCATGCCCATGACCTCGCCGCGCCGCTCGGGCACCAGGACCGAATAGCCGGCCACGTTGATTCCCACCGAGGCGATGTTGGCGAAGCCGCACAGGGCGTAGGTCAGGATCACCCGCGTGCGTTCGTCAATGGCCGTCGTCGGCACGCCGGCCAGGCGGATGAAGGCGGTGAACTCGGTCAGCACCAGCTTGACCCCCAGCAGCGAGCCGGCGGTGGGCGCGTCGGCCCAGCGGATCCCCATCATCCAGGCGAGTGGGGCGAACACCAGGCCCAGGCCGCGCTCCACCGACAGCGGCGCGCCGCCCACGTCCGGCAGGGCGCCCAGGATGCCGTTCACCATCGCCACCAGCGCCACGAAGACGATCAGGGTGGCCCCGACGTTGAGGACGATCTGCAGGCCGTCGGAGGTGCCGCGGATCAGGGCGTCGACTGAGCTCTCGTAGGTCTTGGTGGCCGACGGATCGAGCGCCTCGGGCGCCTCCGCAACCGGGTCGCGCGGCACGATGACCCGGGCCAGCAGAACCCCGGCGGGCGCCGAAATGATCGAGGCGGTGAGCACATGGGCGGCCGCATTGGGCAGGACATCCTTCAGGATCGTCGCGTAAGCCACCATGGTGGAACCGGAAACGCAGGCCATGCCGACGGCGATCAGCATGAACAGCTCGGACCGCGACAGGGTCGGCAGGTAGCTGCGGATGAAGATTGGTCCCTCCACCTGCCCCATGAACACGGTGGCCGCCGTCGCCAGGGCCGGCGCGCCGCGCAGGCCCATGGTCCGCTCGAAAATCACGCCGAACAACTGGGTGACCCACTTCAGGATCCGCCAGTGCCAGAGCAGCGCCGACAGGGCGCAGACCACCAGGATCACCGGCAGGACGCGGAAGGCGAAGATGAACAGCGAGCCCGGGTCGGTGAGCGTGTAGGGCTGGTTGGGCGTGCCTGCCAGGAAGCCGAAGACGAAGGCGACCCCCGCCTGGGTGCTGGCGCCCAGGCCGTCCACGGCGCGCCCGATTCCGATCAGCGCCAAGCGCACCGCCGGCAGCCCGAACAGCGCCAGCACCAGGATCGCCTGCACGACCACGGCGATGATCGCGAGTTTCCAGGGAAATCGTCGCCGGTTCTCGGACACGGCCCAGCAGACGGCCAGCGTGAAGGCGATGCCCAGCAGGCTCTGGGCGTTCTCGGGTCGGAACATGAACACGGGCCCCGCCAGGGCGCCGGCGCAAGTCGACGGGCCCGAACAGGGCGATTGAGGACCAGCGCGCGGCGACGCGCAAGCCGGCAGCGGCCGCAAGCCGCGCAGAAGATTCGGATAACCGCATTCTCCGCAGTTAACCGGGTTTGAAGCCTTCCCGTCGTCAAGTGCGATCCAGAGAAGGATACGGATGTCCCTGGCGCTGGCCACCCTGGTCTACGAATGGCGACGCTATGTGGCGGCGGTGATCGCGCTCGCCTTCTCGGGCCTGCTCATCTTCGCCCAGATCGGCATGTTCACCGGCATCGTCCATTCGGTCACGGCGACCATCGAGCGCTCGCGCGCCCAGATCGTGATCATGCCGCCGAAGATGGACGGCCTGATCGGCAGCGGCCCCGCCAACCTGCCGGCGCGCATCGCGCCGCTTCTCTACCTCAATCCCGAAGTGACCGAGGTGGCCAGCGTCGACGGCTCCGGAGGCGCCTGGTCCAACATTCCAGCCCCGGGCGGCAAGAAGGTCACCCAGTACGTGGCCATGCGCATGGTCGATCCGCGCCCCGGCGCGGTGACCCTGCCGGTGGATTACAGCGAAGCCACCCGCGTCGCGCTGATGGAGCCCTACGCCGTCGCCGTCGACCGCTCGGCCCTGGCGCGGCTGGGGGTGAAGCTCGGCGACCGGGCGGTGCTGGCCGGACATACGGTGCATGTGGCCGCGCAGCTGGAGGGCTACGGCGACCTGAACCAGGTGAGCGTGGTGATGTCGCGCGACACCATGCGGATGCTGGGCGCGGGCGGCCGCAACGGCTCCACCGGGCCGTTGATGGTGGCCCTGAGGGACCCCCTGCGGGTGCTCGAGGTGCGCGAAGCGCTCAACGCCGTATCGGGCGGCGCCTATCGGGCCTGGAGCCGCGAGGAGTTGGCGGCCGCCAACGAGCGGGCGCTGCTGAAGCAGCAGATCGTCGGCGTGATCCTCGGCTTCTCCGCCGTCCTGGGCTTCCTGATCGGCGTCGGCGTGACTTCGCAGACCCTGCGCGGCGCGATCCTCGCCAACATCCGCGAGTTCGCCAGCCTGCGCGCCCTCGGCGTCTCCATGGGCTCGCTGCAGCTGGTGGTGATCGAGATGTCGTTCTGGGTGGGTCTGGCGGGCCTGGGCCTGGCGGGCGTCGCCACCTGGCTGGTTTCGCTGCTGGCCGCCAACTACGGCGTCTCGATGATCTTCCCGCTGGCCTGGATCAGCGTCATCGCCTGCGTGCTGCTGGTCATCGCCTTCGCCTCGGGCGCGCTTTCCATGAGCGTGCTGCGTAAGAGCCAGCCGGCGGATCTGCTCAGATGACCCCGGCGCGGCCCGCCATCGTCGCCCGCGGCCTCGTCAAGGGGTTCAAGACCGGCCGCACCCGGATCGAGGTGTTGAAGTCCGTGGACTTCGACGCCCTGCACGGCGACGTGACCATGGTCATGGGCCCCTCCGGCTCGGGCAAATCGACCCTGATCGCGGTGCTGTCGGGGCTGCTGAAGCCCGACGCCGGCCAGGTGACGGCCTTCGGCGAGGATCTGTGGAGCCGCCGGCCCGGCGACATCGACCGATTCCGCCTGGACCACTGCGGCTTCGTCTTCCAGGGCTTCAACCTGTTCCCGGCGCTGACTGCCCTGCAGCAGGTGGCCGTGATCCTGGGCTACAAGGGCTACTCCCCGGTGGAGGCCAAGGCCAAGGCCGAGGAGACGCTGGTGGAGGTGGGCCTGGCCTCGAAGATCCACCAGCGCCCGTCCGAACTCTCCGGCGGTGAGAAGCAGCGGGTGGCCATCGCCCGGGCGCTCGCCAAGGATCCCGACATCCTGTTCGCCGACGAGCCCACCAGCGCGCTCGACGGCGAGACCGGCCAGAAGGTCATCCGCCTCCTGCAGCGCGCGGCCAAGAAGCGCGACGCGGCGGTGGTCTGCGTCACCCATGACCCGCGGCTGGAGGCCTTCGCCGACCGGATCATCCACATCGAAGACGGACGCATCCTGGACGACCGCCGCACGACCCGGCTGGAACCCGTGCTGCGGTCCGCAACCGCGCTCAAAGGAGCTTGAGACCCATGCCCCCCCTGTTCCGCTCCGGCGCCTTCTGGTCGGTGACCGTCTCCGTCCTGGCGCTGGTCGCCGGCGGCGCGGTGATCGCCAGCCAGGTCAACGTCGACAGGCAGAAGATCGCCGAGGGCAAGGTCGCCATGACCCCGGCCAGCCCCTTCGTGGCCATCGCCAGCGGCAAGGCCGACGTGGACGGCGGCGTCATCGCCGTGGCGGCGCGCCGGGCCGGCATCGTCAGCGAGGTGCTGGTGCAGGAAGGCGACCTGGTCGTCCGCGGCCAGGTGCTCGCCCGCCAGGAGGACGCCGAACCCAGGCTCTCCGCCGCCTCGGCCGCCGCGGACCTGGCCCAGGTGAAGGCGCAGATCGAACTGTCCCAGGTGCAGCTGGCCATCGCCCAGCGCGAATACGGCCGGATGAAGGGCCTGGCCGCCTCCAACTTCATCGCCGCCCAGAAGCTCGACCAGGCGCAGGACGCCGTGCGCCAGGCCCAGGCCGGGCTCGAGGCCCAGCGCGCCGCGGTGGCCGCCAGCCAGGCCCGCCTCGAGCAGGCCCGCCACGAGCTGGAGCTGACCGTGATCCGCGCCCCGGCCGACGGGCGCATCGTGCGCCGCTACGCCAACCCCGGCTCCGGCGCCTCGACGCTGAACGTCTCCGACATGTTCGACCTGGAGCCCGCCGGCAAGCGCATCGTCCGCGCCGAGCTCTCCGAAAGCGCCCTGCCCTTCGTGACCGTGGGCCAGACCGTGCAGCTTTCGCCGGAAGCCGACCCCGGCAAGAGCTACGCCGGCAAGGTGGTCCGCCGCGCCGCCGTGTTCGGCGCCCGCAAGCTGCAGTCCGACGACCCCGGCGAACGCTCGGACGAGCGGGTCGTCGAGGTGGTGGTCACCGCCGACGGCGCACCCTTCCTGATCGGCCAGCGCGTCCTGGTGAAGTTTTTGAAGGGATAGGGCGAGGCCAGGCGACGCGCCTGCCTTGACGCAGTTGCAGGCCCGTCCAAACATCGCGGCCCGATCATCGCCCGAGGCTCGCATGGCCGACATCCGTTTCGACAACCAGGTGGCCGTGGTCACCGGCGCGGGCGGAGGGCTCGGTCGCCAGCACGCCCTGGCGCTCGCGGCGCGCGGGGCCAAGGTGGTGGTCAACGACCTGGGCGGGGCGCTGGACGGGACCGGCGGCGGCTCCGAGGCGGCCCTGAAGGTCGTGGCGGAGATCAAGGCCGCCGGCGGCCAGGCGATCGCCGACGGCGCCTCGGTCACCGACGAGGCTGGACTGCGGGCGATGGCCGAGCGGGCGATCGCCGAATGGGGCCGCATCGACATCCTGGTCGCCAACGCCGGCATCCTGCGCGACCGCTCGTTCTCGAAGATGGAGGTGGCGGATTTCGAGGCGGTGCTGAACGTGCACCTGATGGGCACGGTGAAGGCCGCCAAGGCGGTCTGGGAGGTGATGCGCACGCAGAACTACGGCCGCATCGTGATGACCACCTCGCCCACCGGGCTCTACGGCAACTTCGGCCAGACCAACTATGGCGCCGCCAAGCTGGGGATCGTGGGCTTCATGAACTCCCTCAAGCAGGAGGGGCAGAAACACAACATCCGGGTCAACACGATCAACCCGGTGGCCGCCACGCGGATGACCGAGCAGCTGATGCCGCCGGCGATCCTGGCGGCGCTGAAGCCTGAGTTCGTGACCACCGGCGTGCTCTACCTGGCCTCGGCCGACGCGCCGACGGGCTGCATCCTGACCGCCGCGGGGGGCGCGTTCTCCGTCGTGCGGCTCTACGAGACCGAGGGGGCGTTCCTCGGCGACCAGGGCCTGTCTCCCGAGGCCGTGCGCGACAACTGGGACAAGATCGCCGACCCCGACGGCCAGCATGCCTTCCAGAACGGCGGCGAGCAGACCGCCAAGGTGTTCCGCACCCTCCACGTGGGGTGAGATCCCACGCCCATTTTCCCTTGCGCCCGTTTGTGGGTGATGATACTTAAGTACATGCTTCACCAACAGCTTGACCAGATGTACCAGGCGCTCGCCGATCCGACCCGCCGGGGGATGGTGGAAAGGCTGAGCCGGGGGCCCGCCTCGGTGAGCGAGCTGGCCAGGCCCCTGCCCATGTCGCTCTCGGCGGTGGTGCAGCACCTGGCGGTGCTGGAGGCCAGCGGCCTGGTGCGGTCGCAGAAGGTGGGCCGGGTGCGGACCTGCAGGATCGAACCCGCGGCGCTGAGCCTCGCCGAACAGTGGATCGCCGAGCGCCGCGCCAGCTGGGAGCGACGCCTGGATCGGCTGGGCGACTACCTGGCGGCCACCGCCGACGAGGAGCCGGAGGACAAGCCGTGACCGCACGATCCATCACCCACGCGACCTTCGTGATCGACCGCGTCTACGACGCCGCCCCCGCGCGGGTGTTCGCCGCCTTCGCCGATCCGCAGATCAAGGCCCGTTGGTCGTCCTGCCACGAGGACTGGGCCCGCCCTGAAGCGGACTTCCGCGTCGGCGGCTTCGAGCGCGGCGGCGGCGGCGACGCCGACGGGACCCGCTGGAGCAACGAGACGCTCTATCAGGACATCGTAACTGACGAGCGGATCGTCTTTTCCTATGTGATGGACCGGAACGGCGTGCGCATCTCCGCCTCGCTCACCACCCTCGAGTTCCGCCCGCAGGGGACGGGCACGCGATTGGTCCTCACCGAGATGGGCGCCTATCTCGACGGCCACGACACCCCCGCCCAGCGCGAGCATGGAACCCGCGAGGGGCTGGATGTGCTCGCCCTGGAGCTTCGACGCCAGAGCACAGACGCCTGACCTGAAGGAGACCGACCGATGAGCGACCGCTCCGTCACCCATGCGACCTTCGTCCTGGAGCGCACCTACTCCACCTCCTCCGCCCGCGTGTTCCGCGCCTTCGCTGATCCGGCGGTGAAGGCGCGCTGGTTCGCCGGCCCGGACGATTGGGAGCAGGGCCGCTTCGAGCTGGACTTCCGCGTGGGCGGCGTCGAGCGGAACTCCGGTGGGGCGCCCGGCGGCCCGGTCTACCACTACGAGGCCCGCTACCTGGAGATCGTGCCCGACGCGCGGTTCGTGACCGCCTACACCATGGACATGGACACCACGCGGATCTCCGCATCCGTCGCCACCTTCGAGCTCAAGCCCGCCGGCTCCGGGACCAGGCTGGTGCTGACCGAGATGGGAGCCTATCTCGACGGCCACGATACGGTCGACAGTCGCAAGCGCGGCACCGAGGACCTGCTGGACGCCCTGGGCGCGGAGCTCGTCCGCCAGGGCGCCGACGCGTGAGCCCCCTGCCCTTTCACCAGGAACGTCCATGACCCGGTTTTCGCTTCGCACCCGCGCGGCGCTGGCCGCCCTGGCGCTCGCGCCTGTGCTGGCCGCCGCCGCGCCGGCCGCCACGCCCAGCTTCCCGCCCGGGCAGAAAGACTATGCGCTGGCGCCTGCGGGAACCTATGGCCTCGACCCCGCCCACGCCGGGGTGATCGCCCGGGTGTCGCACCTGGGCTATTCGATGAGCGTCTTCCGCTTCGACACCGTGGCGGGGACGCTGGCCTGGGATCCCGCCCAGCCTGAACAGGCCAAGGTGAGCGCCACGGTGCAGACCGCCTCGGTGACCAGCAACGTCAAGGGCTTCTCCACGCAGATCGCCGGCGACACCCTCCTGAAGTCCAAGGCCTTTCCCGAGGCGACCTTCGTCTCCAAGGCCTTCCGCAAGACGGACGCGACCCACGGCCAGGTGGACGGCGACTTCACCCTGATGGGCAAGACCCGGCCGGTGACCTTCGACGTGACCCTGATCGGCGCGGGCGCGGCGTTCGGCAAGCCGCGGATCGGCATGCAGGCGCGCACCACCATCAATCCGCAGGACTACGGCCTGCCGGCCATGTTCGCCGATCCCATCGAGATCGTCGTCGACACCGAGTTCGAGCGCCGCCAATGACCCCGCTCGCCTTTTCGCCGGAGCGGCTGGCGCGGCTGCGCAGCGTCCTGGCCGGCCATGTGGCGGACGGTGGCGTTCCCGGCCTGGTCGCCCTGGTCCACCGCCGCGGCGAGACCCATGTGGAGGCCCTGGGCGGGATGGCGCTCGACGGGCCGCCCATGCGCCGCGACGCCCTCTTCCGCATCGCCTCGATGAGCAAGCCGATCGCCGCCGCCGCGGCCATGATCCTGGTGGAGGAGTGCCGCCTGCGCCTGGACGATCCGGTCGATCCCTGGCTGCCCGAGCTGGCGAACCGGCGGGTCCTCCGCTCCCTGGCGAGCGCCCTCGACGACACCGTGCCCGCGAAGCGCGCGATCACCCTTCGCGACCTCCTCACCTTCCGTTTGGGCATGGGCGCGATCATGGCGCCCCCCGGGACCTATCCGATCCAGGCGGCGCAGGCTGAGGCCGGCCTCAGCCCGGGGCCGGACCCGTCTCCGCTCACCGCCGACGAGTGGATGGCGCGGCTGGGCGCCCTGCCGCTGCTGCACCAGCCCGGCGAGGCCTGGTCCTACCATACCGGCTCCGATGTGCTGGGCGTGCTGATCGCCCGGGCCAGTGGCCAGTCGCTGGGCGGGTTCCTGAAGGCGCGGCTCTTCGAACCGCTCGGCATGCGCGACACCGGCTTCTCGGTCCCCGCGGCGAGCGTCGACCGCCTGGTGAGCTGCCACCGCGCCGATCCCGCCACCGGCGCGCTCGTGACCTATGACGACCGGGCGGCCAGCCGTTGGGCGCAGACGCCGGCTTTCGAGTCCGCCGGCGGCGGCCTCGTCTCCACCGCCCGCGACTACCTCGCCTTCCAGCGGATGATGCTCGACCGGGGAATGGGGCCGCACGGACGCATCCTGTCGCGGGCCTCGGTGGCCTTGATGACCACCGACCAGCTCACGCCCGCCCAGAAGGCCGGGGCGAAGATCTTCTTCGGCGACCACGCCGGCTGGGGCTTCGGCATGGCGGTGGTCACGGCCCGCGACAACGTCTTCAGCCCCGGCCGGTTCGGCTGGGACGGGGGCCTTGGGACCACGGCGCACGCGGACCCGGCCGAGGATCTGGCGGGCGTCCTGCTCACCACGCGGATGATGGATGCGCCGCAGCCGCCCAAGGTGTTCAGCGACTTCTGGACCCTGGCCTACGCCGCCATCGAGGATTAGCCGGCGTCCCGCCCCCTCAGGCGAGGCGCTTCGCCATTTCGATGAACGCCTTGGCCGCCGCGCTGTCCGGGTCCGTCGCGGTGACCGGGCGGCCCTCGTCGCAGGCTTCGCGCAGCGCCTGGTCCAGGGGGATCTCGGCCAGCAGGGGCACGCCCAGGCGGGCGGCCTCGGCCTTTGCGCCGCCCTGGCCGAAGATGTAGAGCGGCCGCCCGCTGGCAGGCTCGGTGAAGTAGGCCATGTTCTCCACCACCCCCAGGATCGGCGTGGCGGTCTTGCGGAACATGGCCGCGGCCCGGCGCGCGTCGATCAGGGCGATCTCCTGCGGCGTCGAGACGATCACCACCCCGTCCAGCTTCAGCTTCTGGACCATGGTCAGCTGGATGTCGCCGGTGCCGGGCGGCATGTCGACCACCAGCACGTCGAGGGGCGCAGCCTCGGTTCCCCAGCCCACGTCGTGGGTCATCTGCCGGGCGGCCGAGGAGGCCATCGGCCCGCGCCAGATCATCGGGGCGGCCTCGTCCACCAGGAAGCCGATGGACATCACCTTCACCCCCCAGGCTTCCAGGGGCTTCAGCTTCTTCTCCGGCGTGAACTCCGGGTCGCCGTCCACCCCCATCATCTTCGGCGCCGAGGGCCCGTAGACGTCCACGTCCAGCAGGCCGGCGGACAGGCCCAGGCGGGCGAAGGCCACGGCCAGGTTCACCGCCACGGTGGACTTGCCCACCCCGCCCTTGCCGCTGGCGATGGCGATCACCTTCCGCACATGGGCCGGACGGTCCACATCCGCAGGCGGGCTGGCCTGGGCATGGGGATCGTCGCTCACCCGCGCGCCCTTGCGAACCCGGGTGACGCCCGGGGCCGGCGCGGCGGCGTCGGCCTCGGCGGTCAGCACCACCTGGGCCTTGCCGACGCCGCCCACGGCGGCCATCGCCCGCTCGGCGGCGTCGCGGATGTAGGCGTAGCGCTCGATGTCGCGCCGCGGGACCTCCAGCATGAAGGCCGCGCGGTCGCCGCGGATGGTCAGGCCGCGCACCAGGCCGGCCGCCGCCAGGCCCCGCCCAGTGGCCGGGTCGGTCACCTTGTCCAGCGCCGCCAGGATCGCCGCACGGTCGGGAGAGCCGGTCTCGTTCATGCGCCTTGCGATTCGTATGACTTGCTTTGGCCGTTAAGGGGTCTCATATCCGGGCGACAGCGCCGGTTTACAAGCCCACCCGGGGCCGACGACGCAGCCGCGCCGAGACAGCGAAGCCGAGACGCGACCCAAGAATGCCCTGGAACGACAACGCCAACCCTGGTCCCTGGGGCTCCCCGCCGCAGGGCGGCGACGACGACCGACCGCCGGCCAAGCGGCCTGCGGGACCGAATCGCGGCGGCCCGCGCCGGCCCGAGGGGCCGGAGCTCAACGCCGCCTTCGAGCGCCTGGCGCGACGCCTGCGCGGGATCTTCGGCGGCGACGGCGGCCGGGGCGTGCGCCCCGGCGCGGTGGCGGCGGTGGTCGGGGCCGGCTTCGGCCTCTGGGCGCTCTCCGGATTCTACGTGGTCCAGCCCAACGAGGAGGCGGTGGTCACCACCTTCGGCGCCTATAGCCGCTCCGAGGCGCCGGGCCTGCGCTACCACCTGCCCGTCCCCCTCGAACGGGCGGAGAAGGTGGCGGTGACCTCGCTCAACAGGGTCGACGTGGGCGGTTCGGCCGGCGCCGACATCCCGGAAGAGAGCCTGATGCTCACGGGCGACGAGAACATCATCGACCTGGACTTCAGCGTCACCTGGCGGGTCTCCGACCCGTCCGGCTACCTCTTCAACCTGCGCGACCCAGAGGCCTCCGTGAAGGCGATGGCCGAGAGCGCCATGCGCGAGGTGATCGGCAAGACGCCCCTGCAGGCGATCCTGACCACCGGGCGCGGCCGGGTGCAGATCGAGACCGCCGAACTGATGCAGCGGACGCTGGATTCGTGGCACGCCGGCGTGGTCATCGTGGAAGTGCAGATCCGCACCGCCAACCCGCCGCAGGAGGTGGTCGCCGCCTTCCGCGACGTGCAGAGCGCCCAGCAGGACGCCGTCTCGGCCGTGAACGAGGCCAACACCTACCGCAACCGCGTCATCAACGAGGCCAAGGGCGACGCGGCCCGCACCACCCAGTCGGCGCTGGCCTATCGCGAGCAGTCGGTGCGCGAAGCGCTCGGCGGCGCGTCGCGCTTCAACCAGATCCTCACCGAATACCAGCGCGCGCCGGGCGTCACCCGCGACCGGCTCTACATCGAGACCATGCAGCGCGTGCTCGCCCGCTCCAACAAGGTGGTGGTGGACTCCAAGGGCGCCTCGGCGCCGATCATCCTGCCGCCCGATGTCTTCCGTCCCAGGACAGCGACGCCGCCGGCGGCCGGCCTCAACCCCGCCGCCGCGGTCCCCGAGCAACCCCAGGCGCCCCAGCCATGAACCGCCGCTTCGTCACCTGGGCGATCGCCGCCGTCCTGGTGCTGATCCTGATCGGCAACACCCTGTTCATCGTCGAGCAGCGCGAACAGGCCGTCATCACCCGGTTCGGCGAGCCGGTCCGCGTGCTCAACCCGCCGAACCGGCCCGATCCGGGCCTGCACATGAAGGTGCCGTTCCTCGACCACATCATCCGGCTCGACAAGCGCAACCTGACGCTGGAGTCGGACCAGGAGGAGATTATCGCCTCCGACCAGGAGCGGCTCGTGGTGGACGCCTTCATCCGCTACCGCATCGCCAATCCGCTGCAATACTACCGCACCCTGCGCGACGAGCGCAGCGCCGGGCCGCTGATCGAACGGCTGGTGAACTCCTCCCTGCGCCAGGTGCTGGGGTCCGCCACCTCCGCCGAGATCATCTCGGGCCGCCGGGGCGCGCTGATGCAGCAGGCCAAGGCCGATGTGGCGCGCCGCGCCGGCGTCGCGCGGTTCGGGATCGAGGTCATCGACCTGCGGATGAAACGCGCCGACCTGCCCGCCGCCAACCAGCCGACGGTCTATCGCCGCATGCAGACCTCCCGCCAGCAGGAGGCCGCCCAGATCCGCGCCGTCGGCGAGCAGCAGAAGCGCGAGATCATCGCCGGCGCCGACAAGGAGGTGGCGATCACGCTCGCCACCGCCACCGAGACCGCCGAGGCCACCCGCGGCGAGGGCGACGCCCAGCGCACCCGCATCTTCGCCCAGAGCTATGGCCGCGACCCCAGCTTCGCCGCCTTCTACCGCTCCATGGAAGCCTATGAGGCCGCCCTCGGCCAGGGCGACACCACCCTCGTGCTCTCCCCCGACAGCGCCTTCTTCCGCTACTTCGAGCGCGGGCCGAGCGGGAAGTAAGAGAGCTCTTTCCTCCCACGTCCCGCAGAGGACGGGGGAGGTGGATCGCGCCGCAGAGCGCGAGACGGAGGGGGCGGCCGCTGCAAAGGCCTGCGCCCCTTCCCTGCGCCCCCTCCACCACCGGCTCTTCGGCCGGCGGTCCCCCTCCCCCGTCGTCTTCGCGACAGGGGAGGAAAGAGGTCACCCCTGCCCCGCCAGCAGGTCCCTCACCTCGTGCAGGTCGCGGGCGATGCGGACGCAGAGGGTGCGCATCTCCTCGGTGGGGTCGAGCATGTCCGGCACCATGATGGTCATCATGCCGGCCGCGGCGGCGGCGCGTACGCCGTTGTGGCTGTCCTCAAGCGCCAAGCAGTCCTCAGGCGCCACGCCCAGCGCCTCGGCCGCCTTCAGGAAGGGCTCGGGATGCGGCTTGCCCTGGGTCTGGACGTCGCGGGTGATGAGCGCGTGGAAGCGGTCCACCAGACTATGCGGGCCGAGGCTTTGACGCACCGCGACCAGGCTGGACGACGTGGCGATGGCGCGGGGCAGGTTCACCGCGTCGAGATGGTCGAGGATCTCCACCGCGCCGGCCTTGAGGGCGATCCCGGCGTCGAGCTCCTCGCGGAAATGCCGGCTGATCTCGGCCGCCCAGGCGTCAAGATCGAAGCCGGGGCCGAAGTGCTCCTGCAGGATCAGCTCACTCGCGGCGTGCTGCAGCCCGACCATCCGCTGGAAGGTTCCGAGCGGCATCTCGCCTCCGAGGCCGCCGGCCGTGCGCTGCATGGCCCGGAACACCACCTGCTCGGTGTCGACCAGCAGCCCGTCCATGTCGAAGACCACGGCGCGGACCTGGCGGGGGAGGCTCATCAGTCGCGCACGAACTCTTCGGCGCGATAGCCCTGGAAGTAGAGCACCGCGGTGAGATCCGCGTGGTCCAAGGCGCAGTCGGCCTCGGCGGCGACGATCGGCTTGGCGCGGTAGGCGACGCCCAGGCCCGCGGCGCCGATCATCGCCAGGTCGTTGGCGCCGTCGCCGATCGCCAGGGTCTCGGAGAGCGTTGCGCCCAGGCCGGCGGCCTCCTCGGTGAGCGCCGCGAGCTTGGCCTCGCGCCCGAGGATCGGCTCGCCCACCGTCCCGGTCAGCTTGCCGTCGGCCTCGTTCAGGGTGTTGGCGCGGTTGGCGTGGAAACCCGCAGCCTCGGCGATCCGGGAGGTGAAGTAGGTGAAGCCGCCCGAGACCAGCACGCAGCGCACGCCATTCGCGGCCATGGTGCGCACCAACGTCCGCGCGCCGGGGTTCAGGCGCACCCGCTCGGCGTAGGCCTTCTGCAGCGCCTCCAGGCCAAGGCCCTTCAGCATCGCCACCCGCTCCCGGAGCGCGCCTTCGAAGGCGATCTCGCCGCGCATGGCGCGTTCGGTGATCGCCGAGATCTCGGCCTTCAGGCCCGCAAAGTCCGCGAGCTCATCCAGGCACTCGCAGCCAATGATGGTGGAGTCCATGTCGGCCACGAACAGCCGCTTCTTCCGCCCGTTCCAGGGCTGGACGCAGACGTCGATGGGAAGTTCGGCAAGCGTGCCGCGGGCGACGCGGCGCGGGCCGTCCAGTTCCGGCGCCTCCAGCAGGAGGTCGAGGGCGCCCGGCCCGAGCGGCCGGGGCTCCTTGACGCGCGCCTGCGCGCCTGCGAGCGCTTCGAGAAGGCCGGGCAGCACCTTCTGGGGCGCGCCAGGATCCGGGCTGACGAGAGTGAGAGCAAGCTGCATGGAGCCCCGCATCTGGCTGATCGCCGGGCCCACCGCAAGCGGCAAGTCGGCCCTGGCGCTGCGGCTGGCGGATCGCGAGGGCGGCGAGATCGTGGGCGCCGACGCCCTGCAGCTCTACGCCGACCTGCGCATCCTGAGCGCCCGTCCAGGCCCGGAGGAGGCGGCGCGCGCGCCACATCACCTGTTCGGGATCGCCGATGCGGCCGAGGGTTGGTCCACGGGCCGGTGGCTGCGGGCGGCGATGGAGGTCCTCGACGCGATCGCGGCCCGGGGCCGGCCGGCGATCGTGGTGGGTGGCACCGGACTCTACTTCCACGCCCTGACCCGCGGCCTGGCGGACATCCCGCCCGTGCCGGCCGCCGTCCGCGCCGAGACCGCCGCCGACTACGAGGCCCTGGGCGAGGCCGCGTTCCGCGCCCGGCTCGCCGCCGCCGACCCGGCCGCCGCCGCGCGCATCGCCCCCGGTGACCGCCAGCGGCTGAGCCGGGCCTGGGAGGTGTTCGCCGCCAGCGGCGTCCCGCTCAGCGACTGGCAGGCGCGCACCCGCCCGGCGCTGACGAGTGACGCCTGGCGCGCCGTCGTCCTCGAACCCCCGCGCAAGGCGCTCTACGCCCGCTGCGACGCCAGGCTCGAGGCGATGGTGCGCGGGGGCGCGCTGGACGAGGTCGCCGCCCTGGTCGCCCGCGGCCTCGATCCCGCCCTTCCCGCCATGAAGGCGGTCGGTCTGCGCGAACTCGCTGCCCACCTCCGCGGCGAGACCGGGCTGGCGCAAGCGCTGGCCGCCGCCCAGCTCGCCACCCGCCACTACGCCAAGCGCCAGATGACCTGGCTGCGCAACCAGGTCCCCGACTGGCCGCGACTTCACAGCAGTGACGAGGACATGGTTTAAGACCGGACTGGCGAGGAGGTGCAGATGACCGTCGCGATCCGGCCGATAGCCGCCGAGGACGCCGAAACCTGCGGGACGATCTGCTACGAAGCGTTCGCCGCCATCGCCAACGCGCACAACTTTCCACCGGACTTCCCCTCGCCCGAGGTCGCCATCGGCCTGATACGGATGATGGTCGGCCACCCGGAGGTGTTCGGGGTGGCGGCGGAGGTCGACGGCCGCCTGGCCGGCAGCAACTTCCTCTGGGAGCAGTCCTCGATCGTGGGCGTCGGCCCGATCACCATCGACCCCAACGCGCAGAACGCGGGCGTCGGCCGGCGGCTGATGCAGGCGGTGATCGAACGCGCCGATGCGAACGGCCGGGCGGGCGTGCGGCTGGTGCAGGCCGCCTATCACGGCCGCTCGCTCAGCCTCTACACCCGGCTGGGCTTCGACCCGCGCGAGCCGCTAGCCCTGCTCCAGGGACCGGCGATCGGCAAGCAGGTTCCCGGCGCGGTCGTGCGCCCGGCCGCGGCGGCCGATGCGGAAGCCTGCGACGCCGTCTGCCGCGCCGCGCACGGCCACGACCGCCGGGGCGAGGTGCGCGACGCCATCGCGCAGGGGACCGCGCGCCTCGTGGAACGGGAGGGGCGCCTTACCGGCTATTCGACATCCATCGGCTTCTTCGGCCACGCCGTGGGCGAGACCAACGACGACCTGAAGGCGCTGATCGCCGCGGCGGCCGCCTTCGAGGGGCCCGGCATGCTTATGCCGATGCGCAACGCCGAGGTGTTCCGCTGGTGCCTGGAGGAGGGCCTGCGGGTGGTGCAGCCCATGACCCTGATGAGCCGTGGCGCCTACCAGGAGCCCAAGGGCGCCTTCCTGCCGTCGATCCTCTTCTGAACACGCCGCGCCGACCGCGACGCGGGCCACGGATCGGGGCAGCTTCTTGCGCGCGCCGCCGGTTGACGGGGCGCCTCGCGCGTGTCACATCCTGAAATGTCCGAATTTGGAGAACGCACGTGCGCGTCCTGCTCGTACTCGTAAGGCGACCGTCCCGGGGCTGAACATCGTTCAGACCTCGCACGGTCGCTTGCGCCAGGCCCCTCCGCGGGCCTTTTTTATTGCCCTCACTCCAGGCTTGAACCCATGACCGCCCACCAGACCATCGAAGCCGAAGCCCCGACCCAGACCCTCACCGGCGCCGAGATGCTGATCCGCGCCCTGGTCGATCAGGGCGTGACGGACCTCTTCGGCTATCCGGGCGGGGCGGTGCTGCCGATCTATGACGCGCTGTTCGCCGAGCCGCGGCTGCGTCACGTGCTGGTCCGCCACGAACAGGGCGCGACCCACGCCGCCGAGGGCTACGCCCGCTCCACCGGCAAGCCGGGCGTCGTCCTGGTCACCTCCGGCCCCGGGGCGACCAACGCCGTCACCGGCATCGTCGACGCCCTGATGGATTCGATCCCCCTGGTGGTCATCACCGGCCAGGTGCCGACGCACCTGATCGGCACCGACGCCTTCCAGGAATGCGACACCATCGGCATCACCCGGCCCTGCACCAAGCACAACTACCTGGTGAAGGACGTCGCAGAGCTGCCCCGCATCGTGCATGAGGCGTTCCACATCGCCACCAGCGGCCGACCGGGGCCCGTGGTCATCGACATCCCCAAGGACATCCAGTTCGCCAAGGGGACCTATCGCGGCCCGACCGAGGTCTCGTTCGCCCACGACTACCATCCGCGCACCAAGGGCGAAGCCGGCAAGATCGCCGAGGCGGTGCAGATGATCGCCCAGGCGCGCCGGCCGGTGATCTATTCCGGCGGCGGCGTCATCAACGCCGGGCCCCGGGCCAGCGTCGCCCTGCGCAGGTTCGCCGAGATCACCGGCGCGCCGGTCACCTCCACCCTGATGGGCCTGGGCGCCTTCCCGGCCTCCGACCCCAAGTGGCTGGGCATGGTCGGCATGCACGGCTCGTTCGAGAGCAACAACGCCATGCATGACTGCGACGTGATGATCTGCGTCGGCGCGCGCTTCGACGACCGGGTGACCGGGCGCCTCGACGCCTTCTCCCCGGGCTCACGCAAGATCCACATCGACATCGACCCGTCCTCGATCGGCAAGAACGTCCGCGCCGACGTGGGCATCGTCGGCGACGCCGGCTCGGTGCTGGAGGACCTGATCGACGCCTGGACCGCGCGCAAGCTCACCGCCGACAAGGCGGCGCTGGCCGACTGGTGGAAGCAGATCGACGCCTGGCGGGCCCGCGACGGATTCGGCTACCGCAAGGACAAGGGCGGGCTGATCCAGCCGCAGCACGCCATCCAGCGGCTCTACGCCCTGACCCGCGGCAAGGACGTCTACATCACCACCGAGGTCGGCCAGCACCAGATGTGGGCGGCGCAGTTCTTCCACTTCGAGGAGCCGAACCGCTGGATGACCTCCGGCGGCCTGGGAACCATGGGCTACGGCCTGCCGGCGGCGGTGGGCGTGCAGATCGCCCACCCCGACAGCCTGGTCATCGACATCGCCGGCGACGCCAGCGTGCAGATGACCATGCAGGAGATGTCGACGGCGGTGCAGTACGACCTGCCGATCAAGATCTTCATCCTCAACAACGAATGGATGGGCATGGTCCGCCAGTGGCAGCAGCTGCTGCACGGCGAGCGCTATTCCCACTCCTACTCGGCCAGCCTGCCCGACTTCGTGAAGCTGGCCGAGGCCTTCGGCGGGGTCGGCCTGCGCGCCGAGCACCCTGACGAGCTGGACGACAAGATCCTGGAGATGATCAACGTCCGGCGGCCGGTGATCTTCGACTGCCGGGTGGTCAAGGAGGAGAACTGCTTCCCGATGATCCCCTCCGGCAAGGCCCACAACGAGATGATCATGGCCGAACAGCAGGACCTGGGCTCGGTCATCGACGAGGCGGGCAAGAAGCTGGTGTGATGTGTTTTCCTCCCCCCGTCCCGCAGAGGACGGGGGGATGAGGATATTAATGTCCCGCGCCACCCCCGCCACCCTCGCCCTGGACAAGGCCGGCGTCGCCTACACGCTGGCGACCTACGACTACGACCCGAACGCCGAGCGGGTGGGGCTGCAGGCGGCGCAGGCGCTGGGCGTCCCGGCTTCGGAAGTGCTGAAGACCCTGATGGTCAAGGCCGACGGCAAGCCCGCGTGCGTGGTGCTGGCCTCCGACCGCGAGGTCAGCATGAAGCGCCTGGCCTCCGCCCTGGGCGCCAAGTCCGCCGAGATGATGAGCCCCGCCGACGCCGAGCGCCTCACCGGCTATCGCGTCGGCGGGGTGAGCCCCTTCGGTAAGAAGCGGCCGGTCCCGACGGTGGTCGACGCCGATGCGGCGGCGCTGGCCGAGGCGTTCGTCAACGCCGGCCAGCGCGGGCTGCAGGCGCGGCTCGCGCCCGCGGACCTGGCGCGCGTGCTGGGAGCCAAGGTCGCGGCGGTGACCTAGGCGCGCGTCGCTGGCCTCGGCCTCGGGCCGGACGTATGACGCGGTGGGCCCAGGAGGAACACCGCATGACCTACGCCACCACGGCCGACGCCCGTTTCGACCTCTACGGCATGACCAGCCCGAACGTCCGCAAGGTCGCCCTGATGCTCGAGGAGTTGGAGACCCCCTACCGGTTGCGTCAGGTGAAGGTGTTCAAGGGCGAGCAGTTCTCGCCGCAGTTCCGAGCGATGAATCCGCTGTCGAAGGTGCCGGTCCTGGTCGACCACGACGAAGGCGGCGGCTTTTCGGTGTTCGAGTCCGGGGCGATCCTGATCTACCTGGCCGAGAAATTCGGGCGCTTCCTGCCGGCGGCGGGCGTGGCGCGCTACGAAACGCTCAAGTGGCTGTTCGCCCAGACCTCGAACGTCGGGCCCCTGCTCGGCCAGTTCAACCACTTCCGGATGATGGGCGAGGCGAGCGCGCCGGCCGCCTACGCGCGATACCGCAAGCTCAGCGCCCGGATCTACGGCCTGCTCGACGAGCGCCTGGCCGCGCAACCCTACCTTGCCGGCGAGGCCTATTCGATTGCCGACATCGCCACCTACCCCTGGGCCGCCTACGTCACGATCCACGAGATGGACTGGGCCGACTACCCGCACCTGGCGCGCTGGCGCGCCGAGATCGCCGAGCGCCCCGCCGCCCAACGGGAGGTCGAGGTCAGGAACCGCCTGACCTATGCGGAGGCCGACGGCATCGAAGCCGCTTCCCAGGCCGACCTCGATCGGTTCTGGTGGCGCGACTGACAGAACAACAAAGGTGGAGGAAAACCCATGCTCAGCGGAAAGAAGGTTCTGATCACCGGCCACACGGGCCAGATCGCCCATGCGGTGGCAAAATGGATGGCCCCGCGCTGCGAACTGTGGGGCCTAGCGCGCTACTCGCGGCCGGGCGCGCGTGAAGAGACCGAGAAGATGGGGCTGAAGCCGGTGAAGGGCGATTTCACCACCGGCGACCTCGCCGGCGTGCCCACCGACTTCGACTACGTCGTCCACTTCGCCGCCAACACCTATCCCGCCACCCAGGACGAGGGGATGGTCGACAACGCCGAGGGCGTCGGTCTGTTGATGAACCACTGCCGCGGGGCCAAGGCCTTCCTGCACGTCTCGACCACCGGGGTCTATTCGCGCGATCCGGACCACTTCCACCGCTACAAGGAGACCGACCGGATCGGCGGGGCGACCGACTACTCGCCCTTCTACGGCGGATCGAAGACGGCGGGAGAGGGCGTGGTGCGCGCGGTAGGCCGCATCCTGAACATGCCCACCACGATCGCGCGCATGAACGTCGCCTATGGCGGCGCGCAGGACGACGGCGGCCTGCCGGGCGGCTGCCTCGAGCGGCTGACGAAGGGCGAGAAGATCCGCATCCCCAAGAGCTGGCCCTGCCTGCACATGCCGATCCACGAGGACGACATCTCCGAGCAGATCGAGCCCCTGCTGGCCGCGGCCGACGTGCGCAGCAACGTGCTGAACTGGGGCGGCGACGACGTGGTGAGCGTGGAGGAATTCACCGACTACATGGGCGAACTCACCGGCCTCAAGCCCGACTACGACAAGACCGACGAGAACCCCCTGCCGCAGGGCGCTTTGGACAACGAGAAGCGCCTGAAATTCCTGGGCCCGTGCAAGGTGAAGTGGCGCGACGGCTTCCGCCGCATGGTCGCCGCGCGCCACCCGGAGCTAACGCTTCGCGCCGGGTAGGGGACTTGTCCGCGATCACGCGGTGACCGACGGCTCCGCGCCGACTTCGGCCAGGTAGCCGTGCAGGGCCGCCACCACCTGCGCCCCCTCGCCCACCGCGGCGGCGACGCGCTTGACGGAGCCGGCGCGGACGTCGCCGATGGCGAAGACGCCGGGGCGGCAGGTCTCCAGGGGCCGGGCCGCGTCGGTGACGATGAAGCCCTTGGCGTCCAGGGCGACGCCGGAGCCGGCCAGCCAGTCGGTGTTGGGCTGGGCTCCGATGAACAGGAACAGGTGGCGGAGCGACCGGCGCGTCTCCGCCCCGTCGCGGGTGCGCCAGCGGATCGCTTGCAGCACCCCGTGCTCGCCCTCCAGCCTGGTCACCTCGGCCCCGGTCACCACCTCGACATTGGCCAGGCCCTCGATGCGCTCCACCAGGTAGCGCGACATGGAGGCCGCAAGGCCTACGCCACGCGCCAGGAGCCAGACCTTGGCGGTCTGGCTGGCCAGATAGACCGCCGCCTGGCCGGCCGAATTGCCGGCGCCCACCAGCGCCACCTCCTGGCCGGCGCAGAGCTTTCCCTCCAGCGGCGAGGCCCAGTAGTGGACGGAGGTTCCTTCGTAGGCGTCGAGGTCGGCGACGCCCAGGCGCCGGTAGCGGGCGCCGCTGGCGATCACCACAGCGCGGGCCCCCACCCGCTCCTCGCCGCCGACCCCCAGGTGGAAGCGGCCGTCCCGCCGATCGAGCTCCAGCCGCGTGGCCTCGTCGGGGATCGCCATCTCCACCCCGAACTTCTGCGCCTGGTTGTAGGCGCGGCCCATCAGGGCCATGCCGGTGATGCCGGTGGGAAAACCCAGGTAGTTCTCGATCCGCGCCGAAGCGCCCGCCTGGCCGCCGAAGGCCCGGCAGTCGAGCACCAGGGTCGAAAGTCCTTCCGAGCCCGCATAGACCGCGGCGGCGAGGCCTGCGGGGCCGGCGCCGACGATCGCCACGTCGTAGACCTTGCTGGCGTCCAGCGGACCCACCAGGCCCAGGCAGCGGGCCAGCTCGCCCTCACCCGGATTGCGCAGCAGCGCGCCGGTCGGGCAGAGCACGATGGGGAGCTGGGCCGGGTCCACCTGGAACCGCTCGATCAGCGCCCGGGCGTCGGCGTCGGTGTCCGGGTCCAGCAGCTGGTGCGGATGGCCATTGCGCCGCAGGAAGCCTTGCAGCCGCAGCACGTCGCCGTCGCCCTCGCGGCCCACGATCACCGGTCCGCCCGCGCCGCTCTCCAGGAGGCCCATGCGGCGCAGGATCAAGGCGCGCATGATCCGCTCGCCCAGCTCGGCCTCGGCGATCATCAGGGCGCGCAGGCGCTCGGGCGGCAGGATCAGCGCCTCCACGGGCGCGAGCGCCCGGGCGTCCACCAGCGCGGGCTTGCCGGACAGCTGCGCCAGCTCGCCCATGAAGGCGCCGGGGCCGTGGGTGACGATGTGTTCGGGCCGGCCCAGCTCGTCGCGGCCCGTGATGCAGACTTCGCCCGAGAGCACCACGGTCAGGCCCTGGCTCACCTCGCCCGTGCGGGCCAGGGCCTCGTCCGCCGCATAGCTGCGCAGGGTCCCGAACCGCCGCAGCCGTCCGATGTCGGCCTCCGACAGGGTGGGGAACATCTGCGGGCCGCGGGTCTCGATGATCGACTGCGCCATGGTTCCTCCCAACCCCCGCGCGCCGCCGCGGTCAAGGGGGCGTTGCGGCGAAGGGCCGGTTGTGAGACCTCCTGCCCACTGTTCTTTCGCGAGGCCCGATCCATGCCCGACCCGCAGCCCGGCTCCGTCTACGAACCGACCCACGAGGAGGAGCCGGAGAATCTCGCCACCTTCGCTGTGCTGGTGGACAACGAACCGGGGGTGCTGCACCGGCTCGTCGGCCTGTTCGCGGCGCGCGGCTACAATATCGAAAGCCTCACGGTGGCCGAGACCGACCGGCGCTCGCACACCAGCCGCGTCACCATCGTCACCCGCGGCGCGCCGCACGTGCTGGCGCAGATCGAGGCCCAACTCGTGAAGATGGTCGCCACCCGCGACGTCCGCGACGTGAGCCGCGACCCCAACGGCCTGGAGCGCGAGCTCGCCCTGGTGAAGGTGCGCAGCATGGGGCCGGAGCGGGTGGAGGCCCTGCGCGTCGCCGACATCTTCCGCGCCAAGGTCATCGACACCACCCACGAGAGCTTCGTGTTCGAGGTCACCGGCGCCTCGGGCAAGATCGACAAGTTCGTCGACCTGATGCGGCCGCTGGGCCTGGTGGAACTCTCCCGCACCGGCGTGCTTTCCATCACGCGGGGCGCCGAAGCCATGTGAGTTGAGCCCGATGGCCCCGTTCGCCAGAGCCCTCTGCCTCGCCCTCGCGCTCGCCATCGCCACGCCCGCCGACGCGCTGCCGAAGCTGCGCCGCAAGGCGGCCGAGGCGCCGCCGGACCTGCCGCCCGCCGAGGCGGCGATCTGGCCCTACCCCGCGCCCGACCCCAAGACCTGGTGGGACGACGACCGGCCCAAACCCGACGAGGCCGCCGACCCGCTGGGCGGGCGCAAGCTTAGCGCGCGCGAGCGCCTCACCCCGGTGGACAACGAGATCGAGCCGACACTCTACCGCCTCTGGGGCCTGCAGCCCCTGCAGACCCAGCTGCTGCGCGGCGAGGAAATGATCCTGGAGGTCTGGGCCCGCCCCGCCCGCAGCGTCCGTCAGACCATCATCCGCGTCACCGTGCGCCGCGACGGCGATGCGTTCGTCCAGGCCCGCGCCGGGCTCGCCTGCTGCGAGGCGGACATCGGGCGGCGGGTGGGTTTCGACGCCAAGTTGCCGGCCGGGTCCGCCGCGGCGTTCCTGGCCCTGCGCGCCCATCCGATGTGGGACGCGCCGCGCGACGTGCGGGTGAGCGAAACCGGCGCCAGCGACGCGGTCTGTGTCGACGGCACCTCCTACGACCTCACCTTAGTCATTCCCGGGCGCACGCGCTCCCTGCGCCGGGCCTGCGACCTCGCCGAGATCGGCCAGGTGGCCGACGCCCTTGAGCCGGCGCTGAACGCCGCCTTCGGCCATGAGCCGCGGATCGACGTGCTGTTCGCCGACCGCGACGCCTTCGCCACCGCCCGCGGCGCCTACCAGAGCCTGCTGGCCGAAGGCGGAACCCTGAAGGCCGCGCCCCAGGCCCGCCCGCAGCCGCCGTCGTTCGTTCCGGAGGCGGAGGGTTCGGACGCCGCGGCGACGGTGAATCCTGAGCGCTGAAAGTCAGGACCGGGAGCCCGGCGGCAAAACGCCTTCTGTCGGCCACTCAACTACTTTGTTCTCTTTTTGTTCTTGCTTTGAAACCCGTCCCATGAGAGAATTCGTGGGATGCCGCCACGGCCGTGCGCGGAGCCGAAACCGCAAACTTGAGGATGCCTAATGGCGCAAATGCCGAGGGGAGAGCCGCGCACAGTTCCGGATCCCGCTGGGGATCAGTACGACGAAATGCTTCGGGAGGAATGGCAAAGGCGGCGACGCGCTGAAGCCGCTGCGGCCAAGCCGCAGCTCCTCAACGACATAGATCTAAAAGCGGCGCTTTTTCCGCCAGCCGAGCGACGCTTTGACTTTGATGATCCTCGCCAGCCGCGCACCGGCCGGATTGGTGGTCAAACGTATAGGGAGATCGACAACGGGCGCGCGAACGTCCTTGTGCCGGTCGCCAAGGCTTCGCCAGCTGAACTCGCCGAGCGCCAACGGGCTGTCGAACGCCATATGTTCATGACGGAACTCCCGTTCGCCGGCATCGCCTACGGCGTCGCCACGATGGCGAACGCATCGCCACAGACTCGCGACCGAGCGATGATAGCGGGAGGGTTGGCGAACACGGCGATGTTAGGTGCAGCGCCCCGTGCCGCCCGGATTCGTGGCCCGGCGGCGGGGCCGCAGGGCAAGCTCGGTGACCCCGACCTCAGGCGGCCCGATATCAGATACAGGGAACATAACGCGCGCGAACAGCCGACTGGCGCCGAATCCGCCCTCACCGCGCCCCTGCTCGGTAGGGGCACAGAAACAAACCGGCGACGCAATCCACCAGGGTGGGGAGGTCATGGGACGCGCAATAACGAAGCCCGTGCGCATCTTCTCGCGAGGCGTCTTGGCGGTTCGGGCAAAGACCCGCAGAACATTGTCACGCTTACCCACAAAGGAGCCAACACGCCTCAGATGAGTACTTTTGAGAATAGAGTGGCGCGCAGGGTACGCGCGGGCGAGGTCGTCAATTATTCAGTGACGCCGCTCTACAAAGGCGAACCATTGCAGCCACACTCGATCTTGCTGACGGCGCATGGATCTCGCAGCGCCCTACCTTCGGTCGGCCTTATTCGCAACCCCGCGTGGTATCGCAAATGACCATCGAGAACCTGATCAAGGTGGTCCCGCCGCCGGCTCAGCCTTCCGAAGCGTTCGGTGGCCCGTGGGAACCGGTCGAGGCCGAGATCGGCGCAACCCTTCCCCAAGATTACAAAGATTTGGTTCGGCTCTACGGAAGCGGCCAGTTCATCGAATATATCACCATCGATGTTCCGAGATGCCGAAATCCTCACGTGCGACTCGAGACCCAGGTGCGTGTTGTTAGTAGCATTTTGTCAAAGAACGAAGAATTCATCTACGCCTTGTGGCCAAACAAGGGCGGGCTAATCGCATTAGGCGCCACTGATCTTTGGGACTACCTTTTCTGGATTCCGACCGGACCGGCCGAGACCTGGAAAATTGTAGTTTGGGAACGGGACGAAGGCTTCGAGGTATTCGATTGTGACCTCACGGACTTTCTTGCGGGGCTCGCCGCGGGAAAGATCGCACCTCGCTGGTTTCCTGACGACCTACTGCCCTGCGATGAGTTTTTCAGGCCTTATTCGGGCTTGCCGGAGTGGGGTGACGCCGCGTCCGATTGAGGAGGGATCCGGGACGGCTAGCTCGGCAGACGAGGTAAGCGCTTTGCGCGCCGAAATCCACGCCCTTCTAATCCGTCCCGCCCTGCCCTATATTGAGCCCGTCCGGGTTCGCCCGGACTATGGAGATAAACGCGCACGTAATAAGCGGACTGGACCCGGGTGCGATTCCCGGCGGCTCCACCAATCCTCTTTCGGGTATCGACGAGAGAGCACGGGGCCGATCAGCATCGACAGACGTCTAAAGGTGTTTGCTTTCTCTCGGCTTGGCCCACCGTTTCGGGCTTTTAACTAACTGCGAACGATAACTTCGCTCAAGAGGTTCGTCTCGCCGCGTAATGCGGTGCGACATATCTCGACCTAAAGTCCTGGTGTCTTAGCAGCGCCAGGCGGGGCTCGGAGGGGGCCTGGCAACAGAACCCCTCCACTTTCCTCGCCTTGTGCGGGAACGTCCGCCTTTGTCGGTGAGCCGACTTGCACCGCGCCCGCGAACCGTTACGTTTTGCGCCAGCCTTTCTCCGCGGAGATCTCATGGCCCAGGAGCCGCCGGCCCAGGACTTGATGCACTACGACGCCATGGCGCAGGACGCCCTGCGCGGCGTGGTGAAGGCCGCCTTGAAGAAGGCCGCCGCGCCCGAGGGCCTGCCCGGCGCGCACCATTTCTACATCACCTTCAAGACCGACGCCCCGGGCGTCTCCGGCCCCGTCGACCTGTTGTCGAAATATCCCGACGAGATGACCATCGTCCTGCAGCACCGCTACTGGGACCTGGCGCCGGGCGAGACCTTCTTCTCGGTCACCCTGCATTTCGGCGGCCAGCCCAAGCGGCTCTCCGTGCCCTATTCGGCGGTGACCCGCTTCTACGACCCCAGCGTCCAGTTCCTGCTGCAGTTCGAGGCCCCGCCTGCGCAGGCGCCGGCCCTCGAAGCGCCCATGCCGGCCCCCACCGCCGCGCCGCCCGCTGCGGCCGAGCCGGCTAAGATCGTCTCGCTCGACCAGTTCCGGAAAAAATAGCCGATGGCCGGCGTCGGGCGCTTCAGCCTTGCGAGCCTGATCGGCGCCTTTGTCCTGGCCCTGGCCCCGCCGGCGACGGCGCAGGCGAGCGCCTTCGCGGACTGGACGGCGGTGGTGGTGGCGGGCGACTGGCACGCCCATTCCGGCGGGCCGTCGGAAGCCTTCGACAACGCCCGGCGCGACGTGGCCCTGGCGCTGGCCTCGGCGGGCTTCGCCCAGGCCAACGTGCGCCAGTTCTCCGTGCGGCCCGAGCGCTACAAGGACACCCGCCCGCTCAAATCCGACCCCAAGGCGATCTATGACGCGCTGACGGACCTCACCGCGCGCAACCCCGGCGGCTGCCTGATCTATTTCAGCTCCCACGGCGCGCCGCAGGGGGTGGTGGTGGACCAGAACGTGATGCCGCCGGCCATGCTGGGCGAGATCCTCGACCGCACCTGCAAGGCCAAGCCCACGGTGGTGGTGATCTCCGCCTGCTTCTCCGGGGTGTTCATCCCCGAGCTCGCCAAGCCCAACCGGATGATCCTCACGGCCGCCCGGCCCGACCGCACCTCCTTCGGCTGCGGCGAGAGCGACAAGTACCCCTTCTTCGACGACTGCTTCCTGCAGGTGATGCCCTCCGCGCGCGACTTCCAGGGGCTGGCCGGGGCCGTGAAGAGCTGCGTGGCCGCCCGGGAGGCCAAGGAAGGCATGAAGCCGCCCTCCGAGCCGCAGGTCTGGATCGGCGCGGAGCTGCGCCCGCTGCTGCCGCTGTACGGGTTCGCCGCGCCCGCCCGCGCCAACTAATCGCAAGCGGCGCCCTTGCCGACTCCGTTGGGCGCCCTAAAAGCAGGCGACCTCCAACGCGCCGATGCGGAGCCCGATTCGGCTCATGAGCTCCCTCGTCAAAGCCGCCGCCGTCGTCGCAGGCCTCGGATTGCTGCTGGCCGCGGCCGTAGCCCCCGCCCAGGAGGCGCCGCCGGCGGCCGCGCCGCCGCCCGCCGAGAAGACCCCGGGGACGCCCGCCGCCGCGGGTCAGTACCCGTTCCCGAAGCCGGTCCGGCCGCCCGCGGGGCGCCGCCCCAGCGCACCGGCGCCAGCCGCGAAGGCCCCGGCCGGCCCGACGCTGGCGCCCTCCATCCCGACTCTGGTCCCCACGCCGACCGGCGCCCGGCTCGCCCCCGGCGCGCCGATGCCGCCCGCGGAGCTGGAAGCCTTCGTCGATGGCGTGGTGGGCGACGCCATGGCCCGCGACCATATCGCCGGCGTCACCGTCAGCGTGGTCCAGAACGGCCAGATCGTGCTGAAGAAGGGCTACGGCTTCGCGAGCCTGTCTCCGGCCCGGCGGGTGGATCCCGACCGGACACTGTTCCGCATCGGCTCGATCTCCAAGACCTTCACCTGGATCGCCCTGATGAAGGAAGTGGAGGCCGGGCGGATCCGGCTGGAGGCGCCGGTCAACCTCTACCTGCCCGAACCGCTGCAGGTCCGCGACCAGGGCCGCCGCACGCCCGTGCGGGTGGCGAACCTGATGGATCACTCCGCGGGCTTCGAGGACCGGGCGCTCGGCCACCTGTTCGAGAACCGGGTGAGCCGCGAGCGGCCGCTGGCCACCTACCTTCGCCAGGAGCGCCCGCGCCGGGTGCACGAGCCCGGGGAAATCTCCAGCTACTCCAACTATGGCGCCGCCCTGGCCGGCGAGGCGGTCAGCTACGTGAACCAGCGCCCGTTCGAGCGGCTGATCGAGGACGAGATCCTGGTCCCGCTGCGGCTTTCCCACACCACCTTCCGCGAGCGGCGTGAGGCGCGGCAGAATCTGCCGGCGCCGATGCCGGCCGCCCTGGCCGCCGACGTCTCCGACGGCTACCGCTGGACCAACCAGGGGTTCGCAGCCCGCCCCTACGAGCTGATCGGCCATGTCGCGCCGGCGGGGTCGGCGTCCTCCACCGCCGGCGACATGGCGCGCTACATGGCTCTGCTGCTGAACGGCGGGACGCTGGATTCGGCGGTCATCTACAACGCCCGCACGGCCCAGCTCCTGCGCACGCCGCTGCGGCGCACCCCGCCCGGGATCAACGGCTGGGCGCACGGCCTCGTGGTCTATGATCTGCCCGGCGGCCATCGCGGCTACGGGCACGGGGGCGAGACGCTGTCGTTCATGTCGAACCTGGTGGTCGTCCCCGACCTCGGGCTGGGGGTCTTCGTCTCCGCCAACACCGACACCGGCGCGCCCCTGACGCGGCGCCTGCCCGAACTGGTCGTGCAGCAGTTCTATGCGCCGCCGCAGCCGTTCCCGCGGGCGGGCGGGCCCGAGCTGGCCCCGGACCGCGGCCGCTACCAGGGCTATTACATCCCCTCCAGGCGCGCCTACGGCGGGCTGGAATCCTTCCTGGGCCTGCTGCGCTACGGAACCACGGTGCGGGTCACGCCGGACGGGCGGCTGGCCGTCACCGGCGGCGAGGGCGTGCAGACCTTCGTCCCCGAGGGCGACCCGGCCGATGGCCGCTTCGTGGCCTCCACCGGCCCCGGGCGGCTGGCGTTCGGCCTGCGCCCCGGCGACCCGGCCAACTTCACCACCGCCGCCAACACCGCGCTCTTTGAGCGCACCGACATGTGGCGTCGGCCGAGCACCCTCCTGGCGCTCGCCGTCGCCGCCGGGGCGGCGGCGCTCGCCACCCTGGGCGGCGTGCTGATGCGCGACCGCCGCGAGTTCCGCGAGACCAGCATCCAGAGCCGAATCAGCCAGGTGCAGAACGCCCAGGCGGCGCTGTGGCTGACCGCGATCGCCCTCTTCCTGCTCTGGGCCTCGAAGACCGACGACGTGGCCCAGGTGATGTACGGCTGGCCCGGCCCGTGGCTGGTGCTGGCCTCGGCCTGCGCCCTGGTGGCCGCCGCGCTGACGGTGGCCACCCTGGTCGCCCTGCCCGCCGTCTGGCGCGGCGGACGGCGGGTGGATTCCTGGTCGCCCCTGCGCAAGCTGGCGTTCAGCATCACCGTCCTGGTCTACGCGACCTTCTCGGTGGTGCTGTTCAACTGGGGCGCGCTCAGCCCGTGGAGCGGATGAGGACGCGCAAGCTTCCGTTAACGTCACCCTTTCGTGCGGCCGTTCCGACGAAGTCTTAAACGCCCCGTTTACCTTGCACTGGGTAAATCCTGCCTAGCGACGCACGCAGATGGCGCGCGCATCGCCGGTGGGGAAGGTCTCAAGGGTCTTGAACGGGTTCGTCGCAGCTCTTCAGCGATTCGGCATAGGTCGGCTGGCGGCGATCCTCGGCATCGGCGCCGGCGTCGCCGCGGCCCTGTTCGCCCTGACCATGAACCTGGGCGAGCCCAAGGCGCTGCTCTATTCCAACCTCGACCTGAAGGAAGCCGGCTCCATTACCGGGGCGCTCGACCAGGCGGGGATCAAATACGAGGTCAAGGGCGACGGGGCGACGATCCTGGTGCCCCGCGACGAGGTGGCGTCCACGCGCCTGATGCTCTCCGGCAAGGGCCTGCCGACCTCGGGCTCGGTGGGCTACGAGATCTTCGACCAGGCCAACACCCTGGGCCAGACCGACTTCGTCCAGCAGCTCAACCGCCAGCGCGCCCTCGAAGGCGAGCTCGGCCGCACCATCCGCGGCCTCGACGGGATCAGCGGCGTGCGCGTCCACCTGGTTCTGCCCAAGCGCCAGCTGTTCGAGGAGGAGAGCGATCCGCCCTCGGCCTCGGTGACCCTGACCGTCGGAGGCCGTGAGCCCGGTACGGACCAGGTCAAGGCCGTGCAGAACCTGGTGGCCAGCGCCGTGCCGGGCCTGAAGCCCGAGCGCGTCACCGTCGTCGACCAGCACGCCAAGACCCTGTCCGGCCCGCAGGACGGCGCCGACGCGGCGGATGGCCGCAAGAGCGAGGTGGAGAGCCGCATCGCCAAGACGGTGCGCAACCTGGTGGAGGGCGTAGTCGGCCCCGGCAAGGCGCGGGTGAACGTCACGGCCGACCTGGATCTCGCCCGGGTCACCGTCCAGAAGGAGTCCTACGACCCCGATGGGCAGGTGGTCCGCTCGGAGTCCACCACCGAGGAGACCGCCAAGGAGACCCAGCCGGCCGACAACGGCGGCGTCACCGCCTCCAACAACATCCCGGGCGGAACGCCGCCCGTCGACGATCAGGCCGGCTCCACCAGCGGCAAGACCGAGTCCACCACCAACTACGAGATCACCAAGACCGTCCGCACCGAAGTCCAGGAGCCGGGCCAGATGAAGCGTCTGTCGGTGGCCGTCGCCGTCGATGGGGTCACCGCGCCCGGGAAGGGCGGCAAGCCGGGCGCCTACACGCCCCGCAGCGCCGAGGAGATGCAGCGGATCGAGCAATTGGTCCGCACCGCCGTCGGCTTCGACAGCGACCGCGGCGATCAGGTGACTGTCGTCAACGTTCGCTTCCCGTCGCTGGACGACCAGGACGGCGTCAGCAGCGCCAACCCACTGATGGGTTTCGACAAGAACGACATCATGCGCGCCGCCGAGTTGGCGGTGCTGGCCCTGGTGGCCATCCTGATGATGCTGTTCGTGGTCCGCCCGCTGCTGAAGACCGCGAGCAGCGGCGCTGGCCGCATCGTCCTGTCGGGACCGGGGGGGCCGCGCGGCCACGGCCCGGACGGCCAGCCGCTGCAGATCCCGATCGATCCCAGCACGGGCCAGCCGCTGCAGATCGCCGCAGCTTCCAGCGAGATCGACCAGCGGATCGACATCGCCCGCATCGAGGGCCAGGTGAAGGCCAGCTCCGTCAGGCGGGTCTCGGAATTCGTCGAGAAGCACCCGGAGGAGTCGGTCTCGATCCTGCGCACCTGGCTGCATGACACAGCATGACCGTGCGCGTTCCCAAGGGCCGGTCGGTCTCCGACATCGCACGCCTGACCGGGCCGGAGAAGGCGGCCGTCGTCCTGCTGTCGCTCGGCGAGGAGCACGCCACCATCTGGCGCCAGCTCGACGAGGAGGAGATCAAGGAGGTCTCCCAGGCCATGGCCAGCCTGGGGACGGTCTCGGCGGCCGTCGTCGAGGAGCTGCTGGTGGAGTTCGTTTCCGGCATGTCCGGAGCGGGCGCGATCATGGGCTCCTTCGAACAGACCCAGAAGCTTCTCGCGGCGATCATGCCGCCCGAGAAGGTCGAGATCCTGATGGAGGAGATCCGCGGCCCGGCCGGGCGGACCATGTGGGACAAGCTCGGCAACGTGAACGAGTCCGTGCTCGCCAACTATCTGAAGAACGAATACCCGCAGACCGTCGCTGTGGTGCTCTCCAAGATCAAGTCCGAGCATGCCGCACGGGTGCTCGCCGCCCTGCCCGAGGACTTCGCGCTGGAATGCGTCACCCGCATGCTGCGCATGGAGCCGGTCCAGCGCGAGATTCTCGACAAGATCGAGCAGACCCTGCGCATCGAGTTCATGTCGAACCTCGCCCGCACCTCGAAGCGCGACAGCCACGAGATGATGGCCGAGATCTTCAACGCCTTCGACCGCCAGACCGAGGCGCGCTTCATCGCCGCCCTGGAAGAGCGCAACCGCGAGAGCGCCGAGCGCATCCGCGCCCTGATGTTCGTCTTCGAGGACCTCTCCAAGCTGGACCCGGGCGGGGTGCAGACCCTGCTGCGCGCGGTGGAGAAGGACCAGCTCGGCCTGGCGCTCAAGGGCTCCTCGGACGCCCTGCGCGAGATGTTCTTCTCCAACATGTCCGAGCGGGCCGCGAAGATCATGCGCGAGGACATGGAGAGCATGGGCCCGGTGCGCCTGAAGGACGTCGACCAGGCGCAGATGGCCATGGTGCAGGTGGCCAAGGATCTCGCCGCCAAGGGCGAGATCATGCTGGCCGGCGCCAGCGGCGACGACGAGCTGATCTACTGATGCGCGCGCCCCTGCAATTCCTCAGAGCCCCTCGGGCGCGGAGACGGTCATGACCTCCGTCCACGAGAAGTTCGCCTTTGACACCGTGTTCGACGGCGCCGGCGACGTGGTGTTCTCGAGTCCGCGGCCCAAGCGCCTGTTCCCCGCCGAGGAGGTGGAGGAGATCCGCGCCGCCGCCTACGCCGAGGGCGAGCGCGCGGCGCTGGCCAGCGCCGCGGCCGTGCAGGCCCGGGCGCTGGCGGGGATCGCCGAGGACTGCCACGCGGCCCTGCCGAGCCTCGCCGCCGTCGCCCACGCGCACCGCGAGGGCTCCGCGGCCCTGGCGCTGGCCTGCGCGCGGGCCATCGCCGACGCCGCCCTCGACCGCTTCCCCGCCGAGCCGATACAGGCCGCGTTGGTGGCGCTGGCCCGCGAGATCGAGGCTGCGCCGCGGCTGGTGGTCCACGCCGCGCCCGAGCAGCACGAGAGCCTGCAGGCGGCGCTGGCCGAGACCGCCCAGGCGATCGGCTTCGCCGGCGCGATCCAGGTCCGCCCCATGGCCGGCCCGCGCGGCGCCTTCACGCTGGATTTCGGCGACGGCGCGGCCGCCTACGACCCCGAAACCGCGGCGGCCCGGGTGGCCGCGGCCCTCAGCGCGGCCCTGGCCGCCGAAGGCCTGCACGCCGAACCCCTCGTTCCCCTTACGGCCCTGCCGGAAAGCTGACCTGCGATGTCCGACACCGAACTCAAGCTCGACGAATTCGGCCCCGGCGGCGGCCCCATCCCTGATACGGACTTCGACGGCGAGGAGAAGAACGCCACCGACCTCGCGCCGGTCTTCGACGTACCGGTCTCGATCTCGGCCGTCCTCGGCCGCGCTTCGCTCTCCGTGGCCCAGCTCCTTCAGCTCGGCGCCGGCAGCATCCTCGAGCTCGACCGCAAGGTGGGCGAGGCCATCGACATCTACGTCAACAACCGCCTGGTGGCCCGCGGCGAGGTCGTCATCGTTGACGAACGCCTGGGCGTGACCATGACCGAAATCATCAAGGACGGCGACTCGGCCGCCTGACCGCGCCGCCACCTCAAGGAGAACAAGACATGCGGCTTCTGGTCGTCGGAAAACTCAACGGGCAGCTCGCTGTCGCCGTGAAGATGGCCATGGCCACAGGCGCCAAGGTCAGCCACGTGGAGACGGTGGCCCAGGCCACCCACGCCCTGCGCGCAGGCCAGGGCGCGGACCTGCTGATGGTCGACTATGAACTGGACATCGCCGGCCTGATCGCCGCCAACCACGCTGAGCGGATCAGCGTGCCGGTGGTGGCCTGCGGCGTCGCCGCCGACGCCCAGCGCGCCGGCGACGCCATCCGCGCCGGGGCCAAGGAGTTCATCCCCCTGCCCCCGGACGCCAAGCTGATCGCCGCGGTGCTGGCGGCGGTGTCGGACGACGACCGGCCGATGGTGGTGCGGGACGAGGGCATGCGCAGCGTGATCGCCATGGCCGACCAGATCGCCCCCTCCGACGCCTCGATCCTGATCACCGGTGAGAGCGGGGTCGGCAAGGAAGTCATCGCCCGCTACGTCCACCAGAAGTCGCGCCGGGCCCAGCGGCCGTTCATCTCGGTCAACTGCGCGGCGATCCCCGACAACCTGCTGGAAAGCGAGCTCTTCGGCCACGAGAAGGGCGCCTTCACCGGCGCCGTCGCCCGCCGCATCGGCAAGTTCGAGGAGGCCACCGGCGGCACCTTGCTGCTCGACGAAATCTCCGAGATGGACGGGCGGCTGCAGGCCAAGCTGCTGCGCGCCCTGCAGGAGCGCGAGATCGACCGGGTGGGCGGCGCCAAGCCGGTGAAGGTCGACATCCGCGTGCTGGCCACCTCCAACCGCGATCTCGCCCAGGCGGTGAAGGACGGGACCTTCCGCGAGGACCTGCTCTACCGCCTCAACGTGGTGAACCTGCGCCTGCCGCCCCTGCGCGAGCGGCCGGGCGACGTGGTGGCCCTGGCCGAGTTCTTCGCCAAGAAGTACGCCCTCGCCAACGGCCTGGCCCCCAAGCTGATCTCCGCCGAAGCCAAGCGTCGGCTGGCCGGCCACCGCTGGCCCGGCAACGTGCGCGAACTGGAGAACGCCATCCACCGCGCCGTGCTGCTCTCCACCGGCCCGGAGATCGAGGACGCCGCCGTCCGCCTGCCCGACGGCGCGCCGATGTCGCCCGGCGATCCCGCCGCGCGCACCGCCCAGGCCGCCTCCCTCGCCGCCGAGACCGTCAGCCGCGCCTTCGTCGGCCAGACGGTGGCGGCCATGGAGCAGCAGCTGATCATCGACACCTTGAGCCACTGCCTGGGCAACCGCACCCACGCGGCCAACCTGCTGGGCATCTCGATCCGCACCCTGCGCAACAAGCTCAAGGAATACACCGAAGCCGGCGTCGCCGTGCCCGCCCCGCACGGGGCTGTGAGCGCGGCGTGACCGAGGCCCGGCCCTTTCAGGCGTCCCGGCGCGCGCTCCTGGTCGGGAGCGCCGGGGCCTTGCTGCTTGGAGGCGCCGCCCCGACCCCGGTTTCGGCTCCGGACTTCGCCCCGTTGGAACGCCGCGTGGACGGGCGGCTCGGCGTCAGCGCCCTGGACGTCGGCAGCGGCCGGCGCGTCGCCTGGCGACCCAGCGAGCGGTTCCCCATGTGCTCGACGTTCAAGGCGCTGCTGGCGGCCGCAGTCCTCGCCCGCGTCGACGATGGGGTGGAGACGCTCGACCGGCGGATCGCCTACGGCCGCGACGACCTGGTCTCGTACTCGCCCGTAGTCGAGGCGCATCTTGCGGCCGGCAGCCTCTCGGTTGAGGACCTCTGCCGGGCGATCATCGAGGTCAGCGACAACGCCGCGGCGAACCTGCTGCTGAAGACGCTCGGCGGCCCGGCCGGCCTCACCGCCTGGCTGCGCGCCCTGGGGGATCGGACCACACGGCTCGACCGGTTCGAGCCGGACCTCAACGTGGTCGGCCCGCGCGATCCGCGCGACTCCACGACGCCCGGCGCCATCGTCGAAACCCTGCGGCTGCTGCTCGCGGGCCGCGCCCTGAGCACGGTCTCGCGCACCCGGCTGATGGACTGGATGACCAACGCCTCCACCGGCCTTCGCCGTCTTCGCGCCGCGGCGCCGACCGGCTGGCGGGCGGGGGACAAGACCGGCAGCGGCGAAAGCGGGACCAACGACATCGGCTTCTTCCAGCCGCCGGGCGGGGGCCTGGTGCTGATCTGCGCCTTCCTCACCGAGACGACGGCCGACCTCGCCGCGCGCGAGGCGGCGCTCGCCGACGCCGGCCGGATCGTGCTCGAGGCCCTCGCCCCGGGCGGCGCCTGATGGCGGACGTCGGGGTCACGCGCGTCGGTTCCAACGCCCCCAGCCCGCGTGAGGTGCTGGGCTGGCTGGCGCGCGGCGACGTGGCCATGGCCATCGGCGTCGTCGGCATCATTTGCCTGCTGATCCTGCCGATCCCGGCCTTCCTGCTGGACGCGCTGCTGTCGCTGTCCATCACCAGCGCCGTCTTGATCCTGATGACCTCGATGCTCATCAAGCGGCCGCTGGAGTTCACCGCCTTCCCGACGGTGCTGCTGGTCACCACCCTCTTCCGCCTGGGCCTGAACCTGGCCTCCACCCGCCTGATCCTGGGCCACGGCCACGAGGGCGCGCACGGGGCCGGCAAGATCATCGAAGCTTTCGGCAAGCTGATGATGGGCGGCAACTACGTCATCGGGGTGATCGTCTTCATCATCCTGGTGATCGTGAACTTCGTGGTCATCACCAAGGGCTCCGGCCGGATCGCCGAAGTCGCCGCCCGCTTCACCCTGGACTCCATGCCGGGCAAGCAGATGGCCATCGACGCCGACCTCTCGGCCGGCCTGATCGAGGAAGCCGAGGCCAAGAAGCGCCGCAAGGAGCTGGAGCAGGAATCGACCTTCTTCGGGGCGATGGACGGCGCCTCCAAGTTCGTGCGCGGCGACGCCGTCGCCGGCCTGATCATCGTCGGCATCAATATCGTCGGCGGCATCCTGATCGGGGTGATCCAGCACAAGGTGCCGCTGGCCCAGGCCGCCTCGACCTACACCATCATGACCATCGGCGACGGCCTGGTCAGCCAGGTGCCGGCGCTGGTGATCTCCATCGCCGCGGGCTTCCTGGTCTCCAAGGCCGGGGTCGAGGGTTCCGCCGACAAGGCGCTGGTGATGCAGCTGGCCATGAACCCGGTGGCCCTGGGCATGGTCTCGGCTTCCGCCGGGATCATCGCCTTCGTGCCCGGCATGCCGCTGATACCCTTCGCCCTGGTCTCCCTGGCCGCCGGCGTGCTGGCCTGGCGCCGTTCGCAGGACGCGATGCAGCCCGAGCCGGTGGAGATCGCCCCGGCCCCCGTCGCCGAGGCCGACGAGCCGATCAGCCAGACCCTGGCCATCGACGAGATCAAGATCGAACTGGGCTACGGCCTGCTGCCGCTGATCAACGACCTGGAGGGCCGGCGCCTCACCGACCAGATCAAGGCCCTGCGCCGCACGCTCGCCGCCGACTTCGGCTTCGTGATGCCGGCGGTGCGCATCCTCGACAACATGCGCCTGCCCAGCCAGGGCTACTGCCTGCGAATCAAGGAGCTGGAGGCCGGCGCCGGCGAGGTGCGCCTGGGCTCGCTGATGGCGATGGACCCGCGCGGCGGCCAGGTTGAGCTGCCGGGCGAGCACGTGCGCGAGCCGGCGTTCGGCCTGCCCGCCACCTGGATCGACGATTCATTGCGGGAGGAGGCGACCTTCCGCGGCTACACCATCGTCGACCCGGCCACGGTGCTGACCACGCACCTGACCGAGATCCTCAAGGAGAACATGCCGGACCTGCTCTCCTACGCCGAGGTGCAGAAGCTCCTGAAGGATCTGCCGCTCGAGCAGAAGAAGCTGGTGGAGGATCTGGTCCCCAGCATCGTCACGGTGACCACCATCCAGCGCGTGCTGCAGGCCCTGCTGCGCGAGCGCGTCTCCATCCGCGATCTGGCGGCGATCCTCGAGGGCGTCGGCGAGGCCGCGCCGCACACCTCGTCCATCACCCTGCTGGTCGAGCAGGTCCGCGCCCGCCTGGCCCGCCAGCTCTCCTTCGCCTATCGCGGCGACGACGGCGCCCTGCCCATCGTCACCCTGTCGTCGGAGTGGGAAAACGCGTTCTCCGAAGCCCTGGTGGGTCCAGGCGAGGAACGCCAGCTGGCCCTCGCGCCCTCGCGCCTGCAGGAGTTCATCCGCGGCGTGCGCGACACCTTCGAGCGGGCCGCCCTGGCCGGCGAATCGCCCGTCCTGCTGACCAGCCCCGCCATCCGCCCCTACGTGCGCTCGATCATCGAGCGCTTCCGTGGCCAGACCCCGGTGATGAGCCAGAACGAGGTCCATCCGCGGGCGCGGCTGAAGACGGTGGGGACCATCTGAGCCTTGGGCGCCGCTTTGCATCGTTGCCGTGAGGCGTCGCCGCTGCTAGCGGTTTGCGCACCGGGGGCGATCTGGGCGCCCGCAACCTGGGACAACGTATGCGCCGACCAATGATTCCCGATGGCGTCGAAAACAGCCTCGTCTGGGACCTGCTCACCTTCGAACGGCTGATGACCAACCGGGTCATCCACTGGATCTACTGGGCGGGGCTGGGCCTGGTGGCGTTCGTCGCCTTCGGCGCCGTCGGCGCCTCGGTGGGCATCGCCCTGCGCGAAGGCAACCTCCGCGGCTTGCTGCTGGCGATCCCGATGCTGATCGGCGGACTGCTGACGGCCGCGGTCATGGGCCTGCTCTGGCGCGCGTTCTGCGAGTTCTACGTGGCCATCTTCCGCATCAGCGAGGACCTGCACGCCCTGCGCCAGGCCGAGGCCCCCAGCATCACGCCGCTGCGCAACCTGCCGCCGCGCTAAACCCGGCCCACTCGCGCCAGGGCCTCGGCGAGCGCCGTCGCGGCGGCCTTCGGGTCGCCGATGTCGTTGAACGGCGCGGGCGTATCGCGGGAGTCCTCGCCCTTCAGCCAGGAATCCCGGTCACGCAGGCCCCATAGCGTCAGCGCGAAGCGCTGCGCGGGGGCCAGCGCCTCCAGCGCCTCGGCGGCCTCGGCGTAGAGCCTGGCCTGCGCCCGCTCCAGGTCGGCCCGCGAGGCGAACAGCCCCCGCGCCCGGACCAGCGACACGTCGAGCTCGGAGATGTGCACCGGCAGGCCGAACCGCCCCAGCGCCCGGACCGCCCGGGTCACCGAACCTGGCGGCAGGTCCGCCGCCAGGTGCGTCTGGCAGCCCAGGCCGTTCAGCGGCGCCCCGGCCTTCAACAGCTGTTCGGTCAGGCGCTGGAACGTATCGAGCTTCTTCGGCAGGCTTTCCAGGTCATAGTCGTTGAGGAACAGCACCGCGCGCGGGTCGGCGGCGCGGGCCTGATCGAAGGCCCGCCGCATGTGGTCGAAGGCGCCGAGCTTCTGCGCCCAGAGGCTGTCGCGCCAGCCGTCGCCGTCCTCGGCCACCGCCTCGTTGACCACGTCCCAGCCCACCGCCTGGCCCCGGTAGCGGCCCACCACGGCGGCGATATAGGCGTCGTACGCCTGGCCGAAGCCGATGCGGGTCTCGTCCAGCTTCAGGAAGCCGTCGGGCTTCTGGGCGTACCAGACCAGCGCATGGCCGAAGAGCCGCAGGGAACGCTCGCGGGCGAAGGCGGCGATGCGGTCGGGGCGGTCGAAGAGGAAGCTCCCGTCCGGCTGGACGATGTACTCCATCTTCATTTCCCACTCGGGGGTGATCTGGGAACAGTGACGGATCGCCAGGTCCACCCAGGCGGGCTGCTGCAGGTGCGCCACCTGCGCGCAGGTCCCGATCGGGAACGGCGCCACGGACTTCAGCGGCGCGGTGTAGCCGGCGGCGGGCGCCTGGCGGTTGCAGGCGACGAGACCGAACGCGCCGGCGACGACGGCGCGGCGGCTGAAAGTCTTCGCGTCCTTCTCCCCTTGCGGGAGAAGGCAAGCGGCTCGTCTCACCGCCCCGCGGCGGCCCGGCGCAGGCCGAGCTCGTCCAGCATGGAGGTCTCGCGCCGATCGGCCTCCTTGCGCTCCAGACGCCGCGCGGTGTCGGCCACGTGCTCGTATTTTTTCTGCGTTTCGAAGGCCAGGGCCAGGGCGTCGCGCACCCCTTGCTCCTCGGCCAGCAGCCGGGCGATCTCCGCCTCGGCCGCCGCCTTGCGCAGCCTGAGCCCCCCCACATAGGCCGGGTAGCTCCAGCCCGACGTGGGATCAGCGCCGGCGCCGGCCGCCTCGGCCTCCCCCTCGGCCTCCAGCATCAGCCGCTTCATCTCGGCGGCCATGCGCCGCCCGGCGACTTCGGCCATGCGCTTTTGGATCGTCTCCACCTCGTAGGAGGAGAGCTTGATCAGGGACTGGGCCCATTTCATGCGGCGTCATCCTGCACGATGGCGGCGAGCCGGGCGAAGCCCTCGTCGAGGCTGGTGGCCTCGTCCTTGTCCTGCGACAGGAAGCTCTCGAGCGCCGGGTTGAGGGCGATGGCGCGGTCCACCTCGGGGTCCGCGCCCTGCCGGTAGGCGCCGATGCGGATCAGCTCCTCCATGTTGGCGTAGGCGGCCAGGGACCGGCGCGCGGCGCTGGTCGCCGCCCGCTCCTCCAGGGTCTGGCAGCCCGGCATGGTCCGGCTGATCGACTTCAGCACATTGATCGCCGGGAAGCGGCCGCGCTCGGCGATGGCCCGTTCCATGACGATGTGGCCGTCCAGGATGCCGCGCACGGCGTCGGCGATCGGCTCGTTGTGGTCGTCGCCGTCCACCAGCACGGTGAACAGGCCGGTGATCGGCCCCGCCGTCGTCCCGTCCGGCCGGATCGGCCCGGGTCCGGCCCGCTCCAGCAGCTTGGGCAGTTCGGTGAACACGGTGGGCGTGTAGCCCTTGGTGGTCGGCGGCTCGCCGGCGGCCAGGCCGATCTCCCGCTGGGCCATGGCGAACCGGGTGACGCTGTCCATCAGGCACAGGACCTCCAGGTCCTGGTCGCGCAGGTATTCGGCCACGGCCAGCGTCATGTAGGCCGCCTGGCGGCGCTTCAGGGCCGGCTCGTCGGAGGTGGCGACCACCACCACGGCGCGCTTCAGCCCTTCCTCGCCCAGGGTCTCCTCGATGAACTCGCGCACCTCCCGGCCCCGCTCGCCGATCAGGCCCACCACCACCGCGTCGCAGTCGGCGGCCTTGGCCAGCATCGACAGCAGCACCGACTTGCCGACGCCGGAGCCGGCGAAGACGCCCAGGCGCTGGCCGCGGCAACAGGTGGTGAAGGCGTTCATGGCCCGCACCCCCAGGTCCAGCCGCGCCCCCACCCGGCCGCGGGCGTGGGCCGGCGGCGGTGGGCTGCGCAGGGGATAGGGGGCCAGGCCCTCGGGCAAAGGGCCCTTGCCGTCGATGGGCTGGCCGAAGGCGTCGATGACGCGGCCGAGCCACGCCCGCGTCGGCCGGACCGCCGAGCCCCTGGGTTCGATGCGGATCTCGGCGCCGGGCGCCACACCCTCCACCGGCCCGAACGGCATCAGCAGGGCGCGGGTCTCGCGGAAGCCCACCACCTCGGCCGGCAACGGGGTGTCCCCGAGCCGCGCCACCTCGGCCCGCGCGCCGATGGCCAGCCGCGTCATCCCGCCGCGCGCCTCGATCAGCAGGCCGTTCACCGCCGCCACCCGGCCGGACACGGTCAGGGGGTCGAGACGCTCGACGGCGGCCACGAGGTTGCGCAAGGATTTTCCCCGGAAACGAAGGTGTCCAGAGTCGGCCGCACGGCCTTAACTTGGGGTGAAGATTTTGCCGGGTCCCCCTGACCCTTCACCGCTTCGCGCCGATCCTCCAAAGGACGAAACCCTTAGCGCAGCGCCTTGATCAGGCTCGCCGCCGTCTTCGGCCGGCGCAGGAGGAACTTCGCGGCCTGGGCCGGCCGGCGCTTCACCGCGCGGATCAGCACTGGGCGCACCGCCTGCACGATCATCGGCCTGGCCCGCTTGGCGATGCTCCCGCGGGCGAGATAGGCGGCGGCCACGGCGAGTGCGAGCGCTCCAATCCCCACCGCCAGGCTGGTGGACTCGGTGGCGGTCATCTTGCGGCCGCGCGGCCCCACGGCCAAGTCGTGCACCGGATGCTCGGCGGCGTAAAGGATGGCCCGGGCGACCGCCTGGGGCGCCCCCGTGCGCCGCACCAGGGTGACCGACACCGGCGTGCGCGCGCGCCGCACCGTGGCCCGCAGGCTGTCGGTGAAGCCCTTGGTGTCGGAGGGCGAGACGCCCACGTTGATCACCGCCCCGCCGCCCGGCTGCTCGGCCAGAAAGTTCGCCGCCTCCTGCGACCCATTGACCACTGCGGCGTGCCCGCCCTCGCTGCCGCTGTTCACCCAGGCGTCCAGGCCGCCGAAACGGGCCACGGCGGTGCGCACCACCTTGGCTGCGTCATCAGGTCGCGAAAGGTCCCCGGCCACCGGATGCACCCGCCCGCCGGCCGCGTTCAGCTCGCCGCTGATCCGCCGCAGCAGCGGCTCGTCGCCGGCGGTCAGCACTACGGCGGCGCCGGCCTTGGCCGCCTCGCGGGCGGTCGCCAGCCCGATCCCCGACGTCGCGCCGGTCACCACAAGCACCTGTTGCGACAAGGGTTTCAGCTTGACGGGCATTGGGCCTCCTCTGGTTTGCGGTAACCAGGATTGCTCGACTTCGGTTGCATCATGTCTAACCGAACGCGCCCCATCGGCGCGCGGGCTTTCGTCGATCACGAAAGATTCATCGCAGGTGCGACTCGACGCCCCTGCCCGCCGCCTTGTGGCGGAATCCGCATCGGGTTAACGATTCGGTCAGCGGGCTTTCACTATTAACCAGTCTTAAATTAACTCGCCGACAAGATTGCGGCGAAGGTTAGGCCAGCTTCCCAGCAACCTGGGCGTTTTTGGCTGCCGTGAGTCTATGGAGGAGCGCATGCGCGTACTGTTGATAGAGGACGACAGCGCGACAGCGCAGAGCATCGAACTGATGCTCAAGTCCGAAGGTTTTAACGTCTATACGACGGATCTGGGAGAGGAAGGCGTCGATCTGGGCAAGATCTACGACTACGACCTCATCCTCCTGGACCTGAATCTGCCCGACATGAGCGGCATGGACGTCCTGCGCACCCTGCGGGTGGCGAAGGTCAACACGCCGATCATGATCCTGTCGGGCTCGGCCGAGATCGACACCAAGGTCAAGACCTTCTCGGGCGGCGCCGACGACTACATGACCAAGCCGTTCCACAAGGACGAGCTGGTCGCCCGCATCCACGCCGTGGTCCGCCGCTCCAAGGGCCACGCCCAGTCGGTCATCCGTACCGGCGACATCACCGTCAACCTCGACGCCAAGACCGTGGAAGTGAACGGCCTGCGCGTCCACCTGACGGGCAAGGAGTACCAGATGCTGGAGCTCCTCTCCCTGCGTAAGGGCACGACCCTCACCAAGGAGATGTTCCTGAACCACCTCTACGGCGGCATGGACGAGCCGGAGCTGAAGATCATCGACGTCTTCATCTGCAAGCTGCGCAAGAAGCTGGCCGCCGCCGCCGAAGGCAAGCACCACATCGAGACGGTCTGGGGTCGCGGCTACGTGCTGCGCGATCCGCAGGATTCCCAGGTCGCCGCCTAGATCCTTTCCGGTTCGGACGCACTCATCTGAACCGGACAAAAAGAGTTTATCTTCCTACGGTTAGAGCGAGACGAACGCTTCAACCGGTCTCCACTTGAAGCTGTCACCTTCTCGTAAAGCCTGAGTTTCCTTCCCAAGCGTCTTGAGCGCCCGCCGGACCTTCCGGCGGGCGCTTTCGCTTGGCGCGCGCGCGGGTTTGGCGCGGGCGGCGGTCCGGCGTAACCTTGGTCATGGGACGGACGCTGGCGCTCGCCGCCTGCCTGATCGCGGCGGCGGTCATTGCGTGGTGGGGGGAGCGCACGCCGCGCCCCCTGCCCGCCTCGGCGCCGCCGCAGGCCTTCTCCGCCGCGCGCGCCTTCGCCGACATCGCCGTGATCGGCCGGGCGCCGCATCCCAGCGGCTCGCTGGCCAACGCCGCCGTGCGCGCCTACCTCCTGCAGCGCATGACCGCGCTCGGCCTGGCCCCCCAGGCCCGCGAGGCCGACGTGTTCACCGACTATCCGCGCGCCCAGCCCTATCCGACCCTTGTCGGCGGACGGGTGGTGAGCCTCGTCGGCGTCCTGCCCGGCCGTGACCGCCGCCTGCCGGCGGTGGCGATCATGGCCCATTACGACAGCGTTCCGGCCTCGCCGGGCGCCGCCGATGACGCGGCCGGCGTCGCCGCGGCGCTGGAGACCGTGCGCGCGCTGAAGACCCAGGGCCCGCTGCGGCGCGACGTCGTGGTCGTGCTCACCGACGGCGAAGAGGTGGACCTTCTGGGCGCGCGCGATTTCTTCGCCCACGACCCGCTGGCCCGGCGGATCGGCTTCGCCGTCAACCTGGAGGCGCGCGGCGGCGGCGGACGGGCGCGGATGTTCCAGACCGGCCCGGCGAACGGGGAGACCATCGCCCTCTTCCGCCGCGCCGCCGTCTCGCCCAGCGCCAGTTCGCTGGCGGTCCATCTCTACGAGCGGATGCCCAATGACACGGACTTCAGCGTCGCCCGGGCGGCCGGGGTCCCCGGGCTGAACTTCGCCTTCATCGGCCGGCAGTTCGACTACCATTCGGCCAGCTCGACGCCGGCCGCCCTCGACCTGGGCGCAGTGCAGGACATCGGCCGCCAGGCGCTGGGCGTGGCGCGGGAGGCGGTGAACGCCCCCGCCCTGCCGGGGCCTGCGCCGGACTGGGCGTTCAGCCAGCTGCCCGGCGGTTACCTGCTGGCCTATCCGGCGATCTTCGGCTGGGGCGTGCTGGCCGCCGCCGCGGCCTTGCTGGCGGTCGCGGTCCGCAGGGCGGCCGGAGCGGTCGCCGCGCGGGACGTCGTGCGCGGGATCGGCGCGGCGCTCTTCCTGCTCATCGGTTCGGCGGCGGTGCTGCATGCGGCCCGCCGCGCCTCGGGCGCAGGCTTCGGCTTTCTGGAGCAGCACCGGCTGCTGGCCCAGGCGCCGCGGTTCGAGGCCGCCCTGATCCTGCTGGCGGTCGGCGTCCTGCTCTACGCCGCCGCGGAGCTGGCGCGCGGCCGGCGGGGCATCGCCTTCGTGGCCCTGGCGGCCGGGGTGGCGGGCGCGGCCTTCGGCGGTTTCGAACCCCTCAGCCTGGGCCTGGGCGGCGCGGCCGTAGCGCTGGCGCTGATCACCTTCCGCCGGCCCACCGCCGCCGCCGGCGCCTGGACCGGCCTGCTGCTCACCGGCTTCGCGGCCGCCCTGGCGCTGCAGGTCGCCGCTCCGCCGGCCGCCCCGATCGTCGCCTGGCCCCTCGCCCTGGGCGCGGCGCTGGCGGCGCTGAGCGGCCTGTGGACCCGGCGCTCCTGGCCGGTGCGGCTCGTCACCGTCGCCGGCGCGACCCTGGGCCTGGCCTGGCTGGGCGGCGTCGCCCACGGCGTCCACCAGGGCCTGGACGCCCCCGAGGCGCTGGCTCTGGTGGTCTGGCTGGCGGCGCTGGTGGTCTGGCCGTTGGCCCAGCCGGACAAGGACGTGGCCGGCACGCCCTTCGTCGCCGTCGCCGTGCTGTTGTCAGGCGTCGCGGTCCTGGCCCTGGTGCGCTGGGACGATCCCTGGAGCGCGCGCCACCCGCGCGCGAGCCAGGTCGCCTACCACCAGGATCTGAGCGCCGGCGAGGCCTTCCGGGTCAGCGCCGCGCCGGAGCGCACCGCCTGGTCCGACGCGGTCCTGGCCGCCGACGGCGGGAGCGTCCGATCGCGCGCCGTGCCGTTGGTGTTCGGCTTGCCGGTCCCCGCCGCCCCGGCCCGTCCCGTCACCGCGCCGGCGCCCGCCTTCACCCTGGCCCGCATGGCCGACGGCCGCGTCGCGCTCGCCGCCCAGCCGCCCCCGGGCGCTGCGATCCTCAACCTGGAGATCACCCCGGCCGTCGCCCTGACCGAGATCACCCTCCAGGGCGCGCCCAGCCGGATCGTCAGCGGGCCCGGCAAGCCGTTCCGCCTGCGCTGGCAAGGCGCCCCCGAGGCGATCACCCTGGCCTTCCGGCCCGCGGGCCCCGGGGCGATCACCGTACGCTACGCCGCCGTCACCCCCGGCTGGCCCGCGCAGGCCAGGCCGCTGCCCCCGCGGCCGGTCGACGTCATGGCCTTCGGCCTGTCGGATTCCACCATCGTGACCGGCGTCCGGCGGCTGACTTGGTGAGATTTGCGGGGTAAAAGCCGCCCCATGAGCGACGTCGTGATCTACCACAACCCCGCCTGCGGCACCTCCCGCAACACCCTGGCGATGCTCCGCGACAAGGGCCTCGAGCCCAAGGTCGTGGAGTACCTGAAGGCCGGCTGGACGCGCGCGCAGCTGGAAAATCTCTTCGGGCGGATGGGCGTCTCCGCCCGAGAGGCCCTGCGGGTGCGCGGCACCAAGGCCGACGAACTCGGCCTCACCGACCCCGGCGCCTCGGACGCGGCGATCATCGCGGCCATGGTCATGGACCCGATCCTGGTCAACCGGCCCATCGTCGAGACGCCCAAGGGCGCGGCGCTCTGCCGCCCGCCGGAGCTCTGCCTGGGACTGCTTTGAGATTAGAGCAGGGTACGAAAAAGTGGACACCGGCTTTTCGCGTCAATCCCGCTCTAAACTCCTAGAATAGATCACGATGATTTTGGGTTGATTCAATCCAAAATCATCGTGATCTAGAGCGTGACAGCCGAAAGTGTGTGCGGTTTCAACGCCGGTCACGCTCTAGATTCAAAGAGTTGCTGAGCATGTTTGGGTCGATCCGAACCAAACATGCTCTGGGCGCCGCCCGCGGCAAAACGCCCAACCCCCCGATCGCTACCTCTTGTTAACCATAAGCGCCGACCGTTCTCAGGCGCGCCGACGGGCTGTGAAACGCCTGCGCAACCCTACTCACGATTGAAGAATCACCGTTGTTCGGGGGACCCATGCAGGAGTTCGATCCGCGCCGTCAGGCCTTGCGCGTAACGCCCAGGCTGCTTCTGGGCGCCGGCGCCCTCGCCGCCCTGCTGGTGGGCTGGAAGGTGCTGAGCAGCGGCCCCGCCGCGCCGCCCGCCAAGCCCTTCGACGCCGCCCGGGCCTCCGAGCTGCAGCACGACGCCTTCACCGAATCCGAGGCCCAGCCCGGCTTCGCCCGGCCGGAAAAGGTTCCGGTCAAGGTGCTGCCCGGCGAGACCCTGGAATCCGCCGTCGGCCGCGCCGGCGTCGCCCGCGACGAGGCCCGCCAGGTGGTCGAGGCGCTGTCCGCGGCCATGGACACGGTCCACATCAAGGCCGGCCTGGCCTTCGACGCCGCCGTCGCCCGCCCCCGCGGCCAGCGCGGCCCGGCCCGGCTGGTCGGCCTGTCGCTGCGCACCGGCCCGGCCAGCGCCATCACCGTGTCGCGAACCTTCGACGGCGCGCTTCGCCTGCGCGAGCTGGACGAGAAGGTCCACGAGGAGACCGCGGTCGCCGTCGGCGACATCGAGGGCTCGCTCTACGAGAGCGCCGCGCGCCTGGGCGCCACGCCCGCCATCACCGCCGAGATGGTCAAGCTGTTCGCCCACAAGCTGGATTTCGAACGCGACATCCAGCCCGGCGACGGCTTCAAGCTGGTGTTCGACCGCAAGGTCACCGAGAGCGGCCGCACGGTGGAGGTGGGCGACCTGGAGTTCGCCGAACTGCACGGCGTGCGCTTCTACCGTTTCGAGCGCGCCCATGGCGACGTCGACTTCTTCGACGAGGCCGGCAAGAACATCAAAGGCTTCCTGCTGCGCACGCCGGTGGACGGCGCCCGCATCACCTCCGGCTTCGGGGTCCGCAAGCACCCGGTGCTGGGCTACACCCGCGCCCACCAGGGCGTCGACTTCGGGGCGGGGTCAGGCACGCCGATCCTGGCGGCCGGCGACGGCGTGGTGCTGGAGGCGCGCCGCTGGGGCGGCTACGGCAACTGGCTGCGCATCCGTCACTCAGGCGGCTGGGACACCGGCTACGGCCACATCTCCCGCTACGCCAAGGGAATCCGGCCGGGCATGCATGTCTCGCAGGGCCAGGTGGTGGCCTATGTGGGCTCCACGGGCCTGGCCACCGGCCCGCACCTTCACTACGAGACCTGGCTGAACGGCGTCCGCGTCAACCCGGTCGGCGCCAAGGTGCCGCAAGGGACGGTTCTCGCCGGCGGCGAACTGGCCGCCTTCAAGACCCAGGTCGCCAGGATCGACGGCCTGCTCACGAAGCAGGCGGGCGACGCGCCTCAGCTCGCGCAGCTGTCCATGAAGGAAGCGGGGCTGCGCCGCTGACGTGATCCTTCTCCCCTAGCGGGAGGAGGGGCCAGGTCAGTCGAACACGATCACCGAGCGGGCGATGTTGCCGGTCTTCATCTCGGCGAAGGCCTCGTTGACCTGCTCCAGCTTGATGCGCCGCGAGACCATCTGGTCGAGGTTCAGCTTGCCGGCCATGTACATGTCCACCAGCCGCGGCATGTCCACCGGGAAGCGGTTGGAGCCCATCTGCGAGCCCTGGATGCGCTTCTCGTCCAGGAAGGCCGCGCCCAGCAGGTTGATCGATTCCCCCATCGGGATCATGCCGATGATGTTGGCGGTGCCGCCGCGACGCAGCATGGTGAAGGCCTGCTCGGCGGTCTTGGTCATGCCCACCGCTTCGAAGCTGTGCTGCACGCCGCCGCCCGTCATGGACTTGACGCGTTTGACCAGGTCCGGCTCCGAGGCGTCGAGGAAGTCGGTGGCGCCGAAGTCCTTGGCGAGGTTGGCCTTGGCCGACCCCATGTCGATCGCGATGATCCGCCCGGCGCCGGCGATGGCCGCGCCGTTCACCGCCGCCAGCCCCACGCCGCCCAGGCCGATGACGGCCACCGTCTCGCCGGGGCGCACCCGCGAGCCGTTGATCACCGCGCCGACGCCGGTCATGACCCCGCAGCCGATCAGGGCGGCGCGGTCGAGCGGCATGTCCTTGCGGATCGCCACGCAGGCGTGCTCGTGCACCAGCATCTGCTCGGCGAAGGCCGACAGGTTGAGGTACTGCGGCAGCGGCGCGCCGGCCATCGACAGCCGCGGCGGCTCCTCGGCCCTGCGCTTGGTGTCCGGGTTGACGCACAGGTTCATGTGGTCGGTCAGGCAGTATTCGCAGTGACCGCAATAGGCTGAGAGGCAGGCGATCACGTGGTCGCCCGGCTTCACCAGGCTGACTTCCGAACCCACCGCCTCGACGACGCCGGCGGCCTCGTGGCCCAGCACCACCGGCATCGGGTGCTTGTAGGAGCCTTCCATGAAGTGCAGGTCGGAGTGACAGACGCCGGCGGCCTTGGTGCGGATCAGCACCTCGCGCGGGCCGGGCTTGTCGATCTGCACATCCTCGATCTGAAGCGGCTTGCCCACTTCGCGCAAAACGGCGGCTTTCATGCGTCGCGTTCCCCGATCCTGGCCCGCGTCCCGGGCCTTTCGGGGCCAGCCTTATCGCCCTTCAGATCGGCGGGCCAAGCTGTTTTCATGAGGCTGTCGTGAAAACGGTCGACGCCGTGGGCGGCCTCGCCCATGAGGGGGAAGCCCCGGGAGCAGCGATGACCGATCCCCCGCAGCAGACGCGCCGCGTGGCCGAGGTGTTCGCCGCCTTTCTGCTCCAGGGCCTGACCGCCTTCGGCGGCCCCACCGCCCATCTAGGCTACTTCCGCCGCGCGTTCGTGGAGCGCCGCGGCTGGATCTCGGCCGAGGCGTTCGGCGAAATGCTGGCGCTGTGCCAGTTCCTGCCTGGCCCGGCCAGCAGCCAGCTCGGCATGGCCATCGGCCTGCGCCGCGCGGGACTGGCGGGCGCGCTGGCCGCCTGGATCGGATTCTCCGCCCCGGCCGCAGCGGCGATGATCGCCCTGGCCTACGGCGCCCCCGCTCTCGTCGCCGCCTGGGGAACCGGCTGGCTGCACGGCCTGAAGCTGGCCGCCGCCGCGGTGGTGCTGCAGGCGGTGGTCGCCATGGCCCGCAGCCTGGCCGCGGGGCCGGTCACCGGCGGGATCGCCCTCGGCGCCGCGGCGGGCCTGATCCTCGCCCAGGGGCCGCTGGGGCCGGTCGCGGCCCTGGTCGCCGGCGGCCTGTTCGGCCTGGCCTTCCTGAAGCAAGCCGCGGCGCCCGCCGTCCCGTCCGACTATCCGCCGGGGCGCCGGCGCTGGGCCGCCGCGGTCCTGGTGCTGTTCGTCGTGCTGCTGGTCGGCCTGCCGCCGCTGGCCGCGGCGCTGCGCGATCCCACCCTGGCCATGGCCAGCGTCTTCTACCGCACCGGCGCCCTGGTGTTCGGCGGCGGCCACGTGGTGCTGCCGCTGCTGCAGGCCGAGGTGGTGGAGCGGGGCTGGATGCCGCGCGACGCCTTCCTGGCGGGCTACGGCGCGGTCCAGGCCCTGCCCGGCCCGCTGTTCAGCTTCGCCGCCTATGTGGGCGCGGCGCAGCGGTTCGCGCCCGGCGGCTGGTTCGGCGGCCTGGTGGCCCTGGTGGCCATCTACCTGCCCGGCCTGCTGCTGGTCCTGGGCGTCCTGCCGTTCTGGGAGCGGCTGAAGACCCGCCCCGGCGCGCGCGCGGCGCTGGCCGGCGTCAACGCCGCCGTGGTGGGCGTGCTGGCCGCCGCCCTCTGGGACCCGGTGCTGAAGACCGCCGTCCGCGGCGTCGGCGACGTCGCCCTCATAGCGGCGGCGTTCCTGTTGCTCACGGCCGTGCGCCTGCCTCCCTGGGCGGTGGTCCTCGGCATGGCCGCCGCCGTCGGCGTGGCGATGCGCTAAGGTCGCCTTCTCCCCTTGCGGGAGAAGGGTCAGGCAAGGCCGGCGGCGATGAGAAGTCGGTTGAGAACCCGCTCCCGATCCTCCCACACCTCTTGGTTCCGGACCCGCAGCAGGCGCCAAAGCAGCGCCTCCGTCGCAGCAGGCGCACGACGCAAGGCTCAAGCTAGCGCGACAGGACGGGCGGCGCACACATGTTCAATCTAGAACAAAATAAGAACTTGCTCAACACCCCTACGTGGGCGCCATCTGCGGCCCCAGGCGCAGCTTCGGCCAGCGCAGCTTGGGCAGGGCCGGCCAGGCGATCCAGGGCCTGGGCGCCGGGATGCACGCCTCGAGCGCGACCAGCAGCGCCTCCACCGGTCCGTCGTTGATGAAGTGGTCGCCGCCGGCCATCCGCTCCACGCGGACCGGCAGCTTGCCGCGGGTCTCGGCCACCAGCCGCTCGGCGATCTCCAGGGGCGCGAAGTCGTCCTGGTCGCCATGCACCACATGCACCGGTGTCGGCAGCCTGGAGAGCGCCTGGCGCACGGCGTCGAGCTGGGGCGCCTGGCTGCGCACCTCGAGAACCGCATTGCGCAGGTCGCGCGGGATCAGCTTCAGGGTGCGCGCGCCCAGGTCCAGCAGCATGCGCGCAGTGGGCCCGGCCTCGCCGAAATAGCCGGAAAGCAGCACCAGGCTCTTCACCGAGCGCGGCTGGGCCGAGGCCATCAGGGTGGCGATGGCCGCGCCGTACGACTGGCCCACCAGCACGATCTTCTGCCCCGGGGCGGCGCGCAGCAGCGGCGACAGCGCCTGGGCCTGGATCCGGATGTCGGGGACGTGGTCGTGCGGCTCGGAACTGGCGAAGCCCGGCCGGTCGACGACGATCATCTCCCGGTCGGCCGGCAGGGCCGCCATCACCGGCGCCCAGTATTCCGACCAGGAGGGCGCGCCCGTGATCACCACGATCTTCCAGGCCGACGGTTTCGCGCGCGGGGTCTCCAGCGCCGAGATGCGCCAGCCGTGGCCGCCGCCGGCCAGGAACGACGTCCGCCGCACGACGCTGTCGGGATAGGCCGCCGACGTCGGCGCATGCTCGGTCCGCCCGAACGCAGCGCTTTCCATGGCCGCCCATCCCAGGGCCAGCCATCCCTTGGGTCGTTTACGCGTCACTGTCGTCAGCCTCCGCCAGCGTCGTCACCCTCGACGAGTGCAACGCTGAAATGGGGACGGAGTTCGGCCGGCGCAGCTCCCGGCCTATGCAGAATTTCCCACTGTGGCCAGGCGGTCACGCAGCTCGCGTTTGAGCACCTTGCCGGTGGGCCCGATCGGCAGGGACTCGACGATCCGCACCTCGTCCGGGACCCACCACTTGGCGACCCGCGCGGCCACGTGCGCCTTGACCGCCTCGGGCTGCGCCGCATGCCCCGGGCGGAGCGTCACCAGCAGCAGCGGCCGCTCGTCCCACTTGGGGTGCGGCATGCCGATCGCTGCGGCCATCGCCACCGCCGGGTGCGAGCAGGCGGCGTCCTCCAGGTCGAGGCTCGATATCCATTCGCCGCCGGACTTGATCAGGTCCTTGGCCCGGTCGGTCAGGCGCAGAAAGCCTTCCGGATCCAGCGTCGCAAGGTCGCCGGTGTCGAACCAGCCGTCGTCGGTGAAGGCCTGCGCCCCCTCCCCCTTGAAATAGGCCGACGAGACCCACGGACCGCGCACTTGCAGGCGCCCGGCGCTGTGGCCGTCGCGGGGCAGGATCTCGCCCGCCTCGCCGACGATGCGCATGTCGACGCCCCAGAGGCCGCGGCCCTGCTTCAGCTTGCGCGCCGCAGCGGCCGCCGCATCCTCGCCGGCGTGGCGGGCGAGCGGGGTGTTGATCACGCCCATGGGGCTGGTCTCGGTCATCCCCCAGATCTGCCGCACCGCGCCCAGGCGATCCTCGATCCGGGCGATCAGCGCGGTGGAGGGAGCCGATCCGCCCACCGCTACGGTGCGGATCGACTCGATCCGGCCGCCGGTCTGGTCCAGGTGCTCGGCCATCCCCACCCAGATCGTCGGCACCCCCAGCAGGAAGGTCGCCCCCTCGTCGGTCGCCAGCTGGCAGAGGCTGGGACCGTCCAGCGCCCGCCCCGGCAGCACCAGCTTAGCCCCCACCAGCGGGGCGGCGTAGGGCGTGCACCAGGCGTTGGCGTGGTACATCTGGGCGCAGGGCAGGATCACGTCGCAGGCGCCCAGGTCGAAGCAGTCCGGCGCGATCACCGCCATGGCGTGCAGCACCGTCGAACGGTGGCTGTAGAGCACGCCCTTGGGATGGCCCGTCGTCCCGGAGGTGTAGCAGAGCGCCGAGGCCTGCCGCTCGTCCAGGTCCGGCCAGTCGAAGGCCGGAGGGTGCGCCGCCGCCAGCGCCTCATAGGCCAGCGTCCCGGCCGGCGCGCCGGGCGGGATGGCGGCCTCGTCGGTCATCGCCACGAAGGTCTTCACCGTGGCCAGGCGCGGGGCGATCTCGGCGACCAGGTCGGCGAAGGTCGCGTCGTAGAACAGCGCCGTGTCCTCGGCGTGGTTCGCCACCCACGCCACCTGGTCCGGATGCAGCCGCGGATTGATGGTGTGCAGCACCGCCCCGATCCCGGAGACGGCGTAGTAGAGCTCGAAGTGCCGGTAGGTGCTCCAGGCCAGCGTCGCCACCCGGTCGCCCGGCTTCACGCCCAGGGCGAGCAGCCCGTTGGCCATCCGCTTGGCGCGCCCCAGCGCCCCGGCGTAGCCGTAGCGATGGATCGGCCCCTCCACCGTCCGCGTCACGATCTCCCGGTCGGGATGATAGAGGGCGGCGTACTCCAGGATCGACGGCAGGGTCAGCGGCCGATCCATCATCAGCGCCAGCATGGCGTTTCCCCTCCCCGTCAGTCGGCGGAGGCTAGAGCGGGATGCGAAAAAGTGGCTACCGGTTTTTCGCGTCAATCCCGCTCTAACTATTAGAATCGATCAGGCGCCCCGCGTACGCGAAGACAAGGCCCGCGAGCGGATGGGCGACCGCCACCCTGAAGCTGTAGACGCCGTCGCGGGCGAAGGTGGTGGCGCGGATGCGCGGCGCCAGCGCCCGCGGCAAAGGCAGGCCGAGCGCACCCCAGCCCAGGAAGCGCCAGCGGAAGCCCGCGGCGAACGTCTCGGCCTCGAAGCGGAAGGTCATCGGCCCGAAGGTTTCCTCGAACCGCCCCGGCGCGCCTGTGGCCGTCAGTCGGGAGCTGAAGGCGCGCCCCCCGAACCGGCGCGTCCAGAGCTCCGAACGGCCTTCCGGTTCGATGCTCACCGCAAGATCCGGATAGGCCCCCGGCGCCGGCAGCCCCAGCAGAGCCCGGCCGAGCCGCGCCACGAAGGATCGGGAGCCACGCGCCCGCCCCCGGCCGGTGAAGGTCTCGGCCTCGAGGCCGGCGTGCAGGCGGCGCACGGGCTCGGGCAGATCCTCGACGCCTTCGCCCAGGACGCGGCGGAGCAGCGACGGGCTCTGCGGCCGGCTACGGTCCAGGCGGGTGCGGATCGGCAGGTGGGCGAGCTGGTCCAGGATCTGCTCCAGGCTGACGAGCCCGACGCAGGCCTGCGCGCCCCGCGCCGTGATCCGGCCCGAGGCCAGGCCGGCCAGCACAGCGGCGGCCGGCGCGGCCGGGGTGAAGGGGCCGACCCCCGCCCCGGCCCACAGCCCCCAGCGGGCGGCGCGCGGTTCGCCGTCGGCGCCCAGGCCCCAGGCTTCCGCCACCATGCCCCCGCGGTCGGACCCGAACCTTCCGATCAGCCCGGCCAGGTCCCGGAGCGGCCCGGCCAGCGTCGTCAGCGCGCGGACCCATCCCAGCCGCACCGGCCAGGCGAGCAACCATAGCCCCGTTTGTAGCAGCGCCAGCTCCAGCCCGGCGCGAAAAACCGCCGTCTCGCGCACCGCGAACCGCGCCGGCAGCAGGTCGAGGTCCGGCGTCTCGCACAGCGAGGTCAGCCGCATCCCGAGGCCGGGGAACGCGGTCGGCGTCAGGTCGCCCCAGCCCGGCCGCTCACGCCAGGCGCCGGCCTCGAACAGGCGCACCGGCCGCCCGGTCCAGGACAGGATCGCCTGGGTCACGGCGAGCCCCCGCGGCGCCCGCGCGCCGGCCGAGATCGCCACGGCGATGCGGTCAACCGCCGTCCAGCCTTGCGTCACCCGGTCGAGCGCCGCATGCGAAAGCGCAGGCGTCGAGCTCGCCCCCGTCACCGCCAGCACGCCCGCCGCGCGGGCCGTGGCGTCCAGCGCCGCGGGGAACCCCGCCACGAACGCGCGGCCGTCGGCCAGGTCCACGTGGTGCGCCCCACAGGCGATCGCGGCCTTCGCGAGGCGCAGGTCGCTCATCTGGAACGGCCCGGCGGCGTCGGCCACCGCCCAGGGTCGCAGCGCCGCGAGCCCGTCCGGGTCGTTGCGGTCGAAGACGGCGGCCTCGGCCCCCAGCCGCGCCGCCAGCGCCTGCAACGGCGCCGCGCGCCGGGCGGCCAGCACCAGCTCGATCTGCGGATTGCGCGACAGCAGCTCGGCCAGGCGGGAGCCGAACACCCCCGTGGCGCCCACCAGCACGACGCGGCGCTTCACGGGATCTCGGTCACGAACCGCGCCCGGATGGCCGGCGTGGGAACCATGCAGCTCTCACGCTTGCCCAACAGCCTGTAGCGGTTGCGGGCGAACCAGCCGTAGGCGGCGTCGCGCCAGCCCTTCGGCACGAAGCGCAGCACCGCCATCCAACGCCAGGGCGCCGGCAGCCGCCGCAGCAGGGCGATCACCGCGTCGGAGGCTTGCAGCGCCCGTCCCCGGTCGAAGAACAGGAAGCTCGCCGGCGCGTCAGGGTCGAGCCCCGCGTCCCGGGTCAGCATCCGGCCATAGGGCGACTGCACCGGCGTGAAGCGCATGACCCCAGGGCGATCAAGCGCCAGGATCGTGCGCACCGACCCTGAGCAGAAATGACAGACGCCGTCGAAGACCCACAGCCCGTCCGGTCCGTCGGCCTGCGACATTCCCGTCAGGCCGCCATCCGCGCCTTGAACACGCCGTCCGGCAGGCGCGGCGCGCGGGAGGGGTGGACGAAGAAGTAGTCCTTCCACGGCAGGTCGGGCACCAGGGTGGTGCGCTCCTCCAGCCGGTCGCCGTTGACCGCGAACATCCGATAGCCGCGCGAGCGGAACAGCTCCACCACCGCCTCGGCCGAGCCGCCGAAGCGGCCTTCGAGCATCGGCGGGTGGATCTCCACCAGCACATGCGGGCGGTCGCGGTCGAGGACGCCCTTGGCCCCCGCCAGCGCCTTCTGCTCGCCCCCCTCGATGTCCATGCGGATGAAGTCCACACGATGCAGGCCGTGGCTGGCGCAGTATTCGTCGAGCGTCACCACCGGCGTCGACTGCACCTCGGCGCCGCGATCCTGCAGGTCCGGCCGCACGGGGCCGTCGTTGGCCGGCGAGGTCTCCGACAGGAAGGCGTAGGCGCGGCCCATCCGCCCGGAGGTCTTCTTCGGAGTCACCAGCAGCATCTGCCCGGCGTGGTCCGAGACCGCCGCATGCACCGGGATCACCCGGTCGGAGATTCCGTGCCAGGCCATGCAGGTCTTCAGCACCTCGAAGGCGAAGGCCGAAGGCTCGAACGCATGGATCTGCGCCCGCGGCGCGACCCTGGTCATCACATAGGAGTGGCGCCCGTCGCTGGCGCCGATGTGCAGGCAGACCGGGGCGCCGGAGAGCAGGTCCGCCAGGTACGGCGTCTCCGGCTCGTGCTTGGCCCAACGGAGGTTGCGCCGCCAGGCCCGGAAGGCGTGGCCGAGGACGCGCAGGGACGTCATGGGAATCCTTTCCGCGTGCGGGCCCTTCTTAGGCCGCGTCGCGCATCACCGTCATCATGTAGTTCACTTGCACGTCGGCCGACTGCGACCAACGGCCGCTCAGGGGGTCGTAGACCACCCCGAAGGGCCCCTCGACCCGCACGGGCTCGCCCGCCAGGAAGCCCGACACCTCCTCGGGCTTCAGGAACCTGCGCCAGTCGTGCGTGCCGGCCGGCAGCCAGCGCAACACGTATTCCGCCCCCACCTTGGCCAGGGCCAGGGCCTTCAGGGTGCGGTTGAGGGTGGCCACGATCATCAGGCCGCCCGGGGCCACGAGCCGCGCGCAGTCGCGCAGGTAGGCGCCCGGCTCGGCCACGTGCTCGATGACCTCCATGTTCAGCACCACGTCGAACGGCCCCGCCCCCTCGGCCAGCAGCGCCTCGGCGGTGGCGGCGCGATAGTCGATGGCGAGCCCCTGCTCGTCGGCATGCGCGGCGGCCGTGCCGATGTTGCGCTCCGAGGCGTCGACGCCGGTGACCGAAAAGCCCAGCCGGCTCATCGGCTCGGAGAGCAGGCCGCCGCCGCAGCCGATATCCAGCAGCCGCAGGCCTTCGAACGGCCGCCGCGCCCGGCCGTCGCGGCCGAACCGGGCCAGGGCCTGCTCGCGGATGAAGGTCAGCCGCACCGGATTGAAGCGGTGCAGCGGCGCGAACTTGCCCTTTGGGTCCCACCATTCCGCGGCGATCGCGGAGAACCGCGCCACCTCGTCGGGATCGATGCTGGACGTCGTCATAGGCGCCTTCATACGCTCGGCCTGCGCTCCCGGAAACGCCCTCAAGGCTTTCAACCACGCCAAAATCTTTCTGAATCCAACGCCTGACCGGATCGCTCGCCCATTGCCCGCGCGCGCCGGCGCCGCTAGAAGAGCGCCTCGCAAAACGGGGGCCTCGAGAAGCGTGTCTCGGCTGGTGATGAAGTTCGGCGGCACCTCGGTGGCCGACCTGGAGCGCATCCGCCGCGTGGGCCGGCTCGTGGCCGCGGAGGTGGCGGCGGGCCATCAGGTCGCGGTCGTGGTCTCGGCGATGTCCGGCAAGACCAACGAGCTGGTCGCCTGGACCGACGGCGCCGGCCCGTCCGCGGCCGGCCTGCCGGCCTCGGACGATGAATACGACACTGTGGTCGCCTCGGGCGAGCAGGTCACCGCCGGCCTCCTGGCCATGACGTTGCGCAACATGGGCCTGAACGCCAGGTCCTGGCTGGGCTGGCAGATCCCGATCATCGCCGACGACGCCCACGGCCGCGCCCGCATCGACGACGTCCCGCCCGAGAAGCTGGCCGCCGCGCTCGACGCCGGCGAGATCGCCGTGGTGGCGGGCTTCCAGGGTGTCACCCGCGACGGCCGGGTGGCCACGCTTGGCCGCGGCGGCTCCGACACCAGCGCCGTGGCGGTGGCCGCCGCCCTGAAGGCGGAGCGCTGCGACATCTACACCGACGTCGACGGCGTCTACACAACCGACCCCCGGATCGAGGCCAAGGCCCGCCGGCTCTCGAAGATCTCCTATGAGGAGATGCTGGAAATGGCGTCCCTGGGCGCCAAGGTGCTGCAGACCCGCTCCGTCGAGCTGGCCATGGCCCAGGGCGTGCGCGTGCGCGTGCTCTCCAGCTTCGTCGAGCCCGGCGAGGCCCCGGGCCAGGGCACCATCGTCTGCGACGAGGAAGAGATCATGGAAAAGCGCATCGTGAGCGGCGTGGCCTATTCGCGCGACGAGGCGAAGATCAGCCTGTTCGGCCTGCCCGACCATCCGGGCGTGTCCTCGGAGATCTTCGGCCGCCTGGCGGACGCCAACGTCAACGTGGACATGATCGTCCAGAGCCACGCGCGCACCGCCGACACCGCCAACATGGAGTTCACCGTCGGCAAGCGCGACGCGGCCCGCGCGCTGGAGATCGTCAAGGCCGCCCAGGCCTCCATCGGATTCGAGCACGTGCAGGTGGACGAGGAGGTCTCCAAGGTCTCGGTGATCGGCGTCGGCATGCGCAGCCACGCCGGCGTCGCCAAGACCATGTTCGGGGCCCTGGCCGAAAAGCGGGTGAACATCCAGGTGATCTCCACCAGCGAGATCAAGATCAGCGTGCTGATCGACGCGGCCTACACCGAACTGGCCGTTCGCGCCCTGCACGCCGCCTACGGCCTGGACCAGCTCTAGGCCTCGAAAATCTGCGCCTACGCCGTTGCGGCGCAAGGCGTTTCCGTGCCCTGATCAGCAAATAAGCGTCGGCGACGAAGCCGTGGCGCCGAGCCGGAAAACCGTCTCCGAGTCGACGCGGGAAGCTGTTAGGGAGCGACAGTGCAGAGGGAGGGAGGGGCCGTGGCCACTCCAAGCATCGCCGTCCGGGGTCAGCGCAGCCTGCTGCGCCAGATCCGCGAAGCGTTGGCCGGCGGCGGCCCGGCGCAGACGCGGCTGGACATGGTCGTGCGCATCATCGCCCGTTCCATGGTCGCCGAGGTCTGCTCCATCTACATGCGCCGGGCCGCCGGCGACATCGAGCTGTTCGCCACCGAGGGCCTCGACCCCGGCGCCGTGCACGTCACCCGCATGCAGCCGGGCGAGGGCCTGGTGGGCGAGATCATGCGGCTCGCCCGGCCGCTGAGCCTGGCCGACGCCCCCAACCATCCGGCCTTCTCCTACCGGCCGGAGACCGGCGAAGACCCGTACCACGCCTTCCTGGGCGTGCCGCTGCTGCGCGGCGGCCGGGCGATCGGCGTGCTGGTGGTCCAGAACCGCACCGAGCGGGTCTACACCGAGGACGAGATCGAGGACCTGCAGATCATCGCCATGGTCCTGGCCGAGATGGTGGCCGGCGGCGAGCTGATCTCCGAGGACGAGCTCAAGGGCGTCGAGCTCGCCCCGCACAAGTCCGAACGGCTGAAGGGCGCCAAGTTCGCCGAGGGCCTGGCCTATGGCGTGGCCGTGCTGCACGAGCCGCCGGTCGCCCCCTCCCAGCTGCTGGCCGACGACGTGGCCGCCGAGGAGGTGCGGCTGAAGGAGGCGATCGGCGCCCTGCACGCGCAGATCGACAAGATGCTGGAAGGCCAGCACGGCCTGGTGGAGGCCTCCTACGAGGTGCTCGACACCTACCGGATGTTCGCCCACGACCGCGGCTGGAACCGCAGCCTGGAGGAGGCAGTCCGCAACGGCCTGACCGCCGAGGCCGCCGTCGAGCGCGTCCGCTCCGAGCATCGCGCCCGCCTGGGCCAGGCGCGCGATCCCTATCTGCGCGAGCGGCTGCACGACCTGGAAGACCTCAACGACCGGCTGCTGCGCCACCTGTCCGGCGACGGCCACGTGGCCCGCGACCTGCCGGCCAACGCCATCCTGATCGCCCGCAACCTCGGCCCCGCCGACATCCTGGAGTACGATCGCACCAAGCTGCGCGGCCTGCTGCTGGAGGAGGGCTCGGCGGCCAGCCACGCGGCCATCGTCGCCCGCGCCCTGGACATCCCCTGCGTCGGGCGCCTGTCCGGATTGCGCGACAAGGTCTCGGAAGGCGATCCCGTCATCGTCGACGCCGAGTCCGGCGAGGCCTACCTCCGCCCGCGGCTCGACGTCATCCGCTCGATCCAGGTGCGGATCGAGGTGCGCGCCCAGCGGGCGGCCGAATTCGCCCGGCTGCGCGACACCCCGGCCTTCACCCGCGACGGGGCCAAGATCACCCTGCTGATGAACGCCGGCCTGGAGGTCGACCTGGACATCCTGCACGAGACCGGCGCCGAGGGCATCGGCCTCTTCCGCACCGAGTTCCAGTTCATGGTGGCCGAGGAGCTGCCGCGCTTCAACGCCCAGACCGCCCTCTACAGCCGCGTCCTCGACGCCGCCGACGGCCTGCCGGTGACCTTCCGCACCCTCGACCTGGGCGGCGACAAGGTGCTGCCCTACCTGGAGGCCGAGCGGGAGGACAACCCGGCGCTGGGCTGGCGGGCGATCCGCATGGGGCTCGACCGGCCGGCGCTGTTGCGCCTGCAGCTGCGCGCCCTGATCGCTGCGGCGAAGGGTCGCCCCTTGCGGATCATGTTCCCGCTGGTGGCCACCGTGGACGAATTCCGCGCCGGGCGTGCTCTGGTGGACACAGAAGTCGCCTGGGCGCAGCGAAGAGGCCGTCCCGCGCCGTCCCGCCTTGATGTCGGCGCCATGATCGAGGCTCCATCCTTGGTGTGGCACCTCGACGCCCTGTTGCCGATGACCGACTTCGTGTCGGTGGGGACGAACGACCTGATGCAGTACATTTTCGCAGCGGACCGCGGAAATCCCAGGGTCGCCGACCGTTACGACCCCCTGTCGCCGCCGGCGCTGCGCGCCCTGTCCGCCATCCAGCAGGCCTGCGCCGAGACCGGCACGCCGGTGTCGGTGTGCGGCGAAATGGCCGGCCGGCCGCTGGAGGCCTTCACCCTGGTCGCCCTGGGCTTCGAGCGGCTCTCGATGCCGCCCACGGGCCTGGGGCCGGTCAAGCAGATGGTGCTCTCCTGCGACCGCGAGGCGGCCCGCAGGGGAGTCTCCAGCCTACTTAAACAAACCGGAGGCTCCGTTCGAAACGAAATCGAAACCTTAGCGCGCAAACTCTACTTATCTATCTGACCGTCCCCTGTCCGTGACCGAATAGCGCATTGAATCCAGAATGCTAGCGTGTTATCCACAATCGAAAGAACACGGGCCTGTGAAGCTCGTATCGATGCGGTCTCTCACGGGGTCCTCACAGCTCCTTTTCAAGGGTGGTAAGTGAACATGCCGCTCGATACCGGCGGATTGACCGATCTCGACTATCGGGCGGAGGAGGTTCCTGCGCCCGCTTCGGTTGAAAGCTCGCCCCCCTCACTGGCGTCAGGCGCGAACATTGGCGCAGCCTTGCGCGCCCTGCGCGAATTCAAGGGCCTGTCGCAGGAGGACGTCGCCGAGACGACCCGCGTCCGGCGCGCCTATCTCGCCGCCATCGAGGACATGCGGATGGAGGCCCTGCCTTCCCGCCCGTTCACCGTCGGCTATGTGCGCGCCTACGCCCTGGCGCTGGGGGTCGACGGGGATGCGGCGGTTCGTCGCTTCCGCCAGGACATTCCCGATCCCGACCAGTCGCTGCCCGAGCCGCTTGGCGTGCAGGGCGGGCGCGATCCCCGACTGATGCTGGTCGCCGTGGCCGGCGCCGTCATCATCGCCGCCATCTTCATCTGGAACGTGGTCCAGCGCGTCGTCACCGAGCCGGAGCCCAAGGCGCAGCCAGTAGCCGCCGCCGCGCCCATCGCCCCCTCCGCCACCGCCCCGGCGCCTGCCGTCCCCGGCGCGCCGTTCGCCCTCGGCGAGCCCCTGCCGCCGCCGGTGGAGTCCACGACCCCGCCGCCTTACGAGACGCCCGGCCTGCAGGCCGCCTCCCAGGCCGCTGCGGTCAAGGCCGCCGAGGACCGGGGCGAGCCCGCGCCGCCCCCGCTGCTCGAACTGCCCAAGCCCGCGCCGACGCCGGCCGAGCTGCCCGCCGCCTTCACCGCCCAGGGCCAGGTCTATGGCCCGCCGCCGGCCGAGGCTTCCGGCGTGGTGGTCCAGGCGCGCAAGCCCGCCTCGATGGTCGTCCGCGGCGCGGACGGCACGGTCTACTTCGCCCGCCAGCTCGCCGCCGGCGAGGCCTACCGCGCCCCCGCCCTTCCCGGGATCGTGGTGGACGTGTCCGAGGTCGACGCCTTCCAGGTGTTCAGCGGCGGCGAAAGCAAGGGCCTGCTGCCCACCGGCCCCACCGCCGTCAGCAAGTTCGCGCAAAAAGCTCCCTCAGCCGCCCCATAAGGCGGAGGAACGGACTGTTCGTCTTGGGTTTGACGTTCAAACGCCTTACCTTGCGCGGGTCATGACCGCCGCAGACCCCGCCCATCACCGCCCCTGGCGCGCCATCCAGCGGCGCGTCTCGCGCAAGATCCGCGTCGGCGACGTGGAGGTTGGGGGCGACGCCCCGATCACCGTCCAGTCGATGACCAACACCCTAACCTCGGACGCGGCGGCCACCATCGCCCAGGTGCGCGCCCTGGAGGAGGCCGGCGCCGACATCGTCCGCGTCTCCTGCCCCGACGAGGACTCGACGGCGGCCCTCGCCGCCATCGTCAAGGCCGCCAAGGTCCCGTTGGTCGCCGACATCCATTTCCACTACAAGCGCGCCATCGAGGCCGCCAAGGCCGGCGCCGCCTGCCTGCGGATCAACCCCGGCAACATCGGCTCGGCCGCCCGGGTGCGCGAGGTGATCCAGGCGGCCCGCGACCACGGTTGCTCCATGCGCATCGGCGTCAACGCCGGCTCCCTGGAGCGCGAGCTCCTGGAGCGCTATGGCGAGCCCTGCCCGCAGGCGATGGTGGACAGCGCGCTCAGCCACGCCCGCATCCTCCAGGACCACGACTTCCACGAGTTCAAGATCAGCGTGAAGGCCTCCGACGCCTTCATGACGGTCGCCGCCTACCAGATGCTGGCCGAGGCCATCGACTGCCCGCTGCACCTGGGCGTCACCGAGGCGGGCGCCCTGCGCACCGGGACAGTGAAGTCGTCCATCGGCATCGGCTCGCTGCTGTGGGCCGGCATCGGCGACACCATCCGCGTCAGCCTCGCCGCCGACCCGGTCGAGGAGATCAAGGTCGGCTTCGACATCCTGAAGTCGCTGGGCCTGCGCCACCGGGGCGTCAACATCATCGCCTGCCCCTCCTGCGCCCGGCAGGGCTTCAACGTCATCGAGACGGTGACCGCGCTGGAGGAACGCCTGGCGCACGTCTCCACGCCCATGAGCCTCTCCATCATCGGCTGCGTGGTGAACGGCCCGGGCGAGGCGCTGATGACCGACGTGGGCTTCACCGGCGGCGGCAAGGGCGCCGGCATGGTCTATCTGGCCGGCAAGCCGGACCACAAGATGGACAACGGCCGCATGGTCGACCACATCGTCGAGTTGGTGGAGGCCAAGGCCGCCGAGCTCGACCGCGAGCGGGCCGCCGAGAAGGCCGCCCTCCAGGCGGCGGAATAGCCGTCCCGGCGCTTGCGCCCCACCGCGACCCTTGGTTAGCTGCCGCGCCACCCCCCAAGGAGAGAACCGGCATGTCCGCGGACGGCGTTTGGAAGATCACCATCAACACGCCCATGGGCGCGCAGGAGGTGACCGCGACCCTTGTCACCAGCGGCGACACCTTCACCGGCGCCACCAAGGGCCCGATGGGGGACCAGACCATTTCCGGCGCGGTGGACGGCGACACCCTCGCCTGGTCGGCCCAGATCAGCCAGCCCATGCCCATGACGCTGGAGTTCGACGCCAAGGTCGACGGCGACACCATGACCGGTAACGTCAAGCTCGGCCCCTTCGGAACCGCGCCGCTGAGCGGCGTGCGGGTCTAACGCGCGGCGTCGAGGGCCGGCGCACTTGAAAACTATAGCGCTCAGCGCTATAGTTTTCGGAGCGTCATGATCCCATGAGCGTGTACAAGACTAAGGAGTTTTCGAGGTTCGCCCGCAAAGCGGACTTGGGAAGTAAGGAACTGCTCGAAGCGGTCAAGGCGGTCGCGTCCGGTCAATGGGACGCCGATCTCGGCGGCGGCGTCTTCAAACAGCGGATCGCCCGCGAAGGCGGCGGCAAGTCCGGCGGCTTTCGGACGATCATTCTGTTCAAGGTCGGCGGACACAGCTTCTTCGTCCACGGCTTCGCCAAGAATGAGAAGGCGAACATCACACCCAAGGAACTCAAGGCGCTGAAGACGTTGGCCGCTGTCTTCCTCGGCCTCGACGCCGAAGCGTTGCAGAAGGCGAGCGCCGCCGGTGAGATTGCAGAGGTCACGAACGATGGCGAAGACGGCGAGCAAGACTGACAGCGGCATCCTCGGCACGGTCCACAAGACCGCCGCCGGCCTTCGCCGCGCCGGCGTCATCGACAAGGCGACCATGCGCGAGTTCGACGCCCTATGCCTGACCCCGGTGACGCCGATGGCGCCGGAGGAGATCAAGGCGCTGCGCGAGCGCGAGCAGGTCTCGCAACCGGTGTTCGCGAGCTACCTGAACGTGCGGCGGGATGCTGTCAGCAAGTGGGAGCGCGGCGAGAAGCGGCCGAATGGGCCCTCGCTGAAGCTGCTGAACCTGGTGAAGACGAAGGGGCTGCGGTCGATTGCGTGAGGGAAACCGCCTCGGCTTCCGCCCTCGATTGTTTAGTGAACGGCGAAGTCGCCTGGTCGAGGATGATCGATGACCCATTGGGCAGCAAGACGGCGAAGCTCAGTAATTTCTCGTTGCACCTCCGTGGCCCACTCATCAATGGCTCGCCCTTCGATCAGGGACTCAGCTTGATCTAAATCCTTCAAGTCGCCCCTAGGATCGTGGATGTAGAACTGAGGAAGGTGATGCTGATTATATTTGATATCAGAGATTATCCACTCGATAAGCGTTTTCCTCGCTAGATCGCATGAAGGATCGAGCGCCAAAGCCCGCTCCAGATGCCGCGCCGGACGATCACATCGAAGCAGCCCTAGCCAAAGCCAGGGCTCTGCCTCCGCCGAATTTGCTTCGCTCCATTCTCGAACTGTAGGAACAACCAAACGTTCACGGGCAACCTGTGGAAGTACAATGGAGCTGTCCGAGAATTTTCGGCTTTTTTCAAGAAGCCATCTGACAAAAACGAGCCTCTCGGGGAAAGGCCAAAAGGTAGTCAAGTCGAGAAAGCATCTCAGCTTGTCTAATGCGCCTCTTCGAACTCCCTGACCACGCAACTCTGCGAACTCAGCGAATATCCGGTATTGCGGGCGTAGATTCACTTCGACTGCCAGTCGCATCAGCTCATCGAGGTCTCTGTTGTAAGGCATCCGCCGATGACTATTCCTGCTTGCGTCGATTGCCTAGGTGTATGGGGGCAGCATGTTTTCTGAAAAGCCCGCCGTCCTCCAAGTTTTTCTTGGGCTGACCCCGCGACCGACCCCGTAGGAAACGCCGGAGCCTGTCACCCCCGCGCCCGCGGCGGCACGACGTCGCTGAACATCTCGAAGCTCTTCCACTTCGGCTCCACCGGCGCCGCGCCGGCCTCCGGAACGTAGACGGATGGCTCCAGCATCTGCATGCGCGGCAGGTAGCGCGGGCAGTTGGGGAAGATGTCGACCGGCGTGAGCCTGGCCAGCACCTGGGCCCCCGGCATGTCGGCCAGCAACGGGTCGTCGAAGCTCAAGATCACCGTCCCGTTCACGCGCAGCCGCTGGGGCTTGTCTTCCAGGGCGATGAACAACAGGCCCGCGTGCGGGTTGGCCCTCAGGTTGCCCAGGCTCTTGAACATGCCGTTGCCGTCGTAGTCCGGCCAGACCAGCAGGTCGGGCGCCACCACCCGGGCGAACCCCGGCGCCCCGCCCTTGAACGAACAGTCGGGTCGCCCTTGCGCGTCCGCGGTGGCCAGGAAGAAGAACCGCTGGGTGGCGATGAACGCCGCGTCGTCGTCGGTGAACCGGTCGCGCCGCAGCCGCTCTTCGAGCCGGTCGGCCAGGGCCCGGCTGCCGAACCGGTCCTGCAGCTCGCGATTGCCCTGGTGATACATGGCCGGCCTCCTGACGGCGGAAGGGTCCGCCGCGCCCGGGCGTTTGGCAAGCGGCCGACGGCGAGCTAGAGGAAGCCTCCTTCGGCGTTCCCAAGAGGTGATGGTGCGACTTCCCCAGGCGAGACTGGACCAGGTGCTGGACCGCTTCCGCGAGATCGAGGCTCGCATGGGCGCGGCGACGGACGGCGCCGAGATCGTCCGCCTGTCCAAGGAGCACGCCGAACTGAAGCCCGTGGTCGAGGCGGTGCAGGCCGTGCAGCGGGCGCGCAGCCAGGCGCCCGAGCTGGAGGAGATGCTGGCCGCCGGCGATCCCGAGATGGCCGCCCTGGCCCGCGAGGAGCTGGAGGTTCTGAAGGCGCAGCTGCCGGACCTGGAACGCGACGTCGCCCTGCTGCTGGCCCCCAAGGACCGCGACGAGAACGCCTCGGCGATCCTGGAGGTGCGGGCCGGCACCGGCGGCGACGAGGCGGCCCTGTTCGCCGGCGACCTGTTCCGGATGTACCAGCGCTACGCCGCCACCCACGGCTGGCGGGTGGAGGTGGACAGCCTCTCCGAGGGCGACGCCGGCGGCTACAAGGAGATCATCGCATCGATCAACGGCGACGGGGTGTTCGGCCGGCTGAAGTTCGAGAGCGGCGTCCACCGGGTGCAGCGGGTCCCGGAGACCGAGGCCGGCGGCCGCATCCACACCTCCGCCGCCACCGTCGCGGTCCTGCCCGAGCCCGAGGACGTGGAGATCGAGATCAACGACGCCGACATCCGCATCGACACCTACCGCTCCTCCGGCGCCGGCGGCCAGCACGTCAACAAGACCGACTCGGCGGTGCGCATCACCCACCTGCCCACCGGCATCGTGGTGACCTCCTCGGAGAAGTCGCAGCACCAGAACCGCGCCCGGGCGATGAAGGAGCTGAAGGTCCGCCTCTACGACCAGAAGCGCCAGGCCCTCGACGCCGAGCGCGCCCAGAGCCGCAAGAGCCAGGTGGGCTCGGGCGACCGCTCCGAGCGCATCCGCACCTACAACTTCCCGCAAGGGCGCGTCACCGACCACCGCATCAACCTGACCCTCTACAACCTGCCCAAGGTGCTGGAGGGCGAGGCCCTCGACGACGTCATCAGCCCCCTCATCGCCGAAGACCAGGCCGCCCGCCTGTCGATGCTGGAAGACGAGTTCGGGTGAGCGATGCGGGCGCTGTGCGGCAGGTGCGCAGCGCCTCTTTGGCGACTCCCAGATGTCCGCTTCAGGGTCGCCCGCCACGGCGGCGGCAAGCGCGGCGTCCGGCGCTGACGATCACCGTTTTCCTCTCGCGCGATTCCCCCATCGGAAGGTGTGGACACTCGCCCGTGGGGAGATTAACTTTTCTTCATGTGCGCGCCGCGCCACCCGCCGGACGCGATGACGCGGAGGGCAGATGGCTGGCGCCAAGTCTCCAACCGATCCCACTCGACGGACGATCCTCGAAACCGCCGCGGCCCTCACGGCGCTGGGCGGCGCCGGAGAGGCGATGGCGGACACGCCGCCGGCGCCCGTTGAGCTGACGACGCCCGCGTCCCACGAGGTCGCTCTCAAGATCAATGGCGAGAGCCGCGCCTTGACGCTCGACACCCGCACCACCCTGCTTGACGCCCTGCGCGAGCATCTTGGCCTGACGGGATCCAAGAAGGGATGCGACCACGGCCAGTGCGGCGCCTGCACCGTCCTGGTCGACGGCATGCGCATCGCGAGCTGCCTGACCTTCGCGGTCATGCACCAGGGCGATGAGATCACCACCGTCGAGGGCCTGGGCGAACCGGGCCGACTGCATCCCATGCAGGCCGCCTTCATCGACCACGACGGCTTTCAGTGCGGCTACTGCACCTCGGGCCAGATCTGCTCGGCGGTGGGCATGCTCGCCGAGCACAAGATGGGCTGGCCGAGTCACGCGACCCATGACGTGTCGGCCGCCACGATCGCGCTGTCCGACGCGGAGATCCGCGAGCGGATGAGCGGGAATCTCTGCCGCTGCGCCGCCTATCCGAACATCCTGGCCGCCATCAAGGACGTGGGGGGCGCCGCATGAAGCCTTTCACTTACGAGCGCCCACAAGACGCGCGCGACGCCATCCGGGCGGTCACGGGGCGACCGGACGCCAAGTTCATCGCCGGCGGCACCAACCTCATCGACCTGATGAAGCTGCGCATCGAGACCCCGGCGCATCTGGTGGACGTCGGCGGCCTTCCGATGGCGAAGATCGAGGACGCCGAGGGCGGCGGCCTGCGGATCGGCGCCCTTGTCCGCAACAGCGTGCTCGCCGGCGACGCCCGCGTGCGGGCTAGATATCCGGTGCTCAGCGAAGCTGTGCTGGCGGGCGCTTCGGGTCAGTTGCGCAATAAGGCCACGACCGCCGGCAACCTGCTGCAGCGGACCCGGTGCCTGTACTTCTATCAGCCCGACATGCCCTGCAACAAACGCCAGCCGGGGTCGGGCTGCTCGGCATTGAATGGCGCGGCGCGGCCGAACGCGATCTTGGGCGGCAGTCCCGACTGCATCGCCACGCATCCCTCGGACATGGCCGTCGCCATGGCCGTGCTGGGCGCCAAGGTCGAGACGATCGACGGCGCGGGCGCGCGTCGGGCGATCCCGCTGGCGGAGTTCCACACCCTGCCGGCGGCCCGGCCCGATGTGGAGACGGTGCTGAAGCCTGGCGAGCTGATCACCGCGGTCACCCTGGCCCCGCCGCCGCCGGGCGGGCAGTCCTATCGCAAGGTCCGCGACCGGGCGTCCTACGCCTTCGCCCTGGTCTCGGTGGCGGTGGCGGGCGACCGGATCGCGCTCGGCGGCGTCGCGCCCAAGCCCTGGCGGGCGACCAAGGCCGAGGCGGCGCTCAAGGCCGGCGCCAGCCCGGCGGCGGCGGCGGCGGCTGAGCTCGCTCCCGCTCGTGGCCACGGCGGCAACGACTTCAAGATCCCCCTGGCCCGCCGGATCATCGTCCGCACCCTGGCCGAGGCCCAGGAGAAAGCCCGTGCCTGACCTCGCGCCCGGCTATCCACGCAATGTCCTCGACGAGGACAAGCAGGGCGTGCTCGGCCGCCCGCTCGCGCGCGTCGACGGCCCGCTCAAGGTCACAGGGCGTGCACGCTACGCCAATGAATACGCCGGCCAGGGCAAGGTCGCCTACGGCTTCATCGTCGGCGCCGCGATCTCCAACGGACGCGTCGCGGCAATCGATGAAACCGACGCCCTGAAACTGCCTGGCGTGCTGATGGTGATGACTCACCTGAATGCGCCCAAGCAGGCTGACTACGTCACCTTCGACAAGCTGCCGTCGCCGTTTGCAGCCTACTCCGTCGCCAGGCCTGTCCTGGTCGACAACCAGGTCCGCTATTTCGGCGAGCCGGTCGCCCTGGTGGTCGCGGAGACCTTCGAGACGGCGCGTGACGCTGCGGCGCGTATAAGGGTGCGCTACTTGAAGGGGCCCGCCCCATCGAGCCGGGTGAAGTCGGTGGCCGCCCAGGCCGTTGCGCCGAAGACCGTTCGCGGCTTCATCGAGACCGATAGCGCCATAGGCGAATTCACCTCGGCCTTCGCCAGCGCCCCGGTGAAGATCGACGCCGCCTACGAGACGCCTTTTCAGCACCACAACGCCATAGAACCGCACGCGACCATGGCGGTCTGGGATGGCGATGCGGTCACCGTCTACACCGCGGCGCAACTCCCTATCGACTGCCGGGACGTGATCGCCGGAACGCTGCAGGTCCCCAAGGACAAGGTGCGCGTCATCTGCAAGTTCGTGGGCGGCGGCTTCGGGGGCAAGTTGACGGCGGAAGCCGACGTGATGCTCTCCATCTTGGCGGCCAGACAGCTCGGCCGGCCCGTCAAGACGGCGCTGACGCGGCAGCAGACCTTCATGAACGTCTGCCACCGGACGGAGTCGATCCAGCGCGTGCGCCTGGGTGCTGACAAGGACGGGCGCCTGATCGCCCTGGCCCACGAGGCCATCGTACACACCTCCAAGTACGACGAATTCACCGAGCAGGTGGTGGATTCCACACGCCATCTCTACGCCGCGCCCAACCGGCTGACGACCCATCGGCTGGTCCGGTTGGACCTTCCGGCGCCAGGCGACATGCGCGCACCGGGCGAGGCCACAGGCATGCTGGCCACCGAGGCGGCCATGGACGAATTGGCCTACGCCATGGGTGTCGATCCCGTCGAACTGCGGGTCCGCAACGAGCCTAAGGTCCATCCGGAGACCGGCAAGCCGTTCTCTTCGCGACAGCTCCTGGAATGCTACAGCCAGGGCGCCAGACGCTTCGGCTGGGAGCGCCGCCCCACCAAGCCGGCGACGCTGCGCGACGGCCGATGGCTGATCGGCTACGGCATGTCCGCCTCGATCCGCTCCAACTTCATGGCCCCGTCGCATGCGCGGGCGAAACTGGCTGCCGACGGCCGGCTGACGGTGCAGACGGCGATGACCGACATCGGCACTGGCACCTACACGATCCTGGCCCAGATCGCCGCCGAGACCATGGGCCTGCCCGTCAGCCAAGTCACGGTGGAGATCGGCGACAGCAACCTCCCGCCGTCTCCCGGCTCGGGCGGATCATGGGGCGCGGGAAGCTCCGGCAGCGGGGTCTATTACGCCTGCATGGCCTTGCGTGACCGCATGGCCAAGGCCGCAGGCCTGCGGGACGCCTCGCGCCTGGAGATCAAGGACGCCACGGTGGCCGCCGGCGGCAAGCCGCTGCCCCTCGCCGGCTTCATGGCCAAGTTCGCGCCCCAGGGCCTGGAGGCCGAAGGCCAGATCACGCCCGGGAAGGAGATGACGGACTATTCCCAGAACGCCTACGGCGCGTTCTTCGCCGAGGTCGCCGTCGACATTGATTCCGGCGAACCCCGGCTGCGGCGGATGTTGGGGGTGTTCGCCGCCGGACGGATTCTCAACGCCAGGACCGCGCGGTCACAGGCGATCGGCGGGATGATCTGGGGCCTGGGCTCGGCTCTGCATGAGGAGACGATGGTGGACGAGCGCTACGCCCGCTTCGTCAACAACGACCTGGCTGGCTATCATTTCCCCGCCCACGCCGACGTCGGCGAGGTTGAAGCCGTGTTCGTCCCTGAGCTCGACGACAAGTCGAACCCGCTGAAGTCCAAGGGGATCGGCGAGCTGGGAATCTGCGGCGCGGGCGCATCTGTCGCCAACGCCATCTACAACGCCTGCGGCGTGCGGGTGCGCAGCTACCCCATCACGCTCGACAAGCTGATCCTCGATCAGGCGTTCCCACAGGCGGTCTGACCCACTCCTGGGCCGGCGCGCTGCGCATCGATCCGCGCGCCTCGGCCGTCGGGGCCCCAACCCGGGCCCCGCATCTGTTGACTCTCCTGCCAGCGCGCGTACTTTGCACCAAGAGTACAGGTGTAAGCCATGGCGCGCGTCTCAGGGGCCGAAAGCCGGATCATGGAGGCCCTCTGGGCCCACGGCGACCTCACCACCGAGGAGCTGGTGCGCGAGGTGGGCGTCGCCAACGACTGGGGCGAGGCCACCGTCAAGACGCTGATCACCCGGCTCCTGAAGAAGAAGGCCATCGCCTCGACGCGGGAGGGGACCCGCGCCCGCTACCGGCCCCTGCTCACCCGCGAGGACTACGTCACCGGCGAGAGCCAGGGGTTGCTGGACCGGCTGTTCGGCGGCCAGGTGGCGCCGCTGGTGGCGCACTACGCCAAGCACCGGGCGCTCTCGGCCGAGGAGGTGGCGCGGCTCAAGCGGCTGATCGCCGACCTGGAGGCGGAGGATGGCTGAGTTCCTCCTCGACCTGATCCGGGCCAACGCCGCCGGCGCCCTGGCGGTGCTGGCCGTGCTGGCGCTACGGGGGCCGGTGCGGCGGGCCCTGGGCGCCGACGCCGTCTATCGTCTGTGGATCGTGCCGCCGCTGGTGGTGGCCGCCTCGCTGCTGCCGGCCCGCGAGAGCCTGGGGGCCGCCTCGCGCTACGAGGCGCCGGCCTGGGCGGCCCAGGTCGCCCCGCCCGTGCTCGCGGCCTGGGCGCTGGGGGCGGCTCTGGCCTTCGCGGCCCTGGCCTTCACCCAATACGCCTTCCTGCGCGCCGCCCGGGCCGGCCGCGCCGGGCCGGCCGTGGTGGGGATCCTCTCCCCGCGCATCGTCATGCCGCGGGACGACGGCGCCTTCTCGGCCGAGGAGCGCGCCCTGATCCGCGCCCACGAGCTCAAGCACCTGGAGCGCGGCGACCCCTGCGCCAATGCGGTGATGGCCGCGCTGCAGTGCCTGCTGTGGTTCAACCCCCTGACCCATGTGGCCGTCCACGCCGCCCGGCTCGACCAGGAGATCGCCTGCGACGCCGCCGTCCTGCGACGCCGGTCCGCCGCCCGGGCGCTCTACGCCCGCACCCTGCTGAAGGCCCAGCTCGCCGCCGGCCCGCCGCCGATCGGCGCCGGCTGGTCCGCCGCGGCCCACCCCTTGGAGGCGCGGATCGCGCTGATCTCCCGGCCGCCTAGGGACGAGGGCCCCTCCGGGCCGCTGGTGGTGGCCCTGGGCGCCCTGGGCGCCTGCGCGCTGGCCTGGGCCATGGTCCCGCCGGTGGCGCCCATCGAGCCCTTCGCCTGGCGCGCGCCCGAGCCGGAGCCGCCGGCCATGAGCGTGCTGGTGATCCGCGTCCCCGCGCCCATGCCCGCCTGACGGGCCGGCGCTGCGGCGCGCAGGCCTTAGCCTTACGACGCCTTGATCTTCTCCTCGGCCTTGCGTCGGGGTCGGCGCGCCACCTGCCGCGCCAGGTTCCCGGTCTGGCGCGAGACGTCCGACCAGACGTGCCGCAGGCCCTGGCCCAGCGACATCTTCAGCGCCAGCCCCACCGAATCGGCCATCGCCGCGCCGCGCGCGCCTAGCGGCATCGGCGCCCCGGTGGTGGAGTCGATCGCCGTCTGGTGCTCGATCTCGGCGTTCAGCTCGGCGCCCACCAGCACCACCATCACCGAGGTCCAGATCCACATCATGAAGCCGATCACCGCGCCCAGCGAGCCGTAGGTCACGTCGAAGTGCGCCACGTGGTTGACGTACCAGGAGAAGCCCAGCGATCCCCCCAGCCACAGCACCGCCGAGAACAGCCCGCCCCAGGTCACCCATCGCCAGCGCGCCCGCGCCCGGCAGGGGCCGTAGCGGTAGACGATCGCGAAGGCGCCGGCCGTGAACAGCAGCAGCACCAGCCAGCGCAGCGGGATCCACAGGGTCGAGGACTCGGTCCATCCCAGCTCGCGGAAATAGATCGGCGCGGCCACCAGCACCGCCACCACCACGGTGGCGAACAGCAGCGCCCCGCCGGTGAAGGCGTAGGTCAGCACCGTGAGCGAGAAGAAGTTGCGCTTCTCCACCTCGTCGTAGGCGATGTTCAGGCCGTTGAAGAGCGCCTTCATCCCGGCGTTGGCGCTCCACACCGAGATCAGCAGGCTGATCACGAAGGCGAGCGACAGGCTCGCCTGCTTGCGGCTGGCCAGCCGGGTCATCTGGTCGCCCAGGATCCCCAGCACCTCCCCAGGCACGAACACCGCCAGGCTCGCAAGCTGCCGGTTCACTTCGGCCACATCCGCCACCAGGCCGTAGAGCGAGACGAACACCCCCACCGCCGGGAAGATCGCCAGCAGGCTGTAGAAGGTGACGCTGCCGGCCACCACGGTCAGCCGGTCCTGCGACACCTCCCGGTAGGTGCGCCAGATCACGTCCTTCCAGCCCCGGGGCGGGATCTGGTGCGGCGCCCGCGCCAGCCGCCCGCGGCCCGGCTCCTTGGCGTCGAAGGTCTCCGGCGAATGGGTTTCGGCGTCGGGCACGCTGAGGCCCGGCTCGGCCTTGCCGCCACGGCGGGGCCACAGGACCGCCGCCACCACCAGCAGCGGCGCGGCGCCCATCACCCAGGCCGCCACGTTGCGCGGCCGGGCCGCTGCGGTTTCAGGCCTGCGTTTCGCCAAACCCCCGCCCCTTTCCCGAGCGACCCCGCGCCACAGGCCTAAACCCTGCCGCGCAAGGCGCTGTTCCGCTTGTCGCCGCCGCCGCCTTGCGGCAACACCGCATCATGACCGGGCGCATCGCAGCGATCTTCCGCCACCCTGTAAAGGGCTTCACGCCCGAGCGCATCGATCGCGCCGAGCTGACGGCCGGGCGCAACTTCCCCGCCGACCGGATCTATGCGGTGGAGAACGGCCCCAGCGGCTTCGATCCGGACCAGCCCGAGTTCATCCCCAAGCAGAAGTTCACCGTCCTGGCCGCCATCCCGGAAGTGGCCCGCGCCCGCACCGCCTACGACCCCGAGCGCGGGGTGCTGCGCGCCGAAGCCCCGGGCCAGGCGCCGTTCGAGGGCGCGCTGGACGAGCCCGCCGGCCGCGACGCCTTCGCCGCCTGGCTCACCGTCCTCCTGGGCGAGGCCGCCCGCGGCCCGCTGAAGGTGCTGCCGGCCGGCGGCGGCCACGCCTTCATGGACCACCCGCTGGGCCACGTTTCGGTGATCAACCTGGCCAGCGTCCGCGACCTGGAGGCCCGCCTCGGCCGCCCGCTGGACCCCCTCCGGTTCCGCGCCAACCTCTATGTGGAGGGCTGGCCGGCCTGGGCCGAGCTCGACTGGACCGGCCGCGGGATCGCCCTCGGCCCGGTCCAGGGCCGCGTCTTCAAGTCGATCGTCCGCTGCGCGGCCACCCATGTGGACCCGACGACGGCCGTTCGCGACGTCGAGGTCACCAAGGCGCTGTTCGATCATTACGGACACATGAACTGCGGACTCTACGTTCATGTGACGGCCGGCGGCGTCGTTTCCGTCGGCGACCCCTGCCCGCAGGCCCAGGACGCCCCGGCATGACCCTCACCCTGGTGCGCGCCTGGACCGCCGCCAAGCAGCGGCTGGAGGCGGCCGGGCTCGCAGGTCCCGTGATCGACGCGCGCCTGCTGGTGGAGGCCGCCGCCGAAGCCACCCGCGCCGACATCGTCACCGACCCGCAACGCCCGCTGACCGCCGAGCAGGAGGCCCTGCTGGAGAGCTACCTGGCCCGCCGGGAGCATCGCGAGCCCGTGGCCCAGATCCTCGGCCGCAAGGGCTTCTGGAAGCTGATGCTGGCGGTGAACGACCAGGTGCTGACCCCGCGCCCGGACACCGAGACCGTGGTGGAGTACGTGCTGCGTGACTTTCCGGAACACGCCCCCTGGTCGGTGCTGGACCTGGGCGTGGGCTCCGGCGCGATCCTGCTCTCCGTCCTGGCCGAGCGGCCCGCCGCCCGCGGCCTCGGCGTCGACATCTCCGAGGAGGCCCTGGCCGTCGCCCGCGACAACGCCGCCCAGCTAGGGCTCGCCGCCCGCTGCGCCCTGCTGCGGGGCGACTGGACCACCGGCCTGGCCGACGCCAACTTCGACCTCGTGGTGGCCAATCCGCCCTACATCGCCTCCGCCGTGATCGAGACCCTGGAGCCGGAGGTGCGGCGATATGAGCCGCGCCTGGCACTCGACGGCGGCGCCGACGGCCTCGACGCCTATCGCCGGCTCGCGCCCGAGATCCTGCGCGTCCTCAAGCCCGGCGGCCGCTTCGCCGTGGAGATCGGCTACGACCAGAAGGCGGCGGTCGAGGCCCTGTTCCGCGAGGCCGGCGCCCGCGACGTCCAGACCCTGCGCGACCTCGCCGATCGTGACCGTGTGGTGGCCGGCCAGAAAAACCCCTTGGAAACTTCGGGCTGAGACGCTACATCTGTGTCCTGTCTCCACCCAAATCGCTGGCTTCGGGACACAGAGTTCCTAGCGGACGCCCTGCCGCACCAGCGGGTGTGACGCCCCAGCGGCGCGCACGGCAAGTTTCGGCGGATGACGGGGAACACTTAACGCCTTCGCCAAGTAGACTGGGCTATCGAGCCCGTTAGCCGCAAAGCAGGGCAAGGCCTCCCGGACAAGCGGGACAGGCCGGGGAAGAGGCCGGACGGTCATCATATGAGAGACTTCAAGGGTATGAAGCGCCAGCGCGGCCGCAATCGCGGCGGCGGAGGCGGCGGCGGCGGCGGAAAGCCGCAGCAGCAGAACGCCAATCGCGCTTTCGATTCGAACGGGCCTGACAACGTCAAGGTCCGCGGCAACGCCCAGCACGTTTTCGAGAAGTACCAGCAGCTCGCCCGGGACGCCCAGACGGCCGGCGACCGGGTGCTGGCCGAGAACTACCTGCAGCACGCCGAACACTATTTCCGCCTGCTGCGCGCCATGCAGCCGCAGCGGCCGGCCAGCGAGATCCTGGGACGCGACCAGTTCGTGTCCGGCTATGACATCGACTTCGAGGACGAAGGCGCCCAGCAGGCCTCCGCCGAGGCCGACAGCGCCGCGGCCGAGGCTGAGGCGTCCGATGGCGACGGCGAACCGCGTGAGCGCGACCGCTGGGACGGCCGCCGCGACGACCGGCAACGCGAAGAGCGGCCGCGCGACGACCGTCAGGACGCTCGCCCCCGGGATGAGCGACCGCGCGACGATCGGCCTCGCGAGGAACGCCCTCGCGATGACCGCCCCCGTGAAGATCGCCAGGAGGCCCGGCCCCGCGAGGATCGCCCGCGGGACGACCGTCCCCGCACCGAAGGCGGTCGCCGCGACCGCTGGCGCGAGCGGGGCGACCGCCCGGATCGCGTCGAGCGCCAGGACGCCCGCCCCGAACGCGAGCGGGGCGACCCCATGGCCGTGGTGGAGCCCCAGGCGACCCCGCTGGTCAGCGAGGAGCGCGCCTCTCCCATGCTGCGCGACGCCGAGGGCGGCGAAAGCCACGCCCCCGCCTTCCTGCAGTCCCGGCCCGCGCCGATGGCCGCCCCTGAGGTCGCCGACGCGCCCGTCCCCAAGCCCCGTCGCCGCCGCGCCCCGCGCACCTTCGAAGCCGGCGAAGGCGCAGCGCCGAGCACCGAGACCGAAGAGGTCTGAGGCCGGGATTCGTTTCCCCTCGCGGGGAAGAGACTACCCCAACCGCCGTGCGGCTTCCTGCGCCGCCGCACGGCGCGCTTCCATCAGCGCCCCCATGCCGGCGCGCACCCGCGCCAGCACCGCCGCCGGCGCCGTCTCCGGACGGCCCGCGTCGAACGGCGGCGCCGGCGCATATTCCAGGGACAGCTGGATCGCCTGCGCGGCCGCCTCCCCCGCCACCTCGGCGGCCACCGTCAGCGCCAGGTCGATTCCGGCGGTGACGCCGCCGCCGGTGAAGACGTTCCCGTCGCGCACCACCCGGCCGGCGTCCGCCGTCACGCCGAAGGGCTCCAGAAGCTCGCGCCAGGCCCAGTGGCAGGCCGCCCGGCGGCCCTTCAGCAGCCCCGCGCCCGCCAGCACCAGCGAGCCGGTGCACACCGAGGTCACATAGCGCGCGCCCGCCGCCAGCCGGCGCACCTGGCCCACGAAGGCCTCGTCCAGCATGGCGTCGGTGGCGCCCAGGCCGCCCGGAACGCAGAGCAGTTCGCAGCCCTCCACCTTGGCCAGGTCGGCGAGGCCCGCGAACGTCAGCCCGTCGGCGCCGATATCCCGCCCGCCCAGCGAGGCGACGATCACCTGCGCCTCCGGCAGCCGCGAGAACACCTGGTGCGGCCCGGTGAAATCGAGCTGCGTCACGCCCGGATAGAGCGGGAAGACGATGCGGAACATGTGAGGTCTCCTTTGAGATGCGGTGGCGAGGGGTGCGGCGTCGGCAGTCTCCCTTGCCCCTGGAGGGGGGAAGGGCCGGCGATGGGGGTGGGGCGGCTTCAGCCTCTGTTGCGTCAGGGATTTTCCTCAACACGATGCGAGCGTGCGTCCGGACCGACGAGATCTTTCCGGCCGACCTCGCCACCCCCATCCCTCACCCTTCCCCCCTCCAGGGGAAAGGGGCCGGAGAGGCCGGCGCGCACTGATTCCGGGAACCGAGGAGCACGGTTCACCCCGCGCACGCCGCATGCGCCACGCGCACCCGCTCGGCGGAAGCCGGATGCTGCGCCAGCCCGGCCGGCGGCCGCACGGGGCGGCGCACCAGTTCGCCGCCGCAGTTGGGGCAGGCGCCGGCGAACCGCCCCTCCGCGCAGTCCGCGCAGAAGGTGCATTCATAGGTGCAGATCCGCGCCGCCAGGCTCTCCGGCGGCAGGTCGCGATCGCAGCATTCGCAGTTGGGGCGCAGGGACAGCATGGCGGGCTCCGAAATTTGACAACGCCACCCTGCCCGGCCTAGCGTCCGTCCGAAATGACTATTTTACCTCGATTTCTGCCATGAGCCGCCGGATCGCCATGGTGATCTTCCCGGGCTTCCAGATTCTGGACGCCACCGGCCCCATCGCGGCCTTCGAGATCGCCGGCCGCTTCGTCCCGGGAAGCTACGAGCTGGCCTTGATGGCCGTGGAGCCGGGCCCGGTGGCCAGCTCTTCCGGCGTCGCCCTCTGCGCCGGTCCGCTCCCCGACGAGCCTTTCGACACTGTGATGGTCGCCGGCGGCGAGGGAACCCGCGAGGCGGCGTTCGCCTGCCCGCAGCTGCGGGCCTGGCTGCTGCGCGCCGCGTCCGCGGCCCGGCGTACGGCCAGCGTCTGCTCGGGCGCCTACATCCTGGCGGAGGCGGGCCTGCTGGATGGGCGCTGCGCCACCACCCACTGGGGCCGCAGCCTCGACTTCGCCCGCCGCTACCCGAAGGTCGACCTGCGCCCCGACCGAATCTTCGTGCGCGATGGAAACGTCTGGACCTCGGCCGGCATCACCGCCGGCATCGACCTGACGCTGGCGCTCGTCGCGGAGGACCTGGGTGAGGCGGTCGCCCGCCAGACCGCCCAGCAGCTGGTGGTCCACCACCGCCGGCCCGGCGGCCAGTCGCAGTTCTCCGCCCTGGTGGAGGTGGGCGGCCAGGCCGGTCGCTTCGCCGAGCTGATGGCCTGGGCGCGCGAGCGGCTGGACGAACCCTTGAGCGTCGAGCGCCTGGCCGGCCGCGCCGCCATGAGCCCGCGCCACTTCGCCCGCGCCTTCACCGCCGAGACCGGCGTCACCCCCGCCAAGGCCGTGGAGCGCCTGCGCCTGGAGGCCGCGCGGCTGCGGGTGGAGGCCACCATCGAGCCGGTCGAGCGGGTGGCCGAGGCGGCGGGCTTCGGCGACGCCGAGCGCATGCGCCGGGCCTTCATCCGGGCTTTCGGCCAGCCCCCCCAGGCCCTGCGCCGCGCCGCGCGGGCTTAGCGGCCGCGACTTCGGCCTGCAGCTCGCCCACCTGGGCGCGCAGCAGCTTCAGCACCTGGCCCTGCTGCTTCACCAGCCGCACCAGGTCGACCTCGCGCATGGCGTCCAGCTTGTCGTGCAGCAGCATGATCTCCAGCTCGGCGCGCAGGTTCAGCACATAGTCGTGCTCGGCCGCCGCCCGGTCGCGGGCGGAGGCGCGGTTCTGGCTCATCATGATCACCGGCGCCTGCAGCGCCGCTACGGTGGACAGCACCAGGTTCAGGAAGATGAACGGATAGGGGTCGAAGTTCAGCCCCTTGGCCTTCACCAGGGTGTTCCAGCCCGTCCAGGCGGCCAGGATCAGCGCGAAGGCGATGATGAAGCCCCACGACCCGCCCACCGCCGCCACCCGGTCGGCCAGCCGCGCGCCGAAGGTCCGGTCGTCCGTCACCAGCTTCGGATTGATGCCGCTGGGCGCCTCATTGACGATCAGGTCGATGACGCTGCGCTGGACGGGCGTCAGCTCCTCATAGGCGCACGCGAGTAGTTCGCGGGCGAGCTGCTCCTGCGGCGCCTCGTGCTTCGGCCTGCCAGTCATCGTCCCCTCCAGGAGCGCGTTCCGCAAAAGTGGCTGCCGGTTTTGCGACCAGAACGCGCTCTGACTTTTGAATCTACAGCACGATGAGATCAGGCGCTTCCGCCTGATCTCATCGTGCTGTAGGTCGGGGGCATCATGGCGCGACCCGGGCGGGAAGTCAGGAGGCGGCGGGAACCTGGGCGGAGGAGTCCACGCCCTGGGCCTCGGCGGTCACGGCGGCGTCCGGCGCAGCGGGCGCAGGCGCCAGGGTCGGCTCGGCGAGCGGATCGTCGGCCAGCTTGGTGAACGTCACCGGCTCCGGCCGCGGCGCGGGCGCGGCGTGCGTTCCGCGCGGCGCGAAGCGATAGAAGACATGCAGCCCCACCTGCGAGACCCGCAGCATTCCCGGCCACTGCGGCCCGATCGCGGCGGCGTGGAAGTGGGTGGCGCCGGCCACCTGCGGCATCATCGTCCCGGCCAGCGCGCGGGCGGCCACATTGCGCGCCCGGGTCCAGGCCCCCCGCTCATAGGCCAGTTCGGCCCGGCCGTCGCAGGCGAAGCTGAACTGGCAGCCGCGGCCGTTGGCGCCCTGGTGGATGACGCCGCAGACGGTCTTCGGGAAGGCCGGGTGCCGCACCCGGTTCAGCACCACCTGGGCCACGGCCGCCTGGCCGGTGGCGCTCTCGCCGCGGGCCTCGAAATAGACCGCCTGGGTCAGGCAATCGAGCTCGCGCGCAGCGGTCTGGGCGTGGCGCAGCGGCGCCGTCGCGGTGTCGGTCAGCGGCTTCACCGCCGGGACCACATAGGCGGCGGCCAGCTGCGCCGGCGTCGCGGAGGGCGCGGCCGGCAGCGGAATCCGCACCGAGGGCGATTGGGCGCGGCTCGCCTCGACGCTCAGCGCCGCGCCGGCGCCCGCGCCGGCGATCGCGAGGGTGAGGATCAGCGCGCGCCCGGGGCGCTGCTGGAGGAAGGAAAGCAAGGGACGTGTCCTGTGTGCGTCGAGGGCGATCCGCCCCCCATCAACGTCGCCCGACGGCCCCTGCCCATGCTGGCGGCGGTCGATGCGAGCCTGTCCGTACACGATGAAGGACAGGCCAGTAGTATTAGCCCTTATAATCCGTTAGCTCTGCTGTAGCAAGTCCTTTTTTGCATCGCAGCATTAATCATGGGCGCGACGTGTGGTCGCGTTACTGGCAGGAACCTTGAGGGCGCCGCGTCGTTTCGTGGGCGAAGCTTACCGCCTGGAGGCCGTCCCATGCGCAAGACCTTGACCATTCTGGCCGCCGCGGCGGCGACGCTGGCGCTGGCCGGCTGCGGTCACAACACCGAGCAGAAGGCCGCCACCGGCGCGGTGGCCGGCGCCGTGGTGGGGGGCCCCGTCGGCGCGGCGGTCGGCGGCGCGGCGGGCGCGGCCGTCAGCAAGGCCGAAGAGGCGAAGTAGCGCAAAATTACTTCGCCCACGGAGCGAACTTCCGGGCGCCAGCCTAGTATATCTGCATCATGTGGGGCGGGGGCTCCAGTGCGATGCTTGAGTCTGGGTTGGCTGTTCGAGGACTTTGAGGTGCAACACCTGATCATATCCCTGGTCGTGCTCGTCGCCGCCATCGCCATGGCGACGACCGGGGTGCATCTGTTCTAGACGCCAGGGCCGGGTCCCCGCGGGGGTCGGGCCGCGCTCATCACTCAACAGCAACTCCGACTTCGCCGGCCTGAAACCGGGTCGTGGCGACCTGTCACGCGCCGCGCACGTCCACCGGCAGTCCCGCCGCCTGCCGCGCCTTCAGCATCCGCAGCCAGCCGTGCAGGCCCTCGCAGTCGAGGCCATGCATCATCAGCCGGTAGCCCGCCTGCAGTGTCGAGAGCGGCACCAGCGGATGGCCGTTCTTCATGAAGGCCAGGTGGTAGTCGGTGCCCAGCAGCTTGGCGATATAGATGGCCACCGTCTCGTCGAGCTGCAGCGAGCCGGCCGCGCGGATGAAATCGGCCCGTGGCAGCAACAGCGCGTAGAGCGGCGTGTAGGCCTCGATCGCCGTCTGCACGTCCACGAAGTTCAGCGGCCCGTTCGGCAGCGGCGCCAGGTCGAAGGGCTCATCCGAGATCATCGAGAAGTCCAGCCGCTCGGCCGGGGTCAGGTCCCGGCCCTGGGCGCGCAGGGACGTGTTCAGCTGGATGATGAAGTTGAAGACGTTGAGGTCGTGCTGCAGGAAGACGTTGTCCTCCAGGTCCTTCAGCGTCCGCGGCCTCAACGGGACCGTCTCCACCTGCACGCCCCCCGCGTTGGCCTTGATGAAGGCCAGGAGCTCGGTGCCGATGTGGAAGTGCCGCAGGATCAGGGTGTTGGCCTCCGGCGTGGCGAAGGTGCGCAGGCCCCAGTGGATCGTGCGGTGCAGGGTTCCGTTGAGGTTCGGGTGATGTGGCGAGATCGCCCGCATCAGCTTGACCAGCAGGAAGAAGCCGAAGATCGCCGGCCGCACGATCGGGAACATCCATCGCCGCGACCACGAGCGGTTGCCGAGAATCAGCGCCGTCTTGGCCTCCGGCGCGATCGGCAGGCTCTGGTCGAGGTACAGCGCCAGCCACGGGTCCGGGTCGCGCGGATCGTAGCCGGCCATGTCGAAGGCCGCGTGGGTCACGCGCCGATCTCCTCGATCTGCAGGGCGTAGAGCCGTCCCGTCACCCGCGCGGTCTTGACGATCCGCTCGGCGACGGCGGCGTCGGGCAGCACGAGCGCCAGCATCTCCTCGAACTCGGCCATGTGCGTGGTGTCGTTCTCCCCGTGGTAGAGCAGGAACCGCACCGCCTCTTCCGGCAGCCCCAGGCGATCGCGCACCAGCCGGCCCCACTCCCCGGCCTTGATCCGCCCCAGCCCCTCGATGATCCACATGGCGCCCAAGAGGCCGAAGGGATTGGGCCGCGACGCCTCATGGAACATCCAGGCCGACAGCGCCTCCGAGCCGATGTTCTTCTCCGCCCCCTGGATGTCGGCCAGCGCCCCGCCGGTCGCCACATAGTCGGCTTCCAGCAGCCGGAAGTCCCGGTGCTCGGTCACCGCGTGCCGCATCAGCCGCGAGCGCAGCTCCAGGTGATCCTCGTCGATGTGCGAGGCCGCCCGCGACATCCACAGCGCCCCGTCCTTCACCTGCTGGCGCAGGTTCGCCAGGAAGGCGCGGTAGTCCTCCAGCGTGAACCGCCCGCGGGTCAGCTTGCGGATCAGCGGCGTCCCGTCCAGCTGCGCCTCGAACTCGGCGAAGGCCACCGCCAGCCGGCGCAGGACGTCGGAGACCTCGGCCCCCTCCCCCATCAAACCGCCTCCAGCAGCATGAAGCCCACCAGCGCCCGCCCGCTCTCCGGCACCACGCACAGCACCCTCTCGCCGCGCCGCAACCGTCCGGTCCGCAGGAACGCCTCCAGCATCACCCAGATGGACGCCGAGCCGATATTGCCCACGCTGGCCAGGTTGGAGAACCACTTCGCTTCCGGGATCATGCCGGCGGTCTTCTCCAGCAGCGAGACGATCTCCCCCCGCAACGACTTCGCCGAATAGTGGCAGAGTAGGTGGTCCACCTCGGCGGGCCTGATCCGCCCCGCGTCGACCTTCTGCAGGTAGACGCCCACCCAGGCGCGGATCACCCGCTTGAGCAGGTCGAAGTCCTGCAGCAGCGCCACCGCCCCGGCGGCGTGCGCCGCCTGCGGTCCGGAAAAGCTCCAGGTGGCCAGCGGATCGCCGCGCACCTCCAGCGGCGCGCCCGCCCACATGCACGGCTCGAACTGCCCGGCCAGGGAGACGATGTCGATGAAGGCGACCTTCAGGCTGAGCCCGTCCGGCCGCGGCGCCGGCTCCAGCACCACCGCCCCGGCCCCGTCCGACAGGGTGAAGCGCAGATAGTCCGCCTCCCCCCGCAGCCGCCCCTTGGCGTCCACCAGCGCCGTGCCCTCGAAGAAGCTCGGCCGGAACCAGCGCGAGGAAAACTCCCCCGCGCAGGCCGCGGCCACGGCGTGCTCGCCGGTGCGCACCGCCTGCCAGGCCGCCTTGGCCGCCATGATCGAGGACCCGCACACCGACTGGAAGCTGGCGATCTCCAGCGGCCCGCAGCCCAGCTCCCCGTGCACCGCCGCCGCATGGCCCGGCACCAGCCAGTCCCCCTGCGTCGTCGCCGCCGCCAGGAACCCCAGGTCCTCGACGCCCAGCCCCGCGTCCGTCGCCGCCGCCCGCACCGCCTGCGCGCACATCCCGGCGTTCGAATGCGTCGCCCGCCCCTCGGCGTCGAGCGCGTAGTGCCGCGTCTCCACCCCGTTCCACTTCAGCGCCCGGCGCCCCAGCAGGCTGTCGCGGCCGCACACCCGCCCCAGGTGGTCCTCCATCGCGGCGCGCCCCACGGGCTCCCCCGGCAGGAACGCGCCCGCCCCGGTGATGTAGGCGTCAGCCAGCTGGGTCATGCCCAAGTGATACGATGGCCCGCGGACCTAGGCCATGGCGGGCGGCGGCGAAGCGCCCCAGCTGCAACCCTGCTGACCATTTCCGCTCCCCAGGCGCCCTAGCCTAGAGCGCCCATCCACCCTACCTTGGCGTTCATGGCCCGTTCCCCTGCGCCCCCCGGCGTCGCCGACATGTCGGCGGCGTTCGACTATGACGAGAACAGCCGGCCCATGCTGTGGACGCCGCACCGCCCCTCGCGGCCGGCGAAGTCGGAGGGCGGGCGCCCGTTCAAGCTGGTCAGCGACTACCAGCCGGCCGGCGACCAGCCCACCGCCATCGCCGAGCTGGTCGCCGGCCTGGAGGGGACCGAGCACGACCAGGTGCTCCTGGGCGTCACCGGCTCCGGCAAGACCTTCACTATGGCCAAGGTCATCGAGGCCACCCAGCGCCCGGCGCTGATCCTGGCCCCCAACAAGACCCTCGCCGCCCAGCTCTTTTCCGAGTTCAAGAGCTACTTCCCGGAGAACGCGGTGGAGTTCTTCGTCTCCTACTACGACTACTACCAGCCGGAGGCCTACGTCCCGCGCACCGACACCTACATCGAGAAGGACTCCTCGATAAACGAGCAGATCGACCGCATGCGCCACTCGGCCACCCGGGCGATCCTGGAGCGCGACGACGTGATCGTGGTGGCCTCGGTGTCCTGCATCTACGGCATCGGCTCGGTCGAGACCTACACGGCCATGACCTTCACCCTGGAGCCCGGCCAGCGGGTCGACGAGAAGAAGCTGATGGGCGACCTGGTGGCCCAGCAGTACAAGCGCGACGATGCGGCCTTCGAGCGCGGGACCTTCCGTCGCCGCGGCGACACCCTCGAGATCTTCCCCGCCCACTACGAGGACCGCGCCTGGCGCATCTCCCTGTTCGGCGACGAGATCGAGACCATCACCGAGTTCGACCCCCTCACCGGCCGGAAGACCGCCGACCTCAAGGGGATCAAGATCTACGCCAACTCCCACTACGTCACGCCCAGGCCGACGCTCCGCCAGGCGATCAACTCGATCAAGGACGAGCTGCGGGAGCGCCTCGACTGGCTGGTCAAGGAGGGCAAGCTCCTGGAGGCCCAGCGGCTGGAGCAGCGCACCACCTTCGACGTCGAGATGATCGACGCCACCGGCTCCTGCGCCGGCATCGAGAACTATTCGCGCTACCTCACCGGCCGCCGCCCCGGCGAGCCGCCGCCGACCTTCTTTGAATACATCCCCGACAACGCCCTCCTCTTCGTCGACGAGAGCCACCAGACGGTGCCGCAGATCGGCGCCATGTACCGCGGCGACTACCGGCGCAAGTTCACCCTGGCCGAGTACGGCTTCCGCCTGCCCTCCTGCATGGACAACCGGCCGCTGAAGTTCGAGGAGTGGGAGGCGATGCGCCCGTCCACCGTCCACGTCTCGGCCACCCCCGGCCCGTGGGAGATGGAGCGCGCCGGCGGGGTCTTCGCCGAGCAGGTCATCCGCCCCACCGGCCTGATCGACCCGCCGGTGGAGGTCCGCCCGGTGGCCAGGGACGGCTTCTCCCAGGTGGACGACGTCATCGACATGTGTCGCCAGACCGCCAAGGTCGGCTACCGCTGCCTGGTCACCGTGCTCACCAAGAAGATGGCCGAGGACCTCACCGAATACATGCACGAGCAGGGCCTGCGCGTGCGCTACCTGCACTCCGACGTGGACACCCTGGAGCGGATCGAGATCATCCGCGACCTGCGCCTGGGCGCCTTCGACGTGCTGGTGGGCATCAACCTGCTCAGAGAAGGCCTGGACATCCCCGAGTGCGGCCTCGTCGCCATCCTCGACGCCGACAAGGAGGGCTTCCTCAGATCGGAGACCTCCCTCATCCAGACCATCGGCCGGGCCGCCCGCAACGTCGACGGCCGGGTGATCCTCTACGCCGACAGCATCACCGGCTCCATGGAGCGGGCCATGGCCGAGACCCGGCGCCGGCGCGAGAAGCAGGCGGCCTGGAACCTCGAGCACGGCATCACCCCCGAGAGCGTCAAGAGCCGCATCAAGGAGATCCTCGCCTCCCCCTACGAGCGCGACCACGTCACCGTCCCCGCCGGCGTGGCGGAGGACGGCGCCAAGCCGTTCCTGGGCGACAACTTCAAGGCCACCCTGCGCGACCTGGAGAACCGCATGCGCGCCGCGGCGTCCAACCTGGAGTTCGAGGAAGCCGCCCGCCTGCGCGACGAGATCAAGCGCCTGAAGATGCTGGACCTGGAATTCGCCAACGACGTGATGACCGCGCCCGGAGAGGCCGTCGACAAGGACGCGGTGAAGCGGGTGAAGGGCGAGGCGCGGCGCGAGGCGGCGGAGCGGTTCAGGAAGGGGCGGCTCTAGAGGCGGAAGTTCGGCCCCGGCGGCGCCCGCACGCGTCCCCCTGGGCGACCTCACATCAAAGGCTGGCCCTCGGGCTCACGACTGGGATCCAGGTCAGGCCCGGAATCCGGCGGCAGGATTTCGGGCTGAGGCTCCGGCTCGGCCCCCGGATCGCGCGGCGGCTGGATCTCCCGGTCCGGTGCAGGTCGTGGATCGCTCATGGCCGTATCTCCCACATCACCAATCCGGCCCCCTGATCCGGGTTCCCATGACAAGCCGGCCCTGCCCCCCTGTAAGCACGAAGACCCGGCGCTTCGGGGCACGCGACCAAAAGCGCGGTGAGGCGTTGGACTACGACCGAACGAGTGCGGGATGTCCCTGCTCAGGCCCACAGCGTCGCGGTCAACCCTGGAGACACCATGCAGCTTCCCAAAGGCGCCACCGTCGCCGTCGCCGACGGCGAAAAGTTCAACCTGTTCCGCAACGCCGGCGACGAGGCCGGCCTGAAATTGACGCCCCTGCCCCATGACGCGGTGGACGCCGACCATCAGGGCGCCACGCCCGGTCGTCACGGCAGCTCGGCGAATCCGGATGGCGGGCAGGACAAGGAAGACGGCTTCTCGGCCGGCGTCATCGACCTCCTCAACAAGCAGGTCCTCGCCGGGCAGATTTCAGCACTGCTGATCATCGCGCCCCCACGGACCCTCGGCGCCATCCGCCCCCAATACCACGCCAAACTGACGACGATCCTGGCCGGCGAGATCGCCAAGGACCTCACCGGACATGCGCTGCGAGACGTGGAGACCGCGATCGCCGCGGCCTAGAGCAGGCGCCGCCGCGAGAAGCAGTCCGCCTGGAACCTCGAGCACGGCATCACCCCCGAGAGCGTCAAGAGCCGCATCAAGGAGATCCTCGCCTCCCCCTACGAGCGCGACCACGTCACCGTCCCCGCCGGCGTGGCGGAGGACGGCGCCAAGCCGTTCCTGGGCGACAACTTCAAGGCCACCCTGCGCGACCTGGAGAACCGCATGCGCGCCGCGGCCAGCAACCTGGAGTTCGAGGAAGCCGCCCGCCTGCGCGACGAGATCAAGCGCCTGAAGATGCTCGACCTGGAATTCGCCAACGACGTGATGAGCCCGGCGGGAGAGGCCGTGGACAAGGACGCGGTCAAGCGGGTGAAGGGGGAGGCGCGAAGGGAGGCGGCGGAGCGGTTTCGGAAGGGGCGGCGGTAGGGAAGCAAGACGCTTAGCGCCAAAAGTAAGAGTCGAGGCCGCCTCGTGCTACCGCTAAGACTGATTCAAGAGAGACAGCTAAGCCTTAGAACAGGCCCTACGCTGTATTGCCAACAGATTGACCGAATGAGCGTGGCCAATGCCCACCAACTCAATTTCCTACACCGCCAAAGCGGGTCTCGAAATGCCCTTGCGCAGAGCGCTCCAGAATTTTCCAAGTGCCCTCAGCCTGAACGAGTCGCCTGCACTCGCCGCGTATAATCTCGGCGTTGCCGAGATAGCGATACGTTTTGCACGCGTACTAGACGAACTCGACAAGTTCCCTGAATTTGCACTTAATTTCGATGCGCCAAGCGATGACTTTGTCCCGGGCCCTTTGCTTGGCTGCTATCGAGAATTGATCTACAGCTTGGCTGAGTATTACGAATTTGTGGGGAAGCTGCCACATGCTCTCGGCACACCCAAGCAAGAACGCATAGCATTCGAGGCAAAATGGCATCGTCACAAAAGGCACGCGACGATCATATGCAATAAGCTCAAACATGAGCACAATCAACTTGTCTACAATGTGACGCTATACCCCTGGGGCTCGCTCTGCCATGGCTTCTCTGTATATAGATACCGAGACGGCATGCTAACCCCCAACCAGGATGCGATCTTGAGAGGGCGAGAATCTGCATCTTTCAATTTGCGACTGCGCGCTGATTTTTGCGATTTCCTTACGATGGACTATTCCGCGGCAAATCTTTCCTCCTTTTCGCAATTTTGTGCAGTATCAAGCAAACTATCTGAATCTAATTCCAAGTATGAAACTCAATTAGGAGCGCTTGCTAAGCGCGTTGCGTCGAGGTCTGAGCTTGGGTTTAGGAAGGAGCGAAGCTTGATGATTGAGACATTGCGCTTCCAGGGGGAGGAGTTAATTTTTGGTCTTCAGAAAAGGCAGACTTCGCTTCCGCCACTGTGTCAGGTTAGGACGCGCCAACAGTTTCCAGGAGACGGTGTGACGACCATCTATAAAATAGCAGATTGGACTAGCTAAAAGCTGAGGCTGGTCTGCGCGCTGATGGTAACCTGAATTACTGTGACAGCGCACTTTTCTCGGGGTTGGCCGACCTCCGCCAAGGCCCAGCCGTTGACGGAAGGCATCCCCAGGATGCCTCCCCGCCTTAAACCTCACGGCAGATCCCCGCCTGCGGTTCCAGGGAAGTCAGGGACCGGCCGCAAGGCCGGCCGCCCCGCGGCGACGCCTTCGGCGTCGTCCTTGAGTTCGCTGGGACCGCAGGCATCCTGTCCGCCACGAGGTTCAAGCCGCTCTCCTTCCCCCTGGAGGGGGGAAGGGTCGGGGATGGGGGTGGGGCGGGTTCAGCCCGCACGGCGTCTGGAATCGCCCGCAGCCGTGCAGCCCAGCCGCCGTGAGCCTTCCGGCCGGCGGCGCCACCCCCTTCCCTCACCCTTCCCCCCTCCAGGGGGAAGGGACCGGACAGGCCCCCGCCTGGGCGTCGCTGCGGCCAATCCGTGCTAAATTCCGCGCCTCTCCCGGAGGCCCGCCGCATGCGCACCACCCTCGCCCTCGATGACGCGCTCGTCGCCGCCGCCCAGGAGCTCACCGGGGTGCGGCGAAAGTCCACGTTGGTGCGCGAGGCGCTGATCGAGCGGGAGAGCGCGCGCCACCTCGCCCGGCTCGGCGGCGGCCAGCCGCAGCTCAGGCCCATCCCGAGGCGGCGGACGGCGCCGGGCTGACCCGACCCCTGCGCCGACACCCCGCGCATCCCCGCTTTCGCGGGGATGCGCGGAAGGGGGCCGGACGGGGCACACCCGCACCACATACGCCTTGCCGATCCGCCCACCTGTGGTATTCTCGTTTTGTTCTCACCTCACGGGGAGCCAGGCGCTGACCGGTCAACACCCCAGGCAACACCTCGCAACCGCGGCCGCGCCGCCGCAACCCCTTGACCGACAACCCTTTTCCCGCCCCGGGCCGACCCCTGAAAGGCCATTGACCGCCGGCCCGGTTTTGTGTTTCCCAGCGAAAGGCCGGGCGAGCAGGCAGCCCCTACATCACCGCCTTCGCAATCCGATCAATCGCCGCATACCCCTCCTCCAGGCTCCCCAGCGGCGGCAACGTAATGTTCACCCGCACCAGCGCCCCGGTGTCCTCGAACCGCCGCACCACGTCGCGGTCGATGGCCCCGTCGATGATCGCCGAGAACTGGAACTCGGCGGGATCGCGGCCCTTCTCCTTCGCCAGCCGGTCCACCTCGCCCCGCCAGCGGCGCACCTTGGCCGGCCCCTCGGCCAGGTTCTCCGGCGTCACGAAGGCGGCCAGCCAGCCGTCGGCGTAGTCGACGATGCGCGGGATCAGCTTGTCGCTGTGGCCGCCCAGCAGCACCGGCGGATGCGGCCGGGTCTTCGGCTGCGGGTAGCAGAACACCGGCGGCACCTGCCAGAACTCGCCGTCGTACTCCACCCGCTCCTTCGTCCACAGCAGCTTCATGATCGTCACCGCCTCGCGCATCTGCGCCCAGCGGCGGTCGAACCGCCCGCCCAGCAGGGTGATCTCCACATAGCTCCAGCCGGTGCCCAGCCCCACCAGCAGCCGGTCGCCGCCCGAGTAGTGGTCCAGCGTCGCCAGCTGCTTGGCGAAGGCGATGGGGTTGTGCTCGGGCATCAGCCAGACGCCGCCGCCGACCTTGATGGTCTTGGTCATCGCCGTGGCCCGGGCGAGGTTGACCAGGGTGTCCTGGTAGAGCGGCACCCCGTGCGAATGCACGCCCCGCCCCGGGTCGTCCAGCGGCCGGATCGGATGCTCGCCGTAGAAGATCGACTCGAACCCCGCGTTCTCCGCATGCACCGCCAGGAGGGCGCAGTCGATGTCCGGCGTCGGGTGCGGGGGCGACGAAATCGGCCGGCTGAGTCCGATTTTGAGCATGCGCAGATCCTCCCGGGCCGGGCGTCAGGGGCTTTTCCGGATGCGTCCCGCCTCAGGCCTCGCCCCCGATGCGAGCCCGCAGCCCCGCCGAAGTCAAGCGCTTGGCGCGGGCTTGGGTCGCCGGGGATCGCGGCGACGCCGCAGTTTTTTGAACCGTGGCCAGATCTTCCTTCCCCCACGCCCGCCCCCTGAACCCCTTGCCGTTTGGCTCGCCTGTGGTATTCTCGTTTTGTTCCGACACAGCGGCCGGTTGAAGCGCTCACGACAGCCTGAAAATCCGCTCATCATGTAAAGGGCTGTAAGCGCTTGACGCCCGACCTACCCTTGAACGACCAGGCTTTTCCGCCCTCAACCGCCCGGCGGCTTGCCCCCAGCGCGCAGGTGGTAGACCGCCGCCATGAGCGCCGTGGACATCGCCTGCAGCCCGGTCACCACCACCCCGAACACCGCATCGCCCACCAGCGCCACCGGGCTGGCGTCGTGCAGCTTCAGCACCGCGCCCAGGAAGATCACCGCCACCAGGTAGTTGGGGATCCAGCACAGCACCACCTGGGCCGCCAGCCAGCCCCCGAAGGCCCCCTTCATGCGCCGCCAGGCGTCGGGCAGCGTCAGGCCCTGGTGGCCCATCAGCTTGGCCAGCGGCCACAGGGCGATGCGGAACCGGCTCCACAGCAAGAGGGCCCCCACGACGATCAGGCCGATGGCCATCCCGCCGGCCGAGGGCGGCAGGGCCGCGGCCTTGCCCTGGCCGGCGATCTGCCAGACGGCCCAGACCCAGGCCACCATGACCCCGGAGAAGGCCAGGTCGACGCCCAGGTAGGTGAGCGCCCCGCGGTCGGGCTCCCAGGTGCGCGGGGACTCCAGCAGCCGGCGCAGGCCCGCCGCCATCAGCGCGGCGTTGAGCGCCGCGCCGATCAGCTCGGGCGCGCTGAGGGAGGGGCTGACGGCCTCGCCGGGCGGCGCCGGGGCGGAGAGCACGATCGCCTGCGCCACCGCATTGACCAGGGCGGCGACCGCCCACACCGGCCAGGCGCGCGGCCAGGTGCGCCGGAGCATGTCCAGCGCCGTGCGCCCCACCACGGCCGCCGGCAGCGGCCCGTTCCGATAATCCGCCATTTGCACTGCGTCCGCGGCCTACCGAACCTCGAACAGGAATGTCCGCGGCGGCTCGCCCTCGATGGTGAGCTTGAGTTCGTACATCCCTTTAGGGTCTCCCTGGGCGATCGCCCAGACGTTGCGGATGACGCCGTCCTCCGGCGTGGTCTCCTGCTCGGTCACCGCCGTGCGCCCGTCGTCGGAGCGGACCGGGGCGTCGTCGCCCCAGGTGCGGGGGGCTTCCGGCAAGGTGAGCTCCTCGCGCCAGCGCACCTTCGGCTTGTCGGTCTTGACCTTCACCTGCCAGCCATAGGCCTCGCCCTCCACGTCGGGCACCACCAGGGCCGGCTCGAATCGGGGCTTGCCGCCGTCCCCGGCGCGGAACAGGCCGAAGTCGGCCTCCAGCACTTCGACCCTGGGCCCGGCGATCACCTGCGGCGCCAGGGCGATGGCCGCCCGCGGCGCCGGGACGAACGCCGGCTGAGCGGGCTTGCGCGGCGGCGCGCTCCACCCCTGGAACGCGGCCCAGGCGATCACGGCCAGGCCCGCGGCGCCCGCCGCCACGAAGCCTATCCGCCGCCCCGTCCCGCCGCTCATCGCCGCCGCCCCGTCATCGCGCCATCCTGCCTGCCCGCGCGCGCGGAACCAAGCGCCCCGTTTCGCGCTCCGAGCGAACAGGGACACGCCCGACATGTCCCAGGGCGGGAATTACACCTGCCTGTGGGCGAAAATGGCACGGCGGAGCGGCCGGACACGCAACCCTGCGCGCTTTCCGGAATTATTTTCCCGGTCGCGGGGAAATCCTTTCTGCGGCTGCAAAGGGAGCAGGCAAACGCCTTCGCCCATTGCCGAATCCGTATGCGTCCTTACGTATTGAGTCTTGTAAATCAGGCGCTTAGCGGGGGCGTTCGGGCTTCTGAACATCCCTCCGCAACCCACTGGAGACGTTAACGAATTGTCAACCATTAAGGCATGATCTCGCCTTATTCCGGAACATGGGCAGAATGGCCCGGATCGTGAAGCGTCGACGGAACTCTGTGCCGGTTTGAGAGTATGAGTAGTAACCGGAACGAACGTCGCTGTAGGCGGCCCATTGGGGGCCGCAGGCGGGGTTCGAAAGATGCATGCTGGGGATAGCAACATGTCACCTTCGCTCGCCATCGTCGCCAACAACGCCACCGCCAAGACCGAACCCCGCTCCGAGACCCTGTCCGAGCGCGTTCGCCGTCTGCAGACGGAGGCGCGGAGCCTGGCCCGAGAGCACATCATGGCCCTGCAGAGCGCGTTGATCGCGGTCGAGGGGATGGCTTCCGAAATCGCCGAGGGCGGCGACGCCTACCCGCCCGGCGTCCGCGACATCGCCCGGCGCCTGGTCGAGGACTGCGAAGCCCGCGTCCAGACCCTGGAAGCGATCACCAAGCGCGGCTGACCTGAGGCGCCCCTTCTCCCCCGGCGGGAGAAGGCGGCCTTCGCGGAGCGTGGCCGGACGAAGGGTCGACGACCCTGTCCGCCTCGCATCCGCCGGCTGGCGGCCTTACGCCAGCAGTTCCGAGAACTCCCGGCTCCGCCGCAGCCACGCGGCCGCATAGCCGCAGATCGGAACGATCTTCAGTCCCCTCTCCTTCGCGTCGGCCGCCAGGGCCGCCATCAGCCGGCCGGCCGCGCCGGAGCCGCGCAGGGGGACCGGGCTCTCCACGTGATCGATGTACAGGGTCGCGCCGGAAAGGCGGTAGTCCGCCCAGGACGTCAGTCCCTGCTCGTCCATTTCGTAGCGGTTGCGGGCGGTGTCGTTGCGCAATTGGGTCATGGCCGTCTCAACGGTCTCGCCCCCCGGTTTGATCCCGGTTACCCTGGCTTCGTCAACCAGGAAGGGTTCGAACTCCCATGCGCCGCCGCGCCGCTTTCCTCGTCTCCGCCGTCATGCTGGCGGCCCTCGCCGCCTGCGGCAAGAAGCCCGAACAGGCGCCGACGCCGTCCGCCGAGGCGCCCTCCGCCCAGGCCCCCGCCGTCCAGGCGCCGGCCACCGCCACCGTCCCGGCCATGACCCCGCCCAAGCGCAAGCCGGGCCTGTGGGAACAGACCATCTCCATGTCGGAGATGACCCAGAAGAGCAGCATCTGCATCGACAAGGCGGTGGAGGACGCCATGGGCTGGTGGGGCCAGCAGACCACCAAGGACATGTGCGCCAAGCAGTCGGTCACCCGCGCCCTGGACGGCTCCTGGCACGTGGAGTCCGAGTGCAGCATGGGCTCGGGCGGCAAGACCGTGACCAAGGGCGTGGCCAGCGGCGACTTCGGCTCCAACTACAGGATGGAGGCCGAGACCATCACCACGGGCGCCGCCGCCCCGCAGATGAACGGCTCGCACAAGATGACCCTGACCGCCGCCTGGAAGGGCCCCTGCCCCGCCGGCATGAAGCCCGGCGACATGCAGCTGCCCGGCGGCATGAAGATCAACATGCTCGAAATGGCCAAGGCGTCGAAGAACTAGGCCGACGCCTCGGGTTGGACGCCCGAACTGGCGATGAACCCGCCGCCCAGCACCCGCTCCGGCCGTTCGGGCGCATAGAGCACGCAGGCCTGGCCCGGCGCCACGCCTTCCTCGGCCGTGTCGAGCTCCACCGCCACCGCCCCGCCGGCCAGCGTCAACCGCCCCGGGAGCGGCTCGCGGGTGGAGCGCACCCGGGCCAGCACCGGCCGGCCGGCCGCGGCGGCCTCTTCCATGGAAACCTCGTCGCCCAGCCAGTTGGTCTCCTTGAGCGCGATTCGCCGCACGCCCAGCGCCTCGCGCGGGCCGACGATCACCTGGCGCGCGGCCGCATCGATGCGCAGCACGAACAGCGCATCGCCCACGGCCACGTTCAGGCCGCGGCGCTGGCCGATGGTGTAGCGGGTCACCCCCTCGTGCCGGCCCAGCACCCGCCCGTCCAGGTGGACGATGTCCCCCGGCAGCACGCCCTGCGGCCGCAGTCGGTCGATGACCGTGGTGTAGCGGCCCTCGGGCACGAAGCAGATGTCCTGGCTGTCGGGCTTGTCGGCCACGGCCAGGCCCAGCTCCGCCGCCAGCCGGCGCACCTGCGGCTTCGGCAGGCCGCCCAGCGGGAAGCGCAACCCCGCGAGCTGGGCCCGGGTGGTGGCGAACAGGAAGTAGCTCTGGTCCCGCGCCGGGTCCGTCGCCCGCAGCAGCTGGGGGCCGGCAGGTCCATCTGCCCGGCGCACATAGTGGCCGGTGGCCATGGCCGCCGCGCCCAGGTCGCGGGCCACGTCCAGCAGGTCACGGAACTTGACCGTCTGGTTGCAGCGCACGCAGGGAATCGGCGTCTCGCCGCGCAGATAGGCGTCGGCGAAGTCCTCGATGACCTGCTCGCGGAACTTGCTCTCGTAATCCAGGACATAGTGCGCCACGCCCAGGGCGGCAGCCGCCTGGCGCGCGTCGTGGATGTCCTGGCCGGCGCAGCAGGCGCCCTTCTTCTGGACCGCCGCGCCATGGTCGTAGAGCTGCAGGGTGACGCCCACCACCTCATAACCCGCCCGGGACAGCAGGGCGGCGGTGACGGTGGAATCCACCCCGCCGGACATGGCCGCCACCAGCCGAGCGCCAACCGGCAGGCCGACGGCGGCCCGGGTCGCCTCCACGGCGGCGTCGTTCAGGGTGAGGGCGGCGCTCATCGCGGCTATGTAGCGCCTTGGCCGCCGGTTTGCGAGCCGGCCTGCCGCGGAGCGCAACCTGCAGTATCGCGAAACAGTGATGCCACTTTCTCGCAGGCGCGCGTAGATTCAATATGTCGGGATTCGGACTTTGGAGGTCACGGCTCCCAGGGGCGTCGATATGACGGCATACAGGCTCTATGTTTTGAATGATCGCGACCTGGTCGCCGATGCGATCGAAAACGAATTCGCCTCGGACATCGAGGCCCTGGCGCGCGCCGAGGCGGTGCGCCAGGACGAATATGCGGTGGAGGTCTGGACCGGCGAACGTCTGGTCGGACGCCTGGGCGGCGCCTTCGAGGTCGGGCGGATCTAGCCCTTCAGCAGGTTGAGCAGCGAGCTCTGCTGCAGGGACATGAACACCTGCGCGGCGGCCTGCACCGAGATCCCCGCCGCCTCCAGGTTGGTCGCCGCCTCGGCCATGTCCACATCGGTGATCCCGCCCACCATCTCCTTCAGCAGGGTCTGGCGCGAGGTGATGTCGTCCTTCACGGTCTCGACCCGGCGCTGAACCAGACCGTTGCGGCCGGCGATGTTAATGATCCCCTGGTGCGCCTGGTCCCAGGCGGCGAGCTGGCCCTCGAGGAAGGTCCTCTGGGCCGCCGTCAACGGACCGTTGAACGGCCCGCTGCCGGTTTGCTGCTCGGTCTGGAAGGACTTGAACGCCGTCATCATTCCCGTGCCGACCGCATCGGCCAGCACGCCGGTGGCGACGGTGTTGCCCTCGTCGATCTTGTTCGAGACGATGAACTGATCGTTCTTGAAGAAATCGGCGATCGTGGTGGCGGGCGCCGTGAGGTCGGACAGCGACGTGGCGGTCGCCGGCTTGGTGTCGATCTGGCCGCCGGCGAACAGGTATTTCCCGCCGTAGCGGGCGTTCAGTCCCTCGATCGCGTTGCGCAGTTGCGCCTCCATGTCCTCCACCAAGGTGTCCGCCCGCCCGCTGGCCAGGGCCTCGGCGATGGCCTCGCGGGCGCCCTGGGCGGCGTCGGCCACCTGGCCCAGCGCCGAGTCCTGGGTGGCGAGCTTGTCGGCCACCATGGTGTTCTGCTCCAGGTGACCCGCCGCGCGCACCTGCACCGAGCGCATGGCGGTGAGCATCTCGGCGTTGCGGGCGTAGCTCTTCAGGTCGTCGCCTTTCTTCTGCGAGGCGACCTGGGCGCCGGCCTGCATCTGCCGCTGCTGGGCGGCCTGCAGATTGGCGAGGACGGCGGCATAGTTGCTGCTGGTGGAGACGCGGTTCATGGGCTTCTGCCTCTTCAGAGCATCGAGCTCAGGACGTCGAACATATCCTTGGCCGCCTGGATCATGCGGGCCGAGGCGCTGAACGCCTGCTGATAGGTGGTCAGACGGACCAGTTCCTCGTCGAGGTTTACGCCCTCGACGGACTGCCGCCGTGTGATGGCTTCGGTCTCCACCGCCTCGGCGCTGGACTTGCGGGTCTCCGCCGCCGCCGCGTTGCGGCCGATGGAGCCGCCGAACTCGGCGGCGTAGCGCGAGACGGTCATGGTCACCGCGCCCAGGGAGCCCGCGGCGGAGAAGCCGGTCGCCACTTCGCCCGCGTTGGAGATGGCCATGGCCCCGCGCCCGTCGCCGGCGCGCAGGGATGGCTGGCCAGCGGCGACGCCCAGGTCGAGCTGGGCCAGGGCCAGCTTGGTCGGCGAGGCGACGATCGTCGGATCCACGCTGTAGCTGCCGGCGCGCGACGACCGCTGGATCACGCCCAGGCCGAACAGTTCGCTGATGGAGGGTCCGCCGACCCCGCGCTGGGTGTTGTCGGTGACGACCGACACGGAGGCGTTGGTGGGCGCCGAGGCGGTGAACTTCAGGGCTCCGTTGGCGTCCAGGGCGAACTGGCCATAGAGGCCGACCCCGGTGGTGGTGCTGTTGAGCGAGGCCAGGAGGTCGCTCATGTTCGGGGTCGCCGGAACCGACACCGCCACGTCGTTGATCGGCTTACCGTCCGGCAGGGCCAGCCGCAGGGTGATCTGGTCGCCGGCCACGAAGCCGTGCGCATCCCCCGTCGTCAGGCCGGTGTCGTAGTTGTAACCCGAGGACTTAATGAGGTCGTTCAGGCCGAAGAAGTGCGAGAAGCCCTTGCCGGCCTTGGACGAGGTGCCCTCGTCCATCGCCACCCCGTTGCCGCCCGCCGCCGTGATCGACAGGGCGCCGTTGGCGAAATTCGCCGTGCCGAACGCGCCCAGGGCCGCATTCAGGCTGGCGGGGATGTTGGAGGCCGCCCCGTAGCTGGCCGCCGCCCCGCCGTCGACGCTCATTGTGCCGGCGGTGAAGTCGATCGTCACCCGGCGCTGGATGACGCCGGACGCATTGACGATCGCCACCGTCGACTGGCCGCTGAAGTTGTTGAAGGCGGTGGCGAGGGCCTGGCCGGTGTCCTTGCCGGTCAGCGTCGCCGGAGCCGGGAATGCGACCGAGTCGTTGTGCGCGGCGTTGATCCGCTCGGTGGCGCGGGTGACGAACTCGCCCAGCTGGTCGGACAGCTTCGGAAGCTCGGTGTCGCGCAGGTCCAGCAGCCCACGGATCTCGCCGGCGGTGATCTGGATCGGCTGGGCCATGCCAAGTCCGTCCGCAGGTGTCGCGGAGATGTAGCCCTTGGTGGAGTCCGTGCGGTTGTACGCGAGCTTGGCCGCCCCGTCGCCCGCCAGCATGATCCCCTCGGCGGAGCGGACGGTGACGCCGCCCTGCGGCCGCTCGGCGATGCGCACGTTGAGGAGCTTGGACAGTTCGTCGACCAGCCCGCTCTGGATGTTCTGCGATCCCGAGGCGTCGGCGCTCACCAGGGTGGCGCGGCTGATGTCGACATTCAGGCGGTTGATCTGATCCAGGAGATCGTTGGCGCGGCTGATGTCGGCGGTCATCTGGGTGTCGAGGTTGTGGCCCAGGTCGTTGATCTGCCCGTTGATCCGGCTCGTCTCGTCGACGAAATCCTCAATGTTGAAGATCGCCTGCGTGCGCGCGAGGCTCGAGGAGGGATCGTCCGCTGCGGCGGCGAAGCCGGACCAGATCGTGTCCAGGCGGCTGAAGTAGAAGCTGTCGCTGGCGGGGTCCCCGAACAGGCTCTGGGCGTTGTCGAGGTATTGCGACACCATGTTCCAGCGGGAAGCTTCCGACGACGCTGTCAGGCTGGCGAGCTGCAGGTACTGGTCGGTGACCCGCTTGACTCCATTGACGGTGACGCCGGCGCCCATCCCGTTGACCGCCAACGGCTGCTGGTCGAGCGTCTTGCGCACGTACCCGGGCGTGTTGACGTTGGCGATATTGTCCGAGACCGTCCGCAATCCGGCCTGGGCCGCCTGCAGTCCGGTGGAGGCGGCGCTCATGGCGACGGAAAGGCTCATCGGTCAGCTCCGACCCGGCAAGGCATGACGCACCGCCCGGCGGATTCTGCCGGGGAGCTGGTGAACGCGCGCACGAGGCGCTGGAAAAACATCTGCATTTTCAAGGCGGTCCCCTGACGGAGCCGAAGGGTTCGAGAATCCCGGCGCAAGAGCGGCGCCACTTGCGGCGGGCGCTCTCCAGTCCGTGGGGCGAACACGGCAGGGACGACCCATCGCGTCGCGCGGACCCGGCAATTTCCGCCGCAGCCACCGAGGCCGGGCGTCGCGCCACCTGGATCTTTCCTCATTGTTTTCCGTGTACTTAGCGGAATTCTGAGCGGCTGGCGTGAAGGTTGCTCGGGGAACCGCCGAACCACCCGGCGCAGCAGGCGCCCCCGTTTCCCCAATCTCCCCATCTTCCGAGCGCCCGCCGCATGTCAGCGTCCCTGCCCGCCGTCTCCAGTCCAGTCGTCCCGGGCGCTGTCGCGCAGCCCGGCGTCGCGGCGGGCGGTCAGCTCGGCGGCTTCGAGGCCCTGCTCGCCGCCCTGTTCGGAACGGCGGACGCGGGTTCCGGGCTTGCTCCGGGCGCCGCTGCGACGGCCGAACCCGGCGAGACGGTCAGCCCATCCGGCGCAGACGCCGCCAGCGCCCAGGCCCAGTCACTGGTCGCCGCCCTCTTCATCCCGGCCGCCGCGCCGCCGACCGCGGACGCCGCGCCGACGCCGGCGGCGGCCACATCGTCCGCCCCCACTCCCGTGACGCCGGCGACCGGCTCGCCCCTTCTGGCCCTGCCGCCGCAGGCCGCCGCCGCCGGCGTGGTTCCGCTCGCGCCGGACCAGCCCGCCACCGCATCGCCCGTCACGCCGGATGCGCTCGAAGCCCAGCTCCCATCGACACACACGGCGGCCCAGGCCGCCCTCGCGCCGCCGCCGGCCGCCCAGGTCGCCACGGCCCTGCCCGTTGCGTCTGCCGCCACCGCGCCGCCGAAGGCCCCGCCTGCGCCCCAGCCCGAGCCGCAATCCGGGGTCGCTGCGGACACGGCCAGCGACCCGCAGGCCACCATGCTCGCCTCGGCCGAACTCGCGCCGGCGGTCCAACCCTCCGGCCCGCCTGAGCCTCGGACTGCACGCGGCGCCGCCAGCCGTCGCGGCGGCGACGCCGGCCAGGCGCCGGCCTTGGCAGGCACGGCCGCCACCGTCGCCGGGACGCCAGCGAACCCCTTGGTGGCGGCGCCTGTGCACGCCCTTGCAGTGAACGGCGTCGCGGCGCTCCTGGCCGCGAAAGCCGCGAGCGCCGACGGTTCCAGCCCGGCGTCACCCGACGCCGCCGACGCGCCGGCGGCCGCCGACCTGCAAAGCCCGGCGCCCGCCGTCGGCGAGCCGGGGTCCGCCCCGATCGCCACCGCCCACGCCACGGTCGCTCCGGCGGTCCTGGTCCGGGGCGCCCCGGAGACCGTCGCCACCCTCGCCGCCCAGATCCTCAGGAAGCTGGACAGCCGCACCACCCGCTTCGACATGGAGCTGGATCCCGCCGGCCTCGGCCGGGTGGACGTGCGGCTGGAGGTGAACGCCCACGGCCGGGTGACCGCCGCCATGGCCTTCGACAATCCGCACGCCGCCGCAGAGCTGCGCGGCCGCGCCAACGAACTTGCGCGCATGCTGGAGCAGGCCGGCTTCGACGTGTCTGGAGGCCTGTCCTTCGACGTCGCCGGCGACCCGGGCCAGTCCGGGCAGAACAGCGCCGCGCGCGATCAGAACGACACCCCGGCGTGGCGTGGCCGCGCTTTCCAGGCGGCGCTCGACGGCGCCGCGGACGCGGACATTGCGGCCGGCGGAGCGCTGCAGGTGCGCCGCCAGCTCCTGGCCGGCGTCGACATCAAGATCTGAGGAACCAGACCATGGCCATCGATCCCACCGCCGCCGCAGCAGCCGCCCCCGCTGCGGCCGCCTCCGCCACCGGATCCGGCAAGGCCCGGCTGGCCGAGAATTTCGACACCTTCCTCAGCCTGCTCACCACGCAGCTGAAGAACCAGGATCCGCTCTCCCCGATGGATGCGAACCAGTTCACCGCCCAGATCGTGCAGATGACCGGGGTGGAGCAGCAGCTCCTGACCAACGATCTCCTGCAGAAGCTGGTGACCAACACCGCCGGGGGCGTGGCCACGGCCGTCGGGCTGATCGGCAAGGAGGTCCGCGCCGTCACCTCCGACGCCGCGCTCCAGGGCGGCGACGCCGAGTGGATCTACAAGCTGGACTCCGCCGCCGCCGACGTGAAGGTCGAGGTGCTCGACTCCACCGGCAAGGTCGTCCACGCCGAGGCCCTGGCCGACGTGACGGCAGGCGACCACCCCTACAGCTGGAACGGCAAGGACGCCCTTGGCCACAAGCTGCCGGACGGGACCTACACCCTGCGGGTGGCCGCCAAGGACGCCTCGGGCAAGGAGATCGGCGGCTCGATCTTCGTCGACGGCCTCGTCACCGGCGTCGAGCAGGCCGACGGCAAGACCCTGCTCACCATCAACGGCGGCAAGGTGCCGTGGGAGACCGTCAATTCGGTCCGCCTGCCGCCCGAGCCCGAACAAACCAACGCGGACAGCCAAACGCCGTCCGACGTCGCCGCCTAGGGCGGCCATGCTCCGCAGAATGCGCCAACCTCACAACAACAACAGAAAAGGCAGCAACCCATGAGCATCAACAGTGCAATGCTCGCCGGCGTGTCGGGACTGGTGGCTAACTCCTCCGCCCTCGCGGCGATCTCCGACAACATCGCCAACGTCAATACCGTCGCCTACAAGCGCAACCAGGTGAACTTCGCCAATGTGGTGACCGCGCAGGCCGCGACCGGCCGCTACAGCGCTGGCGGCGTGCAAGGGCTCACCCGCCAGTACGTCAGCCAACAGGGCCTGGTGCAGAGCGCCACCTCGGCTACCGACCTGGCCATCGCCGGCGACGGCTTCTTTGTGGTGGCCGACAAGGGCCAGGGCCTGACCGACACCGACGGGCGCAAGTTCACCCGCGCCGGCTCCTTCAGCGTCGACGCCGACGGCTACCTGAAGAACAACGCCAACCTCTACCTGCTGGGCTGGGACATCCCCACCAACGGCGTGGCCGATATCAACCCGTCGGACCTGACCAAGCTCACGGCCATCAATGTGAAGGGCCTCGGCGCCGCGGTCTCCAAGACCACCGAGGTGATCGTCAACGCCAACCTGGACAAGACCCAGACCGCCTCGACGGGGGCTTTGACCTACGCCAACAGCACCAACAAGAGCATGGCCGACTACGCCAAGGACCCGACCACCGGGACCAAGCCGGACTTCACGCTGGAGATGAACGTCGTCGACTCCACCGGCGGGTCGCACAAGGTGGTGATGGCGTTCCTGAAGCCCGCCGACGCGCCCGGGCCGCCGGTGGTGCCGGCGCCCGCCAACACCTGGAACGCCGAAGTCTATGCGGTCCCCGACACCGAGGTGACCGGGATCGGCCAGCCGGGCCAGCTCGCCCGCGGGCTGGTGGTGTTCAATCCCGACGGCACGCTCAAGCCCGGCAGCAGCACCCTCCTGGGCGCGGGCGCCACGGATCCCATCCTCAACCTGGTGATGGGCCCCTCCCCGCCCGCCACCACGACGGCGCCCAACTGGTCCACGGCGGCCGGCGTCGAGGGCCAGACCGTCGCCATCAAGCTGGACGGCTTCACCCAGTACGCCAGCGCCTCCACCGTGGACTCGGTGAACGGCAACGGCGCCAGCGTCGGCAACGTGGTCGGCGTCCAGGTGGACGAGAACGGCGTGGTCTCCGCCCTCTACGACAACAGCCAAGTCCGCAAGATCGCCCAGCTCGGCCTGGCGGTGTTCCCGAACGCCGACGGCCTGCAGTCGGTCAGCGGCAACGCCTACCGGCCCACCATCGGCTCGGGCGAGTTCGTTCTCAAGCAGCCCGGCGTCGGCGGGGCCGGCGTGATTTCGCCCTCGTCGCTGGAAGCTTCGACCGTCGACCTCTCTGCGGAATTCACCGGCCTGATTACTACCCAGAAGGCCTATTCGGCCTCCTCCAAGATTATAACAACCGCCGACCAGATGCTTGATGAACTCATCAACATTATCAGATAACGCGGCAGATTAATTAAGATTAACGCTGGAGTTAAGCTTTGTCTGTATCAAAATCGTACATGGGGGAGGGTATGGTTAGGTGTTTTTTTACTATTGGGATTCAGCGACTGTTAGGGCCTCCATCGTATGGTCATTCCGAAGAGTGATGGTCGGAAAGGCGTAAAGCCATGCTGCAACAGACACAGCAGACGCGAAGGAACAGCCGCGGGGAGGCCTATGTCATAGGGCCGACCGGCGCGCCGTTGACGATCGCTGATCTGCCGCCGCCGGACACCGGCCGGTGGGTGATCCGGCGCAAGGCCGAGGTGGTGGCCGCCGTACGCGGCGGGCTGCTCACCCTGGACGAGGCCCTGGAACGCTACTGCCTGACGGCGGAGGAGTTCCTGACCTGGCAACAGTCCATCGACCGCCACGGACTGGCGGGTCTTCGGACCACGCGATTGCAACAGTACCGCTGAGCCTGATCTCCCCCGATCCGGTTTCGCGATCCACGGCCGCGCCCGACCCCTCTGGCGCGGCCGTTTCGCGTCTGGGGTCAGGAAAGAGCGCCCAGGCGGACGACCGTGACAGCGATCCGCTCGCGCTCGCCCGCATGGCGCTCCACCAGGAGGCGGGCCACCTGGGCGTCGTCGTGGAAGGCGTAGCCCTTGATGGCGTCGAGGATCGCCTTGGCCAGGTTGTCGAGGTCCAGCCAGGGCGGGTCGCCCACGTACTCCATGCGGATCTCCACCGCGAACTCGCCCCAGGCCGGCCGCGCGCCGCGCCAGGCCTTGCGGAAGAACTCGTAGATCAGCGGCTTGTAGTATTTGGCCTGAGACGTGAGCCCGTCCACCTCCACCACCAGGGCGCCGCCGGCCTCCCGGGCGCGCACCTTGCCATGCTGGGTCCAACCCTCGTCCATGCGGCCAGCTAGAGCCGCTCGACCTTGACCGCAGTCCCGTAGGCGAGGACCTCGGTGATCCCCTCCATGATCTCGTTGGCGTCGTAGCGCATCGCCACCACCGCATCGGCGCCGAGCTGGCGGGCGTGCTCGACCATGAGGTCGTAGGCCTCCTGCCGCGCGGTCTCGGCGAGCTTGACGTAGATCGACAGGCTGCCGCCGAAGATCGACTGGATCGCCCCGCCGACATTGCCGACGACGCTGCGCGAGCGGACCGTGAGCCCGCGGACCATCCCCACATGGGCGGTGATGCGATGCCCGGGCAGATCGTTGGTGGTGGCGACGAGCATGGGCGCATCCCGGTTTGACGCCTTCCTAATAGCCGCGCGGCGATCCCGGCGCCACGACGTTGCGGCCGGCGCGCGCGGCGGCTAGACCGTCGCCAATTCCGCTGGAGGCCCCGATGACCGCGACCCGCACTGAGACCGACACCTTCGGCCCGATCGAGGTGGCGGCCGACCGTTACTGGGGCGCGCAGACCCAGCGGTCGCTGGGCAACTTCAAGATCGGCTGGGAGAAGCAGCCGCAGCCGGTGATCAAGGCCCTGGGCGTCGTCAAGCGCGCCGCGGCCGAGACCAACATGGCGCTGGGCCGCCTGGACCCGACCATCGGCGCGGCGATCGTCGCCGCCGCCCAGGAGGTGATCGACGGCAAGCTCGACGACCACTTCCCCCTGGTGGTCTGGCAGACCGGCTCGGGCACCCAGTCGAACATGAACGCCAACGAGGTGATCTCGAACCGGGCGATCGAGATGATGGACGGGGTGATGGGCTCGAAGTCGCCCGTCCACCCCAACGACCACGTCAACATGAGTCAGTCGTCCAACGACACCTATCCCACGGCCATGCACATCGCCGCCGCCGAGCAGGTGGCGCGCCACGTGATGCCAGCGCTGGAGCACCTGCACCAGGCGCTGAAGGACAAGGAAAAGGCCTTCGCCCACATCATCAAGATCGGCCGCACCCACACCCAGGACGCCACGCCGCTGACCCTGGGCCAGGAGTTCTCGGGCTACCGCCAGCAACTGGCCAACAACGTCCGCCGCATCAAGGACACCCTGGCCGGCCTCTATGAACTCGCCCAGGGCGGCACCGCCGTCGGCACCGGCCTCAACGCCCCCGTCGGCTTCGCCGAGAAGGTGGCCGAGCGGATCGCCGCCATCACCCGCCTGCCCTTCATCACCGCCCCCAACAAGTTCGAGGCGCTGGCCGCCCACGACGCCATGGTGTTCAGCCACGGGGCGCTGAACACGACGGCGGCCGCGCTGTTCAAGATCGCCAACGACATCCGCTTCCTGGGCAGCGGGCCCCGCTCGGGCCTGGGCGAGCTGTCGCTGCCGGAGAACGAGCCCGGCTCGTCGATCATGCCGGGCAAGGTCAACCCCACCCAGTGCGAGGCCCTGACCATGGTCTGCGTGCAGGTCATGGGCAACCAGGCGGCGATGACCTTCGCCGGCGCCTCGGGCCACTTCGAGCTCAATGTGTTCAATCCCGTCATGGCCTACAACTTCCTGCAGTCCTGCCGGCTGATCGCCGACGCCTCGGTCTCCTTCACCGACAACTGCGTGGTGGGCATCGTGGCGCGGGAGGACAACATCAAGGCGGCCATGGAGCGCTCGCTGATGCTGGTGACGGCGCTGGCCCCGAAGATCGGCTATGACGCCGCCGCCAAGATCGCCAAGACCGCCCACAAGAACGGCACCACCCTGCGCGACGAGGCGGTGGGCGGCGGCTATGTGACGAACGAGGAGTTCGACGCCCTGGTGCGGCCGGAGAAGATGATCTCGCCAGGGTGAGGCGGGATTTCCGGCGCCCCGTGGCCGCGGCGGCGCTGAAGTTATTGTCCACGGACCACACGGACGGGCCGCCGCTGACCGCGCCTCACCAGCGAACGCATCCGGTTGACCTGAGCCGGCCGTGAGCCGGCTCGATAGGGGTGGCGCAGCCATCGCCGCGGCACGGACCGTCCGTGTGGTCCGTGGACAAATCCCTGCGGCGGGTCCGACGCCGCGGCGCCGGCCGCTTGTGTGTTTCCGCTCCGCCCTGCCCTTTCGTTGGTCAACGGATTTTCCGGCCGGCGGTCAGCCCCCTGCGAGGGGATGGGTCGTGGTTGATGTCCGAGATTTTGTTATGTGAATTCATGATCTTGCCGGACGCTCACACGGCGCCGGGCGCGGGCTGAGGGGTTGACCGGGGTGTTGACCGGTCAACCCCTTCCGTCCCCGTCGCGGGAGATGGTCCGGTCCGAAGTCCAGGGTCATGGGGGCGTCCTTGGGCTGGCCCGGCCGGGGCGCCGGGCGCGTACGAGGATAGCGCGGCGGAGACAGGAAAACAAGAACAAATAGAGAACATACTGAGTGGGACGCAAGACTCGGGGTCGGCGCGGCGTCACGACGACGGCAGGAAGCGCGTCACCCGAGCCTTGAGGATCTTGACCAGTTCCTCGTCCATGAAGGCGTAGTCGTCAGGAATATCGAGGCAAACCACCCGCGCCCGATTGAGGTGACGCCTGAAGCGCCTGGCCAGCCGGTTGCGGTGGGCCTTTTCCATCACGAAGATGATGTCCGCGCCCTCCACCATTTCGCCGGTCAGCGGCTCGACGGCGTCGTGATTGAGGCCGGCCGAACTCACCTCGATCCCCGGCCACGACGCAAACACCTGCTCCGCCGTGGGGCTGCGCAGCTTGTTCTGGCTGCAAACGAACAGGACCTGCTTCATGCGATGCGCAGGGTAGGATGGTTAGCCTGCCGGCCCAATGTCCACATTGCGTCGTCCCCCTTTGGCGGCATGGCCGGGAACCAGAGCTTTGCGTCATCACCCCTGTGCGGACGTTGGGAAGGGCTGTTCTACGGGAGCACCTAAGGTCTCGCCGGGTTGAAGCGGGGGGGGGGGTTCAGCGCGAATGGCTCCTGTAGCATCGGCGAATAGCTCCCGCTGGCTGCCGCCGCTACGAAGAGCAGGTTCCAGCTATGGGTGGAGACGGCGCTGGGTATGAGAACGAATTTGTGCGCTGAGAGCAGGGCGTCGCCAAACGCTCTTTGGCCAGCGTTGGGCGTTGTCGGGCGCAGCCAGTTGCGGTTTGGAACGTCCTCAGGCGGAACCACATGGACGTCCGAGGGATCGGTCACGGCGAACGATGTCAGCGTGTGGGGCACCGTGTCGAGGGTCACAAAGCCCTTGTGTACGGCGACCTCCATGATGGCGGTCGCGGGATCGAGAGACGCATAGACGGCGCGCACGCCCGGGCTGTTCCAGCGCCCTCCGACTCGAAAGGCGCCTTCTCCGCTATCCCAAGTCGGCGCGTGGATGCGCAAATCGAGGCGCCAGCCGACGATTGGACCGCCGCCGCCCTGAAGCGGGGGGACGGGCGTCACGCGTAAACGCCGTACTCAAGCTGAGTGAGGTGATCCTGCACGAGCTCCACGCCCGCCAGCGTCGCGAGAAGATCGATCGGTCGACGTTGTCCCAGGCCGATCGCCGGGCGACTCAACCATTGTTCGGCTTGTTCCTGACTCCCGAAAATCTCCGTCGCCCGGGAAAGGATTTCTGCGAACTTCCAAGCGCGGCTACTTTGGTCCTGGCGAAGTCGCTTTGTGGGCTCGGAGTTCTTCCTTTGAGCTGTGCGCAGGCTCATCCCGATCTCCCGGCGGCCAGTCTGACTGCCGTTCCGGCGAACTCAAGGACGAGCGCGGAAGAGCTCGCCGCGTCGCGGGGCGCCAGGGGCGCGTCCTTGACTTCACTGGGACGGCAGGCTCGCATCACCCATGAGATCCATGCTCCGGAAGCATCGGACGATGCTTGCGCGAAGGGGGTGGTGAGGGGCGCGGCGAAGGGCCGGGACAATGTTGCGACTGTTGCGCATCGTCGACGCCTTGCCGCCGGGGTTCGACGCTCTGTGCGGCGAAGCAGGAGCCGAAGGCCATCGGCACATGGCGCGGCTGGCGCAGGATTGGGCTTCGGGCGCCGAGCGGTTCGCCGCAGAAGGTGAGGCGCTGCTGGCCGCCTTCATCGACGACCGCCTCGTCGCTGTCGGCGGGTTGACCCGCGAGCCGGCCCCGGCGCCTGAGCAGACCTTCCGGATGCGGCGACTCTACGTGACGATTTCGGCGCGGCGCCGGGGCGTGGCCGGGTCGCTCGTCTCGGCCCTGATCCAGGCGGCGGCGACCGCGCGGCGGCTTACCGTGCACGCCGGATCGGAGGAAGCCGCAGCCTTCTGGATCGCTCAGGGCTTCCGTCCGGTCGAGGGCGAGGCCTGGTCGCACGAGCAGCTTCGACCTTTCGCCTGACCGGGGCCCCGCCAGTCGGGTCGTGGGCGGACCAGGGTGGATCCCCGGACGCCTTGTCTTGAGCGTCCATTCGGCTAGCTGCTCCTGGGTTTGCGGCCGCGCGTGACCGGGCGCTTCGGCGGCAAGCTACTCCCATACTCGTTCCACCAGGCCGTCAGCGCCTCCATCGCCGGCCCGAGCCCGCGGGCCTTTGACGTGATCTCATAATCAACTCGCAGAGGCACCTCCGCGAACACCGTGCGCGATATCAAGCCGTCCGCTTCGAGTTCGCGTAGCTGTGCTGTGAGCATGTGCTGCGTGATGCCGGGGATCGCCTTCCGCAGCTCTCCGAAGCGACGCACCTTCTGATTGAGCAACCAGAGGATCTCTAGCTTCCATTTGCCCGAGAGCAGGCCGAACGCACGGCGCATCTCCTCGTGCATGTTCACTTCGCCATTATCCATAGTCAGGCTTTCCATACTTACTGCATGTTTTTCATCCTACTTGCACATATCGACCTTAGTCGACATTTTCGATGTGCGTGGCAGGCGAGCAAATACGGGCACAGATCAACAATAACCGGGAAAAGTCGACCAAAGATACGTTGCGGAAGCAACAGGGATAAGTAAGACCTCATGGCCGAAAACTATACGTATTGGATCAGCACATCCCTGTTGTGTCTGTTCTATATCATTTCCGCTATAATCTACGTTACAAAAATGGAATGGGTCCGGGAGACCATCTCCGGATTGGGTTCCCCCGCTTATCTCCAGCCGATGCTCATCGTGGTGAAGGTCCTGGGCGTGGCCGCGATCCTGTCGCGGGTCAGCGTCGCCCTCAGCGATCTGGCTTATGGCGGCATGTTCTATCACCTGTTGCTGTCGGGTCTCGCGCACATCGGCGTCCGGAAGCCCAAGGGCGCCGTACCGGCGGCGGTGTGCCTGGCGCTGCTGGGCACCTCTTTCGTCACGCAGAACGCGGCTCGCGAGATCCCATCGCCCTACGTGCAGGCGGCGGCGCGCTGACGCGGCGGAAAACACCAACAACACCTTGTCGAATGGAGATGAACATGGGTCGACTCAACGGAAAAGTAGCCATCGTGACGGGCGCCGGTCGCGGTATCGGCCGCGCCACTGCGAAGCTGTTCGCAGCGGAAGGTGCGAAGGTGGCCGTCATTTCACTCACGCCTGCGAACGTGGACGGCGTGGTCGCCGACATTCAGGCCGCGGGCGGCGCCGCGCTTGGCGTCGTTTGCGACATCAGCGATGTCGATCAGATCAAGGCTGCGGTGGACAAGGTTGTCGCGGCTTATGGCGGGATCGACATCCTCGTGAACGTCGCCTTCGATCCCTCTGTGGTCTGGTCCTCGATCATCGAGCTTTCGGTCGCGCAATTGCAGCGCAACTTCGACATGGGCCCGATCGCCTATCTGCGGACGATGCAGGCCTGCTATCCCCACCTCAAGGCCAGCGGAGAGGGCCGCGTCATCAACTTCGCCTCGCTGGCGGGTGTCACCGGGTCGTCGCCCTATGGTCCCTACAATATGGCCAAGGAGGCGGTGCGCGCCCTGACGCGGACGGCCGCGCGCGAGTGGGGCGCTGACAAGATCACCGTCAACAACATCCTGCCGGTGGCGGACACATGGGGCGCGGGGCCTGACACGCCTCCGGCGACCAACGCGCTCGCGCGGCATGGATCGCCGGAAGACGACATCGCGCCCGTCGTCCTGTTCCTCGCGAGCAAGGACGCGCAGTTCCTGACGGGCTACAGCCTTACCCCGGATGGCGGCATGATCATCGATAGCGCGCGCTGAACATGAAGCCTCTCCCACTGCGAGGACAAGGATCGGCGCGGGCAGAGTCTTCGTCCTGTGAACGTCCATGACGGGGCGCGAGCGCCCTTTCGTATCGCATCCGATAGCGGTCATCGGCCAGCGCGCCGGCGAGGCGCAGCGCTCCAACCCTACGATGGTCCTCCTTGGGCTTGTCCCAAGGACCTATGCCCCTGCGATTTCACCGGCGTCGCCTAACCTTCGATGAGCTGGGGGGCTGAAACGGTGTCGGTTGACCCGCGGATCGCGAGCAGATCATCCCTGTGAATATAGGTATTCCCGTCTACGCGGCCGAAAAAGTTCAGAAATCTAAGCCCCGTGGGTCCTGCCTTGATGAGGTAGGCTGTCATGCCTGGAATATAGACCGAGGTTTCGGGGTGAAGAATGCGGCCGCCCATATGCATTTCGCCTTCAAGAACGTAAAGGATCTCATCGTCTTTATGTCCGTGGGGCTAAGCTCCGCATTCGGCTCCATGATCACCTGGAATAGATTGAGTTGGTCGGGCCCGGCTCGGTGATAGTGAGACACGTATGTCCCCAGGTCGCCCTCGCTAAGCTTGGGCCGGATCGCCGGATTGGTGACGGCGTCTCGGGTAAGCAGCGCGGGCGTGTTTTCCGGCGAGCTTATGGTAATTTTTCCCATTTTCCGTCTCCTTCCCCGCCTGTTTTCTCAATCCGTGTTTCCGCGGCGAGCGTGCGTTCTTGTAGAGGCTCAGGGTTTCGCAGTCTCGCGCCGAGCGGCCGTTTGTTACGCCGAAAAGGTCAAGGCAAGGAGCTTCTCTCTGGGATGCGCCTGCCTTGGCTCTCCTGACTGAGCGAGCGTCGCCAGACGGCAGCCGGAACACTCATGGCGCTCCGCCTCACGAGGCGTGGCGCCGCTCGCAGCCCGCCGGCGCCGCGCCATTCATCTTATCGGGCGGATGACGCCTTCCTGCACGAACGAGGCGAGGAGCGCCCCGTCCGGCGCCTGCACCGCGCCGCGGCTCAGGAAGCGGGCGCCCGACACCGTCAGCGGGTCGCAATCGAACAGCCACCAGGCGTCCCCTGGGAGCGGGCGGTGGAACATGAGCTTGTGGCTGAAGGTCCTGGAGACCAGCCCCCGGCTGCGGCCGGAGCCGGGGGGAAAGGGTGACGCATAGACCCAGAAGTCGGAGGCGAAGGCCATGGCGCAGGCCAGCAAGGTGGGGTCGTCCAGCCGCTCCAGCGTGCGGCACCAATAGGGGTGGATCCGCTCCGCCCCCTCCGGCGCAGGGGACACGGGGCGGACGTCGATCACCTGCAGGGGCAACCTGTCGGGTCGGAAGGGTTCGAGCGTCTCGGGCGCCGGATAGTCCGGCCGGCCCGGAGCCTGCCAGTCGTCTCCCAGCTCCGGCTGCTGGAAGACCAGCTCGGCCACGATCGCCAATCGCCCGCTCGTCACCATGTTGACGCGGCGCAGGGCGAACGAGCGGCTGTCGTTCACGCGCTGGACCGCGAGTTCATGCGGTCCGCCCCAGTCGCCATTACTCAGAAAGGTCGCATTGAGCGACATCGGCGTCATGCCGGGATCGACCGTCTCGGCGGCGCACCGCAGGATCGCGGCCATCGAGAGCCCGCCAAACAGGAACCCTGAACCGGGCGGCGCGACGATGAACCGGTCGTCGCCGAGCGGCTCGACCGGCAGGAGCTCGCTGAATCGATTTGTCATCCGCCGGGACTTAAAGGGCGATCGGGCCTTCGTCGACCGGCTGTCTGCGACGGCGCCCAGGACCCGCGGTGGGCGCAGGCGTTTGAGAGAAGGAAGGGGGCGCCGGGCCTCCGCGACTGGCGCCGCAGCCGTCAGGCGTCCGGTTCGCCGCGTGCGTCGATGCGGTCTTCGAGGTCGTCTTCGTCGACCACGGCGCCGGTGGCGTCGGCGATCTCGAAGGGGACGCCGTCGGTGGCGAGCTGTTCGCACTTGGCGAGGGCGTCTTCTTCCGTCGCCGCCGTATATGTCACCGCCCGGCCGGGGTAGCGGGCTGAAATTCGGTAGGCCATGGGCCCATCATACCGGCCGCGGGGCCTAAGCGCGATGCCTGTCGGCCCCCTGCCCCGGCGCGACGGCGATCCAGATGAGGTGGCGCGCGCCGCGCCGCCCGCCGGTGGCCCGGACACGGACCTCGTCGACGGCGTATCCCGCCTGCCGCAGGCGCCGGCTGAAGGCCTCGTTCGGCGCGGAGGACCAGACGGCCAGGACGCCGCCGGGCCGCAGCGCCCGCTGGGCGGCGGCCAGGCCGTCGTGGTCGTAGAGGCGGTCGTTGGCCTTGCGGGTCAGGCCTTCGGGGCCATTGTCGACGTCGAGCAGGATGGCGTCGTAGCGGGCCGGCCCGGCCCGGATGAGCGCGCCCACGTCGCCCTCGCAGATCGTCAGGCGGGGGTCGTTCAGGCCGTCTCCGGACAGATGGGCCAGGGGGCCGCGCGCCCAGGCGATCACCGCAGGAACCAGCTCGCCCACCGTGACCGTCGCGTCCGGGGCGAGCTGTTCCAGGGCGGCCCGGAGGGTGAAGCCCATGCCCAGGCCGCCGATCAGGACGTGCGGCGCCGGGCGATCCTGCAGCCGGGCGCAGGCCAGGGCGGCGAGGGCTTGCTCGGAGCCGCTCAGGCGGCTGTTCATCAGTTCGATGGCGCCCGACATGATCGAGAACTCGGCGCCGCGGCGCATGAGCTTAAGCTCACCGCCGTCGCCGGGCATGACCGCGGTGTCGACCAGGATCCAGGGGATCATCGGGCGGCCGCAGGGGGCCTTAAGCCGGCAGCGCCACCTCGCCCTCGCCGATCACCAGCCGCTCGCCCTTGTCGTTGTCGCCCCAGAGCTCGAGGCTGACGATCAGCTCGCCGCCCTCCTCGCGGATGGCGGTGACCTTGCCGCCCTCAGTGAGGGTGCGGCCGCGGATCCAGGGCCGGCGGGACTGCATGCCCACCTTGGCCACCCGGCCGACGTCCTCGCCGACCCACTCGCGCAGCAGGGTGTGCAGCAGGGCGTGGATGAACGGGCCCATGCCGATGGCGGCCTCGAAGCCTTCGTGGTGGCCGACGCTGTCGTCCATGTGGTGGCCGGCGAACTCGTGGTTCACCGCCGCATAGCGGTTCCAGAGCTGGTAGTCGCCGGGACGCGTCAGCGTCGGGATCAGGTCGCCGACCTTCAGGGTCTTGCGGTCGAGCTTGGGAACGACGGCGCCCGTCGGGGGCACGTAGACGGAGGGAATGTAGGTCTCGGTCATCGGGCGGCTCACAGGTAGCGGATGAGGTCGGAGCGGGAGACCCGCACGAGCTCACCCTTCTGGTTGGTCCAGCGGTCCTCGCGGGTGGTGAACAGCATCAGGCCGAGGCGGCCCTGCTTCTCGTGGTAGCCGGCCAGGTTCACTGCGCTCTTGATCACGTCGCCCGGCCGCATGCGCACGCCGGTGTGGGTCACCACCAGCCCGGCGAAGATGTTGGCCTTGAAGTCGGGACAGGGGATGCCGAGGTTGAGCTCCGGCCAGGGCCGCGAAGCCTCCGGCCCCATGTTGCCCGGCGGGTCGGCCCGCATCCAGGCGAACGGGTTGAATTCCTCGGGCGCGACGAGGCCGCCCCAGCGGGTGGTCCTGGCGTAGTCCTCGTCCCAGTAGAGCCTCGGCGGCTTTTCCGGATAGTACATCGCCACCGACCAGTTGCGGATCGACACGGGATCGATCGGATAGGACGTCGCCCACTCGTACTCGCGGCCGACAGCGGCGGCCATTTCGGGGCTGATCAGGGTTTCTACGGTCATGCGGCCTCCCTCTTAAGGCCAGCATAACGGCTGCGCCTGGGGGAGCGCTAGACGCGAACCGAGCCTGCCGGTCAGGTTTATCGCGGCCGCGGGGGCGGCCTATTCCGCCGCGTGGCGGAGGCCGGCGTCCGTATGGGCCCACAGATGGGCGCGGTAGGCCTCGAAGCACTGCTCGCCGCAGGTCAGGCGCATCAGCGCGCCCTCGGCGAGGCAGCGGGCGGACTCCGGGGTCTCGGCGACCAGCGGCGCCAGCGCCTCAGCGTTCCAGGCGCGGGAGTGCTCCACGTCCAGGTGGGCGTGCAGCTTGAAATACTTGCGCAGCTCCGGCGGGAGCCCCAGGCGCTCGAGGCCCGCGGCGACCGCGGCCACGCGGGTGGGCGCGGTCAGCTCGACCACGCCCAGCGCGCCCACCGAGTGGTAGACGTAGCGGCGCTGGGTGGCGAAGGCGGTCATGGTGTTGGCCAGCGCCAGCGACGGCCACAGGGTGGTCTCGATGGAGGGCGTCAGGCCCAGGCCCTGGACTGTGCGCTCCAGCATCGGGCCGTGCATGCCGGCCTCGGCGCCGCGGCCCATCTCGTCCCAGTAGTTGCGGGCCAGCTCCAGCTTGGGACGGGCCGGCAACTTGACCTGGGTCATGGCCACCAGGTCGTCGAAGCCCGCCTCCCCGGCCGCCTCCTGGGTCAGGAACCACTTCATCTCGTCGAGCGTGGCCTCGGTCTCCAGCCAGGCGAACAGCGGGTCCCACTGGCCGGGGCCGGCGTCCTTCAGGGCTTCGAACCAGGCGACGAAGGCCTCGGGCTCGGTCGGGACGTGTTCGACGAGCGGCGCCATGCGGCGGCGGAAGGCTTCGACGAAGGCGGCCTCCAGCCAGGTCATCCGGGCGTTTTCGGCCAGTTCGGATTCCCAGTCGCCGGCTGGCGGGCCGACGGCCAGGCGGCGATGGTTCCACCGCGCCAGGCGCTGGTGCAGGGCTTCGGGGTCGGGGCGCCCCGGGCTGAACGCCCCAAGATCGGCAAGACTAGATACGACTGACACGCTAACGACCTCCGGCGGGGAGTCGGAGCGCGCAAGCGGCGGCTGGGTTCCCAGGGCCGAGCTGGCTTCAGGCCCGGCGGCTGACCGCGAAGTCGGCCAGGTCCTCCATGGCCGGGCGCCAGCCGCCCGCGCCGGGGAAATCCATCAGCGCGGTCTTGGCGCCGGCGGCGTGGTCGGCGGCCAGGTCCAGGGTGGACTGCAGGGCGCCGGTGGCGCGCATCAGCTCGCGGGTGCGCTGGAAGTCGGCCTCGGTCTGCTCGCGCCGGTCCACTGCGCGGCGCCAGAACTCGGCCTCCGCCGGGCCGGTGCGGGCCATCACGAAGATCAGCGGCAGGGTCGCCTTGCCCTCGCGGAAGTCGTCGCCGGGGTTCTTGCCCAGGTCCTCGCGGGCGCCGGAATAGTCCAGGGCGTCGTCCACCAGCTGGAAGGCCAGGCCCACTTCCTGGCCGAACCGGCGCAGGGCGCGGGCGCGGGCGGGCGAGGCCCCGGCCACCACCGCGCCCGCCTCGGCGGCGGCGGCGAACAGCTCGGCGGTCTTGGCCTGGATGATCTGCAGGTAGGTCTCCTGGGTCAGGTCCAGGTCGTGGGCGCGGGTCAGCTGCAGCACCTCGCCCTCGGCGATCACCCGGCTGGCGCGGGCCAGGATCTCCAGGGCGGCCATGGAGCCGGCCTCGACCATCAGCTCGAAGGCCCGGGCGAACAGGAAGTCGCCGACCAGCACGCTGGAGGGCGCGCCCCAGATCAGGTGCGCGGCCACCCGGCCGCGGCGCAACTCGGAGGAATCCACCACGTCGTCGTGCAGCAGGGTGGCGGTGTGGATGAACTCCACCGCGGCGGCGAGCTTGAGGCAGGCGTCGCCCTGGGCGCCGCAGAGCCGGGCCGCGGCGATGGTCAGGAGCGGCCGCAGCCGCTTGCCGGAGGAGCCGATCAGGTGGTCGGCCAGGGCCGGGATCACCGGCACCGGGCTTTGCATGCGCTCGCGGATCAGGGCGTCGACGCCCGCCATGTCGCGCCGCGCGAGCTGGATCAGGCCGGCGATGGAAGGCGGCTCGGCCGCGGCGATGGCGCTGGCTGCGTCCACGGACGTAAGTACTCCTCAGCGGCGCCCGGCGCCCCCCTGCGCCGTCCGCCGTTGCGGGGGACAATGGTGAGGCGATAGGGGTCGGTCAAGGCGCGCTTGCGGCGCATCACGGGTGGATAGGCAGGCCGGGGGAATGACGGGCGTCACGGAACACCGGCTGCTAGGCGGACGGGTGCTGTTGCGGCAGGCGGCGGGAGGCTATCGTGCCGGCCTCGACGCAGCCCTGCTGGCCGCCGCCTGCGACGCGGGCGGCGCGGCCCGCGTGCTGGAAGCCGGCTGCGGGGCCGGGGCGGTGCTGCTGGCCGCGGCCCTGCGCCGGCCGCAGGCGCGGTTCACCGGCATGGAGCGCGATCCTGCGGCGTGCGCGCTGGCCGGGCAGAACATCATAGCGAACGGCCTTGCGGCGCGCGTCGAGGTGATCGAGGGCGACGTGGCGCAGGGGTTCAGGGCGCTCGGCCTGCCGGTGTTCGACGCGGCGCTGGCCAACCCGCCCTATTTCGACGATCCCGCCGCCCTGCGCGGACCGGCGCCGGCCAAGCGCGGCGCCTGGATCGCCGACGACGGCCTGGCGGCCTGGGCGGGGTTCCTGCTCAAGGCGGTGCGCGAGGGGGGCACGATCACCGTGATCCACCGGGCCGACCGCCTCGCCGATATCCTGGCGCTGCTGGCCCCCAAGGCGGGGTCCTTCCAGGTGCGCCCGATCCACCCCTTCGCCGACGCGCCCGCGCGCCGGGTGCTGGTGCGGGCGACCAAGACCGGCAAGGCCCCGCTGGTGCTGTTGCCGCCGCTGGTGCTGCATGTGCGGGACGGGCCCAAGCACACCGACGAGGCAGAGGCGGTGCTGCGCGGCGAGGCGGCGCTGGGGTGGCTGTAGGCCTCGGCGGCGGCGAACGTCGCCCTTGCTTCCATCATCTGGTTCTGTAATTTCTGTCATGACAGAAGGCGAGAACGACGATGCAGCTGACGCCGATCATGCAGCGCTATGTGCTGCACTGGGGCGAGATGGGCCAGCGGTGGGGGGTGAACCGTTCTGTGGCGCAGGTCCACGCCCTGCTGTTCCTGGCGGACGAACCGCTGAACGCCGAGGAGATCGTCCGGCTGCTGGGCGTCGCCCGCTCGAACGTCTCCACCAGCCTGAAGGAGCTGCAGGGCTGGGAGCTTGTCCGGCGGGTCCACATCCCGGGGGACCGGCGCGACCATTTCCAGGCCAAGCACGACCCGTGGGACATGCTGATGACCATCGTCGAGGGTCGCAAGCGCCGCGAGATCGACCCGACGCTGGAGATGCTGCGCGCCTGCGTCGCCGAGGCCGAGACCGACCGCGCCACGCCGCCCAGCGTGAAGGCGAAGATCGCCGCCATGACGGCGTTCATGGAGGAGCTGACCGGCTGGTACGAGCAGATGCGCGACGTGCCGCAGCCGCTGTTGCGCAAGCTGCTCCGCCTGGGCGCCAAGGTCACGGCGCTACTGGGGCGGTGAGGACGCCATGACCCACACCCTTCGCCTGGCGCCGCCGATCCGCGCGGCCGGCGCCCGCCGCGGGATCGTCCGGCCGGTGGACTTCCGCCGCCTGCTGGGCGGCCCGGCCTGGCGCAGCCTGCCCTATGCCGTCCAGCGCCGCTTCGGGCCGGCCGCCCACCTGGCGCCGGTCCGCTATGCGGGCGTGATGCAGGTGCGCGCCTCGGTGTTCGGCCGGCTGATCGCCCAGGCCTGCCGCCTGCTGGGCGCGCCGCTCGCCCCCTGGACCGGGGAGGCCGTGCCCGTGGTGGTCGACGTCCACACCGACGCCCGAGGCGCGCTGGTCTGGAACCGCACCTACGCCTTCCCGCGCCACGGCCCGGTCAAGATCAGCTCGCGCAAGATGCTGGGCCCCAATGGGGAGCTGTTGGAAATGATCCGCGGCGGGCTCGGCATGATCCTGACCGTCACCGCGGAGGACGGCGCTCTGCACTTCCGCTCGCGCGGCTATTTCGTCCAGGTCGCGGGCGTCCGCCTGCCGCTTCCGGCGCTGCTGACGCCGGGCGCGGCGCACGTGGTCCACGAGGACCAGGGCGGCGACCGCTTCCGCTTCACCCTGAGCTTCCAGCACCGGATCGCCGGCCGGACCTTCTTCCAGACCGGCGTCTTCAGCGATCCGGAAGGCTAGAGCCTGTTTGGTTCTGATCGAACCAGACAGGCTCGGTACTCTTTGAAAAAGGAGCGCGACGGGCGCCGAAACCGCGCGCACTTTCGGCTGTCACGCTCTAGGCGGCTTCTTCCGCGAGCGGCTCCGGGCCCGCCAAGGCCTCGTTGATGGCCGCGTAGAGGCGTTCGACCTCGATGGGCTTTGCGACGCAGCCGTCCATGCCGGCGGCGCGGTAGTCGGCGAGG